>Ga0101944_10000053_pt1 | contig 387426 bp, 381 predicted proteins | sample DewCreD2012metaG_FD_75245 | JGI IMG/M metagenome (GOLD analysis project Ga0101944, IMG submission 75245) | Hot spring sediment bacterial and archeal communities from British Columbia, Canada, to study Microbial Dark Matter (Phase II) - Dewar... ... | reverse complement strand
CAGGACTTACGCAATCAGGCTTTCTTATCCACTAATCTGCGCCAATCTTCGCGAATTTTGAACAGATTAGCGCAGATTAGCGAAGATTGGCGGAATAAAATCAGGTACTGCGTAAGTACTGTCAGTGATCAGTGATCAGTGAGCAGTTTTCAGTATTCAGTATTCAGTGAGCAGTGAGCAGTGATCAGTAAACAGCAGGCAGTAACCCGTATGAAAATCCGCTCCATCACATATTTCTGCAACCCCAAATTTCCGCTCGAAGAAAAAATCATCCAAAAGGCGGGAACATTCCTTGCCGAGGCAAGGTCCGCGTATGAGGCGGCGGGATACGAAGTCCAAACCGTCCGCCTTGCCACCGTGCCGTTCCCCCAACTGCTTGGCGAAGAACACATCGAAACATTGCCCGCGTTGACCCGTCAACTGGCAGACATGGTCAAGGCGCTTGGCATCGGCTACTTCTCGCTCGGACCCGCCCTGCCCGAAATGCCGCGCAGTTACGAGGTCATTCCCGATGCGATCTTCGTCTCGAGGGATGCCTTCTTCAGCGGTGTGATGGCAGAACCCGCACGCGGACTCGACCTCGCCGCCATCCGCGCCTGCGCCGAGGTGATCGTGAAATGTGTGCCGCTCGACCCGAACGGCTTTGCCAACCTGCAATTCGCCGCGCTGGCAAACGTCCGTGCGGGCTCACCGTTCTTTCCCGCCGCTTACCACGATAAAGACAAGCCCGCCTTCGCCATCGCCACCGAGTCTGCCGATTTAGCGGTCAGCGCCTTTGAGAACGCAAAAAGCATCGAGGAGGGCAGAAACAACCTGACCGCCACCATCGAAACACACGCAAAGAAACTGACGGAAATAGCCAAATCTCTGCGCGTCAAGTTCTACGGCATAGACTTTTCCCTCGCGCCCTTCCCCGAAGACGCCCATTCGCTGGGCAGCGCCGTCGAGAAAATGGGCATCCCCAAAATCGGACTGCACGGCTCCCTCGCCGCCGCCGCCCTCCTGACCGAGGCAGTTGACCGCGCTCATTTTCCCCGCACCGGCTTCAGCGGATTCATGCAGCCGCTGCTCGAAGATTCTGTGCTTGCCCGCCGCGCCGCCGAAGGAACGCTTACCATCAAAGACGCACTGCTCTACTCCGCTGTGTGCGGCACGGGACTGGATACCGTCCCCTTGCCGGGCGACACCACCGCCGAGCAACTGATACCCTTATTGCTGGACCTCTCCGCCCTGGCGCTGCGCCTCGACAAACCCCTCACCGCGCGGCTGATGCCCGTTCCCGGGAAGAAAGCGGGCGACGAAACCAGTTTCGATTTCGGCTTTTTTGCCAACGGCAAAGTGATGGCGCTGGATTCAGCCCCGCTCCATTTCCCCTTCACTTCCAACGAAGTCCTGCCGCTCAAAAAACGTTGAAACGTTCGCGCGCAGGTTGAGAGCGTACACGGCGGTCTCTACCGCCGGGTTTGGTGTTGTACGACGAAACAACCTTCAAACCTTCAACCTCCACAGCATGAACGGCTCATCGAACCCTTTCACGTTCCCCGTAAACTGGGTCAACGCGCTGGGCGGAATGTTTTGGGCAATGTAATTCAAGACTTCCGGGTCGTTATAAAAATCTTCGGAAAAAATCAATTCCCCGCCTTTGGAAAAGCCCGTTAAACGCGCCGCGATATTCACCGTCGAACCGAAGTAATCCAGGTGGTCGTTCAAATTGACGACGATGCACGGTCCCGTGTGCAAGCCCGCTTTCAGCCACAAGGACGGCTCGCCGCGCCCGGCAATTTCGGCTTGCGCCTTCCAGACCGCCCTCAACGCCCCCGCGGGATGCCGAAACGCCGCCATGACCGCATCGCCCATCGTCTTGACGATCCCCCCGCCCTCCTCCGCCACAAATTTCTCCAACACATCGAAATGTTCGCGCACCCGCCCAAACGCGGAGGCGTCGCCGATGGCGCGGTACATGCGCGTCGAATCGCGCAGGTCGGTGAACAACAACGTGACAGAGCCGATGGAAATTTCCTCGCCGGGGCGAATAACCTCCGAAGCAAACAAATCGCGGAAAACCTGCAGAGCGGTTACATCCGCCGCTGTCGAAGCCTGATCGCTCCAGGCGGTGCGCTCCAGCGTAAAGGTTTGATCCGCCTCGGTGGCATTGATCAGGTTGAGGGTCGGCAGAAGCGAGACGCGTTCTTCTTCTGGCGTCCAGCCGTATTGCGTCACCCGCAGGTCGGCGCTGGCTCGTCCGCTTTCATCCGCATACAGCGCTTTGGAGCCCGGCACGCCCGAGGCGCGCAGGGTGTAACGTCCCGCTTCGAGGCGCAACGGCACAGGCAGCGACTTCAACGCCGCGACCGTCTGCGTCATCACCACATGCGGCTGTAATTGCGGGCTTCCCACACAAAACGCCGCATCGAACTTCACCGGGCGCACGGCCGGGTTTGGCTTGAAGACCACCTCGATATTGTGATCGAAGTTGGCGGTGAAATCAATCTGACAGGTGTTGCAATGCGAACTCCCATGCACCTCCGCCAAACTGCTGTGACCTTCCGTCATGCCGCGGCAGGAGGGGCAGAGCAAATCCCAAGACATATCGAAGATGCCCGCCCGCGTGGCGCGCAAAAACAGTTCCAGCACGGCGCGGCGGCTCACTCCCCAGCGGTCTGCCAGAGCATACGGGCGGATGCGCTGGAGGGACAAATCGTCGGCGCGATCCAAAAACGCTTCGAGACGCGCCATCAGCGCCGCATCTGCGCCCTGACGAATCGCCGCCTCACTCTGCGACCTGAAGCGGGCGCGCCCGCCCGGGCTGAGTCCACGCCGACGCCCCATCCCGCCCTCGCCGCCTTCGGACGCAATGCGGTCATAGGAACGAAAGGCTTTCTCAAACCGGCTTCTGGCAGCGACCCCAATCGCCAGCGGAATTGCCAGCGGCGCGAGGATATGACTGGAGAGGATGGTCGTCTGGTAGGTAAGCCGCGTCCCGCCGTTTTCGAGCGGGTCGAAGGTGACGCGCACGCGCATTTCCTCGAGCGGACCTTTGCTGTAGCGGCGCACCACGCCGAACGAATACGGATACGTCCACTCGAACGGTTCCTCCTCCCATTCCACGCGGACGATGGGAAGTTTCATCCGCAGCCGCTTCACGCCTCGGACGTTGGCGAGAACCTCCACTTCGGGCTGACCGGTGTCGCGGTTGAAGCGGTTCGTATCCGAGGCGAGCGACCAGAGCGCTTCGGGAGGGGACTGCAAGTCCCATTGCCAGGAGAAACGGAATTCTTGTGCCATGAGAGATGGACAAGCAATATACCCCAAATTTTACGGCAGCGCCATGAACAAAACGTTACGGTTCGCCGAGCCGCTCCCTAATTACAGCGCAAAGTCCGACGCCATGGCGCAGCGGACGTTCTCTAACGTCCACTCGACCTTGCGAGGTAATGCTATTTAACAAAACTTACGCAATCAGGCTTTCTTATCCACTAATCTGCGCCAATCTTCGCGAATTTTGAACAGATCAGCGTAGATTAGCGAAGATTGGCGGAATAAAATCAAGTACTACGTAAGTACTGTATTTAACCAGACCTTAACTTTGAACAAAAAATGTCCTATGGTATAGTTTATTCGCCATGCCCGAAACCATTCTCATTGTCGAAGACGAACCTGCCCTGCGCGATACCCTTGCCTACAACTTGAAGAAGGACGGCTTCACCGTCGAGACGGTGGGCGACGGGCGCGCCGCACTCGAAGCGGCGCGCAGCCGCAAGCCCGACCTCATTATCCTCGACATCATGCTCCCCGGTCTGGACGGTTTCGAGGTGGCGCGTATCCTGCGCAAGGAAATGACCACGCCCATCCTCATGCTCACCGCCCGCGACGACGAAATTGACCGCGTGGTGGGGCTCGAAGTGGGCGCCGACGACTACCTCACCAAGCCCTTCTCCATGCGCGAACTGATGGCGCGCGTCAAGGCGCAGTTGCGCCGTACCCGCCTCTTGCAGGAGGAGATGGCAAAGTCCGGTGCGCTGCAGCCCAAACAGGAGACCTTGACCTTTGGCAACCTGGTGATTAACTTCAGCCGCCGTGAAGTGACGCTGAACGGCAAGCCCATTCCCCTCAAACCGAAGGAATATGACCTGCTCGAATTCTTCGCCCGCCACAAAGGGAAGATGCTCTCGCGCGAATTCATCCTCGAGCGCGTCTGGGGCTGGGATTTCATCGGCGACAGCCGCACTGTGGACGTGCACGTCCGCTGGCTCAGGCAAAAGATCGAAGAGGATGCGAGCAAACCGAAACGCATCGTCACCGTTCGGGGTGGGGGGTATCGATTCGAGGGATGAAAGAAAAGTAAATGGCAAATGGTAATTACCATTTACCAATCACCATCATGGACTTCACCCCTATTCTTGCAGCCATTTTTCTCACAATCGCCGCGTGGTTTGCGTGGCGGTATTTCAAATTGCGTCGGGATGTGGATGAATATGCCAGCCGTCTGCGGGGACAAAACCTGGAAACCGACATCAAAGAACTCGAAAATTTATCGAGCGCCATCGCCTCCATCGTCGCATTACGCAATACGGAATATGCCGCCCTCGATGCCGAACGCGCCCGCCTCGCCGCCGTCCTCGAGCAAATGACCGACGGCGTGCTCATCGCCGACGCGCAGGGCATCATCCAGTTTGCCAACCCCGCCGCCGGCCGGCTCTTTCAGACATCCCAGCCGCTCCACCGCCGCATCACCGAAATCATCCGCCATCATCAACTTGTCGAAGCCTGGCGGCGCTGTCAGCAGACGCGCCAGCTGCAAAGCGAGACCGTTGAAGTACCCACGCGCCATCAATACCTGCAGCTCGTCGTCGTCCCCGACCAAAACTCAAGCGGCACGTTGCTCCTCGCCCAGGACCTCACGCGCATCCGCCGCCTCGAGACCGTCCGCCGCGACTTCATCAGCAACCTCTCCCACGAACTGCGCACCCCGCTCGCCTCTCTCAAAGCCCTGACCGAAACCCTGCAAGACGGCGCCTTGGATGACCCGCCCGCCGCCCGCCGCTTCATTGACCAGATTCAAATCGAGGTGGACGCCCTCTCGCAGATGGTGACTGAACTGCTCGAACTTTCGCGCATCGAATCCGGGCGCCTCTCGCTGGACCTTCAACCTGTCTCCCCCTCTGACCTGTTGACCTCCGCCTGCAAGCGGATGAAACTCCAAGCCGAACGCGCCGGTCTCACCCTGCGCGTGGAATGCCCGCAAGACCTGCCCCGCGTGATGGTTGATTCGCAAAGGCTAGAACAGGTGCTGGTGAACCTGATTCACAACGCGGTCAAGTTTACAAAGCCGGGGGGAGAGGTGGTTTTGGGCGGCGAGGCAGGACCGGGCGAGGTCCGATTCGCGGTTCGGGACACAGGAATCGGCATCCCGGCAGATGAGATTCCCCGCATCTTCGAGCGCTTCTATCGCGTCGAAAAATCCAGAGCCGGCAGCGGGACGGGCTTGGGGCTGTCCATCGCCAGGCACATCGTCGAGGCGCACAAGGGGAAAATTTGGGCGGAAAGCATGGAAGGACAGGGAAGCACGTTTTACTTCACCATCCCGCTATGATTTCAGCGGTCTGAACCCTTCGCCGAGCGCTTCGTGGGCATAACCGATGACCATGAAGGCGCGCGGGTCCACCTCGTGCACAATGGCTTTCAACGTGACCACTTCGGAACGCGTAATGACCACATACAAGACGGGACGCTCGATGCCCGTGTAAGCGCCTGTGCCTTCGAGCACAGTCACCCCGCGCAGGAGATCGTCCAAAATGCGCTGCGCCACTTCCTTGGGTTTGTTGGTGACAATCATCGCCGTGCGGACGGTGCCGCCGCCTTCGAGGGTGGTCTCGGCGACCAAGCCGCTGACGTAGAGGGCAATCATGGCATAGAGCGCCTCCTTCCAGCCGAAGACAAACCCCGCGCCGAGGATGACCGCCGTATCCACCAGCAGGTAACTCTGGGTCATGGGGATGCCGCGCCAGTGGTTGAGGATGCGGGCGAGGATGTCGGAGCCGCCGCTGGAGCCGCGCGCGCGATAGACCAGTCCATACCCCACCCCGCTCACAACAGCGCCATAAAGGGAGTTGAGAAAAATGTCGCCCTGCAGGTCGTTGATGAGGGCGGTGCCCACGCCATTGGGAGCGAAGAGCGGCGTTTTGAGTAGCAGGTCGGTGGCGAGGGAATAGGCAAGGATGGCGGTTGCGGTACGCAGTGCAAAGCGAAATCCGCCCATGAAGCGCCAGCCGAGAATGAAGAGCGGAATGTTGCCAATCAAAATCATCAAACCGATGGGCCAGCCGGTGAAGTGATTGAGCAGCTGCGAAATGCCGCTCACCCCGCCCGAAGCCAGATTCGCCGGCACGAAAAACAACCGCAGTGAAAGCGCCTGCAGGATGGCGGCAACCACGATGAGGGCATAATCGCGGATGGCGGGCAGGGCAGACTTGAGAGCGTTCATGTTTTTTTGCTTCGGCAGGTTGATGGTTGGAAATTGGAAAGCGGAAAAGTTCAAACGATTTCCACCCCTGCCAGTTTTTCGATGACTCCCACCACGGCAGAGTTGTCCAGTTCCCCCATGCCGAGTTCGATCATTTGCTGGAAGAGGGCGGTATTTGCCTCCGTGCCGGAGACGGGAATGTCGTATTCTCTGGCGGTCTCGAGGATGATTTTCAGGTCTTTGAGCTGCATGTGCGCCTTGAAGCCAGGATTGCGGTTGCCGGCAAACAGACGCGGCGGCTTGACATCCAGCGTCCAGCATTGCGCCGCGCCGCCTTTGATGGCGTCCACCACCTTGCGCGGGTCCACGCCGGCTTTCTTCGCAAAGACGAGCAGTTCGCCCATCGCCACCATCTGCGCCGCCACCATGATTTGGTTGGCGGCTTTCGCCACCTGCCCGGCGCCCGCCCCGCCGACATGCGTCACCGTCTTCCCCATCGCCTTGAAGACCGGCATAACCTTTTCCAGCGCAGACGCCTCGCCGCCGACCATGATGGTGAGCGTGCCGTCCCTCGCGCCGATGTCGCCGCCGGAGACGGGCGCGTCGAGGGCGAGGACGCCCTTTTCGGCGAGTCTTTCCGCAATGCGGCGGGCAACGGCGGGTTTGATGGTGGAGTTGTCCACGTAAATCAAGCCCTCGTGTGCGCCCTCGATGATGCCGTTCTCACCCAGAACGACCTGTTCCACATCGGGGGAATCGGGCAGGTTGGTGAAGACCACGTCCACTTGCGCGGCGACTTCACGAGGAGAGAAGGCGGCAGCCGCGCCTTCGGCGACGAGTTCATCCACAGCGGCGCGCGAACGGTTGTGGACCACGAGGGGAAATCCCGCCTTGAGGATGTTGCGGGCGATGGACTTGCCCATCAAACCGAGACCAATGTATCCGACCTTGAGCATGGAAAAAATTCCTTTCACTGCAAAGGCGCAAAGAGCGCTGAGATTTTGAGGGATTATAACGTGAGGGAGATGAATCCACTAATCTGCGCTAATCTCCGCGAATGGATAAAGAATTCGTGTGGATTAGTGAGGATTAGTGGATAAAACCCAAAGCAAAGAACCTGCTCCTCGAAACAGGAGCAGGTTCCAGTTAAGTTTGAGCCGTGCGGCGGGTTACTTGATTTCGTAGGTCACGTTGACGGTCACGGTGAAGGTCAACTGTCCGGGTTGGATCGGCACAGCCGCCGCTTCCGAAGCCGCACCGCCGCCCCTGCCGTCCACGACGGGATAGTAAACGCTATCCTGGAAACTGATGTTCTGAAGTTCACCGAGGCTCACGCCGGCGGCATCCGCCAGTTCCTGGGCTTTCGCTTCTGCATCCTTGACGGCATCGGCGCGGGCTTGCTTGAGCGCGGCATCCTTGTCCGCCACGTCGAACTGGACGCTGTTCACGGTGTTGGCGCCCGCCGCAATCACGGTATCGAGCAGTTCGCCGAGTTTGCCGAGGTCGCGCACGGTTACATAGACGGTGTTATCCACCGCGTAATACTTCTCGCCGGTCGAGGTGCCGGTCACCGGATCGTATTTGTCGAATGGGTAAATGCTGAAATTCGTCGTGCGGATGTCCTTGGCGTCAATGCCGAAATCGCGCAGCGCCTGGATCACCTTTTGGGTTTGGGCATTGTTCTCCGACACAGCATCCGAAGCGGAGGGCTTCTCCGTATGCACGCCCACGTAAATGTAGGCAATGTCCGGCACGAGGTAGGCGGTTCCCGCGCCCGCCACGCTGATGGTGCGCAGCGGCGGCTGCGATGCCTGGCTGACGGCAGCCGGTCCGCAGGCGCTGACGACCAGCGCAAGCAGGGCTACAACAGCAACGAAATAAAACTTGGTTTTCATGGTCAACTCCTTGTTGATGATACTACGCACGTAAGACGACGGCGGTCTGAAAAAGTTCCGGCATTTTCCCCGATTTTTGGTACAATCCTGACACATTTGTTCTATCCCCAAAGGGGATGCCATGCCCATCAACTATCAGGAAGTTTACTCACAGATTCAGACCATCGGCGCGGGCGCCAAAGAAAGAAAAAAGAGAAAAGAGGAAGCGCAGGCACAGGCGCGGGACCTCCTCGCCAACTTCGATTCTCAATTGGACTTTCTACGCGCCAAAGTGGATACTGCCAAAGAGGCGGATCCCAGCCTGCGCTGTGCCTATCCCCTCGACGAACCCCTCGCTTCTTCCTTCGACGTTCAGCCTGTTTCTGTTTCCCCCACCCTCATCGCCGCTGACGGCTCGCAGATCAACCCCGACCGTCACGCCGCGGTGCAGTTCGGGCTGGTCAACGTCGGCGCAATCGTCATGAAGGCAAATTCCGGCGAAGCGCCGCAGATCGAGACGGACAGCACCCTGCTCTACGGCGACGACCTGCTCCCCAACGGTATCCCCATGTCCGACGGCATGGTTGCCCTGCGGCGCGACCTCGCCGAACGCCAAAAACTGGACGAATTATCCAAAGGAATGGCAGGAGCGGTGGTCACCTTCACCGACGGTCCCATCGAACTCTGGGGCGCCAAGGGCGAAGACGCCAGCGCCTATGAAGACTTCATCGAAAAGTACAAGGGCGTTCTTTCCCGCCTGCAATCGCGCGGCGTGATCACCGCCGGCTACGTGGACAAGCCCTCCGCCGACCTGGTGGTGCGCCTGCTCGAAATCGCCATGGCAGACAACGAGCAAATCCAGCGTCTGCGCGAGTTCCATCCCTTGCGCGGCGTGAGCGACCGCTGGCTCTACGGCGAAAAAGGAAATCCCTTGCTCAAGCCCGGTCATCGCTCGGCAGTGTTCAAGATTCAGTCCAGTTCCGAGAAGCGTTATACGGGTGTCTTGTCGCTGCACTTCTTTTACCTGAACGTCGGCACGGAGGGACATCCCTGGACCGTGCGCGTCGAAATCCCCAAGTGGGTGGCGGAGGACAGCGAAAAACTAAATTTGCTGCACGCAGTCCTCGTCCAGCAATGCCGCATGATGGGAAACAAGCCCTACCCATATTTGCTTCACCGCGCACATGAAACCGCAGTGGTAAAGAACGAAGAGAAACAACAGATCGAGCAGTTGCTGACAATGGAACTCCGCAAGAACAACGAAGACGTGGACGAACTTTCGAGCAAACAATCCGCAAAGGATTTGCAGGGAAGAACACGAATGTGACCTCACCCAACCCCTCCCGACCTTTGGTCACCCTCCCCTTCCCTCTCCCGCGGGAGGGGGAAGGGGAGGGACGGGGTAGGGAAAGGAGAGGCAGGAGGCAAAATGACTCATTCAATCGAAATCGGACGATTACTCCGCGCCGGGACGACAGGCTTCGTCGCCGGCTGCCGCGTCAACCAGTTGGACGCCCCCTCGTTCGGGGCGCTGGTACGCGCGCCGTTGGGGGGCGGCTACCAAATCTTCGGCATCATCCACGACATCCACATTGACGACGACGGGCTGGTGCGGCAGCTCGTCACGGCAGATAATGTCAGCGCCGAGGTGATGAACGACAACCGCGTCAACCGCATCGTGCCGGTGGAAATGTCGGTGCTGGCGGCGGGCTACGAACAGGACGGGAAGATATTCCACCTCCTGCCGCCGCGTCCGCCGTTGAGTTTGGACGTGATCTATCTGTGTGACGCGAAGGACACGGCGCGTTTCACCGAACGTTTTGGTTATTTGAGACACATCGTAAACAACAAGGAAATCCCTGTGGGAGAGGTTGTCGCGGCGCATTTGTTACAGGCGGGCAAAGCGAGGGGGGTGGAAAGCGGAAAGTGGAAAGAGGCGGCAACACAGGAAGTGATTATGTTGCTGCGTGATGATTACCCGACGTTGATGTCTGTATTGAGCGCGTTGAGCGACGTGAGCGTTTGATGTCATTCTGAGCGACTGAAGGGAGCAAAGAATCTCTACCCTTGTGATGGAATCTTCAAACGGGAATAGAGATGCTTCGCTCCGCTCAGCATGACATGATAGGAGAATTTATGGAACAACGAACTAAAATCGGATATTTAGTCGGCGGAGGGTTGAAGGAAAACTTCCGCGTGAGGCTCACCGTATCGCCGCAGGAGATTCAGGAGGGGGCATTCGTGGTCATCCAAAGCGGCGAGTGGAATTATTACGGCATCGTCACCGACATTCAACTCGGCGCAACCGACCCGCGCTTTGCGGATGAGCAAATGGAGGGTCGCTTCCCGGCGCACATCTCGAAGGCGCTGCACGGACAGACGCTCTACGCCAATCTCGAAGTTCTGCCCAACCTGATGCTGGAGGTGGGACCCGAACCTGGGACATCTGCATACCAACAATGGCGCAGCAAGATTGACGCTGGCTTGAAGGATGAGCCGCGCATCTTACCGGTCAAGAATGTGCCGCCGCATCACGCGCAGGTCTTTTTAGCAGATGCGGGCGATATCGCCGAAATTTTCGGTGACCCAAACGAGAAGGGCAACTTTGTCATCGGCTACACGCGCGAGCAGAATCATCCCGTGTGCATTGATTTGGAGAAGTTCGTCCAGAGGTCATCAGGCGTGTTCGGGGCGACGGGGACAGGCAAGTCGTTCCTCACGCGGCTGGTGCTGGCGGGTCTCATGCACTACAACAAAGCCTCGGTGTTCGTGCTGGATATGCACAACGAGTACGGCTTCGACGATGTGGCGTCGGACACGAAAAAAGCCGTGACGGGACTGAAGACCAGGTTCAAGTCGAAGGTACGAATCGTCGGTTTGGGAGCAGGGTCAACGATTCGGGGGCAGGTCCCGGACTTTAATCTGGAAATCTCCGCAGGGGACATTTCCACAAGCGACATCGAAACGCTCACGCGCGAACTGAATTTACGCGAGACAGCGCCCACTGTGTTGAACGCGTTGTATACATCGTTTCGGGAGGATTGGTTTGCGCGTTTCAAGGCGATGAACCGCGAGACCGTGCCGATCGAGGATGAAAGAGGAAAAACGAAAGAGGTGCCGCATCCCGATAGTGTGGCGGCATGGGCGAATGCGAACGGTGTGAATGTGATGGCGGCGGAGGCGCTGCACGATAAACTGCGGCGCTTGTTCAACAAGTCGTACATCGTCGAGAAGCCCGCCGCCGACAGCGTGAAGGAGATTATTCAATCGCTGGAAAACGGACAGCATGTGATTCTGTCGTTCGGCGAACACGAAAGCGATCTGGATTACCTGCTGGTCTCGAACCTGCTCACACGCAAGATTCGCAGTGCATGGGAGCATAAGACCAACGCGTTCCGCACGCACGGCAAGGAGGAACCGCGTCCGCTGGTGATTGTGGTGGAGGAGGCGCACAAACTGCTCAACCGCGAGATGGCGGCGCAGACGACCTTTGCCACCATCGCCCGCGAACTGCGCAAGTATTACGTGACGCTGTTGATTGTGGATCAGCGTCCGTCACAGATTTACGACGAGGTCATGTCGCAGTTGGGGACGCGCATCTCCGGCTGGCTCGGCGACGAGGACGACATCCACGCTGTGCTTTCGGGTCTGGCGGGACGGGAGGCGCTGCGCGGCATGTTGGCGCGGCTCCAGCCGAAGGAGGAGGTGCTGCTGCTGGGTTGGGGTGTGCCGATGCCGCTGCCTGTGCGCTCACGCAGATACGACGATGAGTTTTGGAAAGAGCTGCTGGGAGGGAAGGAGAAGAGGAGCAAGGAGCAGAATTTGAAGGAGTTGGGATTTTAGGTTTGACACGCTTTTGTATATTATGATAATATACGCCTATGATTGATTTGAGCCGGCTCACTGGCTTCGATTGGGATGAAAACAACAGAGACAAGAATTGGGAAAAGCATGAAGTGCTGGCAAGCGAGTGTGAAGAAGTATTCTTCAACCTGCCCCTCCTGCTCCAGGCTGATGATGCTCACTCCCAGCATGAGCCGCGATATTATGTACTCGGTCACACCATCGCTGGCAGACGCTTATTCATTGCATTTACCGTCCGCAAAGATAAAATCCGCGTGATTTCTGCCCGTGACATGAGCAAGAAGGAGCGCAAAATCTATGAGCAAGCCAATTCCTGAATTCAAGAATGAAGACGAGGAACGGGAGTTTTGGAGCGAAAACGATTCCATCGAATACCTGAACTGGAAGAGCGCAGAACGGGTGCTGTTCCCCAATCTGAAACCTTCCACGAAAGCGATTTCCCTGCGCCTGCCGGAATCGCTGTTGGATGCCATTCGCCAATTGGCAAACGAACGCGATGTGCCGTATCAATCTCTAATCAAGATGTTCCTGCAGGAACGCGTCGAGCAGGATTTCAAGTCCCGCAACCTGCCAAGCGGAGGCTGAGCAAATACCTACCGTGAGATGGACACATGTGCCTTTCGGTTCTCGTAACAGTTTTATTTACCAGTGTTTCCTTGGAAGCAAAATTGAATCACTCACCTTACGCGAAACGTCCCGAAGGTTCTCGCAAATTGCGCCTGTTTTCCAGCCAAACCTTCGGGACGGTGGGGTAACATCAGTGAATCAAAAAAGACCAGCCTGCCGAGGCTGGTCTTTTGTTTTGCGCCTTGTGTGGCGGGAATTTATTGCTCCACCACTTCGTAATCGTGGGTGATCTCAATGGCGTCTTTGAGTGTGGCATAGACCGAGCAGTATTTCTCTTCGCTGAGTTGAATGGCTTTGGCGAGTTTCTGCGGGTCAATGCCCGTGCCTACGGCGCGATAGTGGATATGGATTTTACGAAAGCGCCAGGGCGGGTCGTCGTCTTGAACGCTTTCGGCAGTCACTTTCAAAGAGCGCAGGTCGAGCCGCTGTTTGCGTAGAATTTCAACCACGTCATGCGAGGAGCAGCCAATCAAGGACATGGGCAGCAGGTCCGAGGCGCTGACGCCGTTGGGTTTCTTCATAACAATCTGGTAATTGTCTTTGTCACTGAGGATGAATTGGGTATCGGGGTTCCAGTTGAGGTGAACAGTTTTGGTCGCCATGAGTGCAAACTTGTCCTTGTATGAGAATGCCCAAGAGGAGAAGACTATTTGGGTTTGGGAGTCAGATAATTGTCCAGATTGAGGCGGTGAAAGAGGCGTTCGCGCACGTCCTCGGGCAGGTCGGGCTTCTCAAGGGGAGTCTGCACAAGGTCAATCGTCCGCTTGGTGGTGTTCAATACAATGCGGCAGTTATCGCATTCTGCGAGGTGTTTTTCGAGTTCCTGGCAGAGTTCGGGATTGAGGTCGCCGTCAATGTAAGCCGAGAGCGAACCCAGCAATTCTTCACATTTCGTGTGGGTATGGTTGGTCATTTCTCACTCCTCGCAGGCAGGCGCTCGCTGTAATAAGCGGAGAGATGCTCGCGCAGCGCCATGCGAGCGCGCAGTAAACGGGTCTTGACGTTGGTCTCGGTCAGGTTGAGAGCGTCGGCGGTTTCCTTGATGGATAGACCTTCGACGTCGCGCAGTAAAAAAACGATACGCAGGGATTCGGGCAATTGCTGGACGGCGGCATCGAGGGCTTTTTTCCCTTCACCCGAAAGCAGTTCTTCCTCCGGAAGCGCGCTCCAATCCACGAATTGGGTTGGTCGCACATCTTCGGCATCCTCTTCGCCCTCCATCTCTTCGATGTTCACTTCCGGCTTCTTTTTGCGGAGCAGCATCAACGCTTCGTTGGCGGCAATGCGGTAAAGCCAGGTCGCCAGGCTGGAACGCCCTTCGAAGTTTTGGATGTGGGTGAGGGCATTGAGAAAGGTGTTTTGCAGAACGTCTTCGGCATCCTGCGGGTTACCCAACATGCGCAAACCAAGCCGATAAATGGGGCTGGAGTAGGTATCCACGAGGCGGGCAAATTCGGCGCGGTCACCGGCGATGAGCGCTTCCAGCGAAATCTCGTTCGAAGGTTGTCTGTCCATTAGATGCAATCCATGAGGGAAAAGTTACAAAATCGTCCTGTGCAATCTGGCGTGAGAGTATGCCAGATACGCTTATAACAGCCGGCAATTGGAAATTCAGCGCTGTTTGAACCACCGTTGAATTCTTTTCTTCCAGCGCTTGGGTCTGGCAATACTTTCGAGCGCTGGCTCAGGCAGGAAGAAGAAGACCGCCCGCAGGAACAATTCCAGTTTTCGCGTGAGGCGGGCGGAGGTCAATGCTGGTCGGGCAAGTGTACCATTCAATAATTGATGTGTGGCATCCAAAATCGTGTAGCGGATGTTTGCCTGTCCGCCGGCGAGGCGGATGTTTTCGTTCGTTTCGGGATGTTCGTAATGCGGCTTGCCGCCGGGCAAATGGGAGTAATCATGGTTCTGATGCACGATCATGACCGACGGCGTGCAGTCAATCACCGCCCAGCCTTCCCTGCGGGCTTTGTAGATCATCCAGTTATCCCAGCCGGCGCGCCCGATGGTGAAGGGAGGTACTTCGTGGAAAGTGGAAAGTGGAAAGAGGAAGAAATCGCTTCCGGCGGGACGGTGGAGTTGGTTCCGCTTCCTGACATCTTCTCTCAGCCTCGACTCCCACCCTTCGGCGAAATCGAGCGGCGAGGCAATGTCATAGTCCCAGCGCTGGCTCACCATGACGAATTTCTCTTTGAGTTCGGCAACCTGTTTCGCCGCCTGGACAAAGTCGGGCATGAGGATGATGTCGGCGTTGATGATGCAGAGCAGGTCGCTCTTCGAGTTTTCGCGGGCGAGTTGAAACATGGACGAGATGAGCGGCGTACCGTTTGCGCTGCGCGCCACGTTGGGGATGTGCTTCACGCCCAGTTCTTGCGCGGCTTCGGCGAGACCTGCCTCCTCGCCCAGCAGGATGACTTCGACATCGGGAAGGAGAGTCCATGAACGAATCGCGTTGCGTTGAATCAGCGCGATGTGCGGGTCGGTGAAGGGTTTGGGGGCGGAGAATAAAGTAATCAGGGACATCAGTGAGTAGTAATCAGTGAGCAGTAATCAGTGAGCAGTAATCAGTGAGCAGTGAGCGGTAATCAGTGACCGGCGGCGCGCTCGTCTATATCTTTCAATGTCTTATGCTGCACGCCTGCGTTGATTTTCATCAGGTCGGGGTTGTCGTGAACGAGATCCAAGACTTCTTTCCAAGTGAAGTCATCGCGCCCGTCAAAGCGGGCGTATACCTGCCGCATGAATTCCAAATCTTCGGGGGTATCCACCGTCCAGCGGTAATCGCCGAAGTCGGTGGGATGATGAAGGAGAGCGATTCTAAATCCGCGAGGGGAGGTGCCAGTGTGCAGTAATCGGTTATCAGTGATCAGTTGCACGCCTTCATAGAGGTAGGGCATGACGTGTTCGCGGTGATGAGGTTCTTTGGCTTCCTTCCAGGCTTGTTCCAGAGCCTTGAAAGTACAAACTTCAACATCCAAACCAATTGGGTACGTGCGGCGATATGGGGGAGGCAAACGATTACAGGCAAAATCGAACAGTTCGCCATTCACTGGTGACTGATGACTGATCACTGTATTCACTACTTTGTCAATCAGTTCAGGGTCAATGACGGGGCAATCGGCAGTGATCCGCACCACCACATCCGCTTTTGCCTGTTTTGCGGTTTGATAGTAACGATCCAGCACGTCGTAGAGACTGCCGCGCGTGAAGGGGATGCCGCTGAAGTCGCAGTATTCGGCGACGGGGTCGTCGGAGGGGTCGGTGGTGGTGGCGAAGATGGCTTGGGAAACAGAAGCAGACCGCGAGGTCCGAACGAAGACGCGCTGTAACATCGGTTGACCGGCAATGTCTGCAAGAATCTTCCCCGGCAAACGCGAGGAGGACATGCGTCCCTGAATGATGGCGATAACGTTTGGTTTCATAGTCAGGCGTAGCGCCGACTTAAGTCGGCACTACGAAGTTTGCGCCTCCGAGGGAATGGGAAGCGGGATGACAAATCCTTTCATTCTAAATTTTTCCACATACTCGCGCACCGTCCAATAATCGAGACCAACCTGCTCGGCGATGTCGAAGACCGTGTGCTCGCCCTCGAAGCGCATCATGATTTTTTCGATGGCGCGGTTGAGCGCCCAGTTCTCGCGCCAGTCCACCCATAGACCGTGACCGCTGAGAAACACGGGACCGCGGAACGTGCGCTTCGGAATGTAGTTGCCGGCGTAGATGCGGATGATCTGCTCGGCAATCTCCGCCGCGCCGACGAGCATGTCTTCGTGCATGATGTCGAGATTGTCGTCGGTGGTGTGATACTCGTCGTAGGGGAAACGGTTGAGCGAGATGCACGGCACGTTGACGCCGGGTCCGTTAATGACGCGTTCGTCGTTGGCGGGGGCGGCGGCAAAGTCGCGGGATTCGTGATCCGTGTTACGTAATACGTAATACGCAATACGATCTAGCAAGTGATTATGCTGGCGTGTATGATGCCACGCTATGCGATTTTGATTGCCCGTCATCTCCAGGAAGATACCGCCGCGCAGATTTGGGATGAGCGCCTCGTTGTGAGCCAGCCAGGCGATGGTGCCGATGGTTTCAGGTCCAAACCAGAAGCGGACGCTCATCGAGCCAGCGGGGAGCGGATTTTCCGCCAGCCGCCGCGCCAACTCGATGGCGCTGACCACGCCCGCGCCGTCGTCATTGGCTTGCATGGGATGACAGGTGTGCGCCTGCACGAGGAACTCGCCGGCTTCGGGATTGGGTCCGCCTTGAGGGTGAATAACGGCGGTGGCAACTTTGAATCCCTGCTTGGGGTCGGTGATGAATTCTGATTTTATGACCGCATGATATTTCTTGTCGCGCGGAAGTTTGTCGAACGTGTTCTTCGGCAGGCAGAAGCCCCAGTCGCGTTCGTAGTATTTGAAAATCCACGGCACGGCGTGCGGACGCTTCTCATTGAAATACAAATGCGGCTGGAGTTCATCGAAGGTCAAAACTTTATCAACGGGCAGAGAATACGAAACGATGTGCAGCGGATTGTCCTTGAAATCCACAATGCGCTTGCCGTCTTCGGTCTCCAAATACGCCTCATGGACGACATAGCGCTCAGGCACTTTCCACGTCCAGACGGGAGTCAGCGGCGCGTAGGTCTCGATGGTGTAGTTCGACGAATCGGGCATGTACGAACCGATAATCTCCAACGTTTTGTCGTGGTCAGCGGAGGCGAGAGTGCGATGGAGCGGGAAGAATTCGGCGAGGATGGATTTGAGGGAGGCGTAGGGTTTCATGCGATTTGCGATTTTGGATTTGCGATTGGCGGCTCATTACGCGCAGTGCAGCCAAAGTCAAAACGTTCAATATTTCGGCTCTTCGATGTAATGCAGCTTCTCCGGGTGTTCGCGCACAATCACCGACATGTTATCGTAGAAATCGTTCGCGGTTGCAAAATGGACTTTCGCCGCGCCGACTTGAATCTCCTTGATCACGCCTGCGGCAAGCAGTTCATTCATGCCCGGCACGATGTAGGTCTTCACGCTGTCATTCTTGCGGACGAACATCGAATAGGTCTTGATCCTCGGCACACGGTCATAGCCGACGTAAATTCCCGAAAATTCCTTCACGCGGCGATAGTCGCAGCCAACGTTGTACTCGATGTAATGGTGCATGGAAAACGTACTGTTGAAATCCAGCCCGATGCTGATGATTGTACCGTTAAGTTTGTGGAACAACGCAAAGGCTGAATTCGGTCCGTAGGCTTCCACATCGTCCGCTGCGGCAAATTCATCGGCGCGCGCACCCCAAACCGAGAAGGAATAAATGGGGTGTGGAGTCCGCTTGGCGTCGGGGCGGAGGCGGGCAAGTTCGGTGATCACGCCCATCTTCGAGGGCGTTTCCAGGATGTCGAAATAATGCGTCTCCGTCCACGATTGAAAATTGAAGGCGGGGAACAACACCGTGCCGCGCGGTCCCACCAGTTCGCGCATCACATCAATGACCGTCTCCGCGCCGCCCTCCACGCCGCCCAGCGATTTATACGACGTGTGAACGATGATGGTATCGCCGGGCTTCACGCTGGTTTGACGAAAACCGTCGAGTAATTCTTTATGTGTGAGCATAATATCCTCTTGTTGTAGGAGATGTCTCTGACGCTGCTGCGTTAGAGAATGCAGACTTAAGCGGCTTTGTGAACTTTGACGACCCTTTCGTATGCGGAAAGCAGCTGGCTGAAATTTTTCTGCCAATCGGCACGCATCTCTGCGGACCTGCGGGCTGCCGCGCCAATCCCGGGCAGTTTCTCCCGTTGAGCGATGACCGTGAGAATCTTCTCCGCCAGCGCGTCGGCATTCCCATCGGGAAAGAGCCAGCCGTTGACGCCCTCTTCGATCCATTCCCGGTTGCCCGGAATATCCGACACGAGGCATGGCAGTCCGCTCGCCAGCGCCTCCAGCAGTGTGACGGAGGTCCCGTCCACATGCGAGGGCGAGATGTAGAGGTCCGCCATATGATACCAGCGCGGCAAGTCACGTTGACTCACCTGCCCCCCAAAATGGACGCGCTCCAGCACGCCGCCGTTCATCAATATCTGGCGGATGTGCGCCCCCTGCGACCCGCCTCCCAGCAAAATCAAATTCACGTCGGGGTTCACACTCGCCGCTTTGACAAACGCCTTTGCCAGCACATCCACACCGTAGATCGGCTCCCACGTGCGGCTGCAAAAAAGCGTAAAAGATTTGCGATTTTCGATTTTCGATTTGCGATTTGTCTTTGTCTTCTTTCCTCCCTTCGAGAGCCTCAGGGCGGCGCTTTCTTCTTTTTGGGGATAAAAATACTTTAGATCAACACCCCATGGAAATACAATGGTATTTTCAGGGTTCATCCCAAACGCAACCGCTTTCTCGCGCGTGACATGGGCATCGCTGGTAAAAAAAGCGCTTCGCTGCAGCGTGTATCTTGTCACCCAACGCATCCATGCGCTCTTGTCTGCCTCCATCACCAGGTCATACCCCCACGACATCGTCAGCAGACGGCGAAACCCGCTCAATGCGACGAGGAACGCGCAATTCTGAATCGGTCCCGCATGGATGAGGTCAGGCTGGATTTCGCGAATGACCCGCCGCAGGTCGAGGACCAGGCGCGGCACGTCACGCCAGCGGAACTCATGCTTGCCTCCCGCCCACAAAATCTGCCGAACCTTCTCAGGCACAGGGCGGTCTTCCGTCTGGCGGTGATTTGCTTCGAGCTGCAAATAGAAAATCTCATGCTCCGTCTTTGCCAGCGAGGAGAGAAAGCGGTAATCGTGAGGGGTATAAGTTTTGGAAAAGTAGATGACCTTCATAGAAAAATCGGTTGGAACGTTTGAAGGTTTACAAGTTCGAACATTCCAACCTTTCAACTTGTCAACCTTCAAACCAAGTTAGGCTCCAAGATCCGTCCACCTCAACTCTTTACCCTTCGGCATATCCACCAGCGCCCGCGTGCCGATTACGTTCTGGATTTCATGCGGCTTGATCGCTCCGGGCGTGGCGGGACGCAGCACGTCAATCATCTCGCGCGTAAAGACCTCGCCCGCCTTGATGTCGCGCGCCGCGCGCAGACAGCGGCGCTGGACGATCTTCGTCTCCTGCTCGTTGCCCGCGATGAACTTATCGGAGGAACCCAGTGCCCGTTCGAGTTGACGCGTCTCCTCCACCATGTGCGCCCAGGCTTCGGGATTCATCGCAAACTTGTGGTCGGGACCTTCGCGGTCGTTACTGTCGGTGAAGTGACGCTCGATGACGCGCGCGCCCAGCGCCACCGCGCCCAGAACCGTCGCGTTGCCGTGCGTATGGTCAGAGAGACCCAGCACCACGTCGGGGAACATGACCGCGTAGGTCTTCAGCACGTTCAAATGGATGTGGTCGAAGTTTTCGGGGCTGGCGGTGTAATTGGTGTTGCACTGCATCAAACACAACTGCTTGTTGATTTTGAGAATGGCATGGACGGCACGCTGTACGTCGGCAATGTCCGCCGCGCCGCTGGCGATGATCATCGGCTTGCCCTTCGATGCCATGTGTTCGAGCGTTTCGATCCAGTCAATCTCACCGGAGCCCACCTTGAACGCGGGGATATACGGATCAACGTGTTCGATGGAGTCGTAGTCGTAGGGCGAGGTAAAGAAGTGAATGCCGACCTTGTCGCATTCCTCTTTCAGGATGGGCGTCCAATCTTGGGGCAGCGATGCCGCCGCGTACACCTCGGTCACGGACTTCTTCCAACTCGCCTGATGGCTGACCTTGGAATTCATGTGCGTAAAGCCATACTCCGAGACAATCTTGGGCGCCTGAAAATGCTGGAACTTCGCCGCATCCGCGCCCGCTTCCTTAGCGAGGCGGATGAGCAATTTCGCGCGGTTCAGGTCGCCGTCGTGGTTGGCGGCGATGTCGGCGATGAAATAAGTCGGGTGGTTCGGTCCAATCCAGCGGTCTTGAATTTTGAATTCCATGGGTTCCTCCGAGAACGATTGATTATGGATTGATGGCGGATGGCAGTATAATTATAGCGAGGTGCATTATGGTCACTGTGCAGTTTAAGTCTAAGATCAAGGACGGAGTTATCGAGATTCCCAAAAAGTACAAGGGAAAACTCCGTGATAATGTGCGTGTCATATTAAAGGTTGAAACTTCCAGAAGCAGGTCGAAAAATTACCTGGATACCTTGCTGGCTCATCCCGTCACAGTGAAGAAATTCACTCCTATGACGAGAGAACAAATTTATGCCAGGTAAGCCTTCTGCTTTTATTGACACGAACATCTGGCTTTATGCCTTGTTGGACATGGACGAGGCGGAAAAATCATCCCGCGCCAGAGAGGTTATCACACAAACAGAACCCATCGTAAGTGTACAAGTCATAAACGAAATCTGTGTAAATCTCATCAAGAAGGCTGGTTTTACCGAGGAACAAATTTCGCAACTCGTTGAAGCATTTTACGAAAAATATCCCATCATCGAAATGGACGAGAGCATACTTTTGGATGCATCCCAATTGCGGCAGGAGTATGCTCTTTCGTTTTGGGACAGCATGGTCGTTGCCTGCGCATTAGCCGCCGATGCCGAAATCCTTTACTCCGAAGATATGCAGGACGGATTGGTTATTCGGGAAACTCTAAAGGTCAAGAATCCATTGTTTGGTTGAGCGGTCTTATGCCTGTTGATAACTCCTGATTTTCTGTGGATAACCCTGCTGGAACTGTGTATAAAACCCGTCCAAGCCAGTGGAGAAATCGGGGAGAGGACGCCCCAAATCTGTGGATAGTTTGTGGACGGACAGCCATAAATTGTGGGAACGTTTCGCGGTCAACCCTGACCGTTCAACAGACTGCGGCTCGATAAGGCTTTCTCTCAACCCGAACCTGCGCGCCACCTCCACCCCAAATTGATACTTGTTCATCGGCTGTGCGCCTACCACGTGATACAAGCCGTGTAAATCCTTTTCGAGCATGGCAAGGAGCGTCTGCGCGAGGTGATTGACCCACATCGGACAGAAGACCACATCGGTAAAGCCATAGACGCGCCTCCCTTCGCCCAGGTTGTTGACAAAAAACTCGCCAAGACTGCGCTTTCCGCCCAGCGACCAGCCGTAGAAGTTGACCCGTGCAATGATGGCTTGCGGATTGGCTTGTTGGACCGCCCGCTCGCCGTCGAGTTTGGTCTGCGAATACACATTTTGCGGAGTCGGTTCGTCCTCTTCGGTGTACGCGCCCTGTTTCGTACCGTCAAAGACTGCATCGGTGGAGAGATGCACGAACTTTATATTTCGCTTCGCGCAGGCGGCTGCCAACTCAGCCGGGACATCCGCATTGAGTCTCTTTGCCTGTTCGGGGTGTTTCTCGCACTCCTCGAGATTTGCCATCGCCGCACAGTGGATGAGCCAGTCGGGGCGCGTGGAATCGAGAATTGAATCAACCTTGTTCGTCTGCAAAAAATCAGCCCGAATCACCCGAAACGGAGCGGACTTGAGCCTGCCGCGGTCAATACCGATGACCTCATGCTCCCGCATGGCTTCGAGTGCGAGATTGATGCCGAGGAGTCCGCTTGCACCAGTTATGAGTATGCGCGTCATATTCATGCAGTACACACGTAAACAAGTACAAAAGTAGAAACGCGTTTCCGTGTATACCTGTGTACTTGTGTACCTGTGTACTCGTTCGCTTATCCTTCCAGCTTCCCCTGGCGGAACAACTCCTCGAACGGCTCCACGAACTTCTTGATGCCCTCCACATCGAGCCATTCGGTGTTGTTATCGCTGGTGTAGGTGAACCCTTCGGGGAGCGGCTTGCCCTTGTCCTTCCACGAGTAGCCAAACCACGACGCTTCCGCAGGCTGGATGACGTACATGCGCTCCAGTTCCACCGTGTGACGGGCTTCATCCTCCGAAATCAAGTCCTCGTGCAGTTTCTCGCCGGGGCGGATGCCGATGATTTCGATCTTCGCGTTCGGCACGATGGCGCGCGCCAGGTCAATGACCTTCGTGCTGGGAATCTTCGGCACGAACACCTCGCCGCCTTCCATCTGTTCGATGCACTCGATGACGAACCTGACTCCCTGCTCCAGCGAGAGCCAGAAACGCGTCATGCGCTCGTCCGTGATGGTAACCGTGCCGTTCGCGCGTTGTTTGAGGAACAACGGGACTACCGAGCCGCGCGAACCGACCACATTCCCGTATCGGACGCACGAGTAGCGGGTTGCTGTCCCAGCGGCATACGCATTACTCTGAACGGTCAACTTCTCCGCTGCGAGTTTGGTCGCGCCGTAGAGATTCGCCGGGCTGACGGCTTTATCGGTGCTGATGGTCATGACCTTCTTCACGCCCGCATCCAGCGCGGCTTCGAGCACGTTTGCCGTGCCGATGATGTTGGTCTTGATGGCTTCCATCGGGTTGTACTCGCAGGCGGGCACCTGCTTCAACGCCGCCGCATGGACGACGATATCCACGCCGTGCATGGCGCGCACCAGCCGCTCGCGGTCACGCACGTCGCCGATGAAATACCGCAGGGAGGGGTGATCGAATCCCTGCACCCGCATTTCGTGCTGTTTCAACTCGTCGCGGCTGAAGATGATGATCTTCTTCGGTTGTTTTTCCTCCAGCAGGGTCTGCGTGAATTTCTTACCGAACGACCCCGTGCCGCCAGTGATAAGTACAACTTGATTTTTCCAGTTCATGATCACCTCTTTGTTTCAAACGGTGGTCGAGGAGGGGTGGCATCTTCCCGATCCGTATCGAGACCACACCTCTTCATTTTACTTCCACATATCTTCTGATTGATTTTCATCGTTGGTCTCGACACATCCCGCGAAAAGCACACGGGGCTTACTCGACCAACCCGGCAGGGAATATTACTTTATCGCCTCGAACAACCCCGAATCCTTCGAGATGAAAATCTCGCCTTTTTGCTTCAACGTGCTCTGCCATTCCAGTTTCAACGCTTCGAGCCGTTCCATTTTCAAATCGGAAGCCGCGACTGCCGAGCGAATATAGGCGACCAACGGCTCCACTTCGGTGACGCGCAGATTGTCCTCATACCGCGTCACCGTCACCTGCGAAAAGAACGGTTTCAACTGTTCCATCCCGTTCTCGAGCAGAAAGCCATGGACAACCTTGCTGACATACTTCCCGCCGCCAACTGCATCGAGCCAGGTGTTCATCTCCTGCATGTGATTTGCGCCAACGGTCGTCGCAAAGAAGCGCCCGCCCGTTTTCAAGACCCGTTGGATTTCGGCGAATGCCTTCGCCCTGTCGGGGATATGATACAGCATGTGATTGGCAATGACCGCGTCGAACGTCTCATCCTCGAACGGGATTTCCTGCGCGTCAATCTCTTTGAACCGAAAAGCGCGTCCAGTAACGACCAGATTTCGCCACGCTGCGTCCAGCATTCCCGGGGAGAGATCGCTGAGGGTGATGTCCCAGCCTGCGGGGATGCGCGATGCGTTCTCCTTCCACAAATAGGCGGGACCACAGCCAAGTTCCAGAATCTTTGCGTTATCGGGCAGGGTGAGGAGGCGGTCAAAGACCCAGGTCAGCCAGCCATACGGGTTCGTGCTGAAGCGTTTGTGGAGTTCCACCCGCGCATCGAGGTTGGACGAGTCCTTGTATTGATCGGCTTTGAGAAAATTCGGATCGGTAAATCGAGACATTGCCATTATCTGCATTCGCCGTAATAAACCATCTCAACTTCTTTCTACTTTCTACTTTCCACTTTCTACTTTCCACTTTCTACTTTCTACTTCCTAATCACAATCAACGGATACTGTCCATTCTCACCAAAAAAACGCGGGAACGTTTCTTCGAGCCAGAAGACAAAACGCAAAAAGACTTTGCCGCCCAATTGCGGACGCACGAACCAGCGCATGAAGCGCGGGCTCAAACTGCGCCACGGGTAAATTTCGAACCTGACCGCGCCGTTCAATTCGTTCTTCAGCCAGCGCGGCGTCATCTTTTCCACGAACGTGCCTGCCTGCTCTTCAGAGGCAGCCCAGTCCTTTTTCTTCTTTTTGGCGGAACGCCCGCTGAACAAACGTCCCAGCGCAATGAACGGTTCTGCCAGACGCATGAGCAATGGGTTATGCCAGCCGTTGACCACCACGCCGCTCCTGCCCGGTTTCAGTACGCGGGTCAGTTCCAGGTAGGCGCGCTTGTGTTCGGTGAGCGGCAGATGATGGATGGCGTGCATCGAAACAACCCCATCGAAGGCATCGGGTTTGAAGGGCAGGTTGGCAATATCGGCAACGACGAACAATCCTTTTTCGCCGAGACGGGCGCGAGCTTCCTTCAGCGCTGTGATGGAAATGTCGGCGCACAGGCGGTATTTGTACCCTTCGGAGTAGGTCAGGTATTCGGGCCACTGCACGGGACCCGACCCCGCATCGAGCAGAATGTCACCGTGCGGCGCGAGATGCCGCTTGACGCGCATGTGACAGTTGTGGATGTACTCGCGCGAAACAGGACGCAGGTCTTCGTAGCGGGCGTTCTGATACAACCCGTCGCCAATCTGCGACCAGCCGATTTGGTCATAAAACTCGCGTACTTGTTGTTTGGTATTTTCCATAGTGTTGCTCCCCTCTCCTTTAGGAGAGGGGCGGGGGGGTGAGGTCTATTTCCACGTAAACGGTTCGCCGACGAGGAATTTGAACGTATCGCCAAACTGCGCCATGCCTTCCTCGCTCAACACTTTTTCAACAGACCACACTTCAAGGTCATCCCAGAAATTCATCAACCGCCACGGAAACGGACGCGGGTATTCGAAGAAGAAGCGGTAGGCATAATTCCAGGCTTTGGCGGTCTGTTCTTCCGTCAAACGATGCGCGGGCAGGTCAGAGAGCACCTTTTCGAGCGTGGAGAAATATTCGTCCCACGTGTCCGGGTCGAGGGTGAAGCCGCGCCCGCGGTAGTGGGTCTTGCCGCACACAATCACAGGGACGCCGTTCATGGCGGTCTCGACGCCGACGGTGGTGGTGTATGCCAAGCCCAAATCGGCGATTTCGATCAGGTCATAGGTGTTGACCGGGTCGAGCGCGCCGATGACGTGAATGTGACCCGGCAGTTCAGGCAGCGCCTCGCGCACCACCGTCCCCATGGATTTCGCCTGCGGGACAAGTTTCTCGCCGGGATGCACGCGGATGACCAACTGCACATCGGTTCGCTTTGCAAAGTATTGGACGGTCTTCGTAATCCATTCGGACATGGACGCGGCAAAGAGGTTGCGCCCCAGCGTGAGGCTGTCGCCCAGCACGTTCGCGGCAAGCAGGACGACGGGACGGTCATCCAGCCCCAGAGCCTTTTTCGTCGCTTCAGCCCCCTGCGCCGAGACGTACTGCCACAGCCGCTTCGACTTGCCCCACACGCGCGCGCCGCGGCGGGCGTTTTCCAAATCGGCGAGACGCTCGTACATGTCGTCGGTCATCGGCAGATGACAGCGCGCTTCGACGAGGTAGTCCGTGTCCTGCTGCATGATGGAGGTGTTATGGGCAAGCCAGATTTGCTCGCGCTGGTCGTTGAACTCGAAGGTGACGGCGGGGATATTGAGGTAACGCGCCACGCGGAAGACGATGCCCATTTCGAGGATGAGCCCGTTGGGAACGAGGACGACATCGGGTTTGTGCGCCTGCATCCATGCGAGGGCGGCGCGGGCGGCGAAGGTGTTGCGCTTGAGGCGCAGGTCGTAGAGGGCTTTATCGCCCGGATTGTGCATGTCCACTTCTTCGCGCATGAGCGTGTATTGCGCGTCCCACAAGGAGACCTCGGCGATGTCGGCGTGGAGGGAGGCGGGTAAGTCAGAAGCAGGCTTGAGGCGCCGCCCTGAGCCTGTCGAAGGGTCGAGGAGCGAAGCGTGATGAATGAAAGGGGAAAGAGGAAAGAGGGCATCGCGTGTATGGAGTCCGCGCTGCTTTTGAGTCAGTTTATCCTTTTCCTTGTGCCATTCGGAATAAGGCAGAGTCAACAGCGTGACCTTGTGTCCCAGCCCCGCAAGCACGAGGGAGATGTGCGCGGCTTGTTCGATCCAGTAATGAAGCGTGGCAAAGAAGAGGATGTTTTTGCCGGCGGGCGCTTTTTCGATGAACGGCTTTGCCTGCGCCACCGCATGGGGCAGGGACTTTTGCAGACGCGCAAGGTTGTAGTGATCCTTGCGGACGCGATTCTTTTGCCGAAGGGTGTAATCCAATTCGGCGGCGAGGGGCAGTTCGCCCAGAAAGTTGCGGAGGGAGGTTTTATTGAGCATTGGTTTACCGCGGAGACGCAGAGCGCGCGGAGATTTCTTTGTGTTCTCCGCGTCTCTGCGGTTCAAATTAATCCAGTTTTTCTATCTTCCAGTTCAAGCGCGGGCGGATGGGACCCTGACGCACTTCGGGCCATTGGGTGCCGGGCGCGCCGGAAATATCCACGTTGAACGAGAGCGCGTTCTCGTCCATGAAGTAACGCTTCACACCGAACGAACTGGCGTTGACGCCCAACGAGTAACGCCCCTCGTTGAAAAAATCGGCGGGGATTTCACAGCGGCTGATATAGCGTCCCGCCTGGCGCGCGCCGAATTGTTCGTATTGCCGCGCATCGTCGGTGTCGAAAGAGGTGAAGACGTATTCGCCGCGCATGGTGCTGAGATAGATGCCCACACGCAGAGCGGTGATGGGCGCATCGAGTTGATATTCCCACTCGACGGTGAGCGGCTCGGTGGAGCGGACGGTATCCACGACATTCCCGCTTCGGTCTTTAATTCGGATTGCCACCGGTCTAAAGGGCTGGCTCGCCGCCGGGACCTCATCTGCCTCCCAAACCCGCTGACCCGATTCCGCCTGCCCCGAGGAGAGATAGAAGTCCACGGCTTCGGCGGTGGGGGCGCGTTTGATGAGTTGTCCCTTTTTGAGGACAATCGCTTCCTGTGTAAGGCGCAGGATGGCGGACATGTTGTGGCTGACGAAGAGAACCGTGCGCCCCTGCTGAGCCACGTCGCTCATTTTGCCGAGGCATTTGCGTTGAAATTCGGCATCGCCCACCGCGAGGACTTCATCTACGACGAGGATTTCGGGTTCGAGATGTGCGGCAACGGCGAAGGCAAGCCGCAGGTACATGCCGGAGGAATACCGCTTGACGGGCGTGTCAATGAATTGACCGACCTCGGAGAACTCGACGATTTCGTCGAATTTGCTGTCAATTTCGGCGCGCTTCATGCCGAGGATGGCGCCGTTCATGTAGATGTTTTCGCGCCCGGTCAATTCGGGGTGGAAGCCGGTGCCCACTTCGAGCAGGGAGCCGACGCGCCCGCGCACGGTGACGGTCCCTTTGGTGGGTTCGGTAACGCGCGAGAGAATCTTGAGCAGAGTGCTTTTGCCCGCTCCGTTGCGCCCAACGATGCCCAGCACCTTGCCCTCTTCGAGGTCGAAGGAAACGTCCTTGAGCGCCCAGATGGTGGATGTAGCGGCTGTGCCGCGCATGCCCTGTCCGCGCAGGGCGCGATAGACGCGCACAGGGGTCATTAAAGTATCCATCAGCACGTCACGGAACATTCCGTATTGGAACTTCTGCTGCGCCGCGCCGATTTTGTATTGTTTACTGATGTTATTTACCGAGATTGCTATGGTCATTGATATTTCCTGTGCAGCGGCATTCTCTTATACCGTAGGTACGAGAGAACACGCTGCACGTTAGATCGTATCCGCAAAAGTCTTCTCCATGTTGCGGAAGTAGAACAGCCCGCCGATGAGGACGAGCAGTGAAATCAACACCGAGACCGCCATTTCGGGACCGGGTCCCGTGTCCGTGCCAAGAAGTGCCCAGCGGAATCCGTTGACCACACCCGCCATCGGGTTGAGGGAATAGATCAACTGCCACTTTTCGGAGATGAGGTTCGAGGAGTAGGCAACGGGCGTGATGAAGAGCCAGAATTGGGTCAGGAAGGGAAGCGCATAGTTCACGTCACGGTACTGCACGTTGATGGCGGAAAGCCACAACGCCACACCCAGCGCCGTGACGACGGTCAACAACAGGAAGAGGGGCAATGCCCAAAGCGCGTTGGGAGAGGGCGTCACACCGTAGTAAATCATCAACCCGATGAGGATGACGAAAGCGATCACAAAATCCACCAAGCCCGAAAGGATGGAAGCCAGCGGCAGGACGAGGCGCGGAAAGTAGATTTTCGTCACCATGTTCTGGTTGGAGGTGAGAGAGCGCGAAGCCTGATTGAGCGCGCCGACGAACATACCCCAGGGCAGAAGGGCGGCATACGAAAAAATCGGGTAGGGGATGTCGTTGTCGGTGGGCAGTTTGGCGATGCGCCCGAAGAGGAAGGTGAAGACGATCATCGTCAGCACCGGCTGGATGATTGCCCACGCCGCGCCAAGCATGGTCTGTTTGTAGCGCACCTTCACGTCGCGCCAGATCATGAAATAGATCAGTTCGCGGTATGCCCACAGGTCTTTGAGGTTCAATGCGGCGAGACCTGTGGAGGGCTTGATATAGATGGTGGTGGGTTCGTGCTTTGTAATTTCGGTCATGGGTGCATGAAATATAGAAAGGAAGAGGAAAGAAGAAAGATGTCTTTCCTCTTCCTTCTTTCATTCAACGTATCTTTTCGCGGTTTTCCTTAAACCATTGGATCGTCCGCCGCATCCCTTCCTCGAACGGGACCTGGGCGCTCCAGCCAAACAAAGCCTTTGCGCGGCTGACGTCGAGTCCGCGGCGGGGCTGACCGTTGGGCTTGTCGGTCTGCCAGACGAGTTTGCCCTGAAAGCCGGTCATGCGCACGATCATTTCTGCCAAATCCTTGATGGAAATCTCGTAGCCCGAACCGAGGTTGACGGGCAGTTCGCCGTCATATTTTTCGGCGGCGGTGACGATGCCGTCGGCGGCGTCTTCCACATAGAGGAATTCGCGCGTCGGCGAGCCATCGCCCCACACGGGCAGTTCCTTCTCGCCGCGTTCCTGCGCCTCGACCGCCTTGCGGATCAAGGCAGGGATGACATGCGACGACTGCAAATCGAAGTTATCGCGCGGACCGTAAAGATTCACGGGCAGGAGGAAGATGGCGTTGAAGCCGTATTGCTGACGGTACGCCTGCGCCTGCACGAGCATCATCTTCTTGGCAAGCCCGTAGGGGGCGTTGGTCTCTTCGGGGTAGCCGTTCCACAGGTCGTCTTCCTTGAAAGGGACGGGCGTAAACTTGGGATAGGCGCAGACCGTGCCGGTGGCAACGAACTTGCCCACGCCGCGCTTCCACGCCTGATGCATCATTTCGATGCCCATGATGGCATTATCGTAGAAGAACTCGGCGGGGTGCTCGCGGTTGGCGCCAATGCCGCCCACGTTGGCGGCGAGGTGAATGACGACTACATTTTTAGGGTCAACGCCCTGCAGGGCATCGTCGTACATGCGTTTGATGGCGTTCGGGTCGGTCAGGTTGTAGTCGCGTTTGCGCGGAATGAAAATGTCCGTCGCGCCGCGTTCCTTGAGCTTCTCGACGACAAAGGAACCGAGAAAGCCTCCGCCGCCGGTGACGATGACCTTTTTGTTTTGCCAAAAGTTCTGGAGCATAGATTCTCCTTCGCGGGATGGGGATAGAGGAAAACGTATGGAGGTAAACAGGTACACAAGCAGACAGGTTTACAAGTATATAAATTTTTTACCTGTGTACTTGTGTACTGCGCAGTTGTATACCTGCGTTCTTGCCTGCCTTCGTACATCACTGCACAATGAACTGTGCATTTCTGTAACGTGCATCGGTGGGGTTTTGAATCAAGCCGGTCTTGAGGGCAAACAACAATTCACGAATGCCGTCGTCCACCGTGAGGGTGGTTTCAAAACCAAGCACTCTTTTGATTTTGGCAAACGAAACGGTGATGTCACGCATGTCGCCGCCGAAGGTCAGGTCTTTGTATTCGACCGTCGTTTCAGGCATCCGCTTGAGTACAAGCCGCACGATGTCATCTTTCGAATAGTTGCCTTTCTCGGTGCCAAGGTTGAAAACCTGCCCGCGAATTTTGGACTGCTCGGCTTCGAGTCCCATGATGACGCCGCGCACCGCATCGCGGACATGCACAAACGAACGCGAATAACCGCGCTGGTAGATGATCAACTGCCGTTTGGTGAACGCCTCCAGCACAAACTGGTTGACGATGAGGTCGAAGCGGGTGCGCGGCGAGATGCCGTACAACGTCGCAAAGCGAAACAGCAGCGGCGCGGTCGGCGCATCCTTTTGGGAGAGCAGATACTCCTCCGCGGCGATCTTCGTTTCGGCATATAACGATTGGGGATTCAAGGGCGACTCTTCGGTCACCGGCTTGCCATCGGGACTCAAGCCGTAGTTGCTGTAGGTGGATGAGAACACGAATCGCTCCACGCCCAATTCTGCCGCTTGCTCGAAGACCATTTTCGTCGCCTCGACGTTGTACTTCCACGCGACCTGCCTTCCCACCGCCTGACAGGCTGGAAAGCCGACAATCGCCGCCAGGTGAACGAGGGCGTTCGGCTTCTGCCAGCCGTCCTTGACCGCGTCCTTGATGGCGCGGGGTTCGGTCACGTCTGATTTGACGAAATGGAAGTTGGGGTGATGGAGGAAAGGCACGAGCGACTCGCCGCCGAAGAGGAGAGAATCGAGGACGGTGACACGGTAATTAAGGCGGAGCAGTTCCGAGGTCAGGAGAGAGCCGATGTAGCCCGCGCCTCCCGTGATGAGAATGTGGCGGTCGGTCATGTTATTCCTCCAGTTGCAGTTGTACTTTGAAACCGTCCACAAGCAGCGCAGGAGCGTCCTTGTCGGTGACGACCTGAATGCCCTGTTCGAGGCAGGTCAGGCGGCAAATGTCCACCACATCGCCCCTGCCCAGGATGCGCACACGGTCATACCCCGCCTCGCGCACCTTGGCGAGATGCTCCTTCACACGTTGACGGGTCTTGCGGTAAAGCGAAAGGGAACGCTCGACGTAATCCACCGCCAGGCGGGCGCGCAGGGCGATGCCTTCGGGCGTGATGAGGTAACGTAGTTTCTTGCGCTCGGCGCGCATGGCTTTGACGTACCCCTTGGCGATGAGGCGCTTGAGATGCCAGTTGACCGTCCCCACTGCCACGCCGAGCTGGCGGGCTAATGCGGATTGATTGACATCGGGGTTGTTTTCGATTTGTTCGAGCAGGGTCAGTTCGCGGAGTTCTTCGTTTGCGGTTTCCATATCATTTCACGGTTCAAAATTCAGCGGCTGAATTATAACCGAGAAAACTCCCCTGTCAAACAAGGAAAGACAAGAGACGGGCTGGTTGTCTAACTAGGTATGAACATACCAAGCGAACCCGAAGCGAGAACCAAATTTTCGATCCACCCAAAAACCCGCATGGGAGCCATTTCCCTTAGAGTGGCGAACCTCGACAACCAACTTGAGTTTTACCAAAAGGCGCTGGGGTTCAAACTCCACTGGCGCGAGGGGAAGAAGGCTGGGCTTGGTGCGGGCGGCAACGATTTCCTTCTGCTCTCCGAAGAACCCAATTTGAAAAAATATCGCGGCGTGACGGGGCTGTACCATGTGGCATATCTCTTCCCAAACCGGCGCGAACTGGCGATTGCCGTGGCGCGTCTGTTCGCGCTGAAGTATCCCAACTCCCCCACCGACCACATCCTGACCAAGACCACCTACCTCGACGACTTGGAAGGGAACGGCATCGAACTCTATGCCGAGTCGCCCGAAGACGGCACATGGACAATCCGCGACGGCAACTTCGATGCACGCCGCAAGGACGGCTCGTGGAGCAACGGACGCGAGCCGCTCGACCTGGACGAACTCTTCAGCCACTTGAAGGAGGACGACAAACTCGACGCCCCCGTCTCACCTGAAACTCGCATCGGACACGTCCATTTGCACGTGCGCGAAATTCAGGAGGCGGTGGATTTTTATCACGGCGTGATCGGCTTCGACATCATGGGCATCTCAAAGGGGATCGGCATGGCGTTCGTCTCCGCGGGCGGCTACCACCATCACCTTGGACTCAACACCTGGCAGGGACGCGGCGCTCCGCCTCCCCCGCCCGACGCGGCTGGACTCCGTTATTTCACCATTGACCTGCCGAATCAAAAGGCGTACGAGGAGGTCGTGGCGCGGGTGGATGCGGCAGGCATCCCGTCGAACATGACCGAGGCGGGGCTGTTGCTGCACGATCCCTCGCAGAACGGCGTCATTCTGCGCGTGGCACAGTAGAAACGTCCCGAAGGTTCAACAGGGCATCGTTTGTTGCCCACATCAAACCTTCGGGACAATGTTGAAAAACATCCGAAGCCGCGTTGACTTCGGATGTTTTTTGTTTACTTCAAAACCTTCACCACATTCCGCCCCGCCGCGCCGCTGACTCCCCCTCCGCCGTGGACTCCGCTGCCGCAGAGATAGAGGTTATCAATCGGCGTTTTGTGATTCGACCAGCCGGGAATGGGGCGCATGAACAGGAACTGGTCGAGCATGAGTTGACCGTGGTTGAGGTCGCCTTCGGTGAGAGCGTAGGTGGTTTCGAGGTCGAGAGGCGTGATGACATGGTAATTGGTAATTCGTGATTGGAGATTGGGGAAGTAATCGGAGAGGGCGGCAATTGCCAATTTATAAATATTTCCACTTTCCACTTTCCACTCGCCATTCTTTAATTTGTATGGTGCGAACTGGAAATGAATGCTCACCACATTGCCCGAAGTAGTCACTTCCAAATACGGCTTCTCGGAAATCTCTCCGTATTTTGCCGCGTCATAGGCTTTCTCCAGATACTTGATCGAGGGGGCAACGACCAGCGTCCCTTCGGGGATGCCGTGATTGCCGTCCGTCAACAAATGCACCTTCGCCACCGACCCGCGCATTTTGATGGATTGCACTTTCCAGACGAATTCCGGCGGCAGGTTCGGCGCGCCAACGAGGTCGAGGAAGGTTCGTTTCGGGTCAACAGCAGAGATGACCGTGTCTGCAAAAATTTCTTCGCCGTTCTTCAGCACCACCCCTTTACAAGTATATGTATCTACTTGAATACGTTCCACTTCCGCTTCCGTGCGGATTTCGCCGCCGAAGGATTTCACCGCGTTTGCCAACGCCTGGGTGATCCCACCTGCTTTCCCAACATTTACATGAGAAAGTCCGCCGCGATTCAGCCAGTTGTGGATGAGGGTGTAACCGCTGCCGGCTTCCATGGGTCCCAGGGTGTGGGTATGAATGGCAAGCGAGGCAACCGCCGCTTTGACGATTTCAGACTCGAAGTATTCCTCCGACAGTTCCTGCGCGGTCATCGGCAGGGCGCGGATGAAGTTGAGCATGTCCTTGCGCCCGGCAAGGCGCAGTTCGAGTCCCAGTTCGAGCAAGCCGTAGCCTTCGCGCAGGCTGAAGTCCTTCGGCAGGCGCGGCATGAGGGTGTCGTAAGCGACATCCAAAATGTACGCCGCCTTGTTCATAAAGCGGACAAACTCGCCCCAGCGCGACGCGTCCTTTTCGGAGAAGGGCTTGATGGCTTCGGCGGCTTTGAGCGGGTCCGCGTCGAGGACGAGGTGGTGGGAATCTGCCTGGAGGGAGATAAAAGGTTTTCGGACAGGATCAGGCTGAAGTCCGTGTGAGGCGAGGCGGAGGTCTTTGACGATGTCCGGGCGGAGCATCCCGCCTGTCCAGACGGGGTCGTAAGGAGAGCCGTCCTCGAAGGTTTCGGTCACGACCGAGCCGCCGACGATGCCGCGGCGTTCGAGGACGAGAACTTTCCTGCCTCGTTTGGCAAGGTAGGCGGCGGCGACGAGACCGTTATGCCCCGCGCCGATGATGATTGCGTCGTAGCGGTTTGGGTTCATGGGAGGTATTTTAACGCGAGTTCTTTGCCCGACGCTAGAGAGCGTCTTTTACGCAAAGGCGGCATGGAATATGAGAGGAGGGATAAAAAATGCTCCGATTTCGCGGAGCAAGGTCTTATTGAAAATACCCCAGCGCCAGCCTCAGACGTTCCTCCACGTCGTCGGGCGCGTCTTTGGGGATGGATTGAATCGCCGCCTGCGCCTCGACCACCGAATAGCCCAACGCAGTGAGGGCGGCAAGGACTTCGCTGTCTTTGTCGGACATCGCAGCAACGCGCGCCAGTGCATCGGTCGGCTTGAGTTTGTCTTTGAGATGAAGCGCCATCTTTTGCGCGGTCTTCTTCCCCACGCCGGGGACGCGGCTCAACAAGTCCGCTTCATCGGCAAAGACGGCGCGCTGCACGGCGTCGAGGGTCATGGTGGAAAGCACGTTGAGCGCCACTTTGGGACCGACCCCGTCCACGCCGAGCAGGATGGTGAAGAGTTCGCGGTCGGCTTGCGATTCGAAGCCGTAGAGCGTCAGCGCGTCTTCGCGGACGATGAGGTGAGTGAACAGAAACGCCGCTTCGCCCGCCTTGAGTTTGGTCCGCAGAGGCGCAGGGACGAAGACTCTCAGCCCCACCCCGCCCACTTCGAGGATGAGGGCGTTGTCTTCGATTTGGGTCACTTCGCCGCGCAGGGTTGCAATCATGGAGTTATTTTAACTCTTTTAACCACAAAGGGCACGAAGGTTGAAGACCTATTTCTTCGTGCTTTTTGTGTCCTTCGTGGTCAATCGTATCTTTTCGTATTCAAATGTGTGATGGCGACCGCCAGCGCGTCGGCGGCGTCGTCGGGTTTGGGGATGGAGTCGAGTTGGAGCAGGGCGCGTACCATTTCCTGCACCTGCCGCTTTTGGGCGCTTCCGTATCCCGCCACGGCTTGTTTGATTTCGTTGGGCGTGTATTCGAACGCTTCGATTCCCGCCTGCTGCAACGCCAGCATGATCACGCCGCGCGCCTGTCCCACCGCGAGGGCGGTGGTGACGTTGCGCTGGAAGAATAATTTTTCGACGGCGGCGGTGTCGGGCTTGTATTCGGCGAGGAGATGGCGCATCTGGTCGTAGAGCATTTCCAGCCGCGCGGGAGCGGGGGTATCTTTTGGAGTGGAGATGACGCCATAGCGGACGGCAACCAGGTCCCCGTCGGGTGTGAGGCGCACGAGTCCGAATCCTGTCGTGGCGGTGCCGGGGTCAATTCCAAGTGCGAGGGTCATTTAAATAACTGATGTTACGCAGTTTTCCCGTAGCGCGACATTCATGTCGCTTGAAAACGCGAGATGAATCTCGCGCCACCGCGTAAGGTGAGTTAAATGAAAGTGCCGACTTAGGTCGGCACTATGCATTAAGCCGCTTCAAGCGCGGCGAGGGCTTCGTCTGTCACCTTGAGGTTCGAGTAAACGTTCTGCACGTCGTCGAGTTCTTCGATGGCTTCGAGCGCCTTCAGCACGCTGACCGTTTCTTCGGGACCGAGTTCGATTTCCTGTTTGGGGGTGTAGCGCAGTTCCGCCTCGCTGGGCTGGACGCCCGCCTTGTGCAGGGCATCGGCAATCACTTTGAATGATTCGACAGGCGCGAGGATTTCAATCGTGCCGTCGTCTTCCAGTACGTCGTTGGCGCCCGCTTCGATGCCGAGTTCGAATGCCTTGTCGTAACTCATCGCGCTGGAGGGGAAGGAGAAATAGGCGATGCGGTCGAACTGCCAGGCAACCGAGCCGAGTTCGCCCATGTTACCGCCAGCCTTGGTGAGCGCGTGACGCAGGTCCGACACGGTGCGGTTGCGGTTGTCGGTGACGGCTTCGATCATCACCGCCACGCCATGACCGACATATCCTTCATAGGTGATGGACTCGAACGCTGCGCCGTCCTTATCTTCGCCCGTGCCGCGTTTGATGGCGCGCTCGATGTTGTCCTTGGGCATGTTCTCGGCGCGGGCTTTGTCCACCGCCAGACGCAGGCGGAAGTTGGTTTCGGGGTCGCCGCCTTCGCGCGCGGCGATAGTGATTTCGCGGGCAAGACGGGTAAACAGCGCGCCGCGTTTGGCGTCCGCCGCGCCTTTCTTGCGCTTAATGGTGGACCATTTTGAATGACCGGACATTGGAACTCCTTGCTTGATAAACCACGTTCGTGGAGAATTTGTTGTTGAAAAAATTATACCATTTGCGCTGCCCTCCCTGTGATGCGCTCACGCTGAGCGCAATGCGCGACCGATTTTATCCGCATTTTGGCACCGTCCAAATCCCAAAACCTCAATGCGCATTACGCCGATGGGGCAGATTACGCGGATTCTTTGAAAAAGACGGACAAGGTATAATTTGATTCGCGTCTTGAAGAGGAGCCTTATATAAATGACTGTTCCGAACTCCAAAAACACCATTACAGTTCTACTTGCAGACGATCATCCAACCACACGGGCGGGCATACGAGCAATCCTTCAGGGAACGCCGGATATTCAAGTCGTCGGCGAAGCGGAAAACGGATTTCAGGTGCAGGGAATGGTGGCAGAACTGCACCCGAACATTCTCCTGCTCGACCTTGTTATGCCGGGACCCACACCTGCGCAACTTGAGAAATGGGTACGCGCGAATTTCCCCGAAACCATCACGCTGGTGTTAACCGCCCATGATCGTGACGCTTATCTGGCAAGCATGATGGATGTTGGCGCATCGGGGTTTCTCTCGAAAACAGAAACGGGCGAGAGAATAGTCTCTGCCATTCGCCGCGCTGCAAGCGGCGCTTCCTTGTTTACCGAAGAACAATTCGAGCGCGCCCGTCGCTGGAAGCAAGCAGCAGGGGAAAAGTGGCAGACCCTGACAGAGCGTGAACGCGAGATTGTTCGATTGCTGGTTGAAGGATACGATAACAAGGAAATCGCCCAACAGCTGAATATTGTCCCCAAAACCACCGCCTTTCATATAACGAACATCTTGAAGAAATTGGAAGTCAAATCGCGGCACGAGGCAATTGCCTGGGTACACAAATATTTGCCTGACAACCTCGAATAATTGCCAGGTTAAAAACTGGTAATTTTCCCAGTTGAAAACGCTATCTCATTCGGCTACATTTGAGACAATCCAGTTCATGGAATTGTGACTGGCTATACCCAAATTACAAGGAGTCTCACATGAAGCATCAAATTATCAGAATACTGCTTGCGCTCACTCTATTCTTTATCTGGCTGGGTTTCCATTCAATGCCAGCGCTTGCTGCTTCCTGCTACAATGTAACTTGCGAAGGGAGGTACGGTTGCGCCAATTACTGCTATGACCAAAGCATTTCATCTCCGGGAACAATAGCCAACAACTCGACAGTGTACACAATGATGCTTGCATACGTGGCAACGCCAACCAGATCCTGCGGGATTGTTTCCACCAGCGGCCCAATCAACATTCCCATTTCCATTTCAAGCACAAATTGTACTGGCGCTAACTAACCCATCAGAGATATTTACAGAGGATTCATCATGTATACAAAAAACAGAAAACTTGGCGTGACGCTTCTTGTCGGAATACTTACTGTTACAACGGTTTTGTCAATTGGCTGGTATGTATCCCGTCCCCAATCACAGGCTCTGGCAGTCAACAATAATCAACAACCAGAAGCAATTCAAATCACTGTAGCAACAAACCCCGTGGTATCAGACAAGCAGGCAGACATGAGAACAAAAACCGTAAACGGTATTACGGTTGAGATCATATCCGCCAAACTCATTGAAACAGGAATAGAGGTTGGAATATGCTACTCCACTCCAGACGGTGGAGATTGGTACACAATGCCGGGACCCCTTTCCTATGGCTTATATGAGGTTCTGCCTGATGAGGCTGAATTCATCAGTGAAGAAAAAGCGAACGGGAAAAATATGGGCAGGCGCTGCGAATCCATACGGTATCGAATAGATGACCTCGACACACTCACAATGCCGCTTCAATTTACCATTTCAGGATTCTGGGCTGTTCCCAGAGAATTGCCGCCTTGTGAGAATTTTCAACAAAGACTGGATACAAATCCCCAAGCCCGGGCATTGGGATTGAAAGCCAAATGTTCCTACGACGAACAGACAGGCATCTCAGTCATGCTCGCAGAAAAAGCAGCTTCTGTTGCTCGGGAAAAAGCCCAACAGGTTTTGGATGGGATTGTCACAGGTGAGGTAAATGGTCCCTGGGAATTCCTGATCACAGAAATAGAGAAGTGACAGATAAAAATTTGATCAACCGCTCAAATGTCGAGCGGTTGATTTTTTTATTGGTCATGCCCCTTCTAATCCAGCCCCAACGCGCGTTTGCCCTCCGCCAGCAATTCGTCATAAGCCCTTTCCAGTTTGACATTCACCCCCCGCAAACCAGCCACGACTTTCTCCGTCCATAGCAGATATTCCCTTTTCCGTTCGAGCGTCCAATCGGCGGGAGGGGAATGGACGATATCGTCCACGTTGCAGATTTTATCCGCCAGTTTCAGCAGTTTGGCGTTGTAGGATTTATGCGGCGCGGTCTCGATCTGCAATTGTTTCCGCGTTTGCTTGGGCAGGCTTTTATCGTCCGTCACCTCAAGCACCAGCGCAAGGACATCTCCGCCGAACTCCGCCCGAATTTCCTCCGGCGTCGTTCCCGTGTCCTCGATGGTATCGTGCAAAATGGCGGCAATGAGTAAGTTGACATCGCGCACCCCGCCCACCCTCCATAACGTTTCAGCGACCTGAATGAGATGATTCACATACGGCGACGACCTGGAATCCTTGCAGCGCTGGTCGTTGTGTTTGTGTGCGGAGAACCGAAGCGCCTTCAAGATCAAACCGGTTGAGTCGTCCATTTTGTCGAATCCTGTAAATACGCCGCCTTACATCGCCTCTGCGCGCTGCGCCATCTGACGGCGCAAGTCTGCCGTGTCCTTGTCAATGGTGAAGAGCGCGCCGAGGTAGAAGACGAAACACAATCCCCACGCCACCATACAAATGAGCAGGATAGCGGTCTTGAGGTCAATCGCGTCGGCGATGAGCCCGGTGAGGATGGGCGCGAACGCCGCGCCGCCGTTCTCGATGAAGTATTCCACCGCCTGCGCCGTCGAGCGGACCTCGGGGACGGTCACGTCATACACGGTGGCGATGACGTTGGCGGAGGAAAGCGGCATAAAGATGGCGGTCAGGCACATGAAGATGAAGAACTGTGTGCGCGCCTCGACGGGGGTGTTAAGCGCCAAGAAGATGAAGATTGAGCCGAGCAAAACCCCCGTGCTGGAAACAAGGATACGTCCCTTTTTGGTGCGCTTGAAGGCAAAGTCACCGAGTGCGCCGCCGAGGAAGTATCCGCTGGCGAGAATGAGGATGACAGGCGCCATGGTGAAGAGGATGCTGTTGGCGTCGTAGCCGCGCTCCCGTTCGAGGTAGGCGAAGAAGAAATAGGTGATGACATTCCACGGGAACACGCCCGCAAAGCCCTGCAAAAAGATGAACCACATGGTGCGCTTGCGGAAAATCTGCTTCGCTTCCTCCCACGAGAACTTGAAGGTCTGCATTTCCGCCATGTTTTCGAATTCGGGTTCGGCTTTGCCGCGCGGCATTTCCTTCACCCCAAAGAAGATGAACAGAGCAATAATCAAGCCAAGCGACCCCGTGATGAAAAACACCGAACGCCAACCGCCGATCATCGGCGCGACCATGAGCGCCAGGATCATGCCAATCAGGTAGCCGATGGGCTGCGCCAACTGCAACAACCCATACACCTTGCCCCGCAGGGTGGGACCGAAGTAATCCGCCACCAGCGTGTACAAGCCGGGGTAGGAAGAGTCGTCAATGCCGGTCGAGGCGCGGGTGACGAGGAAAACGCCGAAGTTTCGGGCGAGCGCGTTCAGCCAGGTGGTCGCACCCCAAACAAACGAAGCCAGCGAGAGCAGTTTGGCGCGCGCGAAGCGGTCATAGAGATACCCCCAAATCGGATACAAAATCGTAGCGACAATCAACGCGCCCGAATTGACCAGCCCCCATTGTGTGTTGCTGATGCCAAAGTCATCGGTAATCTGCACTTGCAGCGAACCAATCATCAACTTGTCGGTCTGGTGCAGAAGCATGAAGAAGAAAAACACAACAACGACGAACCAGCGGTAGCGTGAATGTTCCCTGGACATGGCGCCTCGATTGATTTTAGATTTTAGATTGTAGATTTTAGATTGTAGATTGGCGATTTCCCCGATTATACTTCGCCGTCCGCATCTTCCGCGATGATTTCCTGTGCGAGTTTGAGCAGCTCGCCGGCGTTTTCGGTTTTTACCGAATCAAAATACTGCGCCAGCAGGTCGAGCGGACTCATACTGCTGACCACCTGCCCTTCAGGGATGCGCACGCGCGCCTCGCTTTGCGGACGTTTGACCAGATGGAACTCGAAGGCTTCGCTCGCATGCTTTCGCAAGGCGGTTTCGTCAATCAGCGTGTCCCATTCTCTGGGATATTCGACAATCAAACGGACAATCGCCCCGGACATTTTCTTCGGCAATGCAGATTTCAACACCTCGGTCACGTTCTCGCTGGACCGTAAAACTGTTCGCCCTTCCAAAAACGGACGCGTCCCTTCGATCTTTTCCCACCTAACCTTCGTCGAGCCTCGCTCCACCTCCGCGATGATGTAAAACTTGTCGTCCTTTGCCTCGCCGAAATCCACGCGCTCGATGGAGCCGGGGTAAATGACCGGCGGATGATGTCCCTCGTTCACATCCTGCGGCTTGTGGATGTGACCCATCGCCACATAATCGAGCCGCCGGTCCTTCACGAGTGCGGCAGGCAGGACGAGGTCACTGCCCAGCATGATCGTCCGCTCTGCGCCGAACGTCGCGCCCTCCACAGAGGCATGGGCGGTGAGGAGGAGGGGCAAAGTCGGGTCGGCTTCTTCGAACCACTCCTCTATGAGATTCGAGATTCGAGATTCCAAACTCGAAAAGATTTCACTGGTATCCGCCGCGCTCATCTCAAGGTTTGCCATCAACGCCGAGCGCGTGATCCACGGCATGGCAATCACTTGAACCGGTACATCCCACAAATCGGCAGGTTTCAAAAATTGCGGCTTATCCAGCACTTTGACGAACGGCACTTGCAGGGTGTCGAATTCCTGAATGGCGTGCGCCCGCCCGATGGCGGGTGAAAGGTCATGGTTGCCGACCAAAAGCAAAGTCGGGATTTTCGCCTGCGAGAGGCGGACGATGCGTTTGCCCCATTCACGCTGGTAGGTTGGCGCAGGAGAACGATCTTTGTAGGCGTCGCCCGCAAAGATGACCATATCCACCCGTTCGGCAATCGCCGCGTCCACAATCGTATCGAGCGATTTGAGAAAATCGAGGACGCGCAGGGGCAGTCCCGTTTCGGGATCGTGGCGTCCGTAGTTTGCCATGTCTATGTGGGCGTCGGCGAAGTGGAGAAGTTTCATGGTTGAAAGGTTGAAGGTTTACAGGCTACGGCTGAATCCCGAGGTCTTGCAATGCCTGAATGGCAGGCGCCCAGTTGGGATGCAGGCGGAGCGCTTCGCGGTAGTCGGCGATGGCGCCGGACGTGTCTCCAATCATGTATTTGGCGCGTCCGCGCCAGTAGATGCTCTCTTCGATGGTGGGCTTGGCAATGGTCTCCGTGAGGGTGACATCTGCCAGGCTGATGACATCCAGGTATCGCCCGCTGTAAAAGTACGCCCAGTAGGGACCGGTCTGATACCACATCATGCGGTAGGGACGCTGGACATCGTCCTTGCCGAGGTCGTTGTAGATGGCAAATGCGCGGTCATAGGCAGCGGCGGCGTCCGCGTATTGCTGGAGGGCGACGTGACTGGTCCCTTTGGCGAACCAGGCGAAGAATTGTTCGATGCCGCTGGTGGTGAGGATATATTCTTCCGCGTGGGTGAGCGCGGTCTGCGCCGCCTGCATCGGGTCGGCATACGGACCGAGGACCTGCATCAACTCGCTCTCGCGCTCGGGCTTATAGACCACGATGAACAGGTTGTCGAAGGAGAGCCAGGCTTCGGGCGCCATGAACTGGTCATATTTGATGCGGAAGTTGGGACCGTCGTTCCAGGTATCTTGAACGATCAATTCGCCGCGGGCGTCATCGTAGCCGGTGACGAACTGGTAGTGTCCCAGCCAGGCGACTTTGCCGGTGTAGTCTTTCTCGTAATAGCCCTTTTCAGCAATAAAGGGAAAGCCGGCGGCAAGCAGCCGCTTTGCCAGTTCGATATCGCCGCCCAGGCGGTAGAGGGCGCGGAATTCGGTCTCGTCGTTGACGAAGTCCACCATCTCATACGGCATGACATTGACGTCGCTGCGTCCCTGTTGAATGAAGTCCAGTTTGGGGTCTTGCACGCCGGGCTTGATGGCTTTGGCAACGGTATCGCGGTTGCCGTCCCAGCCGAGGTAGTTGAGCGCCATGCTCAGGTTGGCGGGACCGCAATAGTTCCAGCGATTCCTTTGGTCTTCGTAGCGGAAGCCGGTCAGGTTGACCGAGGCAGGCAGGGGCGTAGAAGTGACCGTCGGCGAGGGCGTGGGACCCGCTGTGGGGGTGAGAGTCGGTGTGAGAGTGGGAAGAGGCGTTTGAGTCGCAGAGTCCGCGGCAGGTTCGGCTTGACCCGATGGTTGAAAGATCGCCTCCTCGGGCGGTTTGATCCAATATTTGATGCCGGATTGCAGGGCTTCGATGCGCGGCATAACGCGCGAATAGACGGGCGGCAGATAGAAGAGTATGACACCCAGCACGAGGGCAAGCGGAAGAATCCAAACACGGTTAAAACGGCGGTTCATGCGGGGGATTATACTTGCTTGCGCCGCGCCAAAATGAAAAGCAGGTGAGCGTGCGGGGGAACCCTAATTGCGCGGAACGCGGGGGGCGCGCGGCAGGTAGATGGTGAAGGCAGTGCCAACCCCCACTTTGCTCTTGACTTCGATGCGCCCGTTGTGTCCCTGAATGATTTGCTTGCAAATGGAAAGACCCAGCCCGGTGCCGGAGGCTTTGCCCTCGTGTTCGCGCACGCGATAGAACTTTTGGAAGAGGTGCGGGAGCGAATCTTCCGGAATACCCATGCCGGTATCTTGCACGGTGACGGAAATTTCCGTGTCGGTGAAGTTGCCCGTAATGATGACGGAGCCGTTCGGGCGGTTGTATTTGATGGCATTGCTCAACAGGTTGAGGAGCACCTGTTTGATTTTGTCGCGGTCGGCTTCCATCAGCGGCATGTCGGAAGGCACATCCACGCGGATTTGGATGTTCATCTCCTGCGCTTTGGTCATCATCACATCGCGCACTTCGTAGATCAGGTCTGCCGAACTGAAGCGCGTCTTGCGGAACTGTACGCGCCCCGATTCGAGCCGCGCCAGATCGAGGAAGGAGGAAGCCAGGGCGTTCAGCCGCAGGGTCTCGTTGTGAATGTTGTTGACGATCTGGTCGCGCTGTTCGCGCGACATTTCAGGGCGGAGCAGCAGGTAAGTGGCGGTACTGAGCGATGCCAGCGGCGTGCGCAGTTCATGGACGAACTCGGCAATCAGGTCGGATTGTTGAAAGAGGCGCGCGTTTTCGATGGCAACCGCCGCCTGCGCCCCCAGCACGGTGAGCATGGATTCATCGGGGTCGGTGAAGCGCCCGCGCTTTTTGTTGATGACCTCCAGCACGCCCACCACTTTGTTCTTGGTAATCAGCGGGATGCCCAGCAGGGAACGGGTGGCGTAGCCCACCGTTTGCTCGATGTCGCTGAAGAAGCGTTTGTCCTTGTGTACGTCGTCAATGCGCACGGGCTGGCGGTTGGTGACAATCCAGCCGGCGATGCTCTTGTCGAGCGGGACGATGAGCCCGCGCATGGTGGGTTCGTCAATGTTGGTGGCGACCTGAAAGTAGAGTTGACGCGCTGTGTCATCGTAGAGCAGGATGGAGGCGGCTTCGGCGTGGGTAATGTCGGCGGAGGCGCGGACAATGTCGTTGAGCAGTGTGTCCAGATCGAGGGTCGAGGCGAGGTCGCGGGCGATTTCGATCAGACGCAGGTAACTATCGAGGGTTCGGGTTTTAATCTCAGCCATGGAGCGCTCGCTTTGCAATCTCAGGAATGATCGAGGCGACATCGTCCATGATGACGACATCGGCTCGGACGTTGATGTAGGTGGGCGAGTTGTTGATGACCACCAGATGCGCGCCGCGGTCCACTGCCTGCATGGGAAGTCCCGCCACCGGCAGGACCTCCAGCGACGAGCCGGCGACCACCATCAGGTCACAGCGGCGCGCTTCTTTTTGCGCTTCGAACCACGCCGACTGCGGCAACTGCTCCCCGAACAAAATCACATCTGGTTTGAGGATGCCGCCGCACTGCGTGCAGATGGGAAGCGTTCCTGCTTCGATAAACTGACTCAAAAAGCTGGCGGACTCGAACTTGCGGTAACAACTGGTGCAGGACAGGGTTTGCAACGTGCCGTGCATTTCGATGACATGCCGCGAGCCAGCCTTTTGATGCAGCATGTCAATGTTTTGGGTGATGATTGCATGAGTCATGCCTGCCTGTTCTAGTTGGGCAAGCGCCAGGTGTGCGGCGTTCGGCTGGGCGTTGAAGATTTGCCCCGCCAGCGGACGAAACCATTGAAAGAAACGTTCGGGATGCGTGCGGAAGGTGCTGAGCGATGCGACCTCCATCGGTTCATCGCGTGACCATAAACCTGTCCCCTCCGAACGGAAGTCGGGAATGCCCGATGGTGTGGAGATGCCCGCCCCGGTCAACACGACTGCGTGCCGGGCGCCGCGGAACAATGCCGCCGCGTCTTCAAGCGCAGTTCCGGTGAGGCGGGGGGCAGGCTTCATCGAGGCAGTGCTTCTCTCTCTGCGATGAAATCCACCAGTTTGCCAATCTGACGCGCCGTCAGGCTCTCGGGCTGGCAAAGCACTGCCGGTGTCTGCATCCGTGTGGCTTGCGTGAACACTTCCGGCGCGGGCGTCAGCGTGCCGATGAGTTCGTAGTCGAGTTTGTTCTGCACGATGCTGGAGGGCAATTGCGTATCCGAACGGATGCGGTTGTTCAGCACCACGTTGATATTCCGCTTGTTGACGCCCAGCGCGGCGATGTCTTCGATCAGCGCCTTGGTGTGGATAATGGTGTTGGGCACGCCTTCGAGCAGGATGAGGACTTCATTGCACTTCGGCAGGACCTTGGTGGCAAACGGCTGAATCCCCACCCCTAAATCGAGCACGACAAAGCGGGCAAGTCCGCTCAAACCAGCCACCAGCGCTTCGTAATTCGCCACCTGGCTGATGAGGTGCATATCCCTTGGACGGTCAGAGGCAAGCAACAGGTCCAGCCCCGAACCGTGATGGACGAGCGCCTCGCGGATTCTGTCGCGGGTGATGTCGCTCACGCGGCTCAGGCTGAGCAGGTCCACCAGTCCCTTTGTGGCGGTGATGCCCAGTTCCAGCGCCAGCGACCCCTGTCCGGGCAGCATCTCGGCAACGATGACTTCGCTCTTCGTCTTGGTCAACAGTCCTGCCGCCAGGTTGACGGCGAGCGTAGTAATGCCCAGTCCGCCGCGCGCGCCCAGCACGCCAATCACATAACCGCGTCCCTCTTCGGCTTCGGCGGTTTCTGCGGCGGCTTTTTTCTTTTTCTCGCCGGCGCGGGCAAGCAGGGTCTTCACACGCGCCTGCAACTCGGAGGGATGGGTGGGTTTGGTCAGGTAATCGTTCACGCCGGCTTCAAAACCAATAACCTTATCGTCCAATTGGGATTTGGCGGTAAACATCAGAATGGGCGTCTCGGCTGTGGCAGGGTTCTGCCGCAGGCGGCGCGTGACTTCATAGCCGTCTATGTCGGGCATCATCACATCGAGCAGAATCAGGTCCGGGTCCTCTTCGAACGCCTTTTCCAAGCCCTGCTGACCGTTGGTCGCTGCGCTAATTTGGTATCCCTGGCGTTGAAGCATCAACCCCACCAGGCGCAGGGTGTCGAGGTCGTCGTCCACAATGAGGATCTTGTCAGCCATAAAGTGTCATCCTTGCCAATTCTCTCAACAGTCTAGCATAAAGCCGCTATCAGGGCAAGACAAAGCGCATTGCAAGTATGCTATAATGTTTTTGCACGAAGGGAACTCCCACTTTTTGGGGATGACAGGCTTCGACGGGAGAGGCTGGTCCCGGAATGCGAGCCGAGAGGCGCCGAACTCGTAAACTCAGCGCAAAAAATCAAGTGCCAACCGCACTGCTTACGCTGCCATGCCCCTCGCCGCTTAATGCGACGGGAACATGACAGTCAACATCCCTAGATGATGTTGCGTCCGCCGGCACCCATCCCCGCCGGGTGACGGGTCGGGCGAAACAAAGGCGGGGTGCCGCGCACGACGCCGCTACATGCGCGAAAGACCAGCGGCTGGTCGCAGGGTGTTCCTGCCGGGTGAGACCCCTGCGATGACGAGCCTCATCCGGCTACGCTCGTAGAGTTCCGAGGGTCGAATCTTTCGGACGCGGGTTCGATTCCCGCCATCTCCACTCACGTACTGCCGCAAGGCAGTACGTTTTGCTACCAAAGGACGCCATGAAAAAACTACTCTTCATCGGACTCATCCTCCTGACCTCCGCCTGCCAAACAGCGACTTCCACCCCTGCGCCCGCCACTCCCCCCGCGCCAACCGCAACGCTTCCCCCTACGCCGATACCTGCCACCTCGACCCCCCAACCGACTCCTACGCCGGCGCCTTCTCCAACCCCCTTCCCGCGCTTCTTCACGCAGGAATTCGACTCGCCTCTCGAAGGCTGGCTCATCCTGCAGGCAGGCAGTGAAACATCCCCGAATGTCAACGTGGAGGGCGGCGCTCTCCGCCTGCAAATGGACGTCCCTTACGCCTGGCTCTACGCCCTCTACGGCGCAGAGGAGTATGCCGATGTGTACATCGAAGCCGAATACGTCAACAGCGCCCTCACGCCAGCCGCAGCCGGGCTGGTCTGCCGTTACAGCGAAACGGAGGGCTGGCTGGAATACAACGTCCTCACCGACGGGACGTACAACGTCCTCTACGGCAAATGGCTGGAAACCGGCATCGCCGACTACCTCCCCATTCTCGATGGCACAGCGCCGGGCATCAGGCAAAGCGGCGATGTCCAACAAATCGCCCTCACCTGCAGCGGGACGACGTTGTATCTTCATCTCAACGGAAACGTCATCCGCAGCGTCAACGTGGAAAGTTACAACCTTTCGGCAGGCAAAGTTGGTGTCACGGCTTCGTCATTCGAAAACGCGCCGGTCATCGCAGTGTTCAACCGGCTTACCGTGCGCGAACCCTAGCATTCCTCTGCATGAGTAGCGCGGCATTAACCGCATGAGTAACGCGACATTAATCGCCTAAGTAACGCGACATTAATGTCGCGTTACAGAAGGGGGGAATAATTTCGATTCAACTTCTACACACCGTTAATAGTTTTCTTGCACTGGCTGGGTAAGATGTGGACACTGAAATCATGCAAGGAGAAGAAACTATGGGAAAAATCATTGGTATTGACCTGGGCACCACCAACTCCGTGGTCGCCGTCATGGAAGGCGGACAGCCGACCGTCATTCCCACGGCGGAGGGCGGCAGACTCTGCCCCTCGGTGGTGGCATTCAATAAAAACGGCGAACGGCTTGTCGGTCAGACGGCGAAGCGGCAGGCGGTGATCAATTCCGAAAACACCATTTACTCCATCAAGCGTTTTATCGGACGCCGCTATGAGGAGACCGAACAGGAACGCAAGATGGTTCCTTATCAAGTCGTGAAGGGACCTGCCGACGATGTGCGCGTTCGCATTCCGGTGACCAACCGCGAATATTCGCCGCAGGAAATCAGCGCCATGGTGCTGGCAAAGTTGAAGGCAGATGCCGAGGCGTATCTCGGTCAGCCCGTCACGCAGGCGGTCATCACCGTGCCGGCGTATTTCAATGACAGCCAGCGTCAGGCGACGAAGGACGCGGGCAAGATCGCCGGTCTCGAAGTGATGCGCATCATCAACGAGCCGACGGCTTCCGCGCTTGCCTACGGACTCGATAAAAAGAAGGACGAGACCATTCTGGTCTTCGACCTGGGCGGCGGTACGTTCGACGTTTCGATTCTGGAAGTCGGCGAAGGCGTCATCGAAGTCAAAGCCACCAACGGCGACACGCACCTCGGCGGCGACGACTGGGATCAGCGCATCGTCAACTGGGCAGCGGATGAATTCAAGAAGGAACAGGGCATTGACCTGCGCCAGGACCGTCAGGCGTTACAGCGCCTGCGCGAGGCGGCGGAAAAAGCCAAGATCGAACTCTCCTCGGTGATGGAGACCGAAATCAACCTGCCCTACATCACTGCCGACGCCAGTGGACCCAAACACCTGCAATTGAAACTGACCCGCGCTAAATTCGAGCAGATGACCGAAGACCTGCTGGAGCGCTGCCGCAAGCCGTTCGAAAACGCTCTGCGCGACGCCGGCTTGACGGCGGATCAACTCGATGAAGTGGTGCTGGTGGGCGGCTCGACCCGCATGCCGATGGTGCAGGAACTCGTCCGCAAACTGACGGGCGGCAAAGAACCGAACAAAGGCGTCAACCCCGATGAGGTCGTGGCGATTGGCGCAGCGATTCAGGGCGGTGTGTTGGGCGGCGAGGTCAAAGACATCCTCCTGCTCGACGTGACCCCGCTCTCGCTGGGCGTCGAAACCCTCGGCGGTGTGATGACCAAGATGATCGAACGCAACACCACCATCCCGGTCCGCAAGACCGAGATTTATTCCACCGCCGCCGACAACCAAACCGCTGTGGACATCCACGTCCTGCAGGGCGAACGCCCGATGGCGGCGGACAACATGTCGCTTGGGCGCTTCCGCCTGGATGGCATCCCGCCGGCGCCGCGCGGCGTCCCGCAAATCGAGGTGACGTTCGACATTGACGCCAACGGCATCCTGCACGTCACCGCCAGGGACAAAGCCACCGGCAAAGAGCAGAAGGTGACCATCACCGCTTCGACCAACCTGAGCAAGAGCGACATCGAGCGCATGGTCAATGAAGCCCGCCAGCACGAAGCGGAAGACCGCAAACGCCGCGAACTGATTGACGCCCGCAACACTGCCGACAGCCTGATCTACCAGACCGAAAAGACTCTGCGTGAGTTGGGCGATAAAGTCCCCTCGGCGGAACGCGGCGCAATCGAAACCAAGATCAACGATTTGAAATCCGCCGCGCAAAGCGACGACATCAACCGCATCCGCAAGGCGACGGAGGAAGTCCAGCAGGCGTTCCATGCGCTGAGCCAGCAACTCTACGCGCAAGGACAGCCTCAAGCGGCTGGTGGTCCCTCCACCCCGCCGCCGAGCGACGGCGATGTGATTGACGGTGAAGTAAAAGAGTGAAAAAGCAGACTTCCGAAGCCGCAACGACTTCGGAAGTCTTTTTTTTCTTACTCACCTTACGCGAAACGTCCCGAAGGTTCTCGCAAATTGCGCCTATTTTCCAGCCAAACCTTCGGGACGGTGCGTAACATCAGTCTCTTATTCCGCCGCCACCCAGCGGTCTCGTCCCTTGTCCTTTGCCTGATAGAGCGCCGAGTCGGCGCGGTGGAGCAGTTCCTCCCAAGTTTCCTGCCCGACTCGAAATTGCGCAATTCCAATGCTGATGGTCACAGACGCAATATGTTCATTCACATCAATGCGGAGGGTACGAACCTGCTGACATAGGCGCGAGGCTTGTTCCGCCGCGGCTTGCAACTCGCTGTTCGGCAGGACGATCAAAAACTCCTCCCCGCCGTAACGCCCGATGGTATCGGGGTGGCGGATTTGCGTCCGCAGCCGTGCGGCAACGCTGCGCAGCACCTGATCCCCGGCGGTGTGACCGTAGGTGTCGTTTACCTTCTTGAAATGATCAATATCGAGAATGGACACCGCCAGCGGCGTGTCGTAACGGTTCGAGCGGATGACCTCTTCCTGCAGAGTGGAAATGATTTTGCGGCGGTTCGGCAGGAAGGTCAGCACGTCGGTGTTGGCGAGTTCATGCGCCTGCGCCAGAATTGCCCGCACCTCGATTTCCCGAATCTCCAGGGTGCGTTTGGTCTTTTCGTATTCGCTCTCCAACTTCTGGAAATCCGCCAGAAGTTTTCGATACTTTCCAGATAGAGACATTTCAGCGTGCACCGCGCCTCCCAAACTGACGTTCCAACAGATCCACCGAAAGGTGAATCATCGTCGGACGCCCATGCGGACAGGTTCGCGGCGACTCGCAGGTTTCGAGGTCGTTGAGCAGCGCGCGCTGCTCCTCGCTGGAAAGCGTCTGCCCGCCCTTGACCGCCATCCGCTTGCAGACCCGCGCTGCGAGTCTCGCCTCGACCTCGTTCTGCAGCGGCGTTTCATCCTCCTCGAAATCCTCCACCACCGCCCTCAGCGCCGAGGCGGGATCGCTGCCCGCAAACAAAATCGGAATCGCCCTCACTCGAAAAGTATTTGGACCAAATTCTTCCACGTCGAAGCCAAAGCGGCTGAGAATGGGCAATTGGTTAAGCAGTAATTGCGCCGCACCCGGCGGGAGGGTCACCACTTCAGGGTTCAACAGCGCCTGCGAGGGGATGTTCTGCCTCTCATGCTGCGCCATCAACTTCTCGAACAAAACCCGTTCGTGCGCGGCGTGCTGATCAATCAGATACAAGCCGTCGGGTCCCTCCGCCACCAGATACGTCCCGCCGACCTGACCGATGAGCCGCATCAACGGAATGCGATTTACGATTTCGGATTGACGATTTACGATGACCTGTTCACTGTTTACTGATAACTGATCACTGTTTACTGATAACTGATCACTGCCAACTCCCAACCGTCCGCCACCCACTCCCTCGTCATGCCCAATCGCCCAATCCAGCCCAACGGAGGAGGACTTTTCCTCCGATGGCGTCGTCCTCACCGTCCCCCACAGGCTGGGCGCCACGTTCGGCACCGGCGAATACGCCAGCAGCGCCTTCCGCACCGACCTTTGCACAAAACTGAAGACGCGGTCCTGGTCTCGAAAGCGCACTTCGGCTTTGGCAGGATGTACGTTTACATCCACATCGCGCGGATTCATTTCGAGGAACAAGGCAGTCAGCGGGTAACGTCCCACCATGAGCAGGGTGTGATACGCCTGCAACAGCGCCGTGTTGAGCGCAACCTCCTGCACCCAGCGTCCGTTGATAAAAAAGGTGATTTCCTTGCGGTTCGAGCGCGTCAACGAAGCGGGGCTGATAAACCCTGTCAGGCGGTAACCGTCTTCCTCCGCCATCACTTCGAGCATCTGCTTCGCCACATCCACGCCGTAGAGCGCGGCAAGGATGGAGCGCCGGTCGCCGTCGCCCGCCGTTTGCAGGATGACGTTTTTCCCTTCGGAGAGTTTGAATCGTTTCTCAGGGTATGCCAGCGCATAACGCGTCACCAGCGAGTCAATTGCCCGCCGCTCGGTTACGTCGGTCTTCAAAAATTTCAAACGCGCCGGCACGTTGTAGAACAAATCCTCCACGCGAACGATCGTGCCAACGGTCGCGCCGACTTTCGCCGGCTTCCCCGCCATTCCCCCTTCCACGCGAATGCGCGCGCCTTCCTTTGCATCCTTCACCCGCGAGGTGATCGTCATCCGCGAGACGGAACCGATGGAAGCCAGCGCCTCCCCGCGGAAACCCAGCGTAGAGATGAAAAAAAGGTCCTCGGAGCGGACCAGTTTCGAGGTCGCATGACGCGAGACGGCAAGTTCCAGTTCGTTCGAGGGGATGCCGCAGCCGTCGTCTGCCACTTCAATCAACTTCCTCCCCGCTTCCTCTACGGTAATCGCAATCGTCCGCGCGCCGGCATCCAGCGCATTTTCCACGAGCTCCTTCACCACCGAGGCGGGACGCTCGATGACCTCGCCGGCGGCGATTTGCGAGGCAACCTCGGGGGCGAGCAAACGGATGGGCATGGGACGATTATAATCTCCCCATGCGATTTACAACCATCTTCTTCGACCTCGACGACACGCTCTATCCCGCTTCCAGCGGGCTGTGGCAAGCCATCAAGGAGCGCATGACCCGCTACATGACCGAGCGCATGGGGCTGCCCGCCGACCAAGTGCCTGCCCTGCGCGAGCAATACTACAAAACCTACGGCACCACCCTGCGCGGCTTGCAGGCGCATCACAACGTGGATACACAGGACTACCTGGCTTATGTGCATGACCTGCCGCTGGAAGAGTACCTGACTCCCAATCCTCGTCAGCGCGAAATCATCGCTTCGCTTCCGACCCGCAACCTGATCTTCACCAACGCCGACGTTCACCACGCCCGCCGCGTCCTCGCCGTCCTTCAATTGGACGATTTATTCGAGACCATCATTGACGTGAACGCCGTCGCCCCCTACTGCAAGCCGATGCCCGAATCCTTCGCCATCGCCCAGGACCTCGCCGACGAACCCGACCCGCGCAAATGCGTGGTGATAGACGATCTGCCGCGCACCACCCGCGCCGCCTTGAGCGTGGGCATGGCGAGCATCCTCTACGGCACCGAAGAACCCACCCCCAATGCCAGCGGCGTCTTTGTGGATTGGAATCACCTGCCCATTCTGCTGGGCGATTAACACTGGATTGAACGGACGTTAGAGCACGTCTGCTGCGCGAAATGCCCTCTTCTGGAGAACCTCATGGACAACGACCGTGTGATGCTTGCCGCTTTGATTTTCCTTCTGCTCGTCGTCGGCGCGAATCTCATCATGTATGGCATCGTGCGCGGATTCGTGCGCGGCGGCAAAACCAACTGGATGAACACCCTGCGCAACTCCTTCAATCAAACACGGCAGGGTCACGCCGACAAATCCATGGACGAACTGCGCCAAAAAGTGGATGAATTGCGGGGAAACGGCGAGAAAAACGTGGAGTAGCGTCGTTCTAACGCTCCTCATACGACGGATTTCATCATTCTCTAATCACGCCATAGTATCGTTCATTCACGGTTACTGCTGTGACCAACACCTTACCGGAGGCTTTTGTGAACAAAACAACCAAAACCATTCTTGGCATCTTTGCGGCGCTCATCCTGCTGAGCGGTTCGTTTGCCGGCGGCTTTGTCACCCGCCACGTTTTGGGAGAAACGAATCTCTTCCCGGGGTTCAACCCCAACCCGCCCACCAACATTCTCCTGCCGCCCACCGCCGCCCCCACCCAGGAAGGGCAGGCGAACGTCACCCCGCAGGAATTGCAAAACCTCTTCGTCCCCTTCTGGGAAGCGTGGAATCTCGTTCATACGCAATACGTCAACCAGCCCGTAGATGATACCCTGCTCATGCAAGGCGCCATTCGCGGCATGATGGAAGCGGTCGGCGACGATTACACCTATTACATGGACCCAAAGGTCTATGAAATCGAATCCACCTCCCTCTCCGGTCAATATGAGGGCATCGGCGCTTATGTGGATACCCAGGGCGAATATCTGACCATCGTGAGTCCCATCGAAGGCTCGCCAGCCGAAGCCGCCGGTCTGCGCCCCGGCGACCAGATCATCGCCATTGACGGCGAAGACATGACTGGTGTCACCCCCGAGGAAGCCCGCCAAAAGGTGTTGGGACCGGCTGGCACGACCGTTGTTTTGACGGTCCTGCGCGAGGGCGAACCCGAACCGCTGGAGTTCACCATCGTCCGCGCCCGCATCACCGTTCCCAGTGTGACCGGCGAAATGCGTGAAGACGGCATCGCCTACATTGACATCAACTTCTTCGGCGACCGCACCACTGACGAACTGCGCGCCAAACTGGACGAACTTCTGGCGCAAAACCCCAAGGGCATCATCCTCGACCTGCGCTTCAACCCCGGCGGCTACCTCATCACCTCCGTCGAGGTCATGTCCGAATTCATTGACGAAGGCGTGGTGCTGATCGAACAATACGGCGACGGCACACGCGACACCTACAACGCTCTCGGCAACGGCAAAGCCACCGACATCCCCATGGTGGTGCTGGTCAATGAGGGCTCCGCCTCCGCTTCCGAAATCGTGGCGGGCGCCCTGCAAGACTACGGACGCGCCAAACTCGTCGGCGTGCAGACCTTTGGCAAAGGCTCCGTGCAGACCATCCAGCCGCTCTCCAACGATCAGGGTGCGGCGCGCATCACCATCGCCAAATGGCTGACCCCCAAAGAACGGCTGATTCAAGGTGTGGGTCTCACTCCTGATTACATCGTCGAAATGACCGACGCCGACTACGAAAACAAGCGCGACCCGCAATTGGATAAAGCCGTAGAAGTATTGATGGAAATGATTGCACAAAAGTAACCCATCGGCTTCCCGCCCGCGCGGGAGCCGGGAAAGGAGATAACCATGTTCTTCTTCGACCCAACCTATCTGCTCTTCATGCTTCCCGCCTTCATTTTGATGAGCATCACATCCTGGTATGTGAGACATGCTTATGAGAAATGGAGTCAAGTCCGCGCCTCCAGCGGGCTGACCGGCGCTCAAGCCGCCCAGCAGCTCGTCTCGCGCGCCGTGTATTCCGGCTTTGAAGGAGGCGCACAACTGCAAAATGTCCGCGTGCTCGGCGTGGGCGGTCAGCTCACCGACCACTACGACCCGCGCGACAAAACCCTCTACCTCTCGCCCACGGTGGCAAACACCCCCTCCGTAGCGGCTGTCGCTGTTGCCGCCCATGAACTCGGTCACGCCATGCAGGACGCGGAAGGCTACCTTCCCCTCCGCTTCCGCTCGGCGCTGGTCCCCATGGTGAACATCGGCTCCAACCTCGGCTGGATCCTCATCCTGGCAGGCTTGTTCCTGCGCTGGCTCGACCTCGCCTGGCTGGGCGTTCTGTTCTTTGCCGGCGGCGCGGTCTTTGCGCTGGCGACCCTGCCCGTCGAATTCAACGCCTCCGCCCGCGCCAAAGCCATGCTCGCACAAAGCGGCATCATCCGCACGGAGGAGGAAGCGCACGGCGTCAACCAGGTGCTGAACGCCGCCGCCCTCACCTACGTCGCCGCGCTGGTCACCGCCGTACTGCAAGTGCTTTACTACGTCTTCCTGCTCGGCGGTCTCGGACGGCGCAGGGACTGAAATGAAATGCAGACTTCGGAAGTCACAGCGGCTTCCGAAGTCTTTTTTTCGCGCCGTTCAGGGGGTCTGGGCGGGGGCGTGTATAATTTTCCCAACATGCGAAATTTTCTTTTCATCCTCGTCGTATTCCTGGGTGCGGTATTCCTTTATTCGAGTTTCGGAGAACTTGAAACCATCTTACAAACCCTCAAACGGGGAAACTTCTGGTTCATCCTTTCAGCGGTACTTCTCCAGTGCGGCTGGTTTCTGGTATCGGGCATGACGTACCTCTCGCTCTACCGCCTGCTGGGCATGGAAGGCAGTTTGTATGAGCTTTCCCTCATGTCCACCGCCGCCAATTTTGTCAACACCGTTGCCCCCAGCGCCGGCATGGGCGGCATGGCGGTCTTTATCAGCAGCGCCAACCGCAACAATTTGTCGCCCGGCAAAGCAACCGTCGCCGGTATGGTCTCTCTCTTCCTCGATTACCTCGCCTTCCTCGTTGTCCTCACCCTCGGCTTGCTTGTCCTCATTCGCCGCAACGACCTCAACCCAAGCGAAATCGCCGCATCCGCCATCATGTTTGCCGTCGCCGCCGCCCTGGGCGCTTTGCTCTACCTGGGATCGCGCTCTGCCAAAGCGCTTGGCAAAGCCCTGGCTTGGATGGCGCGTCTTGTCAACCGCCTGGTACCTCCCTTCCTGCATCGTCCCTACCTCAGCGAAGAACGCGCCCACCACTTCGCCGGCGAAATGGCGGCAGACCTCCAATCTCTGCCTGGCCGGCTGCACGGATTGATCAAACCGATGGCGCTGGCTCTTCTCAACAAAACGCTCCTGATGGGCGTCCTGGCGGCGTCTTTTCTGGCGTTCCAAGTTCCCTTTTCCACCGGCACCATCATCGGCGGCTTTGCCATCTCCTACCTTTTCCTCATCGTCTCCCCCACGCCTTCCGGCATCGGCATTGTCGAGGGCGTCATGCCTCTTGCCCTCTCCTCCCTGCGCGTACCGTGGAGTCAGGCGGTTGTCATCACCTTTGCCTATCGCGGCATTACCTTCTGGTTTCCTCTGGGTGTGGGCGCCCTCGCCCTTCGCATCCTGAACCGCTCATCGAAATAACCGCTTCGACAAACTCAGCGCAACCCTTTTTGTAAGAACATGCCCCTCGCCCCTCTGCTTGACTTCTGGAAACGCGACCCCGACACCGCCCCTAACATCGCCGCCTGGCGGACTCTGCCTCCGCGTCCCGCACAGACGCATCCCTTCCCGACCGATCTGCCTGCTCCTCTCTCCCAAGCCTTGATCGCCGCCGGGATTCACTCCCTCTACTCCCACCAACTCGAAGCCTGGACCCACACCCGCGCCGGCGAAAACGTCATCCTCTCCACAGGCACCGCATCCGGCAAGACGCTTGCCTACAACCTGCCGGTCTTTGCCGAACTCCTCGTCAACCCCAACGCCCGCGCGCTCTACCTCTTCCCCACCAAAGCCCTCGCGCAGGATCAGTTATCAGTTATCAGTAGTCAGTTATCAGTCTTGCAGTCACTGGTCACTGATCACTGGTCACTGATTACTGATCACTGGTCACTGATCACTGATCACTGGTCACTGATCACTTCCATCTACGACGGCGACACCCCCACCTCGGCACGACCCGCCATCCGCAAAAACGCCCGCATCGTCCTCACCAACCCCGACATGCTCCACACCGGCATCCTGCCGCATCACACCAATTGGCTCGACTTCTTCTCGAACCTGAAATTCATCGTCATAGACGAAGCGCACACCTACCGCGGAGTCTTCGGCTCGCATGTCGCCAACGTTCTCCGCCGGCTTAAGCGCGTGGCAAAGTTCTACGGCGCACAACCGCAGTTCATCCTTGCATCCGCCACCATCGGCAACCCAAAGGAACTCGCCGAAAAACTCATCGAAGAACCCGCGCACTTGATTGACAACGACGGCTCGGCGCGCGGACCGCGTCACTTCCTCCTCTACAACCCGCCCCTCGTGGACGAATCCCTCGGCTTGCGAAAATCGTCCCTGCTCGAAAGCGTGCGGCTGGCGCAAGACCTGCTCCGCAGCGACGTGCAGACCGTCGTCTTTGCCCGTTCGAGAAGAAGCGTGGAAATCGTTCTCACATACCTGCAACAGAATCAACCATCGAATCCAGGCATCGAATCACCAATTACCAATTACCAATCACAAATTCGCGGCTACCGCTCCGGCTACCTCCCCTCCCAGCGCCGCGACATCGAAAGGGGACTGCGCGACGGCACAGTCAAAACCGTCGTCGCCACCAACGCCCTCGAACTCGGCATAGACATCGGCGGGCTGGGCGCGGCAATCCTCGTCGGCTATCCGGGCAGCGTCGCTTCAGCGAGACAGCAGGCGGGTCGCGCCGGACGCGGACTTGAATCCGCCGTCAGCGTGCTGGTAGCGTCGGCAAATCCCCTCGATCAGTTCCTCGCTCATCATCCCGAATACTTCTTCGAGCGCTCGCCCGAACAGGCGCTCATCAATCCCAACCATCTCCTCATCCTGCTCGAACATCTGCGCTGCGCCCTCTTCGAACTGCCCTTCCAAAAAGGCGAGGGCTTCGGAGCATTGTCCGCCGAAACCATCGAAGAATACCTCCACTTTCTACTTTCCAATGGTGAAGCCCATCTCTCCAACGAAAAATTCTTCTGGATGGCAGACCAATACCCCGCCGCGAACATCTCCCTGCGTTCCGCCTCGCCGCAAAGCGTCGTACTGCAAACCGTCATCGAAGACCAGCCGCAAACCATCGGCATCGTGGACGGCGAAAGCGCAACATGGATGGTTCACCCCGGCGCCATCTACCTGCACGAGGCGCAGCAATATCTGGTGGAAGAGTTGAATCTCGAAGACCGCATCGCCCGCCTCAAACCCATCGCCAGCGACTACTACACCGAGCCATTGCGTGGCACAACCGTCCAAGTATTATCTGAAACCGCTCAAGCCGCCTTGCACCCCTCTCCTGGCAGGAGAGGGGACGGGGGTGAGGTCGGTAAGAAGGCTTGGGGCGAATTACAGGTCACCACGCAAGTGACCGCCTTCCGCAAACTCCGCTGGTACACCCACGAAACCATCGGACAGGAACCCCTCGACCTGCCGCCCTCCGAACTGCAGACCACCGGCTACTGGCTTTCCCTCTCCGAAGAGACCGTGACGCGTCTGCGCGACGCCGGAGCCTGGTCCAACGACCCGAACGACTACGGACCCGCCTGGGGCAAAATCCGCGAGCGGGTCCGCGCGCGCGACGGCTACAAATGCCAGGTGTGCGGCGCGCCCGAGACGACCCGCCAGCACGACGTGCATCACAAAGTCCCGTTCCGCGCCTTCGCCTCGCGCGAGGAGGCGAACCGCCTTGAGAACCTCGTTACCCTCTGTCCCTCCTGCCACAAAAAAGCGGAGGCAAACGTCCGCATGAGGAGCGGGCTGGCGGGACTGGCGTATGTGCTGGGCAACCTTGCGCCGCTCTTCCTCATGTGCGACCCCTCCGACCTCGGCACACACATCGAACCCGTCGAAAACCAGACCTTCGGCGGACCGACCGTCGTCCTCTATGACGCGGTTCCGGCGGGCATCGGCTTCAGCGAAAAACTCTTTGAACTGCACGAGGAACTCATCGCCCGCGCATTCGAACTCGTGAGCGCCTGCCCCTGCGCCGACGGCTGTCCCTCCTGCGTGGGTCCCGGCGGCGAGAACGGCTATGGCGGCAAACAGGAAGCGCTGGCGATCTTGGAGATCCTTGGCGGAAAATAGTTGACTGGACTCACCATACACGGCAGCGTGAGATTCTTGCCCTGAGATGGCAGGTTGAGCCTGTCGAAACCCTGCCGAAGGGTATCTCGCCTTTTCAAGCGACATGAACCCCCATTCGGGGACAATGTGTCGCGCTACGAGAAAACTACGTAAGGTGAGTTACTGAAACAATACGCCTTCGTCTTACGTTCTATTCGCCAAAACTTCCGAGAGAATATATCCACCATGAATCGAAAACCTTCCCTCCTGTTTGTCAACCTCCTCCTCCTGCTCGCCCTCGCCTGCAACGTGACCTTCACCTTTGGCGTCCCCACGCCTGCCGCCCCGCCGCCGACCGCTGTCCTCCCCACCGCCACGCCCCTGCCTCTCAGCGCCCAGGTAACGCTGGTCTCTGTGCCGTTCATCGAGACCAACCAAAGCCCACCCTTCACCATCACCGCCCAAACCCCGCAACTGACCGGCAGCAACGACCCGCGCGTGCAGGCGTTCAATCAACGGATGGGGGAAATTGTCCAGAAGGAAGTGGAAACCTTCCGCACCAGTTTCCTGCAAAACCCCGACCCGCCCTTGAGCGGCGGCAGCAGCCTCGAAGTGACCTATACCCTCGTCCATCAATTCGGCGAAATCTGGAGCCTGAAATTCGACTTCTCCTTCTACTCCGACGGCGCGGCTCACCCCGGACTCTACAGCCTGACTCTGAACTACGACCTCGCTCAAAACCGCGAACTCACCCTCGGCGACCTCTTCCTGCCCAACTCCGCCTATCTCGAAGCCATCTCCGCCTACTGCATTGCCGAACTGAGCAAACAACCCTTCTTCGAGGGACCCTTCACCGAGGGCGCACAGCCAACGACCGAAAACTACCGCAACTGGAACATCACCCCTCAGGGCTTGATGATCACCTTCGACGAATACCAGGTTGCGCCCTACGCGGCAGGACCGCAGACCGTCATCGTGCCATACACGGAACTCCACGCCCTCCTTGCCCCCCACGGTCCCCTGGCTGACCTTATTAAATGATGTTACACACCGTCCCGAAGGTTTTAGTGCTTAACAAGGCTCTTTTCAGAAAACCTTCGGGACGTTCTGCATAAGCCGCCAGCGGCCTGCCTGCGTCATTCCTCCCGCAGCCAGCGCTTTACCGCCTCATGCGGGTGTTCGTATCCCGCCATCGCATCCAGCAATTTGTTCGGGTCGGAATCGCAGAACAGGATGTTGCGATGCTCCTTGAAAATGAAGCCTTCCTCCACGGCATGGTCAATCGCCGCGAGCAAAGGCGCGTAATAGTTTCGCACGTTCAACAAACCGACCGGCTTCTCATGCGCCCCGGTCTGCGACCAGGTGACGGTTTCGAACAATTCATCGAAGGTGCCAAATCCGCCGGGCAGAGCGATGTAGGCATCGGCAAGTTCGTGCATGCGGGCTTTACGGGCGTGCATATCGGGGGTAACATCCATTCGGGTGAGACCGTCATGTGCAAGAGATTGAGTGTTCATGGAGGGGATGATGACACCGATGGCACTGCCGCCCGCCTCGAGCACGCCATCTGCCACAGCGCCCATGAGACCGGTCTTCCCGCCGCCGTAGATGAGTTGAATCCCTCTTTCAGCGAGGATTCTGCCCATCGTCCGCGCGGCAGACAAATAGTCCGCATGAACCGCATCGGAAGAGCCGCAAAAAACGCAAATCGAGCGCATAGGTCCGTCCTTGAAGTGAAAAGTCATGTGAATATTGTAACAGCCTTGTAAACAAACTCTAATCAATTTCCTACGGGGAGTTTCCCCCCTTTTTGGTAGAATCGCCGCAAGTATTCAGGAGAAAATTATGGCAGGAATGGAACGTTTTACACAGCGGGCAAGACGCGTGCTGAGCATCGCGCATCAGGAAGCCGAACGCTCCCGCAACAACAACATCGGCACGGAGCATATTCTGCTCGGGCTGATGGAGGAAGAAGGCGGTGTGGCGGGGCGCGTTTTGCGCGAACTCGGCATGACGCCCGAACGCGTCCGCGAAGTCATCCGGCGTGTGTCGGTTGCTTCCAGCGGGTTCGACCCCAACCGCGTCGAACTCTCGGTGGAGACTCAGCAGGTGCTCGAACACGCCGTCGAAGAAGCGCGCCGGCTTGGGCATCACTATATCGGTACCGAACACATACTGCTCGGTCTGGTGCGCGTGGAAGGCACAGCGATGGAAGTGTTGCGCCGCCTCGGCGTAACCGCTGAACAAATCCGCCGGCAGACCCGCCGCGTGTTGAACGAATCCGCCTCTTCCGTCCCGGCGCCGGCCGGCTCGGGACCGCAGCGCGGCAGCCAGCCCGGACCGAAAACCCCGCTGGTGGATCAACTCGCCACCGACCTGACCGCCAAAGCCGAAGAAAAGAAACTCGACCCGGTCATCGGGCGCCAGATGGAAATCGAACGCGTCATCCAGATTTTGGCGCGCCGCACCAAGAACAACCCCGCCCTGATCGGCGAACCGGGCGTCGGCAAGACCGCCATCGTGGAAGGTCTCGCCCAGCGCATTGTGGAGGGCGATGTGCCGGCGCCGCTGATGAACAAACGTCTGCTGCAATTGGACGTGGGTTCGCTGGTGGCTGGCACGATGTACCGCGGTCAGTTCGAGGAACGCCTCAAGCGCGTCATTGACGAGTTGAAGCAGTCGGGCGCGATTCTGTTCATTGACGAGGTGCACATGCTCGTCGGGGCGGGAGCCGCCGGGTCCTCGGTGGATGCGGCGAACATCCTCAAGCCCGCCCTCTCGCGCGGCGAATTGCAGGTCATCGGCGCAACCACCATGGACGAGTACCGCAAGTACATCGAATCCGATGCGGCGCTCGAACGCCGCTTCCAGCCCATTCAAGTGGACGAACCCTCGGAAGACGAGACCATCGAGATTCTCAAGGGCATCCGCCCCGCTTATGAGGAACATCATCACCTCATCATCTCCGATGAGGCGCTCGAAGCCGCCGCCCATCTTTCGTCGCGGTATGTCACCGAGCGCTTCCTCCCCGATAAAGCCATTGACCTGATTGACGAATCCGCCTCGCGCGTGCGCATGTACAAGAGTCCTGCCGCCAAGCAGGCAAAGGACCTCTTCAGCCAGTTGCGGCAGGCGCGTCAGAACCGCGCGCTGGCGCAGGAGGAAGGGAACCTCGAAGATGTGCGCGAGTGGGAGGAACGCGAAATCGAATTGAGCGAGCAGATCGAGCGCATCCGCACCGGCTGGGACCGCGCCAACAGCCCGGTGGTCTCGGCTGAGGACATCGCCGAGGTCGTCTCCATGTGGACAGGCGTGCCGCTGATGCAGTTGGCGGAGGAAGAATCACAGCGCCTGCTCAAGATGGAAGACGAGTTGCGCAAGAGCATCATCGGGCAGGACGACGCCATCGTGGCAATCAGCCGCGCCGTGCGCCGCGCGCGCGCCGGCTTGAAAGACCCGCGCCGCCCGATTGGTTCGTTCATGTTCCTGGGTCCCACCGGCGTCGGCAAGACCGAGTTGACCAAGGCGCTCGCCAAGTTCATGTTCGGCAGCGAGGACGCGGCGATCCAGTTGGATATGTCTGAGTTCATGGAGCGTCACACCGCTTCGCGTTTAGTTGGCGCGCCGCCCGGATACGTCGGTTACGAAGAAGCCGGTCAATTGACCGAAGCGCTGCGCCGCCGCCCGTATTCCATCGTGGTCTTCGATGAGGTCGAAAAGGCGCATCCCGAAGTCCACAACATGCTCCTGCAAATCATGGAAGAGGGTCACCTCTCCGACGCCAAAGGGCGCAAGGTGGACTTCCGCAACGCCATCATCGTCATGACCTCCAACATCGGCGCGGATGTCATCAAGCGGCAGTCGTCGCTGGGCTTTGCGCTCAAACGCGACGAAGCGACGGAGGAACGCCTCTCTTATGAGGACATGCGCAAGAAGTTGAACGAATCGCTCAAGCGCGCCTTCCGACCGGAGTTCATCAACCGCCTCGATGCGACAGTCATCTTCCGCGCCCTCAACAAGGAAGACATCCAGAAAATCGTTTCGCTCGAACTGGCAAAGGTCGCCGAGCGCCTCAAAGAACACGACCTGACGCTGACCGCCACGCCCGAAGCCCTCGCCACCCTGGCAGACCTGGGCTACGATGCGGAGTTCGGCGCACGTCCCCTGCGGCGCATCATTCAGCAGAAGGTGGAGGATCCGCTCTCCGACAAACTGCTGAGCGGCGAGTTCCAACACGGCGACACCATCCTCGTCACGCTCGACGCCGAACAGGAAATCGTCCTCGAACGGGTGAACGAAGGCGAAAGCGAGAAGGAAGAAGCGCCGGCGGTATAACCGGCATCAGAGAAGCGGCAGGGACACAGGAGACTGTGTCCCTGCGTTTTTATCTTTGTGGCATCGAATTTCCGAATACCTTTCGATACATTCACGTTATTCGACGCCAGTGGTTTTCAATACAGTTTATCGAAAAAGGAATGAATGATGAACGACACTCTGCAAACCGCAACGCTGGCTGGAGGATGCTTCTGGTGTCTCGAAGCGGTTTTCGATGAAATCAAGGGCGTGCATTCGGTGGAATCCGGTTATAGCGGCGGGCATACGCCCAACCCCACCTACCGTCAGGTTTGTAACGGCGACACGGGACACGCCGAGGTGGTGCAGGTTCACTTCGACCCGAACGTCGTTTCCTATCGGGACCTGTTGAACGTCTTCTTCGCCATTCATGATCCCACCACCCTCAACCGTCAGGGCGCGGACGTGGGGACTCAATACCGCTCCGCCGTCTTCTACCACGATGAAGAGCAGAAGCGCATCGCCGAGGAACTCATCCGCGAACTGAATGCGCAAAAGATTTGGGACAATCCCATCGTCACCGAAGTCACAAAGTTCGACAAATTCTACATGGCGGAGGATTACCATCAGGAATACTTCGCGCGCAATCCCTACCAGCCCTACTGCATGGCGGTCGTCGCGCCGAAGGTGGCGAAATTCCGCAAGCATTTTCTGGAGATGCTGAAGAAGTAATCGGCATAAACAAAAAGAGCGTTGAGAGATTTCTCAACGCTCTTTTCATCATACCAACTTGCTATTTCCTTTTGGGGGACTTCCGCCTCATTTTTGAAATTTCAGCGAACAAATCATCCAACGTCATCCCCTCGAATAGGGCTTCTCGTTCCTTGGTGTAATCACCATAACCGGCTGTGAACTGATTGACAAATCGAATCGTATTGACAACGCCGATTTCTTTATAGAGAACGCGTAAAGCCTCATGAGTTACTTCAGCCAGGGGAAGTGTATCCGCTATCATATTAGAGCTCCTTAACTAACTCGGTGGGCGAAACGACCTTTACTTTCAAGCCAGGTAGATTTTGCGCCCTTTTCAATAAAACGTCATCACATGTACAAAAATAGTCTGCACGGGATTCCTCGGCAGATGCCAGATGAACCGCATCGAAAAACCGAATGCCAAGAGCGGTAAACTCTTTAGACCGCTTTTCAATTCTTGAATTCACTTTCACAAAACTCTTTGCCTTCGAAATAACCTCAAGTGCATACTCTCTGCGAATCTGGTTCGGATTCCTGTTGATTTCCAATAATAGCATCTCGGAGGCAATCAACTTGATTTGATTCATTTCAACCAACGACAAAATTCCCAAAACCGCTTCCGCCTCGAGTGCAATGCGTATCTGAGATTTCGTATCCAATGGACGCTGAATACTGCAAGTATCGAGATAGATTGTTATTATCATCTTTGAAAAATTATAGCACAGACACTGTTTTGTACACATTCAAGTGGTGATCTTTCTCGAAACATGGAAGAACCGCCTTTCTACTCACACCCCGTCACCTCATAGACCGCCGTTTTCGGCATCGAGAGCAGGGGGCGGTACCATTGCGGGCGCGCGTTGAACCCATCTCTGTCGAACGAGAGTCCCGTTTCGCCGACAAAGATGTAACGCACCTTTTCGCGGCACAGGAAATCAAACAATTGCGCATGGTCGAAATTCCAGTGGAGTGGATACAGGAGCGTTTCGCGCCCGGTCAGAGGCGTAATCCAAACGCCCGCGTCTGTACCGGCATACCCTGCGGAATTTTCAGACACTGTGACCTTTAACTCCCCAGCTGCGATGGTAATGCGGGCATCGAGCGGCAACCGCTTCGCCATCCAATCCATTGCCGCCAAATCGTCTCTGCCCACAATCATGCAGCACTGGGATGGATACAAGTCATACCCGAACACCGCGCGAACCATGACCAGCCCCGCCGCCAGCAGAACAAGCACCCGGCGCCACAGGAGCCGTCCCTGCAGCCGCTGCTCCAAGCCTGCCAAGCCCAGCCCGCCGAGCACAGAGAGCGGCAGGAAGAGAATCATCTCCACAAACGGACGGTCGAGCAGGGTCGAATACTCGTAGCCGGGCACGAAGGTCACGGGGAGGAACAGAGACGCCAACAGCCCGGCAGTTGTCAGCACAGAGACGAGCGTAAGGCGGGGGTAAACCATCCCTGCCGGAATGCAGAGCAGAAAAACAAGGAGGGTCGGCGGGAGGTCCTGGTCAAGATACGATTCGAACGTCATCGCAAGCAAACTTTGACGGGATGCCAGCCAGCCGAGCAAAGCAACCGCAACCGCCGCCGCGAACAGGGCGGCGTGCATCCACTTGCGGGAGCGCCTATCCAGCCATGCCGCGATTGCCGAGGCAAGGAGAACGATGCCCAGCAGGATCAGCGAGCGGCTGTGGGTCAGAACGGTAAGTGCGGCGCATCCTGCCCACAGGACATACAAAGCCCTGCGCTTTGTAGAGGAAAATTCGTTTTGCCGCCGAAAGATGACCAGCGCCATCCCCCACAGCCAGGCAAGCATGCCCACACTCATCAGGGCGGGATATTTCCCCCAGTTCACGGCGTGGGCGGGCATGAACCAGCCAAAGGCGGCAAGGAGCAGGGCAAAGCCGCCTGCCGCGTCGGAGTTTGTCTCATGGCGGACGATGAAAAAAACAGGAAACGGAATCAACAACAAAATGACCTGACCGAAGATGAGCATGACGCGGGCAATCTCGGCGTCCGCCGCTTCGGCAAAGAAGGCGGCAAGAAAATGAAACCCGAAGTGGTAGTAACTGGCGCTCAACCAGCCCCACAACAGGGTTTGGCTTTTCAGAAGGAGGGTCTTGATGATGAGGTAATGCTGCGCCGAGTCGAAATAGAGGGGCAGGTCGGTTTGGGAGGCGTATGCCAGGCGCAGGAGCAGGGAGAGGAAAAAGAACAGGATGAGGAACAGGCTGGGGATGTGCAGAGCAGGTTTGAGGTCCGTGCGGAGGCGGAAGAGGATGAGAAGAAGCAGGACGGCGGGAAGAACCCCGAAGAGTCCATCCCATCCGCTAAAGTACCACAGGAGGGAAAGGAGCAGGAGCGGAATGGTCCAGCCTCCCAAGGCGAGGGCAAAGCGTTCAGATGTGGTGAGGCGGTCGCCGAAGATGGTTTGGAGGAAAAGACCAATCAGGGCTTGAGAAGCAAACGCACAGAGCAGAATGGGAACTGTAAGCCGCCATTCGTTTGCGAGAACGGTCGAGCCGTCCAGCCAGGGATTCATGGGTAGGAGGGACCGGGGTAGAACGTTGGCACGGGCTTGGTGCGGGTGGGCAGGATAAACGGCGGAGGTGTCTCGGTTGCAAACGCCGAAAAGGGCGTGGGGGATGCGGCGACGGTTTCCATCGCAGAAACAGTGGGCGTTTCCTGCGGTGTGACGGCGGCAACGCCCAGCGTGGGAAACGCCAGCCCGATGATGGAAAGGCTTCCTTCTGCGAGGAGCCTCTGGTCTTTGTTGGCGATGAGACGCAGGGTGAGGGGTTCGCCCGGCGGCTGTTTGGGACCGGCGCAGTAGGCGGCGTTGAGCGCATAACTGACGCGCTGGCATTCATAAAAGGCTTCCTCACCTCCGCGCGAGATGACGAGGGAAAAGGCGGGGAAGGTCAGGTCGGGGAGCAGAAGGTTGACGAACATGTTGTCCCAGGCGTCTAAACTAAAGGAAACAACGCAGGGTTTGCTCCCTTCATTCGAGCAATAGACCAGTTCGGCGGGCGGCGTGGTGGAGGCCGCCGGCGGGACGTTGGACTCTGCCTTCGGGAAAAGCAGAAACGCGATGACCGTCAGAACGAGAACGATGCCGGCAATCATCCATTGTTTTCGATTCACAAGCACCTCATGCGATTTCGATTTCGGCGGGGTTGACCAGCACATCCACCTCGTCGCCGTATGTCAACCCGGAGATGGGCAGGGCAATCACTTCGAGCAGGGAAGGGTTTTGGAAGTTGCGGATTTTCGTTTCGGGATGCGGGTAATAGACCCAGCCGTCATAGTCCCTGCCTGCATACCGTACCACACAACGGGAAAACGAAAAATGCTCCGGCGGGTGGAGGTCGGTCCACTCCACATGGTAAAAGGTGTATTGCGGCTTTACCATCCTGAAGGTGCGCGGATGAATGTCCACGTTGAGCGTGCCGTTGAAATAGCCGCTCAAGTCGAGTCCGCACGCAGCAAAGAGCGGACGCTGACGGTCGAGAGCGCCGTAGGGGTAATCTGCCGAAGGTCCCGAAGCGACGCGGTAGCCCTGGGCGATTCGTCCGTGAACGAGGAGCCAGTCGGTCATGGGGAGGATTTTACTGTACAATTCATCTGCGACACAAACCAAGCGGAGACTTCCCCCATGCGAAACATCATCCTCAACTTCTTAACCATCCTGGGACTTTTCCTCGCCTCTTTCTCCCCTGCGGCTGTTCCCGCGGTCGAGGCGCAGGGATCCAACCCGGAAATGGTCAACATCCCCGGCACCCATCAGGACGAATTGGGATGCCCCGGCGAATGGCAGCCCGCCTGCGAAGCCACCCTGCTGACCTACGACATCGAAGACGATGTGTGGCAGGGAACTTATGAAATCCAGCCCGCCAACGACGACGACAAAAAGGGACCACGCTACAAAGTGGCGCTCAACGGCGGCTGGGGCGAAAACTACGGACTAAACGCCACGCAAAACGGACCCGACATCCCGCTGGTGGTCAGCCAACCGACACTCGTCAAGTTCTATTACGACCACAAGACGCACTGGATCGCCGACAACTTCAACAAACAAATCATTGTGGCGATGGGCGATTTTCAGAAGCAAATTGGTTGCTTCAACGATAACGACGCCACCTGTCTGCGGGCGTGGCTGCAAGACCCAGACGGCGACGGGCTGTACGATGTCACCGTGCGGGGAATCAAGACCGGCACTTACACCGTCACCTTCACGCTCAATGAGGACCCCGCCAACGTCATCGGCGAGCCTCAACAGTTCACCGTCGCCAAAGACGGCGACGCCGTGTATTTTGGATATGACACCGTGAAAAATCAATTCACCATCAGCACCACCGGCGCGCCGGTCGGGAATTTGAACAAACAGCGCGCCATCTGGATCAGCAAAGATACCCTCCTGTGGCACATCAGCGGCGGGAGCGGATTGAAATACGCGCTCGTCTATTCTCCCGAAGCGGCGCTCGAACTCAGCCCGGAAGGAATCTTGAACGGCACCGAAATTCCGCTGACCTTCGTCTCCGACAAGCCCGGCGTGGACATTCTGCGCAAGTACCCGCACCTGCGCGACTACGCCGTGTTCCAACTCACCGATACCTCCAGCGTTGGAGAAATCCTCAAAGGGCAGGTCGCTGTGGCGGCGCGCACACAAGCCGGCAAAGACGTGGACGCAACCGGCGTTCAAATCCCCGGCGTGCTGGATGACTTGTACAAATACGACGGTCCCCTCGGCGTGACCTTCGAGGGCGGCGCCCCCACCCTGCGTCTTTGGGCGCCCACCGCACAGTCGGTCACGCTTTTCCTTTATGATTCCGAAAAAGCCTCCTACGCAAACAAAATCCCGATGCAATGGGATGCGTCCACCGGCGTTTGGAGCGTCACAGGCGAAGCAGATTGGAAGGGCAAATATTACCTCTATGAGGTCAAGGTCTTCGCGCCCTCCAGCGGCAAAATCGAGACCAACCTCGTCACCGACCCCTATTCCCTCAGCCTCTCGATGAACAGCCAGCGCAGTCAAATCGTGGACTTGAACGACGCCTCCCTCAAACCGCAAGGCTGGGACACGCTCGTCAAACCGCCGCTCGCCGCCCCCGAAGACATCGTCATTTACGAACTGCACATCCGCGACTTCAGCATCAGCGACGCCACCGTCCCCGAAGAATGGCGCGGCACGTACAAAGCCTTCACCGTAAAAGACTCCAATGGGATGAAACATCTCGCAAGTCTGGCAGAAGCAGGGCTCACCCACATCCACCTGCTCCCCGCCTTCGACATCGCCAGCGTCAACGAAGACAAATCCACCTGGCAGACGGTGGATGAAGAACAGCTCAAATCCTATCCGCCCGACTCCGACAAGCAGTCCATCGCGGTCAGCGCCATCGCCGGCGCAGACGGTTTCAATTGGGGCTACGACCCATTGCATTACACGACCCCCGAAGGCAGTTACGCCACCGACCCGAACGGCACGCCGCGCATCCTCGAATTCCGCGAAATGGTGCAGGCGCTCAACCAAAGCGGACTGCGCGTGGTCATGGACGTGGTCTATAACCACACCAACGCCAGCGGGCAGAGTCCCAACTCCGTGCTCGACCGCGTGGTGCCGGGCTACTATCACCGTCTCAACGCCGACGGCAACGTGGAAAAATCCACCTGCTGTGAAAACACCGCCACCGAACACGACATGATGCGTAAGCTCATGATCGACTCCGTCGTGACGTGGGCGAAGCAATACAAAGTGGACGGCTTCCGCTTCGACCTCATGGGTCACCACATGCTCGAAGACATGCTCGCCGTGCGCGCCGCGCTCGATTCCCTCACCCTCGAAAAGGACGGCGTGGACGGCAAGGCGATTTACATCTACGGCGAAGGCTGGAACTTCGGCGAAGTCGCCAACAATGCGCGCGGCAAAAACGCCACGCAACTCAACATCGCAGGAAGCGGCATCGGCGTGTTCAACGACCGTCTGCGCGATGCCGTGCGCGGCGGCAACCCCTTCGACGACGTGCGCCTGCAGGGCTTCGCCACCGGACTCGTCCTCACCAACAACGCCAGCGAAAAGCGTAACGCCGAAGACCAGCAAATCACCCTCAACAACTACACCGACTGGATCCGTCTCGGCTTGGCGGGTAACCTCGCCGGCTACGAAATCGTCCGCGCCGACGGCAACAAAGTGCCAGGGCGCCTCGTCTCCTACAACGGCTCGCCCGCAGGCTACACCGCCGACCCGCAGGAGAACATCATCTACGTTTCGGCGCACGACAACCACACCCTCTTCGACGCGATTCAAGTCAAAGCGCCCGCCCAGGCAACCTTGCAAGACCGCGTGCGCATGAACAACCTCGCCCTCAGCATTGTCATGTTCAGCCAGGGCGTGCCCTTCTTCCACGCGGGCGACGACATCCTGCGCTCCAAATCCTTCGACCCCAACTCCTACAACTCCGGCGACTGGTACAACAAACTGGATTGGACCTACGAGTCGAACAACTTCGGCGTGGGACTGCCCATCGAAGGCACCGGTCAATGGGACATCTACAAACCGCTTCTCGCCGACCCGAAACTGGCTCCCGCCAAAACCGACATCACCTTCGCCTCAGCCGTTTTCCGCGAATTCCTGCAAATCCGCAGGAGTTCCCCGCTCTTCCGCTTGCAAACGGCGGACCAAATCAAGCAGTCCCTCACCTTCCTCAACACAGGACCTCAGCAAACGCCCGGCTTGATTGTGATGCGTCTGCAGGATGTCTCGAACCTCGACCCGAACTTCAGCGAAATCGTCGTCCTCTTCAACGCCCGCCCCGAAGCGGTGACCTTCAGCGACGCTTCGCTTGCAGGCGGCTACGTCCTGCATCCCGTTCAGCAGGACTCGGTGGATGAGACGGTGAAACAGGCATCCTACGCCGGCGGCGCGTTCAACGTTCCAGCACGAACTACAGCGGTTTTCGTCATCGAAAAAGCCAAGCCCGCCCCCGGAAGTCCCACCGAAACTGCGCCCGCTGAGACGCCGCTCCCCGCCTCGAACAACACCCTGACCATCGCCGGCGTCCTTGCCGCGCTCCTCGCCCTGCTGGGATTGGGAGCCTTCCTGCGGCGAAAGAAAGCCGCCAAGGCGTAGTTTTCTAAACACAGCACGAATGCAAATTGCAGTTTTTTGACGCCTGCTCAGTTCTTAACCGATGTTATGCAGTTTTCTCGTAGCGCGACATTCATGTCGCCTGAAAACGCGAGATGAATCTCGCGCCACCGCGTAAGGTGAGTTCTTAAAAGTCCTTCGGACCGGAGTAACAAAGTCAGATTGAACCGACTTTCATGTGCTGAGGCAGGATTTCAATCCGCCATATCACGTTGAACAAAATCGCAATTTATACCCGTGCCACGTATAGCATCCCCAAATGCGCCAGAGAACGCATTCTACGCAAACCCAAAAAGCGTAGTTGACGTTCTTCCCTGGCACCGCTGCCAGGGGAGAACGTCAATCATTGCGCCCCATGTATAATGCCTCCTCAAGGAGGCATTATGCAATTAAAAGACCGGGTTGCGTTGATTACGGGCGGGAATCGAGGCATTGGGCTGGCAACGGCGCGTCTCTTCGCGGAGGAAGGGGCGAAGGTCATGCTGGTTGCGCGGGATCAGGCAAAGGGTGAGTCCGAAGCGGCGTCTATTCCGAATGCAAAATTCACGCCGGCTGATGTCACACAGGCGGAGGATTGCCGGCGCGCCGTCGAAGCAGCCGTGCAGGCATTCGGCGGACTGGACATCCTGGTCAACTGCGCCGGCATCATCTACCGCAGCCGCACAGTGGAGCAAACCACAGAGGAGGAATGGGACGCCACGTTCAACGTGAATGTGCGCGGTACGTTCCTGATGTGCAAATATGCCCTGCCGCATTTGCGCGCGCGGAAGGGCTGTATCGTAAACCTGTCGTCGTATGTGGGGCTGGTGGGGTTTCGCGGCGCATCCGCGTATGCGGCATCGAAAGCCGCCATCGTGAACCTGACGCGCTCGATGGCGCTCGATCATGCCCGGGAGGGGATTCGCATCAACGCCGTTTGCCCGGGCAGTGTGGATACGGAGATGATCCATGCGGCGTGGGAACAGTTTGGCGATGTGGAAACAGCGCGGCGTTTATGGGCGGAAAAACATCCGCTGGGACGTATTGCCCAGCCCGAAGAAGTGGCTCGGACTATTTTGTTTTTAGCCAGCGACGCGGCGAGTTTCATCACCGGCGCGGCGCTGGCTGTGGATGGAGGCTTGACGGCAGGTTAAGCCGCGAAGGACAATTTTTATCCCACCTCGTCGCTCGGTCCCGTTTTGGAGAGCAGGTCGGCGAGGTGTTTCAACCCCAGCCACCACTGATCTTTCGGGCGCTGGAACTCAAGGTCAACCATGCGGTCGAAGTCGCGCATGTCGTGAAAAAGAATCTGCCCGTTCTGAATGCCGATGAAGGCGCTGTTGTGGTCGCCTTTTTCGCACTGCCCGACCAGATAATTGAGGCACATGCCTGCCAGCCGCGTCGCCTGGATGCGGTCGAAGGGGGAGGGATCGCCGCCCTGCTGGAGATGCCCCAGAATGGCGGGGCGCACGTCGAACACCCCCCTGCCCTCTTCGGTAAACAACGAACACATGAAATCGGTGGTGTACACAGGGTTGGCGTATTCGCTGCGGATCATCAATCCCAGCCGCTTGCCGGAGTGAAATCCGTTGAGCAGTTTTTCCACGTCTGCCTGTAGATCGCGCAGTTTGACTCCCTCCTCATGCAGGTACACGCGCTCGGCGCCGGTGGCGATGCCTCCCAGCAGGGCAAGATACCCGCAATAGTGACCCATCACCTCCACCACAAATACCCGCCGCGTTGCCACTGCCGACTGCTTGATCTTGTCCACTGCATCCACGATGCTGTTGAGGGCGGTATCGGCGCCAATGCTGAATTCGGAGCCCGGCAAGTTGTTATTGATGGATGCGGGCAGGCAGATCATGGGGATGTTGAAGGAGGGGAAGTTGGGACGCTCCTTCATCAGGTGAAAGGCGCTTTCGTAGGCGGTCCAGCCGCCGATGATGAGGAGCGCATCTATGTGGTGGTCTTCGATGACGCGGGCGATGCTGTAGAGATCGCGCCCCTTGGGGACGCGGCGGGTGGTGCCTAACATCGAGCCGCCGCGTATCGCCCATCCGCTCACGCTCATCCAGTCCATTGTTTCGATTTCACCTTCAATCAAGCCCTCGAAACCGTTGCGCACACCCAGCATGATGTGACCGCGGTCCAGCCCGAGGCGAATGGCAGCGCGGGCGGCGGTGTTCATGCCGGGCGCCGGTGCGCCGGCGTGCATGACGGCAATGCGGAAACGTTTCTTGGTCGGGTCAATGGGATGAGGCAGGGCGCGCACCATCGTTTTGAAGGTAAGGAAGGCGTCTTTGAAAGAGCCGCTGCGCAGGGAGATGGCGCGCTCGAAATCTTTTGCATCCACCGCTTCGGCGACGGCTTGGGTGCGGCGCACGCTTTCCATCAGCGGCATGCGCGTCAGGCGGTTGTTGCGGATGCCGATGACCACCGGCTCATCGCCCGGGTGCAGAGAGAGCAGCGCGTTGACTGCTTCGTTGCCCATCATTGTTCCTAAAATGCGGTCGTAGGCGCTCGGGCTTCCGCCGCGCTGGACATGCCCCAGCACGGTGACGCGCACTTCCTCGCCCAGCCGTTCCTCGAGGGCGCGCTGTACGTCGCTGGAGCCGATGTAGTTGCCGTTTCTGTCGCGGGCGCCTTCAGCGAGGATGACGATGCTGTCGCGGCGCCCCGCCTTTCGTCCGGCTTTGAGGCGTTCGGCGAGCACGTCCTGCCAGTTTTCCACGTCCGGCGGGGATTCGGGGATGAGCACCCAGTCTGCGCCGGTTGCCAATGCGCCCATCAGGGCGAGGTAGCCGCAGTTGCGTCCCATCACTTTGACAACGAAGGTGCGCTGGTGGCTGGCGGCTGTGCTGGTGATGGCGTCCACCGCTTCGGTGATGCGATGCAGGGCGGTGTCGGTGCCGATGGTCATGTCGGTGCCGCTGAAGTCGTTATCTATGGAACCGACCAACCCGACAATGGACAGGGTGGGGCAGGCGGCGGCTTCTTCGGGGGTGATTTCGCCGGCGGCAATCAATTCAGCGAGGAGTTCAGACCATTCCTGCCAGAAGATGTTGGCGCCGGTCAGTGAGCCGTCGCCGCCGATGATGATCAAGCCGTTGATGCCTGCCTTGACGAGGTTTTTTGCCGCCAGGCGGCGTCCGTCGCGGGTGTAGAAGCGTTCGCATCGCGCCGACCCGATCATGGTGCCGCCCAATTGCAGGATGCCCCCCACCGAATCCCAGTCCATCTTGCGGATGTAGTCGCCATCGTCCACCATACCTTGGAAGCCTTCGTAGATGGCGTAGACTTCGAGCCCTTTATCCAGGGCGGTTCGCACCACCGAGCGGACGGCGGCGTTCATCCCCTGCGCGTCGCCGCCGCTGGTGAGTATTCCTATTCGTTTCATTGCTGCGTTCCTGTCATCGAGATATTGTGCAGATACATTCTACTGCAAAAGCAAAACACGGAATGGAGAGACGACATTTAGGGCGCTTATTGAACGGGTGGTGGCATACTGGTCTCATCGCCGGTCAAAACTTGAAGACTCATGGGTATCAGAATCAGGTAGGCGGGCAGAAATTTCGCCAGTTCCCAAAGGTTGCCATTGACGAAGAAGAGGGCGGTATAAATCAGTAAACTCGGGAAAGCCAGGCGGTGAAAGGCATCGCTCCTTCGATAAGCAAACACGGAGAGGATGACGAATCCTGCCACATTCGAAATCCACAAGGGGAGTATGGAAGTGAATAGGATATTCAAGTTTGTATTGGCAGCCAGATGCAATGCCGGCGAATAGGGGCTTGGTCTTAAGCCAAAATACCAGCGAACGCCGGCAAAGACCATCAGCCAAACCAGAAACGTTGCAAATGTCAGCCAGAGACGCCGCTTTGTGAGCGTTCGCCGCCCCAAGTGATAGAGAAGGTACCATACCAGCAGGAACACAATCTGTTCTCGATTAAGAGTGCCGATGCCCATAAGCACAGGCAGCCAGCCATCTTTTTCCTGCCGAATGAGCAATAATCCCAGGATATACAACAACAGATTGATGAAATCTCCCTCCATGTAGTACCCACTCACGGTTAAGGGTATGACCGCTTGCAGTGCCAGCACGCCCATCAGCGGAGTGACGCCGGAAAAATTCATCTTCAGGTAGGCGTGAAAGGAAAAGAAGATGCCCAGGAAGGTTATGAGAGAAAGCAGTCCATAGGAAAGGACATGCTGCCAGATGCGGTCTCCAATCAAAGGTGAAATGATTGTTTCCAAAAATCTTCCCAACAAGGGTTTGAGTATTCGGTATTGGTAGGGAGGCGTTTGCTGATTCGAAAATATCTTCTCCACATGTTCGAGCCGTGTTTCAACGTGAGGAAGAATCACGGTGCGGCTGACGTACCACGTGGAAATCAGCGCCAGCGTCACCAAGAAAATCAAGGTCGTTTCTTTTTTCACCGCAGCCGCTCCTGTTCAACGAGGCGTACAATGCCGCACAAGCGCAATTTATTGTCACGAACATGAAAGAAGCTTCGGGTATAAGAACCCCAGGCTCACTCACACGGTACGGACTGGCGCTCGACCGGCAAACCGAAGGCTTCGTAGACCGGAACGCCATCCCATTCGGGCGGAATGGGGAGACCGAGCATGAAAGCGGCGGTGGCGGCGGTATCCATGGTGTGGACTTGGGTGGTCAGCGCTTTGGGCTGTACGCCCGGTCCTGAAACGACCCAGGGGATGGTCATGTCTTCGGGCAGGCGTGAGCCGTGCGTGGTATCGTGACCGCCATGGTCAGCGGTGACGATGATGAGCGTTTCATCGCGCAAGCCGCGCGCATCGAGTTCGGCGAGGAGATTTCCCAGCGCCTCATCGGCGCGGGATGCCACACTCAACTGCTCCCACGACATCCAGCCGTGTTCGTGTCCCATGCCGTCCACAAGGGGAAAGTGGACGAAGAGCACGCCGAAATCCTGCGGGAAGTTTGCGATGAGTTCGTTGGCAATGACGAGGTCGCGGTCGTTGATGTAGGCGAAGATGTCCACGCTTGCGGGTTCGGTGAGCTGGCGGAGTTTTTCCTTGCCCACGTACATCACGGTTTGCAAGCCGGCGGCGTGGGCGAGGTCGAAGAGGTCGGTCCCTTTTGCGTAGCCGAGCAGGGGCTGGTAGTCGTTCCAATATACGCCGTGTTTGGATGGACAGGCGCCGGTCAGCATGGAGGCGTGGGAAATCAATGTGACGCTGGGGAAGACCGTCTGTGCGGAGAGGGTGTAGGCGCCGGTTTGCATCAGGTTGAGCAAGTTGGGCATGGGCGCGGCGAAAATGGCGTCGGGGCGGAGTCCGTCAATGGAGAGGATCAGGACACGGGAAGCGTGAGGCGCAGGCGTCGGGGTGAGGGTTGGTGCAGGGGTGGGAGTCTCCGTCGGCGATGAGGTGGGAGTCGAGACGGCGGTCTCCGTCAATGTGGAGGTGGGAGGAACAGCCGTCGGCGTGGCGAGAACGGAGGTCTGACAGGCGAGGAGGAAAAGGAGAAGCAGGGAAAGGGAGGTGAATTTGATGCGCATGGAAGGAATGTTACCAAAGATTTTGGGATGCGCCTGTATAATTCAACACATTCACGGAGGCGTTCATGCTCAAAAAGAAAATTGCTTTCATCGGTTCCGGCGTGATGGCAGAAGCCATGATCGCCGGGCTGCTGCACAAGAAACTGGCACAGCCGCAGAATATTACGGCGGCGGGTCCGCGCGAGGAGCGGGGACTGGAACTTCAGAAGAAGTACGGCGTCCGGCATACGACCGATAATTCAGCCGCTGTTGCAGGCGCAGACGTGGTGGTGTTGTCTGTCAAGCCGCAGAGGCTGAGCGAGGTGATGAAGGGACTGAAGGGTATTCGTACCGATGCGCTGGTTCTGTCCATCGTGGCGGGCGCAAGCATGAAAAAGATTGGAAGCGGGCTGAAGCATAAGGCGGTGGTGCGTTCCATGCCGAATACGCCCGGGCAGATCGGGCAGGGCATCACGGTCTGGACGTGTTCCAAAGAGGTGACCGAGGAACAGCGGGAGATGACGCGCGGCATCCTCGGGGCGCTGGGGGAGGAGGTCTTCGTGGAGGATGAAGGGTATCTCGACATGGCGACGGCGCTTTCGGGAACCGGACCCGCCTACGTGTTCCTTTTCACCGAAGCGCTGATTGACGCCGGCGTTCACATGGGATTCCCGCGCCGCATCGCAGAGCAACTGGTTTTGCAGACCATCAAAGGCTCCGCTTCTTTCTACGAAGCGGCGGGACGTCACCCCGCCACATTGCGGAATCAGGTCACCTCACCGGGCGGCACTTCAGCAGAAGCCTTGTACTATCTCGAAAAGGCGGGGTTTCGGACAGCGATTTCGCGCGCGGTCTGGGCGGCGTATCAGCGGTCACTGGAATTGGGGAAGGAGAAGCCGGGTCATATTGACACGAGCGCTGAGGAGAAATAAAGCGCGGTCTGCTTGACAGGAGGCTGCCCTCGTCTTACATTTCATAAAAATTTGTAAGAGAGGAGATTGCATGCTGCTTCGCTTATCCTCCAAAGGTCAACTGGTCATTCCCAAAACGATACGCGAATCTCTACGCTTGAAAAACGGCGATCAATTCCAGGTGCGGGTGGTGGACGGCAGGATTGTCCTCGAGCCTGTTGCCAAAGGACTTGTCGAAAAACTCCATGGCAAATACGCCAACCATGATTTATTGAAGGAATTGGAGGACGAACACAGGCGGGAGATCGAGAATGAGCGATAGATTTGTGCTGGACGCCTGAGCGATTCTGGCGTTTTTGCAAGGGGGAAGAGCCCGCCGCTTCCCGCGTTCGAGAGGTCATTGAGGACGCACAAGAGGGGACCGCCCGCCTTTTCGCTTCCATCGTAAATATCGGCGAGGTGTATTACCGTATCGGAACATTGCGTAATCAAAGGGAAGCAGATTCGGTCCTGAAGGATTTATACCTCCTCCTCATCGAAATGGTCTCTGCGGACGACGACACTGTTCTCGAAGCCGCGCGTTTGAAGATGAAACATGTGCTTTCCCATGCCGACGCGTTTGCGGCAGTCACCGCACAGCAAAAGGATGCAATATTGCTCACCGGCGATTTGGAGTTACTGGCGTTGAAGCGAAGCGTGAAAATCGAAAAACTGCAGAGGCAGTCGGCGTAAGAGAGCGTTTTGAAATTCGATCCAACGCGCCTTCTATGCAAAAACAAGAGACTTTATCGGAATTAACCTTCATTCACCGTCCCGAAGGTTTGGTTTGAGCAATTTGAACGTCTGGTAGCAACCTTCGGGACGTTTTTTCTAATTACCGATAAAGTCCAAGATGTTTATGAGCATTTGCAAATCGCTGTCTTATGGGCTGGCAGTCGAAGGGACAGGCGTAAGCGGGATAGGCGGCGCGGTGTTGGGTCCAAAGAGCCATGCAATGCCAAACAGAAGCACCACTGCGGCAACGCCCGAACCGTTCAAGATCAAACCAGCGGCGGCGGTTTTTCGAGTCTTCTGATCATTGCCTTCTGTGTTGTTTCTGTGGCGGGCAACGGCGGCAATCAGCCAGCCAGGGATGCCCAGCACCAAACCGCCCAGCATGAGGAACACAGCCAAAAATCCGAGCGCTAAGAGCGGGGCATCGTCGGTGGGTCCGCCGGGGAGTCTTACCCTTATCAAGATGCCCATTGCAACCAGAACCAGCCCAAACGACAGGATTCCCAATATCAGGCTGACCGTTGCCAGAAAGGCGGTCTTACGATCTTGTTGAGCGTTCATTTTCGTCTCCTTGAAACCTGTAAATTACTGCATGGAAGCATTATTGCACAAACGGATGGCAAAAGGCAATCTGCAATTTCCGTTTTATAATTCGGGGCGCAGTTACCAATTACCATTTACCAATTACTCAGTACACAACACTCCCTCACCGATTACCGATTACCGATTACTGATTACTGCTCACTTTCCACTGGTTACTTTCCCCCATGTCCCTCATCACTGCAAGTTCCCTCTCTAAATCCTTCGGCGCAGAAGACCTTTTCAAGAACGTCACCTTTTCGGTAGCGAAGGGTGCGCGGCTGGCGATTGTCGGTCCCAACGGCATCGGCAAGACGACTCTGCTGCGCATCCTCATCGGGCAGGAAGAACCCTCTTCAGGGACGGTGACGCGCGCGAAGAATCTGCGCATCGGCTACCTCTCGCAGGAGGCAGATTTCGAATTGCAAGGCGTGTTGTGGGACGTGTGCCTCGAGCCGTTCGCGGACCTCATCCGTATGCAGGGGGAGTTGGAAAAACTCGAAGTGGAAATGTCAGACCCGATTAAACGGGACCAGGCTTTGGTCCGGTATGGAAGCGTACAGCACGAGTTCGAACGGCGCGGCGGATACACCTATCCCGTGCGCATCAAGCAAGTCCTGACAGGCTTGGGATTCGACGAATCCGATTTCCACATGTCGCTCGATCACTTGTCGGGAGGGCAGCGCACGCGCGCACATTTGGCGCGTCTGCTGCTCTCGAACCCCGATTTGCTTTTGCTCGACGAACCGACCAATCATCTCGACATTCACGCCGTGGAGTGGCTCGAAGGGTATCTCACGCAGTGGGAGGGCGCGGCGATCATCGTCTCGCACGACCGTTACTTTTTGGATCACACCTGCAACGCCCTGCTGGAAATGGCGGTCAATGGCGCGGAATATTACCGCGGCAACTACACCACTTACTTGAACGAGCGCGAAATCCGCTGGGCGCATCGCTTCGAGATTTTCGAAAGCGAAAAAGAAAAACTGCTCAAGGAAGTGGAGTACATCAAGAAAAACATTTCGGGGCAGAACACGCTGCAGGCGAAAGGCAAACTCAAACGGCTGACGCGCATCGTGCAGGCAATCGAACAGGTGGGGCTGGAAGCGCTCAACCAGAACTGGTCGCAATTGGATGTGGAGACCACCACCAGCCCGTTCAGCGTGGAGGAAGCCGAGCGGCGCGTGCGCGCTTTGCGTCCGCCCCAGCGCACCCTGCCCGACCTGCATCTGCATCTGCGCACGGCAAGCCGCTCCGGCGACCTGGTCCTGCGCACGAAGAATCTCGTGGTGGGCTATCCGCCCGAAAACGGACTGCCCGAAAAGGTTTTGTTCTCCTGCCCCGACCTCGAATTGAGACGCCTCGACTGCGCCGCATTGATCGGACCGAACGGCGCGGGCAAGTCCACCTTCCTGAAGACCATCCTCGGCTCTCTCTCCCCTCTGGCTGGGGAGGTGATTCTGGGAGCGAGTCTGCACGTCGGCTATTTTGCGCAGGCGCACGAAGGGCTCGACCCCGAGAAGACCGTGCTGGAGGAAATCATGTCGGCGTCGGGGATGCTCCCCTATCAGGCGCGCGACTACCTCGGTAAATATCTCTTCTCCGGCGACGACGCTTTCAAGAAAGTCTCCATGCTCTCCGGCGGCGAACGCGGACGCCTTGCCCTCGCCAAACTTGCCCTGCAGGATACCAACCTGCTCCTGCTCGACGAACCCACCAACCATCTCGACATCCCTTCGCAGGAGGTGCTGCAATCGGTGCTGGATAATTACCAGGGCACAATCCTGCTCGTCAGCCATGACCGTTATCTGATTGACGCGCTCGCCACTCAAATCTGGGAAATCAACCCCGACGAATCACAGTTGACGGTCTTCAAAGGCACCTACTCGCAGATGAAAGAGGAACGCGAGAAGGAAGCGGCGCGCCAAATTACCAATCCCCCATTACCCATTACGAATGCGCGTACGGCGAAGAACGCAAAGAACAAAGAAACGAAAGAGGAAAGAAGAAAGATCGCGCAGTTACAGGAGTTGGAAAATACGATTGCCGAACTCGAAGCGGCGCTGGCGAATCTCACCGCGCAGTTGGAGAGTCCGTTTGTCAAGCCGCAGGAGGTCGCCAAACTGGGGATGGAATATGAGCGTGTTCAAAGGGAGATGGATGAGAAGTTGAACGAATGGGAGAGGATGCAGCGATAAAGCGCTGTATTGTTTTTAGATACGGGAGACTTCTGTTTTCAAAAGGAAGCATGCATGTGCTGGAAGATCTAACTGCAATGTGACATTAAATACCAAAGGCTGGAAGCGTTCCCAGCCTTTGGCTAATTTGGGTCTAAACCAAAGCATTTAGGTCGCCAAAGCCAATTCCTTAATCAGCGTTTGCGGTAACGAGATTGGCGAGAAGCAACTGGCAGGAAACAGATAATCCTCGCCTGATTCGTCAACAACGCGAAGCATTTTGTGACTTTCCGCTTCTTTATCGGGAATGACTCGATAAATCTTGCGCGGCTCCAGAGAAGCCTGATAGCCTTCATTGTTGATGCAGACCACAAATTGGGGAGTTCCTTTAGCCATAATCATTTCCCTAGAATACGTTTGATCTTGAAATCTTTCCTGCCAATTCCATGTGCTTCATACCAATGAATCTCAGCAAAGACAATTGTGTCATCTGCCAGGCGGACTGTAGCGACGCCTTTCAGTTTTCTCCAGCGTCCCCTGCCATACATCCTTTGCAGACGATCAAGTTCACGAATCGAACGTCCAATGGCAACCGTTTTAACATCTGTAATCTCGCTGAGAATTTCGAGTCCAGAGTCCATGATTGTGTTGGTGTTCCAACATAATTATACGCCAAATCGTAACTGCATCCTTGAGCCCCTCTCCCGGGGAGTGTCCAATGTTGTGGGTTTAGCCACAGAGAGCGCAGAGATTTTGAGATTTTTCTCAGATCTCTCGTGGCAGAAAAATCTTTAGCCCATTCTTTTAGACACTCCCCTCTCCCGTTCGTCCCGGGCATCGTACCGCCATTTCTGCAATCCAAATGTATCGCTTGCGCTCCAGCCGCCTCGTTATACTAGACTTCAGGCACTGGAGCGCAAGTGAACGCACCCCAACAGAAGTTCAACCGTTACGAAATTCTCGCCGAACTGGGCGTCGGAGGCATGGCGACCGTCTATCGCGCCTACGACCCGCTCTTCGAGCGCGAAGTGGCGCTCAAAGTCCTCAAACGCGAACTGCTCGAAGACCCCGAACTGCGCGAACGCTTCACGCGCGAAACCAAAATCATCGCCAAACTCGAACATGCCGCCATCGTCCCCGTCTATGACGTGGGTCACGACAACGAGCAATTGTTCTACGTCATGCGCTACATGAGCGGCGGCTCCCTCTCCGACCGCATCGCCGCCGGCACCCTCGACCTCGACCAGACCGCCCATATCCTCCTGCGCCTCGCCGACGCCCTCGACTACGCCCACCGCAAAGGCATCGTCCACCGCGACCTCAAGCCCGCCAACATCCTCTTCGACGAGGTCGGCAACGCCTTCATCTCCGATTTTGGCATCGCCAAATTTGCCCAGGCGGCAACCCGCATCACCCACTCCGGCATCATCGGCACCCCGCGCTACATGAGCCCCGAACAGGCGCGCGGCGAAGAGACCGACGGGCGCAGCGACCTCTACAGCCTCGCCGTGTTGCTCTTCGAAATCCTGAGCGGCAAAGCCCCCTTCGAAGCCACCACCCCCCTCGCCCTCGCCTTCAAACACGCCACCCAGCCCCCGCCCGACCTGCTCACCGTCAACCCCAGCCTTCCCCCGGCGTTGAGCGCCATCCTCAAAAAAGCCATGGCGAAAGAGCCGGATGACCGTTACGACACCTGCGCCGAATTCGCAAACGCTTTCCTCGAGGCATTGCCCGCCAACGCCGCCCCCAACGCCAAACTCCTCACCCCCCTGCCGCCGCGCACGCCCCCGCCGCGCCGCTCTGAGGCGCCCACCCAGGCTCCGGCGGCAGAACCAGCCCGCAGGTCCAGCAAGAACCGTTGGATGATGACGGGCATCGCCGCCTTGGCAATCCTCCTCTTGGGACTGTGGGCATCTCTCAGCTCTCCAACCAACGTCCCGCCCGCCTCGCCCTCCGACCCGGTCACTGTCGCCGTCACGAACAGCCCTCTCTCCCCGACGCCTTCCCCCACCACCTCGGCAACGATCACCCCCACAGCGACCCTCGTCCCTTCGCCTACTGCCGTCCCCGTCGCTGCGCCCGGCGGCGCAGTGGGGCTGGCATTCACCTCCAACCGCGAGGTGTACCTGATGGACATCGAGGGCAAAACCTTCAAACAACTGACCAACACCCGCCTCCCCAAATTCGACCTGCAATGGCTGCCCGGCGCGAACAAACTGCTCTACGGCGAGGGCAAATGCATCTATCAAGTGGACGCGGACGCGGCTCAGCCTCAACCCGAACGCCTCTTCTGCTTCAACGCCGAATACTTCGAGGGCTTCCGCCTCTCGCCCGATGGTCGCTATGCCGCCATCAGCATCGAACGGCGGCTCCTCGTCCTCCCCTACGACCCCGCCCGTCTGGCAGCTGCCCCGTCCGCATTTGAACTCCAGCGCCTGCCAGAGACCTGCATCAATTATCTCGATGTGGCGGTCAAAAGCACACAATGGTCGGCAGACGGCACACGCCTGGCGCTGCTCTACCAAAGCGCCATCGGTCAGGGGATTGGTAACACCGTGCGCATCCTGCAGGTGGACCTGCAACGATGCAGCGACGTGAACCCGCTGGTGATTGACGAGTTTCCCGGCAGGCGCTTTATCCCCGAAGGCTACACCAAATACCCCCTCATCCCGTCCTATCACTGGGATGGCGGCAGCCGTTTCCTCTTCAATACCTTCATCCGCAACGGCGGCTACGGCGCGCTCTACCTGTACGATACATCCTCCACGCAGGAGACCCTGCTCGACCCCGTGCAAGGCAAATGTTGTTACCGCGGCGCCACCTTCAGCCCCGATGGCACCTACCTCCTCTTCGCCTTTCAGGATATTGACAAAGGGGCAGACAGCCGCACGGAGTTGTACTACATCCCATTGGATGGAAGCGGGGATGTCGCTCCGCTCCGCCTCCCGCTCGGATTTTTCACCGACCTGCGCGAGAACATCCTGTTTGCCCTGCGCCCGCCGCCTCAACCCTGACCTTCAACCTGCTCCATCATCCCCAAGCCCTGCCGCCTCCCCGGCGGTTTTTTCTTTTCATCGGTCGTATAATCCGCTGCAACCGACAACCAACAGGAGGATGTCATGCAATACGTCAACCTCGGCAAAACGGGAATGAAGGTCTCGCGGCTGTGCCTGGGCATGATGAGTTACGGCTCCAAGCGCTGGCGCGAATGGGTGTTGGAGGAAGAGGAAGCCAAGCCCTTCGTGCGCCGCGCGCTGGAGGCAGGTATCAACTTCTTCGACACAGCGGATGTTTATTCCACCAGTGAAAGCGAACGCATCACCGGCAAACTGCTCCGCGAGTTCGGCGTGAAGCGCGAAAACGTCATCGTCGCCACCAAGGTTCACGGGCAGATGAGCGACGACGTCAACGACCGCGGACTCTCGCGCAAGCACATCCTGGATTCGATTGACAAATCCCTCCAGCGCCTCGGCATGGACTACGTGGACTTGTACCAAATCCACCGCTGGGACTACCAGACTCCCATCGAGGAAACGATGGAAGCGCTCAACGACGTAGTGCGGGCGGGCAAGGCGCGGTACATCGGCGCATCGTCCATGTTCGCGTGGCAGTTTGCCAAGGCGCAGTACACTGCCCAAAGTCACGGCTGGACGCGCTTCGTCTCGATGCAAAATCACTACAACCTCGTCTATCGCGAGGAGGAACGCGAGATGATTCCGCTGTGTCTCGATCAGGGCGTGGGGCTCATCCCCTGGAGTCCCATGGCGCGCGGGTTCTTCGCTGGAAACCGCAAACGCGGAGGCGGCGGCGAGACGGTCCGCGCCAGGAATGACCCCTTTGCCAACAACCTGTATTTCCGCGAGGATGATTTCGTGGTGGCAGAGCGCGTGGCAGAAGTGGCAAAGGAACGCGGCGTGACGGGTCCACAGATTGCGCTGGCATGGCTGTTGAACAAGCCGCACATCACCGCTCCCATCATCGGCGCGACCAAAATGGAACACCTCGACCAGGCGATTGCCGCGCTCGATATTCGGTTGACCGACGAGGAAGTAAAGCGGCTCGAAGAACCCTACAAACCGCATCCGGTGCTGGGGCATTCGTAGCTTTTCACCACAAAGGTCACAAAGGATTAAAACCTCACCTTACGCAGTTCCTTCGTAGCGCGACATTTATGTCGCCTGAAAACGTGAGATACCCTTCGACAGGCTCAGCGCAAGCCTTTGTGGTTAACTTTATCTGCTTTTCCCCGTCTTTTCATTGGTACAATAGCAGGGCAAATCACCGAAAACGGAGCCGAACGTTGACTGAAACCTTCAAAATCGCCATCCCCATGGCAGGCTGGGGAACGCGCATGAGACCCCACACGTACAGCAAGCCCAAACCGCTCGTCAGCGTGGCAGGGAAAACCACCCTCGAACACCTGCTCGACATGTTCAACACCATGCCGAACCCCGAAAACTTGGAATATGTGTTCATCGTGGGTCCCTTCCTCGGCGAGACGCAAATCCCCGCCTTCATCAAGGAAAAATATCCGCACATCAAGGCGCACTATGTGGTCCAGCACGAGATGAAGGGACAATCCCATGCCCTGTGGCTGGCGCGCGAATACCTGCACGGACCGATGCAAATGGTCTTTTCGGATACCCTCATCGAGACGGACTTTTCGTTCCTCGCGCACGAGACCGCCGATTCGGTCGCCTGGGTCATGCCGGTCCCCGATCCGCGCCGCTTTGGGGTGGCGGAGGTGGGCGAAGACGGTTACGTCAAACGCTTCATCGAAAAACCCCAGACGATGGAAAACAACCTGGTCATTGCCGGCTGTTACTACTTCCGCGAGGGGCAGGAACTGATTGCCGCCATCGAGGAACAATTCCGCCGCAATCACATGCTCAAGAACGAATACTTCCTCGCCGACGCCATGACCATCATGGTCGAACGCGGGGCAAAGATTCGTGTCCATGAGATTGACACCTGGCTGGACACCGGCACCATCGAAGCCACGCTGGAGACCAACAAAATCCTCCTCGAACGCGGCGCGGCAAACGTCACGCAGGATGAGCAGCGCGGTACTGTGCTGATCAACGCCCCCTCCTTTGTCCATCCCAGCGCCGAGATCGAACAGGCGGTCATCGGTCCCTTTGCCTCCATTGGACCCAACTGCAAGATCAGCCAGGCGGTCATTCAGGAAAGCATCATCGAGGCAGGCACAACCATCAAACGCACGGCGCTGACCCGTTCGCTGATTGGACGCAATTGTTATGTGGAAGGACAACCGAACAAGGAAGAACCGCTGATTTTGAACATCGGCGACGACAGTTCGGTGGTATCGAAATAAAATGAACACCGTCGAGTGCCGCTCCGATTCCACCTTTGCCGAACGCCCGCTCTCCCTCACCTGGCAGGGATGCCGCTACGAAATTGCGGAAATCTTTGCCCGCTGGCGCGGACCCGCCGAGCGCGGCTTCCGCGTCAAAACCACCGACGGGCAGGCTTTTGAAATTACTTATCGGGAAATCCCCGATGAATGGCATGTTCAACCCATCTAAATTCATGGAGGTTCAATGCAGGAAGTAACCAACGTCAGTCGTCTTTCAAAACGTGTGGCGGGGCTCAAGCCTTCGGGCATCCGCAAGTTTTTCGACATTGCCGCCACAATGAAGGATGTCATCTCGCTCGGCATCGGCGAACCCGATTTCACCACGCCCAAGCCCATCCTCGAAGCGGGCATCCGCTCGCTGCAAAACGGCGAGACGCACTACACATCCAACTGGGGCAGGTTGGAATTGCGGCAGGCAATTGCAGAAAACCTGATGCGGCTCTACAACGTGAAGTATGACCCGGCTAACGAAATCGTCGCCACGGTGGGCGTCTCGGAGGCGTTGTATCTCACCTTCACCGCCATCCTCGACCCCGGCGACGAGGTCATCATCCCGACGCCGTGTTTCGTCTCCTACCAGGCGGAGGTCATCATGGCGGGCGGCGTGCCGGTGGAAGTGGTGGCGCGCGAGGAAAACAACTTCATGGTGGACCCCGACGACATCCGCCGGGCGGTCACCCCGCGCACCAAGTGCATCTTTATCGGTTATCCCTCGAACCCGACGGGCGCCGTCGCCACGCGCGAGGTACTGCTGGAGATTGCCAAAATCGCTGAAGAGTACGATCTGCTGGTTGTCTCGGACGAAATCTACGACCGCCTGGTGTACGATTTCAAGCACGTCTGCTTCCCCTCCCTCGATGAAAGCCTCAAGAATCGCACCGTATTGCTTGGCGGCTTCTCGAAAGACTACGCCATGACCGGCTGGCGCATCGGCTATGCCTGCGGTCCCGCCGACATCATCCAGGGACTGGTGCGCATCCACCAATACACCATCATGTCCGCGCCGACCACCGCACAGGATGCCGCCCTCGAGGCGTTGAAGAGCGGCGAGCCCTATGTACAGGAAATGGTGGCGGAATACGACCGCCGCCGCAAACTGCTGGTGGCGGGACTCAACCGCCTCGGTCTGCGGACCTTCGAGCCGCGCGGCGCTTTCTATGCCTTTCCCAACATCCGCGCCTCCGGCATGGACGACGAAACTTTCGCCGAGAAACTTCTGCGCGAAGAACGGGTGGCGGTGGTGCCGGGCAATGCCTTCGGTCCCGGCGGGGAGGGCTTCGCGCGCATGTGCTACGCCACCGAATACAGCAAAATCGAGGAAGCCCTGCATCGCATGGAACGCTTCATGCAGCGATACGGATAACGGCACGCGAATCAAAAAGTCCCCACAACGAATGCTGCGGGGACTTTTCGTCTGATCAGGATTCAGTCAATCAACCAATGACGGTGACATTGGCGGCTTGCAAGCCTTTCGGTCCCTGTTCGACTTTGAACTGGACTTTCTGACCTTCCTGCAGGTTCTTGAAACCATCACCTTCGATGGCGGAGAAGTGGACGAAGACATCAGGTCCGCCTTCGCGTTCGATGAATCCGTAGCCCTTCGTTCCGTTGAACCACTTGACTGTACCGTTGATACGATCCGACATGTTTTGCCTCCTTGGCAAGAAAAAAATTTTGGAGGGTACTCATTGGGTATTGCATCGGAGCCGCCTCAACGGCGGTGAAACAAAATCGGCTCACGGATTCACCGTGAGCCGACCTGGTACTTCCAAAGCAACTACTGGTATCCTACGCCCGCAAGGATAACATGAGGCGGGCAGGGTGTCAATGAAATAAACGGCGAAAACGCACAGAGCGGTTCCGCACGCCTCGCCCAGGCGCACAGAACCGCTCCGGCAAAGAGGGAACTGGACTGACTTATTAATTTACCTTACGCGGTAGGGCGAGATTCTTGCCCTGAGCTGGCAGGTTGAGCCTGTCGAGGGGTATCTCGCGTTTTCAGGCGACACAAATGTCGCCCTACGGGAACGCCACGCTTATCTTCGATTCCGCAAAAAGGTCGGGACGTCGAGGTCGTCGGTGTTGAGGAGGGGCTGGGAAGAGGCGGGTTTCGTTTCACCAGGCTGAAGGTCGGCGGGAACCGAAACGGGTTCGGACGGGCGGAAGTAGGACGGGGCTTCCGGGCGTCGGCTTTCGGTACGCGGCTGACGCTCCAGCAGACGACGCGGCATGGAACTGCGCTCGAAGCCGGTGGCAATGACGGTGACGCGGATGTCGTCGCCCATGTTCGGATCAATGACGGCGCCGAAGATCATGTTCACGTCAGGATGAGCGGTTTCGCGGATGATTGCCGCCGCCTGGTTGACCTCGAAGAGGGTCATGGACGGACCGCCGGTGACGTTGAAGAGCACGCCGCGCGCGCCGTCAATGGTGATGTCGAGCAGTTTGCTGGAGATGGCGTCTTCGGCGGCTTTCTTGGCGCGGTCGTCGCCGGAGCCTTTGCCCACCGCCATGAGCGCCGCGCCGCCTTCAGACATGATGGCACGCACGTCGGCAAAGTCGAGGTTGATGAGGCCGGGTGTGGTGATCAATTCGGAGATGCCCTGAATGCCCTGGTGCAAAACGTCATCCGCCAGGCGGAAGGCATCCTGCAGAGAGGCGCGTTTGTCGGCGATTTGCAGGAGGCGGTCGTTGGGGATGGCGATGAGGGTGTCGGCGTGTTCCTTGAATTTGCCGATGCCGATTTCAGCCGCCTGCATACGGCGCATGCCTTCGAAGGTGAAGGGACGCGTGACGACGCCGATGGTGAGCGCACCGCTCTCCTTGGCGATTTGCGCCACGATGGGCGCCGCGCCGGTGCCGGTGCCGCCGCCCATGCCCGCCGTGACGAAGACCATATCCGCGCCTTTCAGCACGTTGTAGAGTTCGTCCGAGGATTCTTCGGCGGCTTTGCGCCCCACTTCCGGGTCGCCGCCGGCGCCCAGTCCGCGCGTGAGTTTATCGCCCAGGCGCACGCGCGTGGGGGCTTTGGTGAGCATCAAAGCCTGCGCGTCGGTGTTGGCGACGATGAATTCCACGCCTTGAATTCCTTCGTCAATCATGCGGTTGACGGCGTTCGAGCCGCCGCCTCCCACGCCGATTACTTTGATGCGGGCGTATGTTTCTGTTTGCTGTTCTGCATTGTTTCTATAAGTCGAGTCCATGGCTGCCTCCGTTCAAACATTGGTCTGATGATACTTGCTTTTGAGTCGGCAATGTCGTTTTTTAATGTGTTTGCATTGCGCCGGCAGATGGTGCCAAGGCGTTAGAGAACGTCTTCCACGCGCCCTAGGGCAATATTCTGCCGATGATTTTTTTGACGAAATTCAAGCCCACACGTCTCTCTCCTTTCAGGCGGCGTTCACGCCCAATGCCAAGGTCCTGCTCCTGCATGGACATGAGCCACCGCAGCAAGCCCACGCTGGTGGAATAGGCAGGGGAATTCAAACGATCCACCAACCCCAGCAGGTTTTCCGGCTGTGCCGTGCGGACGGGCATGTTCAGCACCCGCGAAGCAAGCCGCTTGATGCCGGGCAGAGCCGAGGCGCCGCCGGTCAACACCATTCCCGCCGGCAGGAGACCGTCGTAACCGGAACGTTTGATCTCCTGCAGGGTCAGGGCGAAAATTTCCTCCACGCGCGCCTCGATGATTTCCGCCAGTTCCTTGCGGTTGATTTGCACCGGGCGTTCCTCGCCGAACGGGCGGATGGAGAAATATTCCTCCGCGCCTACCTCAGCGCGCACGGCGTGACCCTGCTGTTTTTTCACATCTTCCGCCTGCGCCAGCGGCAGGCGCAAACCGTGAGCAATATCCTGGGTAACGTGGTTGCCGCCCACCGCCAGCACCATCGTGTGCCACACATCGCCGTTGACGTAGATGGCAAGGTCGGTGGTGCCGCCGCCGATATCGCAGACCGCCACTCCCATCTGACGTTCCTGCTCGGTCAGCACGGTCTCGGCGGAGGCAAGCGGGTTCAACACGAATTGCTGCACCTCCACGCCCGCCGCCCCCACACACTGACGCAGGTTATCCACCGAAGCAGCGGAGGCGGTAATGATGTGCGCTTCGACCTCCAGGCGGTAGCCGTGCATCCCCTTCGGGTTGCGGATGCCGTCCTGCCCATCCACTGAAAAGCCGCGCTGGATGACGTGAATGATCTCGCGGTCATACGGGATCGCCACCGCCTGCGCCTGCTCGAGAGCGCGTTCGATGTCGTATTGCTCGATGACGTTGCCGTTCACCGCCGCCGCACCCCGGCTGTTGACCGAGGAGACATGTGCGCCGGCAATGCTCACCAGCGCCGAGGTAATCTCCATGCCCGAGGTGGATTCGGCTTTCTTCACCGAACGGGTAATTGCCTGCGACGCCGCCGCCAGGTCCACAATGACGCCCTTGCGGATGCCGTCCGAAGGTTCGATGCCCACACCGAGGATGCGGATGGACTTGTCGTCCTCCACCCGCCCCACCAGTGTGCAGACTTTGGTCGTGCCTACATCTATGCCTACGATGATTTCTTCCATAAATCCTTATTCGCTCAATCTGTAATAGGGCGCGGTTGGGTACACGACGTTGACCAACGCCGGGCGGATGCCCTTCTGGGTCAACGCATTGACCATCGCCTCGTACACGCGCACCTTTAACTCGACATCGCCGGCGCTCACACCGAAATACACCCGCCAGCCGCGCGGATCATTCCAGCCGAAGCCTGATTCTCTTTCATAGAGAATGGGCGTCCCCGCTGGAACGTGCGCCGCCAGAGCCTTCAATGCCCGGATCATCTCCGCCGAAATGAACGGCGCGGGGGTAAGAGGGTCGGAGGCGTTGGCTTCCTGAGCCGGCGGGGCAGAGAGCGCCACAACGGAAATCAAACCGTCCAACTCGCCGCGCGGACGGAAGGCAACGCCATCTTCCGCAATCCAGGTGTAGCCGCCGCCCTGCTCCCAGCGGATGAGCGGCTGACGTTCCGTCACGCTGACCGAAATCAGATTGGGCAGAGAAACGCTCACACGGACGGAGACAAATTCGGGGAAGGCAAGGCGGAGGCGGGTCTCCAAATCCGACGGGTCGAGCAGGAAGATGGGTTGTCCTGAAACGCCCAAGACGGCGTTCAGTTCGGCTTGGGTGACGATGCGGCTGCCGGTCAATTGCGCCTCGGTCACGCGCAGTTCGGGACGAGTGAAAGCGAGATAGAGCAGGCTGCCCAGCACAGCCGTCAGCAGGAACGAGAACCACCGCCACCCCATGCGCGGGCGGGGCAGGCTGAACGCAGGGGCTGCGGCGCGCGGCAGATGGGGAATGGCAATCTGGAAGCGGCGGCGGGCGTTCCGTGCAGGTTTGCGGACCGGCTTGGTGATGTCCTTGCGGGCGCGTGTGACCACCACAGGGCGCTCCGCCACTTTCGAGGCGCGCTGCAGGTGCTTTGCGCGTTCCTGTTCGCGGCGCATGCGGACGAGTTCAGCGCGGGTAGGTTCCGGTTTGCCGCTCATGTGCGCCTCCGGTAGGTGTGCGAGGTGCGGGCGCGTTCCGCTTTGCGTTCCAGCGCCAGTTCGATGAGCCGGTCCACCAGCTGCTTGTAGGGCAATCCGCTGGCTTCCCAAAGTTTGGGGTACATGCTGATTTTGGTGAAGCCGGGCAGTGAGTTCAGTTCGTTCAGGTAGATGCGGTGCGTATCCTTTTCGACGAAGAAATCCACGCGCGCCATGCCGGCGCAGTCAATGGCGCGGTAGGCGCGGACAGCATATTCGCGGACTTGTTCGGCGACTTCGTGCGGCAGCGAAGCGGGGATGACCAGCCCGGAAGTCCCGTCAATGTATTTGGATTCGTAGGAATAGAACTCGCGGCTCGGCAGAACTTCACCGGGGACGGAGGCAATCGGCTCGTCGTTGCCCAGCACGCTGACCTCGATTTCGCGGGGGTTGCGGATGCCTTTTTGAATCAGCACACGGCGGTCGAAGGAGGCGGCTTCCAGCAAGCCTTCCTCCAAATCGGAGCGGTTGTTGCACTTGGTCACACCGACGGAAGAACCGAGGTTGGCGGGCTTGGTGAAGAGCGGATATTCGCTGAGCGCCTCGGCTCTTGCGATGACGGAAGCCATATCCTGCTCGATTTCGATGCGGCGCACCACCAATGTATCCACAACGGGGATGCCGTTGGCAATCATTACATCCTTGAAGATGCCCTTGTCCATGCCAACCGCCGAACCGACCACGCCCGCCCCCACATAGGCGGCGTTTGCCAGTTCGAATAAACCCTGGATGGTGCCGTCCTCGCCGAAGGTTCCGTGCAGGACGGGGAAGTACACGTCAATGTCAGCCGCTTTCACGTGATTGGTATTGCGCACCACGTACACGCCGCTCAAGGTAGGGTCGGGGGCGAGAATCGCCTGTTCGAGGTCGCGGAGTTCGCCGCGCTCGAATTTGCCGATCACATCCTCGCCGGTCAGCCAGACGCCGTCGTGCGTGATGCCGATTTGCGTCACCTCGTATTTTGCCGGGTCGAGCGCCGCGAGCACATTCCGCGCAGACATGAGCGAAACCTCATGCTCGCCGGAACGACCGCCAAAGAGTACTGCCACGCGAAGTTTGTTCTCTGTCATCAAAATCAATCTCTATCTTCTGGTTCGTAGTAATTCGTAAATGGTAATTACCACTCGCCAATCAACTCAATCTCCAATTCCAACTCGACGCCCAATTTCTCCTTCACTGTCTTTTGCGCCAGTTCGATCAGGGCGCGGATGTCTTCCGCTTTGGTGTCCGCGTGATTGATGAAGAAGTTGCCGTGCAGGGGGCTGATTTCCGCGTTGCCGATGCGAGCGCCTTTCAAGCCCGCCGCTTCGATCAACCTGCCGGCATAGTCGCCGGGCGGGTTCTTGAACATGGAGCCCATGCTTGCGCCGGGCGGCTGGGTGGCTTTGCGGTGTGCGCTGAATTGCTGGATTTTAACGGTCACTTCCTCTTTGGTTGAATTCTTTAACGCCAACTCAGCCGAAAGTACTACCGCTTTCACTTCGCCGCGTTTCAAGACGCTCGTGCGGTAGCCGTATCCCATCTGTTCGACGGTGAAAATTTCCTTGCCGTTTTCGGTCAGCAATTCGGCGCGGATGAGGTTGCCAGCCACGTCGCCGCCGAACGCACCAGCGTTGCCATAGACCGCGCCTCCCACTGTGCCGGGGACGGTCGCCGCCCATTCGAGCCCTGCCAGACCTTTGGAGGCGCAGCGGTTGGCAAGATTGCTGAAGACGACTCCCGACTCTACCGTAACGGACGGCTGGTCGCCCAAATGGAATTTGACGCCCTTCGCCCGGTTCAGGATGACCACGCCGCGCACGCCGCGGTCACTGACGAGGACATTCGAGCCGCCGCCCAGAATGACGAACGGCATGTCCTGCTTCCACAGCAGTTTGACCATGCGCGCCAGTTCGGCGGAGGTATCTGCCGTGAGGAGAATATCGGCAGGACCGCCGATGCGCGCCGAGGTAAACGGCGCAAGAGGGACGTTCTCCCTCACTTTATCGCCGAATTTGGCGCGCAGCACATCAACGGGACGGGCAGATACAATCATGGCAGGTTTATTCTTCTTTTTCACTCAGTTTCTCGATCAGTTTGGCGATGACTTTCTCATCCATCTTCTTCCGGTCTTCGGGCTCTTCCGCTTTACGGCGCGCCCGAAAAATGTCATCCAAAAAAGTCAGTGTCATGCTCAGCGGCGGCAGGAAAGTGACCTCGCGGCGGCGGGGTTTCGTGTCAGCGTTCATAGCGCCCTGCTTTGCCGCTACGCGGTGTGACGAAGGGTTTGGTCTTTTTGTAGCGGGCTTGCATACGGGCAATCAACTGCATGGCAAGACGTTCGTCGGCGTTCATGCGGCGCGGGCGGGAGGGGACTCCGCTTTCAGCGAGGGTCAAAGCCGCTCGAAGCGGGAACAGAGAAGGGTGAGTCCGAAGCGTAGTTTTATTCAGCATGTTTCGCCTGCCTTTCCTGAAGTCCTTTGAGCACGTCGCCGCTGACCTGGTCGGCATCGCCGGCGGAGAGGACGAGGACAACATCGCCGGGGCGCAGGTTTTCGATGAGGTGGCGGGTCACCTCGGGCAGGGTGGCGATGTAGCGGGCGGAGAGATGCGGCATGGCGCTGACGATTTCCGCCGAGGTGAAATCCTGTTTGGGTTCGCGCGCGGCATAGACTTCGGTGACGATGACTTCGTCGGCATCTTTGAAGGCGCGCGAGAATTCGAGGAAGAGGGTTTGGGTGCGCGAGTAGGTGTGCGGCTGCCAGACCGCCCAAATGCGCCGACCCGGAAAACGGGCGCGTGCGCCTGCCAGCGTGGCGCGGATCTCGGTGGGATGATGGGCGTAGTCGTCGAAGATGCTGATGCCGTTCACTTCGCCGCGCAGTTGGAAGCGCCGCCCCGTGCCGCTGAACTCGGCGAGGGCTTCGGCGGTCTTCGTCCAGGAAAGCCCCAGCACGCCGCTGATGGCAAAGACCGCCAGCGCATTGCGGACATTGTGCTCGCCCGGCACCTGCAGGGAAACCCGCGCAAAGTTGGAGGTCTTGCCGCCGAGGTTGGAGGTGACGGTGAAATCGAAGCCGCCGCGCCCGTTGGGCTGCACATCGCGCGCCTGCACCCAGAAGGGCGCGTTGATGGTCATCTCGCTTTGCATGCCGTAGGAGATGACGTTTCTGCCGCTTTGGCGGGCATGCGGGATGAGCGCCGCCGCGCCGGGGTCTTCGGCGCAGACGATGAGCGTGCCGTCTTCGGGGAGCAGGTCCACGAATTTTTCGAAGGCGAGGTACATCGCTTCGAGCGTGGGGAAGAGGTCGGGATGGTCATGCTCGATGCTGGTGACGACGGCGATCTGCGGCTTCAGCCCGAGGAACATGTAATCGTACTCGTCCGCTTCGATGACGAAGAGTTTGCCCTTGCCGGCGCGGGCGTTGACGCCCAAGTCGTTCAGCACGCCGCCAACAATGAAGGACGGGTCGCGCCCCAGTTTGCTGAGCGCCCAGGCGGTCATGGCGGTGGTGGTGGTCTTGCCGTGCGTGCCGGCGATGGCGATGCCGGTCTTGTCTTCCATGAGGCGACCGAGGAAGTCGGCGCGTTTATAGACGGGGATGCCCGCCCGCTTCGCCGCCTGGACCTCGGGGTTGTCATCCGGCACGGCAGAGGAACGCACCACCCAGTCCGCGCCGCCGATGTTGCGCGGGTGATGCCCGATGTACACCTGTGCGCCTGCCTTGCGGACTTCTTCGGCAAAGGGAGTCAACGCGCGGTCAGAGCCGCTCACCTCGTAGCCGCTCTCCAGCAGGAGGCGGGCGATGGCGGAAAGACCGCTTCCCCCGATGCCGATGAAATGGACGTGTGTCATGAGATTTTAGATTTGCGATTTGCGATTTTAGATTTTAGATTTGCGATTTGCGATTTTGGATTTGCGATTTTCGATTTTGGATTTGCGATTTTAGATGTAAACAACCAGTACGAAGACGAATGCCAGGATGATGGCGAAGTAGATGCCGGGTTCGCCGAGCAGTTGGGGCGGCATGTATTGCATCATTTGAGTGACCGCCGCCAGGACGTTCGGGTCGGTGGGCTTGGAGATGACATGCTCGAAGGGATAATCGGCGACGTTGATGTAGTACAGGATCGAACCGGCAATCAAATAGCCATTGATGCCTCCCAAGATACCGCCGAAGAGCGTATCTTCCAGGCGTTCGCGCGCCGCACGGGAGGCAAGGCGCGGAATGCTGATCACCGTCTGATAGCCGAAATAGACCAGCACCAGCAAAATGATCACCCGCACCCAGAAGAGGGTGGTATCGGTATCGGGAAGATCGCGCGCCAGCGGAACATACTTGCGGAGGACATGGGTGACCGCCAGAGAAAGTATCACGCTGAAGGAAACCAGCAGTTCCTTTGCCCAGCCGCGCATGGCGCCGATGACGCCAAACAGGATGACGTACATCCAAAAGAGATAAATGATGCTCATCATAGGCTTTACACTCCTGCCAGTTCCACCAGCATGGCGGCGATTTTTTCCGCCGCACGCGGATGAGAAAGTTCGAACATGGCGGCGCGCATGGAGCGCAGTTTGTTCGGGTTTTCCATCAGCACGTTCAACGTGTTCATCAGTTCGTCGTTCAAAACCTGATCTTCCAGGATGACCGCCGCGCCGCGGTTGGTCAGGTAATCGGCATTGACTTTCTGATAGCGCCAGGCATGCGGATACGGCACAAGAATAGCGGGCAGACCGAAGAGCGGATATTCTCCCAAACAGGAGGCGCCCGCCCGCGAAATGACCAGATCGGTTGCCGCCAGCGCCGCTCCCATCTCATGCAGGTAGGGCATGGCGTGGTAGCGGGCGGCGAGTTCCACCGGCAACTGCTCGCGGTGATGGCGGACGTAGTTCCAGTCCGTCTCGCCGCACAAGTGAATAAGTTCGAAGCGTTCGAGCAGTTCGCGCAGGTGATTCAGCACCGCCAGGTTGATCGAACGCGCGCCCTTGCTCCCGCCCAGTACCAGCAGGACGGGCAGTTTGCCGCTAATGCCGAGGTGGCGATGGGCGGTTTCGCGGTCCCACAGCGCCAGGTCGGGGCGAAGCGGATAGCCGGTCGGAATCACTTTTTTCTTGAAGTAGCGCTGCGATTGTTCCGTCGTGACGGCAATCGCATCGGCAAAGCCTGCCAGCGATTTGAGCGCCATGCCTGGCTCGATATCCGGCACGTAGAGCAGGCTGGGGATGGAACGTCCGGCGAGCGCCACCGGCACTGCCACGTATCCACCTGTAAAAAACAGAACGTCCGGCTGAAAGTCCATGAGGATTTTCCGTGCGGCAAAGACTCCGCGCGCCAGTTTGAGCAGGTTGCGCGGCAGGCGAACGAGACCCACGCCATGCAGACCGGCGGCGGGGATGCTCTGGAAGGCGATGCCCTGGCGTTTGACCAGCGCCTCTTCCATGCCGCCTTCGCCGCCCACCCACAGCGTATCTACATCGCGCAGTCTAGCGCTGAGCGCGCTGTGGACGGCGAGAGCGGGATACACGCCGCCTCCCGTTCCACCGGCGCAAATCAATAACCGCACCGAAGGACCTCCATTCGTTTTCTTCGAGCAGAATCTGCTCGCTGCTCTGCCGCGAAATGTTCAGCATGATGCCGATGGCGGAGAGCGTCGAGACCAGGTTCGAGCCGCCGGCGCTGATGAACGGCAGGGCGTTGCCGGCAAACGGCATCAGCCCCACCATCACCGACATGTTGATGAGCGCCTCGATGCCAATCCAAAAGGTCACGCCCGAAGCGAGCAGTGTGCCGAGCATGTCGGGCGCACGGCGGGCAATGACGAGTCCACGCCAGACCAGCACGGCATAGAGCGAAATGAGCAAGACCGCACCGAACAACCCCAGTTCTTCCACCACCACCGCAAAGATGCTGTCGGTGGGAGCAAAGGGCAAACCGGTCAACTTGGTATCCGCCTGCCCCAGCCCCACACCGAAGATGCCGCCTTTGATGATTGCCTCGAACGACCTTTGCACGTGGTATGAGGCGTTGGTCGGGTCTTGCAAGCCAGCCAGGAATTTTTCCACACGGTCCTGACCCGTCGCGCTGAACTGCACCACCACCCAGCCGATGACCACCGCCAGGAGGAGCAGAAAGGCAATCTGCTTCAGGTCTGCGCCTGCCAGGAAGAACAGCAACCCGCCGAGGATGAGCACGGTTCCCGCCGCGCTCAAATCGGGCTGCAGGTAAATCAAGCCGCCGATGATACCCAAAATCACGCCCAACGGAATCAATCCGATAGTCACATCGTGCAGGAATTGCCGCTTGGCATACAGCCACACAGCAAGATAAATCACCGCCATCAGTTTGGCAAGTTCCGAAGGCTGGTACGAACCATTGATGAGGGTGCGCGAAGCGCCCAGGCGAATTTCATTCACCACCAGCACACTAACCAGCAAACCGATGGTGGCAAGCATCGCCGGCAAAACCATGCGCCGCCAGTGATGATAATCAAACAAGGAAAGTACGAACGCCGCCAGCCCGCCCAGCGCCAGCCAGCGCAACTGACGGTTGAACATGTAGGTCGCCGAGCCATACTCCTTGAACGAAAAATCGAACGACGCCGAATACAGCATGATCAAGCCAAACACCACCAGCGCAATCACCGCCAGCAGCAGCGGCACATCCACGCCGCGCCGCCGGCGACGCTCCACCGCAGGCATCACGCGCTCATTTACGAAAGTTCCTGCACCCATGCTGTAAACCTCTCTCCGCGCTCGGCGAAATCCTTGAACTCATCGAAACTCGTGCCGCCCGGCGAAAGCAGGACGACATCGCCCGGCTCGGCGATCTCCGCCGCCTTGTGGACTGCCTCCCGCAGACCGCCCGCCCGCGTCAGCGAAAAACGCCTCTGCCCGGACCCCAAGCCTGCCGCTGTTTTCTCGATCTTTTCCGCCGCCTCGCCAAACAGAACGATGTGATCCACGCGCTCGTTTGCCAGGCGGAGCAGGTCTTCCCAAGGCAGGTCTTTGTCGCGCCCGCCAAGCAAAAGGACGATGGGCTCCTCGAACGAGCGAATTGCCGCCATACTGCGCTCTGGCGCAGTGGCAATCGAATCGTTGTACCAGCGCACGCCGTTCCATTCGCGCACCAGTTCCAGGCGGTGCGGCACGCCGCGAAACTCCTCCACCGCTTCGAGCATCACATCCAGCGGAAACCCCGCCGCATGACCGATGGCGAACGCCGCCAGCACGTTCTGCACGTTATGGTCGCCGCGCAGTTGAATCTTTTCGCGCAGGAGCAGGGGCAGGTAGGCGTTCCCCTCGCGCAGATTCAGCAGACCGTCGTGCAGATAGGCGCCGTCCAAGCCTTCAGCCAGTTCGTTCATGCTGAAGGTGAGCAGTCTGCCGCGCACACGGTTTCGCAGCCCCCATGCGCCCGGGTCGTCATGACCGAGGACAGCGGTATCCTGTTTCGATTGAAACTCCAGGATGCGCGCCTTGGCGGCGGTGTACGCCTCCATCGTGCCGTGACGGTCGAGATGGTTGGGCGTGATATTCAAAATGGCGGCGATGTTTGGCGAAAGAGTCATTTGCTCCAATTGGAAGGAGGAGAGTTCGAGGATGGCGATGTCTTCGGGCTTCATGTCATCCACGTAATTCAACAGCGGGTCGCCGATGTTGCCGCCGACAAACGCGGAAGGATGAACGTCCGCTCCAGCACTTTCATCTTTCCTCTTTCTGTTTCCATCCTGATAGGCGAGTTTTGCCATATTGCCTACCAGTGTCGTGGTGGTCGTCTTGCCGGCCGAACCGGTGATGCCGATGGTCTTGCACGGAACCACTTCCATGAAGATTTGCGAATCGTTCGAGAGCGGAATGCCCCTCGCAACCGCCTCAGCCACAATCGGGAGCGTGAGCGGAACGCCTCCCGAAAGACAAAGCAAATCGGCGGCATCCAGCAGTTCGAGCGGATGCCCGCCCAGCGCCCAGGTAATCCCGAAACCGGCAAGCGACTCTTTAGCGGCGCGCAACTCTTCCTCGCCGCGCAGGTCGCTCAACGTGACGCGCGCGCCGTGAATCGAAAGCCAGCGCGCCAGGGCAAGTCCCTGACGGGCGGCTCCGAGGATGAGTACGCGTTTGTTTTTCCAGTTCGTTTTCATCGTTTTCAAACAAGCGCCAGCCCGATGCCAGCCATGCCAGCCAGCAGGGCAATCAACCAGAAGCGCTGAACAACCTGCGTCTCGCTCCAGCCGAGCAGTTCGAAATGCAGGTGGATGGGCGCCATTTTGAAAAAGCGTTTGCCGCCGGTCAGTTTGAAGTAAGCGACCTGAATGACCACGCTCAGCGCCTCGCTCAACGGGATGATGCCGATGATGAGCAGAAGGGGCCATTGCCCGGTCATCAGGGCAACGACCGCCAGCGTGGAACCGAGCGCCAGCGAGCCGGTATCGCCCATGAACAACTCGGCGGGATGCACGTTGAACCACAAAAAGCCGAAAAGCGCGCCCACCACCGTGAAGCAGAAACGCGCCAGGAAGATCTGCCCCTGCAAAAGGGCGATGCCGCCAAACGCCACAAACGCGGTTGCCGCAATCAACCCGGCGAGACCATCCAAACCATCGGTGAAGTTGACGGCATTCGATTCGCTAACGATGATGAACGCCGCCACGGGAATGTACCACCAGCCCAGTTCGATTTCTCCTTTGATGCCCGGCAGGATGAGTTCCGGCACATCCAAAAAGACCTTCAGCACGTAGGCTGTTCCCAGCGCCAGCACCACTTGGGCGGCAAACTTCGTGCGGGCGCGCATGCCTTCGCCTTTGCGTTTGCCGCGGATGCCCTCCCAGTCGTCAATGGCGCCCAGCACGCCGTATGCCACCAGCACGATGAGCGGCACCAGCACCGAACTGCCAATGACATCCAAGCCAATGAAGTTGGCGGCGTTCAGCAAGCCCGTCAACAGCAGGATGGGGATGATGAAGAGGATGCCGCCCATGGTGGGCGTTCCCATTTTGACGCGGTGCTGCCCCGGCTCCTCGACGCGAATCAGTTTGCCGATGCGAAAATGCCGCAGGACGCGCAATAGAGGCGGTCCCCAAATGACCGTCATTACGAAGGAGAGCATGGCAAGCCCCAGCACAAAGGCACTGTTTTGCGTCACGATTGCACCTCCAGGGCGCTGGTAATGCGATCCATGCGCAGACCATGCGAACCTTTGATAAGCACCACGTCCTTCGCGGTAAGGTTGTTCTTCAGCCAGTCCAACAGCGGCTCCTGGGAATCGAATTCGATGATGATTTTTTTCTTGCCGTTGCCGCGGCGGGCGGCTTCGGCAATGATGCGGGCGCGTTCGCCCAGGGTGAGCAGCACATCCGCCACCTGCCCGGCGCGCAGACCGACCATTTCGTGTCCGCCGCGCTCGTAGGGACCGAGTTCGAGCATGTCGCCCAGCACCGCCACCTTGCGACCTTCCAGTTCGTCGAGCAGGTTGAGGGCGGCGAGCATGGATTCGGGAGAGGCGTTGTAGGTGTCGTCGAGCAGCAGTGCACCGCTCTCACTGCGAACGGCGACGAGGCGCAATTGGGTGTGTCCCTGGCTCAAGCCTTCGAGGATTTCCTGCCAGTTCATGCCCTCCACCAAACCGACGGCGGCGGCGCGCAAAGCCGTATGCACGGAGTGACGCCCAATCAGCGGAATTTTGGCGTAGAGCGTCTCGCCCTGATAGTGCAGGCGAAAACGGATGCCGTCCAAGCCCAAGCCTTCAACGCGGTCTGCCCAAAGATGCGCCTCCGGCGACAAGCCGTAGAAGAAGACGCGCGCGCGGGTCTTTTCTTCCATTTTGCGTACCCAGGGGTCGTCGAAGTTGAGGATGGCGACGCCTTCGGGCGCCGGAGGCAGCGCCTGCACCAATTCCGCTTTGCCGCGGGCGATGGCTTCCTGCGAACCGGCGCGTTCGGCATGGACGGTGCCAACGTTGGTCACTACGCCCACTTGCGGCAGGGCAATATCGCACAGGAAGGCGATTTCGCCGGGGACGTAGAAGCCCATCTCCATCACGGCGTGCTGGTAGCCGGAACTCAGGCGCGTCACCGTCAGCGGGAGACCGATTTCGTTGTTGAGGTTGCCCGGGCTTTTGAGGGTGTGGAAGCGCGTACTCAACACCTCTGCCACCATCTCTTTGGTGGTGGATTTGCCCACACTGCCGGTAATGCCGATGACGCGCAGGTTCAGTTTGCGCCGCCAGAAGCGGGCAATCTGCTGAAGGGCAGAGACGGTGTTATCCACCCGCAGGCAGAGGGGCGGGGAGAAGTCGAAGCCGGCGTAGGAGTCGGCTGAGGAAACGGCACGCAGGTCGAGGGTCCGGAAAGAAGCGCTTACTTCCCGCTGGATTAAAGCGAACGACGCCCCCCGCCGGAACGCCTCGCCAACGAAGTTATGCCCGTCCACTTTTTCGCCGGGGATGGCGACGAAGAGCGAGCCGGGAATGACCTGCCGCGAGTCAATCACCGCTTCGGTGATGACCGAGGCGGCTGGCGGACGGAAGGTCGTCAGGGCTTCGAGGGCGTCGGCAAGGGTGAGCATCAGCGGGATCCGTATTGGAGGCGAACAAGATCGGGCGGGATGTTGAGGGCGATGACGGTCTGTTCGGCAACTCGTGAAAAGACAGGGGCGGCGGTCTCCGAACTCCAGATGGAGGTGGTGGGTTCCTGGAGCCAGACGTAAATCATAAACTGGGGGTCATCCACCGGACCCCAGCCAACGAAGGAAACGTTGGTGTGGTTGGGGTCGTAGCCTTGGGGGGTGGGGATTTGGGCAGTGCCGGTTTTGCCTGCCACGCGGTAGCCCGGCAGGAGCGCGCTGGCGGATTCGTTTTGCAGGGACACAGCGAGCATTTCGTTGAGCGTCCGGGCGGTTTCGGGTTTGATGGGCGAGCCGGCGTATTGCGAGGGGACGTTGTATTGATGCCCGTCGCGGATCATGGCGTACAGCACGTGCGGGGTGACCATCTGCCCGTCGTTGGCGATGGCGGTCGCCGCCATCATCATCTGCAAAGGCGTGACGGTGACGCCCTGCCCGAAGGCGTTCGTGCCGAGGTCCACAGGATACCAGTCCGAGTCGCCGGGGACCTTGAGCCTGCCCATCGCTTCGTCAGCCAGGTCCACGCCGGTGCGATGACCCAGCCCGAAGCGGTCCATGTAGGAATAGAAGGTGGGCGAGCCCATTTGGGTGGCAACCCATGCCAGGCAGACGTTGAGCGAGTGTTGGAGGCATTCGGTCATGTTGCGCTGACCCCAGGGCTGGCGGTTCCAGTTTTGGATGGTGATGCCGCCCACGGTGATGGAACCGGTGTCAATGTAGGTGGTTTCGGGGGTGACGACGCCGGCGTCGAGCGCCGCCGCCATGGTGAGGATTTTGACCACCGAGCCGGCTTCGTATGCCATGCCGATGGAGCGGTTGTAGGCGCTGCCGTTGTCGAAGATTTGGAAGTAGTCGGTGTAGTTGTTCAAGTCCATGCGCGGGGTGGACGCCATGGCGAGGATTTCGCCGCTCTTCGGGTCCATGACGATGATGGCGCCATTCTTCGCGCCGTATTCGACGAGCGCTTCATCGAGGATGCCTTCGACTTTCGCCTGCAGGTCGCGGTGGAGGGTGAGGACGAGGGTGGTGCCGTTGGGGACCTTGGGAATGTCGAGGGCTTTGTTGGGGTCGCGCGGCACCCACATCTGCACGGGGTTGCCCGCCAGCAGGTCGTTGTATTTCTCCTCCACGCCAAAGTAGCCGCGCCCGTCGCGTGTGACAAAGCCCAGTACATTGGAGGCGAGGTTCTTTTCAGGATAACTGCGCGTGAAATGCGGCTTGAAACCCAAACCGTTCAGGCGGTTGTCTCCCGCCTCATCCAACTGTTTGAGCACTTGCTGCAAGGCGGAAACGGCGCCGGCGTCCACATAGTCCTTGACGACGATGTACGTCCAGGTTTCGGGGGCGTTGAGCAATTTTTCCTTGATTTCTTCCTGGGTCATGTTCAGGTACACGCTCAGGACGTATGCCATCGCATCCACGTCCTTCATCTCCGTCAGACTGACGCCCACTTCATAGACCGTGCGGTTGCCCGCCAGCAAATGTCCGTTGCGGTCGTAGATTTCGCCGCGTTCGGGGTAGAAGGTGCGGAATTCGCCGGCGTAGATGTCGCCGTTGGCGAGAAAAATCTTGGCTTGTTCGCTGTTTTGGATGCGCAGTATCTGCACGATAATGGCAACCCCAACGAACATCAGCCCCGCCATGACCACCAGCGAACGGATGGCGTATTGCTGTCTCATGGGAGACCTCCGCCGCTGTGAAGCCATTCATCCAGCCATTCCAACAGAGACTGGGAATACTCCTCGGGGAGCGTTTGCTGATGAAGAGGTGAATCCGCCGCCGCCAGCAGAATGGGCGGTTCGGGAGCAACGTAACCGGGCACAAAGACATAATCCAACTCGCCGGGCTGAACGGGGCGGTAGCCCAGTTCGAGGGCGCGTCTCTGCATCACTGCCGAGGAGGTGATATTGGCAAGTTCGGTCTCCAGGTCGGCATTGGAGCGCTGGAGGGCGGCAATCTCTGCGCGCAGTTCTTGAATCTCACGTCCAGCCAGCGCAGTGCGCGAAGTCACATCGAGGTACAAAGCCGCCACCAGCGCCAGCACTACCACGGTCAACAGGAACGCGCCAACATACTGGCGTTGTACCCGCCAGGGCGCCTGTCTATATGCGTGGATGATCTGCGTAGCCTGCATGACGACCTTTTCTATTTGGGCGATGGGTCGCGCAGCGACGACATAAGCCGCCACTACAGTTTTTCGGCAATGCGGAGTTTCGCACTGCGCGCTCTCGGATTGTTCCGAATCTCTTCCTCCGAAGGCGTGATTGGTTTTCGAGTGATTTCTTTCAGCGTTGCCTTGCGTTCCTCTTCATAGATTCTTTCATACGGCGGGTTGACGAGGTCGCGGCTTTGTTCGCGGAAGAATTCCTTGATGATACGGTCTTCCAGCGAGTGAAAGGAGATGACGGCGATTCTTCCTGCGGACCTCAAGCCTGCCACCGCCTGCGGAAGCACTGCCCTCACCGATGCCAGTTCGTCGTTGACGGCAATCCGCAGCGCCTGGAACGTCCGCGTGGCGGGGTGGAGGCGGTTCCCGCGCGCCGTCCTGAGCCTGTCGAAGGAGCGGGGAGAGACGGCTTCGATGACAGCGACCAGTTGCCGGGTGGTGTGAAGCGGTCTCGCGCGGACGATGGCGCGGGCAATTTTGCGGGCGTTCCGTTCCTCGCCGTATTCGTAAATCAGGTCAGCCAGTTCCCGTTCCGAATAACCGTTCACGATGTCGGCGGCGGTTTGCGGAGCGCGCGGGTCGAAGCGCATGTCGAGCGGGGCATCGTGCTGGAAGGAGAAGCCGCGCTCGGGCGTATCAAACTGCATCGAGGAGGCGCCCAGGTCGAGCAGGATACCGTCCACTGCTTCCCAGCCGAGGCGCGCCAATTGGGTGGAAAGAGTCGTATAGGAGGCTTGCGCCAGATGAACGCGACCCTCGTAAGGAGCCAAGGTCTTACGAGCGATCTCCAGCGCCTGCGGGTCCACATCGAGACCCAGCAGCTGTCCATCTGGCGCACACGCCTCCAAGATGCCGCGGGCATGCCCGCCCGCGCCCAGAGTTCCATCCACATAGCGCCCGCCTGGCTTGGGCTGCAACGCGTGTATAATCTCTTTGTAAAGTACGGGTTGGTGCGGTGAGGTGTTCATTTTGATGGCTTCAGCCGTCACGACTGAAGTCGTTACTACGGGTTATTGCTTTTCGCCAGATTAAGTGTGGCGAAGCGTTGGGCGTTGGCTTCCACGTCGTGCAGGTTGTTCATTTGCGCCTGCCATTCGGCGGGAGTCCACACTTCGAAATATTCGCCCTGCCCCGCTACAATCAATTCACCGTTCGTGACACCGAGGAATTCACGCAGGTTCTGCGGGACGAGGATGCGCCCGACTTTATCCACCTCCACCGGGTACGCATTGGAAAGGATGAGGCGGCGCAACATGCGCGCGGAGGGGTCTGCCATGTTCAATCCGTTGAGGATGGCATAAACCTCGTTGAAGTGGGCTTCGGTCATTACCATCAGGCACTTGTCGAACCCCTGCGTAATGTAGGCGCCAGCCGCCAGCAAGTCACGATAACGCGCCGGAACCATCAGGCGTCCTTTGTCATCGAGGCTGTGCTGGTACTGTCCCAAGAACATTTGTGCTATACTACCTTTTAACGGATGAACGCCGGCGCAACCGGCGTCCTGCTAAGGCTTACCACTTTCTACCACTTCTTACCACATTATAACCTTTTCGAGGGAAAAATCAAGTAGCGATGCCCATTTTTCCCATCCCTCCAATGTCCTACCTGCCATGACCCCTCCTCCCTTCACTTTCCTCGAATCCCCCCGCTGGGAAGATTATGCCCTGCTCGACAGCGGCGACGGGCTGAAACTCGAACGTTTCGGCAGATACGTCTTTGTGCGCCCCGAAGCGCAGGCGATGTGGAAACGCGCCCTGCCCGAATCGAAGTGGACGAACACCGACGCGGTGTTCGTCCCCACCGGCGAGGAAAGCGGCGGTCATTGGGATTTCAAGAGGAAGGTGGAGGAGAGATGGGAGATGAGATATACCCTCACCCCTGTCCCCTCTCCCACAGGGAGAGGAGAATTGAGGTTCTGGGCAATGACCACGCCGGGGCGGCACCTGGGCGTTTTCCCTGAAGTGGCGGCGCACTGGGATTGGTTCTCAAACCTGATTCACCACGAAGTACACGAAGGGCACAAAGAAGTCAATGTCTTGAACCTGTTCGGATACACGGGACTCGCCACCCTTGCCGCCGCCTCCGCCGGCGCCAAAGTCACGCACGTGGACGCTTCGAAAAAAGCCGTAGGCTGGGCGCGTGAAAACCAGGCATTATCCAATCTGACAGAGCGCCCCATCCGCTGGATCGTGGACGACGCGCTCAAGTTCGTTCAACGCGAGGCGAGACGCGGAGTCAAGTACGACGGCATCATCCTCGACCCGCCCAAGTTTGGGCGCGGACCGAAAGGCGAGGTGTGGGAGGTGTACAAGTCTCTGCCGAATCTGCTCGAAGCCTGCCGGGCGTGTTTGAGCGACCATCCCCTCTTCGTGGTGGTGACTGTTTACGCGGTGCGCGCTTCGGCGATCCATGCAGCGCAGGCGCTGGATGAAATGATGAAGGGGTTTGGTGGAAAAGTGGAAAGCGGGGAGCTGGTCACGCGCGAGCAAAGCGCGGGGAGGCTGCTCTCGCAGGCGGTGTTTGCGAGGTGGGAAAAATAAAACTTCATACGACAAAAGTTCGTCATTTGCCAAAGCAACACATGGGCAGATTTGAGCATTTGAAAAAAGTGCGCTTGAGATTATTCAAGCGCACTTTTTATCTCTGAGGATGGAACCACCACGAGAGAAAAGATACGGTTTTTCAACTCATGGGTATCGATCACTTTACAACCACCTGATTAATCGTACCTCCATCACCTGCATAGCCGCCGTCCTGCCACCAATGCTGAACATAATTATGCAACCGTCGCGTCTGTCCGGCAGGGCAGCTCACTTTGGTTTGTGCCATTGTGTCCCAGCTTGTTGTCACGTTATAGTGCATCAAAAAGGAATTCGGAGGGAATTGATACTGAACATAGGTGTTGTTTTGTATTGTATAGTTACAACTTACGTAGGTCTGCCACACGGTCACTCCGAATTGATCCATGCTGAAAGAGGGACTGGTCCAGTCGTTATAATTTGGATTCCAGCAACAACTCCCATTATCATAAATGTTATTGGTGTAATAAATAGTCGTCAAAGAGTGATAGTTTTTGGACGCAGCAAAAGCTACAGTGGTTGTGACAATCAATGTCACGATGACAAGAAAGAGCCCAAACGGAAAGCGATGCGGCTTTTTCATAATTGATCTCCTAATTGCTGAAATAGTTCAGGATTAAATCGGATGGACGATCAATCTTCTCAACACGAATATTCGAGATACGTTGTGAGATCTCCATATTTCCATCAAGACCCAAAAAATAATCCTCTATTTGTACAGGCAGGCCAGTGTCGAGAGAAAAGTAATACTTAAAAACCACACCACTTATTTCTCTGGCTTTTTTTTCTTGCGTGTCTTTCAGGATTTTGACAGGTTTTTCATATCTTTCAGTAACCATAAAAATAACGACATTCTGCCCATTCATGACTTCCTGGTATTCGTCAAGGTTTACAGAGTCTTTATACGGAAGGACTGTACCAAAGAAACCGCTATCTAATCCGGGCTTGTAAGTTTCAGGTTCAGAAGACGAAATGCCCAACGAAAGATTTGTCCAGATGCCTTTTTCAAAAACACTGATTTGGGAGGTGGATTGACTACCCGTATCTTGTATTGAAACAGCCTTGATCGCATTCCCATTTTCATCGAGATACACCCACAAATCATCCGTCCATTTGGCTGGCACGGGAGAACCGTCGGGCATTACCGTTGACGCTGATATAAAAGATTCTGTTTGGGAAGAAATATGCAGCCAGCCCGCCGTAAGATATACACTCTCAGTGTTGCGAATCAACCTCTCAGCATCCTTCAATACATCGTCGCTTTTTAATCTTTCATTACCCCCCAGCGGAATTGAATTTGAATCATTCGGGATAGCCGTATCAGAAGTCATTGGAACCGAAGAATCGTATTTGAGAGTATCCTTCAGAACACTTTTCTTCGCTCCTGCTAGGTTAATTTGTGTTATAACCAAACCGGCCAATACAATGCAACCACACAGGAATAGCCACGTTTTAATTTTCATTTTTTCTCCTTTCTGTGAAACCATGACGCAAAACATCATCTCAAACTTGCTTCCTTGTTTGGAAGTCGCACAATAAACGTCAGTTCGGAATATAAGGAAAAAAACGCTTTGCTTTACGGAGCGGCAATCTCAAATTCCCACGGACCTTCCCTGCTTTCGACCATGGCTTCCATGACCATCTTTTGCGCCAGCGCCTGATCCATGCCGTTGGGCTTGGCAATCATCTCGACCCCGCTCAAACCTGGCTCGGTGGGGCATTTGATTTTTATGCCCAGGTTTTTCGCATCCAACTTTGCCTGTGCCTGGCTGCAATCGGGGTTTTCCGGCATGGCGGTTACCAATTTCTCTATCGAGATTTTCAAGTTTTCAAGCGCAAACCCCTGCGGCAACGGGAACCCTACATGGTCGCACCGCCCGGCAAACCTGCCTTGATCGTCCTTTTTCAACAAACCGGTCTGTGGATCTGGAATCATTTCAATGGAATAGACCCCAATCTCTGCCACACCATTGCTCAATTTCAAATAATCAGGTCCTCCCAGTTCCCAAGCGGGGTTATCGGATGGGAAGTCAAAGCAAAGGTCGGCATATAAAAAGCCGGCGTCCAATTTTACACCCAGCAACTCGATTTTTATATTGTTTTTTGTCTGCACCATCGGATAGGCGTTCTTTGGCAAAGCGGCAGTATTTGCCAAAGGATTATCTGCACTGGCAGGAGGATTTTGAGAATTATTGGTCTGGAGGATCAACGCCTTCTCGACCGGCATCGCCGCTGCGGAAGCGGGACGATTTGCAACGATCACAATGACCGCAGCGCTCAAGGCGCCGGTGATCAAGAGCGCAATCAAGGCAATATCGAAATATTTGCGAAACATTTTCATCTCCTTATCTAAAATCAAGGTGTGCACGGCGATCCAACAGGGGCTGAAATGGGATTGGCAGATATATGCCCACACGCCAGCCATCCGGGCGGATTGGCTATCCCAGAATATCTCTGCTGGCTGACTACAGCCTTATTGACTGCTATCTTGCCGCCCGAAGAGACCGAATAGTAATAGGGCGAACTCTGAAACCACAGGGTTGCATTTGCATAAAAAGACCTTCCCAGCCCATCCGTATTTGTGGTCTTCGCCCAGAGCGTATAACAATTGGTCGAATACCGCAAATCAACTCTGCTACTTGCGGGATATATCGTTTTTACATTCGTGACAGAATCACCACAACCTGTAGAACTGGCAAACGAGCCGTTACACCCTGTGCCGCTGCAGGTTGCCGCCAAAACAACCGAAGCAAGCGGAAAACTGCCTGCCAGCACAAACAAGATCGTGAGCAGCAGAATCAAAACAGGTTTTAACTTTTGCATCATTTTCTCCTTATGTTTGTAATTCTGCAACGCACTATAGCAGATGCAATAATTCCATTTCAAGTACGGAAATCCGTACCTTGTTCCACCCACCACAAAATGGCTTCAGACCTCGAAGTTACCCCCAATTTCTTATAAATGTTCTTCAAATGCTTCTCCACAGTATTGATTGATACATTCAACGAAGCGGCAATCTCTTTGTTATCTGCACCGTTCGTCAGCAGTTTCAACACCTCCCGCTCGCGGAGTGACAGACTTTCCCACTTTCTGCCCACCTCTTCCCTCCAGAGCCGCGCCCGTTCCATTTGCTCTTTATCATACAACCATTCGCCTCGCGCTGCCCGCCGAATGGCATTGAGCAGGTCGTTGCCTTTTAGTTTTTTGTCCAAATAACCTGTCGCGCCAGCATCCATCATATCTGCCAGGTACGCATCCCGGTGGTGGGCGGTCAACACCAGCGTGATGGTTTCAGGATAATTGTTCCTCACCCATTTTTCAAGTTCGATGGGGTTATGATTGGGCATCACCAAATCCAATAGCAGAACATCGGGCTGCAATTCAGCAACCTTTTGTTTGATCTGATTGCCATCCTGCACTTCGCCAACAACCTGCATATCGGAAGCCTTGTTGATAATGGTACGAACTCCTTCGATCCAGCCGGGATGATCGTCAGCAATCAAGATGGTGATGATTTTTGGAAAAGGCGGCATAAAATCTCCTTGCTTTTCACTTTCCAAGGCTGCAAACAAGAAAAATTCTATGGTCTTTTTTGTATACGTCAATCAACGATTGCCCTACGCCCTCCTTAATCCTCCCTAACCTTTTCCTAGACAAAACCTTTTTGGCATGGGAAAATCTGAAACCAATATTAGCAAAAGGAGCATGCTGCATGTCCATCGAGAAGAAAAGCAAACGCTTGGAACGGCGCGAGAAACTGCGCAAAGACGCCATGAAGAACCGCCTTGCCGTCATTGGCTTGATCACCGCCGGCGCATTGCTGGTGGTGCTTGCCGTCATCTGGCCCCAGTTCACCACCATTGACGACCTCATCGTCCCCGAAGCAAAGACTCTTCCCAACCCCGACGGACTGAGTCTCGGCGATCCCAACGCCCCCGCTGTCATCGAAATCTTCGAGGATTTCCAATGTCCCGCCTGCCAATACTTCTCCGAGAACATCGAGCCCCTCATCATCCAATATCTCGTCGAGACCGGCAAAGCCCGCCTGGTTTACCGCCACTACCCCTTCATTGACGGACCCGGCGCAAGCAACGGCGGTGAATCGGATCAAGCCGCCAACGCATCCATGTGCGCCAACGAACAAGGCAAGTTCTGGGAAATGAAAGCCGTCATCTTTGCCAACTGGAACGGCGAAAACCAGGGCAACCTCAGCAACCGCCGCCTCACCGCCATGGCGGAAGCCATCCACCTCGACATGAACGCCTTCAACGCCTGCTTCGACGCCAACAAATACAAAGCCGACATCCAAGCAGACTTCGACCGCGGCGAAGAACTCGGCGTCAGCGGCACGCCCAGCGCCTTCGTCAACGGCGTTCAGGTCGGTCAGCCAGGCAAAGTCCCCACTTTTCAGGAAATTGCCGTGGCGGTGGATGCCATCGCCGGCACAGGCGAATAACTTCCATACCCCACAAAAGAGGGACGCGCTTGCCGCGTCCCTTTTTGATTCCCCGCCGGGTTCAAGCGTTATAATGACAGCGGACGATGATTTTTTCTCATGCGAACGTTAGAGAACGTTCGCTGCGCGCCCCTTCCGGCGCGTAATAGGCGCTCTCCAGCGTCAGGCGTGTCACGCTGCACATGAACTTTTATGAGGACTCATGATGAAAACCCGCTTCTCCCTCGCCTTGCACTGCCTCATCCTCCTCAGCCTGCTCCTCGCCTCTTGCGGAGGCGTCCCCACCCTGCCCCAACTTCCGCAACTCATCGCCGCTTCTCCCACCCCTGCCCCACAAGCCTCTGCCGCGCAACAGACCTACCCGCCAGCCCTCGTCGAAACCGACCCGCCCGCCGGCACCGTCATCGGACATCTTTCCCCCATCACCTTCTACTTCAACCAGCCGATGAACCGCGCCTCCCTCGAGGATGCCATCCACGGACTGCCCGACGGCGTTTTCACCTGGAGCGACGATGCCACCCTCGTCTTCACCCCCGCCCAACCCTATCCGCCCGATTCCCCTCTGAACCTTGAAATTGCCCAAACCATCCAATCCGCCGGCGGATTTGCCGCCCTCGCGCCGCAATCCATCTCCTTCACCGTCGCCGACTACCTGCGCCCGGTCAACCTGCTCCCCAAGCCCAACACCACCGATGTGAACGTGGACGCCGCCATCGCCGTCTCGTTCAACCAGCCGGTGGTGCCGCTCGGCGCAGAGGCTTCCTCCCTCCCGCCTGCGTTCGTCATCACCCCCGCCGTGCAGGGACGCGGGGAATGGATCAACACCAGCACTTACATCTTCCATCCGCAAACCGCCCTGCTCGGCGGCACGGAATACACTGTCAGCGTGAACGATGCTTTGAAAACCGCAACAGGCGTCGGCTTGGATCGAACCGTCGTCAACGCCTGGAAGTTCGTCACGGCGCGTCCGCGCGTCGTTGAAGTGAATCCATCCCCCGACGACTTCATCCCGCCCGACGCCCGCATCGAAGTCACCTTCAATCAACCGATGAACCGCCAGAGCGTGGAGGCAAACTTCTCACTGAACGGACCCGCCGGCGCGGTGAGCGGAACCTTCGAATGGCTGGACGACAGTTCGGGTTTTTCCTTCATCCCAAAATCGCCGCTGGCGCGCGGCACGGCATATACGTTGAAGTTGAACGCGGCGGCGACATCGCAGGGCGGCGTGACGCTGAAGAGCGATTACAACGCCTCTTTGCGCACCTATGAAAACCTCGCCGTGCGTACCACCGAAACCAGCATCAGCGGCATCAACTTTCGCTTCACCGCGCCGCTGGCAAACACCAACTACGACAAGCTGGTGAGCATCTCGCCGGCGGTGGAAAACATCTCTGTCACTGCCGACGATTCGACCCTTTACCTTTACAACCTCCAGCCTGGCACCACCTATCTGATTGAACTCTCCGCGCAAATCAGCGACCTGTGGGGGCAATCGCTTGGCTCACCCTACCGCATCGAGGTGCAAACGCCCCCCCTCACCCCCAGCCTGTGGATTACCCCCTTCTCGTCCACCCTGTTCGTCCGCCCGGACGAACCCCTGCTCTCCGCCAGCGCCGTCAACATCCAAAGCGCGGACGTGACCGTCGCGCCGCTGACGGTGCAGGACTTTTTCACACTTCAAGCCTCCCCCGACCTGCGGCAGACCTACGCGCCGCAAAACCCAGCCACCTCATCTCAAACCTTCACCCTCACCCCCAACCTTCAAAGCAATGTGAAATTGCGTCTGGCAGAACCGAACACCCAACTGCCGCCCGGCTTGTACTACGTGAACGTCGCCTCACCGCAACTCCAATCGAAATCCCAACTCATCCAGTTCGTTGCCTCCAGTCAAGTCAATCTCACGTTCAAACTCGGCGCGGCAGATGCGCTCGTCTGGGCGGTGGATTTGTCCTCGCAGACGCCGGTCGCCGGCGCAGCGGTGACCCTTTACGATGAAGGGGGGAACGTCCTAGCCAGCGGCGTCACCGATGCGAACGGACTCTGGCAGGGCGCCGTCTCCCCGGTCACAGGGCAGGTCTATGCCATGCTCGCCGCGCCCGGCGACCCCAACTTCGCCCTCGCCGCCAACACTTGGAACAGCGGTCTCAATGCCTGGGACTTTGGCTACGAACAGAACATCCAGCCGCCGCACACCCAAATCTATTTTTACACCGACCGCCCCATCTACCGCCCCGGGCAAACAGTGTACTATCGCGGCATTGTCCGCGAGGCGTTCAACGGACGCTACGAACTGCCCGCCGTCACCTCCGTCCCCATCTTCCTGACCGACGCGCAAGGCACGCAGCTGGCGTCCATCAATGCGCAACTCTCCCCCTACGGCACTTTCAACGGTCAATTCGAACTCTCGCAGGAAGCCGTGCCGGGCCACTACATTTTCCAAAACAGCGCCCTCAATTTCTTCTTCTACTTCGAGGTGGCGGAATACCGCAAACCCGAAATTGACCTCAACGTCACATTTCTCAACGACCAGATTCAGCAGGATGGCTCCACGCAGGCAGAGGTCAGCGCCCGCTACTTCTTCGACGCGCCCGCCGCGAACGTGGATGTGCGCTGGGCGCTGTATTCCACACCGGATTATTTTTCACTGCCCGGCTATCAAACGGGACCGATTGATTTTGACTGGCTGGATGCCTTCCGCATCCCCGCCGGGGCAGACTCCCGCTACTTCGGGAAATTCCTCAAAGAAGGCTCGGCTCAAACTTCCCCCGGCGGGACCCTCGCCATCAGCCTGACCGCCCTCCCCAAAGCGGACACGCCCCGCCGCCTCACCCTCGAAGTGACCGCCACCGACGAAAGCGGACTGCCCGTCAGCGCCCGCAGCGAACTGACCCTCCATCCCGCCGACTTCTACATCGGCGTCCGCCCCGACCGCTGGGTGGGAACGGCAAAAGCCGAACTCGGCTTCGAACTCTACACGGTGGACTGGGAGCGCAATCCCACCGGCGAGAAACGCCTTGCCGCCGAATTCAAACAAGTGCGCTGGGAAACCTCGCTGGACGAAAACGGCTACCCCCAATACACTCCTGTTTACACCACAGTTGCCAGCGTCAACCCCGCCACCGGCGCAGACGGCAAAGCGCGGGTTTCGTTTACCCCGCCTGCCGCCGGCACCTACATGCTCGATGTCAGCAGCGGCAGCGCGCGGACTCAAGTGCTCGTGTGGGTCGGAGGCGAGGGCGCCTCCGCCTGGCCCGACCTGCCCAACCAGCGCCTCCAACTAACCGCCGACAAAGATTCCTACAAACCCGGCGAGACCGCCGCCGTCTTCATCCCCAACCCCTTCCCCACCAATGCCCTTGCGCTGGTGACGGTCGAACGCGGGCGCATCTCGAAGGCGGCAGTTCTCCCCGTCAGCGGGAGCGGCGTCGAGTATGCCATCCCGCTCAGCGACGACGACGCGCCAAACGTGTACGTCAGCGCAACGGTGCTGGGACAGGGCAACGACTTCCGTCATGGGCTGGTCAACCTCCCCGTCGCGCCCGATGCGAAAGCGTTGAAGGTGCAGTTGTTTGCCAATCCGCCCGAGGCGGGTCCGCGCGATCAGGTCACCTTCGATGTGGTTGTCACCGATCAGCAGGATCAGCCTGTGCAGGGCGAGTTCTCGCTCTCTGTGGTGGACCTCGCCACCTTGAAACTGGCGGATTCCAACGTGGAGGACATCCTGCCCGCCTTCTACGGCAATCAGCCGCTCGGCATCGAGACCGCCCTCTCGCTGGCGATGTATGGCGGGCGCAACTTCCTCGAACCCGGCGGGCTGGGCGGCGGAGGTGGAGATGAAGGCTCGTTCATTCGCGAAGACTTCCCCGACACCGCCTACTGGAACCCGTCGCTCATCACCAACGCCGAGGGGCGCGGACAGGTGACCCTCACCCTGCCCGACTCGCTCACCACCTGGCAGGTGGACGTGCGCGGTCTTACGGTGGATACCAAAGTCGGTCAGGCGCAGACGCAAATCGTCTCTACCAAACCTTTGCTCATCCGCCCGGTCACGCCGAGGTTCCTCGTCAGCGGCGACCATGTGCTGATGGCGGCGGTCGTTCACAACAACACCGGCAACCGCCTGAATGTTTCGGTCAATCTTCAGAGCGAGGGCTTCGTGCTGGATAACCCCGCCTCCGCTACGCGCACCTTCGAAATTTCGCCCTATGCGCAGGCGCGCGTCGAGTGGTGGGGCGTGGCGGGGCTGGCGAAGGAGGCGGACTTGGTCTTCTCCGTCACCACGAACGGGACGCCCTCCCTGCAGGATGCGGCGCGACCGGTCTGGGGCAAACTGCCCATCTTGCAATATGTCTCGCCGCAGGCGTTCGTCACGGGCGGATTTTTGCGCGGCGCCTCGGCACAGCAGGAAGTCATCTCCCTGCCGCGCACGTTCGCGCCCGGTCCCGGAAGCGGCTTGGAAGTGGAACTCAGCCCCTCGCTGGCTGGCAGTTTGTTGTCCGCGCTGGAAGCGGTGGAGGTCCCGCCCTATTCCGTCAGCGCAGAGGCGACTCTTTCCTATCTGCTTCCCAACGTCGAAGTCCACCGCGCCTTGAACAACGCCGGCTTGAGCGACCCCGAACTCTCGCAAAGAATCGAAAAGAATCTCAACGCCAGTGTGAGCCGCATCCTGTCTTTGCAAAACGCAGACGGCGGCTGGAGTTGGTGGGGGCAGGCGTCCCCCCAAGTTGAGGGGACAGCAGGGGGGTCCGAGCCGTATATTTCCGCGTATGTGCTGTTTGGCTTGCTGCGCGCGCAGCAGGTTGGCGCCTCGGTCAATCAGGAGGCGTTGACCCGCGCAGTGACCTACCTGCAAAAGACGCAGGCGGAAATCACCGCAACCACCAGCGGCGCCGACCTCGATGAAGCCGTCTTCGTCCAATTCGCTTTAAGTCAGGCAGGTAGTACCGATCCCAGCCGCACCGACACCCTCTATGCGGCGCGCGACCGCATGAGCCCCGCCAGCCGCGCCCTGCTCGCCTCCATCATCCACACCATCAACCCCGCCGACCCGCGCGTGAGTGAACTGCTCAACAACCTCACCGCAGAAGCCATCCGCACCGCCTCCAGCGCGCACTGGGAGACTCCGCCGCAAAACATCCTGCGCCGCGGCTCGCCCATTTACACCACCTCGGTGGTCGTGTACGTCCTTGCTCAACTCGACCCCGCCAATCAGGTCCTGCTCGATGCCGTCCGCTACCTCAACGCGCACCGCAACGCGCGCGGCTTGTGGAGCGCCGCTCACGAAAACGCCTGGGCGATGATCGCACTCAACGAGGCGATGGTCGGCATCGGCGACCTGCGCTCCGACTTCTCCTACAGCGCCACGCTCAACGGCAATCCGCTCACCAGCGGCGACGTGAACGGCATCCAGCTCGAACCGCTCAAGGCGAACGTCGCGCTCGAATTCCTCTCGCCTCACTCGCCCAACCTGCTCACCATCCAGCGTGAAGACGGACTGGGGCGTCTGTTCTACAACGTCGTCCTGAAGGTCAACCGCCCGGTGCAGGATGTTCAGCCGCTCAACGCGGGAATGGGAATCGAACGTGTGTACTGCCTCGCCAAATCGAAGGACTGCACGCCTCTCACCGCCCTGAAACTTGCTCCTGACCAACCGGTCACCGCCCGGCTGACGCTGACTCTACCTCACGACGCCTACTACGTCATGGTCGAAGACCACATCCCGGCCGGCATGGAAATCCTGAACCGCAATCTCAAAACCAGCCAGTTGGGCGCAGACACCACCGGCGTGAAGGTTCAATTCAAGGACGAAGACCCCTTCGCCGAAGGCTGGGGCTGGTGGCTGTTCAACGAACCGCAGATTCACGATGAGGGCATCCTCTTCACTGCCGATTATCTCCCCGCCGGCTCCTACGTGCTGACCTACACCCTCATCCCCGTGCAGGCGGGCGAATTCCAGGTCCTTCCCGCCCATGCCTGGCAAGCCTTCTTCCCCGACGTGCAGGGAACGAGCGCAGGGATGCTCTTCAAAATCGAACCGTAAAAGAATCAGCCACGGATTACACCGATTGACACGGAATGAATCATCCGTGAAAATCCGTGTAATCCGTGGCTTGAATTTTTTCTTACAACCTCTCACTCCCTACTCCCCACTTTCCACTCCCCACTTTCTATCTCACCATCCCCCACACTGCCAGCGCCCCGAAGACCGCCAGCACCAGCGCCGCGCCGGTCACCACCTCGCCCAGCGAGCGGCGGTCTGTCACATACAGCATGGGAGCCATCCCCTCGATCTCCCACAGCGGACTGGCAAACCAGGTGAACATCAACCCGCCGAGCAGCCCACCGATGTGCCCCCAGTTGTCAATGCCGGGCAGCGACGCCCCCAGGAACAGATTAATCGCGATGATGAAAAGCACATTCCCGATGGCGCTGCGGAACTGCCCTGCCAGCAGGCGGCGGTTGCGATAGAGAAAAACCGCCTCCGCCCCCACCAGCCCAAACACCGCCGTGGACGCCCCCAGCGAGTAGCCGCTGGTCAATAAAAACGAGGTGACGTTGCCTGCAAACGCTCCCAGCAGGTACAGCGCGAGAAACCTGCCGCGCCCGAAAAACTGCTCCAGTGCGCTCCCAAACGCAAGCAGGGCATACATGTTGAAGAAAATATGCGTCAACGAACCGTGTAACAGCACCGGCGTGAGAAACCGCCAGACCTGCCCCGCCTGAATGAATTCATTGATGCGCGCGCCGTACAGCGACAGCCAGTCAATGTTGGAAAAGGAGGTCGGATACCCGAACAACAAAACGCTGGCAACCTGCAGGAGATACACCAGCACCGTCACGCCGATGATGGCATAGGTCACATACGGAACGGCTTGCGGCAGAGCCACATGAACGGGCTGCGGCACAGGCTCCGGCGCGGCGGGAGGCGTCTCGTAATTCACAGGGAAACCTTTCGCGGCTTCACGCGGTGATGTTCCGCCGTGATGATGGCGCGGATGACATCCACTGTTTCGTCGAGTTGAAAGTCGCGGTTGATGATGACGTAATCGAACGCCTCCACCCGTTTCAATTCCTTGCGCGCCGTGGCAATGCGGATGGCAAGCGAATCGGCGGTTTCGGTCTTGCGCGTTTCGAGGCGATGCACCAGTTCCTCTTCGCTGTCGGTGGTGATGAAAATCAGGAGCGCATCCGGCGCAAGTTTACGCACCGTCTCCGCGCCCTGCACATCGAGGCGCATCACCACGTCCTTGCCGCTTTCCAGCGCCTCGCGCACCTGTTGTTTCGGAATGCCCTTGTAATCGCCGTACACGATGGCATGCTCGATCAACTCGTCCTCGTCAATCATGCGGGCAAACTCATCCTTCGTGACGAAGAAATAATCCTTGCCGTGAACTTCGTTGGCGCGCCGCGGACGCGTGGTGGCGGTGACCACAAAATGGAACGGCATGCCGCGTTCTTGCATCCGCTGCATCACGGTGTCCTTGCCAACGCCCGAAGGACCCGAAATGACAATCAACAGCGGCTGGGGATGATGCAAATTGAACTCTGAATTGACAGATGAGGAAGACATGCTGAAATTGTACCAGACGGCAAACAACGACTTCGGATGTTTTATCGGGAAAGCGCCCGCTCCACCATCGAAGCGATTTCGCCGCCTCCCCCCCCGACCTCAGCCTGATTCAGCCAGACGAGAAACTCGGCATTCCCTTTCGGTCCCAACAGCGGACTTTTGATCAGCCCGCGAACATCGAACCCCTCGCCCTGCGCGAACGACAGCACATCCATCAGCACCTGCCGGTGAATCTGCGGGTCGCGGATCACGCCATCGCCGCGCGAAACATCTTTTCGCCCGGCTTCGAATTGGGGCTTGATGAGGGCAATGATACCTAACCCCCCTGCGCCCCCCTTCCCTCTCAGGGAAGGGGGGACGGGGGGGTTAGGTCCAAGCCACTTTTTCACCACTGGCAGCAGCAACTTCAGCGAAATAAACGACGCATCCACCGTCACCAGCGAGACCGGCTCCGGCAACGACTCGACATAGCGTGCGTTGGTCTCTTCCATCACCACCACGCGCGGGTCGTTGCGCAGTTTCCAGTGCAGAATGCCCTTCCCCACGTCAATGGCATAGACCTTCGCCGCGCCGCGCTGTAGCAGACAGTCAGTAAAACCGCCGGTGGAGGCGCCCACATCGGCGCAGACCAGCCCGCGCACATCGAGGGCAAAGGCTTCGAGGGCGGCATCCAGTTTTTCGCCGCCGCGCGAGACAAAGCGCGGACCAGATTCCACTGTCAGCGGGGCAGAGGCGTCCACGGTTGTGGCAGGCTTCAGGGCGGTCTGACCGGCGACGCGCACCTGTCCTGCCATGATGAGCGCCTGCGCCTTGGCGCGCGATTCGGCGAGTCCGCGCTCCACCAGTAACACATCCAAGCGTACTTTTGTCATGGTGTTGGTATTGTACTGCCTGGCGGCAAAAAAGGTAAAATTGTTTCATGCTCAAACATCTGCTCAAAACCATGCGCCCCCGTCAGTGGATCAAGAACGGCTTCGTCTTTTTTGCGCTGATCTTCGACAAACAATTGTTTCAGACAGAGCCGTTCCTGCGAACACTGGAGGGGTTCGTTTTGTTTTGTCTGATTTCCAGCGCCGTGTATCTGTTCAACGACATCGCAGACATCGAAGCCGACCGCATCCACCCGGAAAAGAGACACCGCCCGCTGGCGGCGGGGAAACTGCCCATAAGCGTTGCGTTTGCCGCCGCTGTGATTCTGGCGCTGGCGGCGCTGGCATTCGGATATTGGCTCGCGCCAGCGTTTGCAGGAGTGCTGGCAGCCTACTTTGTCATCAACCTGCTGTATTCGCGCTGGCTCAAACACATTCCCATTCTCGACGTGTTGATCATCGCGGCGGGGTTCGTCCTGCGCGTGGCGGCTGGCGTGATGTTGATTACCGTGGAGCGCTTCTCGCCCTGGCTCTACATGATTACCGTGCTGTTTTCCCTTTACCTCGGGCTGGGCAAACGCCGCGCCGAAATAAGCCTGCTGGCGCAAGGCGCCGGCGCGCACCGCAAAGTGCTGGACGGCTACACCCTGCCTCTGCTCGACCAGTACATCACCATTGTTTCGGGCACCACCATCGTCGCCTACTCGCTCTACACGTTCTCCGCGCCCAACCTGCCCGAAAACCACAGCATGATGCTGACCATTCCCTTCGTGGTATATGGCATCTTCCGCTACCTGCAGCTCATTCAAATCGGCAACGCCGGCGGCTCCCCCGAAGAAGTGGCGCTCACCGACCGTCCTTTGCAAGTCACGGTGTTGTTGTGGGGGCTGGCAGTGATTGCCATCTTCTACCTGACATAAGGCGGAATGACCACAGCCTCCGCCCCCGGCAAAATCATCCTCTTTGGCGAACATGCCGTCGTGTACGGACGACCGGCGCTTGCCGTGCCGGTTACGCAGGTTCATGCGGATGTGAACATCGCCGCCTCAGACCGCCCCGGCATTTGGATTCACGCCCCGGGCATTTCCCTCCGCTCGGAACTCAACTCGCTCCCATCCGACCACCCGATTGCTGCGGTTATACATAACTTTTTCTTTCTCGCGCGCGTTTCCCCCTTTCCGCCGTTGAAGATTCACATTTCATCCACCATTCCCGTCGCCTCCGGTCTCGGCTCCGGCGCGGCAGTGACTGTTGCCCTGGTGCGGGCGCTGGCGGTTCACTTCAACTTCCCGATGACGGACGAAGAGGTCAACGCCTTTGCCTACGAGATCGAAAAAATCCATCACGGCACGCCCTCGGGCATTGACAACACCGTCATCACGTATGCCAAGCCAGTCTATTTTGTGCGAGGTCAGCCCATCGAAACGTTCACCGTCGGTCAGCCGTTTACTCTGGTCATTGGCGATACGGGTATCCCCGCGCCGACGAAAGAATCGGTGGGTGATGTGAGGAAATTATGGGAGGCGGATAAGGAAAGGTGGGAGGAGGTGTTCGATCGGATTGGCAGGATTGTGAAAGAGGCGCGAGAACAAATAGAAAGAGGAAAGTGGAAAGAGTTGGGCGGTTTGATGAACGACAATCACGCCCTGTTACAACAGATGACCGTCTCCTCGCCCGAACTGGACAGGCTGGTCGAGGCGGCGCGAAAGGCGGGGGCGCTGGGGGCAAAACTCAGCGGCGGCGGACGCGGCGGCAATATGATCGCTTTGGTCAAGCCGCCGGATGTTGAAGCAGTCGTCAGGTCGCTGAAAGAGGCGGGGGCGAAAAACACCATCGTCACCCAAATCGGGTGAAGGCGGAGATCAAAACCAGTCGCGTTTATAGAAGATGTAGGTGGCAACCGCCGTCACTCCAACCGTCACGCCGATAATGAACAAAAAGGCAAGCGGATGGTCCTGCGCAGGCAGGCTGACGTTCATGCCGTAAAAGGATGCGACAATGGTCGGCAAGTTGAGGATGATGGTGAGCGCGGCGAGGGCTTTCATCACCACGTTCAGGTTGTTCGAGATGATGGAGGCAAAGGCGTCCATCATGGAGGCGAGAATTTCGGTGTTGATGTTGGTCATCTGGATGGCTTGCTGGTTTTCGGTCAGCACGTCTTCGAGCAGGTCCTGGTCTTCTTCGTAATAGTTGAAAATCTGCATCCGCTGAACACGTTCCATCATCACTTCGTTCGAGCGCAGGGCGGTTGCAAAATAGGTGAGGCTCTTCTGGTATTTGAGCAGTTCCAGCAATTCGCGGTTGCGCTGCGATTTTTGCAACTGATCTTCGATTGCCTCGGTCGTGCGGTTGATTTCACGCAGATGAGTCAGGTAGCGTGTGGCGGTTTCGAGAAAGATATACAGGGCAAAACGATAGCGTTTGCCGGTCTTCAACATACGATACTTGCCGTTGGCAAGCACTTTGAACATTTCCTTGTCGTACTTGCAAATGGTGACAATCATGTTACCAAGAATCATGATGCCGAGCGGAATGGTGATGTAGGGAGGGTCGCTCTCAAGCTGACGGTGAGGGACGCGAAGCAGGATGAAGGTGTAATCTTCCTCGCGTTCGATGCGCGGCATTTCATCGAGGTCGAGGGAATAATTGATATAGTCAATATCCACACCCCAGTTGACCAGTTGCTCGATCTCTTCCGGCGTGGGGTCCACAGCCTTGACCCATGCGCCGTTCACCATGGAGTCCAGTTGTTCGATTCCCCGCTCGGTGGTTTTGTAGATGGTGAGCATGAATGCCTCCTTGCGTGAGATCATCACGCAGAGGCATGGCTCATCTGCGTGATGTCATGGATGTCGCAATGCGTAAACTCCGTCCGTACTGGGCGGCTGGCTCTCGGTATTTCCTGAAGTGCTTTCGTTCGTAAACATCACGGTTCCTAGCGGCGGTTATTGTACGCCCGTTGAGTGAATTCCACAACGGCTACATCTGCCATCTTTGCAAATCAGCAAAATTCCCATCTTTTATTCGTTATCATCCGAGGCGATGCCCGGCTGGTTGATGCTCAACACCTCGCCATGCACGTTGATGGTGACCTTGAACCCCATCATCCCCAGATACGCGCGCACATCCTCGGGGATGCCCATTTCCATCAACTGGTCGAACTGCTTGTCAATGTTCTTCAACTGCTGTTCGATGGCGGCTTTGGTGAACACATCTTCCTGCCCCAGCATTTTGGCGGTTTCCTGAGAGATCAGGTCTTCACTGCCTTTCATCAGTTCGGCAATATGACCGAGCACCTGGCGGTCCACCTGCTCCGAGGGAATGTGGCGGCGAAATCCCAGGTCGTTCACCACATAGCAGGGTTCATCGCCCACGAGGGCGGTTTCGACAAGGCGGTCGGCTTCATCGAAGACAAGACCGGCGAAGAGGGGAGACCGTGTCATGGGGTTACTCGATGCAAAGGCAGAAGATAGGAGGATAGGAGATAGGAGGATAGGAGATACGGCTTAGGAACAGAAGGTTCATGGTGGATTACTTCCTTCCCAGATTTCGTTTGTGGGAATTGAGGAGATTGGTAATAAGCGAGATCAGGTGGTCAATCACCTTATAACGATGCTCGAGCAGGTCGGCCGGCAAGGCATGACGAGAACGGTAGTACCAACCGCGCGTTTCCCGGGCTTCCCCAAGGCTGATTTTCAGAATCCGCACATAGTCCGGCGTCCCAACGCCGCGTCCAAACGCCTCTTCCATGTTTGCGCTGACGCTTCCCGAACTGTGCATAATTTGAGAGACGTAATGCCTGGCGCGAAAATCTTTTTGCAAGAATTCGCAATCATCCCAAACAAGGTCGGAGAGAAACAAGGCGACACGGTAATACAAAGAATTCCATAACGGATCATTCTTGAAGTACGAAGAGACTGTTTTCTCCCAATCCTCGAACTTCAGGAACTGCTGGCTCAGCGCCGTTTGTTTATCTTCCATCTCCTATCTCCTATCCTCCTGTCTCCTACTTGCCTCCAGCGGCTTTTCCTTTCCTCCGCGTCTTTGTTAGACCACCTGGACGCGCGTGCCTTCGCCCGGCATGTGGATGTAAGACGCATCCACCGGGACGTTGGGCAGGCTCCAGCGATACAAGAACTTTGCCGCCTCTGACGGCAGATTCACGCAGCCATGACTGCGCGGACGACCATAATCGTTATGCCAGTATGCGCCGTGCAGGGCGTGACCGGCGCCGGTGAAGAACGAACACCACGGCACGCCGGGCAGGTTGTAGATGTTTTCGAGCGCGTCGCCCTGGTTGGTCATATGCACGGCGGGACCCTTGTGATACGTACGAAATTCGCCGCGCGGGGTTTCGGTGCCCGGCGCACCGGAGGAACAACGCTGAGAGAAGACCAATTTTTCCCCTTCGAAGGCGGTGACCATTTGGGTCTCCAGTTCGATGACAATCAATTTTTCCTCGTTGGGCACCTCGGGCGAGAGCAGGGTCAACTCGTCGTAAGGCACGAGGCGCATGGCATACGAAGGGACATACAACTCGCGTTTGATTTCGCTGTCGTAGATTTCGTACCAGATGCTCTTCTCCTCGCGCGTCACAACGACCCGTTTCACCCAATGCGTGCTTCCATAATAGACGCGGTATCCGCGCTCGGCATAGACGTAGGGCGACTTCTTAGTATCCACAAAGGGAATGGTGATTTCACCCACCCGTCCCTTTTGGGGAACGTCGAACTGCGGTTTCTGGTAGCGGGTTTCCACGGGAAGCACCCAGCCGGAGTAGGTGTAGCCCTCGTTGTTGATTTGGTACCACACGCGATTGAAGGGATTCCCCTCGTCGCCGTTTGCTTCGATGCCGGTGATGTCCACCACCTTGTCTTTACCGAAGAAATGAATTTTGTTGGCATGGAACGAGGGCGCATCGTAAAGCGGAATGCCGCTGATGGTCATGCACCCTTGTTTGAAAGCAGGGGCGGCGAGAGCATGGTCGAGTTTCAGGTCGCGCAGGGCGAAGGCAAGCGAACCAGCGGCTGCCAGTTTGAGAAATTCGCGGCGGGAAATTTGAGGGTTGAGCATGGGATAAGTGTAACGCAGAAGATGAATTTTTCGGGCTTTATCACTGAATTCTTATAGACGCACAATCACCTTTACGCACCGTCCCGAAGGTTTGGCTGAAAAATAGACGCAATTTGCGAGAACCTTCGGGACGCTTCGCGTAAGGTGAGTTATAGACTCACAACCACCTTTGTGCCTGTAAAGCCATAGACGAGCGGCTTTTCCGGCGGGACGGGGGGAAGCGTCCAGCGGTAGAGCCATTTGGCGGCTTGCGGCGTGAGGTTGATGCACCCGTGACTGCGCGGACGCCCGAAGTCGTTGTGCCAGTAGGTGCCGTGCAGAGCAATGCCGTTTTCCTTGATGTACATCACCCAAGGCACGCCGGGCAGGTCGAAGCCGTTGGAGGCGAGGTCGCCGGTTGCCATGTGGCGCGTGGGACGTTTGTGGTAGGTGATGTATTCGCCGACGGGCGTGGTGTATGCGCCGCTGGAACGGCGTCCGCCGGTGGCGGCGCGGGTGGCAAAGACCAGGTTGTCTTTTTCGTAGGCAAGCACCAGCTGCTCTTCGAGGCGCACTTCGATGCGCTTTTCGCGGAGGGAAAGGTCGGGAGAAAGAGGAGCCAGTTCCCCGTCGGGGATGAGGCGGATGTGTTCCCCGCGCACGAAGTATTGCTGGTTGTATTTGTCGTCCAGCAAGGCATACCAGACGCTTCCATCCGCCAAGACGGCGCTGGCGGTCACCCAGTGGACGGTCTCGTAATAGAGACGATAGATTACATCGGATTCGGGATTCGCTTCGAGGTGCGCGTCGGTGAAGGGGACGCTGACCTCGCCCAACGCGCCGCGCGGAGGGATGGGCTGCGGTTCGTTCAGGACCGTGCGGACAGGCTGGACGCTCCCCGAATAGACGTATCCGCCCTCTTCGAGTTCGTACCACACGCGGTTGTATGCCGTTTCGTCGTCACTGAGAGCAGTGTTGGTGATTCGGAGGATGAGATCGCGCCAGTAGAGTTTTTTTCTTTTTGGTTTTGCGGTTCGGTTCTTCATACGACCAGAGCGTGCGGTCGAGGACGCGCCCCTGGAGGGCATCGAAAGAATCGGCGAACGGGTGGAGGGACAGGCTGGGCAAGAGAAGCCCCATCAAGCCATAGCCGCTGAGTTTGAGAAAGTCGCGCCGGGAGATGGGGGGCTTGCTCATGGTCGAATGCGTCCTTCCCTTGCGGGAGAAGACGGGAGACAAAGCCTAGTAATGGATGTTGACGAGCGTGCCAACCGATGCCCAGTTGAACAGCCATTCGGCGTCTTCGGTGCGCAGGTTGACACAGCCGTGACTCATGGGCGTGCCAAAGTTGTTGTGCCAGTAGGTGCCGTGCAAGCCATAGCCCTTGTAGAAGTACATGATGTAGGGGACGTTGGGCAGGGAGTAGCCGGGACCGGACATGCGGGCAGAGCGAATCTTGACGTAGATTTTGTATTGACCGGTCACGGTGGGAGTGCGCCATGTGCCGGTGGAAACGACAAAAGAGTTTACGACCACATCGCCTTCATAGGCAAAGACCATCTGGCGGGTCAGGTCCACGTCAATCCAGCGGACGCCGTTGCCGGCGCTGGCAACGCTCGGTTTTTGCGGGGAAAGTGTGGGCGGAACGTATTGCGGCGTGGGCGTATCCGCGAGGATTTCCATGGACAACGGCGCGGGGGTTTCGGTGGGTTCGGGGGTGGAGGTGGGCGCTTCGGTGGGGGTATCGGTGGGAGCGGGAGTGAGGCTGGGGAAGGGCGAAGGTTCGAGCGCCGGGGCAGGCAGGTCAATGGGCTGGACGTTGAGAATACCCGCGCCAACCGGCGCGAGGGCAGGTTTGGCAATTTCCACCTGCGCCCAGAGGATTTCTTCTTGAGCAGAGACCGCCGCCGGCTGAGGGTTGAGTACCGAGGCAAAGACAGGGGTGTTGAATGCCGTCCATGCGGCGGCGCCAATCACCGCCAGGCAGAGAAACATGCTCAATGCGCCCCACAGGAGATACAGCCGCGAAGACTTTGATGATTTGCCTGTTTTCATGATGTCACCTCGCTCCTCTAAAAGAACATGGCGTAGTGTGCCGCTTTCCGCTAATCTACGCTAATCTTCACGAAAGTTTTGAACCGATGTTGTCACCAGCGGATTTCCACGGGCGTGCCGATCTCCGCCCAGTCGTAGAGCAGTTTCGATTCGTAGGTTCCCAGCACCACACAGCCGTAAGAGACGGGTCTGCCCAGGTAGCCTTCCCAGAGGGTGGCGCCGTTGGGCAGGATGGGCAGAGCGTGGATTCCATTCTCCAGCCCGCCCGCCCAGTAGATGCCAAGCCAGTTTGGCATCCAGATGTCCCAAGTGGAGCCGTAGGCGTTGGGGATTTTGCTTTGCACGGCAAATGTCCCGACGCGGGTGGCGTTGTTCATGCCGGTGGAAGCGACGAAACTGTAAATCAGCACGTCGTCCTCATAGACGTACATGTGCTGTTCGGAAATGTCCACGAGGATGTATTTCGAACCGCCGTAGGAGACAGCCGCCGGCTGAGGCGCAACGTATTGCGGCGTGGGGGTATCCGCCAGCACTTCCATGGAGAGCAGGGCGGGCGTCTCGGTGGGAAGGGGCGTAGGGGTGTCGGCGGGCAGGGGCGTGGGCGGCTCTGCCGTTATGGACGCCGTCGATTCGATTTGCGTTCCAGGCAGGAGGGCAATCGTTGTGCGCGCCGGCTTGGGGATTTCGACATACGACCAGATATATTCCTGCACAGGCGCAGGCGGCGGGACAAAATATGCCTGCACGTAAGGGACGGCGAACCAGAATGCGGCGAGGAGAATGCCTCCGAATGCCAGGAGCAGGCTCAGGCGGAGAAAGAAGCGGCGAGATTTCATGGCGCGGTTCCAGGGACGGGCGTCGGTTCGATGTTCTCGTTGTTGGCAAAGCACAGGATGCCGTCCACGATGCCGGCGGCGACGCGGTCTGTCTGCTTGGTGAGGATTTCGCGGTCGAGGTTGAGGAAGCCGGTCTCGATGATGGCGGCGATGGTGCTGGGGTCAATTTCGCGGAAGGCGTGATACTCGCGCATGTCGCTGGTGATGCTGCCGGCGTGGAAGGTGAGGTTCGTGGCGCGCTGGTAGCGGTCCACCAGGCAGGCGGTGAGACGGTTGGCGCGGTTGGGGTCGGTGGTGTTGAGCGCCGCGGCAACTTTGAAGCCGGTGGCTTCGTCGTTGATGTATTCGCAGGAATCGTTGTGGATGGAAACAATGGCGAGGGCGCGGTAGCCGTTGAGACGGGAGTCGAACTCACGCAGCAGGTCCACCTGATAGCCCGCTTCGATCAATTTCTGTTGGACGATTGCCGCAATCTTGAGGTTGACATCCGCCTCTGTAAGCGTGACCTGACCGTTTCCGTCCACGCACACGGCGCCAGGGTCATTGCCGGCGTGTCCGGCGACGATGCCAATGCGCAGTTGCGGCTGGGAGGCGGGCGCGGCTCCATCCACCGGGCGGGGGGTGAGGATGACGCTCAGGCGGCTGTAAAAATCGCCGGAGACCAGTCCGCGCGAGGGAAAGGCGGTGAACAGGGTCGCCAGCAGAACGGCAATGCCAAAAACGGATTGCAGAATGCGAAGCGTGCTCCGGCTCGCGCCTTGCCGCCGGGGCGGGCGGGGATGAGATGCGGTTTCCATGCTGCTCCAGATGGTACCTTTGAAACGGGCAGGAGGCAAGAGTTTGGCGGCTCGGTTTTGGAGACAAGACTTCACGAAACGGGATCGGGGATGTCCGCTAATCTACGCTAATCTTCACGAAATTTGAATGGTTAGCACAAATTAGGGTCTGTATGCAAAATGCTTTGCAGGGTGGTCGAGTAGGCGGCGTCTCGATACGCCCTTCGGGCTACTCGACCGCCGCCGTATCGAGACCACCTTTTGAATTTACATACACACCTTAGCGTACATTCGTGGATGATATTTCCGGTTGTACAATACTCCGCGCTTGAGCGCCTTCATTCCATCGCTGGAAAATTGCGGGCGGGGTATTTCGCTTGACGCATCCCCGCCCGCCAAGTATGATGACGCCCGCATTGGAGAACTTATGACCCTCGACCCCGAAACCCTTCGCCGCGCCATGCGCGCCTGGACGACCGGCGTGACCATCGTCACCGCCGCGCACGGCGGTCAACGCTACGGCATGACCGTCAACTCGTTCACTTCCATTTCGCTCGACCCGCCGCTGATTTCGGTGGCGCTCAGACGGCTCACACATACGTACACACTAGTGGAACAATCCGGCGAATTTGCCGTTACCATCCTCTCCGCCAATCAAGACAATCTTTCCGAGCGTTTCGCCGGCAAGATAGCGGACATCGCTGACCGGTTCGCAGGCGTGGAGACGGAACGCCTCCTGTTAGAAGCGCCCCTCATCAAAGGCGGCGTGGCATATTTCAACTGCCGTGTGGTGCAATCCATTCCCGTCGGGGAAAACACACTTTTCATTGCCGAGGTCATTGCCGCAAAAGGAGAAGGCGAAGGCGAGCCTTTGGTGTATCATAATAGAGTGTATTGGAAACTTACAAACTGATGTTACGCACCGTCCCGAAGGTTTGGCTGGAAAATAGGTGCAATTTGCGAGAACCTTCGGGACGTTTCGCGTAAGGCGAGTTACCAGGCAGCCCCAACGGGAGGGGTGTGGAGCGTATCCGCCATGAACGAAAAACTGACCGCCGAAGAACAAAAGACCCTGCTTCGCCTGGCGCGCGAAGCGATGGAACATGCCGTGCGAGGCGAAAAACTTCCACCCCTCGACCTCGCCAGCCTGTCTCCCCGTCTGCGCGAACCGGGCGCTTCCTTCGTCACACTGACCATCGAGGGACAATTGCGCGGCTGCATCGGCACGCTCGAGGCATATCAACCGCTTGCCGCGGACGTGCGTGAACATGCCATTGCCGCCGCCCTGCAAGACCCGCGCTTCCCGCCGGTGAGAGAAGACGAATTGAGCCGCATTCAGGTCGAGGTCTCGAGGCTGACGCGTCCGCTTCCCCTCGACTACAAAGACGCCGCCGACATCCTCTCCAAACTGCGCCCCGGCGTGGATGGCGTCATCCTGCGCGACGGCTTCCGCCGCGCCACCTTCCTGCCGCAAGTGTGGGAAAAAATCCCCAACCCCGCCGAGTTCCTCGATAACTTGTGTTACAAAATGGGCGCCAGCCCCGATCTCTGGCGGCGCAAACACCTCGACGTGATGACCTATCAAGTCGAAGAATTTCACGAGTAGGGTAAAATCATCGCATGGCTGAGCCCACTCCCGTCAATTCTCCTGCTCGTGAAACCAGCGGGGCAAACGATGTCGCCTTTCAGGAGGCGGTGGATGCCCTGCGCGGGGGAAACAAAGCCCGCGCCCGTGAACTGTTCACGAACCTCATCAAAGAAAATCAGACCAACGCCGAATACTGGACCTGGCTGAGCGCCGCCATGGAAACCCCCAAGGAGCGCATCTACTGCCTCCAGACCGCGCTCAAACTGGACCCCGAACACGCCGCCGCCAAACGAGGCTTGATCCTGCTCGGAGCCCTCCCCGCCGACGAATCCGTCCAACCCTTCGCCCTCAGCCGCACGCGCGCCTGGGAGGAAAAACTCCTGCTCGCACACGAAAGACCGAAGCCCAAAGGCTGGGCGGCGGTGCGCGCCAGCCCCGTCTTTCGCCTGGGACTGGTGATCCTGCTCATCGGCGTCGTTGCCAGCGGAGTTGTCTTCGGGCTGGTCATTCCCAACGCCGCGTCCAACACCACCCGCGCCCTGCCCACCGCCGGTCCTGTGCTGACCTTTACTCCCACGCCCACCGCCATCGGCGCGAAACCGCAGGCGGCTGCCACCGCGCGCGGACCGGCTCAACCGGAAGTTCCCTACACTCCCACGCCGCTCTACGTCACGGTGGAACGTTCGCCCGTCACCTCCGATTACCTGCTGCAATTCGAGAACGCCTACAAACAGGGCAACTGGGATCAGGCGATTGCCGCGCTCGAAGAGGTAATCAAACTCGACCCCAACCTCATCTCCGCCTATTACTACCTCGGCGAGTCCTACCGCCTCAAAGGCGATGCGATTCGCGCCCAGCAATACTACAACGAAGTCATCAACCGCCAGCCGGACTTCGGTCCAGCCTATGTGGGCATGGCGCGTACCTATCTGTTCATTGACCCCAATGCCAACGTCCTGCCTCTGCTCGACCAGGCAGTGCAAAACGCGCCGGACTTCGGCGAGGCATACTTGGAGCGGGCGCAGGTCAAACTCCGCGATAACGACCTCGTGGGCGCCGTCTCCGACCTGCAAAAAGCCGATCAACTCCTGCCCGGCTCTCCGCTGGTGTACTACCACTTGGCGCGGGCATGGCTCAAACAGGGCGACCCCTCCCTCGCGCTCGAAATTGCCCGTCAGGCGCTCGAACGGGACGTGACATCCCTGCCCACCTACCTTCTGCTCGCTCAAATCCACGCCGCGCTGGGCAATTACAACGACGCCGTCGAGTTCTACGACACCTACCTGCAATACGAACCGCAGGACCTCGCCGCTTTCATCGAACTGGGCAAACTGCACTACGACCATGCGGAATACGAGGCGGCAGTCCGCGCCATGGATGAAGCGCTGCGCACCGACCCCAACCGCCGCGAAGCCATCCTCTACCGCTTCCTCTCCAACGTGGAACTGGGGAACGCCGCCGCCGCCAACGCAGACCTCGCCCGCGTGCGCTCCTCCTACCCCGACCTCTTCGAAGCCAACCTCGGCATCGTCCGCGCCGAACTGCTCAATGGACGTGAAGGCAACGCCTTCCTTGCGCTGGAGAAAACCCTCGCCCTCGCCGCCGACGACAAGCAAAAAGCCCTCGCTTACTACTGGGCGGCAACGGTATACGAAAAACGCGAAGAACCGCGCCGCGCCGCCGAATACTGGGCGCTCCTGCTCGACCTGCCCGAAGATTCGATGACCGCCGCCATGCGCGCAGAGGCGCAAAAGAAACTCGCCGCCCTTCGCACCGCCACCCCTGCCTCTTCCCCCACGCGCACCCCAACCCCAGCCCGCTCCGTCACCGCCACCCCCACGCGGACTCCCACACCCGCCCCATCAACCCCAACCGCCACCCGCACGCCGACACCGTAACGCAAAACGTCCCGAAGGCTCAAAAGAAACCTTCGGGACGTTTCATTTTGGCTGTTGCCCCCCGCGTTATCCCCTCCCAAACCTCTTGCGATCATCCTCGCACGGACACAGCGCCCGCAGGTAATGCCAGTTGAAGATGCCGTAATCGTGACCGTCCTCCCAGACGATGGTCAGCGCGTAAGAGCCGACGGCAACCACATTGGCGATGCGCGTGGCAGGAGTGTCGCCCAAATGCTTCTCGAACACATCCGCATCGGGTTCGGACTTCATGTTCTCGTGTCCGCCGCGGCACGAAGCGCATGGACACGCCGCCCGCAGCAACTCGAACGGATAGATGCTCACATGCCCATCGCTCCATGTGACTTGAAATTCTTTTGTCTTTTTACGAACGGTAATGTCAGTCGGTTTTTCGTTCATCAATGCCTCTTCTTTCCTCTTTCCTTCTTTCCTTATTTTATTGCGCCAACGGTTCAATCTACACAGACGCTAGAGAGTGCCTCCTGCGCGCCCTCCACTTCCCACTCTCTACTCTCTACTCTCTACTTTCTACTTTCTACTTCTCACCCCCTCCCCTAATCCTTATACGGGTCGAACTCATTCTCGCCCGCCATCGCCACACCGATGGGCTTGAGCGTATGCAGAATGCGGATGGTGGGCGCATGGAAGCCCAACACTTCGGGCAGGCGTTTGTAACAATGCGGCGACTCGTCGGTGCCGGCGCCCCGCAACTCCACCCCTTGCTTGCGTATCCACTCCATCATCATCTCGCGCGTGACCGCGCCGGGCGTAATGACCTTGCCGGTCTTGCGGTTGATCTTGCCGCGCGCCGCGTTGCGGCTCATCACCCGTCCCGCGCCGTGGACGGTGGAATACAGCGCGTGCTTCGCCTCCTCCGATTCCACTCCTTCCAAAATCACCGAAATATCGCCCATCGAGCCGCCCACAAAACCCTTCTGACCGGGAAAGGCGGGTGTCGCTCCTTTACGCACCACCCACAGTTCCTCGCCGCCGTGTGTCTCGCGCCAGGCGTAGTTATGGTGATTATGCACTTCCTCCAAAATGTGAGCGCCCAACATGCGCGCCACTTCACTGCATACCCAGTCGCGCCCGGCGTAGGCATAGCGTCCCGCCAACTGCATACAGGCAAGATAATCCGCCCCCAAACTCGACCGCACCGGGATGACCAGCGGGTCCACATCCATGCCGTCCTTTGCGCCGCCGGCGTGCAGGAAAAACGTCGCCGTCTTGTAGCCCAGTCCGCGCGAACCGAAGTGGACGCCCACCCAGATGCGCCCTTGCTCGTCTTCCAGCAGGTCCACGTAATGGTTGCCGGAGCCGATGGTTCCCAGTTGGGCGCGCGCCATGTCCTTCAGCGGGCGCATCATGGGCAGCGACCAGGCGGGATCGTCGAAGAGTTCGTGATCCACGCGCTGTTTGTTCTTGAGACCGATGCCGAACGAGAGATTGTTCCAGATGTCGTCCATGATGCGGCGGATGTTGGCGCGCACCTCCGAAGCGGGGATGTCGAGGCGTACCGCCTTGTTTCCGCAGGCAATATCGAAGCCGACCCCCGACGGGCTGATGCTGTCTTTATACGCCACCACCCCGCCGATAGGGACCGCATAGCCCTTGTGATGGTCTGCCATCAGCGCGGCGGCGTCGGCAGTGCGGGCGCAGGTTTTGATCTGCTTCAGTGCGCCCTCGTCCACCGGCTCGCCCCAGACGGGAATGTTATCAATCCATCGCATACGATTCTTTTACCACAAATCGCTTTGAATTGGCATAACGCACGTTCTCTTGCGCGTCCGCTTATTGACGTTAGAGAACGTCAATTACACACTGACCTTATGCGGTAGCGCGAGATTTATCTCGCGTTTTCAGGCGAGATGAATCCCCATTCGGGGACAATGTGTCGCGCTACGAGAAAAGTATGTAATATCAATTACACACTTACGGCGCGGGGATGAAGGTGAGAAAATCCGCCGCCGCCCACCCGGCGCGAGTCTCGTCGTAGGGAGCCACGATGTACCACCACACATACCCATCCGCCTCGCGCGGACCGTCTTTCACGAGGAAGACTTCCGAATCCAAGCCGAGGAAGACCGGCTCGCCGGTCAAGCCGGGCGCAGAACGGATGCGCAGACCGTCGCCGCCGGTACCGCTGATTTGAGCATAGCCGCCCACCGTAAGTCCGGTCGGCGTGGCGGAGGGGGCAAAGGGGTCAATGGTCGCTGTCGGCGTGACGTTGGGGGTGGCGGTTGGGGCGGGGATAATGGTCAGGTGAGCAGGAGCAAACCCCACGTCGGGGGATTGAGGCGGGGTGGTCCATCCGATGGAAAGAATGGTAATGAGCAGCAGCAGTCCCGCGAGAGCCAGCGCTCCGAAGATGACCCATTTGTTGAACAGTTGACGAACGTCCATGTTTACCTGTGTTTCAAGAGTTCCAAGCCGCGCGGCGGCATGAGCATCCGCAGGGCGCGTGTGTGGATTTTGATTTCGACGCTTTGAGCGGAGCCGCGCGGCTCGCCGTCGGTTTGAATCCAGAACGGCGAGGCGCTCTCGATGCGCAGACTGTTGAATGTGATGCGGCGAACGTCCTGCGCGCTGATGTGCTGCCCGCGCCACATGTTGTAGGCATGACGCAGCGCGTCGCCCAAATGGTTCCCGCTGAAGAGCCAGATGTCGAGCAGACCGTCGTCGAGGTAGGCGTCGGGCGAAAGTTCCGCCAGCCCGCCGAGGTAATGCCGGATGTTGGTGGCGACCGCCACGATGTAATGCCCCTCCACCTCCGCGCCGTCTGCCCACAGGCGCAACTCCACGCCGTTCCACTGCAGCGCCTGCCAGATGGTCTTCGCCGCGTATTCGGGCAGGGTGAAGAACTTTTCGAGGCGGATGCGCGGCTCGATGTTGTGAACGGTCAGCGCATCCAGCCCGATGCCCGCCCACATCATGAACGAATACTGGTTGCACGCGCCGACATCAATCGAGTAGATGGGCGCGTTGGCGAGCAGGGCGGCGTTCTGCTTCAACACCCAGGGATGCGTCCACGCGAAAGGACGCAGACCGAGTTCGATGCTCCACACGTTCGCCGTGCCCGCAGGCAGGACGCCCAGCGCGGTCTCGCTGCCGCTCAAACCGTTGACCACGTTGCCAATGGTGCCATCGCCGCCGACGGCAAAGACCGCATCTCTTTTCTCCGCCGCCGCCTGCTTCGCCAACTCGATGGTGTGTGCGCCGCTGAGCGTTTCCGCCGCGTCCACTTGCCAGCCGGCCGATTCCAGCGCCCGCACAGCAGACTTGATGAACGGCTTGACGTTGAACCGTCCCGCCGCAGGGTTATAGATGATGACTGCGCTTCGCATACGAGGGATTATAACCTGCGCAAATGATATAATCCTCCCATCATGGAAGAAGGCGCAGTCCTCAACAACCGCTATCAATTGCTCGAACGCATCGGCACCGGCGGCATGGCAGACGTGTTCCGCGCGCGCGACCTCATGCTCGAACGCACTGTCGCCATCAAAGTCCTGCACGAGCATTACTCCGCCGAAAAAGGCTTCCAGGAACGCTTCAAACAGGAGGCGCGCGCCGCCGCGAACCTCTCGCACCCCAACATTGTCACCGTCCATGATTTCGGCTTCGACCATGACCAACTCTACATCGTCATGGAGCACATCCCCGGCAAGGACCTCAAGACCGTCCTGCGCCAGCGCGGGCGTTACCCAGTAGACGAAGCCATTCCCCTCATCGTTCAGGCATGTGCCGGCATCGGCTACGCCCACCGCGCCGGGCTGGTCCACTGCGACATCAAACCGCACAACATGATCGTCACCCCCGACGGACGGCTCAAAGTCACCGACTTCGGAATCGCCCGCGCCCTCTCCACCATTCACCCCGACGAACGCGCCGACGTGGTTTGGGGCTCGCCGCAATACTTCTCGCCGGAACAAGCCGCCGGCGAAGCCCCCTCGCCCGCCTCCGATGTCTATTCGCTCGGCATCGTTCTCTACGAAATGATTACCGGCGCGCTCCCCTTCAACGCCTCCACCAGTCAGGAGCTCGCCCGTCTGCATCTCGAGAGTCAACCCATCCCCCCGCACGAATACGTCCCCGATATTCCCCCCGCCCTCGAAGAAATCATCCTCAAAGTCCTCTCCAAGGAACCCTCCGCCCGCTACCGCACCGCAGACCAACTGGGGCGCGTCCTCCTGCGCTTCGGCACTCAGCGCGAGACGCCGCCTGCCCCGGCGCTCAGCCTGACCCCGGAGGCGGTCACCGCTTTCAAAGAGCCGGTCTCCCAGCCTCCGCCCGCTCCGCTCAATTCCAAACCCGCCATCACCCTGCCCGAAATCGAAATCCCCGAAGTCTATATCCCCGAAATAGACTGGGCGACCATCGGACTGAGTCTACTGGCGCTCATCGCCGTCCTCGGCTTGATTCCGTTCTGGATTTGGATCTTCATCCTCTACAACCCGCGCTGACCTTTTCCCCGCTTCTTCCATGACCTCTGCCATTCTCGCCCCCTCCATCCTCTCCGCCGACTTTGCCCGCCTCGGCGAGGAGATTCGCGCCTGCGAAGCCGCCGGCGCAGACTGGATTCACGTGGACGTGATGGACGGTCACTTCGTCCCGAACATCACCATGGGACCGTTCATCGTCGAGACCTGCAAACGCATCACTGCGCTGCCGCTGGACGTGCATTTGATGATCGAACAGCCGGAACGTCACCTCGAGGCGTTTGCCAGAGCCGGCGCATCCATCCTCACCGTCCACGTGGAGACCTGTCCGCATTTGCACCGCACCCTGCAGCAAATCAAATCGCTGGGATGCAAAGCAGGCGTGGTGTTGAATCCGGGCACCCCTGTGGGGGCGCTGGAGGCTGTTTTGGAAGATGCAGATTTGGTGTTGGTGATGAGTGTCAACCCGGGGTTTTCGGGGCAGGCGTTCATCCCGCAGTCGGTGGGGCGGGTGGCGGAAATCCGCCGCCGCTTGGATGCTATCGGCTCCTCCGCTTGGCTGGAGGTGGACGGCGGCGTCACAGCGGAGAATGCAGGCAAACTCCGCGAGGCTGGGGCAACCGCTTTTGTGGCGGCAACCGCCGTCTTCAAACATCCGCAAGGGACCTCGGCGGGCGTGAAAGCCCTAAAGGATGCGATTCGTAATTCGTAGTGCAGTGTGTGATTAACTAATGTTATGCACCGTCCCGAAGGTTTGGCTGAAAAATAGACGCAAACTGCGAGAACCTTCGGGACGTTTCGCGTAAGGCGAGTGATTAAACAAAAATCACGGCACGCTTCGCGCCGTGACTCTTGTTGAGGCGGGAAATCCTTACGCGGCGGATTTTGCCAGCGCCTTGATGCACTTGGTGCAGAGCAGTTTATGCACCTTGCGTCCCTTTTCGAACACCAGCGTTTTTTGCAGGTTCGGCTTGAACGTGCGGTTGGTGGCACGCTGAGAGAAGGAGCGGTTGTGCCCAAAGGTGGTGGATTTTCCACAGTGTGCGCATTTAGCCATTGTGATAACTTCCTTTCTTGCTATAATTCCAGTACGACGCCTTCCGTGAAGGCACGACATTTTATCACGTGACCTTTTGGCAGGCAAGATGTTAAAATAGTGCAAAACGATGTCATGGCAGGCGCTCTGCGGCGGCTGGCATGACACCCCACAAAGAGGAATCCATGGGCGAAGAAACGACCAACCTGGGCGGGATTCACGTCTCCCCGCAAGCAGTGGCGACCATTGCCTACCATGCCGTGCTCGAATCCTATGGTGTGGTGGGGCTGGCGCCGATGAATTTGGCGGACGGCATCGTCAAGTCCATCACTCGCGAGCCGTCGAAGGGCGTCAAAGTGGAATACGACGGCGAGAATATCAACATCGAGGTGCATATCATCGTCGAATACGGCACGCGCATCAACAGTGTGGCAGAAAGCGTGAAGAACACCGTTCGCTATCATGTGGAAAAGGCGCTGGGGCTCAAGGTGAATCGCGTGGACGTGCATGTGGCGGGATTGCGCATCAGCAACAACGACTAGGAGACGACAAAACGAAATGGCAGTGAATCCCGCACGCGTGGAAAAACTTCGCAAGGCAAGTATTGACGGTCAATCGCTGAAACGGCTGGTGGAAGCGGGCATGCTCTGGCTGCGCACCAACCAGCAGATTGTCAACTCGCTCAACGTTTTCCCCGTCCCCGATGGGGATACCGGCACCAACATGCTCCTCACGCTGACCTCGGCATACAACGAAGTCAAAGACTCGGGCGAGAGGCACTTCGGGAAGATGGCGGCAATGGTCGCCAAGGGCGCGCTGATGGGGGCGCGCGGCAACTCGGGCGTCATCCTTTCGCAATTGTGGCGCGGCTTTGCGCGCGGCGTGCAGGATCACGAAACGCTCGACGCCGAGACAATGGTCAAGGCATTTGCTGAGGCGCGCGATACGGCGTATAAGGGCGTGGTCAAGCCGGTGGAGGGGACGATACTCACCGTCGCCAAGGGAGCGGCAGCGGGCGCAGAAGCAGGCTTGAGGTCCGGCAAAGACGCGATTGGCATCCTGGAGGAGGTCGTGCGGGCGGCAGATGAAACCGTCGCCCAGACTCCGGAATTGCTTCCCGTCCTCAAACAGGCGGGCGTGGTGGATTCGGGCGGCAAGGGACTGTTCTTCATCCTGGAGGGAATGCTGCGGCACGTCTATGGCGAGCCGCTGGATACGCCGCTGGCGAGCGTCCAGCCGCTTTCGGCGATGAATTTCGAGAACGCTCTGCAGGAAGTGGAAGAGGGACAGGATTACGAAGTGGTGGTGGATTTCTTCCCCGGCGAAAAATTCGAATTGCAATCATTCTACCGGCGGCTGGAAGAGATGGGCACGTCCATTCAGGTGGGAGAGGGCGAAGGCATGTACCGCATGCACATCCACGTGCCGCTGGAAAAACGCTACGAGCCGATTGATTACATCATGGGCATCGGCACCATCACCAAAGTGGCGATGGAAAACCTGCTCGCGCAGATGGACGACATCCAAAAGAGCAAACAGCAGACCATTAACTTTACGGCGGTGGAGCCGGGACAGATTGCGGTGGTGGTGGTTTCGCCGGGCAACGGACTGAGCCGCATCTTTGCCAGCCTCGGCGCGGCGGCGGTGGTGGCGGGCGGGCAAACGATGAACCCCTCCACGCAGGACATCCTCGCCGCCTTCGAAAACCTGCCGACCGACAAGGTCATCATCCTGCCGAACAACAAGAACATCATCATGGCGGCGAATCAGGCGAAGGAAGTGACCGTGAAGCAGGTGGCGGTGGTGCCGAGCAAGACCGTCCCGCAGGGGCTCGCCGCCATGCTCGCGCTTCAACCCGACGGGGAGTTGAATGCCGTCGCCGAGAAGATGACCAAAGCCCTGAGCCTGGTCAAGAGCGGCGAGATCACGGTCGCCGTGCGCAACGTGGAGATTGACGGCGTGGACGTGAAAGAGGGACAGGTCATTGCCCTGCTGGACGGCAAACTGGTCGCCTCTGCCGAGACCATCGAGGACGGCGTGCTGCGCCTGCTCGAAAAAGCGGAAGCAGGCGAGCATGAACTCATCACGCTCTTTTACGGTCAGGATATGCCGCATGCGGAGGCAAATCGCATTGCCGATGTGGTGCGGGAAAAATATCCTTCTGCAGAAGTGGAAGTGCAGGAGGGCGGACAACCCCACTATCAGTTCCTGATTTCGGTGGAATAATCTTTAACCACGTAAGGACTTACACAATCAGGCTTTCTTGTCCACTAATCTGCGCCAATCTTCGCGAATTTTGAACAGATTAGCGAAGATTGGCGGAATAAAATCAGGTACTGCGTAAGCACTGTTAATTTTAAGTGCTCACCTTACGCGAAACGTCCCGAAGGTTCTCGCAAATTGCGCCTATTTTCCAGCCAAACCTTCGGGACGGTGCGTAACATCAGTTAAGTGGTCGGACAGGTAAAGCCCTGTCCGACCACTGTTTTTAGAGATCAGTGAAAATCCGTGGCTGAAATTTATTTTTCGCCATTTACGATCTTTGCCGCGCCGCCGACTTTTGCCACCAGCACATTAGATACGCCCGCAATCTCCCGCAATTTCCTTTCCACAACCTGCGCTTCTGTCTGCGGACACAACACATGCACGTTCGGACCCGCATCCACCGTGTAGCAAACGGGAAGCCCCTCGCCCCGCCATTGACGCACCGCCTGCATCACGCTCAACGAGGCGGGCTGCCAGTAATGCAAAGCGGGCGAGGAGGTCATCATCACGGCGTGCATCATGTCCGAGTCGAGTTCCACGATGGCGGCGAAGGCGTCGAAGTCGCGGTTGAGGATAGCGCTCCGGCACAGGTCGAGGCGGCGGGGCGCATCCGCCACCCGCGCGGCTTGAAGCGGACTGGTCGGCGCGAGGGCGTGTCCCTCGGTGGAGCCGGTCTTCTTGTGCGCCGCGCTGACGATGGCAATGCAGTCCACTAGCTGCCAGTGTTCGGGCGGGGCAATGGAAAAAGCGAACGAGTCCTCATCGCCCGTCCCTGCCTGCCATTCCACAAACCCGCTGGGGATGGAGCGGGCGGCAGAACCGGAGCCGCGGCGGGCAAGGCGCGAGAGTTCGGCTTCGCTCAAGGTTAGCCCGGCCGCGCGGCTCCCCGCCAGCGCCAGCGCCGCAAACGCCGAAGCAGAGGAGGCAATCCCCGCCCCGGAGGGAAAATTGTTTTCGGTGATGACCTCCGCCCGTTCCCCGATGCCCGCCATCCCGCGGATGAGGTCGAGAATGGCTGAGACGCGCTCCAAACCGGGACCGGTCACCTCGCGCCCGTTGATGACCAGTTCGTCGAACGGCAGCGACGGCTGAAAACTGACCGTCGTGCGCGTGAACAGCCCGTCGAGGTTCATCGAAATCGAACCGTTCATCGGGAGACGCAGCGCGTGATCGCGGTTGCCCCAATATTTGATAAAGGCGATGTTGGCAAAAGCGACAGCCGTTGCTGTGGGGTTACTAGACATTTGACGTAAATGACCCTTTCATTATCTTCAATCGCTAGTGTACCACGAACATCTAGCATCTCCAGCACCTGCCGTTTTTGTTCGAACGTTGCAGTATCCAACACATCTTTGATCGTCTCACAAAACAATCTTATGTCTTCCACTTGGGCATCAGACAAAACCAATTGTTCAAGAAACGAGGCAATTTCCGCCTGTTCCTTTCGGAGATTCCCTATATTTTCTTCAAGTCTCGCACGTCTTTCTGAAAGCATCTCACGTTCAAAATCTCCTGACAGGTACAGGTCCAGCAACTTATTTAATTGCTTTTCATTCTCAGCTATATGACCTTCTATCAACTCCAACCGGGCTGTCAAAGCCTGATTGCTCCTGCCTTGTTCCTCCTGTCGATCCTGTAAACCGGCAACAATGTATTCCGGATGCTGAATGATGTTGACAAGCCATGCCCATACCGCATCATCAACATCCCTTCCACGAAACATGGGCATATCACATCTCTTGATAGGTCGTCTTTCTGTCGCTTTGCAGTAGTAATAGGTATTCTTCTTTCTTGCGCGACCCTGATAAGTAAAGCCGCACTTGGCACACCTTAATCTTCTCGCTAAAAGATATTCATGCTTTAAGTGTCGATCTGCCTGTGCAAGATTGAATTTCATTCGCGCCTGCGCCAAATTGAAAGTCTCCTTATCAATGATTACAGGTACAGGGACGCCCACCCATTCATCCCGTGAACGAGGTACCTGTTTGCCAAATCCACATTTTGGCCTGGCAGGTCTTACCTTTCCATCATCGATTACCTTCGTCTTGCCATAATGCCAGGTGCCAGTATACGTCTCGTTTTTCAAGATGTGCCTTATCATTTCAGGCGCCCACGACCCAGGCTCATATTTCTTGTAGATGTGTCCATGTTTATCGCCCCGGGTGATGACCCTCATTTCGGTCAATTTTTTGGCAATGGCATTCATGGACATCGGACCACTATCGCCATCTCCTCTCAAATACCAATTGAAAACATTGACAACAATCTGCGCCTCCTCTTCATCCACTTCAAGCCAGGACTTGTGCGGCTCAGTAATTGTTTTATATCCGTAAGGTGGACGTGACCCGACAATCACAAACCCACTTTGCGCCTTGCCACGTTTTCCCCGCTTGCTTCGTTCCAGAATCTTTGCCTTTTCATATTCAGCAATACTGGCACGAATCTGTTTTTGGAGCCGGCCTTCATCGCTATTGTCATATTGACCAATCACATATTCAACCGTGACTCCCAATCGCAGGAACTCCTCCTCGATCAGCGCCTGATAAACGCTTTTTCGGGCAAGGCGATCAATGTCGTACACGATAATGACATCAATGGGTTCCTGGGCAGCAAAATCCCGCAAGGCATTAAGTTGAGGGCGATCAATGGTTGCACCGCTGTAATCCTCGGAGAATGTCATTAAAAGGACATAACCGCAATCGGCAGCATATTGCTTGCAGGCATCGACCTGGGTGTTTAAACTGTAGCCCTTGGTCTGTTCATCCGTACTGACTCTGGCGTAAATAACCGAACGCTTATTCATGAATGGTTTCCTTGTTGGCATTTGTCAAAATGCCAGCCGGGCCGGTCCGGCTGGCAGCAGTCAATCAATTCTGGACAGGGGATTTGAGGAAATCCTTCATCTCGTGAAAAAGTTCGGGACCCAGCACCTGGATCTGCTCATCAATTCCAAGACCTACGCCATTGATCAGGTCGGCAAGCAACATTCCCATGTTGCCTTCAACCTCGATCAGACTGGAACTTCCGGCAGCATCCTGCCATTCCTGACGGATGCGCGTGAGCGTGCCTACCAGTTGAAATCGTTGTGTGGAAGGGGGTTGAAACATGTGATTCTCCTTTTGGGGTTGGGCGACCTGTATTCCCCGGCTGGAATACAAATCGCCCTGATGGAATCCCACCAGGGCGAATCAAAGGGGCTGTATAATAAAACCAGCCCTCCCTCCGCTCTAGCCGGTGGGTTGGGTGAGGGTCGTATTGGTGCTACGAACACCAGTACGACCCGTTATTCTGGCTGTGAATTTCATTGCCAGCAATGAAATTATAGCACAGGTTTTACGGTTGACAAGTCCCCGTCATCAATCACGTTATGGCTATGTTGTTATGCCTTATTTCGTTTGGGTTTACGACCGCGCTTCTCTCCGTGCTGATCCCTGCTCTTCAGGAATTCCTGCAGGGATTTGCGGCTGACCTGCCAGGATTGCCCCCACTTGCGACCTGTGATCTTTTTGGCGCGCACCAATTTGCGGATGTAATCCAATTCATATCCACTGATCTGCACGGCCTCATATGTTGTCAGCCAATCTTCCATAGATGTTCGCGTCTCCAAACGATATTATAACGTTGTGAACGGGGAATTTGGAACTGGTGTCCCGGATGTAAATGTTCTGAAGCGGGGTATAGCATCCAGGACTACGGTTACTCTACGGAATAAAGTCCGAGAATTGTATGACTTCACAATATGAACGAATAAGAGGAGAGCATAACGGAAAGAAGGTTCCGGTTTTTTTACAACCTGATTCAAGGTCATCCACCCACACCATCAACTCCTGGATAATCCCGTAGGGAGTTTCGTATTCCAAACCGTAGAGTTTCCGTACTGGGGAATGCTACTTAAGGGTTGCCGCAAGGCAACTCTTATTTTTCATTGCAGTGAAAGGAAACTATGCACAAGAAAATATTCCATGCCCATTACAGGGCGATGCCGTTACAACGTCAAAGAAAATTGCAGTTCATCCAGGCAGGAGAATCTGCATGACCGTGGCAACTCCCTCTGAGGAAACAAAGCCAGACCTGACCCCGGAACAGAGAAAGGCACTGGGTCGGGTCTACAGCTACCTGATGGACATTGCACGAAAACGATTGGTCCAAAAGAATGCAGCTGCCAATCCACAACTGCCATCAGGAAATGTTGATGGTGACCAGGGAAGATCCGAGCGCGCAGCCGATGCTCCACAGAGTCCAGCGCCGGCATAATCATGCAATCGAGAACATACACAGGTTGTGCGATCAGAAGGAAGGAACAAGCACACAACCTGTCCATCGAAATTCCGCCAAATGATTCCAATTTGCAAAGACCTTTCAATTTGCATTTTTAAGGGGAGTCATGCCCAAACAAATGACTAAATCGTACAAATAGGGTAACAAATGTCATTTGAGATTCGCAGAACCGGTACTAAAATATCCCGCTTTTGACGTTTAGTTTTGAGGTCAACCATAATGAACCACTTCAAAAGGATGTGGGGTCATTATCTGGCGCTGGTGATCGTGATTACCATCCTGATTTTCCCCATCTCCTGGATCTACAGGCTAATTCATCGATACTACGGACCCGAGGATGCCCTCGTGGCCCTGGTCGTCATATCCATTGGGATCATCATCCTTGGAATCCGGGGCGGCAATTACGCCTATACACTTCATCGTTTTGTCCGGGACGAATCAGAAAGAAGAACGCAGGGGGATGGAAAACAGGTTGTCTTTGAAATGTTCGGGATCGAATTCTATCAATCCGGTTCTTCCCAATCAAACCCCGTGGCACCCCAAAATGAAACCATCCAACAAGATACCCGGGACGACCATGACGATCTACAGGATCTGATCTCATCCGGAAACCGCAAGCGCCGTGGAAAACAAACCCGCTACCCGGAAGACAGAATCCGCAGGGTGGTACTGCGCTGGGAACGGCGCGATCCATCCTTCTCCGCCAGAACCCTGGAGGAGTTTCTCGAAGAGGAATTTGGCTGTGGACCGGATGGTGTGCTGCTGGTACCCACCTCCACGTTTTATGACTGGCGGCGCAACGTATTAAAGGAAATAGAGGAAAAACAAAGGAAAACCCTGACAGAAACACCCTCGTAACCAGCCCGTCGGAGCCAGATCAAGAGGAAAATAATTTCCGTAGATATCCCGTAATCCAAACCGTACAATTCCCGTACTCCCAGATGCTACTAATGAGCCGCCGACAAAGCGGCTCATTTTTTTCAGCATCTGAAGGGAACACTATGGCAAAGATAATCGTGTATCTGGGCGAACAGGAACGCGAGGCGCTGCAACAACTTGCACAGCGTGAAATGCGTGTGCCGCGTGCCCAGGCAGCCCTGATCATTCGCCGGGAATTGACCCGGCTGGGCATGCTGCCTGAACAGGAAAAAATACAGGAGATAGAGCGACCGGAAGGACAACCGGCGGAGGTGCAACCATGAGATGTTCAACCTCTTCCGCAACCATCAAGCACAGTTACCCTGTTGTTGGAGGGGCATGGACTGTCTCTCCGGTCATGACAACAGAGTGCAATGGGATTCGACTCCAGCCCGGAACGCACAAGGGGGACGATCATGTTTGACGCCATCAGCGCCGTGTTATCAGGGGTTCTGCTTGTTTTCCTTTCCATGCTGGGGGGGCGGGATCATTTATTTCCTCCTGCGGGATTGTTTGAAACGCCATATCCGGCACAAGGACCAGGAGGGGTCCTCATGAGCACCAGGATCATTTGTATCGCGAACCAGAAGGGCGGGGTCGGCAAGACCACCACTGCCGTTTCGCTGGCGCATGGCTTGACCCAAAAAGGAAAACAGGTTCTGTTGATCGACCTGGATCCGCAGGGACAATGTGCCACCGCTCTGGGGCGCAGTCCCGAGCCAGGCGTGTTCTACCTGCTCACGATGGGACATACGCTGCAGGAGACCGCCTTCCTGAAATCCTGGGTGCGGTTGTCCGGACGCGAAGGTCTGTATTTGTTTCCGGGGGACCAGCAGACAATGGCAGCCCAGACCGTGCTCAACGCACAGGATAAACCCATCTCCGCCATCCGACAATCGGTCAGTCGTTTTTTCAGGGAGGGACTGCACTACATCATCTTCGATACAGCGCCCAGCGTGGGCGGCATCCAGGAACGGGCGGTCTGGGCTTCCGATCTGGTGATCGTGCCGACTGCCACCGAATTCCTCTCCGCAGACGGGCTCGGCAAGGTGCTGCACATGATGAGCATCCTGCAGGAAAGGAAGAACTGGCGGGGCAATCTGCTGGGAATCCTGCCGACCTTCTTCGATGAACAAACCCGCGAGAGCAAAGCCACGATGGAGAATCTGCAGGAAAAGTTCGACGCCAGCATGTTGCAGCCCATCCATCGTTCGACCCTGCTGCGGGAATGTGCCGCCGAAGGGAAAACCATTTTTGAGTTCGATCCATTGTGCCGGGCTGCCAAGGAGTACCAGGCGCTGGCCCAGCATGTCATGAAGTTCTAGGAGGCGGAGATGAATCAACGACGTGATCCCTTTGAGACTGCCGAGCCTGCTCCAACCGTCCCGGCAGTTCCCAATCTCTACGACTCCCTGCGTGTGGCAGCGCCGCGCAAGCGCAACCGGCAGTGGGAAAAAGGACAACAAAGCCGCAAGGTCGTCTATCGCGGCATTGATCCCAAGCTGGCATTGAAGGTCAAGGCAATTGCTGATGACCTGCTGGTTCCCTCCGGTGAGGTGGCATGTGTGGTGCTCGACCATGCCCTGCGTTCCTATGAACGCGGGGATTTCGATCTCCATCCGCGACCCAATCCGGAACGCATGCGCATGACGCTCTTCCCTCGAAGCGACTCCTCACATTCGATCAACAGACCTCAACGTACTCCCAAACAAAAACAACCGGAAGCCTTGTGGAAGGTCATCACCACCTGGCGTGGCTTCTCTCCTGAACTCAAACAGGAACTGGCAGCGCTGGCATCCGACGATGGCTTGCATGTACCCATCGGGGAATTGATCACAGCCCTGCTGCGCTTTGGTCTGAAAGCGTATGAAACCGGATTGTTGGTGCTTGAACCCAAACCGAAATCCACCACATTCACTTTAGCGCACAAAGGCAAATGATGAAGTTCCACCAAAAAAACCTTTTTCAATGGAATGAGATGAGGAACGCAGGCGGCATGGACAACGTGCCGCCTGCGTCCTGTCCACGTTCCGCCCACGCATCCGCCTACGTTGCCGCCTACGTTGAACGCACAGGAAGGGCTGGGATGCATGAAATCCTGTGCGAACGATCTGTGAGACCTGTGGAAAAAAACAGGCTTGTTTCGCGGGGAGGTCCTGCATGAGCGAACTTCAACAAGCCTGGAGTTCCGTGTTGACTCAACTACAGATGGACATGCCGCGCGCCTCGTATGAAACCTGGGTGCTGGGCACGCAAGCCCTGGAATTGCAAAACGATGTGCTGCTTGTTTCCACACGCAATGCCTATGCCCGTGACTGGCTGGAGTCAAGACTGACCAGCACAGTGCAGAGATTACTGGTCGGCGTGTTAAATCGTTCCGTCTCTGTGAAGTTCGTTGTCGGCGATGAGTCACGTGAAGAGATGGAGATGGAGACCGAAGCGGATGAGATGGAAGAATCGGAATTAAACATCGAGCCTGTGCAGTGGCTGGATTATGACCGCATCGTCCAGCCGCACAAGCAGATCGTGGTGAAAGGCTATCTGCGAAGACTGGGGATGGAGATCGGACCCAAGGCGGTCTGGTTGTATGTGGGATTCCATCAAGCGGCATGGCGGGTGCAGGATCAGAATGGTCCATCTGGAAAGCCGCTATACAGCCGTGAGGTGATGCGTTTCAGCGCCATGAGCAATGGCGCCTTCTGGCGCTTATTGAAACACGCCGGCATTCAAGCACACCTGACCGGACTCGTGCAACGGGTCGATTCCCAGGATGCGCGCCGTTTCCGACGCGGAAGGGACGGACGTCCGCATCGTGCGCCGATCTGCTACCAGGTTTTCATGACTCCGCGCCTGACACGCGCCGACGCCACTGCGGTGCATCTGCGATTGAAGGCATTGATCGAAAAACACAATTCCATTACCAGCGCCTTGCAGGAAATGCTGGCAGTCGAAGATGTCATGGAACTCCTCGATCCGTTGGACGTGAAGTTATCCCATCCCCCATTGAACACGGTGATGGATATGGTGAAGCGGGAAACAGGTGAAAACTTTTCACCTGAAATCGAGCGTCTGGCGCAGGAACTGCATCGTAGGATCATCAACTGCCTCGGTGACATCCACATCCCGCACTACTTCATCACGGAAACCATCCACCGCTACAACCTGACACCCGCACAAGCCTGGCTGATCACGGTCGCGCGCGATATGGCATTCATCAATACCCGCACTGGCGAGCGCCGGGATACAGTGACATTCAAGTGCGGATACCAGGAGATGGCGGAACTGATCGGTTCCAACCGTTACAAGACCGTGCAAGCCTGGCTTCAGCCGCATTGGACTTCGCAACAGCGTGGGGGCAACCTTTCCCGTTTTCTGCAGGAAATCGACCTGCCGGATTCAAAGACCTACGCCGACCTGCGCGTCGAGTCGATGCCGCGTGCCTTTCGGGTATTGCTGGACGAACCGCTGGACGCAGATGGGAGGAATAAGGTGGACGCAAATGGGAGTCATATGGCAGACGCAGATGGGAGTAATAGCTGGACGCAAATGGGAGCATTAGCAGACGCAAATGGGAGTCATATGGTGGACGCAAATGGGAGTGATTTAAACTCTTTTAAACACCCCTTAAACACCGACAAGAAAAACACTTCCACCACCCAGCACGCGCAAAGCGCGAAAGCAGCGGAGGCGGTCGCTCCTGATTTTTGGAAACTTGAACTCCTTCTTCAGCAGAATGATGTGCATCCCAAAGTCCAAAAAGAACTGCTCGAAGTTCAAGCCTCCGTGCATGCCTTTGTCTCGTGGGTGCTGTATGTCGCCAGCCTGCAGAGTGGGAATCTTTCCGATCCCCTGGGCTATGCCATCAGCCGCCTGCGAGAACATCCCCTGCGTGAAGCGCGCGGCGTATTCCGGCAATTCGCCGACCTGACGCCGAAGGAGTTGCTGGCATTAATCGACTCCACCCCCACCCGGGCATATGAACTGCCCACAAAAATTGAACATCCCCTCGCGCACGACTGGAAGAAGGCAATGGGTTCCAATAACCCAAGGCTGCCGGTTGTGCGTGAAATCCTCTTTGGTGAAGGAGCCAGTGAATAACATGCAATTACAGTTTCTGATCACCTCGCAGCAGCGTGCCAGCGGCGCGATGTTCATGGAGTCTTTGAACGATACCGTGCTGGCGTTTATCTATCCCACGGATGGAACACGGACCTTCCACACCTTCTTCTGCCCGCCCATGCGGATCATTGCACTCAGTGCGCAAGGACAGGTGGTATTCGATGAAGTCATCACAAAATGGCGCTGGGTGAAATTGCCCGTTTGTCGATACGTGATCGAGACCGGACCGAAGGTGGACTATCACCCATATCTCCAGACGGTTTTATCCGTGGCGCTGGACCTGCCTCAGCAAGGTTCAATCGACCCGAGCCTGCGCATGGACAGTTTGTTGTTCGCACTGCTGGCAGAAGCGGTCGCCGACATCCGCCGCATTCGGGATGCTCATCGCGGCGAGGTGCGGCCTGAAATCCAACGGCGCAGATTCGAAGCCTGGGAACGCGGGCAAATCGTGAGTTCTGCCGGGTTCATCCTGGATCTTTCGCATGCCTGGAATCTGCCGGATGGCGCGGTGAAGTTATCGTATTCTGTCTTGAAAGCCGAGGAACCCTATCTGGATGAGATCGTGGCGGCGTCCGTGGCTGGGATCCCCTGGCGGCACGAATTTCCCAATCACTGCATTCGCTGCGGCAAGTCCGCTTCCTGGCGACCGATCCTCAACCCAACTCCAAATGCACCGGTGGAAATTCTGTGGCGGTATCAGCGACCGGAGAATGCCATCCCGATCTGCCATCACTGCACTGAAACCTTGAACCTGCTGCGGGATGAGTCGTTGCAACTTGATCTGGTTTGGGGACTTTGGGGTCCGCGCTTCGAAGCCTTTTGGGGATGGCATCGCGCCATGAAGAACAACCGTTTACCGAGGGATTGGGACATGTACGCCCATCCGCTCTGGCCGGCAGACTTTGGCGGAGAAGGGTGGGAGACGGGCAGCGGCGCTTTGAAGTTCGCCGAACCGCGGCCACCGCATCAGGTTATCCGGGATGAACAACACATGCAAGCCTTGCGCCGTGGGTTGTTCACTAAAAAGTTTCGCGGGCGACAGCCGGGCGAGACCCCCTTGCAGAAGTTATTAGACTTCCGGCTCGATATTTCACAAGGAGAACCTCGATGACTTTTTTTGCCTTTCTCGGCGCGCTTAGTTTGAGCGTGCTCGCATTTGAACTGCTGAACGTTTTTCAGAATGCCTTCAGCACCTTTGGCGGCAATCGCCTGATGAATTTCCAGTCTCAAACCCCCATCAAGAGACGCTCGACCTGGGAGGCGTTATTGATCGCCATCCTGCCGGGACGCTTTGATCCCGATCAGGCGAAGAACATGAGTGATGTGATCAGCCTGCTTCGTCGTGCCGGCTATCCCTACGATACCCCCGGTGAATTCTATGCGGTGGCGATCCGCGACTTCTCGACCTTCCTGCTGGTGGGCGGGATGCTGGCAGGGGCATTGGCGGCCATGAACATTATCGCTGCCGCGCCGGTGATCGCCATGATCTTCATTCTGCTTGGATTACGCCGACCCTATGTGCGCTTGAAGACGCTCGCAAAGAAACGCGCTGAGTCGTTGCGCAATAACATGTTGATCGGTCTATCGGTATTGAGTTCCCTGCTTTCCTCCGGTGTGGGCGTACAGGAAGCACTGCGCCGCGCTTCGACCGTGGGTGGACCATTCTGTAATCTGCTTGGGTTACTCGTTGCGCGCATGGAGGTGGAGGATTTCACCAAAGCCGTTGACGTGACCCGCGCCCACCTGCCTGATCCGAAGGATGTTGAAGCGAATCTATTCCTGCGTGACATCTATGACTTCTTCGCCAACAATCGTCCAGTCTTGTCCAGTGTGCAGGGCTTGCAGGAGTCAGTGCATCGTTCCGTGGTGGAATCGACTGAAGAACGCGCGGCCCTGGTGCGTCAACGCGCCGGCTTGTTCGGGGTGATGGCGGTACTGGGTCTGGTGTTGGCGATCATCGCGCCGTTCATGGGGTCGGGGTTGATGTAATGCCAGGTTCACGAACTCCGAATATTTATCATCCCTTCTGGCGTTCGCTTGCCTATTGGATCTTCGTGACAGCGGCTATGCTTGCTGCGTTTTTCATCGTCCGCAAACTGACTCTCTGCTGGACCCTGACTGCCCTACCAGGTGTACCACCCGCAGAGTGCGCTCTACAAAACCAACCATCTTCCGATCTGCCGGCCTCCCCCAATCCAGCAACAACAAACGATCTTCCAATCGAATTATCCGCGCCGGAAATGGAATTGCCTCAATGGGATGGCGCCAGCAGAATCAACATCGCCTTCTTTGGCTTGCGCGGCGACGATGGACAAGGGGAAGGCTGTCCGACCTGCACTGATACGATCATGGTTCTGACCGTGGACCCGGCCACAAAAACCGCTGGCATGTTGTCCATCCCACGTGATATGTGGGTCAACATCCCAGGGGCAGGGTATGGGCGCATCAACACCGCTTGGGCAATTGGCGAGAATGCCAAACTTCCAGGCGGTGGACCACAACTTGCAATGCAGACCGTCTCGCAATTCATCGGCATGCCAATTCATTACTATGTGCAGGTGGATTTTGGGACGTTTGTTTCGTTCATCAATCTGATCGGCGGCATCGATGTGTATGTCGAGGAACGCATGGTGCTCGATCCGCTCGGCGCGGGACAGGATCATTTTGTGTTGAAGCCGGGAGATTACCGCCACCTGACCGGACCGCGCGCCCTGGCGTATGCACGCTGCCGGCATGAATCACAAGGCTGTTCGGGCGGAGACGTGGGACGCGCCAAACGCCAGCAACAGGTCATCCTCGCGATCCGCGACAAGGTACTGGAAGGGGAAACCTTTGCCACCTTGATTACCCAGGCACCGCAGTTGTATGCAGAATTTTCTTCTGGGATTCACACCAACATGTCGTTGGAAGATGCAATCCAACTGGCAGTGTTGGCGAAAGACATTCGGGTGGATGACATCAAGAGAGGCGTGATTGATAACACGATGGCGATCCCAGCCGATACAACCATCAACGGTGTGCCGGCAAATGTTTTGCGTCCTGTTCCGGATCTTATTCGCATCCTGAGGGATGAAATCTTTGTCCCAGGTGGTCCGCTTAGTCCATTGGCGCAAGGTGATCCAGTGGCGCTGATGCAATCTGATCAGGCGAAGATCAGGATTATCAATAACACCTATACTGCCGGTTTGGAGCAACGCACAGCCACCCTCCTGACCGCGCAAGGTATGCAGGTGGTGGAATATGGCGTGCCAACCGGCGCATCAAACACCACGAAAATAATTCTTTACTCTTCAAAGTTATATGCCCTGCGGTATTTGACGGAACTCCTTGGGGTGGGAAGTCAGCAGATCACCATCCAGCCTGATCCAGCGTCCACAGTGGATATGGAGATCCGACTTGGAGAGGATTGGGTAGGCAGAGTCCCGAGCGGGTATTAGCCCATCCACTGGTTCTAAAAACAAAAACGCCCCGTATCCGTCGGAGCGTTCGAAGGGAGAAATTCAAAGCCCATTTTTATTTGAGAAAATGCTTGACTTTTAATTATTCCTGTTCTAAAATACAATTTAGATTAGACTAAATTTATCGGCTTTATCTGTATTGGAGGCATGTATGAAAAACCAACTAAGTCGGCGGGATTTCCTGAAACTGGGGGCTTTTGGTGTGATCGGGGCTGGAGGCGCAACTGCCATCATGCAGTCCAAAGGTAAATCCCACTCACGCCATAACCTCCCTCCCATGCAAGACATGGATCATGGGGGCGGTGTCATTCCTGGTACGGGGGATGTGGACCATGAAAAAAACGGCTTTAATCCGGGAGACATACTCACTGACTTCGACTATGGAAAAGTATCCATTCTTCCCGATGGCAGAACCCTGCGTGAATATGAAATCACGGTCATCAACAAGAACATAGAAGTTGTGCCTGGCATCGAATACCCCGCCTGGACGTATAACGGGCGCATTCCGGGACCGACCATTCGTTGCACGGAAGGCGACTTGATCCGCATCACGATGACCAACGGAAGCAACCATCCTCATAGCATGCACTTTCACGGTTTCCACCCGGGCAACATGGATGGCGTGCCCGGTTCGGGACCAGGCGGATATGTCGAACCCGGCGACAGTTTTACCTACGAGTTTGATGCGGAGCCATTCGGTCTGCATCTCTATCATTGTCATGTCTTTCCGCTGGCGCGCCATATTGCCAAGGGTTTATATGGCACGTTTATTGTGGATCCCAAGGAAGGTCGCCCACCCGTGGATCGTGAAATGGTCATGGTCATGAGCGGCTTCGATGTGGATTTCGATGATGTCAACGATTTCTATGCCGTCAATGCCATTCCCTTTTACTATCAGAATCATCCGATCCAGATCAAAGTCGGCGAGAAGATCCGCATCTATCTTGTGAACATCCTGGAATTTGATCTGCTCAATTCCTTCCACCTGCATGCCAATTTCTTCCATTACTACCCAACAGGTACCAGCCTGACCCCCTCCGAATTCACGGACACGATCATTCAAGGTCAGGCCCAACGCGGGATACTGGAGTTCTCATACAAATATCCCGGCATGTACATGTTTCATGCTCACGTAACCGAATTTGCCGAATTGGGCTGGAACGGTATGTTCGAAGTAACCGAATAGTTTAGAGGTATGTCATGACTCAAAGTCCATCCAATCGCTTCACCTTCCGGACCTTTATCCTGCTGCTCATCCCGATCATTCTTCTCGCCGGCGTGATCGTCCTCTTCCTTTCCACAGGGGGAGGATTGAATCTCGACTCTGCCGCGCCGGTTGAGAATCTGGATATCGAGCGGTATGTTCTCAAACAAGGCAGCATCGAATTGCAGGTGCGCAACACGAGTCCGGAAGAAATTACCATCGCCCAGGTCATTGTGAATGATGCGGTCATGCCATTCGAGGTGTATCCAGATGCAGTCGTCCCTCGATTGGAGCGTGCCACCATTACCATCGCTTATCCGTGGTCGTATGGTGAGGCATATGGCTTGATCATCTTTACCGGAAATGCCATTCCCTTCACAGTGGACATCCCGGTTGCGTTCGAAACGCCTCAACCGGACACCGCCACCTTCTGGGGATTCACACTCATCGGTTTGTATGTCGGCGTAATCCCGGTCTTTCTGGGAATCTTCTGGTTTCCGGCGTTGCGACAAATGGGACGCCGGACCATGACCTTCCTGATGGCGGCAACGGCGGGTCTGCTGGTCTTTCTTGGGCTGGACACGGTCGCAGAAGCGCTGGAGTTTGCCGGGAAGATCCCTTCCTCCTTTCAGGGGATCGGCTTGATCGGAATCGGTGGAGTGGCAACCTTCCTGTTGTTGGAGGCGATCTCGAAACGCCAGTCTGAAATCACCGGCAACGAAGCGGATAAGCGGCTGGCTATCGCCTTTGTGATCGCGGTCGGCATCGGCATTCACAACCTTGGAGAAGGGCTGGCAATAGGCGCTGCTTATAACGTCGGCGAAATTGCTCTGGGCACTTTCCTGGTGGTGGGTTTCATCATCCAGAACATTACTGAAGGATTGGGCATCATTGCGCCAGTCCTGCGTGATAGACCCGGGGTCGGCAGGCTCGCGATCATGGGGTTGGTCGGTGGAGCGCCTGCCATTCTGGGAGCCTGGATCGGAGGATACACCCCCTCGCCCTTCCTGACGGTGCTGTTCCTGGCCATCGGCGCAGGCGCGATTTTCCAGGTGATCTACGAAATCGCCAAACTGATTCAAAAGGATACACAGCGTGAAGCCATGCCCATGATTGTCTTTAGCGGAGTCCTGACCGGTATGATGATGTTGTGGGTCACCGGGTTGTTGATCAAATAGGAGCCTTCCAATGGAATCGTCTCTGACCATATCCATTCAGGATTACCTGAAACATATTTACGAGTTGACGGAAGGCGGTCAGAATGCCAGCACGAATGCCCTTTCCGAACGGCTCAACGTCAAGCCGGCATCCGTGACGAACATGGTGCAAAAACTTGCCGCCGCGCAACCCGCCCTGGTCGAATACCAAAAGCATCAGGGCGTCACGCTGACCAAAGAGGGCAGGAAAGCCGCCTTGGAGGTTATCCGGCATCATCGTCTCCTGGAAGCCTGGCTGGTAAAGACGTTGGGCTATTCGTGGGATGAAGTCCATGAGGAGGCAGAACGCCTTGAGCACGTCATTTCGGAGGATTTTGAACGGCGGATGGCAGCGGCAATGGGACATCCCCTGCGCGACCCGCACGGGGAGTTAATTCCCACTGCCGATCTGGTCATGCCATTGGAGGATTCGACCCCTCTCTCCGCACTGCGCCCGAAACAAAAGGCGAAGATCCAATGTGTAAAGAATGCAGATGCGGAATTGCTCCGCCATCTTGAAGATCTTGGACTCCTTCCCGGCGCACAGATCGTGATCGTTGACTATTCATCGTTCGATCACAATCTGACCGTGAAGTCCGGTGCAAAGGTCAGCGTTCTTGGACTAAATATTACCGGTAAGATATTTGTTGACTATCCTGGTTAAGAGAGTTGTATGTTGAAGAAAAGTATTTTCCTTTTAATATTGGTTTTCCTGTCAGCCTGTCAGTCCGGCGGACCGTCCACCAAACTCACAGTGGAATTGAGCGATTTTGCAATTACCCCCAATCAGCTGTCCGTGCCAGCCGGTGCAGAAATCCAGATCAAGGTTGTCAACAACGGCACCGTGGAGCATAACTTTTATATCATGCAATATGGCGTGGATGTCGGTGATATGTTTGATGAAGAGGATATTGCCAATGCGTACTGGGAGGTGGATGCCCAACCAGACGAGAGCGTGGAACTAAGTTTCACAGCGCCCGACCAACCGGGTACCTACCAGATTGTCTGTGGGATGCCAGGGCATTTGCAGGCAGGCATGGTTGGAACGCTCGAAGTTGTCAAATAGAGATATCTGAAAGTTCAACAAAGACGGGAGAGTTTTACTCTCCCGTCTTTGTTTTATGTTCCTTGATGCCTATGGCTGGCTCTCCAACATGAGACCAGCCTCTTGCCAGGCGGTTGTGCCTCCCTCCAGCATCCAGACATTTGTGTATCCCTGGACTAATAGTGTAGCAACCGCTTTTTTTGCCATGCCGGATGTCAAGCAGTAGACAAGGATCTTAGCATCCTTCTCGGCTGGTAATTTAACCGTGTTTTGTTCGATCTGATCATACGCCAGACGAACATCCGTATCCGGGATGTCTCCCTCCCAAGGGGTATGAACATTGATCATGGTGAAATCCTTGTCTTCCAGCATGGTCTGTAATTCCTGCACAGATACCACTCGATAAGGAATGCCATTCATTTCAGCCTGGATACCGATCTGTTCCTGTGGCTGGCAAGCCACAAGCGAAAACAAACCGATGCCAATCAGTACCAGGCATACATTTAATCGTGCAAACATTGCGTCTCCTAATGTGTTTCTTTCTTTCATGGCTCGACGGGATAACCGGCAGTCATCCAGGCTTCAAAACCGCCGAGCATTGGGGTAACCTTACTGAAGTCATTTTCAAGCAGTATGGACGCCGCACGGGCGCTCGATTCTTCGCTTGGTCAGGTACAGTAGGTAATGATCCATTGTGCTTTATCCAACTCCGCCAGACGCGTTTCAAGTTCGGCAAGTGGAATGTTGATCGCACCGGCAACATGGGCGGCTTGATACGCTTCCACGGAACGTACATCCACTACGATAGCGGCGCCTTCCTCCAACGCAGCCTTGGCGTCGGGCAGGCTTACACGTGGAATATCCGGGTACGTCTCCTCTTCATGGGATGTAACAGACGTCGGGGTGGCGGGAACGTTTTGATTTGCCCACAGGATCGCGGCGGCAATCAATAGGAGTCCGCCGCCAAGTGCGAGAAAGAGCGGAACAGGGGACTTTTGATTCTTTCTTTTCTTCATCTAAACTCCATAAGTAACTCGGGCTAAAGTTAAACCATCGATGTGACCTTTACGGACATCGAAGGGGACGCTGTAATCAAGCGAAATATACGGTTGAAAGCTTAAGCGATGGGGGGACGTAAAATGGGAAAGGCGCGTTCCAATGAATGCAAATTGATCCGTATATTCACTTGCTGTATGATTTCATGGTTCGGATCTGTTGGGCACGGCGCAGAATGAATTCCTGTTTGCAACTGACATATCAGGCAAAGATCCAGGTTGGTTGCCCTGGCATCTTCCTGTGACTGTGACAAGCATTCGCACAGGGATGCGGCTGGAAACAAATGTGCAGACAACCCCACCAGAAGAAAAGCCAGTGTCACAATCAGGAGAACACGATGAGATCCATTCATACTTTACAATGAAATTGCCTTCCGAAGGAACATTATACTTTGGACGGCAATCTCAAAGATGAAAGTTTGTTTAGGGTTCGCGTATCGGAACTTCGATTGTCCAGTCTCCTGCTTTTTCAAAGTTAAGTGTCATGGTAATCGTATCGCCAACCTTCAAATCCTGCGTCAAACCAACGAGCATGACGTGCAAGCCGCCAGGCTTGAAAATGATCTCCTGTTGCGCAGGGATAGGCAAAGCCTCCTGCATTTGCATGGACATCACGCCATTGTCATCCATCATACTCATGTGTACCTCGGCAGCAGATGCGACGTCCGTGCTGGCGCTGAGCAATGTATCATCCGCGTCGGTCGCATTACTGATAATGAAATATACCGCGCCGTTATTGCCCGAAGCGGCAGGGCGAGCCCAGGCATCCATTACCTTGAATTCACCCGACCTTGCACATCCACTGACCAACAATGTTGCCAGCAGGATTGTAGAAATCAAAAGTTTGTTTTTCATATGTGTCCTTCTTGAAAATAGAATTTGACTTTCATCGTCTGCTTTGAACCTTTGGTTCGCAGCAAGATGCCTGGATAAACCAGTATTGTTCAGTCGTTTTTTTGTCAATGACAACCTCATCAAGGCGACATCCCCTCATGATTCGTTTCTTTCGGTTCGTCCATTACAGGCGGAAACCCTTTACGAGCCAGAAGGTCCTGCATGGCGGCAATTTCGCTTGTTTGTGCATTGACGATGGATTGTGCTAATGCCAACACTTCGGGGCTTTTGGCGCTCTCCAGCGCCGCCTCCCCCATGAGCACTCCACCACGGTGGTGGACAATCATCAATTGCAGGAATAATCCATCGGCTTTCACACCCTGCAATTCGCGTAATTCATTCAACTGCACCTGGGTGGCCATCCCAGGCATTCCACCATTGACCGGCATGTCCATCCACATCATAGCCGGGTCGGTGCTGGCAATTGGATATTGCCATACGGCCAGCCACCCCTGCATCTGACCAATCTGCGCTTGTTGTGTCAGCATAATGTCCAGGGCAAGCTGTCGCATTTCCGGGTCTTCTGTCCGGTCACGAAGCAGTGTAGCCATATCCACAGCTTGTGCGTGGTGCATCATCATGTCCCTGGCAAAGCCTGCCTCAGGAGAGTTTTCGCCAGGCGCAGAGGACTGCCGTGTGCCCAGCCAGAAGGCAAGCACTGCCACACTCACCAACAATACAGCGAATGATAAGAGCATGAGAACATCTAACTTGTGCACCGCGCGGGGCAAGGACGTCTCAGGCGGTAATTCTTCGGTCATCATCATGTCTCCTAGCCTGGTTGCCCCACTCCACCCGTGCAAGGTGCTCCAGGCTCAGGTCCTTGTGGGCTCAGTTCGTATTGTTCAATAAAGTCCTTTATCCTGGGATCATCAGCCTGCTCCACCTGAAGTTGGTATCCCCAGGCGGAAATTACAATCGGGCTGGGCAGATCAGGGTATGGACTCAGCAAGCGAAAACCGCTTTGACGGGTGAGTGCCTGTAATGTCCGAACTTCCAAGTCAGGCAGGTCAGGTCGATAGGTGATCCAGACCGCGCCATGTTCAAGGGAGTGAACTCCATTTTCATTCGCGATGGTCTCGGTATACACACCACAATTTTGCCAGACAGGATTGTGGGCTCCCCCAACAGGCGGAGTCTGGTCGTAACTTACGGTTTCACTGACATGATCCCGGCTAAGAGCGGTGTATTCCGTAACTCCCTCGATCTGTTGTTTTCCCTGCTCCCTGGCGTTGAACATGAGAAAAATCGCGATAATCGCCGCGAAGGCCAAACTGCCGGAGATGATGCCATTACGCAACTTCAGGCGGCGTTCCGCTTGGCGTGCTACCTTTTTTGTGGAAATGGATTTCTTGTTTTTGGGTTGCATCGGGGTCCTCTTAATCATTTAACTTTAAGATTGTATTACCAGACCGAAGATTGCTATTTTGAATCTTTCAAGATCTGTCGAATATCATCTGCAATCTCTGTGGCAGTCGTACCATACGGGAAGGTCATGAACAGACTGCCACTCTGATTCAGAACATACACACTTGCCGTGTGGCTTACCAGATAACCAGCTGCGCTATCTGATTCCTGCTTCTCAACAAAAACTCCCAACTCCTTCCAGATTGAAGCAAGCGCTGTCATATCGCCACTCAGTCCTATGAATTCAGGATTGAATCGCGCGGCATATTCAGCAACTTTATCAGGCGTATCACGGTCCGGGTCGGCGGTAATCATCACGAAACGAACCTTTTGCGCATCCTCCCCCAGGTTATCATTGACCTGTTTGAAGGTTGCTAGGGTGACAGGACAAACATCGGGACAACTGGTGTATCCAAAAAATAGCAATACGATTTTGCCTTTTTGTTCGCTCAGACGAAACACTTCTTCGTTGGCAGTCTGGAGGGAAAAGTCTGTCACAGGCAAAGGAGGGTTGATCACCGTGCCGTGAAAGGAATAAGGTTTTCTGAAGACAAATTCCACAAGCATCGTCAGCCCAATGACTGCTGTCGCGATCAACAGCACAAAATACGGATTCTTCTTAATCATGTTTCTCTCTTTTATCCATTAATTTTCTCGCGCCAAACATCCCAAGCCCAAGGGCTGGCGCGGCAAGCAGGAACAAGATATATCCATGACCCTGCCACGCCAGTACGATGCCTACGATAAGCATGAGCAGGCTAAGGGTGACCACTGAGATTGCCAGACCTCCCTCCACATGAACTGTATCAAACCCAAATATGGCGACGGAAAGCAGGCTGATCCCCGACAATATCATCACCACAACATCCACGGAGTGCGGCAAAATTCCTGGGATCGGAACGAGCACATACAGCCCAAACCCGACAAGCAAGACAATCCAATGCCACTTAATCAATGTTGGTACCCATTCGTGTTATCAATGTTTTTCTCCTTCACTTTTAATTTCAAATGTGGCAGGAACCTTGGTACCCGTGCCGCGTAGACTTGCCACTCCGCGCCGAATCTCTCTTCCAGCGAACTCTCTTCGCGCCGTGCTCGACGAGAGAACGAAGGCACGGTCATTATCAACAACACCAACGGCGTCCATGTGAGATATGTCAACAGGATTCCGAACATCACCAGCCAGTAGCCGAGATACATGGGATGGCGGATGAAACCGTATGGTCCGCGCTGGACGAGGCGATGCCTCTCCTGCAACGGTGCGGACGAACCTGTGCTCACACCATACATCGCGCCCAATGCCCGGCGAGCCCGCAGGGTGAGACACAGCCCGACGAGAAAGATGATCAGCCCAAGGGGACGCGCGAGCGATATTACAGGTTCGGGCAATCGCAATGGAAGAGGAATCCACAGCAGAAATCCAAACCAGATAAAAAAGGCAATCGCCGCAAATCCGAAGACGACCTGCGCCCAGGCAGGCAAGGCAAACCACCCGCTCGAAATCAAACGCGGCGCATCCAGGTGATGGATACTGCCCAGCCAACTCATAACGACGGCAAGCCCCAGGGCAATTGCGCCCATGACAATAATCAAGTTCGTAACGGCTTCGAGGTCCATTGGATGGTCGAATCAACTCAACAATTCAAGCAGGAAGACTGCCAGAAAGCCAACAAAAAAAGCGGAGGTCAACAGCGGATTTTCCGCCACCTCATGGGCTTCGGTGAGTAATTCCTCCGTTACTAGAAAGAGCAACGCCGCCGCTCCGAAAGCAATCACGCCCGCAAGCAAAGCTCCGCTTATCAGTGAAAGCGCCGCGCTGCCTGCCACAGCGCCAAAGATAAACAATCCCGATAAATGTTTGAGGGATCGACGCGCACGTCTCCTGCGTCAACGATGAGATTGTTCGAGTCATACACCGTGATTGAACTTAATTCCGGTTCAAGCGGTTCACTGAAGATGAGTTCCACTTGGGCAGGGGATTTCTCCAAAACGGCATTCGCCTCGGGTGTGGAACGCAATAATAGGGTGTGAGCAGACACTGGAGTGACTACCCATGCGCTATATGCGAGGATAAGAAAGATCAACCAGATCGAACGATTTTTTATTTTCACGTGAACTCGGCTAGAAGCAAGTGCTATTACTTGTACCTATCAACGAGGCTTGCGCCGCGCCATCACTCCCAGACTTAGGGCGATCAGTCCAATCAACAGACTGAGATAAACGAGCCAATTGGTCATGCCGGAGCCAGAACCTTGTTGTGCAGACTCAATACTGGGAAATTGGAGTATATCTGCGCCTTCCACTTCCTCGGGTTCAACCTCCGCGTTTACATCTGCATCGCCTAACCTGCCGCCGAAGATGAGTGTATATGTGCCCGCTACCGTGGGCAGAATGGGCGCAACAAACTGACTATGGGTATCCTCCCCCAGGGGCTGGAGTGTAAGCGTTTTGCTTTGCCCGCCGTACGAAACGGTGACAGACAGGGAGGAAACATCTTCCACAGGCTGTGCTTCTCCACTGCTGGTGTTGGAGACGTTGACGATAATGGCGTTCTGCTGTCCGACAATCGCTGGCTCTTCAAGCCAGCCATACTCGATTTCATAATCGCCAATAGTTACATGCTCATGCGCCAGCGTCAATTGGAAATTCAGCATGAGGGCAGTGATGGAAATCAAACCTGCCATCCATAACTTTTTCTTGTTCATGAAATTCTCCTTTTAATAAATTCAGTACATCACAGCTTTTCCGTAATTGCGAGGAGGGTCTTTCCGGACGAAGCAATCTTGTGCCTCAGACGTAAAATCACTCAAGAATGTAAGATCGCTTCGCACAGAACGCTCGCAATGACGGGTTATGCTGAGGTTAGAATCAAACTCGTGATTTACTGAAATTGGATTTAACTTGAAGACTGTTCCCTGGTTGGTGGCAGCTCATCACCGTTGTCTTGAGAATGAAGCAACGGAATGATTTATTGAAGTAGCTGCATTGGCTGTCACACCAAGCGATTTGGAACTTGATAAAACCGGTGATTATAGTTTACATGTCGTCCAATTCTTGAAAGTCGCGATAAAAACATCTGTTCAGGGTATAACACTGGCAGCCTGCAAATGGGTGGTAATCTTCCTGGCCAAATCTTCGGCATCTGCGCCAACACCCAGTATCAAAGCCGATCCGCGATTTGTCTGCCAGGGGCGACCGATGAAATACAGTCCCGCCACAGAGGATATCCCGCTCTGTTGGAGAAATTGTCCCTGGGCATCCTTGACTTCAGGGATATCCACCCAATCACTCCGATCTCGATATCCTGTTGTCCAAATCACGATATCCACCTCGGCGGATTCTCCATCCGAGAAGGTAACCCTTCTGCCCATCACATTTACAAGCCGAGACATCACTCTCACTCCTTTGAGAGCCAACTGCTTAAGCCCTTTACCGCGGCCAGGAAAGGGATCGGATCGTCGGAGATACCGTCCCAGCGGAGTGCCAGGAGAAACGCGCAAAAAACCAAATTTATCAAACCACCACCAAGCGCTCCGACCCAGGATGTAATCTGGCACCAATCGTCGTGAGCGACCAGCGGCAAGCAGAACACGGTGAGAGTCTGCCAGTTCTGCTGCAATATCCCTTCCAGTTGCTCCGTCACCTACTACCAATACAACCCCGGCTGGAATTTCCCCGGGGTTGCGATAGGTAGCCGGTGAAAACTGCAATGTACCCGCGGAAAAGGATTTCGAGAAGGCAGGGATGATCGGTTGTTGAAATGCACCCGTTGCCAGCACGACTGACCGAGTGGTAATAATTTGCCCGGATTCGGTGGAGGCACGAAAACAATCATTCGCGCGATCGAGCTTTTGAATAGTTGTGTTCATAACAACGGGCAGCGCAAAGTGCCTGGCATACACCTCCAGATAGTCGGCGAACTCGATCCTCCCGGCATACCCCGCCGGATCACCAGACAGTTCCATACCAGGGAGGGAACTGTATGACCTCGGGGTAAACAAACGCAACGAAGCATACCGATTTCGCCAACTATCACCGATTCGGCCATGACCGTCCACTAGCTGAAAGTGCCAGGACGTCTGCCGTAGATGATAGCCCAAAGCCAGACCCGCCTGTCCGGCTCCGATAATGAGAATGTCCAGGTTAGAACTGGTCATAATTGAAATTCCTTCGAACAAGACGACGCCACCGGCTTTGCCTGTAACGATAAAAGATGTTTGCGAAAAGCCATACGCCAAACGTCAGCCAACGTGCGTCTATGTTGACTGTATCGGTGTAAAGTGTGAAACCTCCCGGTGTAGGACGCAAAGAGATGAGATGTTGCCAGCGGGTGATGAGGTTGCCATGACCGTCGTCGAGGAGGTCATAACCTTCCGATGATGCGATGTGCCGAATCACGATCCACTGAGTGCCGAGGGGAAGTACGCCAAACAGCCACATACGCACTTGATAGTTGCCGTTTCCCCAGGTTTCGGGAAAGGCAGAAGGTGAGACGGGCGTGAACACAAGTAGGGGTTGTGAGATGTATTGCAACAACCTCGAGGTCTGCACCTCCTGCCAGATTCGATCAGGCGCGCTTTTAAGGATGGTCGAGATCTGAACTTGCATTGCCTACACCTTTGAGGAGGAATAACCCAACAATCTCAACGCATTTGCCACAACGACCAACGTACTGCCTTCGTGGAAGATGATGGCAATTCCGATGCTAACGATGCCTGTTAGGGAGGTGATGATGAGCAGGGCGATCACACCTAGCGAGATGAAGAGGTTCTGAACGATAATCGCACGCGTGGCGCGACCCAATCCTACTGCAAAAGGCAACTTGCTCAGATCATCACCCATCAGGGCAACATCGGCGGTTTCAAGCGCAACGTCCGTGCCCGCGCCGCCCATCGCAATGCCGACCGTGGCATTTGCCAGCGCTGGCGCGTCGTTCACGCCATCACCGATCATGGCAACCTGACCATACTCCTTCACCAAATCTCGAATGACCGTCAGTTTATCTTCCGGCATGAGGTCAGCGCGATATTCGGTCAAGCCGATTTCATGGGCAATGGCGGAGGCGGAACGCGTGTTGTCGCCTGTCAGCATGATGGTATGCGCCACGCCTGCGCCCTTGAGGGCTTTCATCGTCGGGGCAGCTTCGCGGCGCAACGTATCGGCGAGAGCAATCAAACCGATGGCAGTCTTCTCTTCGGCGATCCACATCAGGGTCTTGCCCGTTTGCTGTAATGCGTCAGCTTTTTGAAGCGCATCGGCGGGAATCGTCACCATTGCCTCATCCATTAATTTGCGATTGCCGATCCAGATCGTTTTGCCGTTCGTGACCGCGCGCAGACCGCGTCCCGTCAGCGCCTCGACTTCGTCCATAGTGGAAGCAGGCACACCCTGTGTCCGAGCCGAACGGACAATCGCTTGAGCAAGCGGATGTGCAGATCGAGATTCCGCGCCCGCCGCGATGGATAGAACATCCGCCTCTTTCCGTCCCGATTCCTGAATCGCCACCACATCCGTTACCTCAGGCTGACCATGAGTCACTGTGCCCGTCTTGTCGAAGGCGATGGCTTTGAGCCGACCGAGATTTTCGAGATGCGCTCCGCCCTTGACCAGCACGCCGTTACGCGCAGCTTGCGCCACACCTGCAAGGATCGTGGCAGGCGTGCCAAGCGCGAGGGCGCAGGGGGATGCCGCGACGAGGAGGGTCATGGCGCGAAGAAATGATTCGTGGAAAGGGAAGCCAAGCAACGGAGGCACGATAATGACCAACGCTGTAACGATCAACACGGCGGGAACAAAGACGCGCTCGAACTTTTCGACCGTTTGCTGGGTGGGTGATTTTTGCGCCTGCGCCTCTTCCACCATTTTCATGACACGCGCAAGCGTGGAGTCTTTGGCAAGCCGTGTCACTTTTACTTCCAACGCGCCTTCGCCGTTGACCGCGCTGGCAAATACTTGATCGCCCGGAACTTTATCCACCGGGAGAGATTCGCCTGTGACCGAGGCTTGATCCACGCCAGAGTTTCCTATCAGGATGACGCCATCCACAGGAATACGCACACCAGGGCGGACAATCACAACATCTTCCAATTGCAGGGATTCGACGGGAAGTTCCTGCTCTTTTCCATCACGGCGGACAAGAGCGGTCTTCGGTGCGAGGTCTGCCAACGCGCGTACAGCAGCGCGGGCGCGGTCGAGGGCGCGTTCCTCCAGCGCGTGACCGAGGCTAAAAAGAAAGAGAAGTAGCGCGCCTTCGGCAAACTCGCCGAGGAACGCCGCGCCGAGCGCCGCCATGACCATCAGCAAGTCGGTGTCGAAATGTTTCTCTTTGATCGCGTGCCAGGCGTGTTGCGAAATATCCCAACCGCCGAAGACATATCCGCCAATATAGAGCGTAGTTGCGATCCATGCGGGCAGACCGAAAAAGGTTTCCCCAAGCCAGCCGATTATTAGGAGCAATCCTGCTGTGAGACTGAATACAATTTCACGATTCTCTTTATACCAACTGCGGAATCCTTCTGCGGGAATTTCATAGCCCAGGGATTGAACGCGCTTTTCAATGGCAGGACGGTCCACCTTATGCTTGTCATATTCCACGCGTAAACTTGCGGCGGCATAGTTGACATTTACTGCCAGTACGCCGTCCATGCGACCAAGACCATGTTCGATGACCGTCACGCAGTCCGAACAATCCATGCCCTCGATGGGCGTGAAAAGGTGATGGTAACGGTTGGCAATACCAGCGCCTGCACGCTGTGCCAATCGCTTCACCTGTTCGAGGGTCAGCAGGTTGGGATCGTAATGCAGGCACAGATCCACGGGCGTTTTCTCGCGCTCGAGATGGGCGCGCAGGATGCCCCTTTGATTCTGCAGAGAGACTTCGAGACGGTTGAGGCATTCATCCTGCTCATCCTTCACATTGGGCAAAAGCAGGGGTATTTCCAATTCGATTGTTTTTTCCATAAGGTATGTCCTTTTCAACTAGCAGGTACGGGAAATGGTTAATAGCCCTCGCCTTGAAAAGGCAGGGCAACAGACTGAAAGGTCAAAATTAAACTGTTGGTGGGTGGGAAATATTTTCGTGCAAACACCAGGGAATAATCTGATCCGGCGTTGGCATTACGGAAACATCAGGTTTGGTTTGTGATGACTTGGGCTGTTCTGGCAGGAGAATGCCGGCATGGATGACACAGACCGACTCACTGGAAGCGTGAGCCGTGATTTTGGCAGTGTTCACCCAATGCCCTGCCATCCCGATCAGGATCAGGAGGAGCAGGAGGGTTAGCACAACTCGTTGAATGGTGTTCTTCATAATTAACCATGCAGGACGTGATCAAGTCCGCGCTTGAACAGTTCGATCACATGATCGTCATCGAGACAAACGAATACATTACGTCCCTGTTTGCGGGTGCGAATAAGCCGCTTGTCACGCAGTCCACGCAACTGATGCGAGACCGCGGACTTGGTCAGCCCCAGGCGCTCCACAAGTTCACTGACGCCAACTTCTCCATTCAGCAAAGCGCTGATAATGAGAATGCGCGTCGGGTCGCTCAACGCATCGAACAGGTTGGCGAGATCGGAGGCGACTGCAGGGGTGACCTTATCCTTTGCCACGATTAGATCCAGCGGCGAACACTCATCTGGTACTTGCGGTAGTCCTCGCCATATTTCTCTGTGAGGAATGCTTCCTCCAGCCGCACTTGAACATGGATCAGGACAAAACCAAGTACGGTAACGGTCAGGGTGGCTGCAGTGGGCAATAACAATAGCAGCCCCACCAGCATAATCAGCATCCCCAGGAAGATGGGATTGCGCGAAACGCCGAACAAGCCATGCTGAACCAGAGTGGATTTGCTTTCTTCGTCAATGCCGATCCGCCACGAGTCGCCCATTTGGATTTGGGCGACCAACACCCAGATCAAAGCCAATATGAGCAATATGATCCCGATGATCATCAGCACAGAGGAATTCATCCATGTGATTGGGGACAGCCAGTGATAGTACCCTTCCAGGAAGGAAAACACGAACACGATCAGCGCGGTAGCGATCAGGGTCAGGCGGAATAGTTTGCCAACGAAGTCATGAACGGTATCGCCATTGCCAAGTTTGTAGGGGTTGATGCCTGTTCGTTTCCAGGCAATATACGAGCGCCAGAACATGGCGAGTCCAAAGAACAGCAGGAAGTAAACGGGGAGAAAGATTTTCAAGAAGGTATCCATAGACATCTCTAAATAGTTGAATAGTTGCTCAACTATTTGCAATCATACCCCCTGCTTGAAGATTCGTCAAGATGGCAGGGTGAACCCAAACGTTGTTCCCTGCCCTGACTGACTTTCCGCCCGTACTTTCCCGCCGTGCGCCTCTACTAATTGTTTTACAATCGCCAGCCCAATCCCCGATCCGCCGCTGGCGCGTGAACGGGATTTGTCAGCGCGATAGAAGCGGTCAAAGACAAAGGGCAGATCATCAGGTGGAATGCCCTCACCTGTATCAGATACCGTGATGAGGAGGCTCTGGGTTTTATCGTTTCTGCATGTCACTGTAACCCGTCCCCCTGCAGGTGTGTGACGCAAAGCATTACTGAGCAGATTGCGAATTACCTGGGCGATACGGTCCGCGTCCACACTAATAGATGGCAAGTTGGGCGCAAGTTCCAATGCGAGTTCAATCTGGCTGGATTGTGCCTGCAAACGGAACGGCTCGACTGCCCGCATAATGAGTTCAGCGGGATCGATCTTCACGCGTTCCAGCTTCAATTGACCCGCTTCCGCCAGCGAAAGCAATCTTAAATCCGAAACGAGACGAGTCAATAATGCTGCTTCATCCCGCAGTGTAGCAATTTCTTGTGGACTGGCGGGCAGGACTCCATCCAACATGGCTTCCAGATTCCCCTGAATCACCGTAAGCGGAGTGCGCAGTTCATGGGCGACATCCGCGATCAGATTGCGGCGCAATTCTTCATGTTGTGCAAGCGAGTCCGCCATTTGATTGAACGCAGTTGCCAGCGTACCAATTTCATCCTGCGCTTGTGTCGGAATACGTTGATGCAAATCTCCCGCCGCGATTTTTTGAGCGGCGGAGGTTAGTCGTTGTATAGGCGCAACGATATGAAAGAAAAGCAATGAGCCAAGCAGCAACGCAACAACCGCGGCGATGATACCCGCCCACCATGTGGACCGATTGACCGATGAGACAAATTCCCCAGCGGGGCTGGTTGCATTTGGACTCGCATAAACAGGCAGAAGCGTTCCCACCTGCTGATTTCCTGCAATGACAGGCACACCTGCTGCTAAATCCGCTGATGAAAGACTCTTTCCAACATCCTGCGCGGCGCTATCGGCGATAATCGTCCCCTGCGCGTCGGCAAGCAGGAGACGCAATCCCATCATGTTCCAGGGATTGGAGGCAGAACCCATCATATCGCCGCCCATTTCCATTCCATTTCCTTCCTGCCACATGCCCCAGTTGTCCTCTCCCATCATCCCCATGCCATCATTCATCATGGATGTTCCCCAGGGATTATTGAGCAAGTTCTCCACACCCTGCCAATTCCCCTGACGACTGTAATACTGGGCAAGAGTGGGGGCAAGTTGCTGCGCAAACACCCGTCCATTTTGATCGATGTATTGGCTGAATTGTGTCTGCGTCGAACGGCTGACCAGGTAGGTGTCAATGCCGCCGCCGACCACAACCACCAATAAAAATGCACCCATTAGCTTGAGCCACAAACTACGCATCATGGCGAAACTCCGCAGAAAACCGATAACCCACACCGAACACTGTTTCAATGAAGCGCGGCGCGCGGGCGTCGTCACCCAGTTTGGCGCGCAAGTTTTTGATGTGCTGATCCATCACACGCTCATACCCTTCATAAGCCACGCCCTGTGCGGCTTCGACCAACTGTAATCGGGTGAATGCCTGCCCTGGATGACGCATGAACGCGGCAAGAATCTCGAATTCGGTTGGAGTCAGATCGAGGAGCTGGTCATCCTTGGTCGCGGTATGCGCTTCGAGGTCCAGAACGAGTGTATCGGCGCGCAGGATGGGCGGCGGCTGCACCTGTCCCCGGCTTCGGCGCAGAACGACGCGCACGCGCGCCGTCACTTCGCGCGGACTGAACGGCTTGGTGACGTAATCATCCGCGCCCAATTCCAGCCCGATCAGTTTATCGCTCTCCTCACTGCGGGCAGTAAGCATGATGATAGGTGTATCCGTTTCGCGGCGGATCTGGCGGCAGACCTCCCAGCCGTCCACGTGCGGAAGGTGCAAATCCAGGATGACAAGATCGGGCTTTTCATGCCGAAAGGCTGGCATTGCCTGTGCGCCATCAGAGATGATGACAACCTGGTAGCCAGCCTGTTCGAGATACAACCGCAAGGTGCGGGTGATTTGCGCTTCGTCTTCAACGACCAAGATTTTGTCTGCCAAAACCAATCTCCTGCTATTCGAGCATGCCTAGGAAGGGGAAGACTGCTTTTGCGTTAGTGTGCGTACCAGCCAAAAAATGCCTCCGACGATGAGCGCAAGCACGCCAAGTGGAACGAGCCACATGAACGCCATGCCGAGAAATCCAAAAGGCATTCCCCAACCGCCCATCATCATCGGCATGTACCCGCGATAACCCATCATGTTTCCGTAGCCGTTCCAGCCGTCACAGCCATAACCATAGGCGGAATTGTTCCATCCAAAGGGCATGAACATGCCACCAACCAAGCCAAGAGCAAACAGGGCGACTACGCCGATCACGATCCAGAGCGCGATATTTTTCATTGTATCATCTCCTTATTGTTGTTTATTTTTGAAATGGTTAGTTGTTTTGAGCGCCCGCTGCGATCCAATCCAAAATGGTTTGGATTTCTGCTGGAGTGAGGGGCGCGCTGCGGAAAGGCATGTAGCCGCTGTACACGTAGTAAGCAAGGCGGCTGTTGTAGACATCGCCAGGGATAATGACTGCGCCACTGGCGCCGCCTTTCAGTGCGTTCTCATATGTATCGAGATACAAGCCGTTCGTCCCGCCGTGACAGGCGACACATCGCGCTACAAAGATGGGCTGAACGTTATCTCTGAATGAAATGGATATTGAGGGAGTGGGAGAAGTCGGTGAACTGTTTGGCACAGTCGGCGTAAGGTTCCAGTTAGGGTTAGCCTGCCAGCCACTGCCATTTCCGTTCATCATGCCGCCATGCATACCACTCCAGTTATTGTCGTTCCAATCGTGCATCATGCCCCAGCCTTGTTGTCCCTGTTGTGAGTAGTTCGGATTCGTCATCCAACCATGCTCCCATTCTCCCTCTGGACTCATCATCCACCAGCCTGGTCTCCACTGTCCCTGCGGAGGAATGGCGGGCGGTGTCGCTTGTGGAATGGATGTTGCTTGGAATTGTTGCGGAACTATCGTCGGTTGAATCTGTTGTGGAACGAATGTCGGTTGGGCAAATTGTTGCACTGGGGCGCTGATGGCGCGCATCTGTGTGATGAAAGTTCCTGCCATGAACCCGCCCACCAGTACGGTTCCAGCCGCGACCAGTCCGAGAAGGATTTTTACGAATTTCATGGGGCATCTCCTGTTTGTGAAGTTACGCACAGGATAATCCCCAGATATATAGAAGTTGTGTAGAACAAGTGAAAAAGCCGTATAAATCCTTGACAGTTTCTCCTCTCGGGGTAAAATATCATTAAGTACTGATATAATGATATGAGGAACTATGATTATGATCTCTGCACCTTCCAAAACCGACCTCCAAGCCAAACTATTCCGCGGCTTCGGCGATCCGTCTCGTCTGGGAATTCTCGATGCGCTACGCAATGGCCCACTCACGGTGAGCGAAATCGTCGAGGCGACCGGCCTCTCGCAGCCTAATGTCTCGAACCATCTGGGCTGTTTGCGCGACTGCGGCCTTGTGGTCGCTGAGCAGGAGGGCCGCTATGTCACCTATCATTTGAGCGATGATCGAGTGGGTGAACTGTTGGCTCTGGCTGAATCGCTTCTGGCGGATGTCGCGCGCGGGGTCTATGAATGTACTCGTTACAACATCCCGCGGACAGAAAGTCGCAAGTAGATATGAAACTGCAACTTCGTTTTCTCATTGCACTACTTATTGCTCTTGCAGTTGATGGGCTGACCAAAACCTGGGCCGAAAGGACTCTGTCGCTTTATACCCCCATCCCTCTCATCGGACAATTCTTTCGTTTGACGTTGGGCTACAACACAGGTGTGGCATTTGGATTGTTCGCGAATGGCGGGATTGGACCACTGATACTCACGGGACTCATCATTATCGTCCTGGCAGTTTGGATGGTGCGCGCGCTGCGTGCGGGTGAGATTCCGCCTGTTGCAGCCTTTCCCATTGGGATGATTCTCGGTGGCGCAGTAGCCAACTTTGTAGATCGCCTACCCGATGGCCGCGTCACAGACTTTCTGGATATGGGCTGGAGCGCGGCTCGCTGGCCGACTTTCAACCTGGCAGATGGTTTTATCGTGCTCGGCGTCTCTCTCTTGATGCTGACAATTTCCAAACAAAGCCGCGATGATGCTCTTGTGGGTGAAGAATCTTTCACATGACGGGGTCGAGAATGAAAGTGGGCCAAGTCCCGCCGATTGTTTGTTGGTTATCAAAACAATTTTACGATTTTATCTGATAAGGAGAATAGAACATGAACGATGATCGCACCAACTATATTCCTGCCCTGCGATATGAATGGCTGACTGGTCTCTATGACACTGTGATGGACAAGTTAATGCATGAAACTGAGTTCAAGCAAGCTCTTGTTCGTCAGGCTCGGCTTGCTAAAAATCATCGCGTTCTGGATTTGGGTTGCGGAACAGCAACACTTACGCTCATCATCAAGCAATCTTTCCCCAATACGGAAGTGACTGGCTTGGATGGTGATCCCAAGGCCCTTGGAATCGCGAAAGAGAAGATTTCCAGATCTGGTCTAAACATTACTCTCGACGAAGGTATGGCATTTGATCTGCCATATCCCGACAACTCGTTTGATCGTGTGTTTTCTGGTTTGCTCTTCCATCACCTGACGCGTGAGGATAAGGAGCGCACTTTAAAAGAAGTATATCGAGTCCTGCGACCTGGCGGTGAATTACATGTAGCAGACTGGGGAAAGGCAAATAGTGTGAAAATGCGGCTGGCTTTCTTTCTGGTGCAATTTTTGGACGGTTTCAGTACAACTTCTGACAACGTGAATGGGCTGCTGCCGGTGTTTTTTAACAAAGCTGATTTTCAGGATGTCACGGAGACGGCTCGATATGCAACGATTTTCGGCACTATGTCGCTGTACAAATCCAGAAAGCCCGCTCATTCGTTCATGACTGCTACATGAAACGGACAGGACGTTTCTTGCCACGGAGATCAGCCCAATGACATTCTACATTGTCATCAGTCTACTTCTAGTGGTTTTAGTGTTGGCGAACCTGTGGTGGCGGTGGGTAAGCCGTCGCCACTCCATGCCCTGTCCGACTTTCTTTGCCGGGGCATTGGAAAGCCCATTAATGAACTGGCTGATAAGCACACAGACAACCCTGGATCGCATTGGGCTGCGACCGGGACAGCGCGTATTGGAAGTGGGCCCTGGCCCGGGCCGGCTGCTCATCCCTGCCGCCCGGCGAGTGCTGCCCGGCGGCGAAGTTATCGGCTTGGACATCCAGCCTGGAATGATTGAACGGCTCAAAGCGCGTGCAGCACAGGCTGGCGTGTCGAACCTGACGCCAATCCTGGGCGATGCAACGCAATCGCATTTTCCGCCAGATTATTTTGACGTGATTTATTTCTGCACCGTGTTGGGCGAAATCCCAGACCGGGCAGCAGCGCTGCATCAATGCCAAGCGGCGCTAAAACCCGGTGGTCTGCTTTCGATCACGGAAATCTTCCCCGACCCGCACTATCAATCGCGAACGACGGTGCAGCGGTTGGCAGAGTCGGTGGGCTTTCAACTGCAAGCCATACATGGATCATGGTACTTTTTCACGGCGAACTTTGTGAAAGCATATGTGTGATCGTTCTCCTCCGCATCCAGCGTGAAGAGCGCGCGATGATCGAAAAATTCGGCGACGCGTATCGCGAGTATATGAAGAGGACGGGGCGCTTCTTGCCGCGAGTGATACGTTGAAAGGCGGCCATGTTCAACGGCCAATGATGTCGAAAGTTAAAACTCAAATTGGAAACAAGTCAGGAGACATGACTTTGAGCGAGAATACTCTACAGTTGTTGCTCGACGTGCGCAAAGCCAGACAGCAAGGGCCGGCTACGATAAAGCAGCGGCAGCGCAAACGCCTTGCCGAGATGGTGGCCTATGCACGTGCCAACTCACCCTACTATCGCGAGCTTTACAAAGGCTTGCCTGAGCGGGTCGAGGATCCAACCTTGCTGCCGATCACCGACAAGAAGAAGCTGATGGCGCGTTTTGACGACTGGGTCACCGACCATGAGGTGACGCTTGAGAAGGCTCGTCACTTCGTTGAAAACCCCAATCTGTTCGGAAAGCAATTTTTGGGCAAGTACCTTGTAGTAACAACGTCTGGAACTACCGGGACTCACGGTATCTTTCTTGCAGACAGGCGATCCCTTTCCGTGGTCGGGCCACTCTTCTTAAACATGTTGCACGCCTGGCTCGGTGTCCGCAACATCCTCCGGATCATCACCGCCGGCGGACGCATCGGATTAGTTCTTGCAATGGGCACTCCAACCGCCACCGGCGTCGGCATTAGTTACTTCGGTGCGCGGCTCGGCAGAATGTTATGTCCCCTGTCGGTACGCGCTCCCCTATCTGATCTTGTGGCTGAACTCAACACATTTCAGCCCCTCATTCTCGTAAGTTATGGGACTGTAATGAAATTGCTTGCCAACGAACAAGAATCCGGCCGTCTGCACATCAAGCCGGTACTGATTATCGTGACAGCTGAAGGACTGGCTCTGAACGAATATGACCGCATTGCCAGTGTGTTCAACGCCAAAGTTGGTAATATGTATGCTTCCTCTGAGTGCCCTTTCATGAGTTATAGCTGCGAACACGGATGGCTGCACGTCAATAGCGACTGGGTGGTGCTCGAGCCGGTTGATGCTGACTACCAGCCTGTGCCGCCCGGTATACAATCGTACACGGTTCTCGTCAGCAACCTCGCCAACCGGGTGCAACCGATCCTGCGCTACGACCTCGGCGACAGCGTCCTGGAGCGCCCCGATCCTTGCCCGTGCGGGAACCCGCTGCCTGCGATCCGCGTGCAAGGTCGCGCCGCTGATATGCTTGTCTTTCCTACGGATCATGGTGAACGGATTACGGTTCCGCCGCTGCTGTTCGGCACCTCGATTTATCACATCCCAGGCATCGAGCAGTTCCAGGTCTTGCAGACCGCGCCGTTGAGCCTGCGCGTGCGCCTGCGCCTGGCACATGACTCCGAGCCGAATCGCGTGTGGGATGCGGTGCATACCGAGATCACATGCCTGCTCGCCAACCATAAGCTCAATCACGTTACACTCGAGCACGCCGATGAACCGCCGGAGCAAACGCCAGGCGGCAAGTACCGCGAGGTAATTTCGTTACGTTAAGTAGAGCACTTGTTGCTCCGTTAGATTTACACATTTACCTGCATAGGAGTAAACCAATGAACACCAAACAACTCGAACTTCGTGTCGCCAACCTTGATTGCGAACATGACGCCGCCGCCATTGAGCGCGGCCTGCAAGGCTTTCCCGGCATTGCCGAACTGAAAATCTATCCTAAGTCCGCCAAGGTAGCGATCACATATGATCCTGCCTCCACCAAGCCCGAAGCGGTGAAAGAAAAACTGGAATCACTCGGCTTCCCTCCGCAGAAGGGGATGGAGATGGCAGAACAACCAAAGCCCTGGCGTAACCCCAAGGTATTAACATCAGTTGCGTCAGGTGTGTTTCTGTTAATTGGCTGGTTACTTGGGCTGGCAGGTGTACCCGCAATTTTCTCAACCGTCGTCTACATCGCGGCGATTCTGATTGGCGGATACTATTTCGGACGTGAAGCGATTGAAGAACTGATCTTCGAGCGTGAAATTGGCATTGAGTTGCTAATGAGCACAGCGGCTGTCGTTGCTACGATCATGGGTCTGGCAGGCGAAGGCGCGATGCTGGTATTCCTCTATTCGATCAGCGAAGCTGCCGAAGGTTATACCGAAGAGAAAACGCGCGCTGCCATCAAGGCGTTGATGGATCTCGCACCAAAAGTTGCGCTTGTGCGCCGCGGTGGAGTCGAGCGCGAAATCCCTGTGCAAGAACTGGAAGTTGGTGATGTGTTCATCGTCAAGCCAGGAGAGGCGATGGCAACGGATGGCGAGATTCTTGTTGGTGCTTCCAGTGTTAATCAGGCGCCAGTCACCGGTGAAAGCGTGCCTGTGGAAAAACAGCCCGGCGATCCTGTGTTCGCCGGTAGCATCAACGGCGAGGGTGCGCTGGAAGTACGCGCCACCAAGACCTTTGCCGATAACACGATCAGCCGCATCATCCATATGGTTGAGGAAGCCCAGGAAAAGAAGGGCAAGAGCCAAAGGTTCATTGAAAGATTCGGCGCGCGCTACAGCCCCGCTGTGCTTGCGATTGGAATTCTAATTGCGATTGTGCCGCCGCTATTTTTCAGCGCGGATTGGGTCACTTGGATTACGCGCGCAACTGTATTCATAGTGGCAGCCGCTCCATGCGCGCTCGTCATTTCCATCCCCATCACTTTGGTGGCTTCCTTGGGTACTGGCGCGCGGCAGGGAGTGCTCATCAAAGGCGGCGTGTATGTCGAGGAACTGGCGAAAGTCAAGGTAGTGGCGCTGGACAAAACCGGGACGCTGACCCGCGGCGAGCCGGAAGTGACGGATGTGGTTCTGCTGCGCCAGGACGCGGATCGAATGGCGAGCTCACAGCAGGAATTGCTGGCGTTGGCGGCGGGCATCGAGCGGCGCAGCGGCCACCCGCTGGCGCAAGCCATTGTCCGGTATGCGGAGGACCAGGGTATTCAGCCATCTGAATTGGCAGACTTCCGCTCACTGACCGGTGCCGGAGCTTCTGCCAGGCTCGACGGACGCACGATCTATGTCGGCAGTCCAGATATGTTCCACTCCCGCTTCAACGTTGCACTTGACAGCGTATGGGAAGATATCAACCAGCTTCAAAGCCAGGGCAAAACAGTGGTGGTGCTGGGTGATGAAGAAGCTCCCTGGGGCCTGATCGCCATCCGCGATAACATCCGTCCCAATGCGGCGAAGGCGATTGATGCCATCCACACGGCAGGTGTGGAAAAAGTGGTGATGCTGACGGGGGACAACGAACGTACTGCCCAGGCGATTGCGCGTGAACTGGGTATTGACGAAATCTACGCTGATCTGAAACCGGAAGACAAAGTAACGAAGGTGCGCGAACTTGCTGAGTGTTACGGACACGTGGCGATGGTCGGCGATGGCGTGAATGACGCTCCTGCACTCGCTGAGGCAACAGTGGGAATTGCAATGGGTGCGGCGGGAACAGATGTGGCGCTCGAAACCGCTGACGTGGCATTGATGGCGGACGATCTCGAAAAATTGGCGTATGCGCTCAAGCTGGCAAAACGCAACCAATCGGTGGTGAACCAGAACCTGGCGCTGTCGGCCATCGTGATCGGCGCGCTAGTCATCGGCGCGATTGCAGGTGTCTTTTCATTGCCGATTGCGGTGCTGGGACACGAGATCAGCGAATTTATCGTCATTGGAAGTGGGTTGCGGATGTTACGCGCTTGAGGAGTTAGAGCAATGGAGACAAGTACTTTAGAGGTCGTGAAACGTAAGAAATCTGGCGCAGTGATCGCCAATCGCATAGTTTATTGGTTGAGCCGGAATTGGTTACTAGTTTTTAGCCTGGTCTGGGGTCTTGTGATTGGGCTGCCTTGGCTCGCACCGGTGTTCATGAAGCTAGGCTGGACAGGCGCAGCAAAGTTAATTTATCTGATTTATGCGCTGGAATGTCATCAACTTCCGGAGCGATCTTACTTTCTATTCGGGCCAAAGATGACCTATTCACTCGCAGAAATTCAAGCAGCCTGGCAGCCAACCAATAATCCGCTGATCTTGCGCCAGTTTTTGGGTAACCAGCAGATGGGCTGGAAAGTGGCCTGGTGTGAGCGAACTACGTGGTGGTATGGGAGCATATGGGTTACCGCGCTCACATATAGCTATATTCGTAGACGGTTACCCACCCTTACTTTTCGGGCCCTTCTCTTGTCAGCATTGCCTATGGCATTGGATGGTGGCACGCACTTCATCAGTGACATTATTGACTTTGGCAACAGTTTCCGTGACAACAATGCCTGGCTTGCCACACTGACCAATCACATTTTCCCAGCCACATTCTATGCAGGCGATGCATCAGGTTCTTTCAACTTGTGGATGCGGTTAATTACTGGCGTGATATTCGGAATCGGTATCGTTTGGTTCTCGTTTCCGCAAGTGGAAGTTACCATGAATGATCTAGCCCAAAGGATTGAACTCAAATTTCAGAAAGCGGGTCTACTTCTGTGATCGTTGCAGCAACACAATCGCCGATATTGTCATCATAGAAATTCAGCGAGATTGTTGAAGCAGGAATAGAAACCAGGCATTTAGAAGTACATAAACTTTCATACGTAAACGACACACCACAACCTCCCCCAGGCGCGAATCAATATATTTCGGCTGGCAGAAACTTCTGTCAGCCGATTTTTTATTTCAAAAAGGAGATTCCATGTTCACTTTGTTCAAACGTTTCGTCCGCGAAGAGGATGGTCAGGACTTTGCCGAATACGCCCTGATCCTGGGCGCCATCGGTGTGGTCGCGATTGCCGTGATCGCCCGCTATCGCAACGAACTGATCGCCGCCTTCGAAGCCGGCATCGAAGCCCTGCGCATGGCGCGAGGCGGATAGAGATGTTCCGCTGGAAGGAAAAGGGGCAAACGATGGCAGAGTTCGCCCTGGTCATGCCGATTCTAATTCTGCTTATGTTCGGCATGACCTTTGCCGCGTTCTATGCCTTCCGTTCCGCCTCCACGGATTGGGGCGTGTTCATCACGGGTGTCGCTTCCGGTTCATACAACACACCGGCGACCGAACATGCCCGTGACAATGTCTTATGGCCCGATCTCGCGGACCGGATCAATGCCGGGCAGACCGGTCCGCGTCAGGTGCGTTCGTTGATCAGTGTGGAGGACTCACGGGATTGGATCTTTGGCATTCGCCTGATCGAAGCGCAACGGGCCGAGACCAACTTTCGCCTTTGGCGCTTCTATCCCGGCCCGCCCCCTGCTGGAGGGTTCGAATGAAAACCCCGTACCGAAAAGGCGAACGCGGACAAGCCTTGGCAGAAACGGCTTTGTTCGCAATGCTGGCAGTCATTATGGCATTCGGTTTGCTGGCATGGATCCCAACGCATCGGGCTCGCACCGCGGCGACTGCAGCTGCCTATGCCTGTTCACAGTTCCTGTCGCAATCGCCTGATCCCGCACGCGCCCGAAATAATGCGGTGAATGTCGCCTGGCAAACCCTGAATGCGGATTGGTCCGCATCAGCGGGCGTGCAATATCGGGTGCAGGTCTCGCCGCCCAGTGGACCGGGAGAGCCGGGTCAGTGTCTGGTCTCGTTTCAAGCGCCGACCTTGTTCGACGGTCTACTGAGTTTGAGTGAAAGCGGATGGAACAGTGAGTGGTTCATCTCGCGCTCGGAGACCTGGAAGGCAAAGTGGCGATGAAGATCAAACTCAAAGAACGCGGACAATCTGTCGCCTTGTTCGCCATCCTGATGCCCATCATGTCGCTCTTTCTGTTGGGCATCCTCGATTACATGGTGACCAATGCGCGCGTGATGGAGACCGTGGCAGCCGCTGACCTTGCCGCCCATGCCGGCGCACAGGAGATCACAGTCTTGCCGGATGGGACGATCACTGCAACCACTGCCGGCAACGGAATTGCCGCTGCCTACTTCAATTCACAGCGACCGGGGTCCGCACACCTCAACTCCGTTTCCTGTGGGCGACATCAAGGGCGTCCAGCCTGCTATGTCACTGCTCAAGTTCAATCGGCGGGGTACTTGTTCCCCGCCCGCTGGGTGACCGTGCGCGCCATTGGATATCTGGCGCATGGCGTGACCCGCGAAGATCAATAATTTTTTTGGAGAAGAATGAATTCGCTATGGAAAACAATCCTGGATGGATTGACCTATAAAGACCTTGCCGGGAAACGGCAACCCCGCATTTACACCGTTGTCACCGGGCTGATCCTATTATTGCTGTTCGTGGCTGGAGGGATGGCAGGCTTGAATCGCTATCTATTGATGAGCCGTGTACAAGCCACCCCGGAAGCAGTCACCCTCCCGACACAGACAATGGAACCAGTGGCTACGGAAACCATTGTGACCAGCCCATCGGGTGGCGTTGATTCGTTTGGCTGCCCAACCGATTCGTCGGAGTGGTCCTTTACACCGACCATGATCAGCGAGAATTATCAGATTATCCAGCCTGCCTGTGTCTATCAAGGTTTGGAGAAAAGCATTGCCTGGGCGTTGGCAGTCCGTGAAGGATACAGCCGCGCCGAAGCCACTGAGCTGCTTGGGTTCACAGAGATGCCCATGCGCCAGATGGAAACTGTCACCCTGCCCAGGGATGCAAACGATCTTGTGGATGTACCGGTCAGTTTCATCCCACCCAATCCCGATTTCAAGGAGTGGCGTTTGAATGCCAACGGTGAAGCCGCAGTCACGTATGCCTTGCGCGGATGTTTCGAGACATCCTCGGTCAAAGGCAATCGTGTCGAGACCTGGGGCGGTGAGTATCCTGTGATCTGTCTGGTGGTGGAGGATGCCGAGAACACTCACATCCTCTATGCGTTGAATGATCACATGTACATATCGCCTGCCACGCCCATGCGTTCCTTTCTGCTCTTTGGGTATCTGGGCGATGGGCAGTGGGTCTGGCTGGGCACACAGACGGAACCCAAATTGGAGATCACCGATGGAAAGGAAAATGCCAGCGACCGTCTAACCGTGGCAACCTTATACGACTCCCAGCCTTGGGATGCGAAATGGCTGAGCACAACCTATCATCTTGACATGCAAACGCTGCCGGAAAACTGGCAGTCTCTCACGGATGAAAACGAGAAGCAGTATATCCTCTCCGTGTTATCGGGAGCTGCGCCATGAAGCGTATCAGTCTGTTTCTTCTGCTGATCGTTCTGATCTCTGTTCAACCTTTATCCGTCCTGGCGCAGTCTGCCCCATCCTGTTCCTTTCAACCGGATGGCAGCATCATTTGCACCACAGGTGGAGGAAATGAAGGGGGCGGAGAGGAAGGCGGTGGAAATAACAATAACAACAATGGCGGCGGCGCTTGTACGCCGGGCAACCATCTGGCATTCAGAGTGCTGGATTATGACGCAAGCACCAGCACCTGCAAAGTCCATCCCATCCGGGTGGACAACTGTACCGGCGAGATCATTGGCATGTCGGAGCAGATTGGCACCATGAGCTGTGAAATGCCAGACACCTCACCGCCCCAACATCCATGCACCAGTTTCTCCGTGGGACCGGGCGGTATCACCTGCACCAACAGCGGCTGGAATGTCAGCGCGCGCGTCACCTTCCCCGAGGTCTATCTGGATGTGCGCCCCTATCCTGCAACATTGGTGCGTTGGCCGACAATGGTACGTAATGGCGGCATGCCGGAGTCTTCCGGATCAGGTGGCGTGAACTACATCTCCAATGGTGGAGGCTCACCCAACAATCCACAGGTTGGTGACTGGCAGAATTTGAGATTGACCCTGACCCTGCGACCGGCAGGTCCAATGTTTGTGACTCTGCCGCACATCGGGGACCTTGTGTTGTCCAATGGCGCATCTCAAACCATTCAATGGGAAGTACCGTCCCATCCGGCTGTTGGCGCAACCACGCTCGCCGGCAGTGTCAGTGGACTGGATGAACTCCCCGGAGACATGCCTTTGTTTGTCGGCAATGGACGCGCCCCCTACAAGTTGTTCTGGGAGTTACGCTATCAGGAATATGAAGCCATCGAGGGCTGCCTTGCAGGTCCAAACGGAAACGGCAATTACAACTGTGGTGGCGGAACCGGGCATCGCGGCATTACCGGCTATGAATGGAAAAATCATTCCAGTGGAGGCGAGATCCCGCCGTCTGCCGTGGCAAATTTACCTGCCGCGAGAATGGCGGATATCAACAACGATGGCACGCCTGACGCCTACTGGGATACCAACCTGACTCTGCGGCGCATGGATGATGCCGGAAGCATCAGCAATTCTCAATACCAGCATTCGTGGAATTGGGGTGGAATCATTTATTGGGCAGTGCGTGAAGGACAGGGACAGATCGGCTGGCCGGGGCAGTGATTACATCAATTGTGATGATGATCGGGATTATCATTATCAGGTTACTGGAGAACAAAATAGGTCTGAGGCAGTAAGAGTATCTCGTTTTGTTGGGGGCATCTTGTATATGAAATCTTGTCCAACAAAACGAGATACTTCAACATTTGATTATTCTTTATTAAAAGAATTTCCCGCATCAATTGCCCGTTGAGCCGCTTCTGGATACAGGCGAGCATAGTATTTGAACAGTAAAAATATTTCTTCCGTATTTCCCGCCATTTCCAGGTTCATAAAACATAATTTTGCAAGCGCACCATACATACTTTTAAATTGACCTTCCAAAGGCGATGACCGCCATACATCTCCGTCGTTTACCGGTTTAATTTCCCGGGCGGTATATGGATCCCCTTCGTGATCAGTCAGCGTTATTTCGAATGTTATGTTCATGTTTGCCTCTCAATTAAAATTTTAGTGGTTTCATATATATGTTGTTGGTAAGCCCTGTCAATTGATGGGGATATCCACCCTTTCGATTTCTACTATCCAATTCGAGGGAATTGCATTCCAAAAAATCATGCCGCAATCGAGCTTTAATTTTCTTGACTGAAATTTGGGATGGGATAACTTAAAACTCCATGCCTCCAAAAACTCTTTAACAATATTGGGAATATCGCCCCTGGCTCGAATATCATCCATGCTGATAAAGGGATGCGCGGCTCTTAGTGCCGCATCCCCAGGGACGGCAACCTTGACCACTTTGGGCTCACCGTCAACCGAAAGGAGTTTCATGCCATCTTGTCCCAAAAGCTTTTGGGCTACATGTTGATCGAATTCAGAACCGTAAGACAAATAATGATTGAATCCATAAACCAACCCGGTCATTGAAAGTGTAAGATGCACCTGACCTTCCCGTTTCCCTTCACGATTACCTGGTCCGTGGGATTGCAGTAATTCACCAAGCCTCTGTGATACCTCGTGCCATTCTGGATGGGATGTCAGCGCCCTGCTGATCCTTACATGCCGGGCAGCGGCGCTTAGTGGGAGCAATCCATTTGCCCAAATTGAAATATCTTCAGACTCAATCGTTCGAGTGCCATGATAACCCATCAATGTTTTTGAACGAAGCCAATCCAAAACAGCGTCTATCGCCGCATCGTGATTTGTAAGTTCAAGCAATAAGCCCCGAGTATCTTCTATATATTGCAACTTTGAACCTGCAAGTTTCCTTCTCGCTTTATCCGTCATTAAAGGATACAGAACGCCCTCAAGACTCCCGAACCATTCATCAATACTGTCAAAATCAATAATTTCCACTGTCATCATTTGCCTCATTCATCGGAACCCATCAGAATCTAAGGACTGCAAATGCTTCTTCATCCAAACAGAAAATATCAGTTACGAAATCTTCAATATAATGCGCATTTTGCTTATAGTTTTCAATAGAGCAAATCTGCACCTTCATTCCATCTAAATGCAAAGCGGACATGGTCGGCAACTTCAGTGGATTTTACAATAAGATTAACACTGATACCCATTGCTTTATCCTCCTTGCCGAGGGCGATAAAATGAAGATGAGATTGAAGATGATTGCGGAAGTAATTATCTAATGCAGTCGCAGGCACCTTAATTCCCAGAAACAGTATGACTCCCTGGGTGTATTCAGTTTCCTCCAAGGGAAGGAATTTGCCTGTCGTGCTTCTGAAGAGAGCGGGGAAATCCGTAATGGGATCGCTTGGCATTGACGGAGAAGTTACTTTTCTTCTCGTCATTTCCCGCGCCATCTGCCCCGGTCTATTCTTGACTTCGAGCAAAATTCCACCCTTTTCCTTGGGTTTCAGTAACCAGTCGATTTTTTGGGAACCAATTCCCAACCCTGATTGCTCATATGCAAGATCGTGGTCAAGGGCAGCGTTGGAAACAGACAGCATTTCCACGATTGCATCGAGGTGTTTTGCTGGTATGTCGAGTTGTTGCCACCAACGCCGGAATTGCGAAGCAGTAAGAACACGATCTGCCAGGGCGGATGCGCGTACAAGATTTGCGACCAGAGGTGCCTGATGAGGAACTCCAAAACCACGGGAATTTCCATCAAAATGGAATTGTTTGCCAAAAATGTAGCGCCATTCTTGATCGAACACAAACTTTATAGCTTTTGTAGACCTAACCGATGCGGGTATTTTTTTCAACAATTGTTCTGAATCCAATCTGCCAATACCAAGGTCGGCAGCCTCATCATGGAAAACATCTAAAAGGCGTGACTCAGCGGTAATGAATGATGGAGGAAATGGATGATTCATATATGTTTGCTACACCTGCATATTTGATACACAAATACCGGAACGGATGATGTTATTCATCTGATGGGAATGATTCCGAAACTGGAAAACCGATCCACATGTCAATAGCTTTCATAATGTTTTGTCACCAACTTCGTGACTATATGCTGGCCAACGAGAACAATTTTACCCATATTACCCCTCCCCATTTAAAACCTGATTCCAAAACTCCATGAAATCAATGTTGCTTTCTGGGTCGAGATGCGGATCAAATTCGAGCCCATATTCTTCACAATACTTTTTATACAGGAATTTAATAAATTCTATTTCGACTTCTTCGTGGTCCTTTTCATACCACCACATATCACCATAGATCCGGGTCGCAAACCCATGCAGCCTTGCTTGATAATATGAGGCTGTTCGCCGTTCATCCGTTTCTCTATCTCTTTGTTTATCTGCCTTTCTATGACAGGGAAAGCAGAGAACCATTAAATCATCAAGCCGCTCATTCCCACCCACCCTGTCATAGGTCAGGTGATGCACGTCGGGGTCCAACAAAATTACCCCGCACTTTTCACATTTGCCATTTGCGCGATCCAAGACCTGCCTGCGCTTTTCTTTCCAAACATCAGATTGCAAATAGGCGCGATAGACATTTTGCCATTCCCGGCTATTCCCATCGGCTTTTTCAAATCGCGATGTCCATTCTCCAATCCTTTGCTCCCGAAGTTTATTTTCCTGCCACCTTTTCCAATCATTGTTAACCATATTCATATCCTTCAAATAAAATGTGTAAGTGAATACATATCATGTACAGCGCCAATTTAATAACTTTATACAATTTAGATAGCGCATATTATTTTGGAAGTCTTGAATGGAGCACCTTTGGAAAATCCCATAAGAATAGCTGTTCGTGGATACCCGTCGATTTACATGATGATACAACAGACTGTATGGCTTGATCCAACAACCTGCAATACCGTTTGAAGTTTATGCTTTGATGATCAGTCGGTATCCCCAATTCCACTGCATGCACCCCAGATAGATTACGAGCAAACAAGAATTCCATCGATTGTCCGGGAGCGAACTGCCTGCCGTGTGCTTGCAACTGCCGGGCGGCGCGTGCAGCTGGAGATGGGGTCTTATATGCTTCAACTCCCCGGCTTAACTTCTGGTGGATGATCAATTCATCTATTGGAACTCGCCCTGATCGAAGTTCCTGTTTTGCATGCTCCACGAACTTCATCACCTCTGGGACATAATCTGCAAATTCCTGAGGTGAGTCTGCCTGTGCCAGAACCTCCAACGCCTTCAATTGAATCTTTCTCACCCACAGGGTCGTATCCCTTCGACGCAACTCGATGCCGCGATATTTGAGCGTGCCATCCTGGAAGGCGCCGAAGTATTGGTTGGGAACAGGCACACGTGCATCCCGCTTCGAAGCCAGGAAAGCAACCCACTTGAAGACTCCTTCCAATGCAATGGGAATACTCGTTTTCTCCTCGATGGCATTCATGAGTTTTGTAAAGTCGGACGGTCTGTGAAAGCCTTCCTGTTGAACAAACAGACAATCGACATACATATGCAGAACCGTAAAGCCCATATCTTCCGCCACCTCCTTGGCTTGCAGCATCAATTCACGGCTCATGGCAGTCACAGCCTCATGCGATTCGATCTTTCCAAAGCGGGCGTTCTTGTATCCCAAATATCCAAAACACACCACCAGAAGCCACTTAAGCGCTGAGGCTCGCGCCTTGAGGATTTCCACTCTGCAATCCCGTGGATCGAGATCGGACAAAATGTTCTTAAGCATCAAGCGCTTTTCCAACAGGAGGCGCAGGGTTTTGGGAATCAGACCTTCGGGTGCATCTTCCAGACCAACTGTCTCCGGCGATATATTATGTTTGACCATGATTGCGGGGTACATGGAAGAGAAATCGATCTGGGCCACATTCCCATGCAGTCCGATGATGGGCTGATAGATCAGCCCGCCATGATCGGCACGGATCAATTCCGCCAGAGTCTTCCTGCCCTCGACTTGTTGTTTTTGCACCGGAACCATGATGTTGTTGCGCAGGGCAGTGAGCATCTGCATGGCAGTGATGCCTGCGCCGGGAGATTTACGTGCCATCTCCTGCACGCCGATACCTGTGACGCGTGCCTGTTCCATCGCACCTTCCAATCCGTACTCGCCGAAAGACATGGCATTCTTGCTGTCGATGTGCCAGCGCCCAAACAGATGCGCCTGCGCCCCGCGATAGGTGACCTGACCATAGGCAAAATAACTGTTTGCCTTTCGGGTCAATACCTTTCTCTCCCGATCCCGATTTAGGTTCAATTCGATCCCGGTTTCCTCGGACCATTGGATCAACAGCGGAAACAACCAGGTATCGCCGTAATCCGTCAGGATCAGGTCGGGGTCGATGCGCTGCAGGTCGGCTTTCAAGCTGATCAGGAATGGTCTTGGAGATTCCAGGGAGAGGCTGTATTCCCGTTGGTTGTATTTCACATACAGTTGTTTGGGTTTCCGAACAGCAGGATTGCATTCCGGGGCAAGAGTCAGAATACGCAGGGGCATGGGCGTGGAATCGATCTCCCACGGTGAGGATAAAGGTTCAATGGTCTGCACCCATTCCCCGTCCAACATGACGCGGCAACGCCCAAGTAGATGGGTATTCGTCTGTGCAATGAAACGCAGGGTGATGGGAATATCTACATCGTAATAATCCAGGGATGGAAATTGCCGTTGCAGGTCCCCGAACAGGTTTTGGACATGTGCTGGGTCAGAAGTAGTGATTGCCATCACATCCCGTTCACCAAGAAATAGATCGCGGCGGACGGTTCGTTCCAGCCTAACGTTCTTCTCCCTCAAATATTTCCACGCTTGCCGCAGCAGGGAGAAATCCCCCGCCACATAGAGCGTGATGTCAAAATCCATGCGTAGATGCAGACGCTTCCCATCATCCGCCAACAACCATAGGGTAATGCCGTCCTCTTCCGCATATACATCCAAGAGCCAACCAATTGCCTCGGTCATGTTTCGACACAGCTACGCTAGTCAACCCGAGTTCTTCTTGATCAGCTCTTCGACCTTTTGTTCAAGAACAGCGATTTCCTTTGACTGTTCCAGCAACATGGCAAGCAAAGCCGATTCAAATGGCAACAGCGACTCAGCCTGTCCGATGGCAGCGATATGCCGACGCGCGGCTGCAAAGAGACCATCGAAGACATACTGATCACTGCGGCGCAAGGTGCGCCGAAATGCCGACAGGTTGGCTTCGGTTTCGTTTAGTAATTGGGTGATGGTGACGAGAGTACGACCCATATCATTCAGAAGAGTGACGGTTGGGTGGGTTGGCAGACAGGTGCTTCCTTGATCATCACTTCATCTGCCTGCGCGCAGACCTGCTTAAGTAGAAAAGCACGTTCCTCCGCCAAAGGTGGTGCAAGAGTCAGGACGACTGGTCCAGAGAGTACAAGGCGCTGGATTTGACCCAGACAGGATTTCAATAATCGATCTGCCTCATGCATTGATACATGGTCGTCATAGAAATTGTTCAATAAATCCAGAATCACACAAGGTTGATTACGAGACGAAGTGGAGCACAACAAGGTGTTCATCTCATAGCAGGTAAAGGCGCGCCGACTGAATAGTCGATTGGCAGCACTTGAAATATCCACCGTTTTTCTGCGCAGGAATGTGGCAACCTGATATGGTCGATAGCGATTGCCACCATCCAGGATAGTCACTGCGCCACGCAGACCAAGTTCGGCGATCAAGACCATGCTTTCAGTGCGTGCAGCATCCGATGCGTAGACCACAATCAGCTTGCCGGTTTTGAGAATGGGAAGGATGTCCATGCCGACAGAATACAACCTTCCCTTCTTATAAGACAGCCCCCACCTGGGTGTCAGATGGGGGTGTTTTGGGGGTACTGGATTTGGGGGGAGGGTCGGAGTATGGGTCTATCTCTGCCGTTCCCACTCGTTGAAATCCCAATGGGAGAACAGGGCACGCAGATCATTGCGCTTGTTAATATTAAACTTGCGGAATACGGACGAGAGGCGGTCCTTGACGGTATCCGGGGCAATGTTCAAACGGGCGGCGATCTCACGGTTGGTATACCCCAGGCATACGAGCGCAGTCACGTCCCGTTCACGGGGTGAGAGGGATTCCCACCTGTCCCACAACCTCTCATTGGCGGTGTATTGTGTTAGACCTGCGGCCAGGATATCGGGGATCAAATCATGTTCAGGACGGCCTTCGTCAGAGGATAGGGTGGAAAGCGTGACGTGCAGGCTTTCACTCGCATCAAAATGGTAGGTTCGAGGACCGGGCGTTGGACGCAAGCCTATCAGGTACAGAAGACGATCCCAAATAGACATACTGCTGGGATAATATCAGAACAAATGTTCTTTCGTCAAGCATTAGGAGTTAAAAATGCAACGCCCAGGGTGAGGGGGGCACCCTGGACGTTGCAAAGATATTTTACCAAATATTTCATCGGGCATAAAACCTCTGTCGCCAACCCCGGATTTGAATCAAAGCGACACGTTCACCATACCCACCCATTCATTTATATATCATCAGCAACCAATGACCTGGTTGCTTTTTTATCTTCTGGCAGTAAGCCTGTACGATCTGCGTACCCGTCGCATCCCGAACTGGTCTACCTACCCATTGATCCTTGCGGGCATGATTGCGCACTTCCCCGGGCATATGGATTTGTGGCTGGCATGTTTTCTGCTGCTTTCCGCCTGGGCAAACGGCTGGATGGGCGCCGGAGATGTAAAACTCTGGATGGCAGTTCTTTGGGCTTTACCCGATTCTAATATCCCATCCCTGATCCTGCTGGTCTTCCTTTCCTTCCTGATTACCAGCATCATTCAGTTCTTCTGGAGACTTATTCAGAAGCAATCCCTTACCGGGATGAAATCCCCCGCCGCCTGGCGTACGATTCCCTTTCTCTTGATGGTCTGGCATGTACACTGATCTCTTCCTTGCCATGCTCAATCCCAAAAATGCACGCGGGAATCCCATTCTCTCAGCCATGTTGTATTCCTTCTGCCCTGCGGCTGCACGTTGGTGGCTGACAGGTGCCGACCCAACCCCGCCCTTCGATCCCGTCTGGAAGTCTCTTGAAGATCTATCCACAGGCAAGACCCTGGCAGAATTCCTAATCCAATATGGTTTCGAAAACCTCCTCGATGAAATTCGCTCCAATATCCGCAAGATCGAGGAATACCGCAACCATCATAGTGATCTCCGGTCTCCGGAACTCATGCCGCTCTTTCGGGGCGGGGATATCCCCCTGAGTCGCCGATATGGTTCCCAGAACGCGATCAACAACCTCGGCGGCGACTGGCGTAACCTATTCATCTATGTTCGCACCTGGGCGTTCCTTTCCCATGACTGGCGCAAAGCCATGCTGATCGGACGCGACTCTGACTACACCTTGAAGGCGGAAAAAGTCTGCTTGACTCTTCCACCTGATGTACGCATGCCTGTCCAGTTCGATACATGGATATGGCAGGTACAGGTGGGACATGTGACTGAAACCAGGATTGGTTCACTCCTCTCCAATGGCGAACAGGATCAACTCCGCTTTTCCCTGCTCAACCGCTGCACAACCCTGGGAAACCAGCCCTGGTCCAACACACCAGCCATCTATTCTTTAAATCGGGAAACCGGTGAAGCAAAGCATTTCGATCAACTCCTCGCCAACCGGGATCTGGAAAAAACGGTGGCATCCCTGTCCAACCTGGCGAAGAAGGGACCGCATCCACCCTTGAATGCCCTGCAGCAACCATCGATCTGTAAACAATGCGGTTATCAGCAGTTGTGTTTTACAAGGAACTATATCTCCCAACACGCCTTGAAGGGTTTATGAAAAAATTCCGATTTCTCATTATCTGCGTAATCTTCATTGCACTGCTTGCCCTCGGTAATCTGGCGATGGCGGTCACACCGGTTCATGCCTCCAGTGCGAATCTACTTCTAACTCCCACACCCACGGTGACGGTCACAGTCACGCCGACTCCACCCACGGGAGGTGGAGGAAATACCTCGACCACCATCTCACAGATCTTCAATCATCTGATCTTTCCCGCTGAAACCATCTCCGAAGCGCTGGCTGGCATCTTCGATAAAGCCGCCGACAAGGAAGTACGCGCCATGAGTGAAGAGGTCGCGCGCTGGACAAGTGTGATCGGCGAGATCGTACAAGCTCCCAGTCAGGGTGATTACAGCACAGTAGCGCAATCCAGTCTGCCGGTTGCGGCAGCATTGGCGCCCGCTTTGTTCCTATTGAGATTGGCTTTATATCATTGGGGCAGATTGCTCGGTGACGATGACAGCGGATTACGGGTGATCGGAGATTGGGTCACAGCCGGAGTGCTTGCCCTTGCCTCCGGTCCGTTTCTCGATCTCATCGTGCGACTCGGTTGGTGGATGGTCGGGAAGGTGATCGGTGAGACTGGCGCGTTGGCAATCAGTTTCGTCGAGAACACGACAGCAACTTCCATTCTATTGGGTCTTGCCAACCAGACCTTCCTTGGTAGTTTGCTCAATATCGGTCTATCCATCGGTTCATTACTCGCCATCGGCGGGATGTTGTTTGCCTTTGCTTCCGCTAATGCCGTTCTATTCATCCTCGCCGTACTCGCTCCACCATTGGCAATTGCAAGTGTGTTGCCTCAAGCAACCTGGCTGCGTTCCTTATGGATGAAGGCAGTCATCCTGATCGCGCTTCTGCCTATTGTTGCTGGTGGAGTCTTTAAAGCAGGCATGGCAGCCAGCACCTGGCTGGGTCAGCAGGGATTATTGTCTGCCATTCTACGTGTGGTTTGGTTATGGGGCGCGACCGGATTGTTGCTATCACTGGCAGGCATCCTGGGCAAGATGACCATCTCCACCACCGCAGATGCCTTCGGCGGGATGATCAAGGCGGCGCAGCAGATCGTTTCCATCGGGATGTTGGCAGCCAGTGGAGTGGGCGCGGCGGGAGCTGGTGCAGTTGGTGCGGCAGGAGCTACGACAGGTGCGGGCGCATCTGCGACATCTACTGCTACGAGTGGACTCACCGGCGCGGAAGCTGCAATAGGGCATCTCAATGCGGCGCAACAACTGACACAGCAAGCTGGAAATTTGGAAGCAATGGGATTGCGAGCACCAGCCGCCTATAACCGTTCGCTTGCACATGGACATGAATTGGCAGCAAGACAAGCAGAATTGGGGGAACGGATGCAGCGTTTCAATGGCGCTCCTTCCACCTCTCCATCCGATGATTTTGGTTTCTCGCCATCGGTGAATGCCTCGATTCAATCCAGTTTCAATGGATCTCCACAAGAGTTCCAGCAAGGCTTTCAAGCCATGTCCGCAGACATCACCCAACATGGGATGGACCCCAATATCTTCGCGGCGCAATACCCGCAGGAAACGGCGCAAATGACACGAGCATATCTGGATCATTCGGAGGAAATCATGACAGCACGCGATCCATTGATGCGGGCATCCGAACTTGGCAACGCCACACGGGTGAAAGAGATATTGACGTTTATGCCGAATAAACAAAGCGAGGATGATCGATCATGACCCTGACGGAAACCTTTGCGTTGGTCTCCTTCTCATTATTTAGTTATGCTGACCTGCGCTATCGCCTGGTGCCAGGGATTGAAGTATTTCTTTTGGGAACGATCCTATTGACATTTCCCGCAACACCCATTCAGACCGGGATCGTACTGTTGGCATGTTTGTGGGGCGTCTTCCGTAATCTATCCGGTTGGTTCGCCATACCCCTGTTGTTTTACCCACCTGTCTGGCCGGTGTTGTTTACCGGATATGGGTATCGCAAGAGCATTATTGGCAGGGCGGATCTGCTTGCGATTAGCGGGCTTGCCTGTCTTTTTCCTTTACCTGCTGTATTGCTGTCTCTTCTGGGATTGGAACTCTGGCGCAGGCTTTGGGTACGTAGACAACATGGTGACATCCCTGCCCTGCCAGGTCTATTACTTGGATTGATTGTCTATCTTCTGTTGCGTTTATTCCTACCGACCACATAGCGACACGATCAAACATCCCCCTTCCACAATTGAATAAGATGACCCTATGCCACGCTCCGGAACCTTGGGCAATCCCCAACCATACACCCCCTTTGGCGTCTTCGCTGGCCTGTCCTTCTGGGGCGGCGGCTTGACTCTCCTCGCCGCAGCGCCAGGAATTGGCAAGACTTCCTGGCTGCTGCGGATGATCTTCGAGTCTGCCTGCCAACACATCCCTGCCGCGATTGGCTGTTATGAACACACCCCGGAGGAATTGCGCTTTCGCATGTTCCTGCAAACAGAGGCGATGACCGGTGGTCCTCATTCTCAACCATCACAACCCGTTGTGGAAGCAGCATTGGCACGCGCCAGTGAAGCCGTTTTGCTCTCGCTCAATTCCCGCGAAGACACCGTGCGTGCCCTGGAGGACATGTTGATCCATGATTACGCCTTCCCTGTGAAAGGACCGGCACTCATCGCAGTGGATTATCTCAACCGTGTACCTGTGGTTGGTTTGACCGGCATGATGAACGAAGACGGTCGCAGCGGTGAAGCAGCAGCGGCACTGCGTGAGATGGCACGTCACCACGGCTGGGCGATCATTGCCGCCGCTGCCTTGAAATCCGAACGCTTCAACGATGGTGATGATCTATCTGCACTCCTGGGTGATGAACGAGTTCCCTATGAAGCAGATCGTGTGCTGGTGGTGAATCGCACTGGTGATGTCCGTGAGTGCGGCTGTGCTCCACTGGAAGTCCTGACTCTCAAAGACCGCACCGGACCGGCACGGCGCTGGCCCATGCAGTTCTGGGGTGAACGCTTCTATCCCGCGCTCGAGGCGGAATTCCATAAACATAATCCGATGGCATTGTCATGAGTGAAGTCACATCCCTTTTATTGACCTTCCTGCGCGAAGCCTGGGTTGCCTTGGCGGGCGCTTTTGTCGCTTTTGCACTGTTGGCAGGTATTGCCCAGATGTTGCGCGTGAGTTCCGCTTCTGTACTCGGTGCAAATCTGTGGGTTTGGGAATCCATCTCTGCCCTGATCTCCGTCGTTGTTCTTGGCTTGTTTGCCTTCCTCGGCATCCCACAAATCGTGAGCGCCCTGCAATCCACTCTGCCTGGCGCCGGTGGCTGTGGACCGATCGGTGAGTTGGGCACGCTTGCCTCCGGATTGATTGGCGGGCTGGCAGCCCTGCGCATGTTGAAGGCAGCCTTTATCACGATGTTCTCTGCCTCCATCGGCGGGGCGTCTTCCTTTGCCAATGCGTTGATCGAAAGCGGTGAAGCGCTCTTTGGCATGATCCTCGCCAGCGCCGCCATTCCCCTGGCAGCCTGGTTTCTCGGTACTTGTTGAAATTTCAAAGGAGAAGATTATTTATGTTCGATCCCATTATGGAACAGATCCTGTCCATCGCCCGTGACGCCTGGGCGTTCATGGCTGGACTCTTGATCGTCGTGGCATTACTTGGTGGCTTGTACTACATCCTGCAAGGCACGGCAGGCATGGCGTTCGGAGGCAGCCGCATGACCTCGATGGCGATCATTGGGGTGGTCGGTTTGATCATTATTGTGTTGTTCGCCTTCCTCTTCCTGCCGCAATTGGGCGAGATGTTGAAAAGCTTCCAGCCACAGCCACCGTTCTAGGAGAGTCATGTTCAACAATCGCGATCTTGGCATCCTCGGCGCTGGCGCTTTGCTGGCCGTGCTATGTTTATTCCTTCCGCTATCCTTCACTGGAAAGGTGGTGATCGGTTTTCTGGTGTTGGTCGGATTCATGGCGCTGGCATTGTTGCGCCTTGGACCCGACCGCGTCCCGCCCGAAGTCTGGTTGATGCGCCGCTTTCGCTATTCGATGCAGACCCGTCAGTATGTCAACCAACAAGCTGCGAGCAAAAAGACCGAAGCTGCTCCATCACCAAAACAAAAAGTAGAACGACCCTCAACCCGGCATGAGAAGCCGGCACCGGTATTAGATTCAAATACTGTTAACACCCGTCCCATTGACCTTGCATGGAACGAAGTCGGAGTCTATCCGTTGTTGACCGTCCTGCTGGGAGTTGCGGGAATTTACTTTTCTGTCTGGCTTGCGAACGGCGGCGCGCAGGAACTTGCATTTTGGTTTGTATGGAGATAGCATGATCACATTGATTTCAATCATTGGCGCATTGGCACTGGCTGCCATCCCGATTGCCTTTGGCTGGCGGCGTACTGTGGATGAAGCGGGCATGGCGCGTGCGATGGGCATTGCTCAACCGAAGAAAAAATTTGACCCGGAGAAATTTGCACGTCAAACTGGGACTGGACTGGCATTCAACCAGATCGCCTATGGCTTTCTCGCATGGGTCGGCGGCGGACTAGCAGGCGGCATGTTCTTAGGCATATTTCCTGCCATCCTATTTGCGATTGCCGGTGGTTTGTTGTATGCCGGGACTCTCTCTGATAAACGTCAGGAATTCCGCTTGAAGCAAGCCAAGGATATTTTGCGCGGCTTGGGTGTAGTGGAGACTCTACTCTCGCAAGGCAAGCCTTTAGGTGATGCGCTTGATGATGCGGCGCAAGCAGTTGGACCTGATGGACGCATGGTCTTGGGCGATCTAGTCGTGCGCCTCCGTACAGCACCCGCCGATGAAGCGGCTTTAGCTGTCCGCGAATGGACAACCGCCTGGGACAATCCTGCCGTGGACATCGTCGCTACTTCATTATTAGCTTCCATCGAAGGGCGTATCGAGATCGGTCCGCTGGTGGCATCCCTGCGAAAGACTCTTGGAACAGTGGTTGAAGTCTTATCCCGCGCGCGTGCTGCCGCCAAAGGCGTGGAATGGCAGGCGCGTTTTCTTGCTCTTTTCCCTCCTGCCGTTTTGGTATTGATTGCCATCACCACTCCCGAAGTTGGGAAGTTGTATTCTGGTAATCCGCTTTTTCTATCTCCTGTCATCCTTGGTTCAGGCGTTTCTTACTGGCTCTCGATGCGCATGATCCGTAATGGATTGTCCATTGAAGCCTCGATGGGCTTGCAAGCAGGACAGCAGGGCGAGATCCGTTTGGATCGGCTGGGACGAGTGCTGTAGTGAAAGGTTTCTTCCGATTTTCCCTTATTATGATGATCGCCCCGTTATTATGCGGGGCGGCGTTGGTGGTGGGCTATGTCATGCTGATTGTCCTGACCATTCCACAACTCCCATCATGGGCACAGCCCGGTGTGGAACAATGGCTGTTCGATATTCCCCAATATGCAGAGACCAGCGACAATGGTTCGTATGGCAATTCGCTGCCATCCGGAATGAGCGCTGTTCCCTTCGATGGCTATGTTGGACCCGGTTCTGATATCTATGGCTTGCCCTTGATCGGTTCCATTCCACATTGGGGTGATATTTATGACAAGCCATTATTAGGATGTAAGTTCCAAGACCCACATTACCAGACCCATACTGGTGCGGATTTCCCAGTGAATGAAGGCACACCCATTCACACAACCATTGCAGGCAAAGTTGTGTGGGCGGGTTCAAATGGTCCCTGGGGCCATCTGGTGGTAGTAGAGAACAATGGCTATCAGGTTTGGCTGGCGCATCTGAGCAATGTTCAGGTTGTGAAAGGACAGATCCTGAATTACGGCGATGTGGTTGGATTGAGCGGCAACACCGGCAACAGCACCGGCGCACATTTGCATTACGGCATTCGCCAAAAGACCGGGGAACAAAGCGCTGTCTGGCTGAATCCTCAAAACTATTTTACGGTTGATGAGTACATCAACATTGGATGCTCGGATTAACCCATGACTGTTCAGCTTGGTGAAGTAACCTTCTCCGATTGGATCAGCCTAAAATATGAAGGCGGTTTTACCGACACTTTCATCTTCGATATAGATGCCCTGAATGGACTGCCACCATTTGTTTTTCATCCCCTCCTGCAGCGTCTGGTTGCCGAGTTAGATAAAAAAAGACCTGGCGCGTCCCTTTGGATCCGTGTGACATCTCCCGGGGAATGGTATTTGATGGAGGTCAAACGCTCCATGACAGACGGGTTTTCCGTTCCATATGTTGTCACTTCAAAGGACAAGACTCCGGATTATCACAGTTTCTCTTTTGGTCCAAGATTATTTTCTCCTGCACTCCCTCGTCCTCCCAAGATGGATGATGAGTTCTCCCATTTCTCTCGCGAAGAGTTGAAGTGTCTTCAGGTCTTGACCCGAAACCGGAAAGGAAGCCTGGAGGAAATCGCTTCTCTGGCGGGTCTTCTTGAAACAACAACCCTTGATGTTTTGCAGGGGCTTCAAAAGAAAAAAAAGGTGATATTCAAACTTGGCGAGATGTTCCAAAAGGATAAGTCGAAGCCAAAGAAAATGGATCCGTACTGGATGTGGCACCCGACCCGCAAAGGAGTATCCGCCGCCTTGCGCAGTTGGGGGGCATCAAAGGGGCTGGATTTTAGCAATATAAAGGAACTGCATCCAAACAAGATCTGCACACCCCATAGAAACATTTCACGGAGGTGGCTGGCATGGTTACGATCCGCCTATCCGCTCACTGAAATATGGACTGGTTGGACCGAAGTGCAGCTTCCTGAAATATCTGTGCGCCCTGATGCGCTTGCCTGGGGGCGAATTCAGGGTTTCGAGACTTTGTTCTGGCTGGAGCTTGGAGATGAACATAAAAAAAGAATCGATATACAAAGAACAACCAGAATACGGCTGGCGTCTGCCCTGATATTCTGCCAACAAACAGGTGTCCGCCTTGTGTACGCCCAGATAAGTCCGCCGTGGGTACAGAAGGCGGTTGGCATGGCGCTCGGTCGATTGCCACCAAATATGGCAACGGTGATGACAAGTATACGCAGATTTGGACTATTGCCGACTGTGGAGTGGGGATCAATAACCATGATTTGATATGGTTTGCTTTTGCGATGAATATCCAAATTCTACAGAGAGCCCTTAACGTGTCTTCATTTCAACGGAAAATCATTGTTATAATTATTGGATTAAACATGAATACACCAATACCCATCATCGATGTTTTTGCTGGTCCCGGAGGTTTGGGAGAGGGCTTTTCGTCTTTAATATCGGATAACGGGCAACCGATATTCAAAATTCGACTTTCAATAGAAAAAGATGATTATGCTCATAAGACATTGCAATTAAGAGCATTTTTTCGCCAATTCGCCCCCAAGAACGTGCCATCGGAATACTATGAATATCTTAAGGGTGAAATTAGCAAAGAAACACTTTTTCAAAAATATCCAAGACAATTTGCTATGGCTCAAAATGAAGCATGGAAAATTGAACTTGGGATGAAAAACCGAGAAGTTGTAAAAAAAAGAATCGGGGAGGCACTAAAAGGTGTCACCAATTGGGTATTAATTGGTGGACCGCCGTGTCAGGCATATTCACTTGTTGGCAGATCAAGAATACGCGGTAAAAATAAAAGAAAATATCGCGAGGATCGTCGCCACCATCTATACAAAGAATATCTTCAAATACTTTCAGACCATCAACCATCAGTCTTTATCATGGAAAATGTTAAAGGGTTGCTATCTTCCAAGAGGGTAAGAACTGAAAACACCTTCGAATTAATCCTGTCAGATCTTAAGCATCCAAACAAGGCGATGCTTACCGGTACAAATTCATCATTGTCATACAAGTTGTTTTCTCTTTCCCAAAAGTACTTGCCCGGCAAAGATTTTGCACCCAAGGATTTTGTAATTCGCTCCGAAGAGTATGAAATTCCTCAAGCGAGACATCGGGTTATTATTTTTGGAATACGTGAAGATTTGTTTAAATCAACCCCTGATGTTTTGAAAAAAAAATCCCAAAGAGTCACAATTAACGATGTTATTGACGATTTACCAAAGCTCAGAAGTGGACTATCAAAAGGTGATGATTCTCCAGAAAAGTGGCTAAATTCCATCCTTGCCATCGAAAATGCAATGTGGAAGGATGCTGTTTCGGATAAAATTGCAGAGACCTTGGACAGTGAGTTGAAAAAGGTCAACGCAAAATTGTCGCGTGGCGCAGCCTTTATTGCCACTTCAAAGCGACCTAGAAAGCATGTTGGTTGGTATGTCGATTCAAAGTTGAAAGGAATATGCAATCATGAATCGCGTTCTCATATTCCAGATGACCTGCGAAGATATTTTTTTGCGGCGATATTTGCCCGCGTTAATCGCCGGTCCCCAACTCTGAGCGACTTTCCAAAAGTATTGCTTCCAAATCACAAAAATGTAACAGAGGCGTTATCAGGCTCCAAATTCAATGATAGATTCAGGGTTCAGCTTCGTGGAAAACCGTCCACGACAGTGGTATCTCATATAAGCAAGGATGGTCACTATTATATTCATTATGATCCAACGCAATGTCGAAGCCTCTCAGTCAGAGAAGCAGCGCGTTTGCAAACTTTCCCCGACAACTATTTTTTTGAAGGTAACAGGACACAACAATATCATCAAGTCGGCAATGCCGTTCCACCATTGTTGGCAAAAAAAATAGCTGCAATAGTTTATAAAGTATTAAATAGTTCAAATCATGTGTAAGAATTTTATATCAATGAGTGTACCGTCAGGAGGATAATACATGGTGGCAAAAAGCAAAGGACATGAGGTAATTCCTTCAGCCAAGCGGTTGATTGGGTCACTAAGAGACATGGGGTATGATTTTTCAACAGCGGTGGCTGATCTAATTGACAACTCAATTGAAGCAGGTGCTACTGTTGTAAATATTGATGTCGAATTTGATGGTGATGACTCATGGGTTCGGATCGCTGACAACGGATTGGGAATGAGAGCCCCACAACTCCAGGAGGCAATGCGGTATGGTTCAGAGAGAGAATATGACGGTGATGATGACTTGGGGAAATTTGGTTTGGGACTCAAAACCGCATCCATGAGCCAGTGCCAGCGACTGGTTGTAGCCAGTAAAGGAAATTTGCGTGGAGAGATAAGTGCCTTTAGTTGGGATTTGGATCATATAAACGCCACCAATAAATGGGAAATTTTAAAAGTTAGCAAGAGAGAACTTAAGAAAATAGTGGGGCATTTTCTCGATAAAACAAGGGGAACCGTAATATTTTGGCAACGGCTGGATCGAATCTTGGGATATAAGCATCCATATGGCGAAAATGCCAAAAAACGTATGATTGCCATGTGCAGGGAATTGGAGGAACATCTGGCAATGGTGTTTCATAGGTTTTTGGCAGGCGAGGTTCCTGGTAAAAAATTGCGTATCATTCTTAATGGAAACCAGATAAAAGCTTGGGATCCATTTGCTCGAAATGAGGAAAAAACACAGGTATTGGATCCTGTCTCCATACGACTGGAACATGAGGGCAAGGCCGGCACCATAATTTTAGAACCTTACATCCTCCCACATCAGGATGACTTCTCTTCTTCGGATGCCTTTAAACAGGCGAGCGGGCCAAGAAAATGGAACCGTCAGCAAGGCTTTTATATATATCGCGCCAATCGCCTTATTCAAAGTGGCGGATGGTCTGGATTGAAAACCGTTGACGAGCACTTAAAACTTGCGAGAGTAGCCATAAGTTTCTCCCCTCATCTGGATGATGCTTTCAAGATTAATGTTGCCAAGATGCGGGTTCAATTGCCCAATCAGATAAGAGATGAGGTGGACTTCGCAGTCAAACCAACCACAAAACTTGCGCAGGCAACTTATCGGCGGAGCAATACCAAGACATCTACTCTCGATACTTCCGGCAAGTCTACCCCGGTAAATATTTCCGGCGGAAGTTCCCCGAGTCCAATCAATATTCAGCCGGCAGCTTCATCAAATTCCATACCTTCTTCACAAAAAAACAGTGATTCTTACGATCAATATTGGACTTTAGATGAAATGCAAGACAAACTCATCAAATTGGCTGACCCGACTGAAAGACATATACTATTAAAGGTCTTTGAACGTCTCCGAAAAACCCTCGGAAAATAATTTATAAGAGGATAAAGTCCATGAATCTTGAAACATCATTAGGAATTGCCCGGTTAATAATAAGCGGTGGTGGCAACAGGGATGACGCAATAAACAATCCAGCCATTCCCTATGAGTATCGTGAACAGATTCGTGAAATCCTCGAACGGGAGGATAATATTGTTCTGGAACCTGCCCGTATATTGATATCCGGTGAACAAAGAGATGAATGGTTGCGCCAATTGGACAGATCGAATTGGTATTATTGGCCAACCCTCAGGACATACCTTCTTGGAAGCAAAAATTGGTCGGCTGCATCAGTGAGATCACTGGATGAGGCAACAGATCGAATCCTCGGGCAAATGCTTCCGCCCAGTACAGAACAATTCGATATTCGTGGATTGGTCGTTGGTTATGTGCAAAGCGGAAAGACTGCAAATTTCACATCCTTAATTGCCAAAGCTGCCGACATAGGATATCGTCTCATAATTGTTCTATCAGGCATTGATAATGGATTGCGACGCCAGACACAAATTCGACTTAATAAGGAATTAACCGGTTATTCGGATAATCGTAGAAATGCTGTTCCTCTTCCCCCAATGGGGCGTCAATGGCACCAGTTCACCACCGAGGACGCAAATGGGGATTTCCGCCCGGGAAATGCCAATTATGGTGCTTTGCAAGGCACTCAGCCAGTCCTGCTTGTCGTAAAAAAGAATGGTTCTGTCCTTAGGAGGCTGCACGGATGGTTGGACTCAGCACCAGATGATGTCAGAAGAACACTGCCGGTTTTAGTAATTGACGATGAGGCGGATCAAGCCAGCGTTGATACGCGCGGCTCTTACCAAGCTGAAGGCGAGCCACTTCCCGATGATTATGAAGAGCCCACAGTAATTAACAAATTGATTCGAGATCTATTAAGAAAGTTTCAGCGTAAGGCTTATGTGGCATATACTGCAACACCATTTGCAAATATTCTTATTCCACACAATATATACGATCCTCGATATGAAAACGACCTGTACCCAAGGGATTTTATTGTTGATCTTCCCAGGCCAGATGGGTATTTTGGTGCGGAAGAACAATTTGGAAGATTTAATGCGGAGTCGGATGAAACGGTAGGTGGGCTTGATATTATTCGCAATGTACCCGAAGCTGAATTGGATGAACTAAAGAATAATGGTGTGCTCCCACGTTCATTGGAAACGGCGATGCTGGATTTTGTATTGGCAGGCGCGGCGCGTGCCCATCGAAGGGATCAGCAGGAACAGGCAGATTTTCCTGCCACCATGTTGCTGCACGGTAGCCATTTGGTTCTTCGGCAGATAGAAATGGCAAACCTGGTGGGACAGCGATTTTCAGAATTGCGAGATGAATGGCGCTATCAAAGAAATCAGGGGATTCTTGAAAGATTAAGATCGAGATGGGAAAATGAATTTCGACCAGTTATAAACGATGGCTTTCCGTCACGAGATGCAACATTCAGTCAGATAGAACCATTTATTGGCCCATTTTTTGAGGCGGTTCAAATACGGGTTATTAATAGCAGAACCGGTGAAGTACTTGACTACGAAAGAGAGCCTTATCTTAAAACCATTGCTGTTGGTGGCAACCGCCTGTCACGTGGACTTACTCTGGAAGGTTTATTGACAAGTTATTTCTTTCGGTCCACAGCCATGTATGATACCTTGATGCAAATGGGGCGTTGGTTCGGCTTTAGAGGTGGTTATGAGGATTTGACCAGAATTTTCATGACAAATGATCTGGCAAGCTGGTTTAGCGATTTAGCATTGGTTGAATATGAGCTTCGTCAGGATATCAGAATGTATGAAGTGCTTGGTGTAACGCCGATGGAATTGGGGACTCGTATTCTTAGCCATCCTGCAATGCTGGTTACCAGTCGTTTGAAATCACGTTTTTCCAGAACAATCCTCGTTGAACAGAGCTACTCAAATCAAGTTATACAGACTTTCAGATTTCCATTTCAGAAACCGGATGAGCTAAGCGAATTACTTGATAACAACTTGGGCGCAACCCAAAAACTGGTTTCAGAATTGGGAATACCAACATGGCAAAACAGGTTCCCTGTGTGGAATGGAATTCCCGCAAGTAATATCATTGAATTCATTCAAAATTACCGTGTTGATGCGGAAGTGGCAAGAAATATCAATATTCAAACACTTCTATCATATATCCAAAGACAAAATGAATTGGGTGAATTAATTTCGTGGACGGTGGTAATTAGAGGCAGAGAGACCGAAGAACCAACATTAGGCTCAATTAATTTCGGATTGCAAAATCCCATACCTATGATAAGTCGTAACCGGTTGGCAAGCGACCCTGATTCCCTGGGCATCATAACCAACCCGGGCGATGAAGAATTTGGTTTAACAAGCGAGCAGCTTGAGCGAGCCTCTGAATTGCAACAATCCACTGGACAGGCGGCAAATCCTGTATCACGATTGGTAAGGACAGCCACCGATGGGCTGTTGATAATTTACCCAGTGAGCCGTTTTTCCGGGTATGAACGCCCACCCAGGCAATCCCGTCGTCGAATGTATGATGACCCGAATGGTTCCAATAGCCGCGATGTTATATGCTATGCAATTTCCTTCCCCAAATCCGACAGCGCTCAGGTAATTCGTGGCGAATATGTATTGGGGACGGTTGATTGGAGACCATTGTGACCCAGATCGTCCCGCAGGAGACTTGGGCAAAACTTTCCCGTCCAACAGGAGACAAACTGGTTGCGCGTCTGGCATTGTCGGAAATTTCTTCGAGACTATATTGCGCTATTGATGCCAGTGGCAACCGGTATTTATTGATTACGCTAACAGACACAGATGATGAATATAACGATAGTCAAAGCCGTGGCTTTGTAGTAAACACGAAAGAACTGTCGATTCGAGGGAACAAGCCGGAAAGATACCTTGCAATCAAATGTTTGGATGCTGGTGGACACGCAATACTTGATTTGATGGGCGGTGATCTTGCGAGCGGACTTGCTGACCAGAATAAACAGCCGGCGGAAACTGTAAGACGGGTTTTGACAAAATGGCGGCGGTTCTTTGGACAAATTCCACAGCCAATTTTGTCGATAAATGAACAACTCGGACTCTTTGCTGAATTATGGTTTCTTGTTGTGTGGATGATTCCCAAGTTGGGACCTGGAGCGATTATGAACTGGAAAGGTCCGTGGGGAAGCCGCCATGACTTTGAATGGAATAACAAGTCGGTGGAAGTTAAGGCAACAACAAACACCAGAGGTCGTATACATCAAATTCACGGTGTTGATCAACTGGAACCGCCCGAATCAGGACCATTATTTCTATTCAGCGTTAGAATGCGCGAAGAGTTGGGTGCCTCCATTAATCTGCCTAAAATAATCGATGCTTGCCGCAATGCGTTGAGTGATTCGGATGATGCAATTATTTATTTTGAAAATGCCTTGGCACAATCTGGATACTCCCCGGCTTTTGAAGAGGAATACTCAAAACTTGCTTTAAGAGTTATTGATGATGCTTTATTTATTGTAAATGACGATTTTCCCAAAATAACACACGAGAGTTTTTCCAACAGCATCCCGGAGGGGGTTGAAAGACTTGAGTATGAAATCAACCTCAACTCCTTCGACAATCTAATAGTTGCGAGCAAACCTGATGGTTTGTCTTTCTCCTGAAGGACTCCATAATGGTTGATGTTTTCACAAAGGAAAAACGCTCGGAGGTCATGTCACGTATCAAGGGCAGGGGAAACAAGGATACGGAACTTGCTTTGATTCGCATCATGAAAAAACATCATATTTCAGGCTGGCGCAGAAACTATGATTTATTTGGAAAGCCGGACTTCGTATTCCCAAAACAAAAAGTTGCCCTGTTTGTGGATGGTTGCTTTTGGCACATGTGTCCAAAACATTTCAATATGCCACAAAATAATAAGGCGTTTTGGGAGAAGAAACTTTTGGGCAACAAGGCGCGCGACGGAATTGTTGCGAGAACACTTAGGCAGGAGCGCTGGAAAGTTGTTCGTATTTGGGAACACGAGCTTACCAGCCCGGAGCAGGTTGCGAAGAAGTTGGTAAAGGCACTACAGGCTTGATTGTTATCCAACACACCCCAAAGGCATTTCTGGTTTCCTGAATTTCCCTGGACAAAATGTTATCACCCTGGTATCCTGGGGAAAGGAGATTACACAATGTACAAATCAAAATTCAGCATCGATGGCGACGATAACCCGGAAAACATCGTTGAAGGATTTACGGATGGTACTCTTTGGAATGGGTGGGCCAATGTTTGCTTCACGCGCGAACAGGTTTCTGCATGGCTTGACACCTCGCCGTATGATTACAGATTCCTCGAAGCAAAAACAAAATTAAACAGAAGGGATTACCCCGTTCTGTTGATCTATTTTGATGATCGGGAGGAGATTATTGAATCAACACCACTCCCAACAGATGAAGGCGAGATTTTGGAGGGGTATTTTATGGAAGGTTATTGTTTTGTGGAGTTAAAGGATAAATAACTTATTTCAAATTAGAAGCTTGTTATCTGCAAAAACCTAATTATAAAAAAACCGACAATATGCCGGTTTTTTTTTATTTTATAAGAAAGACAGGAATTATTGGGTAAAATTGGATGACCACACCGAAAGTGGGAAATGACAATGCCACTCTCCGAAAAAGCCACCCGCAAGCAACTGATTGACAAGGCGCTCCTCTCCTCTGGTTGGGAGTCTATTATCCGTGCAGGTTCGGAGCGCCAGCGTGCATTGGCAGCATTGGAGGAATATCCTACTGAAAATGGTCCTGCGGACTACGCCCTGCTTCATCGCGAACAACCTCTTGCCATTGTGGAGGCCAAGAAACTGGCTGTGGGACCGCAGAATGTCCTGCAACAGGCTCTGCGATACGCGAGCGGATTCAAAGACAGCCCATTCAACTTCAACGGATATCGTGTTCCTTTCGTATACTCCACGAATGGGGAATTGATCTATTTCCAGGATTTGCGACAACCAAATAGCCGTTCCCGACAGGTAAGCAGGTTTCACACTCCCGAAGCTTTACGCGAAATGCTGGATCGCAATGATGGCATGGCTCATGAATGGCTTCGGACGAATCCTGTTAATCATCCATTGTTGCGACCTTACCAACGTGATGCAATTGTTGGAGTGGAACATGCGTTGTTAGAAGGAAAGCGCCGCATGCTTGTGGCGATGGCAACTGGCACAGGAAAGACCTTGAATACAATTGCACTTCTCTATCGCCTGATGAAATCGGGACTCGCACGAAGGGTATTATTCCTCGTGGATCGCCGCGCGCTGGCAGCCCAGGCAGTAACCGCCTTTAATAAATTTGAAGCCGAGCGTGGCTTGAAGTTCAACCAGATCTATGAAGTGTACAGCCAGCGGTTTCGCCGTGAGGATCTGGAAGACGACAAATTTGATCCCCGTGTCCTGCCGACTTCCTACCTGACCAATCCAGATGTGGGACAAACGTTTGTGTATGTGAGCACCATTCAACGGATGAGGATCAACCTGTTTGGTATGCCCGAAGGGATGCCGGGAACCGATGCCGACGATGAGTCCGACGCAGACATACTGAACATTCCCATTCACGCCTTCGATGTGATTATTGCAGACGAATGCCATCGGGGGTATACCTCATCCGAGGACAGCAAGTGGCGGGAAGTATTGGATCACTTCGATGGCATCAAGATTGGTCTGACCGCAACACCTGCTGCACATACAAAAGCCTATTTTAACGATATTGTGTATCGTTACGAATATGATCGCGCAGTACGCGAAGGATTTCTCGTCGATTACGATCCTGTCCTTATTCAATCAGAAATCACAATGAAGGGTGCCTTCCTGAAACCGGGTGAGGAAGTGGCTCTCAAAGATCGTGAGTCGGGACAGATGAAGTTTGAATTTCTGGAGGATGAGCGTGAACTCCCTGCTCCGGCTATTGACATGGAATGGGCAGCGCCAGACCGTGATCGCAAGATTGTTCAGGAACTTGCAAAATATCTGCGGGAGCAGGAGGCGGGACGCAAGCACTTCCCCAAAACCCTGATCTTTGCGCACAATGATCTACCACATGTTTCGCACGCAGATCGTTTGGTGGAATTGCTGCGGGATGGGTTCGGTCGCGGCGATTCTTTTGTCCAGAAGATTACAGGCAGTCCTTCCGTGGATCGCCCACTCCAGCGTATCCGTGAATTTCGCAACCGACCCGAGCCAGGGATCGTTGTGACTGTGGATCTGCTCTCCACAGGTGTTGACATTCCCGCATTGGAGAATATCGTTTTCCTGCGCCCTGTTCGTTCCCGTATTCTTTTTGAGCAAATGATGGGACGCGGTACGCGGCGTTGTGATGAGATCGGTAAAACAAAGTTCACCGTGTTTGATGCGGTTGGCGTTATGGAGTATTTCTCACGCGCATCTGGATTTACCGCCGACCCACCTGATAAACCAACACGCACAATCGCAGAAGTTGTCGAAGCGATCTATGGTAACGTGGATAAGGACTACAATCTGCGAGTGTTGACGCGCCGACTGCAACGGATTGCAAAGGATGTTTCCGCAGAAGGCAGGGAAGATTTCAAACGTTTCGTCCCAAATGGCGACATCGCCGCATTCGCGCGCGACTTAACTGAATCAATTGAACGCGATTGGTCTGGAACAATGGGTCTTTTGCGAAATGCTGATTTCCAAAAGATGTTAGTGAGTTACAAGCGTGCCCAGCGCGTATTTGTCATTGCAGACTCGCCCCAAGATGTTGTTGTTTCGGGTTATTTGATTCACACTGCCGATGGACGCTCAGTGCGTCCCGATGATTACCTGACTGCCTTCCAGACCTTTGTACGTGAAAATCCCGCCCACGTGGAAGCCATTGAAATCCTGCTTCAACGCCCTGAGGAATGGGATACAGATGCATTGCGCGAACTGCGTCAGAAATTAAGCGCACAACCCGAAGGGTTCACGGAAGACCGCTTGCGTCGCGCCTATCAGCACGAATTGGCGGATTTAATCTCCATCATCAAACATGCGGCAAAGGGTGAACCTTTGTTGTCGGCTGATGAGCGCGTGGATCACGCTCTAAATCGACTGCGTGCCAATCGCGAATTCACGGAACAGCAGGAACGCTGGTTGGGTTTGATTCGTAATCACCTCATCGAGAATCTGGCAATTGACAAGCAGGATTTTGAATTGATCAATTTCACTCACGCTGGAGGGACGTGGGGACGTGTGGATCGGGATTTTGGCGGGCAATTGAATGAATTGTTGACCGATATCAACACCTCGATAGCCCAATAATCTTCTTTCGCCCAGATGGTTTCAAAGTAATATGGCTAAGAAAAACAAAAGGAATTCCAACGATTCTTATGATGAAGCCTTTGAGGGTCCAGGCTTCATTATGGCGCGTAAGGGTCGGCATATCCTTATGCAAGGAACAGCTACCCCTGAAGAGCACAAGTCCATTTTGGAGGCTATTCGAGACTCTCGGGAAGAATCCGAAGAAGACATTCAAGCCAAAATACAAGAGGTTGTAAATCTAATTCAAGATCATGATCCTTTGGACATCATCGCAAGAATGTCCCTCAGAAACTCAAATTTCGATGCAGAGAATTTCAAGGAGTGGAAGTCGGAAATTAATCCTGCGTTTACTGAATATATTGCGTTGCTCTGTCTGACTCAACCATATGAATCTTTCCACTTCCAGAATCCTCAACCTATTACGCCAGGATTTATTGAAGATTTGCAGGAAAAGGTAAAGGTGTTGTTCCAGGCTGAGACAATGAATCTGATTTTCAAAGATGTTGATCCTGAAAAACCTAATCGAACCACATTAGACCGACTGCGATTTCTCTCCCTATCTGAATCCTTGTTAGTGCGATACTCCGCCTACCATCACCACCTAATCGAGACTCTATTAGGTATCTTTTCCCCACTTAATGCAGAAATGGAAAATTCTCTGGGGTTTAACATCTCTGACGCTATAGGCATCATGGAGGGAATCGATGGAATACGCTTTTTAAAGTTATCGCAGCGTTGGGCTGAGGCGACCGCATATGAACAGAAGTTACAAAAGGCTGTCAAGGATTTTCGTCATCGCAAGCCGGGTGTGCAACTTACAACTGAGTTTCCCGAAGATTTGCTTGAAAAAATCACAAAGGAGAAATCGAAAGTTTCGAAGAAAATGATTCGAAACATGATCACAAGTTGGACATTTTATGCGCTTGGGGATACCGTCTCTTTTACCATCGATGAGTTGGCGGGATTGACACAGTTGCCTTCGGAAAAAATCACTGCATTCCTGGAGAGGTTTTCTCTTTCCTTTGAAGATGTCGAGGAGAGGTATCGCCGCCCTGCACCTACACACCCGTTAATGCGAAAACCAATTATCAGGCATGGCAATCAGTATTTGTGCCCAGTGCCGCAATCTGCGTATTGGGCAATTCGTCCAGAGATTGAAGATCTGTGGAATCCCCAATCTAAAACCAGTATTGCCAAAGATGATGTGATTTGGCAAAAGTATCAGAAGGTGCGAGCCGATTATGTGGAAAAGACTGCCATCCAGTATTTGAATGATGCTTTGAAATTCGCCACTTCTTATCAAGGAGTCAAATACGATCTTGAAAACGAGAAAGGGGAAAAAGTCGAAGCGGAATTGGACGGTCTCCTTATTTTGGATACTGCCATCTTTCTCGTTGAGGCGAAATCTGGAACGTTGACTGAGCAAGCGCGTCGCGGGGCAAAGAAAGGGATGAAAGATGACGTTGAGCGATTGGTTGAGGAAGCTTACTCTCAGGCGTTGAGGGCGAAGAACTATATCCAGACATCAGAAAAACCTGTATTTCGTTTGCCCAATGGTCAGGCAATCGAAATTGACAAACGTAAGCATAACGAAATCTACCTGATTACAGTCTCCTTGGATGACTTGAGCGTTTTTGCCACGAACACTAACCTGCTTCGTGACCTTGGTTTTCTACGGGGAAGTGAATATCCTTGGGCTGTTTCTCTGATGGACTTAAAGGTCATCAGTGAGATTATTGAATTTTCGAGCCAATTTGTGCATTACATTCAGCGCAGGTTGCACCTGATTGAATTAGGCTGGGTGAATGCGCATGATGAATTGGATTGGTTTGGACATTACCTTTTGGAGGGTCTCTACTTCGATTATTTGAAAGAGAACAAAGATGATAAATTTATTTATAACTTGCTTTCCTACAGTTGGATCTTTGATGACTACTATTCCTATGTGACAGGTCAAAGGCAAACTCCTGTAGATAAACCGATACAAAAAATGCCAAAACTCATGCATGAAATTCTTGACGAATTGGATAAGCATCATTATTACGGATATTTGAAAACAGCCTATTCCTTGTTGGATATGTCAGGCGAAGCCAGAACAGATCTATTCAAAACCTGTGAAAATCTAAGAAAGAAAACGCAAAAAGATCGAGAAATCCACAGTTATACTTTGGCTTTTAATGATGGGAGTTTTGGATTTGCGTATTTTTTCACCCCCTATGAACAGAAACACCGTTTCCCCAAACACATTGCGAATTACAGCTTGTTGAAGAAGCACCAGACAAAATTTTATCGATGGGTTACGATTGCCTGCATCACGGATACGCCTGGATGGGTTGATTATCTTGTAGTTATCGAGGGCACATGGGAGTTCAATGAACAGTTGGACAAGGATGCAAAGGAATTCCTGCAGCCCTAGAATGAAGACAAGAAAGAATAACCCGAAGCCTTTTCAACAAAATTACACAAATCAAAAGTAAAATTCAGAAAGCAATCATTCACTATTGAGGATTCGATAACAAAATGGATGTCGTATCAAAACTCTGGGGCTTTTGCAACACCCTGCGCCATGATGGAATCAACTACGGCGATTACATCGAGCAATTAACGTACCTGCTCTTCCTGAAAATGTCGGAGGAGAAGGGACTGGAGATTCCTGCGGGCTACGATTGGTCATCCCTGAGGGAAAGGTCTGGGGTGGACCTCCTCAGCCATTACGTCCAGACTCTGACGCGTTTGAGCGAAGAAAAAGGAATCCTAGGGCAGATCTTCACAGGGGCGTTGTCCCGCTTCCGTGAACCCGTCAACCTCAAGAAATTGATCGCTCTGATCGACGAGACCGAATGGTCGGCGTTGGATGTCGATCTGAAGGGCGATGCGTATGAAGGTCTCCTGCAAAAGTATGCTGCGGAGCAAAAGGGCGCGGGACAGTTCTTCACGCCGCGTCCACTCATCCGCTCGGTGGTACGTTGTTTGCAGCCTGATATACGAGAAACGCCAGAGTTTACAGTCCATGACCCAGCCAGTGGAACGGGCGGCTTCTTGATCGGTGCGGCAGAATGGATGTTGAAAACGTCGAAGGGTCGTTTGAGTCGTGAAGACCAAATCCGCCTGAAACGCCAGACCTATTCGGGCGGCGAACTGGTGCTGGAAACCCGCCGACTGGCATTGATGAATTTGTATCTGCATGAAGTGGAAGGTGAAGTCCACTTTGGCGATTCGATTGCCGAGGGTGATCCTGGTAAACGCTATAACGTTATTCTCACCAATCCGCCGTTTGGTACGAAAGGCGCGGGCGAAGTCCCCCACCGCGATGATTTTACGATCCTCACATCCAACAAGCAGCTCAACTTCATCCAGCATGTGTTGACCGTCCTGAAACCCGGCGGACGCGCCGCAATGGTGCTGCCTGATAATGTGTTGTTCGAGGAGAATGCGGGGCGTGATGTGCGTGCCCTGCTCATGCAAGATGCACAACTACACACAATCCTGCGCCTGCCGGTTGGCACGTTCACGCCGTATTCGCCAGGCGTCAAGGCGAACGTGTTCTTCTTCCGCAAGGGACTGCCGACCGATGAAGTCTGGTTCTATGATGCGCGGACGAATGTCCCCAAGGTGACCAAACGCCAGCCGCTGACCGAAGACTCATTTGCGGACTTTGTACGCGCCTACGGTTCAGACCCGACGCCCAATGCTGGTTCCCGTATCGAGACCGATCGCTTCCGACGCTTCACACGGGACGAGCTGGCTGGGCGCGACGACAACTTGGATATCTTCTGGCTGAAGGATGAAAACCTGGACGATCCCAACGACTTGCCCGAACCCGAAGACTTGTTGGGCGAAGCGATGACGAAACTCGAAACCGCCGTGGACGCGTTGAACGAACTCGGTCGTATTCTTGGCAATGGCAACGGGCGTGAGGCGTAGCCGCGATGGAACGTTATGAATTGCCTGATGGTTGGGAGTGGTCAACTTTAGGGGAATGCTGTCTTGTTAATGAGAGAGATCCCGCTTTAAAGAAATTGTCCAATGATACAACTGTATCCTTTGTGCCAATGGCAGCAGTAGATGCTGAGCAAGGTGAAATTGCGAATCCAGTAGACAGACCATTTAGTGAAGTTAGAAAAGGGTTTACACCATTTTCGGATGGGGATGTGATCTTCGCTAAGATTACACCTAGCATGGAAAATGGAAAGGCTGCGATTGCCAAAGGGCTTACAAACGGCTTTGGTTTTGGCTCTACAGAATTTCATGTCATGCGCCCAAGAGAATCAGTGATAGCTAAATGGATTTTTCATTTCATTCGCCAACAGTCATTTCGAGACGAAGCTAAAGCAAGTTTCACAGGGACGGCAGGTCAAATGCGCGTTCCTGAAAAATTCATCGTTGACACTGACATTCCTTTGCCTCCGTTGCCTGAACAACAACGCATTGTCGCCAAAGTCGAGAGTCTCTTCGAGCAATCGCGTACCGCCCGCACCGCCTTGACGCGCGTCCCTGCGCTCATGTCACAATTCCGCCGCGCTGTGCTGGCTTCCGCTTGTCGCGGGGAACTTGTCGAGCCTGATCCGAATGATGAGCCTGCCACGTCCCTGCTGGGGCGTATCCGCAAGGCACGATTATCAAATGCGGCAAGGAAACTTGCTCATTCAGAGACAATTGATGTTGATAGTCTTCCTACTATTCCTAAATCATGGACTTGGACTACTCTGGAAATGCTTGCCGACATTCGCAACGGTGTTACAAAAGGACGCGACTTAAGTGGGTTTGAAACAATAGAAATTCCATATTTGCGCGTTGCCAATGTTCAGGATGGTTATCTCGATTTGAGCGAAATGAAGACCATAAGGATAAAGAAGTCTGAACTTGAGAAGTTCCGACTTCAACCGAATGATATTCTGTTCACCGAGGGTGGTGATCGCGACAAACTTGGTAGAGGAACTGTCTGGCGTGGAGAAATTGATATTTGTACACATCAGAATCATGTGCATTGTGCCCGCCTTTATTTACAGGATATTGTTCCTGATTGGGTGAGTCTTTCCAGTCAATTACCTTATGCACGTGATTACTTTTTTTCAGCCGCAAATCAAACTGTAAACCTTGCTTCTCTTAATTCCACCCAACTAAAGGGACTTCCCGTTCCGTTGCCTCCAGTGAATGAACAACAACGTATTCTGGAAAAAATCAAAGCTCTGTTCGCCCAAGCCGACATCATCGAGCAAGCCGCGTCCGTGTCCCTGCGCCGTGCCGAGCAGGTCGATCAGTCCATTCTGGCGCGGGCGTTTCGCGGGGAGTTAGGGTGACACAACATCTTGAGACCTTCTGAAAAATCCATAAAATGATTTAAAACATGTCCACTATAGAATTAACCATACACCCCGATGCGGCAAGCAACTTCAATAAAAATGCACTTTCTTTACTAGAATTATGTAAGGAAAGCAGATACAACTTTGCAAGACCCAAGCCGACATCATCTTTCCCTGAGCCTTATATTGCTACTCAAATAACTGGTAAGGATATTGAAAGTATCGGGTATTTGGGTATGAAAAATTCCGTTGGTGAAAGTGTTGCCAAGTATTTTACATATAAGGGAAAGCAGGTCGGATTGGAGGGGGAGGATTATAAAAAATTTGTCAAGTTGTGTGAAGCAATTCAAAAAGCAATTAAGCCAACTTCGACTACAAGTAGGGATGCGGTTGAGGTTCAGGCTTTCGAGTGGCTTGATAACCGTTATTCTGGAAACACAACAAATGACCTTATTGAATATATCCTCCCCAAACTGGCAGCGGAAATTAAGGAATTTGAAGTTTGTGTGCCTGTTGGAGAATTAATAATTCAGAGTCCTATGATGATAGGAAGAGTTGAACTTAGACCAATAACGAAAGAACTCCTTGATCAATGGAAAGCCCCGATGGTGGAAAAAGGCACTGAAGCTAATATCCAATTCAACAATGAATTTTTTGAAGAAAAAATGCGGAAACCATATCAAGGAATGCCAGGGGCATTTATAAAGATTCAGGCTGAACCAACAGCCGCCCAGGAAATTGCTCTATATGAAACGGAACGTTCTTTAGCAATGCTCAGGGTTTTTACCCCTGCTGCCCTAATCCCAGAGATGAGTTGCCATATTGCGATAAGAGGTAGTGAAAATATAGAGACCATAACAGCCATTAGATTTCATGATGGAATGTTTGTAGGGCTATTAAAAGATATTGCAGATAAATCTTCAAGACCTTTAGCCCTGGATAATAAAATGATTGCTCATATGTATGTATCAGGTCTTGCAACGGTAAGCCGATTGCTCTCTAAAAACGATCTAACAAAATTTGAACAAACTTTATTAGACGCTCTTACACTTTATTCACATGCAACAAGAGAGAGGGAATTAGCAAGCAAGATCATTTATATTTTGGCTGCCCTTGAAGGCGTTTTCTTGAAAAACGACACGGAGCCTATTCAACAAAACTTGCGAGAAAGGATTGCTACTATACTGGGAAAAACTCTAAGTCATAAGAAAGAGATTATCAGAAACATCAATACTATTTACGGAACTCGTTCGGCGTTTTTGCACCATGCCCAGACAATTAGCCAAATTGAGGAACTTGGAAGGTTTATGTATTTTGCGTTTATGTCGTTGACAATGGCAATTCAAAATCACGATAGGTTTCCGTCATCGCAAGAATTCATTGCGGCTATTGACGATCTCAAGCTAACAGGGGCAACGCCTCCTACATGACCGTGAGCAAGCCGCATCCATATCCCTGTACGGCACCGCGCAGGTGGATCAGTCCATTCTGACGCGGGCGTTTCGCGGGGAGTTGGGGGGATAATAGGCTTACGCCTAGCGTGTGAATTTCGAGATTTATAATTAATTCCGTGCGAAAATCATGCGCCCAAAATTCTTCCTATCCCTGTTTGTATAATAATCCCCGTCCATTCTTTGTAGATTGTCACCAATGTGCAAATGTGCCGTTCCAAGATGGATGTTCAGTGTATTAACTGAATCCGCTTTTGGTTCATTGATATAGTTGTACGTCAATTCATACTCACTAACTTTATCGGTTTTCAACAAAGCTGCTTGGACACTGTATGATCGGGACGCATCTGTTTCCATCGAGACCGAAATTCTGAATGCCGTCTGTCGAATAATCACTCTTGCCAATACGGATTCTGAAAAGCCATCGTGAGAAGTTCTTATTTCTGCGCTCCAAGAGCCTGATATATTGGGTGTCTTGATCCAGTCAATTCGTTGTATCCACCCAACCTTCCAAAGATATTTATCGTAGAGCCAATAAATCAATCCATAGAAACCAAGAATCGAAGGTGACTCAAACCACCAAGGTAACTGGAGATGAAAATATTCCAGTGCTAGATTGAAAAAGTACGCAAGCGCAACTGAGAGTAATATAGCTGTAAGGAGAAGATTGCTTCTAGTGCTATCGTCGGTTTGATATTGGTGCATAAGTCACGAATTCCATAAAGAGATTAACTCCGAAACCAATAATTTCGCATCTCCAACATTCCATTGAGTTGAGTCATTACCAAACAACTGAGTAATTCCGTTTTGACATTTAAAACCTTCAGGGTTTGCGTCTAATACGGGTTTGAGCCAATTCACTATATTGCAATAGGTATTCTGATAAGAAACTCCAAATTTATTGTTTGGCACATTGTAGAGCAAACATTCGACGTAGTATGATGGGAATCTACCACTAAGTAAAGGGGTATTTTTGTAAATACGCTCTCGTGCGTTCTTGAAAATCCTTACCGTTGGTTTATACCATTGAGAGGTATTGGCATTCTTTGTTGCTCCGTTGTCTAAATGGAGTTTGGGGAAATTGACGATTCTCCCGCCCGTGTTGGTGTTCCAAAATACAATCCCTTGAGCGATCAACTTGGTTCCTTCATAGTATTTGTAAGTTGCGGCAATTACAACATCGCCTTTCAGACGATTACTGTTTGGCAAGACCTTTACCGATTTGCCTCCCGATGTGTCTACATATTGCGAGCCGAAATAATCATTCAAGGCGGTAATTACATCTGAGCGGAAGTCAGCCAGACCATAGTTTGCTGATGTAAAGCCCAGCAAACTTTTCTGGGCTTCGGTTAAGTCATTGTAAAAGACACTGGTCAACTCGACAACCAAGTCAACATCGCTATTCCCATATATATTTGTGTAGTTTGCGTATGAGCCTTGTAAATAGGGAGCATATTTGACACCGTCCTTCCACGGATATTTTTCAAGCGCCCTCCTTATTGCAAGATGTGTATTTTGAGCGCCGTCCGTTCCCCCTTGATGAGACCAGGTTTCTAGTTGGTTTTCAGAAATTGGCATGTTTCCTTTTCCCTTTCTAAAGTCCTAATTGCTTCTTTGCCCATTCAGCTCCTGCTTTCTCCATCATTTCCTGCCAATTGGCAAATCTTGTTGTTTTGGCAATATGGACATCCCACTCTTGGTCTGGAATAGCTTTGAAATCTTCTGCCGATTCGACTTTGAAGCCACCTGCATCAATCAGTTCTTCCATAGTGGAAAAGTTTGTGTATCTTTGCATGAAATGTGAATTGAACAACTCAGAAAAGGGAACCTCATGTTCTCCATGAAGCGTGTCGACTTTTCTTTCCAAATCTTCCAACTTCTTTTGAAACTCTTTAAGACCTGTAATTTTAAACGTCATTTGAGCCTCCTAATGCTCTTTGTCTTGAGGGGGATTGGGGTCGTTGCCATATGAATCATGGCTTTGAATTGTTCCGTCCTTGCGTTGAGTAATAACATTTACTTTGTTGTTTTTCCCAACCTGACGTCCTTTTTCCTCCGCCTCGGCTTTTGTTGGCGTTACAACAATACTACGTTGAGCCTTTTCTCGTTTGACAGCCCATCCACCCTTGTATGGAACGATCCAGATATTGCCTTTCTTAGCCATTCTTGCCTTTCCTTGCTCGTAAAATCAATTTAGAACAAATGTTGCCGCCATATATGCTGGCTATACTGATTGGAAACCCATATATACGGTTACTGGATATGTTTATAGCACGCATGTTCAGAATCTACAAGAGGCATTTATCTTAAAATATTTCCATGCAAGAATCAAAAAAGCCCCTGATTTTCAACCAATCAGAGGCCTGCTGTCTAAATAAACCTGAACCTTACCAGATATTGTTGCAGCCTTTCATGTGAGATCACCCTTCCGCTGTAGTCTTCTCGCCATGAGCCATCTTCCAAAGGGATGTACACCAGCGGACTTCTCGCTGGCAACACCAACCCGCATTGAATCGGCAATCGACTCTCGAACAACCGCCGGCGTTCATCTCTGCGTCTGCGGAATAACTCTCTCTTGCTCAGTCCCTTCTTTGGCAATTCACCCGTAAAAAGGGGCGCTTGCACCTGGATTAGCTTCTTATCGGAATATGCCGTGCGGGTACTTGGTTTGCTCTGGGCACGAACACTTCTCCCAGATGTGGACCTAATCCCTGCACACTTGGGACCCATGCCGATAGCAATGCTCAGGGGAGATTTCAACCGCCGACCACATTTTTTGCATCTTGGTTGTTTTTCCATAGTAACCTCCATCATAGGATAGCGCAGTCCGGGCTACACACCCGGACTGCTGTCGTTTCCCTACTTTCTTCATATCTTATTGTGACTGTAGAATGTAGGGTTTAGAAAAGGGACACTTGATTTTGCGTCGTTTGCTTGGGGCGCGCTCTGCCGGCAACTCTTCCTACAACACCCTTATTCGTCATCCAGTCAGACCAGGAAACCGTCTTGGGCGTTTCAGGTACAGGTAGCGGCGCACTTGGAGCCGTTGGACAACCCATTGGAGAATTCGAGACAACCACTTCATTGGCAAACAGCGATTGTAGGTCTGGAATATCAGCTGAATCCAATGCTTCACGCGCCAATTTCATAAGGATGTCTCCTTCCTCCTCAGGAACAATAGCGCCGCCCACGTTATCACCATACAACAACTGGGCTGCCTTCATTTTTGCACCGATGAGCGCCAGGGCACGTGACTCCATTGTGTCGTTGTAGACCGAGAAGATTGCCTTGACCGGTTTCGTCTGCCCCAAGCGCCAAACCCGCCTAAGGCTTTGCCAAAGCACATACAGTGAGTATTCGATCTCAAGAAACACAACTGACGAGAAGGCGATCAGATCCAACCCGGTTGCCACGAGTTTGGGATTCACCACCAGAGCATCCAACCCGATGACACGCCGCGCGATCCATTCCTCACGTTTTCGTGGATTGACGCCGCTTGACAGAACCTCGGCGCGCACCCCGCCATCCCGCAAGATTTTCAAGATACGATCCTGAATGTCCCGCGTTCCGGTCTGGCGTAGGTAGATCAACACCTTACGCCCCTGCTGACGTTCAGCACGGCAGAAATCCACCAGCCAGGACTCCTTGGGCATGGTTTCGTCATCAACCACAGCCGGCAGTTCCATCAATTCCTTTCGTCGAATTACTTCTCCTTTCTGATTAACTTCATCCACCTCCACTACTTCATCCCGGAAGGCGGAATTTGGTCGCGCCAGAGTCCACTGCAACCAGGTGGAAAGATAGCGTCTGTTCTTGATCGCCAGATCACGCAACTTCTTTGCCATCGAACGATATTGCCCTCCCTGCTCATCCGTCATTGTGAGTGTCACTACTTCTTCTGCGTAATGAGGCAGAGCAAGACCTAGATCTTTTAGGGACAGGAATACAGTCGTGTCGAGCAGGCGGTTGACAATGGCGGGTGAGATACCGGGTTGTTCCTTGGCTTGATTCTGGTATCGCCGATTACCGGTGAAACCATCTTCGTCGCCATCTTCTGTGGCGCGTTTGCTTTTGCGGGTCATCTCCAACACGCCATACAATCGTGCCCAGCGCTTCTCATCGTTGAAGGCAAAGTCTTTCCGCACACTGGCATTCAAGCGATGGAGCAGCCAAAAGATGGATGTGCTTCGACCTCCAAAGAAGGTCCCGGTCAAGGTCAGGGTGTATTTGGTTGAGGCAACCAATTGATGAAAAGCGATACCACGATCCGATGCTTTGGCTGCGAGTTCGTGGCATTCGTCCGCGATCAGAAGTTTGAATGCACCTCTGGCTTGTTTCGCAATGTATTCGGCGATTGCCCAGCGGCGACCGGTGAATTGGAACAATGGTGTGCCGCAAATCCGTTTTCCCCAAACTGGCTTCCTGTTTTCATCTTTTACAAACCTGCCTTTATCGTCGAGTTCGTATCCGCTGATCTCAGCCTCACAAAATCGGCGTTTGTCACCTAGATCATCAAGGCTGGTAGCTACCTTGGTAAAACCACCCGGAAGATTGATCTGAATTGGCGAACCGCATGTTGGGCATGTCAGGGCTTCAAGCACCCGCCCATCTTCATCATCCACAAACCTTTTACGCGTCACGGCATGTTCCCAGCCAGCACCATATTTTGCGGAGGTATGGGCAATCACCGCAACTGCCCTTTGCCCAAGTTCGCCTGTCTTATAAAGTTGCAGGAACCTACTCACATCATTTACATCGCCGGGATCATCCGCATTGCGACCAATCCGCTTCAATTCCATTGCTCTTGCGCCTGGGATGGTCTCTTCGATTTCCCTGATCCACTTGGGCACAAGATGAGGTGGACATACCACAATGGCGGGATAGGCATTCAGAAGTTCCATGACTGCTGAACCCACCGAGCTTTTACCCACGCCCATCTCGCCCTGCACGTTTCCAACACCGTGTTTCTTTATCGCCCTGGCAACGCCAGCTGAGATATGACGTTGCGTTGGCAACAACCCCGGTTTCTCCTGTCCGGGCAATGGCTTGCGCTTTGTTCCCAATGTATCCAGGATCGCAGTCTCTATAGAAGTTGGATCGAAGTTGTACAAAGGTCGATAGGTGAACAGGATGTGCGCCCCGATCTGATCCCCATACTTGTGCATGAACTTGGAGAGCGGATCAACGGTATCAATGATCTCGATCCCGCTCTGGCGCAGGATAGCAACGGTGGAGACGAAACGATCACGGAAGATTTCAGAGGTTACATTCCCTTTCTTGTCTGTGTTTTCTTCGACCTTCTCCGTGACCTTCACCACCCGACCTTTGACCAACATCGGCTTGCCATCTTCATCGGTCAGTCGCAGTGTTCCCATCATGCCGGACGCCATCAACATCGCGATGTGCCCCTTCTTTAATGGCATGACCGGTTGCTTCAACTCACCCAAGCCACGCGATGGGTTGAGCAGATCCAGCCATTCCTTCGATGAATGCAATCCGCGTTTCTGTGTGGCATCCACGATCTCTTCCGGCTGCCAGTCCAGACGGGAGAAACGGATGGGTTGTCCACCTGCTCCTTTGTCTGATGCAGGAAGCAGTTCATACAATGGTTGTTCCACTTCCACCAACATGGGCGGTTCCACATCTGCCCAAGCCTGTACCTGATGGACTTCCTCATGAGATGGGATCTTGTACTTCACCCGCTTGGTCGCCAGCACAATGACCTGATTGAAACCGGTCTCGGGATAGCGGTAGATGCGGATGTTCTCGTAATACCCAGCCAGGTGGGAAGCCACATCCAGATCGCGCAATAATGGATGCGGGACGATGTAGATCAATACCCCGCCGCGAATCAGTTTGGGCGTGGTGGATTTGAGGAATTCCAATTCCAAGCGTTTCTGGTCACCCAGACGATCATGACTGTACGGCGGGTTGAGGAACAACAGCGTGATGGATTCACTGGTCAGATGGCAGGAACCCCAGGGTGTATTGAAGAGGCGGTCCATTTTTTCAGCAGCGAGTGCGGCACGAGTTGACGAAAGTTCAGCACCCCAACTCTGACAGTTCAAGGCTTTTGCCAGGATGGATGCAGCAGTACCTTCACCTGCACAGGGATCGAGCAGCCTGCCAGAGTCGGCAGGCTTGAAATAAGTTTTGAGCAATTGGGCTACGTTAGTTGATGTCTCGTAATACCCCATCTTCTCAATCGCGGGAGGACGCATATCAAATCTCCTTTTTGAAAATAAAATCCCCCACGCCAAATGGCATGGGGGATCAAGTTGAATTTTATTTCCTTACTTCACCTTACAGAACAACCGCCCGGCGATGTTCACAAAGCCGAGCGGTTCATTCTTTTCCAGGTCAACGAATTCTGGCAATCCGCGAGACCAGTCCGACTCCGAATGACGGAACTGGATCACCAGCGTGCGATGTTCCTTGCGGAGATCGGTCCACAATTGCCAGACTTCTCCACGTCCATCACAGATGGTGAACTCGAAGCGCTGGAGTGCTGCTTCTGCCAAAACTTGTTTCTTTGTCTTCACTGGAATTTTCACATCCACGAACTTCAACAGATGCTGCCAGTCGGCTTTGCGCATTTGCGCCAGCCAGTATGCCAGGGGATCGTTCGAATTCAAGGCTTTGTTCATATCGAAGATATCCTCTGCGGGGATGGAACGTAACATGGTTGCCTCCTATATCTTCAAGACTTCCTGCTCCAGCAGGTTCTGCACCAGGTCCTGCCAGGGTTTGGACAGATCGAGCCTGACTCCTCCACGGCAATCCCCGCCCGTAACCAGGCGCTGGATGTATTCCGCACCCAACGCATATTCCCAGAGCGTCTTTGCCCACGCGTCCGGGATGGGAAAGGCAAGCGTCTCCTGCAGGCGTTTCAAAGTCAGCGCCTGCAATTGCGCTTCAACATCTCCATTTTCAAAAGCCAGGGCATAGGCGGCATCGTCCTTTGCCTCCCACTTGCCGGGCAATGCCTTGCGGCAGATGATCCCGGCGTGCAGGACGTTGAACTCCGGCAATGGCTGTGTCAGCATCTTCACTTCGCCATCAGCAAGCACCGATGTGCCGCGCATGGAACAACTGCCTTTGCCACGGATCAGTGACGCCCAGAGACTCTCCACGCTGGTCTTGTGGGCGGCGATCCCGACATACACCAACGTATGCTGGTAGGGTCTGTCTTGAAGCACAGCATAGCCGGTGACATCGGCGCGCGTATGGGCATTGGTCAGGGCGGGAATGCGTCCTTCCGGGTAGAGGTGCTGAACAGGAGAGACATCCTCCACCGGGTCAATGCGATAGACGTACACACCCGCATTGACCCGCACCAATTCCTGGTTGATGTCCCGCAACAGTTCATGCGCGTTCAAGCCCACGTTGATGCTGGTGAAGGTGATCTCGATCTCCTCCACCTGAATGCGGACGGTGCGCGCGTTCAGGTCCACAGTTGCGCTTCCCGGCAACCACTCCTTGATGTTCTTCAAGACAGGCGGCAGATCAACGCCGGGTAATGGTGCAAACCACAATGCACCATGAAACGGAACATTGGGAACCGCTTCGAAATTCCCATACGGCGCGGTATACCGATCCCTGCCCTGAAACTCCACTTCAGGCAGATCGTTCAACGCGGGCAGCCAGAACTGCTCATAGGAGGAAACGAGGATCTTTCCATTCGTGGCAGCCTCCCTTTGAGCAATCCTCAATTCTTCAATGCGTTCCTTGATGTATTCATCTTCATAGGTTTCTGTCCATGCGTACATTATTCCTCCGGGGTAGTGATGGTGAGATGGAAATCCAGCAGCCCGAAGACTTCCCCTTCCTCGGGATCGTCACCGGCTGTGACTGTGGGCTGGTATTCGGTGAGATAGCGCCAGTCCAGGATGTGGCTTGTCTCTGAACAGATGCCGTTCTCGGATAGCAGTGCGGACATTTCATCGGCGACCGAGTCCGGGTCGGCGTCGGCGGCGACTGCGATCTGGAGGGTCAGGATGCGAACCTGCTGATTGGGTTTTACGGCGTGCATGTTTCCTCGCATTCCTCCACCTGAGTCTCATCATCCTCGCGCACGACCGACAGCCACGGCTCGACCTCCTCCGAATGGCGCGGTTCACAGCCGATCAGGATCGGCACGTTCGGCGTTTCGTCCGCCAGCGATTTGGCAAGTGTGAGTGCCTTCGGCAGATTGCCGTGAATGTGGTTCGGGAATAACCCGACCTGATGGGCGATCAGGTTACCCTTACGCCAGACCTTGAAGACACCTTGTATCTCCGGATAACGATCTTCGGGCTGGTGTTTCCAGTCCAGGTGATATTCCTGCAGGGCGACCTCCAGCGTGATCCAGGTGATGCCCAGTTCAGGGTCATGCCCATCAAGGAGATCTTTCAGCACTTCAATGGCATCTTCCTTCGTGATCGGCACACCCATGTTCAGGGCGGTATCCAGCAAATCACCGACCTGCCAGAGTGGAGCGATCTTGTCCTGCCAGTAATGATGCAGGATGCGCAGCACGTCTTTGTTTGGCACGCGCAGTTCGGTTGAAATGGCGTCAGCCATTTCTTCAATGACATGATCGTTCATGGTTTATTCCTTTACAGGTGTAGATGGGAATACGTCATGCCGTCATCACCAAGCAGCGAATAATGAATGGCATAAGCTTTGCGGATGTAGCGGCGTGCGCCGCGTTCGAAGCGGAAGAGGGGTTCGTTCTCGTACAGATACTTCCTGGATGTACGGCGGAAGATCGTCCAGCCGATGGCGTCCGGCGCGCAAGGTTGACTGCGCTCGATCTGGACTTGTACACCGCTCCGCAACAGGGACAGGGTTTGTTCGAGAGTGAGGGAAATGTCCGAACCGATCAGCACCGCTTTGAAGGGCAGGATGACCAGGTCCGGTTTGGATGGAAACATGGAACCTCCTTGGAAATAAAAACTGCGGGCTCGGTAACCACCGAGCCCGCAGTTTATGGAAAATAGTTTATTTGGTTATGGCAGGATAAACTCATCCTTGTAACGCTGGAGCACATCCCCTGGTGTGCCGATCTCGAAAGGCAGATCGATGCGGCTGCGATGCTTCAGGAAATGTTCCTTATCATGAGTGACGAACCAATCTGGTTTGGCAAGGATGGCTTCCGCCAGAACACGCGCATCCGGCACATATTGAACATGGGCTTCTGCGGCGCTGATCTGCTTTTTGGTCGGCGCTTGTGATGTTTCAAGGGAGGCGCTGGCAAGCAGTTGGGCCAGAGTCGGCAGGGAGGTGGGAACCTTGCGTTGCACAACGTCCTGGCATTCATTAAGGACGGTGGGACCGACCACCAATTGCAATAAGCCAGCTTCGCCCAGCAGAAACAATTTACGCGCGCCGCCAGTCGGGGAAAGCACGGCGGCAAAGATCACGCTGGTATCGAGAAAGACTCTATGATTTTTTGGTGTCATATTCCGCCCGGACCTCGCGCAGTGTGCTCAACATTGATTCAAGGGACTCTCCGGAGTCCTGCCATTCTTTGGCAAGTTTGTCGGCTATTTCGTCCACACGTGAACGTTTGGGGCTTATGACCACCACACCATCCCCCAAGTCAATGAGTGTGAGAGTGTCACCTTCTTCGATGTTGTTGTGGTCTCGAAGTTCCTTGGGGAGGGTGATGATGCCCCGACGGACAACCTGTACCTGGAAAGTATTGTTATTCATAAGTAGCTCCTGTCTGATTTTCAGTATATCAGTTTAGCAGATTATCCGCAAGACAGATGGTTGTCACCATCTTCCCCTCTGGAGGCGAGCCATCGCTTCAATTCCTGCCTTTCCTTTTCGATTTGCTGAATGAGATCCTCACGCACCCGCATCTCATCCCAGCCAGAGCAATGCGCCTGATCCAGTTCCTTCAGGAAGGTGCTTATGTCGCGCTTTTCCTTAGGGCCAGGATCAAAGGTGGGATCGGTGGTCGCCTCCACGGAGACAAACTCATGCCAGGGATGATCGTCTTCGCTCACGACATCGAAGAAGCGTTCCTCGATCTTCACTTGTTGGGCGATGAAGAACAATCCATCGGAAAGTAGGGAGCGTATTTGTGTATCGACCTCTTCAACGGTCAACCGGGTTTCATTCGGGAGGATGACTTCGCCATGCTGCTTGTAATTGCTGGCATCCCGGTACATGTAGACAAAGCGGATGTTAGTCATCGGACACCCTGCCTCCATCCGCCCAGCCCTGCGCCTTGATGTTGCGCGCCCATAGCTCCAAGAAGGAGGAGACCTGCTTGTGGAAGCGGGTGTCGATGAAGGTCTTGCCATCGCGCTCAATGAATTTGGAGCGATACCCGAAGAAGGCTTGCGTAATGCCGGTCGGCACCCAGGATGGATAATGCAGTTCCACATCCGGGTCGGCGATCAGATCACCGTTCTGTTCGAAGTAGTGCGCAACGCTGATCATCTCGCCGTGACGTTCGATCACCAAAGGCTGGTAGCCGGTTTTCTCAAAGCGCACATGGAAGGAGTCCTTGTTCTGGAAATCCTCCAACAGGTTGTGTGACTTCAACAGGTATTCGATGGTTTCTTGAAAGAGTGTGGTCATTTTTTTCTCCATAAAAGGATCGGAGGGCGACCATGTCGCCCTCCAAATGTCTATTGATCTATTCGTCCCAGCCGCTGATGCTGTCTTCCATCGCGGCTTCCAGCCAACCATCATCCCCGAGACGGGAGGCGTTCTCGTATTGTTCAACGAGTGGACCTTCATCCGGTTCGATCTCCGCCTCCTGGTACTCGTGATCGGGACGCAGGATGACATCTGCCGGGAAATCCCCTGCCTTCCAAATCTCCAGGGTATGCGCGACTTCATAGCCTGGCTTGCAGAATTCCTGTGGGTCGAGTTCCGGTGAAACGATCACCACGTATTCATCGGAGGCGGAGATATAGTGCGCCAAAATGTATGGTCCGATTTCGGAGAGCGCCGCCTGTTTGTATTCAAATGGCGGTACTGACACGCCAGCTTCGCCAAACAGCCAGGTGATCTTTTCCTTGAGCCATTCGATGTCGGCATCGCGATTGAAGATCGTGCGGCGCTGGAAATCACGGGGGATGTCGGTCAGGTTGCAGAACTCATCCGGTTTCTGCTCTGCCAAGGCATATGCGGAGGTTTCGATCTCCAGTCCGACAATGATGTCTTCCTCCCATTTCCAATGCACACTGCCGACATACTCACAGGGCTTGGAAAACGCGCCGGGATTCATCACGATGCCATCCCAGCCTTTGGGATGGTCTTTGGGTGTACACCAGACCTGAAAGCCACCGCTACCCGCTTCGAAGATCGCGGCAGAATGGGGATTGGTGGCGATGTCGAGTTTGCACGCCAGGTCAAGTACGGGTTTCATTTTTTGATGTTCAGAATGGTGAGACATGATTTGCTCCTTGTGGTTGTGATTTGGATCTATCCGCCGCGCGGACCATCGTATTCGTATTGATGATGAAATTCCTCGATCCCCTCGGACCAGCGGGCATGTCCGCTGAAGCCGATACCGCCTTCGAAGTATTTCAACTCGAAGTCATGGTCGGGGAACATGGAGGCAAGTTTTTCGATCACTGGGATGGGTGGACTCCAGGCGGTATCGAATTCCAGGAAAGCCTGGATGGGTTCGGCATCCGGCAATGGACTGCCACACTGCTGGCAGGTCAGGATGACCATCGTCTCAGTCTTATGAATCGTCTGGCAGTAGGCACACTTGGATGTCTTGCGGAGAGGTTTGGAGGAGTCGGCGCGCGTGGTGAGATGAACCCCGGTTCCATTCCATTTTGTATTTCCGCACCACACAACTTTGCCATTACGTCTCACAAACAAGGTGTGATTAGGAACAATCACGCAATAGATGTTGCCCTGATATGGTGCTTTTACAATTTGATGCCGGTTGACCTCACTACCCACCTTGCCACTGTTTGAGTAGTATGAAATGACGTAGCATTTATGGTTGCGCCGTCTTCCATATTTGGTTACTGTTCCTACCCTGTCGTCCACAGATAGAGAAGTAATCGTACCCACTTTGAGCCCAATTTCCTGCATATCATTCGCAAGCCGCCGGCTCGTTGTGTAATACAAAAACCCTCCGGACTTGACTCTTGTACCATCCCCAAGCACCAAGGCGTCGAGCAGGATCTTCAATTGTCTGGAGGACAACCCTTTTATATCTTTGGGAATGTACTTTTCCTGAGCGTGTCCAAATTGTTCAAGATACAGATAGAGTTGGAAATCATTGATGATGATGTCCCTTTTATGGAAATATGTTTTGAAATTCAGTCTTTTTATGCACTCTATCATTTTGGCTCGGCTGTCAGGTTTTTGCTGCGTTATCCTCACGAAATATTGGTGTCCGCCTCTTTTACACGGGTGTTTGTTCAAGGAGCCTTCGGAGAGGAAGTAACCGAGAAACTCTAGGAAATCATCCATGCAGAGATGTCGTTCCCTGAAAATTCGCAACGCTCTCTTTTCGACAGGTAGTACAAACTCATCCTTTTCAACTCCCTGCCAAACACCATTTTGTTTAAATTTCACGCGACAATATGGAATATCCTTTGCACTGATGAAACGATAGATTTTGGTACGGGGAGTGGTTACGTACATGTTGTGATCCGGGCTGACTTTTATATCGAGTAACCTCGTTTTGAAGTGATACATCGCCCCCGAATATGGTTTTTCCACATACCCAAGGGATTTGTGAAGTTCAATACGCCCCGCTTCATTGAGTGTGAAGAATTCATCATCCGGGTGAACATCGCTGAATAACTTCCAGCCATCAACGGTCAGAACTTCTGTTTGGTCGTCGTAGCAGCCCCAGTTCTCGCAGGTCCATTCATAGCCGCCTGAGTTGAAGCCATCCTTGATCCACGGCGTGCCGGGTTCCACACCATATTCCGCGCCGAGCGCTTCGAGTTTTTGTTTGCGTTGCGGGTCATCGTTTGCGATGGCGTTCAGTTTTTCCCGATACTCTTCCGCACGTTTATCCATATCGCGATATATCTGCGGATAGGGGATGATCGTGTTGAAGTCCAGGATGCGGACATCTTCATCCTCCCCGGATTGGGAACGGATGGTTTCGAGTACCTTGTTGACATCGGGACCGGTAATGGTCAGTTCGTTTTCATTCCAATTAGGCATGGGATTGCTCCTTGTGTTTGAAATAGTTCCTGCCGGTTGAAAACCGGCAGGGTGGGATTTGGCGAATATTCAGCCTGGTCTTGCGCATCGCATTCCAACGCAATGTTGAATTCCTCAGTCGTCATGTTTTCCTCGACGATGAGCTGCTCCATGCGTGGGTCGGCGCGTGCCAGGCGTTCGGCATCAGCGGCGGTGCGGATGTCTGGATTGTTTCTTCCATAGCGTGCGAAGTAACCTGCCCCGACTTTGCTTTTGAAGGGTCCGATCACAGCCTTGTACAAATGTCCGTGAGTTTGTTTTGTGGGTGGCATGGCAGAGTGAAACAGGATCAGATCATCCTCTTCACGCTTGCCGAGATAGAATGGCATGTTCCCTCCTAAAAATCCTGGATCAGTCCCAGCAGGATCAGTTGCTCCTTTTCCTCGACATGCAGGCGCAAGCTGGTCTCGATGAAACGACCGCTGATCTTGTCATCGCGCAGGAAGTCGAATGTGAAGGAATAGGAGGGACGCTGGTCAAGCACCAGATGGTGATGCGCCATCCAGAGAGCATCATAGAGTTGCTGGTCGTGGTCATCCTCGTCATCGGCATGGATGGGCATCAAGGCATCGCTCAGGGACTGGCTGATCTCCACTTTTTTGGTGAAACCGAGGCAGGCGGTTGCCCAACCCGCATTCAACCATGCCGTGTTCTTGAGGATGCTTTTTACAGGAGGCACAACAGCAAAGGTGAGATTGAGAGTCAGTTGTTTCATACCGCCTCCTAGTTGAAGCCCAACCCGCGCTCCTTGAGGCTGACCCATTTGCCCTGCCCGATCACGAGATGATCCAGCAGGTCGATGTCAAGCAATTTGCCGGCCTGCACAATGGCGCGCGTGACCGCCACATCATCCGGCGAAGGCGTGGGGTCACCCGAGGGATGGTTGTGGATCAAAATCAGGGCGGAGGCATGGCGGCTGATCGCGGCTTGAAAGACCTCACCCACCCGCACCTGGGAGGAATTAACCGAACCTTGATACACCTCCACGATCTCCAGCACGCGGTTGCGCCGGTCCAGCAGGATCGTTCTCAAATGCTCCTTTTCGAGCAGCGACATTTCAGCCTGAACCAATGCGGCGGCATCGGCTGGTGAGTTGATCGCCGTGCGTTCATCGCCCGGCATACTCAAACGCAACCCCAGATTGAGCGCCGCCTTGATGCGGATGGCGGTTGCCTGATTGATGCCTTTTACTTTGGCGAGTTCAGAGGGATGCGCCTGATACAAGCGGCGAATATCACCATCGAAACGCGCCAGCAGGGACTGCGAAAGTTCGATCTGTTTCTGCCCGCCGATCACCGCCGCCATGAGTTCGGTGATGTTGCAGGCATTTGCATTTTGAGTAATGCGGTAGGCGGGTTGTTCGCGCAGGGGCATGGTTTTGAGGATGGGTTGTTCATAGGTGGACGGGGATTGGAGCAACAGGGAATTGTTGTCGTTCATGGGACTCCTTGGGAAATGAAAGAGGCATGGAGCCAATGACTCCATGCCGTCTTTGTGAATATGGTTTACTGGTTATGCCATTGCCATTTCGGGCAGAGAGATGGCGATGGCTTCATCCTCCGGGAAGGGATCCTTACTGCCTTCCACCATCATCGGCATGATGACCGCTGTGAAACTTCCGGCTTCGATCAGGATCGGCTTTGTGTTATTCGTGATTCGCATGACCAGTTCACCCTTGCAGGCTTCCGCCGCGCGTTTCAGGAAAGCAGCGGATAACCAGGCTTGGGCATTCTCACCGCTGGCGCTGCCCTCCAGGATGTTGCGACCCTGCCCCGTTTCTGTTTCCGCCGAGGCGATCTTTGCAACGCCATTCACGGCTTTGAGGAAGGTGCTTTGTGTGCCCATCGCATTCACCATGCGGATGGATTGCATCAGGCTGGCTTGCTGGATTTGAAGGATGGCGACGGCGTTCTGCCGCGCTTCATCGATCAGGGTCTTGATCTGTGCCGATGGGAAATTGCCGTCCGCCGTGACGGTTGCCAGAGTCAGGTCTTTGGAGTCATCAGGGTTGGTGATCTGGAAGATGTAACGGTTCTCACCGGATGTGCCCATGCGCACGGTGTCGCGGTCATCGACCAGTGTGGACAGCAGACGCGCGCTGCTTAGTGGCAAAGATACGGAGGTTTGATTTGCAGGACCCGCGATGCTTTCCATCACGAGCCCGGCAGAATATCCATCAGCGGTCTGTGCCATCACCGTGTCGGAATTGAGGATCAGGTGAACAACCTGCAACACGGCACGCGAGTCATCCGTGGAGGCAAAGGGCAGGGCGCGCATCAAACTGCGGAAGATGGTTCCGGAGAACGTGGCAACCGTTTGAATGTTTTCCTCGCCTATCACCGGCAGAGGTTCATCCACAATGCGCAGGCTGGTGCGGTTGGAGGTTCCCTGTTGAATGACCAGCGCAGTCCCATCCACATGCAGTCGAATCTGCCCTGCCAGAGTCTCCACCACGGCTTTCAAAGTGGCGGCATCCACACAGACGGAAAGGTCTTCACTGCAATCCACATTCACGGTGGAACGCGCGGCGGTTTCGCCGTTGAAGCAGGACAGGTGCAGGATGCCATCGGTATTCACATCCAGACGCACGAGGGAGAAGGCTGCCATCAGGGTGCTTTTCGTGCTGGCGCGGGTCACGGCATTCAATGCCGAGTGAAGCAGATCTTGTTGAAGGGTGATCATGGATTGGGTTCTCCTTGTTGTTGTTCCAGATAGTCCTGCAGGATCAGGACATCCAGATAAATATGGTTTGTGCGTTCCTCAGGCGAGGCGCTATCAAAGTGGGATTGTTCGTCCTGCGCGAGATAGTCCAGGACTCTTTGTAGCGAACGGATTTGTTCAGCGTTCATTGAGTGATCTCCAAAAACAAGTGGCAGTCCATCAGGACTGCCACTTGTGATGTGATGGGCTAATACGGAATGTCATCCTCAGCCGGATCAGCCTGTGCGATGGAAGGTTCGTTGTTCTTGCTGTCCAGGAAATGAATCTCGAGGACTTTGAGTTCATAATCCGCCGCAGCCGTGCCATCCTGTCGGACCCAGATGCGTGGGCGACCTGTGGCTTTATCCGGCGTCAAGCGACCTTCGATCAACACCTTGCTGCCTTTTTTCAGATACTGGTTGCAGACCTCGCCCAGCTTGCCCCAGGCGGTGCAACGGAACCAGGTCGTGACTTTGACCGTCTCGCCTTTCTCGTTGTTGTACTGGTCATTCGTGGCGACATTGAAGGTCGTCACAGCGGTGCCTGCCGGGGTGTAGCGCATTTCCGGTTCACCACCGAGGTGACCGACGAAAGTAGTTTTGTTGTATTGCTTGGACATGAGAGTCTCCTTGTTTTAGGGTTGAAATTACTTGCAGATCTCGCGCAGGCGTTTATCCGTATCGTATTGACCGGAACGGATGTAGATGATCATGCTGACGATGAACCAGACCGCCCAGATCAGGATCAGGGTGGCGATGAGGGAAGCGAAGAGAGTCAATGCAGACATTTTGTTTTCTCCTTAGGAAAATGAAAATCGGGGAGCGATGCAAGATCGCTCCCCGATTTAGGGAATGGATTGGATTTGAAATTACAGAATGGACGGCCACCATCCGCTCAGGATGGCTTCGTCCGGATCGAGCTCGTCGGGAGGTCGCAGGGTGCGCACTTTCGCGCCGCCGTGTCGGATGGATGCCGATACACTTTGCGCCCATTCGACGCCGGCTTTGTCCGGGTCGCGCAGCAGCAGGTACTCGTACTGCGGATGTTCGCGGAACCACTGGTGCATTTTTGCGCTCGGACTGGCGCCGTTGGTGTAGACCGCGACCGTGTCGGCTTCACGTCCCAGTTGATGGATCTTCTGGGCGGTGATGAGCATGTCGAACAGTCCCTCCAACACGATCAACGTTCGCGTGGCGGGAGTGATGCGCCAGCTGCCGAGCGGTTGTACGCGATTGCCCCAGGTCTTGTGATTCTTGAGCGGCGTGAAATTGCGCGTGCCTTTGGGCAGTTGCTCCTCCGGGATGTAGCGCACGTTCATGACAGCAGGGTGTGTCGGCGGGTCGGCATACACCACACCACCCGCCCACAGCCAGATGCCATCACGCCGCACCATCATCGATTGTCGTGCCGCATCGATGATCTCGCGATGGACCCGTGGAGCGGGAATGCCATAGCCAAGTCCGTAGACCAATGCGGTATAAGGTGTCACGCCGCGCCCCGCCAGATAATCCCAGGCAGGCGAACGTTGGACGATGGAGCGCGCTTCCGACACGGCTTCATCAAGCAACTGCACCTGTGTCGGCGGGCGTTTGGGGCGTGTCGGTGTGGTCGCCGATACACTTGGCTTCCAGTTAGCATCCCCTTGTGGGACCTGACCCAGCTTTTTTTGTAATGACTTCAACGAACCGCCGCTGGCACCACAGCGCAGGCACTTCCAGTATCCGCTCTGCAGATTGACACCGAAGTTGGGTTGCCCGCCTGTTCCCTCCCGACTCGCGTCGTTATGGAAGGGACACCAGAAGATGGCCCAATTGCGATGATCCTCCACACGAACCGCCGTTCCCAAAATTTCTTCGGCGGCGGATAGGATGTTTTCCATGTGCTTTTCTGCGACCTCCTTTTCGTCTGACTATTTGCCGATACAGTGTGCGATGGCAGCCATAAGGACCGTGAGCCAGTGATGAGGCTGGCCCCGCAGGAAAACGCTGCGGGATCTGCGACTGGCGGCGATGGCGACCAGGATGAGAAGCATTGCGAAGGTTCTCATGATCTATCTCCTTGTTTGGATGGATTAAATAGTCCCAGGGAGAAGGCATGATCACGCATCCGCGCAGTCCAGCATTTCGGCTCATTCCACCTCCACGCTGGCCCAACTGGGCGCAGTGGTATACACTGCTGCATCTTCGTGCAGCAGTGTAACGTCGGCGGTATACAGGTAGTCCCCTTGCTGTCGTCCGGCAGAGGCAGCGACGTTGATCGCCTTGCCATTTACGATCACCATACGTTCATTGGCTGGGAGCGGAAAAGGCGCGTAAATCTTGACGGTTTTTACGGTTGTGATATGATCGGGCTTGTACATTGTTGTATACCGAAACCGTCCAGCGCCAACTGGGCGGTTTCACTTTTTTATCTGCCGGGCCTCTCACCCCGGCGAGTCCTCGCTGTCTTGTGCCCCACGTTAGTGGGGTAAGAAACGAAAACGGGCGTTGGCATGGGAAGTCCATGCACAACGCCCGTTTGTGTTGAGGGGAGTATTCAGTTTTGGGGTTGGTTCGATCAGCCTCCTATGAGGGTTTCCAGGGAATATTTTTCACCGACACACCCATGAAAACCATGATGTGTGTCGGTTCCGACATTGGGCTTGTTGGGGAAGGTTGAACCTGTTCTGATGGGTTCCCATTTTCCAAGCATTCGAGATTCCTTTCGGTGGGTTCATGCGAATTTCACAACAAGCCTGTTTCGTACATGGGGAAAGTGGAGGATACGGATGAATTGATTTGGGGATGGTGAACTTGGGCTCCTTTCGTTGAATGGATGGTGGGGATTGGATACAACAGCAGAAGCCCGGCGGTTTGCCAGGCTTCTTGAAGAGAGGGATGGATTGTGGAAAATAGGAACAGTGCGGATTATATGGAGTTTGAGAAAACTGTCAAAGTACGTAGGCGGCAGATATTCCTCTTGCATATCATTATGCGACCTGTAAAAACGCCCCTATTCCCTACGGGTGAACTTGTGTGTGGGGACCGGGAATTGCAACCACAGGATGCCATCGGACACATCAATAATTCCCTTTCCGGGGGTTATTCGGAGGCGACACGTTCCTCATACCCCCTGACCGCCTTTCGTATCATCGCGCAAAAACGAAAAAGGATACGAAATGGACACCAAACAAGAATGGAAAAAACGCTTTACATGGATCGTGCTTCTGGTTTTGACGCCGGCAGTTTTATTCGCTGGACTTAACTTTCAGCAGTTGGTTTCCGCCTGGACGGTTTCGAATGAGACCCGGCAACTGGAACGACGAGCCGCCTTTGCGCCGGAGGGTCTGCAAAATCCTGCGTCGGTGACAGATGATTTCGAAGCTGGACTTTCCACGGCATTTTGGGATTTCACGATCATCAACGGCGCCGGACAGGCTTCGAACGAAACCGCCTGGCACGTGGCGGAATTGGAGATCGATCATCAACTCACCCTCCGACATGTCCAGGACCCGGAGTTCGAGATGGAAAGCGCGGACTGGCAGGAACCCTCCAGCGAGCAATACAACAATGTCACATTGATCGGCGGCAGTGGCTTCCAGCCCACCTCATCGAGCGACGTGGTCGTGGAGTTCAAAAGCCGGGTGGATGAGAGTTTTTATGGGACGGCGGGAGTCGTCCTGCAGCCGCAAGGCACACTACAGACAGATGGTCTCTTTGCCAAGCCATTCGATATGTTCGGATTTTCAGTGATCGGTAATGAGTCCTCCTTCAATAGCGCCAATGGTTCGGTTTGTTATCTGGCGCTCAATTGGGCGCCTGTTCAGGTCAAAGCCATGAATGTGGACCCGGAAGTGTGGCACACTTATCAAATCCGTCTGCATCAAGTCAGCAGGATCAAATGGATGGGAACCGTGTCGGTGGATGGGTCGGAACTGTGTCGGATGACGATGCCGGCATTTGGACCGCTGGAGATCCAGGTCTGGAGCGACAATTACCTGGTAAGCACCCAGCCGCAGCGATGGTGGCAGATCGCATCAGTTCTGGAGTTGGGTTTCCAGGATGGCGGGAACAAGGAGTTTCATCTGGATGACATTCGGATCTTTGAGGAGGTTCAGGAATAAACAGGCAATGATCAATACGCCCGGTCGTGAACCGGGCGTATTTTTGTGGGGATGGTAAGCGACACATTCAACCCACCTTGTCCTCCTGAACAGTATAGTCACGCCCATGAGTGAGTCGTACCAGTCCAAACAGGAACGCCGGCAACGGTTGTTGGAGTCAATGCCCGAGGGACTTCGTCCGCACGTCTCCGTACGCAACATCGAAGCCGTGGCAGCGCTTTCCCCACAGGCACAGACTCGTTTGCTGGAAGCCGTTCAAGCCGGGCTCAAGCGATTGCCGCGTGCCATTGAACAATTACGCGCCGACCCGCAGACTTCTGTTGCAGAACTGCTCGACCCTCCTGCACAACCTGAAACGGAACTGCCTGCACAGACCCACTCTGCATCCATTGGACAGGATGTAGCGGATTTGATCCAAGAGTGCTTTCCGGATATGCCGCGTGTGTCGGCGGAGGCGCTCGCAGATGCGGACGTGATGCAGGTCGTGCGCACCGTAGCAGAGACCCATCAGCAGGTCTTCAAGTCCAATCACATCAAGACGGATTTCATCATGCTGACCCTGCATGGACTGATGTGCAAAACACTTGAACAACTCGAAGAGATCATCGAAGAAACGCCTGCCCTGCGGCAGGCATTTGAAAAAACCAACGAATGGAGAAAAGAAGAAACATGTTGAAACGTATTGCTTCGACCGGTGTGAACCTGGTGGTACTGGGCGTGTCGGTTGGAATCTTTCTGGTGGCGTTCATCGCTTTGAACGCTCTGGGTGCGGCACAGAAGCCGCCCACCATTTCTGTGTTGTCCGCCACACGTGACTTAAACATCGGCGATGTCATTATGGCAAATGACCTGGCGGTCAAGACGGTCTTTCAGGATGACAATGCCAGTATGTATATCCCCGGTGAGGAAGTGACCGGGGTGGTCGGCGGAGTGGTCGCGCAACCCATCTTCAATGGGCAGCCCATCTTTCGATCCGCGATCCTGGCGCAGGCAGCCGAAGGCACAAGACTATCTGCTGTGCTGGCACAATTTCCCGGGCATAGTTTATTTCCCCTGCCATTGGATGCGATGAACCTAGTATCGCCGGATGCGGAAGCCTTTCTGCCCGGAGACCTGATCGGTGTGACAGTCGTGATCAGCACTCGACCGCAACAGATGAGCACACCGACACCGATGCCAGAACTCATCATCAATCCGGGGTATGTGGAACCAACCGCCCAGCCCTCCCCGCTTGAATTGGAACAGGCGGATTCCATCAACCGTTCCTTCCCGCCGCTTGCCAAGGACTTGTTCCCGATGGGAGTGCGCGTGATCGCAGTGCAAGGGTTGCCGCAACAAACAGAATCATCCGAAGACAGTGGCTCCTTCAATCTGGACACCCAGCCGAAGATGTTGATCCTGCTCGTGCCGAATGAAAGCCGCGAAGTGTTATCGCTTGCCCTGCAACAGGGAGATCGTTTGGTGGTGTCGCTGATGGCGCGTGGTGATGAAGCGCCCTCCGCCGGCTTTACCTATTGGGACTTCGAAGACTTGTTCAAACAGGATCGCGAAGAAGTCCTGGGAGGAGGACAGTAATGCAAGTATTGTTACTCGGTGCAGGGACAGTCACCTCGCGTTTGAACATGCAGCTCGCAGAACAAGGTCATTCTGTTATCGCTCAGATCGCAGCCTTTACCCCGCAGCATATTGATCTGTTCGATTTCCGTGCCCTGGTGGTGGTCTCGCCTGAGTCTTCGGTCTCGCCGGAGAGTCTGGTCAAGGCTGCTGAACGTGGCAAACTGATCTTCGTGGTCGCTGGGGTCGGCGATGGCATGGCGTCTTGGGCGAATGGTGTGGGCGTGCCTTCGATTGCCTATCCACCCTCGGATGTGGATATCAATAAGTTGTATGAAGAGATGCGTAGGGCAGATGCCGGCAATCTCGCGGCGGACGATCAGTATCGCAGAGCGGTGCTTGGCAGTGATATGTCAGCTCGCATTCAATCCGGGATGGCGGTGAGAAAGATTGCCATTACTTCACCAAAAGGTGGCACGGGTAAGACCACTGTGGCAGTCAATCTTGCGGTTGCATTAGCCCTCAGCGGAATTACGACTTATCTTGTGGATGCCGATGGCAACGCCGGTGCGCTCCAATATCACATGCGCATGGAGCGGGTCAATACCACCATGATTGGCTTGTTACGGCGTGAGATCGCCAAAGCCAGTAAAGGAGTCATGAGTGATGTGGCATCCGGTGCGGCGTATCTGAATGCATTTACCCCGTTGGAAAACCTGCCGACCCTGCGAGTCCTGCCCGGACTGATCACCGATGACCTGGGTGATGAAGTCCTGCAACAGGAGGCGAAAGTTGCCGAGGTCATTCAAGGCTTGTATGAAGCCGGCGTTGCTGCGGGTGGTGTGGTCATCATGGACGTAGGTATCAACCCAGCGCATGTCGTGCATCGTGCCGCCTTGAAAGCCGCCGAAGGCATTGCGATTGTGATCAAGCCGGAAATTCCCGATCTTGCAGAAACGCGCCGCTGGATCGCAAGGATGATCAACTCACTGGCAAGTGTGGTCGGCAAGGGCAGCGCGCATGAATTCGTCGGCAGCCGCGTCAAGCTATGCTACAACCAGGTGGTTGGCGATGGCTTCAAGGCGGCGCATAAGATGTTGCAACAAGCGCTAAGTGAAGACAAGATCGAACTGGCATTAATCCCCAATGGCATCATTCCGATTGTCGATCCACGCCTCGCTGCCCAAGCTGTGAACTCGGATCGGCGTGAGGATGTTTTGATCTGGCGGTACAAGAAAGAGAAGTTGGAGGAGCTCGGACCGTTCGCTGATTCATTACTTGGCTTTGCCTCCCATTTTGTACCAGCGGTGCGTGAAGGCGCATCCCGGATTGGGTTATTGCCGAACGCTCCCAAAAAGCGCGGCTGGTTCGGGAAGGGATAGCCATGTTCGATATTGCTGGAAAAACAATGAAGCCCGTCTCGGAGGTACGATCCTCGGATGAGATGGAGCGCTGGTGGAATGTTCTTGCTGAGGAAGGACGTGCAAAGAAGGCAATTGAGTCGTTGCAGAAGAGTCTGACCTCCACAGAGATCGAAGTGCTGGCTCGTCAGGTCTTCGAGGAAGTGAGTCTTCGTGCCGTCGATGCGGGCGTCTCTTTACCCAAGGAATACATCCTGCGGCTGATCGGGGAACTATCCGGCATGGGTCCTTTGCTGGAACTGATCGCCCGTTCTGATATTGAAGACATCGCCATCAACCTGGGACATATCTATGTGTACACGACATCAAATGGTTGGGAACATGCGGGTCCTGCACCGGATGGGATCGGCGACGCATTGCGCGTCATGATCGACCGCGCCGGACAACGCGCACCAACTCCCGATTACCCGATTGCGGATGCCATGTTGCAGGTCATGGTTCCGCTGGTGGATGGAACAGTGCGGAGAAAAGGTGTGCGTATCAACTATGTTATGCCACCCGCTTCGCCTTATGGCGATACGATCACCTTACGTGTCTCTAGCTATCGTACAGCATCTGACCTCACACATGGAAGTCTTGCTTTACTTTGCCAAAATAGACTCCCACCTGTCCCACGTCCAAAATTCGACCCGAAAGATTTCCCGCGTGGCAATGGCATTCTCACCCCCGAAGCCGCCAATTACTTGTTGAGTGTGATGGTGCATGGTGGGACGCTCGTCATCGCCGGCACAACCGGTTCCGGCAAGACCTTTGTGGGGCAGCGTATCCTGCAGGAAATGCTGGACTATTACCCGCGTGGTGCGATCCGTTTGTTTATCGTGGAGGACTCGAACGAGATTATCCTGAACGGCTGGAATGGCGATGGCAAAACCGATACAGGCAACATCATCTACACTGTAACCCGTCCTGAAATTCGCGGCGGTCCGCCGCCCGTCACCATGTATGACCTGATCCGTTCAGCCTTACGTTCGCGTCCGCATGGCGTCGTCATTGGTGAAGCGCGTGGTGCGGAAGCCTGGGAATTGATCCGTGCCGCAGCGACCGGACATGGACATTCTGCCTTCACCATCCATGCCACCAGCGCCGAGCATGTCTGGCCGCGCTTTTTGCAGGTGGTACAGGCGCATCCTGATGCGGCACGCATGTCCGAGATCCAGATCGCGCAGTCCTTTGCGGAAGCCGTGACCGCAGCCGTGTATATCGAGCGCAATCCGCAGCATGGACAGATCGTGCGTGAGATCGTGGAGGTATCCACCATCGTGGAACGCTCGGCTGCGCGCCCTTCGTTTTCCCCGTTGTTCAAGTATGAAGCCGGCAAGGGGTTGATGCCAACAGGCAACCGTCCCATGCGACCGGGCTTTCGTGCCAATGACTTGAACATCCCTGAGTCCATTTTCAAGGCAGGGTTGTAATGGCGGAGCAGACCATTGGTTCGACGAGAACCTTTGTATTGGCAAAGGGCTTTATACAGGTCGGCAATCACTCGGCTTTGATGGGTGAAGATGATACCAAGCGCTTATTTGCGGAAGTGTATGCCGACCCGGATCGCCCCGATGTGCGAACGCAGGAGGCATACAAGGCGATCCTGTCTTCCATGCAGCCAGGCTGGACACTGCGCGTTTTGCAATTGTTCTGGCCTGATCCCGAACCGAGGTTGGAGTTCCAGAAACAGGCAGGCCAATGGAAGCGACCTGAGATGGAAGGCTTGGATATCCTGTATCAGGGACTGACCTTGGCAGTGCAGGAGTATCCACTCCCTTTTGTACGTCGCACTGTATTCGAATTTGTATTACCAGGCGATGAAGGCATCGCCTGGTGGGAAGGACTCGTGGGATTATGTGCCGGCTTTGGGTTGCGGATTCGGTATCTGGATCAAAATGCAATTGAAGGCTTGACCCGCTGGGTGCTCAATCCAAATTTGGAATATCAACCTTGATGACACTCTTTTGCTAATGCATATTAAGAGATTAATAAATTGTCTTTATCTTAATAATTTATTCAGCTAACCAATCTATGATTGTTAGGTCACCTGAAATATTAAGATCGAAAACTTGCAAATCCTCAACATTTACAAGCAGAATAGTATTTATTGCAGTTTCAGGTTTAAAAGCATTTATAGCAAGCCAATTACTATTCGGGCTCCACGCAAGATTCTGCCCTCCAATATCCCACTCTGCTATCTTTTCACCATTCCGATTAAAGATAAAAGTTCTAAGTTGCGGTGTTAAATCTTCGTCTGAACTTTCAATTGTTGTAAATGCTAACCATTTACTGTCCGGACTCCAAGTCATAAAAAATCAGGCCATCTGTCCCATGCCGGAAGTGCCCCCATATACGCTCCCGGGCTATAAACATAGAAAATTTTTGATGAGTTCATTTCAAGGTCAAAGACAATTACACCTATGTCACCAGCCTTTCCTATATGACTTATCCAAGCAATTTGTTTCCCATCTGGAGACCATCTGGGATTTATCAACTCTGGACCATCTTCATGTACAGGTATCTCAGTCAATAACGGCGAGTCACTGTTATTGACTGGGAAAAGAGTAATATTTGTTTTTGTTTTTATGTCATAGATATGCCCCCCATCATAAGCAATAAGTTGCTTATCAGGAGAAATTGCGGGTGGCGTCAGAACACCACTTACCTGATCTATAAAATCTTGCTTTTGGTTATTAATAAATAATATTGTTGGAAAAAGTGAACAATTTCCATTTTCCGTATGGCATTGTGCTTGAAGGGACGCGTTTTGATGTACTTCATTCCTTCTGGAGCCAATAATCATAAAGTTTGGCATTTGCCAATTTGAAATGCACTTCCCAGGGTAAATATCAATGCATGTTTCGTGAATATCAAGAGTTTTCGAAAGGTTGGTTAGCTCCTCCTTTTCAATATCAAATACAAACACATCATCTAATTGGTCATTTCCACAACCAAAAAAGGATAGTAACTTGTCATCTGGCGACCAAAAAGGATCCCGTTCCCAACATTTTTCTGTACTGGTTACAGGTTTCTGATCGCCGCTTTGCAAATCTAACAGCCAAATATCAAGTTCTTTTTCATAGGCAACAAAACGATTATTATTTGAAATAGATAGGTTGTCGCCATTGATTGGAATTTGAATTGATTTACCCTGAGCGGCTGTAATCCATAGATTTTTTCCACAATCGCTCTTGCAGTTTTGAACAAAGACTAAACCGGGTTGAGGTGCCATTTCGGGAAATACAAATTCAGTATCTGTTGGGTCGCTTGTAACCTGGATTACTTGCGGCGATACGCCAGTAATTGCGGGGACAGGTGTAGAATATTGAACAGATTGAGTACATGAAACAATCACTAGAGTCGCAATCAGGTAGATATAAATTTTGGAAACCATGAATTTTGCACCTCGTTATTGGGTGGGACAACTTAGCATGTTTGTATCATTTACAGTCTGGTATGGATAATTGTTCACAACATTTTTTGAAAATTCGACAAGCGCATGATGTTGATTTTTGTAAAAAAAGTATATTCCTATCCAGTAACATTCATTTTCAAAATATGCAGATTGTTCATATAATACTTTGCCATCGTTTGGTCCATCGTGTGGGTTGTTTGGATCATCGTATGCTGGGTAGGTAGTGATATCGAAGGCATCTAATGCGCCTAACTCAATAAATCGTTCTTCGGTGAGACTGGTAATGGCGGAATTCTATGTGAGTTTCAGGAGCCTGCTCCTGTCTCTAAAATTTCATCCCCCCCTTGGAGGTAACGCAATGCGTAAGATCTCGAGGTTCGTTTTACAAGTTACTCTGCTCGGATTTGAAATGTTGTTGCTTTTCGTTTTGCGAGATCGTGCATCTGTCACTAAACACGAACGTCGTTGTCCGCACGGGACTGTACGACTCGCGCACCGGGGCAGGTCAGCATACCTAAAACCTGAGGGCACATGGACATGCCGCCTGTTTCAATATCGATGAATCCGTTAGCCTCGAACCTGGCTGACGTTGCCCAAGGTTTGCTCAACTTAAGATTGGAAATCGGAGGGAATGGTTACACCTCACATCCCATTTTTACAGCTCGCTTGCCGCTTGAGATGACCTTCACGGTCAATTTTAAATATGCAGTGTCTATGCACGGTCACTTTGCGTCGCCCGATATGAAAGGCATCGTTGTGGCAAGCAAAACCGTCGCTTCGATCAATAGAGGCGTAAGAGCTAGATAGACTCTTTCCTACATTATTTGCGAGAGAAGCTGATTTGCTTCTCTCACAAAATCAACCTTGGATTTCACCACTCTACGGAGCGCTTTGGTAATGCCCAACTTTTCGGGATAAGTTCTCTGTTTTTGTGATGTAGAATTTCCTTTCGCTGGTGTTATGGTCAAGTAATGAGTTGGTGCAATAGAAAGTGAAGTAATCATGGCTTGTACTTACACAATTGCGTCATCCGCCACGGCTTTTGTATCTTCTTCCTACGCTGAGCGAAGACTTCATTTGATTCATTAATCAAGTTTAGTCGATCAGCATATCCACTGCACGCTTCCCAAGTACGAAAACTCAGATGATGGTAGTTGCTTTTTATCACCATGTTATAGTAATAATGATTGGACCAAAATATTTATTCGAGTTTGAAATATAGTCACCAATGGAACTGGGATATTCTACAACTTCTAGGTTTCCATTTTCTACGTCTAAAATATTAATTGTTGGGATATTAGGTGACTTATCATCAATGCTAACACACAATATTTTTTTTCCGTCATCTGACCACTGCCAACTTAATATTTTCCCTAGCAATTTTGAGGCGTTCAAAATGGTCTCCCCATTTCTTGCATCTACTATTATTAAGCCAAATGGGTTTTCTGAACTTATTTCTCTTGTGGCAATCCATTTGCCATTTGACGACCATGCAAGAGGGGCCTGATATTTCCCCGCAGATGAGGATGGTAGAAAATATCCATCACTGAAAGTCTCTGTATCAACTATGTAGAGACTTAAATCAGGGTTTTCAGATTGCTTTCCAAGGATTATCAGACGCTTGCCATCTGGTGACCATGATGCCCCAAAAAACTCTTTAATTATTTTGTTTGCACCGATTACATCTATTTGCTTTTCAGGATTGTTGATATCTACAATCTTTAGTTTTTGTGAATTATCATTTAGATCAAATGAAATCACAGAAATTAAGCTACTACTAGGCGCCCAAGAAGGATTTGATCCATCTGTCAGAGTAGTAAAACTTTCATCACTATTATTCCATAGCCACACTTTATGATATTGGGTTCCCGAATTGCTGGTTTGTTGTTCGTCAAATGCTAGATAATTTGCGCTAGGTGACCATTTTAAATTACTGAAGAGCCTTTCAGTATCAATGGTTGAAACAATAGAAAGTTTGTCTAATCGCATTATTTTGATACTAGATGTGCCCATGCAATAATTTCCTGGACACCACTCATAACTTTCTTGCCATGCAAGAAGGTTACGATCCGATGATAAGGATAAATCAGATATCCTGATTTCAAATTCGTCAAAATCCATCATCCCTTTGTCCTTTACTTTCTCAACAAGATCAGGGGAAACATCATTTGAGTGTGAGGCCTGTAAAAGTGAAATCCCTACGGGCGCCTCATAAATCATTGTAGGCTCGCTTTCATCAAGAGGAACGGACCAAATTTGGTTGACATCACCCAAATACTGGATATATACAACTTTCTTGTCGGAATTCTTACCAAATGGGGCAGTTAAGCCTTCAAACACTTTTATCATGACAAAAGATGATATGCTGACAGCCAATATTAAAAGGCTGACTACTAAGATCGCTTTTTTTCTATTTGTCTTGTCCATAGAAGTTGTTTTCCTATCCGCAACTCACTGGTATCGTGTAGAGAGATTGCCAGTGTCCATAATTCTCGACCAAATCTTTAACCTGGTTACATGTTGTTTGTCCAAAAAACACATTGTCCATAGGTAATATATCTCTCCAAAGATTTATCGTATTAGGTGCGGCGTTATAATCAAACCGGGTAGTGGCATGTCCGCCATAATTTGTATTCCAATTGGGGATACCCTCTTCACTCTTGATTATATTAAATGCTCGATATTCATCATACCCCTTTATCTGCCCAAGATAGGGATCAGCGTCAACCTGCAAACTTTGTTCCCCTATTGAGGAAATGGTTTTAGCCTTATTGTATGCACTTTCAAAATCTGCGATTTGGCTATCGTCAGGATATAACATTGCGGCTAACGGATCGCGAGCTTTAAGTTCTTCGGGTCGGGTAACATTAAGTGCGCCTTCAACAATATTAATAAGAGCTAGATAGACTCTTTCCTACATTATTTGCGAGAGAAGCTGATTTGCTTCTCTCGCAAAATCAACCTTGGATTTCAGCACTCGACGTTGAGCACTCTAGCAATGCCCAATTTTTCGAAATAAGTTCTCCATTTTTGCCGATATAGAATTTTCTTTCGTCGGTGTCATGGTCAAGTCAGGAATTGGCGTAACGGAAAGTAAATCAATAATGACTTGTGCTTACATAATTGAGTCATCCTCAGCGGCTTCCGTGATTTTCTTGTCGTGTTGAGCAGACACCTCGTTTGTGAACGCACCCAACTGGTTGATGGTGGAATTGATCCTTCCATCTGCCAGTCCCTGAATGGCGGCATCCACTTTGGCATAGGTTATTTATTGGTTACACTCCACAAGGTAATTATTGCTTGGTCATTCATTGAAATTCTATCCATTTCAGTTAACAGAAAATTGCCGTTTGGGCTAAAAGCCAATATTTTCACGGCATTTGGCAGTTTTTCAGATTCAAACATAAGCTTTCTGCTTACAACATCCCATATCTGAAATGCGTCACTGCCACCAATTGCAAGTAATTTACCATCAGGGCTTATATCAGCACTATAGACCTTGGTTATTATTTTGGAATGTATAGTGACAATAAAGTTACAGGATTCAGAATCCCACAAATCAATGTCTTTTTGATTGTTCAAGTTTTTGGCAGCAATTATATTTCCCCTGGACGAGAAAGATACAGGTTCTCCCCCTGGGAAACTACAAATAATTTTTTTCTTTCCTATATCCCATACATGTACTTGTTGTTCAGCATCTTTTCCTATTTTACTCAACCCTAAAACTAAAAACTCTCCGTCTTGGCTTAATTCAAAATTAAAAGCAGTTCCTTTTTCCTGAATTAGGGAGCCTTGGCACTGCTCTCCTTCCGAATCCCACACAAATATCTCAGAATATTCATTGCCAATTCCTGCAACTGTATTAAGTGAGAAAATTTTCTTTCCGTCTGAACTATATTTGATTTGCTCAATTCCAAAACATGGCTGCAGTTTGTAATCCCCCACTTCCTTGATAAGTTCTCCTGTATTTTGGTCGAGAAGAATAAGTAACGGGAAAGTAGGAATTGCGATAACTTGATTGTCGGGGCTGAAAGCTAATCCAAAAGAAATATCTACTTTATGGAACCAATCCTTTCCAGGATCACTTGCCCTATACATGTAAACACCAAAGACATTGTCATCTTTTTCGTTGCCAAGGACTGCAAAACTTAAACTATCCATCGACCAAGTGATATTCTCAACATCGTATAACTTCCACTCACCGATAGGAGTTACCAGCAGTACTTGTGGCTGTTTCCCAAGAAAAGTATTACAACTTGAAGTCAATAAAATCGCCACAATCAAAAGAGTGCTGGTTTTTATTATTATCCTTGATATCTTATCTACGATTGGTGTAAAGAACTTTAAGTTGATCATTTTATTTACCATAGAATATTATTTGTATACCTTAACTGGCACTGGAAAGGCGCTTATAACGTTCTCATATATCCTGTATGCATTTGTCCCTTCACCAACGAACAGGTCTAAAGTTTGATGTGACCTTCTGCTGACTTCAGGACATAGTTTTTCTCCCACATCTCTTACTGTAAAAATTGTATCTTTGCTATAGCTCTGCATAAAATCTGCCATGTCTGGGATACTAATCTCTGTGCCAAAGGTTAGAGAACCGCCTTCATCCGCTAAAGAGGGGCATACCGCTACTGTTTCGAGTTCCAAGACAGAATTTTCCAATCTGTTTACTTTTTCATCAAGTTGCCAAGAAAATTCTTTAGGACTTCCTGGAGGAGTGGTGCAACTAATATACCAGCCATTCTCAAGCTTTCCACTACCTTGTAGGCACACACCATCATCGTCATTGAGGAATCTCCAATTAGCAAGCTGCCAATTGCCTTGATCATTATAATAGTGAGGACCTTTTGATGACAAATATACATTCATCTGATCAGGAGAGTATCCAGAATTTATTTTGCTTTCTCTATTGGCTGGTATTTCTACATTAATAACATCATCAGCATATTCTCTTTCCAAAGGAATGTAATAGGCTGATATGAAAAACTCATCAACCAATGTGCAGTAGATACAGGTCGGAGTTGATGTCGGTACTTCCGTGGTTGACCCCGGGTTAGCAATGGCATTGCCATTGTCGTTTCCACCCTCTGCAGTTGGCGTTCCTGTAGGCGGTGTTTCTGTGTTTTGGGCTGGCGACGAACTTGTACAAGCAGTAAGTAATAACCCACCAATTACAAATACCCATGCACACGAAAGCAGGGTTAAAGCTAATATAGATACAAAACTTAACTTTATAAGGTGCTTTTTCGTTTTTCTTCTTACATAATTTCCAGAAATTAAACCTAAAGGTCCAATAATCATCCCAATCGGATTCCACGGCACATATGGGTTGGGACTGTTGGGATTCACACCTCTGGTTAAGAAGCGTCCCGTTTCGGGGTCGTAATATTGTCCATTGCCAACATAAATCAAGCCAGTTGTGGCATCAATCAAAGTGCCAATGAAACTGGCGTCGAAGTTGCCTGTACCACTGGTCTCAATGGGTTTGCCCCACGGATTGTATCGTATCGCCAAGGTAGTCAGTCCACTATTATCCGTCAACTGGCGCGGAACATTCACGCCATCACTCAGGACGTAATTCCATTCATCGGTTTTCTCTGCAACAGGTCCCAAACCATATAGCACTTCTGTGGTCTTGCCACCGGAATAAATTGTCAGAGGCATTTGTCCATCGGAGGCATATTCGGTCGTTACTCCCAAGGCGCTGGAAGTCATGCGGACGCCAAACCCGTTGTAAGTCATTTCGGCTTGGACGTACCAACCACTCTGATTGTGCGTTTCTACCTTCACGAGGTAGCCTGCTGTATTGTAGGTGTAGCGTTTCGCACCATTGGTTTCATTACCGTTGGGCAGTGTCTTGATTAAACTGCCGTTACCATCATATTCATACTGCCAGACCGTACCATCCATTTCTGCGGTCAGAAGCTGGTTGGCGACATCATAGGTGTAGTTCGTGGATGTCGTCTCATCGCTTGCCTGCAAGGTATTGCCAGCGCCATCGTAAACATACGAGAAACTCCTGCCATTGCTATATACAGCGCTCTTCAACCTGTGCAACGCATCGTAAGTGTAGGAAATAGTCAACGGTCCAGCAGGTGGGATTTCGGTCGCGGTCGGAAGCGGAGTAAACGTCTCTGTAGGAATCAGCGTTTCCGTTGGCGTCAACGATGGAGTAAAGGGTATTGTTGGAGACGGAATCTCGGTCATCGTCTCCGTGGGGAAAAGAGTAGGCGTGAGGGTCGGAAGTTCCGTGGGGGTATCCGTTGGAAGCGGGGTTTCCGTATTTGCAAATGTAGGCGTTTCCTCCACTGGGGTCATGGTCAATTCAGGAGTGGGGGTCGCAGAAAGCAATGCAATAATGGTTTGCGCCTGCGCGATCAGGTCATCTGACGCGGCTTCTGCGATCTTTTTCCCGCGCTGGGCGGAGACTTCATTCGTGAAAGCGCCCAACTGGTTGATGGTGGAATTGATCCTTCCATCTGCTAAACCTTGGATTGCAGCATCCACTTTGGCTAACAAACTCTTCTCAGATTTTTTATCTACGCTGCCGCTTTCAGCGTAACTCACCACACTGGCTCGCAATGCTTCCAACAGATCGGCTGGGGTTGCTTCCGGAGTGGGGGTGAACTCGGGAGTCGAAGTCGCCGTGGCGGTTTCTGTCGCTGTCGGTTCGGAAGTTTCGGTTGCAGTAGAAGTTTCCGTGGGTGTGGACGTCATCGTCGCCGTGCTGGTGGCAGTTTCTGTCGGAGTCTCTGTGGGTGTGGAGGTGTTTGTGGGTGTGGTAGTGGGAGGAATTGGTTTCCCAACATTCTCCCTTGCCTCGATCAAATTCCCGGACGGGTCATAAATGTATTGGTAGTCTGCCAATGATCCCTGCGGAGCGGTATGCGTCAACTGGATCAAACGCCCGGCAATATCGTAGGTGTAATTGGAGGTCACACCATTGACACGCGATACCACACTCAAACGATTCGCATCATCATACTGATAACTGATCACTGTTGACTGTTCATTGACAACATTCGCCAACTGATCTCCAGAGGTGTATGCATAGCTCACTATATGCCCGTCAGGATAGGTCAGTGACGTGCGATTACCATTGGCATCATAGCCATATTTCACCACGTTGCCAAAGATATCACGGGTCTCCACCAAACGGTTGAGGTCATCGTAGATCCAACTCGTCGAGCCGAGCGCATCCTGCATGGACTCGCGCTGCCCCGTCTGGGTGTAGGCGAACTGCACGACCTCATCTGGGCGTTCGATCTTCACCAACTGGCGCGCATCATCGTAGGTGTAATTCGTCGTCTGCTGGTTTCCATCCGTCATGGAAATCTGGTTGCCAGCAGCATCGTAGTCGTACTGCCAGATGTTCCCAAGCGGGTCCTGTTTACTCATTACCCGGTTTAACTCATCGTACGTGAAGCGGGTGATGTTCCCGTTCGGGTCTTTTACCGTCTCACGGTTGCCCACAGAGTTATAACCGTACTCATAACGGACGTTCGTTTCCGCATCCGCCGCGACCGTGGGTTTGAAGTTCAAGACGACGGCAACCTGCCTGCCGAGCGCGTCATATTCAAAATGAGTCACCACACCATTGGCATCCGATATACCGGAGACCTGTCCTAATGAGTTGTAATAGGTTCGGGTGGTATTTCCCAAAGGGTCTATCACTGCGATACGTCGGTTCAACGGGTCATACTCATAGCGGGTCTTTTCGCCGAGCGCGTTTTCGGTAGCGATCAGGTTGCCTGCCGCATCGTAGGTGTTGGTCGTGCTGCTGCCGTCAGCATTCGTTACCGTGTGGACCCGGTTGAGTTCATCGTATCCATACTGGGTGTCATTGCCATTCGCATCTGTGCGGATCAGCGCATTCCCAAGAGCATCGTATGTGGTGTGGGTTTCGCCGCCCATTGGGTCTCGAACTGTGATGACACGATCCAGCAGATCATAGATGTAGGTGGTGCGATTCCCTGCCGCATCCACGCTGGCGATGCGCCGTCCGTACTGGTCATATTCTGTTCGGGTGATCCTGCCCAGCGGGTCTTTGGTCTCGATCAACCTGCCGTATTCATCGTAGGTGAATTCCGTCCGCTTTCCAAGCGAATCAATGCTGGCGATCCGCTGTCCTTTGTCGTTGTAAACGGTCTCAGTTACACCGCCTTTGGGGTCAATGGTGCGAATGAGGCGATTCAGTTCATCATATTCATAATGTGTCTCACGTCCCAAGGCGTCCTTACGTATTTCTACATTCCCATTGAGGTCGTATGTGGTGTAGGTGGAATTGTCCAACGCATCCCTGGTCTGAATGACGCGTCCCAATTCGTCGTAGTAGAAGGTGGTGGCTGCCCCCGCAATATTGGTTACGATGGAGGTATTGGTGGGGATATCAAACGTGGTGGTACCGGAAGAGATACCCAACGCATTGGTGGTGCTGAGCAATCTGCCTGTCTCATCGTAGGTGTACTTGGTTTCGTTGCCGAGGGCATCCTTGGTCGAGATCAAGCGCCCCAAAGCATCGTACGTGTTGGTGGTAAAGTTCCCTGCGGCATTAATGGTTTTGATCAGCCGTCCTGCGTTGTCGTACATATATTCGGTGACATGACCATAGGTATCGGTCACTTTCCATTGTTTTCCGCGCGCAGTGTATTCATACTGTGTGACAATGTTGTACAGATTCTGGTCGTTCTGCGAGCGGGAAGGCGCATAATTCTGAACGGAGCGGATGATCTGTCCTGCTGCATTGTATTCGGTATGGGAAACCCGTCCGCGCGGGTCGGTGGTATCCGTCAAGCGTCCCAGGGCATCATACGTGTAATGCCAGGTATTACCGCTCGGGTCAGTCATGCTCTCGCGCTGTCCGAAGGTGGTGTATGTATAGCGGGTAACTCGCCCGCTCGAGTCGGTCACAGACTCCAAATACCCTTCCGGGGTGTAGGTGTATCTTGTCTCGCCGCCCAGGGCATCGATGGAACTCAGCAGAAGTTTGCCGTCATACGTATATCGGGTGGTATTACCCGCTGGATCTGTCGTGGACGTCAAATTATGTAATGCATCATAGGTATTATGGGTGGTGTTGCCTGCTGCGTCGGTCTTGGTCAACAGATCCACTCCATCGGCGCTCCAGGTCATGAACAAGGTGTGCCCGGCGGCGTTGGTTACCTTGGTGGGTTGGAAGTTCATCCCATATTCGGTGTTCATATCGGCGCCCACAGCGTTGGTCTCCACAACCAGTGTGCCGCGCGCGTCATATTTATGAGTTTGTTCGTTTCCCATCCCGTCTTTGACGGTGGTCGTGCCATCCGTGTTATAGATCAGTTCAACGACTAGATTATTTTCCCCGTCATACTGTCTTACTGCCCGCCCCTGCGCATCGTATTCGGTGTGCTCGACGATGCTTTGATCTGGCGCGGTCACCTGCGTGATGCGATGGGTGTTGTCATAAGTGTAGGTCCAGGTTTGTCCCAACACATCAATGAAGGTCGTCAGGTCACCGGCAGAGTCATACCCGAAGGAAACTTCCCGCGATATATGGTCGGAGACAGACACAATCCGCCCTTGGAGATCGTAACCAAATTGAAGATATGATGTTCCGTTGTTAGCGGTGACGCGATCTAAGTGTCCGTCGCTGTTGTAGCTGTAAATCCAGGAACGCCCCTGTGAAATGGCAAATGAGATGATCCGTCCGTTCTCATCGAAAAGATACACGTTTTGGTTGGTATCCGTCACGGTATAGCGGGTTGACGAGGTCCGAACCAGCGTTGCGCGGATTCCAGGCGCAGCCTCATACGTGCCATCCGCCTTTTCGTAGAAGGAATATTGGTTGGCGGAACGTGACTTGAGCAGGACAACGCCTGCTTCTCCACCTGGATCGTCCTCGAAGATCAGGCGCATATCCTGGTTGTGGGTCCAACCCGGCGAGAGGTTCGTTTGCAGGTCGAGTGTTAGTGAAGAATACGTGCGTACGAAGCCCAATTCACCAGCAGTCGTGATAAAGGACAGGTCGGTCTCGGTGTAATCATATCCACCAGTGCGGGTATTGATTGGACCTCCAACACTGCCTTGCGTATTGTTAACCGAACAACCAATACAATCGGTGCATTCCTCCCCAGCGGAGGCGGAAGATGCCACAGACTTGTCTTCGATCACAGGTCCGCTCACGGGTTGCGTAAATTCCACGGAGGCTGTGTTTAGCAACGTTTCCTGGTTGCCGCGCACCTGGAAGACTCTTGTCCCGGTTTGTTTCGTGGTCAGCGAAGCGGTTGCCACGCCGTTTTCGTTCGTGTTTCCGATGGAGAAGAATTGATTGGGGGCGACGGATTGCCCATTGATCTTTATGCCAAACCCCTGGATCACGGCGACCGACACAGGTTTATTTGCCATCGGATAACCGTCTGCATTGATCAGGGTCACGGTGATGGTTGCAGCTGTGCTCCCATCGGCAGCGACTTGGGTGGGCGAAATCTCCACCGTGGAATTTGTCAGATCCAACACGTCCCGGAAGATTGTGCCCTTGCCCGCTGTTTCATAGTTTGGAGCACCGTTCGCTGTAAAGGTCAAGGTATGGTTGGAGGTGGTGGCATAGATGGCGATTCTTCCACCGCCGCCATTTCCACCACCGTTTTGCGGTCCACCATTGGCATGGACCGAACCGTTCCCAGTCAAGGTCCCGGCTTCGATGATGATGCTACCACCCGATCCGCCGCCAGAACGTCCCGCTCCGATTGCGCCGTCTGCAGATACAGTTCCATTGATCGTGGCAGTATCACTGACTACCAATCGGATCGCACCGCCTCCCGCCCCTCCAGGCAATGTACTGTGATAAATATCCTGACCTGCGCCACCCGAACTTCCAAGCAAAATCGGATAGCTTACCGAATCATACGTGACGCCTCCAGCTCCCGCCGATGCCTGTCCGGGTCCACCATGTCCACCACCGCCGCCGGTTGCCTAGGCGCTTCCCCCCGCTCCTGGTCCGCTTCCTGATTCGTGTTTTCCGGGATAGCCCGTTCCATCGGCAGTGAGGACGCCGCCAGTTTCCACAGTTAAGTTGGTGAGGTTTAGTTGCAGATAAGGGTCGTTTGTGTAATTTGTATCACCATTCCCGCTCGTAACAGCTTTGAATGTGCCGCCATTTTCTATGGTGAGGTTTGTAAAGGTATAGATTCCGGAATGAAGAGGGGATGTGGCATAAAGAGAAAGAACTGCCGGGGATTGGATGGTCACGTTCTCCGCCCCCTGGATATTTCCTAATACTATGAGAGATACACTCGATAAAGTCAGGTCTGGTGAAGTAGTGATCGTGCCTTCGATCTCCAATTGCCCTGTGCCATCTCCCACCAATACATCGTTGCCTGTCAGGTTGAATTGTGAAGACGACCCGATCAGGCGTAATTTTGCCTTACCCCGGACTTCGATTTGATCGTAACTATAGCCGCCTGCCGGATGAACGGCATAAGTTGTAACGCTGTTGCCGTTGTTATCTACGACCAGTTTATTTTGTTGGCTGCCTGTATCTTTGAGATATACCGTTCCGGGTCCACCGCCATTGCCATTGAGATACATACCACGGGCTTGAAGGTGTTGAGGATCAAGGGAGAAGGTACTGGTTCCGTAGTAGATGGCAATGCGACCACCTGCTCCATCGCCACCACCATCCGAACCGGCTCCACCGATAGAGCGGATCGTACCGGAACCGGAAAGGGTTCCGGCTTCCACCATAATGCTTCCACCGGATCCGCCGCCTGCACGTCCACCGCCTGTCAAGCCGTTGGCAGAAATATCCCCATCCAACAAAAGGGTTCCACTGATTTGAAGCTTGATAGCGCCGCCACCCGCTCCGCCAGGACATATGGAGATCAGCCCGCATCGACCAACCCCGCCCGCACTGCCAAGCATGACCGGCGTTGTCACGGAACCATAACCAATGCCACCTGCCCCGTCACCATTCTCGCCTACCCCGCCATGTCCGGCGCCTCCACCCGTCCAGGTCGGATTGGGTCCATACCCACCGCCGGGTCCGCCGCTGGTATATCCTTTCCCATCTGCGTTGATCTTTCCACCCGTCTCCACGGTCATGGAGTTGGCAATGATGGTCACGCCTTTGTTCTGAGTTGTATTGCCAAGGAGGATCAAGGTTCCCCCGGATTGAATGGTTACAGTGTTATATGTATAAGTGCCGGTAGATAAACTGCACGTCTCTCCTGTGGCAATGACCAGGTCGCCGCTGGTTGCGCAGCTTGTGGTCTGGTAGATGTTTTCATGCGACGATCCTGCGTATGCAGGTGTGGGATTAAATGCATTCAGCATCACGATCGCAATAGACAGGATGCGCGTGAACATGCCAAAATAACGTTTGGTGGCCATAAATGGGTTCCCTCCAACTTCAACGAAATATTGAATTTGTATTTGAATGGCAGGTGATTCTTTTTAACTCCCGCCTACGTTGTTGTCATCTTAGTGGCACTTCATAGAATCGTCAATAAAACAAGATTCCAGTTGTGAAAGGTTTAAAATTTAATAAAAATATCTTAAGAATTACTTCTCGAACAATCAACCATTTTTTTCTGAAAAAATATTTGCGTTTTTTACCAATGACCACAGACCACCCAGTGGGCGTTTTTGTATCATACGCCAATGCTGGACCTCAAGAACGATTCGTCACCTCCATCGCGCCCGAAACTGTGGAAGTACTGGAAGGTCATCTTCTCTTTCCGGGCGGTTACTTCCTGCAGTTTTGTGTCGCTGTCTACTAATCCATCCCTTTCCACGTTGTTCAAATATGGACCTGGAAAGGGTATCCTTCCAACCGGTAATCGCCCATGCGACACGGGTTTCGCGCCAATGACTTGAACATCCCCGAAGCGATATTCAAGGGAGGGTTGTAATGGCAGGGCAAACCATTGGCTCTACAAGAATCTTCGTTTTGACAAAGGGATTTGTATGGGTCAGCAATCACTCAGCGTTGATCGGAGAGTATGATATCAGGCGTCTATATGCCGAAGCCTACTCCGACCCAGCTCGTCCCAATGTGCGGCAGCGCGAGGCGTATCAGGTAATGCTGTCTTCTATCTAGCTAGGCTGGATGCTACGGCTCCTGCAATTTTCTAGCCCGATCCGGATCCAAGGTTGGAGTTCCAGTGACAGGTAACTCAATAGAAGCGGCCCGATACAGAAGCATTGAATATTCTTCCCCAAGGTTTGTCCCTTGCGGTGCAGGAATTCCCACTGCCTTTTGTGCTGTAAACTGTCTTGAAGTGGTGGGAAGGGCTAAGTGGATTGTGTGCCGGTTTTGGGTTCTGGATATGGTATTTGGATCAGAATGCAATTGAAGGATTAACCCACTGGGTTCTCAATCTCGAATTGGAATATCGCTCTTGGCTCAATTACCTAAATTTTTCTCGGCGTCGTGCGAAAGATTGAGCAATCTTCATAAAATTTACATCATTTGGTGTCAGAGTGATTTTGCTGAAAATTTTCTTCAGATATCAAAGCTGCAAGGTTATTCCTAATTTGAAGAATTACATCCTCTTTTGGTATTCCCCATATTGGCACTAAAGTATTCACTATGTCAATTGCTTCCCAAGGCATAAGAGGAGCCGAGCGATTCGTAGTGAATGGTCCGTCTGTCTCCGGCAAAATTTTATTAATAGGTAATGATGCAACTATAGAACGTCCGTTTGCACCACGTAGCATTGCAGGTCCAACACTAAACCAACACCCAAGATCTTGAGCCCGCTGTGCTTCGGTTAGGCTTCCTGAGAACCAGTGTAAAACTACAGTGCTTTTTCGGCAATTCTTTTCAACTAAATCAAGAACGCGGCTTGATGCATTTCTTGAATGAATACTGAGTATTTTACCGCCTGCCCGCTCACATTCTGTAAGTGTATCGTTCAAAATTGATTCTTGCAAAGATATAGTTTCTTTATATTTAGGTGAGCCATCAATCCCAATCTCGCCTATGTATTTTGCTTTCGGGATACAAGATAACAAAAGCAATCTCTCTCCTGCCTTTTGTTCCGCAATTTCCGGGTGTAACCCAAGAGCGACTTTTATGTTTTCATAACCTGCAAACACGTTGGATGTAGCCAGCCACGCTTTAGGGCTGGTAGTAACTACTAGTGTAAAAAGATTCCGCGCCGAAACTATTGGAAGAAGCTTAAGTGCATCAGGATAAAGATCTAAATGACAATGGAAATCGATCATAAAACGCCATGTTTCTTAAGCAATTGCCCCAATTCATCCATACCACGGGCAACAACTCTTTCATACAATACGCGCTCTTGATTAGATGCAAACGCTAAAGCCCCGCCTATGAAATAAGGCAATCCTTTTCGTTTATATCGTAGAAATGCACTCGCAACAGCAAGGAGATCCCGAGACGTTGAATCCCTAAGTTTTTTGCTAAGATAGCCTTTCTTTGTTCTATCTGGAATACCAGCTGCAAGAAATGCAGCCCGCCGCACAAGACATGGAAAGCATTCCCCACAATGAGTCAAGTTGTGTCGCTGAATTTTTCCACAACTCTTTGATTCATTGACCAGTGCCTTGAGAATTGCCTGATCTGAACATTCTGCAAATAATTCTCCTTTAGTTTTATAACGATATGGAAACAAGAGTTGAGCATTAATGCCGCAGGCATTCCAAAGTGATTGAATTCCATCCATGTAAAGAGGATGTGTAGTTTTTGTACTCAAACTTCCAGAACGACCGGGCGTAAGAGAGATATTAAGGCTTACGAACCCATTTTCAGGAACAATAATTTCTACACGTTGGTTTTCCTCTGGTTGAATGGCAGAAGCCGCCAGAGCTGCGAAGGCAAAGAAAATTATGGATCGACCCCTTGTTGATGGCTCTGATTCCCCAGCATGATTCACGGTAAAGCTCCATTGGTAATGCCGATCCTGGGCTCCTAATTCTCGCACATACCTTCGTTGTGTCTCTGCATCTCCCCTAACAATTCGAGAGACAAAAAGCGGCTTTCTGCCTGCTGCTATGAGGTCAATGCCTCCAACCAAACTATCGGCTCCCCCTGAAAGAAGGCAAACACAATCTGCATCATTTAGACGCCCCTGCTTCGCCCTTGGTGGTTCAAGCCCTCCATCTATAAATCGCAGTGTCCAAAAATCGCCTGTAAGGTGTTGAAGGCATGACTCTAATAGTTCGCGCTGGGCTTCCCACACAGCTGGTTCATTGAGACAAATACTCAGCTCAATCATTCGTGTCCACCCATCGGGACTATCTTTTCTCAGAACAACTTGATCAGCCGCAGCAACAGAAAGAGCGATTGTAGTGAAGTCCCAAGTTTGTACTGGGGGCATTAGCCCTGCTCTTTGGACAAGAGATGGTAAAGTAGGCGCAATAGAACCCACCAATGGACGGCCGGCGGGAGCATGCGAATAGAGGCTCAAATACTCTACTTGCCGGTCTAGTCGAGTTGGCAAGAGAGAAGTTGGATAACACATTACCTTTTTCATAGGGAATCCTCGTAGACTTGAAAAGTATTCTCCACCGCCTTTTGCAAGATTTCTTGAAGTTGTTTCCGAGTTGCATTTGGCGTTTTTTGTCGTAACTTTCCAATTTGCGCACTCAAGTCGGCTCTCAAATAGTCATACATTTCATTCATTCGAAGAACCGTCTGGACACTAAATTCTTTATTCTCAAAATACGCGCCGTTGTCAAAATATATGCGACTGGAAGCTTCATATCCAAGAAAGGATTCAATCAACGTCCAAATGCTTTCATCACCCAATTGTAGTAGGTCTACATTCGGATCATTTGCTAATAAATCTTGTAATGCAAAAGCCATAGAATCTCTACAGGAGTTTTCTTCAACACTCCCACCATTTGGGGCGACATAGCGAATTATTTCGTTGACAATATCCTGCGCGCTCGTGCTTCGAGCTAATAATGTTCTAACCCACTCACTGATATTTGGATCACTATTATCGCGGGTAGATTGCAAAACATGAAATAAGTTGGCAGCGGATCTGGTTGAGACGCGCATACGATTGGCAACCCTGCGTGCTCCACCCATTCCCGATCGTGAATAATGGCCAATCGCACTACGAAACGCTTCTCTATCACCAGTACGTATAAATTCTCCGAGATTTCGACGAGCATTACTGAAACGTGCTCGTGGGGCTACCGCTGGAGAACGGTTGGGTTGTTCGTTTGGTTGTGGCTTATCCTCTCCATCATTATTTGGTTTCTCGGGAAGTGGAGGCTTGCCATCGCCCGGAATATCTGGCAATACATCATCCAACCAAGGAGGGTCAAATGGAACCCCCGAACCTGCACCGGAACTAGCTGCCGAAGTTCCCATTTGCTTATGCTCCCCCTTTTAGACTACCAATCGCTTTCTTCACTTGCTGAGAAGATCGTTGATCGGCGCTCCATTGTTGCAACATTTCTTGTGCCCAAGCTTCATCCTTAATTAACGGGATGAGAGGAACTGGTCGATGGTCTGTGGGTATCTCGTTAAGGAAATTGACAAAAGTAGATCCAAGACTAGGAAATGCTTTTGGAACGTGCAAGGCTTGGATGAGTCGTGTCCTATCCCATTGATCAGATCGAGCTTGGCGAAGTATACGAGTAAGTATGCGTTCGGCATCCATTTCATCAAGCGACTTTATTTGATCGACAAGAGGCTGCATGAAATTCTTCGCCTCCAATATTGCTTCAAGCAGCGCTTTTCCTTCCGGCGAGATTTCATCGAAACGAGCAAGAGACAAGGATCGATCTCGACTTAAGTAAAGTAATGGACGAAGATCAACCTCTCCCAGTTTCGGATTTAATTTGAGCCACTCAAAAATAAACGAGGAATCCCAGCTTTTATCCGGTGCTTGGTAGACTTCATCTTTTGTTAAAGTCTCCTCTATCTTTGCAATGAATGCAGCTTTACCGTCTTCACTAGCAGCAAGTTGCTTAATCAGATAATCGAAAGCAGCCGATGATGCGTTTCGTTCAAAGAGCTGTAATTTGACAAGTTGATCAAACGAAATTGCCATTCCCTGGGCTTTTGCTACTGCATCCCTAATCAAAAGGTTATTAAGAAATCTCTTGATCAGGCGTGGATTTCCTGCTATGCGTTCGGCAGACACCATAATGCCGGCAAGCTGGTCAGCAAGATCAATTTCCTTGCTTAGTTTTGCAGCCTTGGCTCCGAAAGCTTCCTGCATCTTTTTTCGCGTAAGACCACCTGCCCAAGGCTGGCGGGCAGCCAACAAAACGACTTTCTCTGCCTCAGCCAGTTCCTCAGCTGTGATTTCTCCACGTTGCTTTGCTAAATCTGAAAACAGAAGTATTAGAAATGCTTTGACCTCAATGACGCCCAAGCGAGGCACCTGCAATGGAACTTGGATGAGTTTGTCAAAATAGCTGGTTACAAGATCATCTGTCAAATCTATATCATTGAAATGAGCACGAACAGCCCCCCGAATCATTTCTTCGTCAGCAGCAATTATGAATGCGGTCCGCTTAAGGAAGAGAAGCAAACGCATTGCTTCCAAGGTGGAAATGGCAGTAGAAGGCAGGCATCGATCCAGATCATCTACCAAGACAACTAATGTTATATCCATTGTCTTAAGTAAATCCTCAAATGTATTTCGCAATGCAGAAATCTCTTCAGGGAGCGAGATCTGTTCTTTATCCTTAAGAATGCCGACCAACTCTGGTTGCACAGATTCGTATGCCACCCTTAGTTTTTCGATATCCTCTGCTGATGGTTGTCCTGTTCCTTTAATTAATCCACTCGCTGCTCCAAGCAAAGCTCCAAGAGGGCCGGCAAGAGTGCCACCAACCACTGCACCGTAAGTTGTAGGCAATATCAACTTTCCAAGCCGCAACCAATTTATTCGTTTTGCAAAATCAATCGCTTTGTCCACGGCTTTTTGCCGGTTTTTTGATTCCGCAATCAGCTTGTCTGCAACGCTTTGGAGTAACGCCATCCTTGCATCGTCATATCCTTGATATAACCACGCATTAAATTCAAGGAAGATATATTTTTTATGTTCATCTGCGTTTTTTAGTGAGTTACCTATCATCTTTACTAATGATGATTTCCCAGTCCCCCATTTTCCAGAGATGCCAATAGATATAGGCTCTCCACTCGATTCTCTTATAAGTTGAGCCGCAGTTTCAGCGACAACAGAAAAATTAAGAAGATCTTTTGTCGTTTCAATATCATGCCACATCGCAATTCCCTACTTTCTATGTTTAAATAACATGGCTGTTCGAAGATTCTACCTTAGTCTTGTTATTTATACACTGCTGGATTTTCTATTTTTTCAAATAGATACATTAGCCCGGTACTACAAAATACAATACGTTGATTATAAGAAATATTTAGCAAACACTCCATTAATATGCCGCTATCCAAAAAATAATATGTCTGTTGGTAGCGACACGGACGGACCACCCGTCCGTGTTTTTTTATATCATTCCGCGCATGTCATCCGATCACCCCATCCAAATTCCCTTCATCCTGCGCGGTCAAGTAGTCACTGCAAAGGATCTGTTGTATCAAAGCCGGGACGGAAAGAATCAGTTTCATTTTCCTGACCCGCGTCCCTTGCTGGACCGGATCGTACTCTCCGATCCCGTTCAACTCCAGCGCGACTTTGCCTCTGTGCGTGTCAGCGAGATCATCGACTTTCTTGCCGAAGCAGGCAAAGCCATGACCCTTAATCATGCCCGCATGGAACAGGCTTGTCGTTTCAGCATGCCGTTCAGCGCCCTGCCGGAGTCCATCGTGCGCGGCAGTTATGACCTGATCCCGGTGGTGTTCTCGAAACTGGCGTTGCGCACAATGGTCGAGAATGAGATCGGCTCAAAGTATTTGGACGGCTGGGTCGAGATGCCGTATGCGGACAAGATCGCCAGACGACGAGCCTATGGCGCACGCACCCTGCATTTCATCTCCGGCAATGTTCCGGTGGTGGCTGCCCTGAGCATCGCCCGCGCCGCGCTGATCAAATCGGACAATATCATCAAGGTCACGCCCAACGATCCGCTCACCGCCGCTGCCATCGTCGGCGCGATGATGGATGTCGATCCGAACCATCCGGTCACCAAACATTTCTCGGTCGTGTATTGGTCAAAGGAATTGCAGGACTTCGAGCACGAGCTGATCCAGCCGCGCTATTTGGAGAAGATCATCTCCTGGGGCGGCGCGCTGGGCGGGATCAACTCGACCCTCAATCACGGAAACCTGCAAGCCTCCGGCATCGATGTGATCGCCCTCGGTCCGAAGTTCAGCATTTCCATTTTAGGACGTGAAGCCTTCCAATCCAGTGCAGAGATCGAAAAGGTCGCCAAGCTTACCGCCAAAGATGCAGGTTCCTTCAACATGGAGTCCTGCGGTTCATCGCGCTTCCATTTTGTGCAGGCGTCTCCGGATCAGGCGATGGAATATGCCCGGCGCTTGTACGATCACATGCAGCACCAGGACCCATCCTTGAGTGCCATGCCGAAGAATTTCCCAGCTGACCTGCGCGATGAGATCAACGCTACCCGCGCCCAGGACGATTTCTATTATGTGGTCGGCGGGGATAGGAACGAAGGCGCTGTAGTGGTAAGTCTGACCGGCAACCTGCCCGACTTCTTCCCAATGCACAAGGTTGTGGTGGTCATCCCCTATGAAAATCCGCTGCAACTCGTAGATCGAATCCATCCTTCCACGCAAACTGTTGGCATCTACCCCGAAACCCTCAAGCAACCCTTACGCGACCTCCTGGTCGCACGCGGCGTGTGTCGTTTCATTTCCATCGGACACACCGTGGAGTATTCCATCGGCGGTCCCTTCAATTCAACCGAGATTATGCGGCGCGCCTGCCGCTGGATCCTGGATGAGTCTTATCCATCCAAATGGGAACTGCCCGGCTTCTATCTGCGCAAAGCCTGGCAGATCCTCAAACACCATATTCTTTAGGAGCTTCATTTCATGACCGACCATATTCTTTCGGGCACACCCGAATCCTGGACGCGCCTGCCGGTCCAGACCTTGTTCTCGCTTTCAAAAAGTGAACTGGACTCTTTGCAGTTGCATTGGGCGCAAACCCGCTTCCAACAACTACAGGAGCGCATTCCCGCCTTGGATGCCTTGACAGAAAAGCAGGGCGTGAAGATCATCACGGACTTTGAGACTCTTGCAACCATCCTCTTCACCCATCAGGTCTACAAGAACTATCCCTTTGCGTTCATCGAGCGCAAGCTCTTCACCGAATTGACACGCTGGCTGAACAAGTTGACCGCACATGACCTCTCCTCGCTCGACATGCGCGGCGTGAACACCATCGATGAATGGCTCACGCGTCTGGATGAAGCCGGCATGTTCGTCTTTCATTCAACCGGCACGAGCGGCAAGTTGAGTTTCTTCCCACGCAGCCAGACGGAAAAGGAAGCCTGGGTCGAAGGGACCTACACCTTCCTCGAAGCCTTCATGCCGGGCATCCGCGATCTTCATCTGCCGGTCTTCTGGCCCGCATATCGCAGCGGACGGCAGGCGTCCATGCGCCTGATCACACATTTCGGTCCGGCGCTCGCGGGTAGTGATGCGGAATATCACAGCCTGTTCAACGCACCCATGTCGGCGGATTTCATGTCGCTGGCCATGCGTATGAAACATGCCCAGGAACACGGCGACCTGACGGCGATGGATACGATCAAAGCCATCTTCAAAACGAAGGGCGAGATCGTCACGCTGAAAGCACGCAGAGCAGGTCTCACCAAAGCCTTCTTCGACAAGATGGTGCGCGAGTATCGCGGTCGGCGGGTCTTCCTGATGGCTTCCGCCACGGATCTCCTGGATGTGGCAGTCGAGGGCTTGGCAGCCGGACAGGAGAGAGTCTTTGCGTCCGACTCGGTTCTTTTGACCGGCGGTGGTTTCAAAGGACGCAAGACAATAGCCGATTGGAAGGGCATCCTCAAAAAATTCTACGGCGTGGATCAGGTCTTCATGTCCTATGGCATGACCGAACTCAACACCTACAACATCGCCTGTTCAAAGGGCGTCTATCACGTCTTCCCCTGGAACATCCCAATGGTATTAAACCCGGACGGTACGCCTTTACCGTGCAGCGGAGTACAGACCGGTCGCGCTGGTTATTTCGATCTACTCGCTCAAACTTATTGGGGCGGCATCCTGACCGGCGACCGCATCACGGTTCACTATGATGATGAATGTGGTTGCGGTTGGAAGGGTCCGTGGATCGAAGACAACGTACAGCGCTTCACGGAACTGATGGGCGGCGAGGACATCATCTCCTGCGCCGGTGTGCAGTCGGCATACAGCGATTTCATGGAATACATCGCCGCCGATGTGCCGGAGGGAGCGTAGGTAGTATGGACGTTGCCGCATTGACCATGCTGGTTTTTGGCATGGTGATCGTGGGATCAGGGTTGACCGGACTCCTCGCACCACAGCTCCTTCTGAATGTGTTGGGCATATCGGACAGCGGTTCTGCCAATCAACTATTTCTGATGGCAACCTCCCAGGCATCGCTGGCGATGGGACTGTATTACATTCTGGCTTCCGTCAACGAAACACGCATCTTTTTTCAATGGAGCGTGCCCTTGCGGATCATCAACTTCCTGGTGTTTGCCGTCATGATCCCACTAGGCATTGCACCAACCCAATGGCTGCTGGTGGCAGGGCTCGAACTGGCAGGCGCATTGGCAACAGCGATTGCATTGGCTTGCAAAAGCGACTTCACATACAACCCGTTCCATGTAGTACGGATTGCCAGCCTGACTCTGGCTTTGATTGGAGGCGTCCTCGCGTTCAAGCCATTTGGCATCTATGGCAGCACATCCACCTTCCTGTTGATCTCCAGCGCCGGCATGATCTACACCTATCGCCGTTTCGCGCCTGCCATCCCGGATCCATCCCAATAAAACAATCCAGCCTCCCTTAGCGACACGGACGGAGTACCCGTCCGTGTCTTTTTGTATCATGCCACCCATGTCTGAACCTCAAGACCAATTCGTTACCTCCATTGCTTCGGAAGCTGTGGAAGTGCTGGAAGATCATCTGCTCTTTCCGGGCGGCTATCTGATGCCGCTTTCCGCCCGTGGCACGGGTGTGCCCGGCATGACAGATCGCCCCTGGTCACGCTTGTCTGCCGATGTCTTCTATCCCAATCTGCCGGTACTGTATTCGCTTGCTATGCATCGTGAACCGCCAGATGTTCTGCGTGGTTCTCTGCGTGCAAGGCGCACGCTTTTCGAGGGTTTCATGATGGCGTTGGCAGAGAAGACCGGTCGCCGTCCCTCGATGGCGGAACGTTCCGCCGATCATGCAATGGATGCGGCGGAGTCAGAACTGACCTTTGGCAAGCCGGCCTTCAAGATCGCCCTGATGAGCGCCCTCTTTGTAGAGCGCAATCGTTTCGAAGAAGCAGAGGCTGCACGCAGAGTCATTGAATCGAATTTGCGCGCAAGAGGACTTACTGCACAGAGACTCTTCTATATTGCAGAACGCGCCCTGCATCATTTCCAGCCGGGCGGAAAATTGTTTCCCGGATTAGACGAGCCGACACTCTTTCTTGAAGAGACTCTTCCCTTGATGCCTGCACCATCCAGACAGGTCATGCCAGTCGAGGATTCGGTCTGGATCGGCACTCATGCCCGCGATGGACGTGACATCCATTTCTCTTTTACCAGGGGACTTGATCCGGCTGTCCCACCACCTCCACATGCAACTACATTGATCCTCGGTGAACCAGGTGCGGGCAAGACCAGTCTCTTGCGCTGGATCATGTTGCAACGTTTATTACAAGGCAGGACGGTTATCTCCATCGACCCCGAAGGTGAGAACAACAAACTCTGTGAAGCTGTCGGCGGAAAGGTTGTACCGGCTGGTATTCCCGAAGACAAGGAAACCTGCCTCATTCATCCCCTGCAAGGGGAGAACCCGGCAGAGTTGTTGCTGGCTGTCCGTTTTCTAATCGCCTCCCTCGCCGGCGAGTCGGTCCTATCCCCGGGTGTGCAAGCTGCACTGCATGAAGCGGTGAAGCGCAGATGGGATCGCAGACCCGGTGCGATGACCATTGCGGAATTCGTGGAGACTTTGGGGACGATCAATGTTCCTGAAGCCGCCATGCCATTGGCACTACTTAGACCCTTTATGCGCGGCGGACTCTTCGAAGGTTTCTTTGATAGACCCAAAGCCCTGCTTTCCCCCCACTTCCCCTCCGGTCAGTGGTGGAATTTCGATCTTTCTTCATTGCGTGAAGAAAACCGTGCCATCGTGCATTCGGTGCTGGCTTGGTTTTTGTATCATGCCGTCACGGTCGGCAAACAACCGATGGACATCTTCATCGACGAAGGTTGGCGCTTGTTGCGCAGTGGACCCTTCACAGATCTGCTGGATGAACTGGGCAGACGCGCCCGCAAACGTGGGGTCGGCGTGACGCTCATCACCCATCTGCCGGCCGACCTGATGAAGAACCCCACTTCATTGAGTCTGGCATCCACCGCCTTCATCGGTCGGCTCGGACCGGATGAGGCTTTCGCCTTTTATCGCTCACTGGGCGTGCCTGAAAGCGAAGCCAGGAAGAATGCTGAGACCACCTCACGTTTACCGCCGCGAGTCTTTCTAGCAGCTCCTTCTGCGGGACGTGGTGCTTTGTTCCCTGTCCTTGTCTCCATTCCACCGACATGGATCCAGTTCTGGAAACAGCTTGGGGCATTGGGAGTTCAGCGATGATCTGTATCAATTGCGGTTATGAACACGCCACCGCTCCAGATCACTGTCCCTTGTGCAAAGGGAAGTGGCAGGGATGGGAGCTACTCTTTGCGCCGCACGCCTTGGAGGATCTGCGTGCGCAGGTCATGGGTTGGATCGCGCAGTTGCCGTTCCCTTCGATCATGGAATGGATCGCATCACCAAAAGGATTGCGCGTGCGGCTGTATCTGCCTCCCCATGTGGCAGATGGAGTCGTCCAGTCATGGTCTGCCATGACCGGACAGCATTCCAGATGGTGCAGTTTGGGAGTGGCAAAGATTCAATTCGATGGATATGCCCTACACACATCGAACCGTTTGCCGTCGTTGATCGCCTCCGCGAAAGACAGCGATCCCCTGCTTGCCATCGGCAGCCGGTTGATCAGTGCCGCCCGTGACGGGAAAGATGCGAGTCTTCGTTTATGGTTGCTTGGGAATGAAGACCAACTGCAGGAGAAGTTGCGCAGCCTGTCCTCCTATTCGTATGGCACCGAAGGCGGCGTCGGCAATGACACACCCAACTCCTGGGGCTTGCAATTGGATTTCCTGCGGGCAGGACTGTTCTTCGGGATGATCATGGCAGGCATCAGCAGTGGAATTTTGTTCGCAGGTTGGTTCAATCCCTTTGGGGTATCCATGTTCGTGATTGCTGGCATTACGATCTGTGTTGCCTCTGCATTGGGCATTCGGGACTGGCTTGCCTGGAGATCAATCCCTAAGGAAGTTGTAGAGAGACGGATACAGGAGCCGTTGTTGAAGGTTGCCTTTTCCATCGCTGAACCGATCCAACTTCCGTTATTGGCTGGAGAACAGACTTGGCAACCCATTGAATCAGTCTGGCCTGCAATCCAGAAACACACATTCCCCTTGCCAGCCGGTGAACTTGCAGGTCTCATCGCTCCCCTACAATTAGGTGAAGGATCGGGCTTGTTGGATCGTGCCGTTTGGCAGGAAGTGCCAGCACCGCCGCCATCTCAACCCTTGCTCGAAGCGGGCTTCAAGATCGGACAGAGTGTCGCCACTGGCGAAAAGGTGGGCGTCGATCCGGATGGACATGGTCTTGCAACAGGCGGTAGCCGTTCGGGTAAATCTTCATTTGTGTATTCGATGTTGGAACAGTTGATCGCCCGTGGCGATGATGCGCCAGGCATATTTCTCGTTGACCCGCACGTCTCCCTGGCAGATGCCTTCCTGGATGCGATTGCTCAATTGCCGGAGGAACAAAAGCAAAAAGCAATCAAGAGATTACGGGTAATCACTCCGGATCAGCCACAGGTCATTCCCCTGAATCTTCTTGCTGTCCCCGACTTCACCTGGGCCGGCAACGCCATCGTACAAGTCGGGCGACGCATCTGGGATGACTACTGGGGTCCGCGTATGCAAGCAGCGTTGCTTGGACTGTTTCGTCTGGCTCATGTCTGGAACCAGCATCATCCGGAAGCGGGACTGGGACTCTTGCATATCGTTTTCATGGCCTTCAATAAGAGATGGCGGCACACGGCAATGGCGTTGCTGCCGCCCGGCGAACGCATGGGCGCCCTGGCGCTGGATGCCCTGCTGGGTCAGATCGGGGAGGAGGATAAAAAGAGTCAGAGTTGGATCACGGAGGTGATCAGCCCGGTACTCTCGAAGGTCATGGCTTTGGAACTCTCGCCGTGGCTGTTCTCCGCCATGCACCAGGAAAGTTTCGTGGACCTCAATCAATGGATCGACGAACGCGCCTGGATCGTATTACGTCTGCCTTCCGGTGAAATGGGACGTGAAGGGGCAAGGTTGACCGCCTCCGTTCTCTACAACGTCTTCGAGGCTGCTTATCGCAAAGCGACCTTGGAGAAACCTGTACCCTTTTATTTCATCGTCGATGAAGCGCAGGAGATCGGTTCGGGCATGCGACTGGAGTCAATGCTGGCGGAAGGCGCCAAGTTCGGCGCACGCATGTTCGTGCTGGCGCAGTCCTTATCCATGATGCGCAAGGTGGAAGGCATGGAGCCGGTCGTACAGGCAATGCTTGCCAATACCTCCACGCAGATGTTCTTTTCCCCCGACCCGGAGGATGCCGACCTGATCCGCGCCACCTTGAGTTCCACGGTGCGTTACGGGAACATGACCCTTGACCTGCCTTCGTTGCAGTGCTGGCTGCGGGCGCGTATTGGTGGGCGCTGGCAGCCGCCGACCCTGACACAGATCAAACCTCTGCCGCGTGCGGATACCGCAAGAGTCCGGGCATTGATCGAGGAAGTGATCGCTGTCCATCCCCGTGATTATCTGCCAGCGAACGGCTGGCAGGAGCAGGCATCACGTGCGCTGAAGGACATGCTCCCCAAGGCTCTGGCGCCCCTCCTGGGTGAATTTTTAGCGGCGTGGATCGAGGAGCAAAACAATACCCAAATACAGCAGCCAGCGCCACAGGAAGATGAAAGGCGGTTGGGTTTCTGATGACGGCGATGACCTTGCGTTTTCTGTTGGTGACGTGTGGCGGTTCGCTTGCCTGCGTATTGACGTGTATTGGCGTTATTTATTCCGCCTGGAGAATGTCCCGGCGAGACAATGGATGGGATCGATGAGTGAGTTAAATGTGTTGATCGACCAAATGATATTGGACATCGCAACACAGGCTTATCAGCTCGATGACCTGCGTTTGCGAATGTTCCTGAATTGGCTGGCGGCTCATAGTGGCAGCATGAAGGTCCTCACAGGCAATGTCCTTGATATGGACATCGCCGTTCTTCGCGGGTCAGACATGCAGGAAGGATTCAAGTCGGCTCTGAAGACCTGGCTGGAATCCCTGCCGGCGCAGGGCATGCTTTGGGAATACCGCACCATTTCCTTTGAAATTGCCTGGTGGCGCAACCTGGACCCTGTACGGTTGAAGATGATCGTGGAATCGGAAACTGGGCAGTGAGATGATGCGCTTCCTTGCCGGCCTGGGTGTCGGCATCTTTAGTGGCTATCTGCTGGGACTCGTGATTTCGATCCAGGTGTTCATGATCGCCTGTCTTGTGCTTCTGGCGTTGGTGATTTTGTTGTTCTTCCTCTTCCATCTCGGCATCCGGGATTTCCAGGAATATTAGGAGTTAGTTATGAAGCGTTTTCAATGGATTGGGATAATCCTATTCCTTCCCATTCTCTTTTTGTGGACATCCGCGTCCACCCATGCAGCGCCTCTGGCGGCGTATTCATTGCCGGAGGGACGCACTTATGACCAGGCTCACAATACTGGCTACATCGACTGGAGTGGTTCTGCCCAGTATGTGTACATCACCCATCGCGATGGATCCTCGCTTCCACCCGAGGAAGGTGGTACGTTTTGTGGTTCCAATTGTTCCGAGTGGGTTACACGGCTGGGCAATGGTGGGGTTGCCAGCGGTTCCTTTGACCGCGATGTTTCATACTTCGAGATCATGGTCGGCTTCACGCCTGACTCAAGTGTGGGCAATGCCGTGTTGCGGGCATGTTCCTCTGTGGATACATGGTACTTGCAAACAGGCTCTGGACTCCCAGGGTTTGTGAGTATGGCGATTGCTGTTCCAGCTGGCTGTCGTTCCTGGTCCCTGACCGCATCAGGTGGATATGTGGATTTTCGTTCCATTGACGTGGAATACATCGGTCCACCGTCCACTGCCACACCCACCCCGTCGCGGACACCCACGTTCACACCGACCATAACTCGCACGCCGACAGCAACCTTTACACCCAGTCTGACGCCGACGTTGACCTTCACGCCGACCATGACGTATACGCCCACGGCGACCTTCACCAATACGCCGTCGCCCACACCCACTCCGTTGCCGCCTCAAATTACAGGCGTGGTAGTTTGTGATCTATGGGGCGATGCTGGTTGGTGCAGGGGGGATGAAACATTGGAACTCACCGCCAGTGATCCACAGGGATTAGATGTGACGATCACTGGTGATTTGAACGGTCAACCGTTTACCTGTGGCGCTTCCTGTGACTTGCCTTTGCCAGAAGGAACTGGTACAGCCAACTACACTGTGACATCCACCAGTGGGCGAGCTGCGAGTGGTTCGTCCACCTGGCAGCGGGATTGGACGCCACCTGATCTTGAAGTCAACCTACCGCCTGTGGATGGCAGAAATGGATGGTATGTCTCGGAGGTGGATCTGTCTGCAACGGCAACAGATGTGATCTCTGGACTTTCATCCCTGCTGGCAAGCGCTGATGGTGGAGCAAGTTGGATCACTCCACCGATGCACTTCACAGATGGGTCACATGCTGTCCTGATATATGCCAGGGATGTGGCTGGAAATGAGGTGACGGTATCCAAGGTAATCCGCATAGACACGGTTCCTCCGGTCGCTCAAATCACATCCCATTCCAATGGAGAGGTTGTGCAGGGTGATGTACGCTTCGCTGGAAGTTTGGTGGATGGCATGTCCGGTCCGGATGGAGGTGAAGTCTCGGTTGACGGAGGAAATACCTGGCAGGCAGTCTCGATGAGCGCAGGAGATGGCTGGTCTTATATCTGGCATTCCGGTGAAGTGCCCAATGGCGAGTACACCATCCAGATGCGTGGCAGGGATCGCGCCGGCAATGTTGGCGATTTGGTTTCGATTGCGTTGACTGTGGACAATGCCCCGCCCGCCGTGTCCATCACAGAACGGTGGTGGATTTGGGAAAACGGAACTCTGAAGGTTTCCCCCAATCACTTTCCGATTGCCAGCATCCAGGTGACCATCCGTGATCCGCGAAAGCGTTGGAAGGAGTTGGTGTTGGACTTTGATCCCGGCAGGAATTCCTATGTAGTGAAATGGGATCGGCGCTTTGGGGATGGAACGTTGGCGCCAGTTGGGGAATACCCAGTTCTGGCAGAAGCTTGTGATGTAAATGGGTTATGCGGACAGGATGCGGGCAGGATCGTGATCCCAGAGGTGGCAACATTGACTGCCACTCTGACTCCATCTCCAACAGCGACCAGCACTTTGATGCCTTCGATAACGCCGGTGGCAACACAAATACCGCCAACAACGACCTTGGTATTGAGCACACCTGTACCAGAGGAGATAACTGAACCTGCTCAGTCCTCCCTGCCACTTTGGCAGATCATTGGCTTGTTGGGATTGTTTATGGTGATCGCGTCTGCCAGTGTAGTTGACCCTCGCCCCAAAGCGCTGGAAAGATTGGGTGAAACGTTCAGGAACATGTCTGAACGCTCAAAAGACGAATCTATTAATAACAAATAACGAAAAGGAAAAGGAAAAGAAAAATGGAAATACTTCTTGCTATTGTGGTGGCATCCGCCGTGATCTTCTTTGGCGCATTGATCAGTATGGGAAACGAACGCCAAAGACGGGCATTAGACAACTTGCGCGAACAGGTCTTTTTATGGGCTGTAAATGATTTGCAGATCAAGAGAGAGAAATTGGCGCGTGATGTCAAGGTTGAACATCCGTTGGGCTGGTTCAAAAATGTGATTTCAAAAACATGTAACCTTGAAGGAGATTTTCAGTTAGTTGAAGTCTTTGAAAGTCCTGCAATGATGGTATGCACCTATTCCGAATCAGGAAAAAATATTATCCTGACACCATTATCTCCTGATGCAATACGCAGGCTGGCGTATAAGAATCATAGTCGGATAACCAAATTTGCCGATGGAAATCCATTATTGACCCTTCCGCGCAACGTCGCGGTGAAGGAAGTATCTGTGTTGAATGGCGGTTTTCTTTTTGATCTGGAATTACCACTTGCATGGAAGGGGCTGACTGGACGGGATGTACTACATATGGATCGTTTATGGGTGTATGCGTTGCCCTAGTTACTGCACCTGGGTTAGCTTCCTGCCGACCGCTCGAATAACCTTTACCATATCTTTATAGTCGCTTTACACCCTTTTCAACCACCAATCCTATACTGGTGTCATAAAACAACACACAACCGTGTGAAACATCAAAATAGGAGATTATCCATGAACAAAACTTTAAGTATGACCCTGACCGTTATTGCAGTCATTGCGCTGGCTGCAGTCGTCTTCTTCGCGGGGAGCATGTATGCCCGCGCGAACGCCTTTGGACCGTCCATGATGAGCGGTTACGGTTGGAACAATAACAATGCCTACGGACCTTCCATGATGAATGGTGGCGGACCCAATATGATGGGTGGCAACGGTGGAATGATGAATGGCAGTACTGGAATGGGACCCAACATGATGGGCGGATACGGCTACAATCCCACCAACGTTACTCCTCTCACCATTGACCAGACGAAAGCCGCCGCTGAGAAATATATGGCGAATCTGGATAATTCCGATCTGGAGGTTGCCGAGATCATGATCTTCGATAACAACGGCTATGTGATCGTCAAGGAAATCAGCACGGGGATCGGCGCCTTCGAGTTGCTTGTAGACCCCACTTCGCAGATTGTCTACCCTGAGCATGGTCCAAACATGATGTGGAACCTGAAATACAGCGGACTCAATCACCAATACATGATGGGCGTCAACGGTGGAATGATGGGCATGATGGGCGGCAATAATGGAATGATGAATGGTTGGAACAGCGCCACCCCACTAGATGTCACTGCTGAACTGACAGTCACTCCCGAACAGGCTGTTCAATACGCCCAGCAATATCTTGATACAAATTATGCGGGTGCAACCGCCGCGACTGATCCTGCACAGTTCTATGGTTATTACACTCTTGATTTCGAGAAGGATGGCAAGATCATTGGCATGTTAAGTGTCAATGGCTACAGTGGACAAATCTTCCTGCACACCTGGCATGGGACCTTCATCGAGGAAACCGAGTAAGACTCGGACTCAAACTATAAGATGCGCCGAGATAAGCCATTCGGCGCATCTTAATTTATGCAGGTGAAGTTACAATACTGGCAAACTCCTCAACCAATTATCCAACTATAAGAGTAGCACATGACAAAAATCCTGGTCATCGACGACGAGCCTTCCATCGTCAATCTTGTTACCGCCTATCTCAAGCCCGAAGGCTATGAGATTTACACAGCGACGGATGGTCCGTCGGGTCTTAAGTCTGCCCGTGCTTTCAAGCCCGAACTCATCATCCTGGATATCATGCTTCCTGGCATGGATGGAATTGAACTGCTCTCACGCTTGCGCCGCGAATCAGAAGTGTATGTAATTCTGTTGACCGCGAAAACCGAAGAGACCGACAAGGTTGTTGGTCTTTCCGTTGGCGCAGACGATTATGTGACCAAACCTTTCAGCCCGCGCGAATTGGTGGCACGAGTCAAAGCCGCGATCAGGCGCATTCAAACGGGATCAGGTTCAGGGTTCGAAACGAGCGTGCTGTCCTTTCGTCATTTACATATGGATGTTGGCGCACGCATCGTTAAGGTCGATGATCAAGAGATTGAATTGACCGCCATTGAATTCGATTTGTTGAAGGCGCTGGCTGAAAACCGCGGCAGGGTACTCACACGCGAGCAGTTGCTGGAGAAAGTATGGGGCGGCGAATACTTTGGCGAAATGCGCGTCGTGGATGTGCATCTCGGACATGTCCGTCAGAAGTTGGGACATGAAGATTTAATCGCGACGGTGCGCGGCGTCGGTTATAGATTTGAAGATGAACCGTTGTAAGTGAGGAATGATGATTGATTATTTCCGACGTCGCTTGGGCGCAAGGCTGTTACTGTCCTATCTTGTAATCATCGTGGTCGGGGTGTTGGTATTAGTGATCGCTAGTCAATTCATCCTGCCGACCTCCTTTAACCGCCACATGAATGGAATGATGGATGGCGGTATGGGAATGGGGATGGGTATGAACAATTCGATGGGACAACTGTATGTGGATTTCCGCGCCAGTTTCAACGAAGCCCTGATGTATGCAACGCTGGCAGCCATGCTCGCCGCATCCATTCTCAGTTTATTCTTCAGTCGCAGTGTGATCGCTCCCGTCCATGCCATGTCGCTTGCCACACAACGAATTGCCGACGGGCAATATGACGAGCGCGTGCAAGTCAATGGCAATGACGAACTCGCACAACTTGCAGTGTATTTCAATCAGATGGCTGAAAAGCTAAATGAGGTTGAAACCATGCGTCGCCGACTGATCGGTGATGTCAGCCACGAATTGCGCACGCCGCTCACCGCCATCATGGGTTCGATGGAAGGATTGATGGACGGCATCCTGCCCCCTACCGACGAGACATTTCGACAAGTCCATGCAGAAGCAGAGCGGCTTAATCGCCTCGTAAACGATCTGCAGGAACTCAGCCGTGTTGAAGCCCGCGCCTATCAACTGGATATTCGCCCATTGGATGCTTCCACGCTGGTACGAACGGTGACCAAGCGCCTTTCCCCTCACGCGGAATCAAAACGCATCACACTTGACTTTGAACTGCTGCCTGACCTTCCACATGTCCTGGCTGACGAAGATCGCGCTGTGCAAGTGTTGACCAACCTAACAGGCAACGCTTTACAATATACGTCAGAAGGCGGCAGAGTTACCATTTCCGCAAGGAGAATCAGTCATGAGCTCCAATTTTCCATTCGTGACACGGGTATTGGAATTCCACCCGAACACCTCTCGCACATCTTCGACCGCTTCTATCGCGTGGACAAATCCCGTTCACGTCAGACAGGTGGTGGAAGCGGCATCGGCTTGACGATCGCGCGCGCCCTCGTCGAGGCGCACGGCGGACGTATCTGGGTAGAGTCGGCAGGTGAAGGGCTGGGAAGCGTATTCAACTTCACATTATCCATCGCAAAATAAGGGTAGCGGCGGGATTGTGCAATCTCGCCGCTATTTTGATTTTTATGGATTTTATGGAATCCAATTCGACAATACGTTCACGATCATATCGGGATTTTCAGGATCATTTGTTTTTAGATGCACCGCAAAGTTATGCGGACCGTCCATGCCTGCGTGCATCATAAAGACGCTAGACTCAACGATTGTGCTTTCGCCGGGTTTGAGTACCATCGAACCGATGGTCAGTTGAGGAGGTCAGCACCCCTCCAGAACTTCGATATACGGGTCTTCTTTGAAACGCAGTGTGCCATCACCCGTATTGGTGACTTTGATGGCGAAAGTCTTCTCGACGTTGAACTTCACATCGCCGTAATCGATCAGTTGCTGATCCACCGCAATGGATGGCGTCCCTCCTCCATTGCCACCGCCTTGGTTGGCAAAGAAAAACGCCGCCGCTGCCAGAAGAATCCCACCGAGTGCGACAAACAACCAAGGGAAATTCTTCTTTCTCTGCTTTTGATACTTCTTATTTTTTTTGCTCATTGAGCCTCCTTACTTTTGATATTCAAACTGGAACGAATAGATGTACGCAATCAGGTCCCAGATTTGTTCTTCAGTAAAAATTACGCCCCACATGGGCATGCCTGTTCCCATGCCACCGCGCAAGATTTTCCCTTGCAATAATGCTGGGCTCGCGCCAAGCATTCGCCGCGGATCGGTGAAATCCACGGGGTTCTGCATCACCATGTCCATTGCACCTTCCATTGTTTGCATCGAGGCTTCCCCCGTCTCAGCAAGATCGTCGGCAAAGACGCCGTCGCCTGCGCCGTTTTCGCCGTGACAAGCCGCGCAGTTTTGGGCGTAGAGTTCTTTTCCGTTGGCAAGGGATTCGGGTGTGGTATTCGATTGCCAAAGATAGGCAACTGCATCCCACTTTTGGGACTCGGTTAAGGATGTGTTGGATAAGTCGGTGAAGACTTGGTAGGGCGAGTGGGAACGATAGTAATCGGGAGATTGGGAGATTGGAAAATTGGTTGCGAGAAATTTACCGTTGAGTGCCAAGGGTCTTCCATTTGGAATAATGGGCGAGTCGTGCGGAGCGTCAATGTCGAGGTTGAGGGAAACGTAGAGGGGAACAGTAGCAGGCTCGGGGTCGGTAGAAGCGCCACTGACTTCTATTGTGCCGCGCATCCGCCAGTGGTTGAGTCCGCACCAGCGCGTGCAGAAGAAGGTATAGATCCCAGGCTTATCGAAGTTCAGTGTGATGTTGGTGACTTTGCCGGGTAGGATGTCCACACTTTGCATCTCCATCTGACCGACTGCAAAGCCATGTACAACGTCATCCGAAGTGATCTTTAGATGAAGAGGCTTGCCAACTTCTGCTTGAATAACATCGGGATTCCAGCCGCCATCCTCCGCCATGCGTGCATGGATTAAGGGTGTGCGCGCCCACAGGAATAATGGAGCGCCAACTGCAAGGAGAATTCCTGCGACGATCAGGAAACGGGAGATGAGTTCAGAGCGTTTCATAGTAATAACCAGAGCATGAGAGAGGTGGCGATAAAACAATACACGATCACTGGAAAGGGTGAAACCTTTACTTCACCTGCGGCTTTTTGCGCGGTGCGCGCAGACCAGATCAAGCCGCCGATCAGTGCTAATGTTTGTGCGGGCGCGAGAATGGAGGTGAGCATCGGCTGCCATGCTGCATTGGCTGTGCCAAAAATATTCCAGCCAAGCCCCAGCGGATCAGAGAGGGCAGCTATGATGTAGGAGGCGTTGGTGAGAACGAAGGACAGACTAAATGCCACCCAGAACATCAAGCCCAATGGGATCAGGGCGGTAGAGAGCGATGCAAATCTTTGTTTAAGTGGAAGCGTATTCTTTGTGTTTAGAATACCAAGCGTGAACACCCCAGGCAAAACAACGAAGATGATCGCAAGAAATGCAACGGCGTATACGAACCACGCACTTGAGCCAACATTGTAGGCGGCGTCCTTAAACATGCCCCACGGACCGAGCAGAACGCCTGCATAAATGATCGCCGAGCCTAGCATGATGAAGGCTTTTAAGGCTTCGTCCATGCGTACCGAAGGTTTGGCAAGGTCAGCGGAAAAGGGACGCAGGTTGATGGCGATATTATCGTGCGGGCAGGTGCGGATACATTCCATGCACAAGCCGCAATAGGTATTCCTGGTCAAGCCGCCAGGGAAGACATCCCACGGACAGCCGTAACCTGCTGACGAACCGTTATAGCAGGGCTTGCCTTCACAAGTAACGCAGACCTGCTTATCTTTGATGCGCAATTCGATGGGAGCGGTTTGGGAATACAGACCGATAAATCCGCCAACCGGGCAAAGATAGCGGCAAAAGGCACGGCGTTCAAAGACTGTGCTAAGTCCAATGGCAGCAAAGAGCATGGCGGCTAGGACGATGCCGGTGATATTCGGGGTTGTCAGCAGCACGCTGCTGAAGAGAGCAAGAAGTAGAAATGAAATATTCTGCAGCCAGATATTGCGGAACATCTTTGGCACGCGCAGATTGAGCCACTTCGGTCTTTTATCGGGGGGACTTAAGATTGCTCCGCGCTGTAACCACTCGCCTGGAAGTGGGATCGGGCAAACTGCGCACCATCCACGCCCGAAGAATGGGACGGCGACAAGGATCAGGATCGCCCACCATGCGATCCACACGAAGACAATGCTAAAGTTATGACTCCCGACAGGCGTCCCGATGAGTCCTGCAAGGATGGCAAAGATGTAACCGATCAGCATCACGATAAAGACTGCCAATTGCGGGTAACGGCTTTTGAGAGCGTTCTTTATAAAGGGGATACGGGTAAGTTCGATCTTTGCCATGATGGAATTATGTTTTTTGTTTTAGAGATAAAGTTATGCCAAGCACAGCCAACATTGCCAAACCGATCGAGCGATACAGCCAGATGTTCGAGCCGACCGTCAACTTGCCGATCATGAACGGGTGCATGGCTCCGCAGGTGACGTTGCATCGAAAGCGGAAGGAGCCGGACTTGTCCGCGACAAAGGTCAAGGTTGCGGTTTGACCGGGATCGGCTTCGACGGAAATATCGTAGCCATCCACGTAGAGTCCGTGAACGACATCGGCGCTGACCAGTTGGATGGTCACGGTGTCGCCAGCGTTGACTTTCAGTTCGGAGGGGGAATAGGCATATTGGCGCGCATCCACCTCAAAGGTCCGCTCCTGAGGCGCAACGGCTGGAACTGGCAGAGGCACGAACGCCACCACCAGTCCAGCCATCACGAGAAGGAGAAGAGAGAAATAAAAGCGCATGAGATTAGGGGATGTTGGAGGGTCCGTACTTGGAATACGTCGCGTCGATGTAAGCCCTGGCATCCTGCGGACTTTTGCCGTCCCGTAACATGCGCATCACATCCTGTGTGATGTCCACGCAGATGGAACAGCCGAGGGCATGGTTGTCGAAGGTGATGTTGTTCTTGTCATCGATGTTCGAGACGTAGCAATCGTAATTCGAGGTGTGACCGATGTCGCCGCATCCGCAGTAGCAGGGAATATTTTTCATGATGTCGGGGTTGGCGGTGTTGAACTGATAGGCCTCCTGTACCGCCACAGGCGCGGACTGAACTTCCATTGGCATTTGGTCGAGCGGCATCATGGCAAGATGCGCGTCATCAGAGTTGGAAGTGGAGCAGGCAGAAACCGCAGTAGCGGTCAGCGCCAAAATAACGAGAAGGAAAAGGAACTTTCTGGTCTTTGAAAACATATTGGGTCCTCCGTGTTCGGATGACCCAATAGTAGTCTGACCATTAAGTTATCTCCAGCGCAGTACGGCGGGTGGGGATATACGCCAAATGGCTTATGATGAATGTCATCTGACGAAAGGTCATTTACGATGCTATCACTTGCGCTTGATAATTGTGACGTCCATCGTTCCCTGCTCCAATTACCGCCTGGATCAGCATCTCGGCAGAGACCATATTCTCATCGAAGTAAACTTCCGCCATGCGCATGTTCAACATCACATCAGCGTCATGGACGCCATCCAGTAACAGAAGTCCATTACGTACCCTTGTGGCACAGTTGGGACAGCCCATCCCTGAAACGGACAGCAGGATTCGGTTGGCAGACTGGATGACATGATCCAGCGCGGACTTTTGGATCGGTTCAACGTGACAATTGTCGCTCATAAAGGTTTCCTTTTAATTGTGTTGTTTTACGGGATAGTGCTGGACTTTCCTTGCCTTCTCTCCCAATTCGGGCTTGGCAAAGGTTTTTGGGGAACGTTCAAACTGAGCCTGGCATTGCGGACAGCACAGAAAATAGTTCACACCTTCGAACTCGATGGTGATATGGGCTTTGCCGCGATTGACGCGTTTTCCACAGACGGGATCTTTGAATGACATGTTGACACTCCTTGGTAATTGTATTTCTTCATGTGCTTCTTCCATTTAAGTTGACTGACTGAGTAAAAACACCAAAGACTGGGCCAATCTCAATCAGCAGGATGGAGTCTACAAGATTTGACATTAAATGCAGAGAGACATCTTGCCTATTCCGGGCATACGCCATTTTGCGGATATTGTTTTTCAGGTAGTTTTCATTTGAGCTGTGTACCCTTGGATAAGCAGGAATACCTGTGTAGCTGAGTACAAAATGGTGCCTGCATGGAAAATAATTTGATCAAATAGACATTCATATGAAGAAGATAACAAACACCAAACTCGCAATATTTTTTCTGCTGGGGTCAATTGTTGTGATTCCCCTGATCTATTCCATTCCTGTGGTTCATGAAAAAGTTGCATGGCGAGTCAATGAAGCATGGGCACAGATCAAGTATGCAATATCTCCTCCGGAGAAGGTGCTATTTGTCCCAAAGCAGATCCCCACAACTGAAGTTCCTCACCCAACCGCGACTGGGACAGTTCCCGCACCCCAACTTATGCCAGCAACGACGCCAACCCTCGTAGTGTCGCCAACACCTTTACCTGAAAAAATAATTCTCAATGGTGCCCAGCATGAATATCAAACCTGGAATAACTGCGGCCCGGCTACCTTGGCAATGGCGCTTACTTACTGGGGATGGGACGGTGATCAGCGACCGATTGCCGCCTTCACCAAACCCAATTCGCGAGACAAGAATGTAATGCCTTATGAACTGTCGGATTATGTTCTGGAGGAAACAGGATTTGAAATTGTTTACCGTACAGGCGGTGACATCGAACTACTCAAACGTCTGTTGGCTGCCAAATTGCCGGTGATCATCGAGAAAGGCTTCGAGGGACGCGGTTTTGATGGTTGGATGGGGCATTATGTCCTCGTGACCGGTTACGAGGAAATCGAAGGCAGGTTTATCGTTCAGGATTCGTATTATGGTCCCGATCAGTCTATTCAGTATGAGGATTTGGAGAGCAATTGGCGGGCGTTTAATTTCACATATCTTGTTATTTATCCGATTGAACGGCAGAAAGACGTGGTCGTGATTTTGGGACCCCATTTTGATGTGGAATACAACAACCAAAGCTCAGCACAGGTGGCAAAGGAAGAGGTCGTCCAATTAGCCGGACGGGATCAATTTTTTGCATGGTTCAATCTGGGCAGCAGTCTGGTTCAACTCTGGGATTATGACGGTGCAGCCGTGGCGTTTGACAAAGCATTTGCCATGTATCCTGATATTCCAGAGCAGGAGAGACCCTGGCGTATGATGTGGTATCAGACCGGTCCATACTCGGCATATTTTTACACAGGACGTTATCAGGATGTGATGGAACTTGCTACCACCACTCTCAAGGCTATGAGTGAACCGGTACTCGAAGAAAGTTACTATTGGCGCGCCCGTTCCCTTGAAGCATTGGGGGATAATGACAGAGCCCGGATGGATCTTAGGACAGCACTCAAATACCATCCCGGTTTCGAGCCTGCATTAACCCAGCTTCATCAATTAGGAGATGTTCCCTAAAACAGGTGCTGGGCAGGTGCAGCAGGGCTATGCATTTTTCTACTCTTATTAAGCATATGGGTATCCTCCGAATTCGGAGGATACCCATAATAGTCTGACGACTTAATACACGACAATATCATGCAGATTCAATGTGGAATGATTGGCCCACAACCACAGCCTCATAATGATGCCGCCCGTCATTGCCAGCTTCGGCAACGGCATTGACCAGCATTGCTTGAGTGATCTTGCTTCCGTCAAAATACACTTCCACCAACCCTGACTCCAAATAAATCTCGGCGTGGTGAACACCATCAAGTGAAACGAGTCCATTACGTACTCGGGCGGCGCAGTTGACACAGCCCATGCCGGAAACTGCCAACAGAGTTGTATCGGCATTTTTTAGTACGCTATCCAAGACTGCTTTTTGAATGGGTTCAACATGACAATTTTGATCCATGAAATTTCTCCTTTAGAAAAATAATCTCGGTTACATTCTCATCGCCATTGGCAGGGTGAAGAGAACAACGTTCATGACGGTCAGGACGACCATCAACACGGCAAAGGGTGCAAAGGTTCCCCAGACCTTTTCGCCGGAATGATTCGATTTGGAGATGCGGTAGGCGGTGTAGAGGGAGCCGATAAAGCCAAGGGCGATCAAGCCGAATTGAAGCCACTGGATCTCCTGCATGCTGAGAATGGCAGGTGATGCACCGTGGGTCTCCATCCCAAACAATGCCATACCGGTGTATAGAATAGACTTGCCTTCCGCCAGCAGGTGGAACAGGTTATGCGCGATGTGCCCTGCCATATCCAGTGCGATTATGGCGTAGCCAAAGCGGGCAAAGTTTTCAACAAGCGTGGCTTTGTTGAATTTACTTGCGATCCAGGAAGTCAGACCGAGCAAAGCCACCGGGATGACAATGGCAGTTGCAAACGTGATACTGAAGGTGACGGCATAGCTGGTCGTGCCGGTTACGTTCTCCAGCCATTTCAACATGGATTCCCAGATTTCGAGCATGGTCACATTCTGGACGAATACGATACCCATAATGACCGCCGAAAGGAAAGCTTCTTCGATTTTCGGCTTACGGATGAACCACAGTTCCTTGGTAGGCGGGCGCACGGTCAATTGAATGGAGTTATTCGGGCAGCCCTTGATGCATTCTGCACACAGTACACAATTGGCGCTGGAGGTCATGGTCTTGGGGAATTCATACAAAGGGCAAGGTAGGGACTTATCCGTGCCTTTGTAACAGGCAGCGATGGTACAGGTAGCGCAAATTTCCGGAGTGCCACGCAAACTCAACATGCCGTTGCGGGCATAGTTACCTGAAAGACCGCCCAGAAAACAGACATATCGACAGAATGTGCGGCGTTCGTAAAAGGCACCGGAGACGATCACACCGGTGGTGAGGGTCAACATCAACACGCCGGAGCCAAGCGGGTTTTCCACCACGCCAAAGACGTGGTCACTCCAGGTAATGAAGATGAAAAGCGCATCGATGATCCAAATGCCATATTTCTTCAGGAAGCGCGGCGCGGGTTTGTTGTTACCGACAAAATTTTGTACAAGGTCATTGATCTTCGCAAACGGACAAATGGCGCACCAGAAACGCCCGAGGAACAAGAAGATGATCGGGATGAGCGGCCACCACAATACCCAGGTAAGAGCCGTTCCGAAGTTATCATGTGCCGATTCGGGTCCCAGAATGAGTTCGAACATGATGACCATAAAGATCATCAGGGTGGGCCATTGGATAATGCCGGGATACCAGCGGCTGCGCAGGAAACGGTCGATCCATTTGTTGTTTAGAAGGTTGCCGCCATTTAGTATGGATGGGTTGGGTTTGGGAAGGGATGTTGTCATGGAATTACCTCTTAAGCCTTTTGAGCAATGGATCTTCGTTTGGAAATGGCAGCCGCAGAAATGACCGTGGCATTGATGCCAAAGAAGCCAGCCAGAATGCCATATTTCGCATCAATGCCTGCAACCGCGACGGGCATTTCAACTTCATTCAGTTGCCCGTCCACTGTGAATTGAACATGGAATGTCCAGTCACCTGAACGATTCAGGGAGATACTCCCTTCATACTCACCGGCTTCATGCCCGGCTTCCAAAACAATTTCCTGAATGGCAGTTTCACCATGCTCATCCTCCGAACCGTGGCTGTCTTGCGATTCGCCGTGAGAATCTGCGTTTGCTTCATCAGTCGGTTCTTCCTCAGGCATATCCATGCCAGGCATGGAAGAAGCTTCCTCTTCAGTTGGTTCTGCTTCGGGCATGTCCATTCCGCTCATGCTGTCTGTATCGTGAGATTCCTCATTGGAGTCTTCTTCATGTTCAGACATATCCTCGTAAGGCGCTGCCATAATCATCACTTCTGCATTTGTCACAGGCATGCCCATTGCATCCGTGATCTGAATATGAAAAGCATTCTCGCCTATCTTGGGAGCATCAACTAACACAAGCCGCACATGATAGCCATTAACTTCTTTTTCGATGCCTTCTCCCTCCCCATCTGCTAGGACGCTTTGCAACGGCAATGCCAGTAAAAGAAAGATACTCAAACATGCAGCCAAAAATTGGAACATTCTATTTTGCATACGAAACCAGCCTCCTGATGTGAACAAAGTTGCCAAATCTTATCGTGTTCAACTTGAGATAAAGAGCGCGAAATGGCGCAACTTATAGCAGGCTGAATGACTTATGCCAAACATCATGATGTTTGTATGACAGTTTCTTGACTTATGGCTTACGACTCATTACCTTTCTAAAAAACAATCATCCCCTGATTAGTCAGGGGATGATTGTTCAAATATTTGTATATTGATTACTTACGCTGGAATAACAAACCGGGTTGCCAGGGGGTGCCCACCTGTACCAGAAGCCAGCGATCCAGACCAAGCCAACCGGAGGTTTTCCAAGCCAGGACGAGCAGGATCGAGAGGATCAGGAATACAGGATTGACAGAAGCCGAGCCCGCCATCATAAAATTCCAATTCATAAAACCGCCAATAAAAGCGGAGAACCAGATGAAGATGCCCAGGATCAGCGCCGCGCCCACCAGCAATTCGCCCACCGCCACGAGTTTGGCGAACCAGACGTAATTGCCGCTGTCCAGCATAAACTGGATGAAATTGCGATACCAATCGAAGGCGATCAATGGGCGGGCAGGTGCATCGGGAATAACGATGGCGCGCTCCCAGAAGCCCTTCAATGCTTCGCCGCCCTGCATCCAGGCGGGGTTGGTGATCTTGCCCCAACCCGATTCGATCCATTGGTATCCCAGATACAGACGGATGGCAAGCCAGAGCCAGGCAAACGCCTTGCCTTCGAACAGGGTTTTCGTAAAGGGAACATCAGCGAGTTGATATTCCCGGGATAAGGTTTGAGTAGTCATTTTTTCTCCTTTGAGGATGAATTTTGTCTTGCTTTGAACTCATCTTACAACTCCCATGAAATAATCAACAGCGCATTTCGACCTGTTTCGAAATGCGCTGATTTGCTTATGATATTTATCAGGAATGATTTCCTGATTGTCATATTGAATTAATCAAGAGGGTGTTCGATTTCACCAGCCATAAAAGGGTCGGGATTCAAAAGAAATACATCCAAACATGCCTGCGTACAGAAATATATCCTCTCGCCGTTATACTCTGCGCTGGGATATTTGGATGGATCCTTGATTTTTCCTCCACAAGCCGTTATATATTCCGGTTGTGGAGGGGCAGGGAGGATTTCGTTTTGGTCCAACGTCATTGTTTTCCCTTTCCATGATGTTGATTTTCATTCCTGAGCCAGAAGATAGTCACAGCGGTCGCGGTTCCAATCATGCCAGCCAGAACCATCAGACCGGATGCCGAGCCGAATAACATCCTCCATAATACGGCGAAAAAAATCACGCCAATGACAAATGCCGCAATGAAGGAAAGGTTTGGCATATGGATTTTTTCGTGTTTCATTTTTACATGTTCCTTTCGTCATTATTCCACGATCAACTTGCCACGTAACATTCCCATCTGGCATTGGAAGCCATATTCGCCTTCTTTGGCAGGGGTGAATTCAAGCGTGACTTGTTCACCTTCGGGTAATAATGCGTTTTGATTGAAGTCAGGGAACAACACTTTCTCAGAACACGCCGAACTTTCCTGGCGCGTGAACGTCAACCGCACGGGACGTCCTTTTTGCACAACGATCACATCGGGTGTGTATCCGCCCTTGACCGTGACTGCCACCTCCTGTGCGCCAGATGCAGATACCGCAACACGCGTCTGCGCCTTGGGGGCAAACCAGAAATACCAGGCGATCAATACGGTCAACGCGATTCCCGAAAGAATCACAAAGATTTGGATTTGAGTCATATCAAGTTCCTTTCATTGCTTGGATGATGGATAACGGACCGAACACCGTGACGAAGTTCTCCGCTTCTTTTATAGACCCGAAGCCTGCCTCTGCCACGAAGCGCGGGATCAAACCGTCGAAGTTATCGGCGGTTTCCTCGAGACGACGCATGTAGGTCGTCATGAAACGTGTCGTTGAAGAATGCGGTGCGCCAAAGTCAAGCACATACAATTCTCCATCTGGTTTGAGCACACGATGGATTTCCTTGAATGCGAGTCGTTTATCGTCCGTGATGAGGTGGTGAATGACCAGGCTGGTGACTACTCTGTCGAAGGTGGAATCAGGATAGGGCAGGGAGGAGGCGAGTCCTTCATCCCATTGAATATCCGAACCGCGAGATTTATCTAGCGCAATTTTCAATACATCAGGGTCGCCATCCACGCCTGTAACCTGCGCGTTCGGATGGATTTTTTTGAGCATGATGGTGAGCGTACCTGTGCCGCAGCCGAGATCGAGAACCTTCATGCCTGGACGAATGTTCGCGTGTTGGATCAACCTTTGTTTAAAAGTTTCCTCGCGCATGACCCATTTGAGCAGAGGATCATACAATGGCGTGAGCCAGCGAAAGCTCAAGGCAGGGATATAACGTTTTTTACCAGACGCTTGCCTCATTTGGTTCGATCCTTTCCCATTGTCTCAACAAGACAATGCAAATAATAAGAACAAGCAACCCCATCACTTGCGCGGCGCGATAACCATCCAGCCAGAGTACACTGTCGCCGCGGAAGGCTTCGAGAAAGACTCGCGCCAGCGCGGAAAGAGAGACGAACTGCGCAAAGCGAATTCCTGGCGCGTGGGCTGGAAGAACTTTTGGAAGCACGAGTGTAAAGATCGCCAGCGCAAGAAAGATTTCATAAAGTTGCGTTGGGTGACGATAATCAGACCACACGTACATTGCCCAGGGGACACGAGACGGCGAGCCGTAGGCATTTCCGCTGAGCAGGTGGGAGACACCAATTGAGATCATGAAGAATGCCAACCCAGGCGTGAGCGCATCCAATGATCGGCGAAACGGAAGTTTCTGACGATATCCATATATCAAGGCTGTGGACATACCGATTAGAAAACCCCCGATGGGAGAAAGCGTGCTTGTGCTCAGCGAGAACAAGCCCAATGGGTTTGCCACATAAACTGAGGCGTATTGCGCAGCATAGACAAGCCTTGCTCCGAGAATCCCGCCGAGCAATCCGTACCCAATCAGGTTATTGATTTTCTCCTTGTTTAAACCAAGGCGGGGGGCTTCACGCTCGGTGAATGTTGAGCCGATCCAAAAACCAATGAACAACATCAACAATGGCATTTGAAGCAGGAAGGGTCCAAGTCGAAGGTAAGGGAACATTACTCGCCCTCCTGCAATAGCTCTTCCACCTTGGATTGAATCAATGCCTCGCTCATGGGTCCGCCGACCACAACGGAACGAATTACTCCCTTGCGATCAATGAAGTACGAAGTCGGCAGGGCAGTGATGCGATACAGGTTCCCAGTCGCATTATCGCGGTCGAGCGCGATGGGAAAAGTTAAACCGATTTCTTTTGCAAAATCAGCCGCGGCTTGTTCTGAATCCTGGGCGGTGAGGTTCAAGCCGATCACCACAAAGCCAATGTCCTTGTAACCGCGGTACGTCTTTTCGATGGCTGGCATTTCCAGACGGCAGGGTGGGCACCACGATGTCCAGAAGTTGACCAGCACCACCTTGCCGCGTAAATCGGAAAGCGCAACTGTGCTGCCGTCCAACAGGTCGAGGGTGAAGTTGGGCGCAGTGAAGCCTTCTTTGGCAACTGCATCCTGCTGCGCTTTAGGCTGGTCGGGCGAGACGCGCGAGAAAACAGTCCAGAACATTCCGAGAATCAAAGCCCAGGTCATCCATGTGATAAAGCGGGAGTTTTTCATTATGGTGTTCCAGACAGTGATTGCAGTTTTTCCCGCAGCATATGGACAGTGGGAAATCCCTTGACGCCTTCAGGCGTGGAATAGACGCGGCAACTCATCGAATACGTTTCGCGTTCCTCATGCCATAAATCCATACCATCAACACGAAAATGAGGGGAACCGAGGAATTTCAAACGCTCCGCATCTTCATCGGTCTCTACTTTCACCATTTCCACAGTGGCGGAGATTCCCTCCTCTTGTAAAGCAGTCCGAAGACTTTTCAAACCAGCTTCCCAGGAGGGACAACCATCGAAATAGAGAAGTTCAATTTTCATAACAGCTCACTTTACACTAAACTTCGGTCTGAAGCCTCGCAGGCGGTTGGCATTGCCAACTACGGTCACGGATGAGAATGCCATTGCTGCCCCCGCGATCAATGGGCTGAGCAACAATCCAAAGAACGGGAACAATACGCCCATAGCAACAGGGATACCCAACACGTTGTATATAAAGGCGCCAAATAGGTTTTGGTAGATGTTGGTCATGGTAGCGCGGCTGACTTCGATGGCAGTCACCACACCTTTGAGACTGCCCTTGATCAGCGTGATGTCCGAGGCTTCGATGGCGACATCCGTGCCTGTTCCGATGGCGAGACCGACATCCGCTTGTGCGAGCGCGGGGGCATCATTGATGCCATCGCCAACCATCGCGACTTTTTTGTTTTCCGCTTGCAACAGGTGAACGTTGTTTGCCTTATCTTCGGGCAATACTTCCGCCAGCACGCGCGTGACCCCAACCTTGCGAGCAATCGCTTCAGCGGTGCGGCGATTATCGCCGGTGATCATCACAACTTCAATGCCCATACCTTGCAGAGCTTTGATCGCTTCGGCAGAATCTTCCTTGACCGTGTCTGCCACGGCAACAATACCAGCGGCTTTGCCGTCAATTGCGACGAACATTGGGGTCTTGCCATCGTCGGCGAGCGATTTGGATCTATTCTCCAACTCGCCCAGCGCGATGTTCTCTCGGTTCATCAACTTGAGATTGCCAATCAGGATATTTCGTCCTTCAACCTTCGCGGAAACGCCATGTCCAGGGATGGCTTCAAAATCCTGCACATCGGTCAATTCCAGTTTTCGCGCCTGTGCTCCGTCCACAATGGCTTGCGCCAGGGGATGTTCACTGACCTTCTCAACGGATGCCACCAGGCGCAACAACTGATGGCTGTTACCATTCATGGAATTGGTAAGGATGACATCCGTTAACTCAGGCTTTCCCTTTGTAATCGTGCCCGTCTTATCCAACACCACGGTTTGAATGGCTCGCGCAGTTTGCAGGGCTTCGCCAGAGCGGATGAGAATCCCATGTTCCGCACCTTTGCCAATGCCGACCATCAAGCTCATGGGCGTGGCAAGACCCAAAGCGCAGGGGCAGGCAATGATGAGCACGGTTACACTGGTAACGAGTGCATATACCAATTGCGGTTGAGGTCCAATCACGAACCAAATGACGAACGTCCACACGGCGAGAATCATCACGATGGGTACGAAATAACCAGAGATGGTATCGGCAAGACGGGCAATTGGTGCTTTGGAATTTTGCGCGTCCTGCACCATCTTCACGATCTGCGCGAGAGCCGTATCCTTGCCGACCTTCGTGGCGCGGAATTTGAACGCGCCTGTCTTGTTCAAGGTCGCTCCGATCACCTCATCTCCCTGTTTCTTGGAAACTGGCAACGACTCACCCGTCAGCATCGACTCATCCACGGCAGAACTGCCTTCGACGATAACGCCATCCACGGGTATTTTCTCACCGGGACGGACCTGGATCACATCGCCGACCAACACTTCTTCTACAGGCAGATCAAGTTCTTTTCCATTGCGAATCACGCGGGCAGTCTTCGCTTGTAGACCCAACAATTTCTTGATCGCCGCGCTGGATTGTCCCTTGGCGCGTAGTTCAAGTGCCTGCCCCAACACAACCAATGCAATGACAACTGCAACTACATCGTAAAACGGCTCGGATGTCCCTTCAGGAAACACGGACGGAAATGCAATGGCAAACGTTGAATACAACCATGCCGCGCCGGTACCGAGCGCGATCAAGGTGTTCATGTTGGCTGAGCGATGTTTGAAGGCCGCCCACGCACCTGTGAAAAAGTCATACCCGGAATAGAACAACACAGGTAGTGTTGCAACGGCGGAAAGAACCCATGACCATCGGATGGTCTCCATTGACAAATCCCGGATGCCGGGAACGTATTGCGGGTATGCGAATAACAACACCGGAATGGAAACAATTGCCGAGAACCAGAACATTCTCATCAGCCGGATGTATTCACGGGCATGTGCCTCTTCTTGTTTGTCTATTGGCGCGCCAGTCAGCGCAGGACGTGGCTTGTATCCCCAAGCCTCAATGGCTGCATTCAATTGTACAAGGGTTGCCTTTTGGGGGAGATAATCCACGCTCGCTTCCTGTGTGGCAATGTTGACCGTTGCGCTTAATACGCCATCTGTGGACTTCAGTTCATCCTCGATGAACTTTACACAGGAGGCACAACGCAGGTTCTCGATTCCGATTTTGAGATTCGACCCGCCAGGTTGAAACCCCGCCAAGCGGATGACTGCCGCCATTTGCGGAATGTTCACCTTTTTGGAATCATATTCCACCTGCAACACACCCGCACCTGCATTGGTGGTTACTTGATGAACGCCCTCCAGGGCGCGCAAACCAGATTCCAGGGCGGTGACAGGTTTGTAAAACGGCAGATCGGCGACGGGTAGTTCGATGCGGGTGAGCGTCCGTTCGGGATTAAAACCCGTTGTTGCCGAAGTCATCACATAATGGTGCGGGTCGATATCGAACTGTTCCACGCAGGATTGTGAGCAAAAATACAACGTCTGCCCCATGTGTTCGCGCTCGGCGAAGGCACTTTGGGGTTCAATTTCCATTCCACATACAGGGTCACGGACAGTCATGGTTGCCTACCTTTTATAAAGATGCCAATAGTGTATATCCAATAGACGATGGCAGGGAGCGGATTTCAGCCTAGTGGTATATAAGCAAAATAGCCTATCTTCCGACAGGCTACTTTGAGAACGCGAGGTTACTTTACTTCAAGGAATTGCCGCAGTAGGGGCAAGTCTGCCAATCGGCTTGGGTGCCCTTTCCGCAGTTGGAGCAGGGCGTCAGGGATGAGGCTTGGGGAGGATTTCCTGTATTTCGCACCAGGGATGCGACACCAAACCCAATGAGCACGAGGATGCCGATGGGGATGAGCCACATGAAGATCATGCCCAATCCCATTCCGAACCAGCCGAAGGGAGAGTAGCCCCAGTTACCCATCATGCCATAACCGCCCATCATGCCATATCCACGGTTGCCCCATATCATGCCGCCTCCGAAAAGGAACAGAGCAGCAAGAACAGCTACGATGCCAACGATCCACCAGTTACCTTTTTTCATTTTGACTTCCTTTCATAAAGTTTGTCCGCAGTGCGGGCAGTTTTTCCAGTCGTTTTGCGCAGCCTGTCCACATTTGTGGCAGGTACGGCTTGCAACGGGCTTGAGCGCATTGACCAGATTATTGCCAGAAACGCTGTAGACGATCAAACCGACAAGTACTAAAGGGACGATCCACATGAGAAACATACTGTACTCCTTTCGATGATCCAAGAATACCCGGCATGATTAAAGAATGTGTAAAGGCACGGCAAAGAGTGATTGAAGATTTTGTTTCGGCAAATTGTCTAAAATAAAATAACCTGCCCAGTGGGCAGGTTACCTGAGGAGAAGAGGATGGAATTAATGATGATGCGCGTGTTCATGAGTCTTGCTGAGATACTTCTCGGGATCGGCATCAAACGCCTTCTTGCAGCCAAGCGAGCAAAAATAATACGTTTGCCCCTTGTATTCGGATGTGCCGGCAGCAGTAGCGGGATCGATATCCATGTGGCAAACGGGGTCATGTACAGTGGTTGTCATAAGCTGGTCTCCTTTCCTTTGTATTATGCAATTAATAGACAGCCTCAACGAGAGCCATATTACTGAGGCTCTTATAGGCAATTCTGCCTATTCTATTTCTCGATTTCGCGTCCTGTCTGTTCCCATGCCACCATGCCGTCTTCGAGATTCCAGATATTGGTATACCCGAGCGAAACAAGTTCCTCTGCCGCAATTGCGCTCATGCGACCACTGCGGCAATACAGAACGATCCTTGCATTTTTATCCGCTGGCAACTGCGCCAGATTTTCCGGCGCACTGATCTGGTCGTAGGGAATGGACAGGTCTGTATCGGCAATGTTCCCTGCGAAAGGAGTATGCACATTGACAAGGATAAGATCCGTGTTCTTCAACATCGTGTCCAAATCGACAGGAGTGATGTTTTTATAGGAACCGTCAACGGTTGTAACCTCTTTGCCCGTAATCTCTTCGACGCTGCTCTGGCAGGCGGTCAGTGTCACAAGCAGAAACAAGGATATGAGGAGTATCTGTTTCATGGAATTTTTCCAGCCAACTCAAGATCGATGATCTGTTTGAACGCTTCAAGAGGTTGCGCGCCAACGATTGCCAGCCCGTTGATGAAAAATGTTGGGGTGGATTGAACGCCAAGGTTGAGCGCAAAATCCATATCCTGTTGGATGGCGTCCTTATATTTACCTGAATTGAGACACTCCTCGAAAGTGACTGCATCCAAATTGAGGTCAGCGGCGATCTGCAGGTACAACTCACGCCCAAGTTTGTCCTGATTCTCAAAAATCCTGTCATGGTAATCCCAGAAGGCCCCCTGTTCGTTGGCGCACATCGAGGCTTCCGCCGATGGAAGGGCTTCGGGATGAATGGATGTCAGGGGAAGATGACGATAGACAAAACGGATTTGACCGGGATACGCCGCCAGCAATTGTGCAGCCGTCTCATCCTGGAAGCGTTTGCAGAACGGGCACTGAAAGTCGCTGAACTCGACAATTACGATGGGTGCATCCACCGGTCCCTGGCTGGGAAAGCCTTCGAATGGGATTTCATAACGGGTGAATTGCGGTGCCTGTGTCGCTGCCGGGGCTTCGACAATGGGTCCCTGGGCAACAGATGGATTATTGACAATCGCTTGTTGTGAACGGGGGGCAAGCCCCCAGACAACATAACCCGTCAATATGCCGATGGCAAAAGCCAGTATCACCAGGACCGAATAAAAATGGGTTCGTTTAAAGGTGATGGTATCTTCCGAATTAATGGGGGAATCCATAAGGGTATCTTCTCTAAAAATATTATGATCTTTGTATCGTGTGCCCGCTCAGATAACCAAGATAGGCAGGCACGAGCGGCAGGACGCAAGGTGAAAGAAATGACAATAGACCGGCAAGGATGGCGGTGAAGTATGTCGGCGCGGCAGAGAACAGGGTAAACTTTTCGATATATAGACCATTCTTGAATGCCCAGATCGCTATCAGACTCATTGTGTTCGTAAGAAGCAGAACACCAATGGCAATGATGAAAACACCGCTGGCAATTTTGAAATACTTTTGATAGGGTCGCATGCGTTTGATCCAGCCTGAAGCGCGCTCCAAACCAAGCGCCATCGCCAGGAAGGGAAGCCCCAAACCAAGCGAGTACCCTGAAGATAGCCACATCGCCTGTCCGACCGTTTGCTGGCTGAGCCCCATTGTTAGGATTGCGCCCAGTGTGGCACCAATGCATGGGCTCCAACCTGCTGCAAAGAAAATGCCCATTAACGCCGAGCCACCATAGGTTCCGCGCTGACCTGTGTATTCCGTCCGGGTATCATAATAAAACCAGGGAAGGCGAATTACATCCAGAGTCGCCAGTCCGAACATGATCACGATCACGCCGCCTAATTGCGCGATAACCCGTTTGTATGCGCCGAACAATTGACCCAGCGCCGTCACCGAGCCGCCCCAGCCGATTACAAACACCAATGAGAAGCCGAGGACGAAGAGCAGCGCATGTAAAAATATTTTCAAACGTTCTGTTTGGGATGGAAAGGGGGGAATCGCAGTATCAGAGGTCATGAGTCTTCCTTTTCAATAAGGATATAACATCATGATACGCAAATCCCCGCCCCTGCATGAGCGCAGGATGGCGGGGAAATCGGTAGGCAAAATGGCTTATGACCTTTATCGCTTTACAAGCGAATTTCGATCCTGGTTCCCTGTCCTTGGGTGGACTCAATTCCCAGCCGTGCCCCGATCAGGTCCGCACGTTCATGAATACCGAGCAGTCCAAAATGCCCGTTGGGAGCAAATTCCGTCGGGCTGGCAGGAGCGACAAAGCCGTGGCCATTATCAGAGATCATCAGTGTTATTTCCGAATCAGAATAACGGATGGACAAGTCGGCACGAGTCGCCCCGGAATGTTTAGCCACATTATTGAGCGCTTCCTGCGCAATGCGATATAGCGACAATTCCACCTCGCGCGAGAGACGACGTTCGTTACCGGTTTTTTGAAAATCAACGATCAGAGAATTAACCTGGCTGATCTCCCGCGCCAGCATTTCCAACGCAGTGACCAGTCCCAGATCTTCGAGATAAATGGGACGCAGCGCCCGCGTCAGGCGGCGCAGATTTTCGATGGTCTGCTCCGCCAGATTTTCGAGTTCCTTAAGGGATTGTTTTCCATTTTGATCCTTGACCGATCTCTGCGCCAGTTGCACCCGTTGTTTCAATGCAATGACCGCCTGAATGGTGTCGTCATGCAGTTCCCGCGCCAGTCTGGCACGTTCCTCTTCCTGTGCCGAAGTGATCGCGCCGATGTAATCGTGCAATCCCTCCTGAGCCGCCTGCACTTTACGCGACATTTCGGTCAATTCCATTTGCAGGTGTTGGACCTCAGATATGCCGCCAACTGACTCCTTTATGGCTTCGAAATCCCCCCATGCCAGCGCCGCCGCCTTGGACTCAAGTTTTTGCAGGGGCTGGACGATCTGTTTGGCGCCGAACCAGATGGCAATCAATGCCAGGATGAAGGCAGGCACCATTACCAGCGGAGCCATCTGGGTCAATTGCAGGGAGGGGCTGATCACCATTTCCCATTCCTCCTCCGTGATCAATGCCCAGCCTGCAGTTTCAATGGGGCTATAGGCGACTACATGTTCCGTCGCTTCCTTTTTCACATACAGAACGCCACTCCTGCCTGCCAGAGCTTCCGCCACTCCAGGATGGTCCGCATCCAGGCTTTCGCGTTCGAGCGCACCGCTGACGAACAAAATACGGCGGGAATTATCCAATAGATAGATGGTCACGTGACTGCCCGCCGGGTAGGTGGGTGTCAGGGTTTCGGACGCGAGTGTCTCGGGTGAAAACGCGCCGGCGACAATCACATCGCGGGAGTCAGAATAGGCTGAGATGATGACAAAGAGTTGGTTGGAGTTTGGATCCAGGGTCGGGTCGGAGAAAACAAATTGAGGGCTGGATGAAGAAGCGAGTTTGACCGACCTGGAGTTTTGAGATACCCATCCCCAAAATCTGTCATTCCCCGTTTTCTCGATTAAGTGTCCATCCGTATTTAGAAAGGCAATCCCCCCGTTGAAATCCTTTGCCAGGTCGGTGGTGGTGGCAAATATATCCTTGAAGGAAATATCCTCGGATGCCAGCACCGCCATGCTCGAAACAGTCGCCATGCGATGATGAAGTTCGGATTGCAGCGCTGCGGCGGCGGACTGCACGGCGCGTTCGTCACGTTCCCCGACCAGGGTGCGCATGTCCTGCTGGTGCATGTTGACCCCGCCGAACGCAATGAACAATAACAAAAGCGTCAGCGGCAGAACCGTGACGGCAAAGAGTTGCGTCAGACCGCGCCAGCCTGGCAGGATTCGTTTCATTCTTCTGGAATATTGCCCGAGCTTTGTGAGATCAACCCCAGCGCCACCCCGCGCATGACAGCCTCGGTGCGGCTGTTGGATTGCAGTTTGGCGAAGATGTGCGCAAGATGTCCCTGCACGGTGCGGTCGCTGATATTCAGTTGCACACCGATGGATTTGTTGGTGAACCCCTTCGCCGCGAGTCGCAGCACATCCAGTTCACGGTCAGTTAATGGTTCGACGATCTTTTTTTCCGGTCCTTTGAAGATGGTGGACATCAACTTGCTGGTGATGGATGGATCGAGTGCAGACTTACCTTCATAGACATCACGCACCGCCTGGATCAGCTCATCCGCCTGCCCAGTTTTGAGGACATAGCCATTTGCACCTGCCTGCAAAACCGCCATCACGTAGGGATCATCGTTATAAGCGGTCAGGATTAACACGCCCACTTCGGGCAGATGGGCACGCACCCAGCGTGTGACTTCAATACCGCTGGCTTTGGGCATCTGAATATCAAGCACGGCAACATCCGGCTTGTGTTTTTGGATTAAGACCTGCGCCTCCTCCCCGTCTCCTGCCTCGGCAATGACCTGGAGGTCGGTCGCACTCTCAAGCAGTTGTCGCACCCCTGCACGGACGATATGGTGGTCATCCGCCAGGAGAATGCGTATTTTGGTTTTTGATTTGCTCGATGACTTTGGCATGGCTTAATGTATCCAATTGCTGATTATAAACTTGTGATTGATTAATGAACGGGAAGGCAAGCCAGACAAGACCCAGCCCCGCCAAAAGCCCGGTAAGGAAGCGCATGAGCGAGTTGAACGATCCCAGCGCATCACCGGCGTAAAACGTTGCAGGAAAGGTGTTGTTTGTCAACACTGCCAGCCATGCATTTGTATCACGAAATCCATTTCCGATACCGGCAAAATCGCTGACCATGTGTGTTCCACCATCCAGCGCCATCGGCAGCAGGAGCAGAACAAATCCCCACCAACTCAAAGTCTTTATCGTGTGTCGGAAGGGATACCACAATGCCGCAAAAAGCCAGACGCTGGTATAGAACGAGATCATGCGATCCGACCACGCCACCTTCCAGCCCATCGGTTCGTTGCCGATGAATTGGCGCAGGATCATGGGATTGGATGTGTTCTGCCAGACCGCCTGGATTTCGCCCAGGGAATACATGGTCTTTTCGCCGAACCAAAAGAGGGAGCGTTCCGGGAGTTGGTGGCAGAAGAACGAGTAAATGAAGTAGACCGCCCTGCCTGCACCCGTCCAGCCGATCTGCATGAAAACCGGCGCAAGGAAGGGAACAAATACCCAAACACCATAGATGGTCAGAAAAACGGCAAACCAATGAGTGCCTATCCACTGAAAGGCATTCGTTATTTTAGGGGCATTCAAGGTGGTTGTTGACATTTTATTCCCTCATGGGGCGTTTGGTTCAGGGGCGCGATTGAGGTTGGCGCGGTAAAAAGCTTTGGCTAAATCCATGTCGAAGATCTCGAACCTTTGAATCCGCCCCCAGGAGGTTAATGCGACCGGAACATCAATGGAATTCCAGGGATAGGCAATCAGCTTCACTCCACCCAGGTCGTTAATGACCGTGCGGATCTGTGATTTCAACTCCGCGCATCCCGTCTCATTCAGCAGGTCGCAGTTGTACCAGATGATCACATACCCGTGCTCCAGGTTATGGACAAGATAAGCAGCAGGATATGTATAAATATTCTCTTCATAAAACCCCGCCTGGGCTTCGGTTGCATAATGCAATCCGGATGTTGGCGGGTCGGAATTATATTGTCCCGGGTCAGAGTCGGTGGGGAGATGCGGATCGCTCTTCATAATGGCAACTGCCTCCCCTGCGGCTGGTTTAATCCCCTGCCAGACCATGACTCCAAGGATCACCAATACGGCGAGTCCGGTTCCGCCCCAGATGATGCCTGCAAGCAGTTTTTGTTTTCTATTTCTTTGTTGAATGTGTTGTCGTCTTTGTTTGTTGTTCATGAATTCACTCTGCCGGCTGGAAAGCAGGCGTCACATCGGGTAACGCCTGCCTTCGACGGCTGATTATTGCACTTTGAACTCGATATCTTCCTTGTAATCCAGACCATCCTTGCGGACATACACGGTAATCTTCCAATTGCCGCTCATGCTGAAGTTGGCATTGATGGAATAGCGCCCTTCACCCTGCTCAGTGGCGAGACCGCTCATCCCCATGCCGGTCATGTCCGTGTGGTCGGCAGAAACATCCACAGTCGCACCCTCGATGGGCTTGCCATCTCCATCCGTGATCGTCAGGATCAATTCCATGTTGCCCATCATGGCAGGATTGGGATTGGTCTCAATCTGGATATTTACCGGACTCGACGATCCTGACTCGACCGGGGCGGCAGGCTGTGCGGAGCTGCCGCAAGCCGCCAATACACCTGCCAGTAAAACCAACATACTGATAAAGAACATCTTTCGCATTTTTACTCTCTCCTTGAGTATTTTATTCAACGACTTCGATCATCAACATCAAACCACCTGGTTCAACATTGTCGTTGGTGGTGTGGTGCAGGATGTGACAGTGCAACATCCATTGTCCGGTCTCTGTGGCGACGAACTCAATGTCGTAGCGTTCTCCCGGTGCGACACTGACCGTGTCCTTGGTCAACTGTGCCACCTCGGGGACAGGATGCCCATCCGTCGCCACGATCCTGAAGGGTACACCATGCAGATGCATCGGATGAATGAATTGACCAATGGCAATGAAGCGCAGCCGAACCAGATCGCCTTTCTTGACAGTGATGGTTTCGGTGGCAGGGAAGGACTTGCCGTTGATCGTGAAGTAATTGGGCTCCATCCCACTCATGGGCATGGCGGCATACGTTTGCCCATCCGTCATACGCCATTCCGAGATCATCAGGGTTTTATCCACAACGGGTGGATTGGCATCCGGTTCCTTTGGGTCAATGATGAAGGGCGCATAAAGCCCGGCGCCAACCTGCACATCGCCCTCATAATGCGAGTGATACATGAACGTCCCAGCCGGCTTGGCGGTGAACTCGTAAGTAAACGTCTCACCCGGCTGGATCGGATCCTGGGTAACGCCCGGAACGCCGTCCATTGCATTTGGGACTTCGACTCCATGCCAGTGGATCGTAGTTGGATCGGGTAATTCGTTCTTTACGATCACCCGAACCTGATCACCTTCCGTAACGCGGATCATCGGTCCGGGAACGGTTCCGTTATATGTGAATGCGGTGACGGTCACTCCATCCAGGATTTCCCATTGAACAGCCTTGGTGGTTAACTCAAAGACCTTGACGCCATCTTCCAGGCGGTATTCCAAGGGCTGTCCGCCATCAGCTTCGGTGGCAGGCTGGACGTTGGGAGCAGTGATCGGCTCCATCATATGAGCCGCTTCGGGGTTTTCCATCATCATGCTGCCCGGGGTGGGCGTCCCATCCGCCATACCTGAATTGTCATTATTCATGGGCATGTCCCCATTGGAGGCTGTGGCTGGCGCGCAAGCCGATAATATCAAAGCGAGACTCGTTATTGTAAAAAATAAAATCTTCTTCATTATGGTTCCTCTGCAAAGTTGGAATAGTGCTTGAATATAAGGATTTCCCCTTGATCCATCCAGCGCAATTTGACGCGGGAATCCATAGGCAATATTGCCTATGTGAATATCAGACAGAAACTGCCGCCCTGATATCCAATGCCTCTTTGATGGAGGCGACCAACTTTTTATCTATCCGTTGGGATGGGTCATCGGCAATGGAGAAGCGCGTTTGTCCGTCACTTCCGTGCAGGATCAGTGGGACAGGTTCAGCAGACTCCCCATAAACCATTAGAACAACCATCTGGCAATCACAGTCCGCTGTGCCATGATGCGGGCAGGGACAATCCTGCTGGGTATGTCGCGCGGTATGCAGGTCAAAGGTTTGCAAAGCCCGCAAACCACCTTGCAATAATTTTTTCTTCGCTGCCTGCAAAGCCATGTCGCAGGGCAGATCAACAATCAGGAAGGAAGATGTGGTCATGGAACACCTCTATCATTTGGATGTTCTCCATTGTAGGTATGTTTCCAATCGAATAGGAGAGCCGCGTGGCGTATTCGGGCTTAGGCAATATTGCCTATAAGAAATCCCCTGTCATTGTACCGACAGGGGATTTCTTGGGCTGCAAACTTCAGATTCTCACGGCATGGGCATATTCATGCCACCCTCCGGGATTTCAAGTTGAATTTCCGCAGGGGCATTCCCCGGCGCGGGAAGCGGCGAGAAGCTAATGCCATTGGGCGCCATGCCCGTTGGGACGGTGGCGACAACCGCCATTTTTTCCAAGTCAATGACCGATACCGTGTCTTCATAGATATTCGATATGTAGGCGTATTGGCTCGATGGATCAATCACGACTCCGTGTGCGCCCTGCCCTGTTTCAATGGTTGCAATCACCTGGAAAGTCGCGACATCCACAACCGACACAGTGGTGCTTGGGGTATCCTTTGTCCCCTGATTGGCGGTCAGAACAAACTTGTTGTTGGGGGTCACAAAAACCTGGATCGGACCTCCGCCCACATCCACCTTGCCGACCAGTTCCTGCGCAGCAACGTCCACCCTGCCAAGCGCGTTTTCGCCGTTGAGGGAGAAGTAAACAAACTCCCCGTCGGGCGAAAAGCCCACTTGAACAGGATGCTCGCCAACTTCTATATCGGCGACCTTTACATCCTGCGCGGTGTCAATCACGCTCAGGGTGGTGGATTTGGCATTGGCAACGTAAACCCACATCCCGTCGGGGCTGACGCGCAAACCGTGCGGATACTCGCCGACCGGGATCGTGGCAATGGCAGACATCGCTTCCACATCAATCACAGTGACCGTATTATCCCCGCCGTTCGTGGCATACGCTTTTTTGCCATCGGGTGTCAGCACGATATGTGCGGGCATCATCCCAGTTGGCACGACACCATGAACCTCAAAAGTGACGGCATCGATCTTAATCGCCAGTGAGTCGTGCCCGCTCACCGCCCAGACGGTTTTGCCATCCGGGGCAACCTGTAGGTTGTGGGCGCCCTCGACTCCGGTAAGCGTGGTCAGGACTTGATTCGTTGCCGCATTGATCACGGTAATGCTGTTGCCCTCCTCGTCTGCCACCCAAACTGTTCCATCCAATCCTGCAACGGGTTGATCCGGTTGGGTCTGGGCGGGTTGTTCGGTCATTTCAGGTTTCGCCGGCGCGCCACATGCACTCAAGACAACCGTGGCGATGATCAGCGCGGGCATAATCTTCCAAATCAAAAACTTATTCATATGGTTCAACTCCTTCTGGTTGGATCGAATATCGTCCGCACTTATACAGCACCCACCCTCAAGTTGAACATACGCATTTTTGCCTAATACGTCATGCTTTATCTAAATTACTCACAAATTCGATTTCAAACTTTATCTTCTTCAATTCGAACATATTGATCGGGAATACGTTCAAAAAGATGTTTGCAGACCTCGGAGCAAAAGTAATAAGTCCTCCCTTTGTGAACAACCTGAAAGGGCGGGTTCTTTGGATCGACTTTCATTTCACACACAGGATCGATTTCAAACTCCTGCCCGGTCGGATAAAATTTCCGCATATTAAAACTATTCATGATACTTCTAGTCTCCTATTGGCTCACCGCATGAAGAACAAAAGCGAGCGTTCGATTCGTTTTGAGTTCCCCTCGATCACACATGGAAACTACTTAACGGCTGAAAATCCTACCCGATGAATGTAAAAAACACATGAAGAATTATTGAAGATCAACATAGGCAGTTTTGCCTACGCTTTGTTCAGCCACTTGGCGCAAGACGCCGCCCACTGCAAGCGCTATGATGACGCAAAAGGAATATTTTCGATGAAACGATTCTTCATTCCACTTGTGGCATTCCTGCTCGGCTCGGCGCTGATCGCCTCGTTCTACATCGGCATCCTCACCTGGGCGCAGGGCTGGGACTACGCCTCATCTCAATTCATCCGTGACCGTTGGTATGTCATCCCGATCATCCTCGGCTTTGGTATCCAAGCCGCGCTCTATTCCATCCTGCGATTCCGCCTGTTCATTCCAGTTACATCCACAGGACATGCCGGCTCAATGATAGGCGCGAGCGGAGGCGCATCCGCCACTGCGATGGTCGCGTGTTGCATTCATCATGTCACCGATGTTTTACCCATTCTTGGTTTGAGTGCGGCGGCAAGTTTTCTCACCCGTTATCAACGCCCCTTCATGCTTATCGGACTCGCCATGAACCTCATCGGAATTGGCGTCATGCTCTTCGTGCTTTATCGTGAACGACAAAAACTTCAACCTGTACTTCTGGAGACAAAATGAAACGACTCTTACTTCCCGCCCTTATTATTTTGACTTTTGTTATCACAGCCTGTTCAGCGACTTTATCCCCGCTTCCAACCCAGCCGCCATCTGATCCTGTTTCGACGGTATCAGCCTCCCCCGAATTTGACTCTGCCTCTCGCATGGACGACCAGGGAGCGATTATCTTTGAAGTCACCCCACTTAACTTGGACTCAGCGACTACCGAATCTGTTGAGTTCAATATTGTCCTGACCACCCATTCGATTGACCTGAGCATGGATCTAGCCGCAACTGCAACGCTCTTAACCGATACAGGAGTCAGCGTGAATTCAACCCTCTGGGATGCGCCGCGCGGTGGTCATCATGTGGAAGGAAAATTGATTTTTCCAGCGGCGCAGGATGGTAAATCCATTCTGGATGGAGCGACAAAGCTCACCCTCACCATTACCAACGTGGATGCCCCCACCCGCATCTTTGAATGGGAGTTGAAATAGCAAGAGGAAGAAATGGCGCACAAAACAGATATCAGCCGTCGTGACTTCATCAAATCGGTTGCCGGATTCGTCGGAATGCTCATCGGCATTGGGATCGGTCTTCCCTCCATTTTGTATCTTCTTTCGCCATCGCTTGAAAAAACGCAAGACGATTTAATCATCGATCTTGGCTCGCTTGAAAGATATCCGATTGGCATTCCAACCCGGTTTGAATTTACCCGCACCAGGGTCAACGGATGGGAACGGACGGCAACCAACTATGGCTTGTTCGTTCTGCGTAAGAGTGAAAGTGAAGTAAGGGTATTCTCTAACATTTGCACCCACCTTGGCTGTCGTGTTACCTGGCATCCTGACCAGGGACATTACATCAGTCCCTGCCATGACGGTCATTTTGATATGGTTGGTAATGTGGTCAGCGGTCCGCCGCCGCGTCCTCTGGATGAATTCACTGCTGAAATAAAAAATGGCAATCTCATTGTTTCCCTTCCGCCAGTAAAGCGGAAAGGGTAAAGGAAGGTTCACATGAATAAACGTCATATCTGGATCATGCTGCTTGGCTGCTTGCTTCCCATTCTGGGTCTGGCAGCTGTCCTGCTCCTGAAAGTCCCCGTCAATACAGTCGTCTATGTGGGGCTGGCATTGCTTTGCCCGCTGGCTCATTTTTTCATGATGGGCAACATGCACAATCACAACAGCCAGCCGGACCAGCATCACGATCATTCCGTCCATGACAAGACATCCACTCACTCGCCGTGATTTTCTAAAGATCGCCGCATTGGGCGCCGGCGCACTTGCCTTTCGACCATTTACCTGGCAGGGGATTTCAGAATTACAACAGTCGGAATTGTTGGGGCGTATCACGGTTGGCAAGGTGGATGTATATGCGCGCCCAGATGGGAATGAACAGATCGTGGGCGCTCTGTATGAGGATCAGGTTATCCCCTGGATTCGGGAAGTGGTTGGAACCATGCCCGGCAGGATCAATCAACGCTGGGTCGAGACTCCCTATGGTTATGTGTGGGGCGGAAACCTGCAACCCGTGCGCAACCTGCCAAATTCGCCAGTGTCCACTCTGCCAAGTACGAGTCTGGGACCTGGCATGTGGGTTGAAGTCACCGTTCCTTATGTAGACTTGATTCTCGATAATCCGCCATCGCGCGCACCGTGGCTCCAATACCGCGAATCGATTGGGCTGCCGGCGCGGTTCGTCTATAGTCAGGTGGTCTGGGTGGATCAGATTCGCGCCGAAGCGGATGGAAGAGTCTGGTATCGGTTGAATGAACGCTTTGGATCCGGCGACCTGTTCTGGGGTCCGGCTGAGGCGTTTCGTCCACTGACTGCGGATGAAATCGCTCCCGTTAACCCGGAAGCGGAAGAAAAAAGGATCGTGGTCAATATTGATTATCAAACCTTATCGTGCTATGAGGGAAAGAATGAGGTGTATTTCGCGCGTATTTCCAGTGGTGCACTGTACGATGCATGGGGCAATCCTGTGGATGCATGGGCGACCCCGGTAGGCGAATTCCCGATCTGGCGGAAGGCGATCTCCTTGCCATTAAGCGGTGGAAGTGCATCAGCAGGCTGGAGTCTGCCGGCTGTTGGGTGGGTCAGTTTATTCGTTGGCTCCGGTGTGGCAATCCATTCCACCTATTGGCACAACAATTATGGTGAACCCTCCTCACGAGGATGCGTCAACGCCAGCCCGGAGGATGCAAAATGGATCTTTCGCTGGTCTCAACCACTTGTATCTTACGACCCTGGGGATGTTACCGTGGAGATGCCAGGTGGAACCCGGGTGAGCGTTGAAAAGAAAGAGTTTTAGCCTATAGCATGAAGGGATAAGTAGGGGCGTTCATGCTGAATTAATTTGACTCGGTAATCTGAGATTACTTCCAGGCATCTTCATAATCTGTTACATATTGCCTGAATGTGATCGGGCTAATCCCAGTTAATCGCTCGACTTCATCTGTGATCGGTTCCGCCATTCCGAAACGTGTGGATGTGTACAGCCCGGTCATCACCAGGGCGAACATGAAAGGCGTACCTCTGCGCATCGTCTCAATGAGGAAATGCAATGGGTTCGGGTTGCGGTAGGTGATCCTGCGTCCCAATATCTCGCTCATGATGCTGGCTACCTCCCAATAATCCAGCCGCTGGCTGCCGGTCAGGTCGTAATTCATGCCGGCATGTCCATCTTCCAGTAAAGTCACCGCCGCAACCGCGCCGATGTCACGCGCATCAATGAAGGCTGTCTTTGCCTTTCCCACCGGGACAAAAATCTCGTTTCGTTCCTTGATCTCCCTGCGATGGGTGGTGTTCAGATTCTGCATGAAGAAGCTGCAACGTAAAAATGTCGTTTGCATGTTGATCGCCTTCAAATAGGTCTCCACCTTGTAGTGGGGGACATATGTAGTGTTCTCGATCCCGATCAGGGAGAGGAAAACCACGTGGGTTACACCCGCGCGTTTGGCGGCATCCATCGAAGGAGCCATGTCCCGCTGGATGTTCGTGATGTGCGGCGGACGCATGTAAAACATGCGCTTCACACCTTTAAATGTTTCGTCAAAAGTGGATGGATCAGTGAAGTCAAAACGGACCGCTTCAACCGCTTCGCCAAAGCGCTCCCTGAGTTTGTTCACATCCATATCCGCCGCACGGACTTTTCCACCTCTGGCGAGTATCTGCCTTACGACTTCCGTGCCGACATTTCCAAGCGCACCGATTACCAATATGGGGGATGACATTCTTTTGCTCCTGACTTGACTATATATAGACCAGTCGTTATAATAATTCAACAGTCGCAGTTTGGAAAGATGACAAAAGACATTTTTTGGACGGAGATTAATATGAGCAATGCCCGCGAACAAATCCTGCAAACCACCTGCGCCCTGCTGGAAAAGCAGGGTTATCACGGCACCGGTTTGAACGAGATCATCAAGGAAAGCGGCTCCCCAAAAGGATCGTTGTATTACTACTTTCCAGAGGGCAAGGAACAGATTACGGCAGAGGCGGTGCTTCAATCCGGAAAACAAACTGCCGAGCGGATTCGCCAGGGATTAACAGAGAGTTCCAACGCTGCCAAAGCAATTTCTGACTTCATTCTGAATATAGCAGAACATGTCGAACGATCCGGTTTTGCGGCGGGCAGTCCGCTGACGGCTGTGGCGATGGAAACCGCGACCACTTCACCACGGATCAATGCAGCCTGTCACGAAGCGTATCAAATGTTGAAATCCGCCTTCCATGACAAGTTGATCGAATGCGGGTACTCAAAAACAAAAGCCGATGAATTGGCGACCTTTATTGTTTCTGCCATCGAAGGCGGGATCATCCTGAGTCGTACATCGCATACCGCCGACCCGCTGCGCCTGGTGGCAAAACAATTGAAAGTCTTGTTGGCTTCATAACCATCATTAATAAGAAACAATTTCAAAGGAGTCTTATGAAGATCGTAGTATTTGGTGCATCGCGTGGTGTTGGTTTGGAAGTAGTCAAGCAGGCATTGAAAGCAGGGCATACTGTGACAGCCTTTGTGCGTTCCCCAGAGAAATTGGCTGTCACCCATGCCAACCTGACCGTATTCAAGGGCGACTCGATGGATGCTGAAGCTGTTGAGAAGGCGATTGCCGGGCAGGATGCGGTCATCAGCGCGCTGGGACCGACCCGTCCGCCCGTTCCCCACATGATGGAAACTTCAGCCAAAAACATTGTTGCCGGGATGAGGAAACATGGTGTGCGCCGGCTGGTCTCCACGACTGGCGCAGGAGTACGGCAACCCGAAGATCAACCTAAATTTATTGATCACTTCATCGGATTTCTGCTCAATCTATTGGCAAAAGATGTGGTGCTGGATTCGGCTGCCAACGTGAAGGTGATTCGGGAGTCTGATTTGGATTGGACGGTAGTGAGGTATCCGCGCCTGATGGATGGCGAACACAAAGGTAAGTATCAGGTCGGGTATGTAAGCAAGAGTTCGGGTACGCAACTTTCCCGTGCCGATGGCGCAGACTTTGTCTTGAAGGAACTGACCGAACTGAAGTGGTTGAAGAAATTACCAGTGGCAAGTTATTGACCTGAATTGGTCGGATTTGACTTTCCTTGATTGAAAGAACAGCGCCCCGACATGGGGCGCTGTTCTTTTTTTCTTTTTTTTGTCCAGTTCTACGTCCATAATTGGGCAAAACCAGCCTTGCGGTAACCATATACGGTGTTCCATTATGACAACATAGCGAAAGCGATATTGGGATGTGCTTGAGCCGTGGCGGTCGTCATGAGGCGATGATACCACCTCTGCTATAATCCTTCACATGATTCTCGTCACCGGCGCCACCGGTTTTATCGGACGCGCCCTCGTGCGCCACCTCACCGAAAGCGGACAGCAGGTGCGCGTACTCCTGCGCCCCTCCCCCAAATCCCCGCGCCTGCCTAAGGGCGTCCCTGTGGAAGTGGCGGTCGTCTCGCTTCACGACGAGCGCGGTTTGCGCGCCGCCCTGCGCGGCGTGAACCAGATTTACCACCTCGCCAGCGCCGAATCGCTCGGTCAGCATGGCGACCTCTTCGCCACCGACATCGAAGGCACGCGCACCCTCGCCCAAGTTGCCGCCAGCGCGGAAATCGAACGCCTGATTTACCTCAGCCATCTTGGCGCAGATCGCGCCTCTGCCTTTCCCGTTCACAAGGCAAAAGGCATCGCCGAAGAACATATCCGCAAAAGCGGCGTTCCCCACACCATCATCCGCTCTGCCATCGTCTATGGACCGGAAGACCGCTTCACCACCTATCTGGCGCGTTTCCTCCTCCACTCGCCGGGCATCTTCCCCATCCCCAGCGACGGACGCACCCTCGTCCAGCCCCTCTGGGTCGAGGACCTCGTCACCTCTCTGGTTTGGGCGCTGCACAACCCCGAAACCCTCAACCAGACCTATGAAATCGGCGGCGGCGAATATTTCACGGTCCGCCAGGTACTCGAAACCCTCATGAACGTCTTGCAAACCCGCCGCCTGCTGGTGCCTCTCTCGCCGCCTTACATGCGCGCCCTGCTCGTCACCCTCGACGCCCTCACCCCCCGCTTCAACTTCCCCACCTACTGGCTCGACTATGTTGCCGTCAACCGCACCTGCCCTGTGGATAACCTCCCCCGCACCTTCGGGCTGATGCCCGCCCGTTTTGCCTACCGCCTCAACTACCTCAAACGCAAACCTCTCACCCAGCGGATTTTGGAAGCGCTTCGCGCTCCGCGTCAAACCTGACCCTATGCCCGAAACCGTCATCAAACTGCTCGAAACCCCCGAAGAAATGACCCTCGTCGAAGAACTCCAGCGCCTCGTCTGGCCTGGCAGCGAAACCGACGTCGTCCCCGCCCACGTCTTCATCACCGCCGTCCACAACGGCGGGCTCGTCCTCGGCGCCTTCCAAAACGACGAACTCATCGGCTTCGTCTTTGGCTTCCCCGGTCTCGACTTCACCCCCGACGGACCACGCCCCAAACACTGTTCGCACATGATGGGAGTCAAGCCCGGAGTACGCGATTCAGGCATCGGCTTCGCCCTGAAGCGGGCGCAGTGGCAGATGGTCCGCAAGCAGGGCATTGACCATATCACCTGGACGTACGATCCCCTGCTCAGCCGCAACGCCTACCTCAACATCGCCAAACTGGGCGCCGTCTGCAACACCTACCGCCGCGCGGAATACGGCGAAATGCGCGACGGACTGAACGCCGGTCTGCCCTCCGACCGCTTCCAGGTGGACTGGTGGGTCAACACCCGCCGCGTCGAACGGAGACTGAGCAAACGTCCGCGCCGCCCCTTGAAACTGGAAGACTTTTCCAAAGCCGACCTGCATCCCCTCTACACGCCTCTTTTCGGGACCCTCAACCTGCCCCGCCCGCCCGAACATTTTGCCCCGCTGGAAGGACGCCTCCTGCTTGCCGAAATCCCCTCCGACTTTCCCGCCCTCAAGGAAACCGACTTTGCCCTCGCCCGCGACTGGCGTTTCTTCACGCGCGAAGTCTTCGAAACGGCGTTTGCGGCGGGCTACCTCGTCACCGACTTCCTCCACGACCAGGGACGCAGTTTCTACGTACTGACCGACGGCGAAAGCACGCTGGAATAGTAACCAACCCGCCAAAAATCGCGTCATATTATCGCATGAAGAACCCGCGCCCCGACATCGAACACTGGTGGGCAGTGGAGGCGATGATTGCCTCCTACAACCACGTCTATCAGGTCACTTACAAGACCAAATACAAAGTCCACGGACCCATTGGCGTTTCCATCTATGATGGCGCGCCCATTGCCTCATTCCAATACGAATTCCTTGCCCTGAGCGCAGACGCCAAAGCCGTCATGGATGCCGTGCTGGCGTACCCCATCCCCGACGACAAGCAATACGTGGTGGATGTCTTCCACCCCGCTCCCTCCAGCCCGGCGTTGAAGGAACAATACACCAAGTATGCCCATGAATTCGTCCGCACGGGTCCCATTCTAGGGCTGGATTTGCCCCCCAAAATCCACACCATCCCTGCCAATGTCCATCAGGCGCTCACCATTCAGCAGGCAGAGACCGCCAACCATAACCTGACCACGGAGGGTGAGCGCATTCACGTCCAAACCCTGCGCGACAAGCACATCCATTCGTTCTACGTGGAGCATGAAGGCGAGGCAGTGGGATGGATTCAACTGGTCACCGTCTATCCCAAAGTGGGCTATATCAACCAGTTGTACGTCCTCAAGAACTACCGCAAGCGCCGATACGGCACCGCGCTCGTCCAGCGCGCACATGCCCACGCTCTCGAACTGGGGGTCAAGCGCATGGTGGTCATCCCCTCCGACGAGGCAATGCACCTCTACCGCCGGCTGGGATACCGCCCCCTGCTGTACTTTTCCGCTTTCCGCCCCAGCGGCGGCGGTTATGGATGATAAAGAAACGTCCCGCAGATGAGCCAACCCTGCGGGACGCATTTTTGCATCAGACCCCTTCGCTGGTCATGATGAACAGCGGGGTCATCTCGAAACTCTCGAACTTGGGACGCAGGCGGTCGGTGTTGTAGAACCGCTCCACGTTGACGAACTTCTTCGTGCTGGTGACGATGTCCACCGGGATGTTGTCGTAGCGTCCGTTCTTGAGGACGACCAGCCGCCCGTGTACGTTTTTGAGGATGAGGTCGAGCGCCAGGTTGCCATACGCCATCGGGACGATGGAGTCAATGGCATCCGGGTCGCCGCAGCGGACGAGATACCCCAGTTTCTGATTGACCGTATCCACCGAGCGTCCGTTGTTGAGTTGAGCAGTGAAATCCTTGAGTCGTTCCGAAACCAGGTCGCCGATGCCGCCCAATTTGGCGTGACCGAAGGCATCGGTGGTCTTATCCTGAAACACCATCTCCCCGCCCTCGAACATGGCGCCCTCAGAAACCAGCACCACCGCATAGCGGCTTGGATTGTACTTGCGGTCGAGCATCAGCAGCTCGGCAAGCCGCTCGATTTTGAACTTGTACTCAGGGATGACACAGCGATGCGCCGCCCCTGCCATGGTGGGAAGCATGGCGGTAAACCCTGCATAACGTCCAAAGACCTCCAGCACCATCAGGCGCTCGTGCGAACCCGCCACTGTTCGCAGGCGGTTCGACAACTCGATGGTGCGTGTGACGCAGGTGCTGAACCCAATGCAGTAATCCGTGCCCGGCACGTCGTTGTCCATCGTCTTGGGGATGGCGATGACTTTCACTCCCTCCTGATACAGGCGGACGGCATAACTCAGCGTATCATCGCCGCCGATGGGAATGAGGTAGTCAATCCCGATGAAATCCAGATTTTTGAGCACCTCTTCGGTGACATCGTTGACTTTATCCACATACTTGTCGCGCAGATGCTCGGGAATGCGGTCCTGCTTGACCTTGGCTGGATTCGTGCGTGAAGTATGCAGGAATGTCCCCCCCGTCCGCCCCGCCTTGTTGACGATTTCCTCGCTCAACACTTGAAAATTGTTGCTGTTGTCGGCATCCTTCTCGCGGATGGTATCCACCAGCCCCGCCCAGCCGCGGCGGATGCCAATTACCTTGTATCCCTCACGCAGCGCGCGGATGGTCACAGCGCGGATGGCGGGGTTGAGTCCGGGCACATCGCCGCCGCCGGTCAAAATACCAATCGTGCCGGGTTTCCTGACGTTCATGGCTGCCTCCTGACGTCAATTCGCAGTTATGGGGGTCTGGAGAATATTTTACAACTTTTTCGGTCAGGCGGCAGAATAGAACAAGTCCATAGACTTTGGAGAGTGTCTAAAAGAATGGGCTAAGCTTCTGCCACAGAGCTCACAGAGATCTCTGAGAGAGTGTTTTAAATTTTCCGGTTAGCGCGCAGGCGACGTTCTCGAACGTCGCCTGCGGATGCGCAAGAGAGCGCATCCTACGCAAATGACACAAAATAGGGGACTTTTAAAACGCTCTCTGAGAAAAATCTCAAAATCTCTGCGCTCTCTGTGGCTAAGCCCACGACATTGGATACTCCCAGACTTTGTTCCACCTTGACGACATCCACCTTCGGTAGTATAAACGCCGCAACTCAGGACCAGCATGTTCGACTACTTCTTCGCCAACTTCAACAATAACAACAATAATAACGCCGTCTTGCGCGGCGTTGGGCGAAGCGCGTCGAACCTGCGGACGTAATCCTGCATCCTTTTTCGGTTCGTCAACGCCCAGCGCACCCTGCGCCGGGCGTTTTTATTTTTTCACAAGGAGAAAAAAACATGAGCAAACTAATCATCCCCCCCGGCTACCGCTCTGCATTGGATGTCAAGCAGACCGAGAAAGCCATCAAACTGGTCAAGGACTTTTTCGAGACCAGTCTGGCTACCGAACTGCGCCTGACCCGCGTCACGGCGCCGCTCTTCGTCTTGAAGGGTACCGGCATTAACGACGACCTGAACGGGGTCGAAGCGCCGGTCTCCTTCCCCGTTCCCGACATGGGCGGTCACACCGCAGAAGTCGTGCAGTCGCTGGCAAAGTGGAAGCGCATGATGCTGGCGGACTATGGCATTCCCTACGGCTACGGTCTCTACACCGACATGAACGCCATCCGCCCCTCCGAAACGCTCGACAACATCCACTCGCTCTACGTGGATCAATGGGACTGGGAACGCGTCATCAGCGTAGAGGAACGTTCGCTGGACTTTCTCAAAACCATCGTGCGCAAAATCTACTCCGTGATGAAGCGTACCGAATTCCAAGTGTGGGACCATTACCCCTTCCTTGAACCCGAACTGCCGGAAGACATTACCTTCATCCACTCGGAAGACCTGCAGCGGGAATACCCGCACCTCACGCCGCGCGAACGCGAGGATGAAATCGTCCGCAAGTACAAGGCGGTCTTCATCATCGGCATCGGCAGCGCGCTGGCAGACGGCAAACCGCACGACGGACGCGCCCCCGATTACGACGACTGGACCACTCCGACCCTCAACGGCTATAAAGGCTTGAACGGCGACATCATCATCTGGAACAGCGTGCTGGGGCGCGCCTATGAAATCTCATCCATGGGCATCCGCGTGGACCGCGAAGCGCTGCTCCGCCAGCTCGAACTGACCGGCGCACAGGAACGCAAGGATTTGCTCTTCCACCGCCGTCTGCTTGCTGGCGAACTGCCGCTCTCCATTGGCGGCGGCATTGGGCAGTCGCGCCTGTGCATGTACTATCTGCGCAAGGCGCACATCGGCGAAATTCAAGTCAGCCTGTGGCCCCCCGACATGGTGGAAAAGTGCAAAGCAAGCAATATTTTCCTGCTGTAATAAAAAGGCTTCCGAAGTCTTCGAGACTTCGGAAGCCCGTCTTTATATCATCGTCGGCTCGTGGTACACGCCGAACACTTCTTTCATCACCTGCACGATCTCGCCCAGCGTGGCGTAGGCATGGACGGCTTCCAGGATGTAGGGCATGGTGTTCTCCGTCCCCTGCAGGGCAATGCGCAGACGGTCCAGCGTCTGACCGACACGCCCGTTATCGCGCGTCCTGCGTAATTCGGCGAGACGTTTGACCTGCCGCTCGTATCCCCGCGGGTCCATCTCCAGGATGGGGATGGTCAGCGGTTTCTGCTCCACGTAGGCGTTTACACCCACAATCTTGCGGATGCCTCGTCAATCTCGCGCTGATAGCGATACGCCGCATCCGAAATTTCGCTTTGGAAGAAGCCTTTTTCGATGGCGGGGATGACGCCTCCCAATTCCTCGACGCGGCGGAAATACTCGTATGCCTGCCGCTCGAGACGGTCGGTCAGCGCCTCGACGAAGAAACTGCCTCCCAGCGGATCCACCGTGTTCGCCACACCCGATTCTTCCGCGATGATTTGCTGGGTGCGCAGGGCAATGGTCACGGCTTCTTCGGAGGGAAGCGCCAGCGCCTCATCGAGCGAGTTGGTGTGAAGCGACTGCGTCCCGCCCAGCACCGCCGCCAGCGCCTGAATCGCCACGCGGACGACATTGTTCTGCGGCTGTTGAGCGGTGAGAGAAACGCCAGCCGTCTGCGTGTGGAAGCGTAACAGCCATGAGCGCGGGTTCTTTGCCTTGAAGGTTTCGCGCATCTCACGCGCCCATATCCTGCGGGCGGCGCGGTATTTGGCAATTTCCTCAAAGAAGTCGTTGTGCGCGTTGAAGAAGAAGGACAGGCGCGGCGCGAACTCATCCACGTCCATGCCGCGGGCAATGCCCCAGCGGACGTACTCCATGCCGTCGCCGAGGGTGAACGCCAGTTCCTGCGCGGCGGTGGAGCCTGCCTCGCGGATGTGATAACCGCTGATCGAGATGGTGTTCCATTGCGGCACATGCTTCGAGCCGAATTCCATCGTATCCACCACCAGCCGCATCGAAGGTTCCGGCGGGAAGATGAATTCCTTTTGGGCGATGAATTCCTTGAGAATATCGTTTTGAATGGTGCCGCGCAGTTGATCGGCGCGGATGCCCTTGTTTTCGGCGGCGGCAATGTACATCGCCCAGATGATGGCGGCGGGCGAATTGATGGTCATGCTCGTGGACACTTTATCGAGCGGGATGCCGTCGAGCAGGATTTCCATGTCCTTCAGCGAAGAGACCGCCACCCCGCATTTGCCGAACTCGCCCAGCGCCTCCGGCTGGTCGGTGTCGTAGCCCATCAGGGTCGCCAGGTCGAAGGCAATGCTCAAGCCGGTTTGACCCTGCTCCAGTAAGTATTTGAAGCGTTGATTCGTCTCCTCTGCGGTGCCGAAGCCGGCGAACATGCGCATCGTCCACAGTTTGGAGCGGTGAAGCGTCGGGTGGATTCCTCTTGTGAAGGGGTACTCGCCCGGAAGTCCAAGAGAAGAGGCGTAGTCCATATCCGCCACATCGAGCGGTGTATAGATGCGATTGACCGGCTCGGATGAAGTCGTGATGAATTCATCCTTCCGTTCGGGCAGTACGTCGAGCGATTTACGCAGGGTGGTCTTCTCCCACGTTTCCAACTGCTTTTCGAGTTCTTCCAGTTTTTGCTTGTCGTACATGGCATCTCCTTCGGCAGGTTGACTGCGATTATACTTTCCACTTTGCACTTCTGGTATACTCTTTTTGAAGGTACCTCATGCCCCGCTTTGAAATTGACGTTGACCCCTGTGACCATATCACTGCCGACGCGATCGGCAAGCCCGGACAACGGGTGTTCTACATTCAAGCCTTTCAGGATCAGCGCACCATCACGGTCATCATCGAAAAAGCGCAACTGCACTCGCTCGCCATCGGCATCGAACAATTCCTGGCGCAAATCAGCGCACAGCACCCAGACCTCCCCGAAGCCTCCGGCGACTACATCGAAGACGTGATGCACATCCACCCGCCCGTGGACCCGCTCTTCCGCGCCGGCGAAATCGGCTTGGGCTACGACCGCCAGCACGATAAAGTGGTCGTATTCGTCAAGGAAATTCTCACGGAAGAGGAAGACCCCGAAAATGCCGCGGTCGTCCGCTTTTGGGCAACGCGCTCCCAGGTGCGGCGGCTGGCGCGCTGGGGGGTGGAGGTCGTCTCGCGCGGGCGTCCCATCTGTCCGCAGTGCGGTCAACCCGAGGAGCCGGAGGGTCACTTCTGTCCCCGTAAGAACGGACATTTGCATTAATCCGTCGAAAGCCGGACGTCAAAGGTCAACAAGTGACGTTCGACTTTCGACGTTTGACGAACAATGAACAACCCCAATCCAGCGCTATTAGCGACCGCCTTCCAGCACGGCGACCTGACCATCAAAGGTCAATTCACGTTCGGCTCGAACTACACCTTCCTCGTCGAAGTCGCGCACGAGGGCAAAACCTATCCCGCCGTGTACAAACCCACCCAGGGCGAGCAGCCCCTTTGGGATTTCGAGGAAAGCACCCTCGCCTTGCGCGAAGTCGCCGCCTACCTCGTCAGCGAGGCGCTTGGCTTTCACATCGTCCCTTTCACCACGCTCCGTCAGGACGGTCCCTTCGGCGCCGGCTCGCTCCAGCAATACATCGAACACGACCCCAACTACCACTACTTCAACTTCACCCCCGAAGACAAACTGCTCCTCAAGCCCGTCGCCCTCTTTGACCTGCTCGTCAACAACGCCGACCGCAAGGGCGGTCACGTCTTCTTTTCGGCAGACGAACACCGCCTCTACGCCATTGACCATGGCATCTGCTTCCACGAAGAGGACAAACTTCGTACCGTAATTTGGGATTTCGGCGGGCAGGCAATCCCCGAGGACCTGCTCGCGCGTCTTTCCCTGACCTCGGACCTGCTCGCCGATCTTCAGCCTTACCTCAGCCCCAACGAGATCCTCGCCCTTCAAGCCCGCGCCGAAACCATCCGCCAGCGTGGCGTCTTCCCCCGCCAGCCGCGCGACCGCCGCGCCATTCCCTGGCCCCCCTTGTAAAGACCATTTACCAATCACCACTTACTCACTCTTCTTCTGTTGCAGTGCGCCGCACCCCTTGCATATACCCGTTATTTGTAAATGGTAATTGGCACTTTCACCTCATAGGAGTTTCCCATGCACTACAACCTCTGTCTCATCGGCTTTGGCAACGTTGCCCGCGCCTTCGTCCGCCTGCTCGAACGCAAACGCGACCTGCTTCAGGCGCAATATGGAATCACCTATGCCGTCACCGGCATTGCGACGGGAAGTCATGGCTTTGCGGTAAACCCGGCGGGCATTGATGTTCAACAGGCACTGGAGAAAGCGGAAAGTGAAAAGTCCATTTCCCCTCTTTCCACTTTCCAGGTTACCGATTCCCTCGCCGTCATTCGATATTCGAATGCCAGCGTCATGTTCGAAAACTCGCCGGTGAATCACCACAGCGGTCAGCCCGCCGTGGACCACGTCCGCGCGGCGCTGGAGGCGGGACAGCACGTCGTCACCGCCAACAAAGGGACGGTGGTGCATGGCTACCGGGAACTCACTGCGCTGGCAAACGCCAAAGGCAAAAAGTTCCTCTTCGAAGCCACCGTGCTGGGCGGGGCGCCGTTGTTTTCGGTGTTCCGCGAGACCTTCCCGCTGGCGGAATTGCACTCCTTCAAGGGCATCCTCAACGCCACCACCAACCTCATCCTCTCGCGCATGGAAGCCGGCGAGACCTTCGAGGAAGCCGTCAGATACTGCCAGTCCATCGGCATTGCCGAGACCGACCCCTCCGCAGACGTGGACGGCTGGGATGCGGCAATCAAGGTGGCGGCGCTGGTCACCGTGTTGATGGGGATTCCGCTCAAGCCGCAGGAGGTGGAAAGAAAAGGCATTCGGGAGATTACGCCGGGGATGATCGCGCAGGCAAAGGGGAGCGGGAAGCGTTACAAGCTGGTTTGTTCCGCAGAGCGGATTGGGGAGGCGGTCAAAGCGCGCGTCGCGCCGGAACTGGTCAATTCATCATCCCCACTGTACGGCATCATGAATTCGTCTTCGGGCGTTGTCTTCCGCACCGATGTCCTGCCCGATTACTCGATTACCGTGACCGAACGCGAGGGCATGTCTGGCGGACCGCTCGAGACGGCATACGGTCTGTTTGCGGATTTTGTCAGCCTGGCGAAGTAACTCACCACGGCTCATACGTCCAGCCGTTGGCTCGCACCCATTGCAGGACTTCGTCGGCGGTCTGCTCGGGGGTTTTGCCCTCGGTATAGGTAATGTGCTTGGCTAGGTCGTAATTCGAGTGGTGACGGACGAAATGTTCGTTCACCGCCCACTGTTCCTCCGAGGCGTACTTGTTGCGGGCGTGCAGAATACGGATGGATTCCTCGATGTCGGGCGAGGGCATGAGCAGGATGACGTGCGGATACGGTTCGAAGACTTTCCGCACCTGCTCGAAGAGTTCGTCATCTTCATAGACCGTCTGACTGCCGCCAAAGTCGAAGATGCACTCGGAGAAATCCGCCAACATGCGCCGCACGGCGTACGCCTCGAAAGGTTTCCAGTAACGATACAGCCCCCAAAACCCCTCCGTTGTGAACTTTTGCCTGGCAACCTCCCTGTCGTAGCCGATTTCATCGAAATATTTCCAGCGCAAAAGGTCCATCGAACGGTGCGGGAGCAGGGTGCGCATGTAGAGAAGTTCAGCCACCGTGGTCTTGCCCGAACCGATGGGACCGATGAGGAGGATTTCAGAGTTCATGAACGCTTTACAACCATTGTCAGACAATTGTACCTTGAACAGGGTGAAGTTCCCGTAGTGTAAAATAAGCAAAGAGTTACAAATTCATAGCGAGAGGTCACCATGCCCATCACAAAGAAGCGCACGCTGGCGTATATCGAGCAGGAATGGGGGACGTATGTGGAACGTTTTCAGCGCCTGCCCAAAGAGAAACAGGAGCGGCGCGTCCGGGGGCAGGGATATGAGCGCTTCCGCGATATGCTGGCGCACATCCTTGCCTGGTGGGAGGAGGGCATGGGCATCGTCCGCGCAATTGCCGAAGGGCGCGAACCCGAACGCAAACAGTACGACCTCGACGCCTTCAATGCCGAAGCGGTGGCGAAGTACAGGGATTGGGACGAAGCGGCGTTCATGGCTCATTTCGAGAAGATGCGTCAGAAAACGGGAGCAGACCTGAGGTCCATGAATGAGGCGGTGTTCGAGCATCGCCGCGCCCGCGCCTGGCTGAACGCGGTCATCTATCATCACGCCCGCGAACATCTCGTCGCATTGAGCCGCTTCCTCGTGATGGACATGCTGGAGAACGAGTGGGCGGAGTATCTCGCAAACTTCCAGCGCCTCGACGAAGAGAAGCAAAAGGAGTTTTTGTCGAAGCAGGGGTTTGCGAATTTTCACGACCTCGTGGCGCACGTCATCGGCTGGTGGGAGGAGGGCGCGCGCGTCATCTCGGGCATCCTCGACAGTCCCTCCTTCACCTGGCAGCCGCCCGACACCGACGCCTTCAACCACGAACTGATTCAAAAATATGCCGCCTGGTCGGACGAGGATTTGTTCCGTCACTACGAAAGCGTGCGGCTGGGCTTGCTCGACCTGATTGCCGACCTGCCCGACGATGCCTTTCTGAACGACGACATCGAAGGCTGGCTGAGGGACGACGTGGCGGCTCACTACGACGACCACGCCCTCCCCGCCTGACATCACCGCTTCCTGCCGACCTCGAACTTGTTCCCGGAGAATGGACATGGAACACACCGTTTACCTTTCCCTCGGCTCCAACCTCGGCGACCGCGCCGCCAACCTCAAGCAGGCGATTGCACTGCTTCCCCCGCAAATGACCGTGCAGGCAAAGTCGAACCTCTACGAAACGCCACCCTGGGGTTACACGGCGCAGGAGGCATTCCTCAATCAGGCAGTGCGGGCGGAAACCTACCTTGAACCCGAGCCCCTGCTCAAGCACCTCAAACGGCTGGAGACGGCGCTGGGCAGAACCGAGACCTTCCGCTACGGTCCGCGCCTGATTGACATTGACATCCTCTTTTACGACGACCTTGTCCTCGCAACGCCCCTGCTCACCATTCCGCATCCGCACCTGCACGAACGCGGCTTTGTCCTTATCCCTCTAATGGACATCGCCCCCGACCTGATTCATCCGCTCACTGGCAAAAGCGTCCGCGAGATGCTCGCCGCCTGCGATACCACAGGCATACGGCTGTATGCCAAGCCGCCCAGGGAGCAGAGGGTATAATCCAAACACATTTACCCGGAGGCAACTCATGACCGAAATCAAACCCCTCAATTGGAAACCCAAGCCTGGCGTGGGCATGACTGTGGTGCGCCGCGGCGACGGCGGCATGACCCTGACCTTTACCGACCTTTCCGACGCCACCATCAACGAATGGCGCGAGTTTGCCCTCGAGCATCTGCTTGGTCTTTCGGGGCGCACGCGCAACCTGTACGACCTGCGCGCCGTGAAGGACATCCCTGAAAAGGCAATCAAGATGGCGGTGGAGGCAAACAGCGACCCGGCGGCGCGCAACATCCGCGTGGCGGTGGTGGTGGCAGACGAAACGGTTGCCGAAGCCATCCGCAAAGTGGCGGCGCTGGCGCTGCCCGAAACTGCCGCGGCGCTGAAACTCTTCACCGACATCAACGAAGCCGAAGCCTGGCTCGCCCGTCCGCTGGATCAGATTCCGTGAGAAAGTAGACAGGTACACAGGTACAGAGGTAAAAACAGGTATACAGGGTTATGAAATCGGCGTCATTGCAAGTCGGGAATTTTATATTCGAGTGGAATAGCCGCACCTATGTGATGGGTATCCTCAACGTCACCCCCGACTCGTTTTCGGGCGATGGGTTGATGGCATACGGCGACCGCATCGAGCAGGCAGTGCGGCAGGCGGAACATTTCCTCAAACACGGTGCCGACATCCTCGACGTGGGCGGCGAGTCCACGCGCCCCGGCTCCCAGCCCGTAAACGCAGAGGAGGAACTGGAGCGGGTCATTCCCGTCATTCAGGCGCTTGCCGGTGAATTTCCTGATGCGCTGATTTCCATTGACACCTATAAAGCCAAAGTGGCGGAAGAAGCCCTCAACGCAGGCGCCCGCATCCTCAACGACGTGTGGGGGCTGCGCGCTGACCCAGACCTGGCACACGTCGCCGCGCGGCATGAAGTCCCCGTCATCCTGATGCACAACCGCTCCAACCCCGCCAGCGTGGAAGTCCGTGAACAGTTGGGGAACGCTTACATCGGCGCGGAATACGAGGACCTCATCGAAGACGTGAAGCGCGAACTGCTCGTCAGCGTGGAGTTGGCGAAACAGGCTGGGGTGGAGGAAAGGCGCATTATCCTCGACCCAGGCATCGGCTTTGGAAAGACGCGCGAGCATAATCTGGAACTCATCAACCGCCTCGGCGAAATCCGCGCGCTGGGCTATCCCATCCTGCTGGGTCCCTCGCGCAAATCGTTCATCGGCTTTACGCTCGACCTGCCTCCCGACCAGCGCGTGGAGGGGACCGCCGCCGCGATTGCCGTGGGCATCGTGCGCGGTGCCGACATCGTCCGCGTGCATGACGTGAAGGAGATGGCGCGCGTGGCGAAAATGACCGATGCGATTGTGAGATAAAGCCGCCATGCTCGACACCTACGGCAAGGACCTGTTACGGACCGGCATCATCGAAGCAAAAGCGGGACACAAAGAGGCGGCGCGGCGTTATCTCGACCGCGCCATTTATTCACTCAGCGACCACGACGAACTCGCCGAAGCCTGGTTCTGGATGGCGCAGGTGACGGACGCTCCGCAGGAAAAACGGAACGCCGTCGAAAACTGTCTCGCCCACAACCTGCAGCACGCCCCCGCCCGCAAACTGCTGGCAATCCTCGACGGCAAACTCAAGGAAGACGAACTCGTTGACCCCGACCATCTGCCGCCCGCCCCTGAAGGTCTGCGCGCTGTGGATGCCGAACGCTTCATGTGTCCCAAGTGCGGCGGACGCATGGCGTTTGCGCCCGACGGTCAGTCGCTGGTATGCGATTACTGCACGCGGCATCAGGCAGTTGGGTTTTCGCGCGCGCCTGCAAACGAGAAGGATTTCGTCGTGGCGATGGCAACCATGCGCGGACACGGCAAGCCGCTCGACCAGCAGGTTTTTCACTGCGAGGGATGCGGCTCCGAGTTTCTCCTGCCGCCGAAACAAATTTCCGCCAACTGTTTGTATTGCGACTCGCCGCATGTGGTGAACTGGGAAGATACGAAAGACCTGCTCGCGCCGGATGCCGTCGTGCCGCACCAATTCAGCAGACGGCAGGCGGTCAAACTGCTGGTCAACTGGGTGGAGGGGAACCGCATCCAGCCGGAGAAGCGGGTGGAGATGCCGCGCGGGTTGTACCTGCCGCTCTGGACGTTCGACATCGGCGGCGAGATCGAGTACACAGGCGAAGTGTACGAAGATGAAGACAACCCGTTTCAGACGCGCTCCAGCCAGCGCCGGGTGAAGCGCGTGACCGATAACTATCCCGTGCTGATCAACGACCTGACGCTTCCCGCCTCCCGAAAACTGTCTGCTGTTTTCCTGAGGCTGATTCCCACCTTCGACCTTTCCACTGCCAAGTCCTACGACCCGCGCTTCCTGGCAGACTGGCCCGCCGAAGTGTACGACATTCCGCTGGCGGAGGCGTCGCTCGACGCGCGCGCGCAGGCGTATGCCCGCTGCAAGGAGGAATTACCCCAGCGCCTCGCGCCGATGCGCATCGTCCATTCCTCCTCGGCGAAGATGGCAGTCGAATCGTTCAAACTGGTCCTCGTCCCGGTGTGGATGACCGAACTGTCCTTCGGCGGACGGACGCACCTCGTCCTCATCAACGGGCAGAACGGCGTCACCTCCAGCGACCTGACAGAGCAGAAAGAAAAGAAAAGCGGGCTGATGGACTGGCTGGGGGATTTGCTGGAAGGATAACCTGCTAATCCCGCTCAATCAGTTCCCGTGATTGCTCCACATACGCCAGGCTTTGATGCCTGAAATACGTGTTGTACAGCACGGCGTAATGCCCGCCCTGCGCGAGCAAGCCCTGGTGGTTTCCCTCCTCGATAATCCTGCCCCTCTCCATCACCACAATCCGATCCGCCGCCTTGACCGTTGACAGGCGGTGAGCGATGAGAATGCTCGTCGAGTGCTTCAGGATGAGGTTCAGCGCCTGCTGAATCTGCCATTCGGTGAACGGGTCAATGCTGGCAGTGGCTTCGTCGAGGATGAAGATGGCGGGCTTCTGCATCAGGACGCGCATCAACGCCACGAGTTGACGCTGCCCCATCGAGAGGCGCCCGCCTCTTTCCCCGACCTCGGTCTGGATTCCGTTGGAAAGAGTCTCCAGCCACTCCCCATCCCCAATGCGGCGCGCCATGGCGAGAATTTCCGCATCGGAGACGTGCGGCGCGGCATAGCGGATGTTGTCTGCCACCGTGCCGGAGAACAGGAACGGCGCCTGCGAAACGATGCCCAACTGGCGGCGGTATTGCGAAAGGTCGAACGTGCGGATGTCGTGACCGTCTATGAGCAGGCGCCCGTGCTGGAATTCGTAGAAACGCGCAATCAACTTGGCGATGGAGGACTTCCCCGCGCCGGTATGTCCGACCAGGGCAAGAGTCTCTCCGGGCTGGATGACCAGGTTGAAGTGAGTCAGAACCGGTTCGTTGCCGGTGTAGCGGAAGTGCACGTCCTCGAATTGGATGAGTCCCTTGAGCGGCGGCACGTCGCGCGTTTCCGTCTGCACCACATTGGGGTCAGCGTCAATCAAGGCAAAGACGCGCTCGGCGGCGGAGAGTCCGCTTTGAATTTGCGCCCAAAAAGCGGAAAGGTTGAGGACGGGGAAGAAGAACTGGTCGAGGCTCATGATGAAGAGATACCACGCGCCCACCGAGATGACGCCCTGCGCCGCGCTGAACCCGCCGACATACACGAGGATAGCGGTGAAGATGCCGCCCAGCGCGTTGAGCGTGGGAAAGACCAGCGAAAGCACGAAGCCGCGCTGAACATTGACGCGGTAGGATTGCTGGTTCGATTCGTCGAACGCCTGAAAGATGCTCGCTTCCTGACGAAAGTTCTTGGCGATGGAAATGCCGCTGATGGTCTCTTTGATGGCGGCGTTGACATCTGCCATGGCTTTCATGCCGCGCTTGGTGACGCGGCGCGCCAGCGTGCGAAAGAGTGACGCCACTCCGAAGATGACCGGCAGGAACGCCACCAGCATCAGCGAGAGTTTCAGGTCGGTGCGGAAGAGGACCACGCCGAGAATGACCGCCTGGACGATTTGCGCCCCCACGTCGGTGACGATGACGATGAGTTGTCCAAAGTCGTTGGTGTCGGAGGTGATGCGCGAGACGATGCGCCCGGAGGAAAACTGGTCGTAGAAGGAGAGGTCGTGTTCGGCGGCGGCGCGAAAGGCGCGCGTGCGCAGGTCGAGCACGGCGTCGCCGACAGCGCGCACGACAAGACTGCGCCGCGCCCAGTTCAAGCCCCACAAGCCGATGCCGATGAGCAGCACCACCACGCTGACGAGGCTGATGGCGGTGAAGGATGGCTCGCCCTTCAGCAAATTGACCATGTTGCTGACCACCACCGGCAGCGCCGCGCCAATGCCCGCGATGACAATGACCAATGCAGAAACCGCCGCCAGGCGTTTCGCCTGCGGTTTGAAGTAGCCAAGGATGCGCCGCACCAATTCACGGTCGGTGTATTGGCGGTCGTATTTTTCGTCGTTGAGTCCGGCAAAGAAGCCCATGTTGAGTTATCAGTTATCAGTTATCAGTTATCAGTGAGCAGTGAGCAGTAAGTCAGCGGTTATTCTCGAAAAATCCTCGCATACGCCTCTGATGTTTTCATCAATTCCTCGTGCGTGCCGATGGCGGCGATGCGTCCCTTGCGCAGAACGATGATGAGATCCGCCCAGCGGATTTGGGAGAGGCGGTGGGTGATGATGAAGGTGGTGCGTCCGCGGGCGGCGTTGGCGATGGCGCGCTGGATTTTGTCTTCGGTGGCGGAGTCAATGGCGGAGGTAGAGTCGTCGAGGATGAGGATGTGCGGGTCGGTGAGGAAGGCGCGGGCGAGGGCGATGCGCTGGCGTTGTCCGCCGGAGAGGGTAACGCCGCGCTCACCGACGATGGTGTCGTAGCCTTTGTCGAACGCGCGGATGAACTCATCTGCCTGAGCCGCCCGAGCCGCCGCTTCGATCTCGCTTTGGGTTGCTCCCGGTTTCCCAAAAGCGATATTCTCGCCGACGGTGCGCGAGAAGAGGAAGATGTCCTGCTCGATCATGGAGATTTGCGAACGGAGCGAGGCAAGATTCCAATCGCGCACGTCCACGCCGTCCACCAGCACCTGCCCCCCTGTGACATCGTAGGTGCGGTTGATGAGTTTGACGAGCGAGGTCTTGCCGGCGCCGGTCTGCCCGACAATGGCAACGGTCTGCCCGGGCTTGACTTTGAATGACACACCGTTCAAGACGCTTTCAGATGTCTTTCCTCTTTCCTCTTTCATCGTCGGATAAACAAAGTCCACATTCCTAAACTCAACCTCCCCTCTCATCGGTTCGGCATACCCTTTTGCATTCTGGTCGAGTTTGGTCTCGCGGTTCATGAGTTCGAGGATGCGGCGTGCGCCAGAGAGACCGAGGGAGATTTGGGAGTAGGCAAAGGTGGATGTGAAGGTGGGAAACTCCAGCAGGCGCAAAAGACCGAAGTACGCCACCACGTCGCCGAGGTTGAGATGTCCGCTGCGAAAAAGCACGAGGGCATGGAACAGCCCGAAGGCGTAGGCGGAACCGAGCAGAAGCATGGCGACGTAACGTCCCTCGAGGTCGCCTTGTTTGACGAAGGCATCGCGCACGCGGCTGGCGTTCATCACGAACTTATCCACTTCGGCGTTTTCCTGCGAGGCACCCTTGACCACTTCCACGCCATCCAGCGATTCAGAAAGGTGCGTGTTCATCCTGCCAAAGGAGGCGCGCACTTCATCGGTGACGGGAGCGAGGGTCTTCAGATAGCGGGAAAGGAAGTAAAAATACAAAACGATGAAGACCAGCGGGGTGAGGATGAGGGTTGGGTGGTAACGTCCCGCCACAAAGATGGGCATAAGGATAAAGATGAACGAACCCACCACGAGGTTGATGCCGGGACTGAACATGAAATTGACTTCGCGCACGTCGTTGGTGGCGCGCGCCATCGTGTCGCCCACCGGCTGGAGGCTGTGGAAGGTCATGCTCTTGCCAAGCAGGGAGAGGTAGAGTTCGTCGCGCACCTGCCGCTCCAGCCTTTGCGCCAGCAGTTCCGCGCCGAAGTTGCGTCCCAGTTGCAGCACACCGCGGATGATCTGCGAAATGCCGATGGTGAGCGCCAGAGGAAGCAGGACGCTGGTATCGGGAAGCGGCTTGAGCATGGCGTTGAAGGCGTCGCCGGTCAGCACCGGGACGACCGCCGCCAGCGCGGCATTGCCAATCGCGCCGATGATCATCATGACGATGATCCAGCCGTGGCGGCGGGCATGCGACCAGATCCAGCGCACGGGAGTGGTGCGGTCATAGACAACAGGGCGTTGCAATGAAAATTCAGCGGGGACAGAAAGTGTGGTCACAGGCGTTTATTCTACACCATTCGGAGATGCGAGATTTAGAAGCCCTCGCAGGCGATTTCTTACCTTCGCCCCAGTGTGGTTTGTCGGCTACTCTACACCAATCGCCGCGAGCAATTCGTGAATCTTAGTGAAGATTGATGGACTTTTGCTGCCCCCCTTACCCTTTCAAAAATAGGACGCGGATTGACACGGATTTACGCTTAAAACGAGGAAAAACAAAAATTTTGAACAGATTAGTGGAGATTAGCGAGGATTGTGGAAAAAGACCCACCGCCTCACACAGGGAACAACTTGTCGAACACCTCCGGGCAATACTTCTGCACCATCTCACTGGTGAGACCGTTCTCTTTGCAGATTTCGGCATACAGGTCCGCGCTGGGGCGTTTCGTCCGCTTTTGGGTTTCGAGGTCCAGCGCCCAGAGACCGAAGCGCTGAGTCCAGCCGCGTTCCCATTCGAAGTTATCCACCAGCGACCAGTGGAAATAGCCCTTCACGGGGAAGTTGAAATTGACCGCCCGCCAGACCTGATGGATGTGCTGGGCAATGTAACGCGGGCGCATTTTGTCCTCGGCATCTTCCACGCCGTTCTCGGTGATGAGGATGGGCAGGTTGGGGTACGTCCGCACCGCCCATTTGATGGAGTCGAAGATGCCTTCGGGAATGTTGGCGATGAACTTCGTCGTGCTCAAATCGGAGTCCGCCGGATAGTACCGCCTGCCGAACATTTCGTTGGGATTCGTGATGTCGAACTTGACCGTATCCACCGAATAGTAGTTCAGACCGAGATAATCCTGCGTTCCCTTCGCTTCGGGGATACGTACACTGCCCAGCGGCGACTTCATCACGCCCGTGCTGATGGCGCTGGGGAACGCCATGTTGATTCCGTTATATTGGATGTTCCGCATCCACACATCGAGCGGAGACCAGGCGTGTTTTGCCTTCATCGGGCGGTAATGCAGGGCATATCCCACGCGCGATTCGGGCTGGATTTCGTGAATGGCGCGGTATGCCGCCGCATGTGCGCGTAACATGTTTGCCTGCACGCGCATGGCAACATTCAAGCCCTTGTTGCAGGCGGGGAACGTCCCCGCCACATAGCCGCTCAAGGCATAGACGTTCGGCTCGTTGATGGTGCACCACAACGTACAATATTCCTTGAGCGCACCCACCACCTTGCGCACGAACTTCTCAAACAGCGGAATCACCGCCTCCGTTTCCCAGCCGCACTGTTCATACAACCACAGCGGATCGGAAAAATGATGCAGCGTGACCAGCGCGGTCATGCCGCGTTCGCGCAAGCCCCTCAACATGGTGCGGTAACGTTCGAGCGCATCTTCGTCCCAGGTATCGGGCGTCGGCTGGATGCGGCTCCACTCCACCGACATGCGGTGCGCGTTCTGCCCGCCCTCGGCGGCGCGGTCGAAGTCTTCCCTCCAGCGTCCGCCCCACCAATCGCAGGCAAGACCAGACGTCCCGTTAGTGTGACCCGTCTGCTCCCACTGCCACCACTGATTGTTCGTATTGTTGCCTTCCACCTGATGCGCGGCAGTCGCCGTTCCCCATAAAAATCCGCGCGGGAAATGATAAGATGCTTGAACCATGGTAGTCTGATAGTCTCCTAGTTGCTGGTCTCTAGTCTTGTGAGATACGCCAAATATAACGCCACCGAACCTGCCGCCGCCGCGTTGAGGGACTCGATTTGTCCGCGCATGGGAAGTTTCAACACGACATCGCACTTCGCGCGCGTAAGTTGACGGATGCCCTCGCCCTCGCTTCCGACTACGACGGCAACTGCTCCTGTCAAATGACGCTTTGTCTTCGCCCCAACCGTTTCCCCATCCTGAGCCAAACCCACCACCCAGACATTCTCCTCACGAAGAGCCTCAATCGCCTGCGCCAGATTCGACCGCGCAATCAGCAGGTGCTCGCTCGCCCCCGACGAGGCATTGACCACCGCCGGCGTGACCTCCACCGTGTGCGCCAGCGGAATGACCGCGCCATGCACGCCCACCGCTTCTGCTGTGCGAATGAGCGCGCCGAAATTCTGCGGGTCATTCAGGGAATCCAACAACAACACAAAGGGCGGTTCGTTCCTTGCACGGGCGTTCTCCAGAATATCGAGCAAATCCGCATACGGATACCCGCTCACCTCCGCCGCAACGCCCTGATGGTGGACGTGAATCTTATCGAGCCTTGCCCGCGGCACGCGCTCTACGCGAATCCTCCGCTCCTTTGCCAGTTTGACGATGTCTGCTATGCGTTCCTTCTCCTGCACCCCCTCCGCGATTTGGATACGAAAGACCTCCCTGCGCCTGGCGCGGAGGGTCTCATAGACGGCGTTGCGGGAATAGATGAATTCCTTCATGAGTGTTGATTTTACCTGTAAAAAAGACTTCGGAAGTTTGCGGTCTGTATCTAATCATCAATTGGCTTTCTGGATTGCTCCCGTAATCGCTTTTCGTATGCGTCTTTAATTTTCGCCCAGCGTTCATATCAAACCATTTTATCGGATCTATCTACCCGCAGATCCAGTTCCCTGCCCAGTCGCGCAAGTTCATTCAAGCGTATCCATCTTGCCTGAAGGGTATCATCTGGAAATGGTTTCTTTTCCAGTTTCTTGATTATTTTGTGTCATTTGCGTAGGATGCGCTCTCTTGCGCATCCGCAGGCGACGTTAGAGAACGTCGCCTACGCGCTAACCAGAAAATTTAAAACATTCTCTGAGGCGGTTCATGTTTTGATTATAGCAAGGCGGCAAAAGGCACCCGGCATCTCCGACGTTCACTTCTCGATTCTCACTTCGACAATCCGATCCAGCCGAAAATTGCGTTCGGCGTTGCGCAGGTGACAGAACGCCTGCAAATAGACGTAATCTGCCAGCCCAATCACCTGACGGGGCGTGATCCAGCGTTCGGTCTCATTGCCGTCGCCATCCACATAGCGGATGAACATGCGCTTGTTGCTGTAAATCGCCTCACCCAGTTCGGTGGGCAGTTGAATGTCATCGTGGGGCCAGGCGGGCGAGTTGTAGATGCCGATGTAGGCGTCGAGCGGACGGTTGAACTGCTTCAAGCCGTCCATCATGGCGAAGAAAATGCCGCGCAAGGTACGGGCATCGTCGAGAGCGCGGTGGACGGCGCTCATCGGCACATGGAACGCCTCCGCAACGGAAAGCAGGCTATACGAGGGTAAATCGTAGAATTCACGCGCCAGTTTCAACGTATCAATCAGGTTGGGAATTTGAATCTCGTGCCCCAGGCGTTTGAATTCGCTGTCCAAAAACTGGATGTCGAACTGGGCGTTGTGACAGACCACGACCGCGTCGCTCAACAATCCCAAAACCTTTGGCGCGACCTCCTCGAACAACGGCGCGGACTTCAAATCCCGGTCCGACAACCCGTTCGTGGAGGCGGCGCCCGGCGAAAGCGGACGTTCGGGATTCACGAGGGTCTGATACTGCTCCTTGATGCGTTTCCCCTCGCTGATGACGATTCCCACCTCGCAGATACGGTCGCCGAACCAGGGCGAGAGACCGGTGGTCTCCAAATCCAAAAAGGCAAAGCGTGCGCTGGAAATATCGAACATGGTACGAAATTATATGTCATTCCGAGCGACCGTAGGGAACGAGGAAACTCCGACAATCCTTCGGGCGAATCAGAGACTCTTCACCGCTTCGCGGCTCAGAACGACATGATGGAAAGTTTTTCGCCTGCTTTGTACGTTTCCACTTTCCCACCCCCATACAAAGTCACCGCGCCGCGACCGTACACATTCCATGAATTATTTTCGCCCTCGTCCAACATGCCGGTTTGTTCGTCAATGCCGAGCAAAGTGACACGAGGCATCTCTTTTGTCAGCCGCGGCGCCCAATTCTTTCCGAAGGTGTTGTGATGAGGTAACACCAACGAATTGGGAACGAGGTTCAATCCCTCATGGATTTGCCCTTCGTAAGGGTCGAAATACCACTGACACAGCACCATCGCCCCCGCGCTCGAACCTGCAATCACCGCGCCGTTACGATACGCCTCCAGCGCGGCGCTCCAAGCCAAACTGCCTTTCAATGTCTGAGCGAGGTAATGGGGGAAGCCGCCAAGCAGGTAAATCAGTTTTGCCTCGCGCAGAGACTCAGCGATGCTTTTGTCATTAGCACTGGCTTGGTCAATCAGCGGCAGGGAGACCACATCCCTCGCGCCGAGGCTTTGAAACCAGCGGACTCCGTTGTTTCCAGCGTGGATGTGGTTCTGGTCCGGCGCGGCAGCCGTCGGCAAGATGCGAAGCGGGGCGTCGAATCCGCCGGCAAGTTCGAGGGCGCGCAGGTCGGGGGCGCGCATCCGCCCGCCGAATTCCGCACCGCCCTCCAAAAGCAGATAGCCCATTCACTGCCTCGCGAAATATTTCTCCCAAACTCGTTTCTTTTTCTCTTCGGGAATGAACGACGCCTCATACGCGTAACGATTGCAGGCGGTAATCTCCTCCATGCTCATACCCAGCACTTCGTGCGCGATGCGATACTCGTTGTTGAGATTCGTGTCCAGCACTTCGGGATCGTCGGAATTGATGGTGACCTTCACGCCGAGATCGAACAGCCGCTTGAGGGGATGCTCCTCGATGGTGCGCACGGCGTTGGTGAGGTAATTGCTCCAGGGGTTGACCTCGAGCGTGATGCCGCGCTCCTTGAGCAATTCCACAACCTGCATGTCTTCGATGGCGTGAATCCCGTGACCGATGCGGTCGGGGCTGGCGAGTTCGATGGTCTCCTTCACGAATGAAGCGGGCGTATCTTCGCCGGTATGGATGGTTACTTTCAAGCCTGCATCCTGAGCCCTTCTCACCGACGGCACAAACTCACGGAGGGGAAAATCGCGCTCGCTGTCGGCGAGGTCAACGCCGATGATGTGTTCGCGGTGACGGATTGCCCAATCCACCGTTTTGACGCAGGATTCGGGTCCCATACTGCCCGAGGTGATGGCAATATAGCCGATTGCCATGTCGAACTCCGCTTCGGCACGTGACTTGGCGCGGAGCAGCCCTTCCAGGCATTCGTCCCAATCCAGGCTGTGACCGTGAAACGCCCAGTCGGGCGAGAAGCGCACCTCGAAGAGTTTGATGTTCTGCTGAGCCGCGTCTTCGAACAACTCCCACGCAATGCGTTCGACCACTTGCGGTGAGGCAATGCTTCGCTGAAAAATCTCGAATGCTTCGAGGACGGCGTGCAAGTCGCGCATCTGGTCATAGACCTTGACGTGCCGGTCCAGTTCACTGACCTCATACGCCGGCAGGGGCAGGTTGTATCCCCGCGCCACGTCAAGGATGGTCTGCGTGCGGATCGAACCTTCGAGGTGGATATGAATTTCGGTTTTGGGGATGTCGTTGTATTTCGGGTCGAAGTTTTTCATGGCTCCTCAGGCGTGTTCGATTTTACCCTCTCTCCCACATCGTCCTCGCAATCAACTCCTGATCCACGGGGTCTTGTCAATCCACACGCCGACCGCGTTGAAGTCGTTATCAAAATCGCTATTTTCAATCTGTGTGCGGTTTGGCGTTCCTGAACCGGCTGCTGATCTTTTTGATAACGCTTTGGGGTTTCCTCAACTCATGTTCCCACACGCGGATGACCTTCCAACCTAATTTCCGCAACTCCCTATTTACAAACCTGTCTCTCTCTTTGTTTTGTTGCAATTTCCTTTCCCAAAAACGGCGATTGTTTTTGGGTATGCTCGAGTGTTTGGAACATCCATGCCAAAAACAACCATCCACAAACAGAGCAATCTTCTGCTTTGGAAAAACAAAATCGGGTTTTCCCAATAAAGTCTGATTCCTTCGCCATCCCGAAATATGGCCGCTCCGTAGAATGCGCATCATTGCCAATTCCGTATCCTTGTTTCCCTTTCCGCGAATGCGCGACATCACTTGGGAGCGTTTTTGTTTCGTGAAAACATCCGACATAAATTGTCACTCTGATTTTTTCAGAACACCATAAACGATTTCTGCAATCTTCCTTGCAAGCAAAGGAGGTACGGCATTGCCAACCTGTTGATATTGATGTGTTCTATTGCCTTCAAAAAAATAATTATCAGGAAACGTTTGGAGACGTGCTGCTTCTCTGACTGTCAAGGAACGACATTGTGATGGGTCATAATGAATGTAATAATGTCCATCCTTGCTGATATGCGAAACCACAGTTGTTGACGGCTTGCCACGAATTTGGACTCTGAAACGGTCATTGAATTTCGATCCGTTTAGAGCATCCTGAATATTTTGGTGTTTTGGCAACAGCTTGGTCGGGAAATCACTCAAAGTTGGAGAGCGATGGTATGTTTTAGCAAAAACTGACGCGAAAAAATACCGATGTAAATCTTCGCGGATATGTGATCTTGCTTCATGGTTGCATATCCCATTTAAGGACTTGTCGATCAACCATTCAGGGCCCAACTCCCTATCAGAGTGCATGAAAGGGGCCCCTTTAGGAAGGCTTGCATCAACAGTTTCCAAGTTTTCGAGTATTGCCTGTTTGAGTTCCGTTGAAACATTTTTTAGCCATGATGCATTTGCCAATGACCTCACAGCGTCGTGCCATTCTTCAGGTGAGTCAGACTCCCTTGAAAGACCACTTCGCAAACGCGGTAGGTCGTCAATAACTTCTTCAATGCACACCTTTTCAGTTTTTTTTAAGACCTCAGGCGGCAATTTGTAAATATCTGATCGAATCCCTAAAATAATTACCCTGTGTCTTGCCTGTGGAACACCATAATCCTCAGAACGTACTACAAAATCTTCCGGTGCCGGCTCCTTAGTGCCATCGGAACATTTTTTCACAATGGAAAATAATTTGTAAGACAACGTCCTGCCAGTGAGTTTACTGCTGACGCCCAACGGTCTCTTCAGATCGTTTATGATTAATTCAAACGTGTTGCGATCATCATTCTTGGTCCTTTTGGAAGAAAGAAGCCCCTTCACATTCTCCATAACAAACACTGACGGCTGATGATCCGCCAATATTTGCAAATATTCCTTATAGAGGAAGTGGCGATGATCTCTGACATACTTCTGAATACTTTGACCGCGAATCCTAGAACGACCGGCCAATGAGTATGCTTGGCATGGTGGTCCTCCTATCAGAACCCAATTAACAGCCCCATTCAATGCTTCTGTAATTCGAAGCCTCACCAAATCCCTGTCGGTCTTTCCAAGTTCAGCCAACCAAGCTTCCTTTTTGGCATTTTCGGACTCTTTTGGATATCGGCTATAAAGCGTGTCCCGACTTATTTTTCCTTTCAGATAATCATAATAATCAGGGGGGATTTGTCCGTCAGCAAACTGACGATAGAATGCTCTTAACTCCAATGTTTGGTATGCAAACTCATCCTTTTCAATTGAAAGTTTTATCGCAAAAACAGGTTTCTTTTCTTGGAACCGAAAGGACGAAAAACCCTCCCCTAATCCTCCAGGCCCAGCAAAAATATCTATGACGGGAATCATTGCTATCGTTTCGTCTGCTGTCAAAAATGTAGGTCTCATTATAAACTCATTTGTTGTTTTTTAAAAATTTTTCAAATTCTATTGGCAATAGTTTCAAAATCTCATCTGCGGTGGCTGCGTAAAGATCCCACGTTAAATCAAATTGTTGAAGTACGGTCACAAGGCGGCGTGGAGATCCAGGACCTTTATCACTGGCACCGCGTTTCAACATCTGTGTTTTTGGGTCGTAGTAAAGCCGGGTAACAAGTTCAATTATTGCCGGATTAGTTACAAGCTCTTGGTATGCAGCAAATTGTTCATAAACTTCAGAAAGTATATGAGGGGCGGAACACAACAAAGCCATTGCCCGCTCTGGTCGATCTGAATGCGCACGATAAATCAGATACGGCCCCAGCAACAAATGACGATAGTATCGTTTGTAATTTGCCGGTTCAGGGATATACCGCGACCACTCTTTAACCTTGCGATTCCCCTCGTTATCAGGAGGACATAGAACATCAAAATAGAAGGCCGTCAGGCCCACCCAAAAAGGAATATCACGTTCCACATCAAAAAGTGAAGAATTGGAAATCAACGAGTATAGGTAGTTGGCAACATCCCAACGGCTTTTGAATTTGTAGGGCATAATCTCAATTTCATCGTCTATGGTTTCAAAATAAGCAGGGGAGGATAATAACTCCTTTGGGAACGTAGCAGATGGATTGGATTTAAGTTCATCAAGAAATAAACCGAATCTCTCCACGCCAAGTTTCGTGAGTCGACCCAATTTCATTGTTCATCCCTCCAAAATTCTTTGAATTCCTTCCTCAGTTTTTGTTTTCTGGCAAACACGCTAACTGCATCTTGTATCCAGTCTTGGCATTTTTCTATCTCATCAACCCGAGGTGTTTCACCAATTCCTGGAAGTGATTTTGCAAATCGTATCCATCTGCAATGCCAATCATCCATATCATTATCATCATTTCGTTGATCAACAACAAGAATTCTCGTCAGAATCTCTCTAAATATGGCTGGCAATGCAAGAGAGAGAAAAGCTGGAGATCTGCCGACACTTTTATAATTAGCGACCTCACTATTAATGAGCAATACTGGCTTTCCTTCTGAGAAGTCGATTCTATATATTTCATCACCTAACTCCCGTGAGGGCATGACTTCAAGAAGTGGGGAATTGGTATAGTTACCTTCTTCTGGCACGATAAGCGGAACTGCATCCGCTTCTGCCAACAATTTGTGAGTATCCGACGGGGCAGTAACCTTGACACGAAATTTTATACCTGCGGGCGAGTCAAAAAATTTTAAGTGCCGATCCTTGGGCGGTACTACACTTCCAACACATCCGAAATTAAATCTCATCCAATTCGTCAGACGATAAGCTTCCACAAAGAGAAGACTTTCTGACGGCAGGCCGTAATTAATGAGTCTTGAAAAATCAGCGTCAAACCAGTTTTGACCATCGTTTTTTAGCAACTTGATGACAATATCTTCCCGTTTAATTCTGACACGATCTGTATAATTCAGTTTTCTAATCATTTTGAGACTCCTCAACCCTGACAAATAAATCTCGTTTCTCATCAAACCCTTGAACAACAAGTTGAAAATCAGGATCTATAATCTGAACCAACATCTGATTATTTTTCACCTCAAGAATATCTACGCCTTTCAATGAGTCTTTATATCTGATGGGAGAAGTATCAAGTCTGAAATCCGATGGATGATACTTCGACAAGGGATTACCTTTTCGCAAATCATAGGCTGTCAGAATCTTTAATTGCAGTGGTAGGACAATTGCAGATGGACCAGGGATAATCTTAAAGCCACCTTGTATTTTAGAAATTTGAAATGGTTTCGTTTGAGTTTTAATTTTCAATTTCTTTTCCTTGGTTTCCTTGTCGCCTTTTCTTTGAGACACATCAAAGGGGCTTGTTGGTTGATCTTCCATTGAGTCAAAAGGCAATGAAAATATGTCAGCAAAAAGATAGGGATCTTTTTGCTTTTCTTGGGCTCCCAATGCAGCAATAATATTCGAGACGATTTTTGTTACAAATTCAATATAATTTTTCCCGTTCGGGTATTTGTTCTTAAAATTGGATGAGTCTTTTTGCCATTGTGTGTGGGCAGGGTTTTCCGAATCTCCCAACAGTGTAGCCAAAGGCTTGTCTTCAACAACCACAATCGAGCGTACTCCAGGGGTTCGTGGAGCGCCACGGATATCGGAAATAATTATCCCATCCCGAACAAATATGGGACGTCCGGACTTGTACCCATCTTGGCATAAGTAGACAGTAAAATACGACATGGTTGATTTTGTCCTCTCACGAACTTTAATCCCAACATGAAATGCCATGTTTTCGCCGGCATCCAAATCGCTCTTCATGTTGTAAATCATCTCTTCGGGTATCAAATCATCTGACCAAGCAGGGATATCGAACGTACAGGGTTTAAGTCTATATTCCACCTCAAAGGAATGATGTATTGCCCAATCAGCCAATCCGATAAATGAAATCAGATTTTCCTTCTCTTTAAAATCAAGAGAATTTACCACATCAAGCAAGGTGTTGGCATCTATTCGGGTATGCTGATTTCCGCCATCAACATCAACAATTAATTCCCCTTTTAGTATCGGGTAAAAATAATCAGACACAACAGCCATCTTCAAATGTTGATGGGTTATTTCTGGGTCAACGTAAGGTACAACTATTGATAAGCCCGGCTCACCATTCCTTGAAAGATGAAAATCCCTGCGAAAGCGATCGAGAGTTTTTTGATCTTGAATCGGCAATATTAAATCATTATTATGATTGGGTTCTCCAAAATACCCATCAGGCGCATAGTTGTCTCCATTCACTTTGTGAGATTTCAAAATGATATGCCCCATAAGCAAGGGCACAGGATCATCGGACCGCACTGTAAATCCAAAATAAGTGCTTATTTGACTTGAACGTGGAAATACATGCTTACCGATTCCCCAACGTCCCCTATCCGTCTCACTTTTACCTGAACGGCCTTCGGCACGAAAAAAATAGAAAAAAGAATTATTATTTCCCGGTTCATCAAATGGTTGGTGTATATCGCCTTGCAATCCAGTGGTTCCAAAATCTTCAAATACAAGATAAGGACAGGGGGCGTTTTTTGGGGGTACTTCACGCAGACCATTTCCCTTTGCACCTAAATGATCCCGTAAATTATCAAACCACAGCGAAATCTGATTACCGTCAAGCGAGTAGCTTTCATTGGAAAGAAATATCCGAATCCGCACACTATCACCTGTTTTAGCGTCCAATGCATTTTGTATGCCTTCACGAACAAGTGCTTCAGCAGGATTTTCAATAGCCTCAGTTGAAAAGAATTCCCCAACAATTGGATCACGCGTTATTTCACCCGGTTTTTGTATACGAAACGACCATTTCATTTATATTCTCCATATTAAGATGATGTCGCGGGGGAAAATCCGAAGATTTCACACCCATGCAATCTTGATCTGCTCTTCTAGCGGCTTGAATTCCTTATCCCCCGTCACCAAATCCGCCTTCTTGACCTTTGCCAGCGCCGCCGCGTAACAATCGGCATAGGACATCTTGTACTGCGCTTTGAACCGCGCGGCTTCCTGCGTGAGTTCCCAATCCACGTTTTCGAATCGAATCCGCAGGTCGCGCAATTCCTTGACGCTGCTGTTGGCGTCCTCCTCGGAAACTTCACGGGCGATGGTGTACCAGACTTCGCCAACGTTCACGACGGTCATATAAACGGGAATGCCCTCCTCGTGTGCGTTGGCGATCAGGTCGGCAATTTCCTGCGCGGACGGTTCATCTTCAAGATAGGCAATCACCGCCCATGTGTCCAGCACAAGGGCTTTGGCTTTACGCGTCATCTAGTACTCCTTTTCCCGTTTCTTTTCCGCCATCAATGCTTTCATCAAGCCTTTGCCTTTGTACTTTCCGCGCAGGCTGTGGATATATTCCCGCGTAACAGGGGTAAGGATGATTCTCTTGTTCACGTCATCCAGGTCAATTTGAATATACGTGCCTTCCTTGATTCCCAGTTTGCGCCGAATCTTGGAAGGGATGACTACCTGTCCTTTGGATGTGGCAACAGTTTCCATTTGATGTTCCTTTCTAAATCTCATCCAAAGTGTATCAAATGACAAAAAGTAAGTCAACATAAAAATGTATTACAAATTATGATTTTTCCACTGCGCGAAACACGCAGCATAGCGTGCCAAAAATCGTAAATCTGCCTGGCAAGTCAAAAACTTGCCTTACGCTTTTCCCGCTCCCAAATCGTCCTCGCAATCAACTCCTGATCCAGGGGGGTCCTGTCAATCCGCACGCCGACCGCGTTGTAAATCGCGTTGGTGATGGCGGGCGTGGTGGGGATGCTGCAAATCTCGCCCACACCCTTCGCGCCGTAGGGACCTTCCGCCGTCGGATGCTCGACGATGATGGAGGTAATCTCCGGGGTGAGCATAATGCCCGGGACGCGGTAACGCGCCAGACGGTCCGTAACGACGCGCCCCTCCTCGACGATGAATTCCTCGGTCAGCGCGTGACCGAGTCCCATCATCACGCCGCCTTCGACTTGTCCCTGCAAGCCAAGCGGATTGACCGCCATGCCCACGTCGTTGGCGGAGATGACGCGCAGGACGCGCACTTCGCCTGTGAGTTTGTTGACTTCCACTTCCGCCGCCTGCACGCCGAACGAGAAGGCGAAATGCATGTCGCCGCCTGTGCCGAGCGGCTGGGTCTTCGGCGCTTCGTATTCGTAGCGGACGCGCGGCTGCTGACCGAGGGCGGTCATCTCTTTATACACGTCGGCGTAGGTGAGCGAATGCCCGTTGACGTGGACGATGCCGTTTTCGAAGCGAATCTGCTCGGGGCGCACGTCGAATCGTTCGGCGAGGACGGCGGAGATTTCGTCGCGCAGAGTCTTCGCGGCGTAACGCGAGGCGTTGCCCGTCACGTAGGTCTGACGCGAGGCGGTGGTCGGTCCGCCGTTCGGCGCGAGGTCGGTATCCATCACCAGCACGCGCACCTGCTCCGGCGGCACGGACATCTCCTCCGCCACCACCAGCCGCATCACCGTGACCAGTCCCTGCCCCATCTCGGCGGAGGAACTGCGGACTTCAAACGTGCCGTCGGCGTAGAGTTCCACGTCTGCGCCAGCCTTGTCGGGCGCGCCGCCGCCAAGCCCCGTGTTCTTGTACGCTGCGGCAAAACCCCAAGCCCTTACCAAATGAGAATCTTTACCGCCGAGCCCGCCAAGTTTCTTTCCACTTTCTTCTTTCTTCTTTGCGTGCCTGGCGGTTATGTCGGAAACCACCCTCGCTTTGAACAACTCCTCCCGCCTCAACCCCGACACCTGACACATGGCGCTCGCGACTCGATCAATGCACTCCATCAACCCCACCGACTCGCGCAAGACCTGCCCCGTGTTCGTCACGCTTCCGACGTGCAGGGCATTCAGGCGGCGCAGTTCGATGGGATCAACGCCCAATTTCTCGGCGAGCATGTCCATCATGGACTCGACCGCAAACGCCGACTGCGTCACGCCGAAGCCGCGGAACGCGCCCGCAGGCGGATTGTTGGTGTACATGGCGTAGCAATCGGCGCGGACGTGCGGGATGTCGTAGGGTCCTGCCGAGTGCGTGGTGGCGCGGGTCATCACCTTCTCGCCCAGCGAGGCATACGCGCCCGTGTCGCCGTAGAGTTCGGTCTCGCACGCGGTCAGCCGCCCGTCTTTTTTCGCGCCGATCTTGACTCGAATCTGCGTGGCGTGCCGCTTCGGATGCACGAGCAGACTCTCGTGCCGGTCGAAGAGCAGTTTCACAGGTCGCTGGGTAACATGCGCCAGCATCGCGGCGTGGATTTGTCCCATCACATCTTCCTTGCCGCCGAAGCCGCCGCCCATCAACTGTCCCACAATCCGCACGCGCGACTCGTCCCAGCCCATCACGCGCGCCACCTGCGTCCGATCCTGATACGGGATTTGCGAACCGCAGTAAATTTCCATACGTCCGTCGGGGGTCGGCACGGCGATACTGCACTCCGGCTCCATGAACGCGTGGTCGGTGGTCTGCGTGTGGAAGGTATGCTCGATGACCACATCCGCCTCGGCAAAGCCCTGCTCCACATCGCCCTTGCGGACCTTGATGTGCTTGAGCAGATTTCCCTTCTCGTGGATTTGCGGGACTCCCTCTTGACGCGCCTGCACGGGATTCGTAATCACGGGCAACGGATCGAACTCCGCTTCAATCAGACCCGCAGCCTGCTCGGCGATCTCCTGGCTTTCCGCCGCGACGATGGCAATCGCGTCCCCCACATAGCGGACGCGTTCCCCCACGCCCACCATCACGGGCCAGTCGTAGATGACCAGTCCGTGATTGCGCTCGGCGGGAATGTCGTCGGCGGTCAGCACCGCCGCGACGCCGGGCAGGGCTTTGGCTTTGGAAATATCGAGTTTGGTCAGGAAGCCGTGCGGGGTCATCGCGCGGCGCACCTTCGCATACAACATCCCCTCGAACTTGAGATCATCGGTGAAGATGGCTTTGCCCGTGACCTTGTCCACCGCGTCGTGACGCGTGTGGACATGTCCCACCGCTTTGTGGGGATGAATCGAATCGGGGATGTGCGGCTTCTTCACGGGTTCGCCTGTCCGCAGGGACTCTGCCGCGGCGAGAACCGCGTTCTCGATGGCGGGATACCCTCCACAGCGGCAGAGCGTATCCTTCAACGCAAAACGGACTTCTTCCCGCGCCGGGTTCGGGTTGCGCTGAAGGAGCGCATACGCCGTCATGATCTGCCCCGGAATGCAAAACCCGCATTGCACCGCGCCGTATTCGACGAAGGCTTCCTGAAGAGGATGAAGTTTCGTACCCCCCTCCGTCTCCCCCCATCCCGCTGATGCGGGATGGGGGGAGTGGCGCGAAGCGCCGAGGGGGGTCAACCCCTCAATCGTCACCACCGTCTTCCCATCCGCCCGCTCGGCGGGATAAATGCACGAAACCACCGGCTCGCCGTCCACGAGGACGGTGCATGCGCCGCACTCCGCCTCCTCGCAGCCGATCTTGGTCCCCGTCAGGCGCAGGCGTTCGCGCAGGAGGGCGGAGAGCGTCTCGCCGGGGATGGCGTGGAGGGTATGGAGTTGTCCGTTAACAGTAAGGGAAATTTGGTTGGTCATAGGTCACTTCCTGAGATTTGAACACGCAGAGAGAGATGCAAAGATAAAATCCCGCCTCAGTGTATGAAAACCGGGCGCATCCGACGCGGAATTCCAGCCCGAAGGACTTCCACGTACCGAGCAGGCGGCTTTAGCCCGGCTCATCGAAGAAGCAAAACGCGCACAATTCTTTAATCGTCTCATTTCGCTTAAATTTCCATCACATCCACCAGTTTGGACGCTTTCTCGCGCTGGTCAATATCGAACGTGAGCAGAGGGATTTTCAGAGTAAACGCAACTGCAATATAAATTGAATCCGCGCCGCGCACGCCGTATCGAGCGGCGATACGCGACGCGTCATCCATCAATGCTTTGTCCATGTCCACGATGCGAACATCGGGGAGGTTCTCGATGCCTTGAATGGCGTTCAATCCCAATTCGGGTTTGCCGGTCACGCGCGTGATTACGCCGCCCACTTCCGCCAGCAAAAGCGACGGCGACACAAACGTCCCTCCTTGCTCGCGTTGGGCGTTCATCCAGTTCTTCACGGGAACATGGAATTCATCGCTTTCAATCAAGCGCGAGACCCACACGCTGGCATCCAGAACGACAAACATTACCTGCGCCCCTCCGAAACGGCTTTTGTGGCAGATAATCCCGTTTTCCAGTTCGCGCTGATTTCCGCGGCGAGACTATCGAGCTGCGTCCAGGCTCGTTCTGCGTTTTTGGTTTTCTTTCTGTTGACGGGGACAAGCAGCGCAACAACCTGCCCGTGATATGTCACCTGTATTTCGCTCCCCGTCTCGCGCACCAGGCGGATCAATTCACTGGCTTGTCGTTTCAATTCACGAATACCAACAGTAACCATGTCATCCTCCAATGTGACTACAAATGTAGGCACATTGTAGCATATCTCCGGGCTATTCTGTCCTCCCCCACGCGGACTCGAGCGTATCGCGGAACAACGTCGCCGCCAGATGCCGGCGGTACTCGGCGCTGGCACGGCGCGGGCTGGTGCGGAACTGTGCCTGGGCAAGCAGCGCCTCGAGGGCAGATTGGAACGCCGCTTCGTCGAAAGGTTTACCTCGTAAAACATCTTCGGCTTGCGTGGCGCGGAAGGGAATCGCGCCGGCAGGACCGACGGCGATGCGAATATCTTGAATGATGTCTTTCTCGCGCGCCAGCCACACGGCGCAGTTGAGAATGGGAAGCGCAACGCCTTGAGGGCGCATGATGCGCTTGAAGCAGGAGGCTTGATGGTAATTGGTAATTGGTAAGTAGAAACCGACGAGGAGTTCTTCGCCGTGTTTGAGGGCAGATTTGCCGGGTCCGAGGAAGAGGGAAAGGAGAGGGATGCGGCGGGTCTCGATACGTGACACCTGCGGCGTCACTACTCGACCCGCGGTCTCGGCACGCGGCGTCTGCGGCTCTGCTGCTCGACCCGCGATCTCTGCCTGCGCGTCGAGGGCGAGCAGGGCAATCGTCCCGTCGGCGGCGGGGAGGGCGTGAGCGACGTTTCCCCCGAGGGTCGCCACGTTGCGGACCTGGGGACCGGCGATCAAGTTACAGGCTTCGGTCAAGGCTTGGGCGTGCGCGCCCGCTAACGGGTCCAGGGCGATGCGGTTGACCGGGACGGCGGCGCCGATGTAAAGCGAGTCGCCCCGCATCTCGAGGGCGGTCATCTCCGCAACGGAGGTCACGTCAATCAAAGTTTGAACGGGCGAATGTCTGCCTTGTTCGAGATCGAGCAGTAAATCGGTTCCCCCGGCAATCGGCGCCAGCGGACGCGGGGCGTGCGCAAGCGCCTCCAACGCTTCGGAGAGCGTTTTGGGTCGAAGATAGTTTTGCCAAAGGTTCATGGTGGCGTCCTTTCAAACTGACGGCGGCACTTTTCGATGGGCGGCTGCCCAACGCCGTGGCAGGTGGTTGAGTAGAGCGGTGATTTTCCGCTCGTACCGAAACCACACGCCGCGACCACCGAACCGATGGATGTGTTTATTTTACAACAGGCGCGCCCTCCTCGGGGTGAACGCCTGCCATGAGCAAGCCGAGTTTTTCAGGGGTTGCCTTCTCGCGCGGGAGGATGTCCATGATCCTGCCTTCGTAGAGGACAGCGATGCGGTCGGAGAGGGCGAGGATTTCGTCGAGGTCTTCGGAGATGAGCAGGATTGCCGCGCCTTGTTTGCGCTGTTCGATCAGTTGTGCGCGGACGTATTCGGTCGCGCCGATGTCGAGTCCGCGCGTGGGCTGCGCCGCAAGGATGACGCGCGGTTTGCGCGAGAGTTCGCGCGCCAGCACCACTTTTTGGATGTTGCCGCCGGAAAGGTTCTTGGCGAGCGTCTCGCGTGAAGGGGTCTTGATGCGGAAGGTTTGGATCAAGGCATCGGCATGGGCGGCAATGCCGCGTAAATTCAAAAAGCCGTTCTGTGAGAAGGGTCGTTTATGATGTTCGCGCAGGATGAGGTTTTCGGCGACGGTGAAGTCCTTGATCATGCCGTCGCGCATACGCTCTTCGGGGATGTAGGACAACATGCGCGCGGTCAGTTCGCCGGGCGGGAAGTTGGTGACATCCTCTCCCTCGAGGCGGACATGCCCGCTTGTAATCTTTCTCAGACCTGTGATGGTCTCTGCCAATTCACGTTGACCGTTGCCCGAAACGCCGGCAATCCCGAGGATTTCGCCCGAACGCACCTCCAGGCTGACGCCGCGCAGCCCCGGCGTGCCGCGGTCGCTTCCGCAGTGGACGTTCTCCAATTGCAGGCGCACTTCGCCGGGGACAACATCGCCGCGTTCGGGCGCGAAACCCACCTCGCGCCCGACCATCCAGTTGGCGAGGTCCTGTTTGGTGGTCTCGGAGGTGGGACGCGTGCCAATCTTGCGTCCGTCGCGCAGGACGGTGACGCGGTGGCTGATTTCGACGACCTCATGCAGTTTGTGCGAGATGAAGATGAGCGCATGACCGTCCCTCACCATCTGACGCATGATGGCGAACAGTTCGTCCACCTCCTGCGGGGTGAGGACGGCGGTCGGCTCGTCGAGGATGAGCAGCGCCGCGCCGCGATACAGGGCTTTGATGATTTCGACGCGCTGCTGCTGCCCCACTGACAATTGCCAGATGTAAGCCGAGGGGTCAATCTTCAGCCCGTAGATGTCCGCCAGTTCCACGATGCGCTTCGAGACGCGGTCGAGGTCGGTCAATGCGCCGCGCGAGGATGGCAGACCGAGCGCCACATTTTCCGCCACCGTCATGGTTGGCACGAGCATGAAGTGCTGGTGAATCATGCCGATGCCGAGGCGGATTGCATCCGTCGGCGAGGCGATGTGGACGGGGCTGCCGTTGAGCAGAATCTCTCCCTCGTCCGGGCGGTACAAGCCGTACAAAATCTTCATCAGCGTGCTTTTGCCCGCGCCGTTTTCCCCCAGCAGGGCATGGACTTCGCCGGAACGCACGTCGAAATCCACGTGGTCGTTGGCAAGCACGCCCGGGAAGCGTTTGGTGATGCCGCGCATCTCGAGAGTGTCAATGCGGGGTTGACCGGAGGGGAGTAGATTCGATTCAGGCATTTGCGCCTTCCTGCCCCGCCCCTGACCCTCCCCCAACTTGGGGAGGGCTGGGGCGGGGTCTCACTTACGGCAGGGAAATCTTGATGCTTCCGTCAATGATTCCCTGAATGGTCTTTTCCGCCAGGGCTTTGGCATTGGCGTCCAGCGGATAATCGGGGTTGAACTCGATGACCTCGCCGCCGTTGGCAAGGTTGGCAGTGAAAGACTTGCCGCCGAGCGTGCCGTTCTGGATGAGCGAAATCATCTCACGCAAAACGACCTCCCAGTGATAGACCTGGTTGGCAACCACAATGTTCGGCGCCAGCGAAGACTGGTTGGACTGCGTGCCGAACCACAGCACATTGGCTTCCTTCGCCTTTCCGATGGCGCCCACCACCATCTGAGCGGTGCCGGTCATCGCATCGGCGCCGGCGGCGATGTGAGTCGTTGCGGCTTCCGAGGCAAGCGCCACGTCCGAGAACGAGCCGATGTAGTTCACGTTCACCTGCACGGTCGGGTCGGTTGCCGCCACGCCGGCTTTGAAGCCGTCCACATACAGTTTCGCATCGCCGGTCTCGATGGGACCGACCACGCCAATCACCTTGCTCTTCGTGAGGGTCGCCGCCAGCACGCCGTTGACGTAACCGCCCTCATGTGATGCGGCTTCATAGGCGAAGATGTTCGGCTGACCGAAGGTATCCACCGTGGTACCCCAGGCGAAACTGGTGTTCGGGAAGTCCGGCGCAATCTCCTGCAAAGACGAGCCGTACTGCGAACCGTGCGCAATCACCAGGTTGTAGCCCTGCGTGGCGTAATCGCGGATCGCCGCCGCCGCATCGTCCACTACAAACATCCCATCCGAATAGACGAACTCGAACTTTTCGGGTCCGCCCATTTCGGTCTGGATGCGCACCAGCGCGTCGTACATGCTCTGGCTGAACGCCAGGTCATTGATGGCGCTCGGCATCACCACCGCCACACGGAACTTCTCCTGTGCGGCCGGCGCCTCCGTCTTGGCGCTACACGCGCTCAACACGAGCGACAAAAGCACAAGGACACTGACAAACCAAACTGACTTTTTCATCTTCTTCTCCTTCTTGTGGATTTGAACGGGTCTTTCCAACGGGACAGTTGATTCTCTTTCGAGGGTCCTTTTCTTCAACCGACAGCGCCACCTCCTCTCCTCAATCAGTTCTCTCTTTCAAAGGGCTTCGTCAACGCCGACGGCGCACGCACCTTTGACACGGTTGCAACCAAAACGAGGATGGTCAATATATAAGGCAGCATCACGGCAATATCGGATGGAATAGGCACACTCTTTACCTGCATCCACAACTGGAGCGAGTTGACCATGCTGAACAGCAGCGCCCCGCCCAGCACCCCCGCCGGACGCCATGCTCCAAAATACACCAGCGCCACTGCAATGAAACCCTGCCCGCTGGTCATGTTCTGCTGGAAGACGTTCAACAGCGCAATCGAAAGCGATGCGCCGGCAATGCCCGAAAGCGTCCCGCCGAGGATGATGGTGAAATAGCGTATACGCCCCACGTTCACACCGAGCGAATCGGCAGCGTCGGGGTTTTCGCCCACGGCGCGAATCTTCAGCCCCAGCGTGGTTTTGTTCAACACAAACCACGCCAGCGGCACCAGCAGATACGCCCCATAGACCAGAATGTTCTGGCTGAAGAAAATTTCCCCGATGCCCGGAATGTCGCTCAAGAATGGAATATAAATCTTCGGAAACCCCCTCACCGTTTCCACCGTTCCCATCAGCCGTTGAAAGAGCAGGTCGCTCATCCCCAACCCAAAGAGATAGAAGCCGATGCCGCTGATACCCTGCTGCGCCTGCAAATTGACGGTCACGTATGCCATTGCCAGCCCCATCAGCGCCCCAACCAGCATGGCGGTCAGCAAACCCAGCCAGAGACTGCCCGTCTTCAACGAGACGTAAAACGCCGCAAACGCGCCAAGCAGCATCTGCCCTTCCACACCCAGGTTGAGCACGCCGCTCTTCTGGCTGAATGTCTCGCCGATGGCGGCATAGAGGTAGGGCGTCGCCAGGCGAATGCCCGAGGCAAGGATGCCAATCAACACGGTGACGGAAAAAAGGTCGGAAATCATGCGCCTGCCTCCGCTTTGCCGGTCTCTGCACGCGGGGGCGGCGGTTCTTCCTCTTCATGGTCGGCAGCCGCCAGCCGTTGTCTCTGCCGCCTGCGCCGCCAAATCTCGCTGCTGACCACAAAGACCACCACCAGCCCGTTCAGCGCGATGACCAGCGCCGACGGCACCTGCACCATTCGCTGCATTTTGTTCGCACCCACCAGCAGCGCACCAAACAGGATGGACGCCGGAATGGACCAGATGGGATGCAACTGCCCAAACAACGCCGCCACGATGCCGTTGAAGCCGGCGCTCCCTGTGAACCCGGAGGCGGAACCGTCTGTAATCATGCGGTAGTTCACGCCATAGACCTGCGTCGCCCCCGCCAGCCCGGAGAACGCTCCGCTGAGTAACAGCGCCAGCACCATGTAACGCTGTACTTTGATGCCGGCATAACGCGCCGCGTGCGGGTTCTGTCCCACCGCGCGGATGCGATACCCTGCCGTCGTGCGCCACAACAGGATATAGACGAGGACGGCAAGAATAACGGCGATCAACGCGCCCAGATGCAGACGGGTCGGCACGAGGCGCGGCAGGCGGAACACGTCGAGCAGAGGCGCGGTTTGGGGGATTTTCGAGGCAAGTTCAGCCTGGGCTGGGTCAATCATCGGTCCGCGCAGGAGGTAATTCATTAACTGCACGGCAATGGCGTTCATCATCACCGTGCTGAGAATCTCATTCACATTGAAATACGCCTTGAGAACCCCCGGAATGCCCCCCCACAGCGCGCCCCCCAAAAAACCCGCCAGCATGGCAAGCGAGATGACCAGCCAGCCGGGCAAGGTTGTAAAAGTCAGCCCAATCCAGGTTGCAAGGATTGCCCCCACAATCATCTGCCCCTCACCGCCGATGTTGATGACATCTCCACGAAACGAGATGCAAATGCCGAGAGCCACCAACAGCAGGGGCGTGGCTTTGACCAGCGTCTCGGCAATGGCGTTGGAACTTCCGAAGGCGCCGTCCCACAGGGCTTTGTATGCCTCAAGCGGATTGACCCTCAGGAACAACAACATGACAGCCCCGATGAGCAGGGCGGCAAGCGTGGCAAACACCGGCAAAAGCGAATCCAAAAGACGGGAAAGCCATTCGCTCTGCGGTCGTTTTTTCACGGCGGGCATATTTGCTCCAGTTTTTATTCAGTATACTGAAAGCCGTTTCGATTGTCAGATAATTTGTAATTGTTCTTTTGTGATGATTGTCCTTCACTGTGTGGCGGTCGTCTTACCAGAAAACATCAATCCCGCTCGAATGGCACGCCCAGCGCGGCGGGCGGCGAGGTGCGCATGGCGCGCAGGAGTTTGGCAAAAACTTTGCGAGTCGCTTCGGGCATGGCGGCAAGAGCCCGCTCCACCCATTCGGCGTTGCCGATGTTGACGAAAAGCAGGGTGAGGATCATCAGCGGGAAGGGCGCCACCTGCAAGACTTGCGAAGGGACCTGCGTCAGCACGGGCTGAAGCACCAGCCCCAGCCATTGAAGCAGGGCAAAGAGATAGGCGCCGAACGCGCCGCGCAGCGGATTCCAGCCGCCAAAAATGGTGATGGACAGCGCAATCCAGCCGAAGCCGTCGAGACCGGAGATGGTGCCCATCCAGCCGGCGCGGGTGGCAAGCGAAAAAGCGGGACCCGCCAAGCCAATCAACGCGCCGCCAACGATCGTATAGACGTAGCGCATCAGGTTGACGTTTGCGCCTCGAATGTACGCCGCGGCTGGCTTCTCGCCGATGCCTTGCAGCATCAACCCCGGGCGGGTGCGGAAAATCCACGCCCAGGCGAGGAAAATGGCGGCAAAACTGATGTAGGTGATGACATCATGCTGGAAGAACAACCGCCCCACCACCGGCAGGTCGCTCAAGAGGGGAATGGGAACCGCCTGCAAACGCGGACCGGGCACACCCATGTACGGATTGCCGAGGAAGTAGGAGAGGTCGCGGCAGGTGAGCGCCAGGACGAATCCGACCGCCACCTGCGATTGTTTCAACGTGATGCCGGCAAACGCCACAATCAGCGCCACCAGCGCACCGATGAGCATCCCTGTCAGAAACCCAAGCAGGATGCTGTCCGTGTTATAGGCAACGGCAAAACTACCCATGGCGGCAAGCAGGATCGTGCCGTTCATGGAGAGGTTGATGACGCCCGCCCGTTCGGAGAGCGTTTCGCCGATGACCGCAAAGATGAGGGGAGAGGCAGAGGCAAGCACCCCTGCCAGACCGACGAGGAGGGTTTCCTGAGTCATGAGTGCGCCCTCCCTCCGAATTTCTGACGAACTCCCTCCCCCAGCAAAACGAACAACACCAGCACGCCCTGCAAAACGCCCGCCAGAGAAGAATCGAGTTTCATGAGGATGGGAAGTTGGATACTGCCGATATTCAGCGCCGCAAAGAACAAAGCCACCGGCGCCGCCCAAACCGCCTGATAGTTAATCAGCATGGCAACCATCAAACCAAGATAACCGTAGCCGCTGGAAATGGCAGGGATGAGGCGGTGATACACCGCCGCCACCTGCATGGCTCCTGCCGCGCCTGCCAGTGCGCCGCAGATGAGAAAGGAATACATGGAATACTGCCAGGTGGGAATGCCCAGCAGATACGCCGCGCGGAAGTTCTTCCCCACCGCTTTGAGGCGCAATCCAAAATAGGTGCCTTGCAAGAGAAAATAGACGAAGACAATGCCAGCCAGCGCCAGCGCCAACGCCCAAGGGCTGATGCGCAAATCCGCCAGCAGCGGAAGCGAAAACTCCTCCGGGAAGGGAACCGTCCCGCTCATGGAGGCGACGCCGGGACGTTTCCACGGACCGAAGATGAGGTAGATGGTGAGGGCAGTGGCGACAAAATTCAAGCCCAACCCGCCGAAGATTTCATTCACCCCGCCGAACACCTTGAGCAGACCTGCCAGCGCCGCCCAAAGCGCCCCGCCGATCATCCCGCCGAGGATGGCGAGCAGGATGATGAGCGCGGGAGGCAGGCTGCTGTCGAGGAAGAGGCGATAGACCCATGTCGTGGCAATCGCCCCCAGCACCACCTGTCCCTCCACACCGATGTTCCAAAGCCCGGCGGCAAACGTCACCAGCAAGCCCGCCGTGACCAGCAGCAGCGGCACAAAGGCAACCAGCACTTCGGCGAATTTCCGCATCGAGCCGAAGGAGCCGTTGAACATGTTCCGAAACGCCTCGAGCGGCGAAGCGCCCACTGCCAGCAATATCAGCGAGACCACTCCAAAGGAAAGCAGGAGCGCCCCAACTTGATATGCCAGATTTCCCAAACGCCCTTTACCCATGTTTCTCTCCCATCTCTGCCCAGCCCTTTCCGCCAATCAACTGACCGAGTTGCTCCACGGTCGTCGTTGCCGCATCGAGCGGTTCCGATACCCGCCCGCTGAAGAAGACCAGCACGCGGTCGCTGTATTGCAAAATCTCCTCCAGGTCGGATGAGATGAAAATGATGGCGGTCTTCAAACGACAGCGTTCTTTGAGTTTGTTCCAGATGTAAATCACCGATTCGATATCCAACCCGCGCGTGGGATGTTCGAGCAAAATCAGCGAAAGCGGAGTTTGCAGCAACGCCAGTTCGGCGCGCTGTTGATTGCCGCCGGAAAGCGATTCCACTGTGGAAAGCGGCGTGCCGCGGATGTTGAAGGCTTTGATGCGTTCCTCGGCAAGATGCAGACCGGCTTCACGGTCAATGAACAGACCTCGCGGCGACTCTGCCAGGACGAAGTGGTCGGTGAGGCTTAAGCCGGGGATCAGCCCCTCTTCGAGGCGCGCCGCCGGCAGAAAGTTGACGCCCGCGCGTTTGAAGACGTGATACGACTTGCCGGTCAAATCCTGACCGTTGAGCAGGATTCTGCCGCCGACGGGTCTCACCAACCCGGCGCAGGCGCGGATGAACAGGTCCTGCCCGGAGCCTTCCATGCCCGCCAGCCCAATCACTTCGCCGGCGCGCACATCGAGGGAAACGTTGCGAATCTTCAGGCGCACATCCTCCAGCGAAACGTTTTGCAGGGAAAGGACAATCTCCTCCTGCTGTGCGTTTTGCCGTTCGCCGAGGGTAATCTCCTTGCCGAACATCATCTCCACCAATTTGGCAGTGACGTAGGGCGGCTTTGCCTCGCCCACCAGTTCGCCGGCGCGCAACACGGCAACCTTGTCGCAAAGGTGTTCCACGTCTTCGAGTTTGTGCGAGACGAAGATGACCGTCATGCCTTGTTCGGCGAGTTTTTTGAGGGTGGCAAAGAGTTTCGCCTTTTGCAAGGCGCTGATGCCGGTCGTCGGCTCGTCGAGGATGAGGACGCGCGCGCCCAGCCACAGCAGGCGGATGATTTCGAGCTGCTGGCGCTCGCCCACAGTGAGCGAGTCCACGTAACTGTCGGGGTCGAGGGAAAAGTCGAATTGTTCGGCGAGCCGCCTGAAGTCCCGTGCGACCGCGCTGCGGTTGGGGAAAAGTCCGCCCGCTTGCCCAAGCAGGAAGTTGTCCAGCACGCGCATGGGAGGAAAGTCCAGCGGGTCCTGGTGTAACATGCCAATGCCCACGTGAATGGCGTCGGCGGGCGAGTGAATGACGACAGGCTTTCCATCCAAAAGAATCTCGCCGCCGGGGTCGGCTTGGATGAAGCCCGAAAGGATTTTCATCAGCGTGCTTTTACCGGCGCCGTTTTCTCCCAAAATACCCTGAATGGAGCCGGAGGGAATGAACAGGTTGATGCCCTTGTTGGCGTGGACACTGCCAAAGTGTTTGTGGATGTTTTTCAGTTCGACATTCATGAACGGCGTTGCTCCGTGCGCGCAGGTAACGAAAGGGGCGCAGGTGAGTCTGCGCCCCTTGAGAGACAATGTTGAAATTTACTCGGAGGCGCTCAAGCCTTCCATGCCTTCGAGCAACTGCGGCAGGTACCAGACCTGCTGGTCGGTGGCAACTTCGCCGTCGGCGAGGTAGGGAGTGCCATCCTGCAGGTTGAGCGGACCCGTCCACAGGTTCAGCCCGCCCGCCAATTCGGCGATGAAGGCATCCACCGCGGCGGAGGCTTCGGCGCTCAGCGCTTTACCCTTCACGAAGCCAATCATGGAAGTATCATGGTTGTTGATGTCGTTCCAGTCGGGACCCGACCAGATGAACTGCGACTGCCACGTGCCATCCATGGCGGACTGGATGGCTTTGACGTAATCGGGACCCCAGTTGAAGTACGGCACGCCCAAGCAGACATCGGGGGCGGCGTCGCAGGCGGCGACGTAATCGTAGGCGATGCCAAAGGAGGGCTTGCCTTCGGCGGTCTGCTTTTGGGCTTCGGCAAGGTTGACGGGGTTGTCAATGCCGGAGATGACCACATCATAGCCGGTGGTGTAGAAGTCGTTGGAGACCTGCACCGGGTCGGTCGTCACGCCGGGGATGTGGAACCAGAAGCCGATCCACGTCACTTTGAATTGCAGTTTGGCGGGGTCATTGCCGGCTTTTTCCCAGCAATGCTTCGCGCCGAGGTAGGCGGAGGCGGCGAGGCGGCGGGTTTCGTCGTTGATCAGCGGTCCCAGGTAGCCGATTTGACCGGTCTTGGTGGTGAGGGCGGCGGCGCAGCCGGCAATCATCTTGCCGTATTCCATGCGCCCCATGATGTTGGTGAGGTTGGGGATTTCTTCATACGCCTTGCCGTCCTTCCAAACCTGGTCACCGGAAGCCATGATGACTTTGATGTCGGGGTGTTTCTTGGCGAAGGCGGTGGAGGCGTCCTTCATGTCGTCGGAATTGAAGATGATCAGTTTCGCGCCCTGGGCAACCAGTTCCTCGGCGAGTTGATCGGGGGTGGTGCCTTGGCGGTCGGCGGGGTTGACCTTGTCGAGGTAGATCATCTTGGCGCCGAGTTTTTCCTCCACATACTTACCGGCTTCGTAATGCGCCTGGCTCCAGCCGTTGTCGTTATACGGACCGACCAAGAGCATACCAAAGGTAAACGGTTCTTCCGTAGGCGCAGCCGTCGGCGCGGGCGCCTCGGTGGGGGCTGGCTGGCAAGCCGAGAGCGCCAGCGACAGCACAACCAACAGCAGTGCAATTTGCAAAAGTGTCTTGCGCATTTCAACTCCTCTTTTGTGTATTGGGTGATGACGAGACAGCACGAACGGTAAGGTGATTTTCGATTCCGGTCAGCCTCCTTTCATCCTGTTGAACTGCGGACTTGCCTGCATACGAACCAGATGGTATCACAAAGCGGAAAACACCGCTATTCTAGAACAAACCTGCCGCTCTAACAAGTACATTGCTCACAGATCGCAGGCGAACATACTCCGAACTTTGTCCAGCGCATCGCTTCGCCCCGGACCTTCGGCTGTCTCTGCCCCGATTCTTCTCCACAGCCGGCAGAGTACCCGCTCCAGCCCCTGCGGTGAGAACTCATACACCTGCTTCGATACCTCCAGCGCGCGCTCCCATTGCCCGGCGTGAGCATACACTTCGATGAACAGCAGCTGCTCCGCCGGCTCATACGGATGTTCATCAAAAGTCTGGGCGGTTTCGATGAGTGACAGCGCCTCCTCCCAGCGCCCAAACTGACGGGCAAGGTCTGCCTTTTGATAGTAATAGCAAAAATCGTGCGCGATTTCCGGTCCATAGACGGCCGGCATGACCGCTCCCGCTTCATCGTGAATGAGTTTGAGGTCGGTCAGGCGCGCGGCGTAGCGCATCAGACTGCCTTCGGGGAGCAGGTAGTTAACGCGTTCCACTTCCGGGTCGAGCAGGCGCAAACAGCCCGGCGGGGCGTAATAAAACGCCAGGGTCTGCGAAGTGTTTCCGTTGAATTCCCCCGCCAGATAATCGAAGTACACCGGCAGGTCGGGGGCGATATCGGGCAGGGCATTTTTGAAGCGTGTGGTGGGGTAGAACAGCACGTAGGGAATGCGGTCGCTGTGATTGTCCGGCGCATAGACCCAGTTCAGCGCCGCGCTCAGGGAGTTATCGGCGTAGAAGTGGAGCGCACCCTCGTTCATGAGAATCAGCGTGCCTTGTTCAATGGACGGCGCACGCCAGGTCATCTGCCAGAACAGATTTTTTTGCGTTTGCCAATCCTGCAAATACTCATGCGAGGTGAGGTATTGCCTGCCCGCCGCCATGCCTACGAGAGTCACCAGCAGGACGATGCGGACTTTCTCCCAGGGAATGAGCGAGATGAGACCGGCAAAGATCAGCGCAACGCCCAGCATGAACGGCAAAGTGAATCGGCTGGCGGGCCAGTTCAAGGAGGGAGCAAAACCAATCAGCCAGAAGGGACCACCCGCCAGCAGAGCCGCCAGTCCGCCCAGGGCAATCATCCACAGGCTGTCCGCAACATTTTTGCGGAGAGGTTTCACAGCCTCGCGCGGCACGAGCAGGAAGCCGGCTGCGGCAATCATCACCACCAACGCCACTACCAGATAATAGGAAGGCAGGACGGTTTCAACGTTGGCAATTTTCGGCAGTTCGAAGATTTTCAACCAGGCATCCCAGAGGGCAAGTTCGAGGGTCTTCTTGACGATGCGCGCAAGGGCAATCAACGTTTCGAGCGGAGCGGACTTCAACTGACTTGTCAGGCTGATGCCATAGACTTGATTGTTGAAAACAAACAGCCGCGACAAAACTGCCAGCGTGAACACAGCCAGATACGGCGTCCACAGGCTGAGGGTCCGTTTGAGGCGCTGGAGGAGGGTCAGGTTTTCGCCGCGGGTGGCAGTCAGGATGAATCCGACGCGCGCCAGTTCCAGCACGTAGAAATATTCCATCATCCACAAGTTGAGGGCAGAGAAGAACAGCCCGGCGGCTGTCCATGCCCAATAACGGCGCGGCGATTCGATGGCAAACAACATGCACAAGAGCGAGAACAAGAAGAAGAACAGCACGATGTAAAAATGGCTGTAGAGGTACGCCGTCCAGTGCTGGTTGAAGCCGGGGTACACAAGAAAGAGCAAACTCACGCCCAGCGCCAGCCTGCCTTTGTCCTGCCAAAGTTTTGCAGCGATGAGGAAAACGACGACCGCATCCACCCAGCGCCAGGCGAGCGCAAAAATCTGCCAATACGCCGGCACCTGCGGGATGAACCGCGTGGTGATCTGATGCACCAGCCCCCACAACGGACGATTGGTGGAGAAATAGCGCGTCAGCGCTTCGGGACCCAGTGTATAACGGATCCAGGTAATGGGCAGGTCGTCCCAGTAAAAGCCGAGGCGCAGACTCAGCAAGCCATACGCCAGCACGGCGACAAGGAGCAGAACGAGGGCGGGGATGAATTTCTTCATGGCGTTGGACAGGCAAACCGCTGACGGGCTTCGGCAATCGCTTCACTGCGCTTCGACTGGCTCAGCGCATCGCTTTCTGGACTGGAGGCTGTTTCTGCTTCGATGCGTTTCCACAACTGACAGAGCAGCGGTCCCACATACTCCTTCGAGACGCGGTAACTGACCTGCGAATATTCGAGCGCGTCCTCCCAGCGCCCCACGTGAGCGTATCCTTCGATGAACACGAAGCGCTCTACCGGATCGTTGGGGTAATCGTCGAGTTGGAAGGCAGCGTCGCCCAGGCGGGCAACTTCCTCCCAAGCGCCCAACTGCCGGGCAAGGTCTGCCTTTTGGAAGTGATAACACCAGCCGTGCGGCGGTTCGGGAAAGTAGAGGGGAGGCATCACCGCCTGCGGCTCGGCAGTGATTCTATCAGCGTTGGATAAGACAGAGGCTTCGCGCATCAGGCTCTCGGCGGGGATGAGGCGGTTTTCGGGGTCGAGGTCGGGTTCGAGCAGGCGCAGGCAGGCGGGGGGATTGTAGTAGAAGGCAAGCGCATCCGAGGTGTTTCCCTCGAAGGCGGCGGCGAGGAAATCGTAGCGGACGGGCAGACCAGGCTCGAGCGCGGGAAGCGAAGCGCCGAGGCGGTTGGTCGGGTAGAGCAGGATGTAGCCCACCTGACGGGTGCGCGTCTGCGGCGCGTAAATCCAGTTGAGCGGCGCAATGAGGGAGTTGTCGGCGTTGAATTTCAATTCCTCGTTCATCAAGACGATGGTGCCGGGTTCGATGCCCGGCGCGCGCCAGGTCATCTGCCAGAAGAGATTCTTTTGCGATTCCCAGTCGCGCAGGTATTCCACCGACCAAAGGAACTGCCTGCCGGCAGAGAGCGAAACGAGGATGACGGCGGCAAAATATCGGACGCGCGGCGGAAGCAGGTCGAGCAAGCCGAGCAGGAGAAAGCACGCGCCGAACATGAACGACAACAGGGCGCGGTTGGCGGGGAAGCCGAGCGTCACGGGCAGGTTCGTCACCCAATAGGGGACGCCACCGAGCAAGAGCATGATTGCGCCGAGTCCAATCAGCCATCTTGCATCATGTTTGGTGCTGTCGGCGTTTTGCTCCTGATGGGTGCACCTCGGCAAAATAACCAGCACGCCAACCATGAAAACAACAAGGACATATAAAAGGGTCGTGCGCAATCCGTTGACGGCTGGGGTGGGGAACTGGAATGCCTGAATCCACGCGCCGCCCGCCGCCGCCCACAGGCTGGAGAGGACATGCTGAATGAGTTGCGTGAGGGTCGCAAGCGGCGCGCGCGCCACCTCCTCGGTCAGGCTGTAGCCGAACCCCGGATGCGTGTACACCAGCGCGCGATATAAGACGGCAAGGAGGATGACCCCGATGTAGGGAATCCACGCTTTGAACACTTTTGTGAACTTCTCGCGGAGCGGCAATGTTTCTTTGCGGATGGACATCAAGAGAATCAACGGGCGCATGAATTCGAGCAGGAAAAAGTACTCGAACATAATCAGATTCAGCGCCGAGAAAATCATCGCTGGCAAGGTCCTGCCGCGCAGCATCAGATACCACGAGAACAGTAAAAAGAACAGCACGATGAAAAAGTGCGAGTACACATAACTGACCCACTGCTGGTTAAAGCCGGGGTACAGCAGCAACAGCAGCGCAAGGAAAAAGGCAATCTCTTTGCGCCTGGGGAAGAGTTGAGCCATCACCAGGTAGAAGACGTACACCCCCGCCCAGCGCCAGAACATGCCAAACAACTGCCAAACGGCAGGGTTTTGCGGAAGGAGAAAGCCGCTAATCTGATACAGCCATGCCCAGGCGGGGCGCGAATCGGAGAAGTAACGCGTGGTCGCCTCCACCCCCAACTGGTAGCGGATCCACGAGATGGGCTGGTCGTCCCAATAGAACCCCAGCCGCCAAAAGAACAGTCCGTAGGCGAGGAAGGTCACCGCCAGAAGGAGGAGGGGAACGGCAAGCGGGTGTGATGCGAAGGAGGCGATTCGTTTGAGCAGGTTCTTCATGGCTGGGTATATCTTACCTGAAATCACCGGTTTGGATAATCGCCCAAACCGTGAGCGCATGGGTTGTTATTCTGATTTTTTCGCCGGGCGGTCGAACCAATAGATGACCCCTCCAACCAGACTGCCCGCCAAGTTCAGGGCAAAGACCGTGAGCGAGAAGGCAACCGCATCCGCAGAGGGGATACCCCACGAAGCGGCAAACAGCACAAAGACGCTCTCGCGGATGCCGATACCGTTGACCGATAACGGCAGGAGTATCGCCAGATAGAGCAGGGGGACGAAGAGCAGCAAGTCGCTGAGTTTGACCGGCAATTGGATGGCGGCGCCCACCAGGCGGAAGGCGAAGATGTCCGTGAATTGGATGAGGAACGAGAGCAGGAACACGCCCCCCAGCAAGCCGGGATGCCGCACCTTGAAACGGAAACTATGCACCCAGTCCTTCAGGCGCAGCCTCTCGGCGAAGGGAAAACGTCCCACGAAATTTTCTGCCCAGGTCCCGAAAGCGGGCAGGGTCGAAACGGCAGTGAGTCCCGTCAGCGCAAGAAAGACACCGCCGAGCAGAAGCCAAAAGAGCAGGTCCGAGTTGAGGTCCGCGCGAATGGAAAGCGCGGCAAGTCCCAAGGTCACGAGAGATGCGTAACTGAGGACGCGCTCGTAGAAAATCGTGGCGGCAACCGTTTCCAGTTTGCCGGTGTCGCGTCCGCCGGCGTAGAGTCGGTAGGCATCTCCGCCCAGACTACCCGGCAGGAAGTTGTTCATGAACAACCCAGTCAGGAGGTAGCGGAGAAGCGCGCCGAGATGCGCTTCGGTATCCCAGGCGCGGAGCAGAATCCTCCAGCGCACGGAGGTGAAGAACACGGAGGCAAAATACAGCGCAAAGAAGCCCAGCAAATAGAGCGGGTTGATGCGGCGGAAGGCGCGCGCAATCTCGTTGAACGCCGAAAGATGGATGAGATATGCCAGCAGGAGCGCGCTGACCGTCACGCGCAGGGCAAGCGACATGGCCGGCTTCTTGAGGAAGCCCCACAGACGGGAGAGGGACGACGGGGAATCCATTCGTCAGTTGGCGGGCTTCAGCCGAAGGATGTACCCTTCCGGCGCTTCATGCCGGACCTCGAAACGGGGATGCCGTACGAACGCCATGTTCCCCTGCGGATACAGATGCACCACCCACGTCTCGCGCGGGTTACGGTCGTAGGATCGAAGAATGTTGCCGATGACCTTGTTCGTCAACGCCTCGTTGAAGGGGTTGGAGAAGAACAGCAGGTTGGCGTCGGCGGGAATCTCGTATTCGGAGGCGTCCATGTGAAGGATTTCGAACTCGGTCTTGCTTTTGGATTTCGCCTTGAAGACCTCGAGGTTTTTGCGGCAGATTTCGACCAGTTCGATGGAAAACTCCACGCCAATCACCTTGCGGAAGCCGCGCTCCGCCGCCATGAACATGGCTTTGCCCTTGCCGCTTCCAAAGTCAACGAAGGTGACCTGGGAGGGTTCGAGTTCGACGTGCGAAATCATCTTCTGGAAGATGTAGGCGTTCGTCCCTTCGTAGTAGACGCCGTATGCCTTGTTCGGAGAGGCAATCTCGAGGTTTTCGAGTTGTTCGGTGTTGATGGTGTCAATCTGATACCTCAGGTCAAAGAGCAGATCCGAGACGACGTATCGAACGGTCGTGACCAGACCCACTTTGCGAATGTTGCGGAACACCTTCCTGAAATTTTCCATGTTCACAATATTGAGAACAGACATCTTGATTTGATTCCCTTTCTACAAAAAATAACGGATGGCGGGCGAGAGGAAAGTGGTCGTCACACCCGCAGGCAGGCGGGAAATGAACCGCCTCGCCCACCCCACCCGGTCGAACAAACGAGGGGACGGCTGCCGCGTCTTGCCGGGGATGAAATAACGAAGCGGTTCGAGGACCTCCGTTCCCCATCCCTGCTTGAAGCGAATCAGGCTTTCGTGGGTCTTGGGAGCCTCGCCCATGTTGAACCGATCATAGCCTTCCGCCGCTGCGTCCTGAATGATCCGCCAAATCAAATTGTGCGCTGGCTGATACGCGTCATCCGGCAGAACCGCGGACCATGCGTAGTACACCTCGCCGTGCGCCCAAAAGGTGAAAATCCCACCCGCGTATTTCCCACGGATCCTCGCCGTATACAACCTTGCCTGTCCGCGGTTGAAATGCGCGAAAATATTCTCGAAGAGCCTCTTTACGTGCGGAATGAAGCCATGTTTTCGACCATAGATTTCCGCGTAGACACGATGGAATTCGTTCACAGTCCCGCCATCAACGTCAACAGTCAACTCCATGCCCTGCAAACGCGCGGACTTGCCAAGGATTCTCTTGAAATTGGTCCGCAGACTATTGTATGCGTGTTCGATTCCCTGATCGAGGGGGAGGAGGAATGTGTAATCCAGACTCTCCTGAAAGGGAAGAAATTCCGCCTCAGCGCCAGACAGGGGAACTGGCGCCACCACCTCGGCATGGTCCACGCGGGAGGCTTTTTCGGCAATCGCTTTCAGCAAGGCGTTCAGCGCCTCCTGCGAATCATAGAGCGGACCGCAATACGTTGGGAAGGGATTGGTCACATAATGCGCGCCGCCGAAGAGCGGTTTGCACAAAAAGAACGGGCAAATTCCCACCACGCGCTCCCCCTCCAGCGCAACGAGGTGACGGGTCTCCACGCCATAGGTATCGCGCAGAGTCCGCGCCCAGGCGAGGTCATGCCCAAAGCGGGCGTCCAGCCTCCCGTCCACGTAGGAGGCGTAGCGGTCGTGCAGAGATTCGTTCAGGGTGACAACTTGGATCATGGGCAATTGTCGCAAGATAAATCTCCCTGGCACTTGCATGCCAGGGCAAGTGTGCGCTACACAATCCCTCGAATCAAATGCGGACCGAGCGCCCGCACCACGAACGATGGGAGCAGTTTCCACACCCGAATAGCAAATTGGAACTTGGCGCTCTTCTGATTCAACTCCGGGATGGGTCCGCCTTTGGGGAGGTAATACCAGTAGGCGAGCGGCGCCTTGCGCGGACGCCACTTCATTTTGTAGGTCTCATTGCCCGAACCGTTCAAACTACGTCCCATGTCGCAGACGGTCATGCCCTTTTGGCAGTAACGCTCCAGCAAAGACCAGTAGAGGAACTCGCCGGCGTATTCCGTGCGGAACTCACGCAGAATGTTGGCGTGCAGGTTCGAGGCAGTGCCGCCCTGATAAATCAACACCGCCGCGCCTGCCAGCCTGCTTTTGGCGTCGCGCACGACGGCAAATTCCAAATCATCTCCCAGCAAGATTGCCATGTCGCGCAGGTATCGCTTCGCGTGATACGGCGAACCGAGTTCGTGCATACTCTGCGCCAGCGCCTCGTACGCCTCGTCGAGCAGTTCGAGATGACCGAACCGAATCTGAAATCCCTTGCGCAGCGCCTGCCGTGTGTGCTTGCGGTGCTGTGACCCGAACCTGCCCCACAATTCCTCCGCCTCGCGCGGCAGGTCAATGAAATAGGTCGAGTAAATGGGATGCGAAAGCCAGGGAGCCGGCGGCGCGGCGCCGTCATCCAGGAAGCGCAGCACGCAATATGCCACCCCCAACGCATCGGAAAGTTTGCGGGCGGCATCGAGCAAAGAGAGGCGCGCCGCATCGTTCGTGAACGCAAAGCCGCCATAACTGCCAAACGGCGCGGTGGCGAGGTAATTCCCGAAGATGGGATGACGGACGTGCGTGAGGGCAAGGACGCCTGTCACTTCGCCGCTCTGTACTGCTTCGAAGCGGTGGATTTCGTAGCCGTAGGTTTGGCGGACGAGGTTCGACCAGGGATCGAGCGCGGTGAACGTGGCGGAGGACGCCAGCGCTTCGTCCCACGCTGCAGGCTGGTCCGCTTCCAATTTGCGGATTCTCACCTCAGGCATGGGGCTGTCCTTGCGCGGCAAGCGCCTCGTCGAGATATGCGCCGAGCGGCGAGACGGGGAAACGCTCCAGCAGGGTTTTGAGGAATCCCACCTTGTTGCGGCGGAAAGGCAGAAGGTGTGGATTCAGAATCAGGTCCCGTGCGAGGCGGGCGGAGAGGGGCGGGGTCGCCAGTTCGTAGGGATGCAGGATGATGGAGGGGCTCAGTCCGCGCTTCAAATCCCGTTCGATGAACTTGAAAATCTGCCCGCCCAGCAGTCCGATGCTGAAACTCGAACCATAAGGGAACTCGCCTTTGAGCAGAAGTTTGAAGGTGAAGTCGCGCGGCGCGGCGTAGCCTCCGTTGTTGCGCGAGCGCGTGGTGCTGACGGGAATCTCCCAAACGCTGCCCTTCTTGAGCAAAACGCCGGCGGGCGCGTAGATGGACGAACTGTAGGCAAAGCCATTGTCTGCCAGCAACTGATATGCCGCCTCGCTGATGCCGACCATCGGCGCGCGATAACCGCGCACGTTGTATCGCCTGAGCCAATGAAGGGAGGCGCGAATGTCCTGCGCGAGTTCGCCGGTGTTTTTGAGCGGGCGGTGAATGTGACAGTGCAAGCCGAGTTCGTGTCCCGCCGCTACGATCTTCTGCGGCACTTCTGGGTACCAGTCGGCAATCTCGCCGACGAGGTAGAAACTGGCTTTGGTATCCCCCAGCAGGTCGAGGATGGGATCGAGGGCGCGCAGGACAAAGCCGCCGTCGAGGTCGCGGCGGCGATGCGGGTCGGTCAGGCTGTCGTAATGGCGGAAGAGGGCGAACCAGGGTTCGTAATCTATGCTCAAAAGCACACGGGGAGAGATGGACATCGGCGCAATTATAAACGGGCGGTCGGTTTCCCGGCGCTTACCGCTGTGTAACTGTCACCTGAATCAGCGCCGTTTCCACGCGCTGATCGGCGCGGATGACCTGCAACTGCACGGCATACAAACCGCTGATGCCGCTGGTGTCCCACTCCGCCAGCAGACCGTTCGTCACGGGCTGGGTTCCCTCGGCAACCTGAAGCCACTCGCGCGGATTCAAGCCCTGCCCCACCAGCACGCGGTAGGAGACGAAGCCGGCGCCTGCCGCCGTGCCTTCGATGCGCACCATGCCGTTGACCTCGGCAAAGAGCGCGGGCGAGGAGATGTTCACCTCGGAGTTGAAGGGCGGCGCTTGAATCACGTCATACGCCGAGGGGGGAATCGCCAGCCCGGCGCTTTCCGCCCAGGCGCGCGCCTCCGGCGGGACGACCAGATAGACGCGCTCTTCCACAAGCTGCGGCAGGGTGAACACCGTCGCCAGCAGGTTCGTCTCGCGGTTGACGGCAAACCGCCGGTACATGCTGTCGGCTTGCTGCGGCTCGTTGCCGTTGAGGAAGACCTCATTCACAACGTTGGGACAGTCGGGCGTGGGCAGCATCCCCGACGGGTCGCACACATTGACCACCGAAACCTCCGGCGGAGGCGCCCAATCCTCCGGCGGGAGGTTCTGCGAGGCGAGCTGCATGAGCGCATTCCACAGCACAGCCGGCGCGCGGGGAGAAAGCCCGCCGCTGCGGGAACCTGTCCACACTGCAATCACCCGCAAAGGCGAATAGCCGATTGCCCAGGTATCCAGCCCGTCTTCGGTCTGCCCCAATTTCACGGCGGCGGGTCTGCCCACATCCAGGGTGGGGGTATCGCGCAGCCAGCCCGCTCGCGCCGACTCGTCGCTCAAGGCATGGTTCACCAGATACGCCAGCCCGGGCGTCACCACTGGCTTTGCCTGCGGCGTGGACCAATCCAGCCAGAGACTGCCATCGCCGCCCGCCACGCGCAAAACGGTCACTGGCGCAAAGTCGTCGCCCACCTTCTGCCCGAAATAGACGCCGCTTTGGGCAAAGACTCCATACGCCCCCGCCGCCTTCCACAAACTCAACGGTTCCTCGCGAGCAACGCCGAACGATGCCGCAATCTTGGTCACGTTCTCGGCGCCCATCTGCGCCAGCACCTGCGCGGCGGGCGCGGGATAATCGTTCGCCAGCGCCACCCGCAAACGCAGCGGTCCGTGGTGGACGCCGTCGAAGTTTTGGATGGAGGTCTTGCCCGGGATATCCCAAATCAACGAAGCGGGACTCAAACCGCGCGTGAAAGCGGTCAGATAAACGAACGCATCCAAACTGGACCCCGGACTGTGTGCGCCGACGAGGGGCGTTTCCTGCGCCTGAAACGTCTCTCCCACGAGCGCAAGGACTTGTCCCGTTTTGGGGTCGGTGACGATGACGCTGGTGGATGAATCCGCCGAGGTAAGCCCGGGCGGCAAAGCGGGGAGATACCGCAGGGCGTCACACTCGAGGAGCGGGTCGGGAAGACCTGCCAGCCGCGCAGCGTAAAAAGCGGTGACGCAGGAGGCTCCTTTTTGCAAGTCGAGGTCGAGCGTGGAGACGATTGTCAGCCCGCCGCGTTCGATGCGTTCGCGCGGGAATTGGGAATCCAATTGAGCGAGGAGCAGGTTGACGAAAGCCGGAGCAGGCTGAGGCGGAGCGGGAGGCGGAGGTTGAAAGCGGGGAGATTCGCCCAAGGCGTTGGCGGTCGCTTCGTCGGATAACATCCCAAGGGCAGACATCATCCGGATGGTTTCTTTGCCGCGTTCGAGGGCGGTTTGGGGGGCGTCGTGCGGGTTGAGGCTGGGCGCTTCGCTGACGGCGGCGAGGATGGCGGCTTCGGCAGTGGTGAGTTCCGTGGCAGATTTGCCAAAGTAGAGTTGGGCGGCGGCTTCCGCGCCAAAGGCATGGCGACCGAAGTTCGCCGAGTTGAGATACCACTCGAGGATTTGCGTGCGCCCGAACTGCGCGGTGATTTGTGCGGCGAGCAGGCGTTCGCGCAGGGCGCGGCGCAGGGAGGGAGGCTCATTGAAGAGCAGGAGGTCGGAGACGAGGCGCTGGGCAAGCGTTGGGTGTAATTGGTAATTGGTAATTGTGGTGAGGTCGTAGCCGGCGTGCTTCCAGAAGTTGGGATCGGAGCGGGCGATGACGGCGTCGGCGAGGGAGGAGGGCAGGCGCTGGGGATTGATCTCGCCGAGGGGGATGTAGCGGCGCGGCGAGTCGGAGGGGGCAAAGGTGTAAATGACGTTTTCGCCCGTGCGGTCGGTGATGCGGGTGGGCTGAAGGAGCAGTCCATCGGGCGGGTTGAGCAGGATGGGGAGGAGTTGGGGAGAGGGCAGTCCGCGCGTCAGGTCGGCGTAGAGGAAGGCAGCGGCGAAGAGGAGGACGGCGGTCAGCAAAGAAAGGAGCATCCCGCCGCTGAGGAGGAAACTGCGCGAGCGGGCTTCCTGCTTGTGCCGCCGGGCAATGCGCCGTTCGCGCCGCGCGCGCAGGATGGGGATGGTGGAAGGCATGGGGGTATTAAACCACAAAGCGGGGAATGAATCCCCGCTTTGAAGAGCGTTTTGAATTTTCTGGTTAGCGCGCAGGCGACGTTACACCTGCCTTGGCGGGCGGTGCCAGGGGAGAACGTCGCTTACGCAAAATATCAGTTTTCAGACACTCTCTAAGAAACGACGCGGAAGAAGATGTCCACAACGTTGGGGTCGAAATGTTTGCCGGCTTGTTCGCGGAGGTAGGCAAAGGCTCGGTCGGGTGACCAGGCGGGGCGGTAGGGACGATCCGAGGTCAGGGCGTCCCACACATCCACCACCGCGAAGAGACGGGCAGAGAGCGGAATATCTTCACCTTTCAACCTGCGGGGATAGCCGGTGCCGTCCCATTTTTCGTGATGGCAGTAGGGAATTTCAAGGGCGGGACGCAGGTACTCAATGGGATACAGCATGTCGTATGCCATCTGCGGATGCTGGCGCATGAGTTCCCACTCGTCTTCGTCGAGATTGGAGGGTTTCAGCAGGACAGAGTCGGGGATGCCGAGTTTGCCGATGTCGTGCAGGAGTGCGCCGCGGCGAATGTGGGTGAGCGCCTCGTCATCCAGCCCGGCGGCTTGGGCAAGTTGGAGGGTCAGTTGGGTGACGCGCCGCGAGTGTCCCTCGGTTTCCTTGTCGCGCAGGTCGAGGGCGCGCGCCCAGCCTTCGATGGTCTGGTCGTAGGCGTTCAGAAGATTGCGGTGCGCTTCTTCGAGTTTTTTGCGTTCTTCCACCAGTTTGCGGAAGCGGTTCAACTGGGTGATGGTTCGCAGGCGGGCGCGCAGTTCGTGGCGGTCGAAGGGCTTGGTGATGAAATCGTCGCCGCCGGAGGTGATGCCGTTCATTACGGCTTGCTGGTCGTCGAGGGCGGTGAGGAACAGGATGGGCACCTCGGCAAGCGGCTCGTGGTCCCGAATGGAGCGGCAGACTTCGAAGCCGTTCATGCCGGGCATCATCACGTCCAGCAGGATGACATCCGGTTGAAGCGTTTTTGCCTGTTCGATTGCCTGCCAGCCGTTTTCGGCGGTCGCCAGTTGATAGCCTTCCGGCTCGAGAATGGACAATAAGGTTTCGCGATTGGCGGGATCGTCGTCCACAATGAGGATGGTGCTGGTGTTTTTGTTCATTGCAATCGTGCCTCCTCTTTTCCACGGGTTTCGGGAATGACAAGTTCGACTGTGACACCGGCGCCGGTCTCACGGTTCATGATGCGGCAGGCACCGCCCGCCCCCCACACAATGGCGTTGACGGTGGAAAGTCCCAGCCCCATGCCGGGCGCTTCGCCGGTGAAGTCCTTTTCGCCCTGGTAATAGGGGAGCATGGCAATGGATAACTGCCGCGGCGAGAGCGTGACGCCGTCGTCGCTGAGGCGCAGGATGATTCGTCCCGGCTGGGTTTGAAAGACCTCGACGGTGACTGCGGGCGTGCCGGCGGGATGGAATTTTTTGGAATTGCCCAAAATCTCCCACAGCACCACTTCCAGCGAGGGGAGCGAGAGCGCCAGTTTGGCATCTTCTACCTCGGCGGAGATTGTGACCGTCAGGGAGGAAATTCCGACCTCTGCGGCGACCCGCTCCAGCAGGGGTTTGAGGCTGGCAAGGGGAAATCCGCCGCCCGCATCGGCGAAGGGAGTGACATTGGAGTATTTGAGGATACGGTCGAGCGTTTCTTGGAGGCGTTTGGCGCCCCGCAGGGCTGTATTGGCAAGTTGAGAAATTTCCTCCGGCGAAAGTTTCGACGCCAGGCGGGCGAGCAAATCGAGGCTGGAGACGATGTGGGTGACCGGCGTGCGGATTTTGTGGGTGACCGCTTCGCCAAAACTGCGGGTGTTGCGGCGGTTCAGGATTTCGGCGGTCACGTCGCGCAGGCGCAGGATGCGCGTTTGAGGCATGTCTTCACTGGCTGAAGGAGGCTCGAAGACCGCCGCTTCCAGCCAGAATTCATGCGAGGTTTCCGATTCGGGGCGGACAAGGAAGCGGTTCTGCGCGGGGTTTTGCAGGGAAAGGGGCCAGCCCGCCCAGGCAGGCTCCGGGTGAAGCATGTATTGACGCGAGACAAGTTCCAAAAACGTACCGGCAACCGGTTCTTGGGATTGCGGATCCAAGCCGAGATAAAAGCGGGCGCGCTGGTTGATGAAGAGGATTTGGTCGTCGGTGTCCACCTGCAGATAGCCGTCGCTGGCTTTCTCCGCGATCCACGCGGTAATCAGGTCGCGGTCATGCAGGAGGCGGTAGCGGTTGAGGCGGGTGATGGTGCGGACGCGGGCGCGCAGTTCGGCGCGGTCGAACGGCTTGGTGATGAAGTCGTCGGCGCCGGCATCCAGACAGGCGATGCGCATGTTGCGGTCATCGAGGGCGGTGACCATGACCACCGGCACCTCCGCCAGTTCGCGGTCGCCGCGCAGACGCTGGCAGACCTGCATCCCGTCCATCTCGGGCATCATCAGGTCCAGCAAAATCAGGTCGGGTTTGAGCGTTTTGGCTTTCTTGAGCGCCTCGCGCCCGTTGACGGCAAACTCCAGTTCATATCCCTGGTTGAACAGGACGGATTCGATGACGTTCCGTCCGGCGGGTTCATCGTCCACAATGAGGATGACAGGTTTCAAAGTCTTTCTCCGTGGGATCGTGAGTCACTGGTCGCAATTCTTTAGAAAGCCCGGTGTGTAGTTGGCGTTCTCCCTTCGGCAAGGCTCAGGGCAGGCTTACGCCGACGGACACGTTAGAGAACGTGTCCTGCGCACCCAATGATTTTCGAGAGTGTCTAAAATGGGCTAAAGATTTTTCTGCCACAGAGCTCACAGAGATCACTGAGAAAAATCTCAAAATCTCTGCACTCTCTGTGGCTAAGCCCACAACATTGGACATTCCCTGATTTTCGAATGACTGCATACAAGGTTCCCTCCTTCATCATAGAACAATCCCTGCCTTCCCGCCATACGGGAAAACCCTAATGTTCCGGGGGCAGGTCTTTTTCGTCCAAATCCACCAGATGATATTTGACCGCCGCCCGCACCAGCCCGGCAATGTTGCGGACGCGCAGTTTTTCCATCAGGCTGGCGCGGTGTTTTTCCACCGTTTTGACGCTCAGGAACAGCCGCTGGGCAATTTCGGCGCTGGTGTATTCCTCGGCAATCAATTGCAAAATTTCCTTTTCACGCGGCGAGAGGGCGTCGAGCGGGTCGGCTTTCCGCAGGGCGGTTTCGGGTCTGACGGCAAGTTCCACCACCACTTCCGAGACCGGAGCGCTCAGGTAGGTCTTGCCCACCGCCACCGCCCGCACCGCCTGGATCAACTCATCGCTGAGCGAGGATTTGAGGATGTAGCCTCTCACGCCCTGCTGCAGCGCCTGATGGACGAAGACCGCATCCAAATGCATGGACAGGAGCAGGATTTTGGTGGGCAGTTTCAGGGCGTTGATTTGCCCTGCCGCCTGAATGCCGTTGAGATGCGGCATCATGATGTCCATGATAAGCACGTCCGGTTTCAGCAGGCGGGTCAACTCCACCGCCTCATGACCATCGGACGCTTCGCCCAAAACCTGGAATTCAGCGGTTCGTTCCAACAGGGCGCGGATGCCTGCCCGCACCAGATTGTGATCTTCGGCGATGACCACGCGAATCATGCTTCTGCCTCCACCGCCTTTTCCGGCAAAGAAAGCCTCGCCATGAGAATCGTCCCCCGCACCGGGCTGGAACTGACCTTGAAGATTCCGCCGGCAAGGATGAGCCTCTCGCGCAAGCCCGCCAGCCCCAGCCCGCCCGGATGAGGTTTTTCCGTGTCGAAGCCGCAGCCGTTATCCTGCACGGTGAGGGTGATGGTTCTGCCTTCCAAGGTCAAGTCCACCCACACGCGGCTGGCTTGGGCATGTTTGACGACGTTGGTCAGCGCTTCCTGGAGGACGCGGTAGAAGGTGACGGCATGAACATCGGGGATAGCAGGCGGGAGGTCGTCCGCTTCAAACTGGACCTGAAGCCCGGTCCGCCGCCCGAATTCGGCGCAATACGCCTGAAGCGCCTCTTTCAAGCCGAGGGTGTCGAGGACCGGCGGACGCATATCCTGCGCCAGGGCGCGCACGCGGACGGAAATTTCCTGCGCCTGGCGGTAGAGGGCTTGCAGGCGTTCGGTCAGTGCGGCATCGGCGGCGGGCAGGTTCGCTTGCAGGGTGCGGATGTCGAGCATGAGCGAGGTGAGCGCCTGCCCGAGGTCGTCGTGCAGTTCGCGTGAGATGCGCCGCCGTTCCTCTTCCTGGGCGGTCATCAGCCGTTCCGCCAGCAGACGCAGGTTTTCGCGTTGTTCCATGAGGGTGCGGTAACGATTGAGGCGGGTGATGGTGCGGACGCGGGCGCGCAGTTCGGCGCGGTCAACTGGCTTGGAGAGGAAATCATCGGCGCCGGCTTCGATGCCGCGCAGGAGGGAGGCGTGGTCGTCCAGGGCGGTGAGAATGACAATCGGGACCTCGGCAAGCGACGGCGTAGAGCGGAAGCGCCGGCAGACCTCGAAGCCGTCCATGCCGGGCATCATCACATCCAAAAGCACCAGGTCGGGCTGGAGGCGTTCCGCTTTTTGGAGCGCCTCGATGCCGTTCTTTGCCGTTTCGATATCGTAGGGACAGCCCTCCAGCATGGAGAGCAGGGTTTCGCGCGCGGTGGGTTCGTCGTCCACAATCAGGATGGTGGTCATGCGGAAGGTTCCTGTTTGAGAAGGTGGCTTTGAATGACTTTGACCAGTTCCTTGAGTTCCACCGGCTTGCTGATGTAGTCGTTCATGCCCGCTTCGAGACAGCGCTCGCGGTCGCCGCGCATGGCAAGGGCAGTGAGGGCGACAATGGGAACCTGCCGCAAAGAGGCGATTTGCCGTATTTTGCGGGTGGCTTCCAGCCCGTCCATGACCGGCATTTGCACATCCATGAGGATGAGGCTGGGTTGAATGATTTCCGCCTGGGTAACGCCTTCGACGCCGTTGTGGGCAATCGCCACTTTGAAGCCGTTGTATTCCAGGTAATCGCGAATGAGCATCACCACTTCCTCGGTATCTTCCACCAACAGGATGGTATATTTTTCATTTTCGGTGTGCTTTTGTTCCGGCTGGAGTTTGCCGGTTCTCCATTCCTGAAGCGGACCGGTGGCGAGCGCCGATTCCCAGGGAAGATGAATCATAAAACGGCTGCCCTGTCCGGGCTGACTTTCCACGCCCACACTGCCGCCGTGGAGAGCCGCCATCTTTGCCACCAGCGCCAACCCCAGCCCGGTGCCGCCTGCCTGCCGCGCCAGGTTGGCATCCAACTGCACGAACGGCTTGAAAAGGCGCGGCAGGTCTTCTTCGCGGATGCCGATGCCCGTATCCCACACGGTGAAAGTAATCACGTTTTTCTCACGGTCGCCGCGCACCTGCAAACCGAGTTTGCCGTTTTCCGGCGTGAACTTGACAGCGTTGCCGAGCAGGTTGACGAGCATCTGTTTGAGGCGGCGTTCGTCTGCCCAAATGGTGCCAATGTTGGCATCCAGATCGAGGGTGACCTCATGGTTCTTTTTGAGTGCCAACTGTTTGATCATGCGCAGGCTCGACTGGCACACCGCCGCCACGTCCACCTTCTCGCGGTTGAGGGTGACCTGCCCGGCTTCGATTTTGGCGAGATCGAGAATGTCGTTGATGAGTTCGAGCAGGTGCTGTCCGCTTTCGCGGATGGTGGAGACATAGCGCTGCTGCTTTTCGTTCAGGGAGCCGGCGGTCTGCTCTGCCAGGCTGTCGGAAAGACCGATGACGGCGTTGAGGGGGGTACGCAGTTCGTGGCTCATGTTGGCGAGGAACTCGTCCTTGACGCGCAGCGCCCGCTGCAGCTCGAAGTTGACGCGCTGAATGTCGGCGGTGCGTTCCTCGATGCGCTTTTCGAGCTCGAGGTGCGATCTGCGCAGTTCGTCTTCGATCAGCCGGCGCTCCAGCAGTTCCTTTTGCAAGTCGCTAAACAATTGGGCGTTTTCTATGGCGATGGATGCCTGTCCCGCCAGCGCTTCGAGCAGGTGGAACCATTCGTCGTCGCGGTGTACAACCGAACGGTTGAACACTTCCAGCACGCCCAGCACCCGTCCTTTGACGATGAGCGGGATGCCGTAATAACTGAGAAAGCCTTCCTCCTTGAAAAAACCGTAACTGAAGCGGTGACCGGGCTCGCGCCCCAGATTGGGGATGTGGATGAGTCGCCGTTCCTCGGCAGCGCGCCCCGCATAACTCTCGCCGAGTTTGATGCTGATCTTTTCCGGCAGGCTGGTGCGGAAGCCGATGCCTGCCTCGAATTGGAGCAGGTCGCTGGAGGGGTTGATAAGCAGAACATCGGCGGCGTCGGCGGCGAGGAGTTTGACGGCGCGGGAGAGCAGGAAACTCAGGCTCACGCGCATGTCGAAGTTGGAGGTGATTGCCTGGTCAATTTCGCGCAAGGCGGAAAGGGATTCCACCTGGCGGCGGATGCGCTCCTCCGCCTGCTTGTGACTGGTGATGTCGAACATGACGCCTTGCAGCCACATTTCGCCATTGGGAGCGGGAAGAATCTGCGCTTTATCGTGAATCCAAATCATGCTCCCATCGCTGCGTATCACGCGATATTCCAGATCGTATGGTTCGTTATAAGTTTTGAGCCGCAGGTAGGCTTCGAACGCTTCTCTCTGGTCTTCGGGATGAATGTGATCAAGCCAAATTGAGACGTCGGCTTTCATCCATTCCTCCACAGAAACGCCGAAGAAGGTTTCGATTTGAGGGCTGATGAACAGCGTTTCTCCGTTTCCTTCCAAGCGGTCAATGTACACCACGCTGGGCAGCTGTTCAATGAGGGAACGGTATTTCAATTCGCTTGCCCGCAATGTTTCCTCGGCGCGTTTGCGGCTGGTGATATCCTGCTTGACGCCGATGAAGTGCGTTACCTGTCCTTGTGAATCCAGCAGAGGGGTGATGGTCTGTTCCTCGTGGTAGAGCGTGCCGTCTTTGCGCTTGTTGACCAGTTCCCCATGCCAAACCCGCCCAGAGAGGATGGTATCCCACAGTTGTTTGTAGAATGCCTCGTCCTGCATCCCGGAGTAAAGGATGCGCGGCGTCTTTCCGAGGGCTTCCTGCAAGGTGTAACCGGTCAGGCGGGTGTAGGCGCTGTTGACCCATTGAATGGTCCCGCTGCGGTCGGTGATGACGATGGCATTGGCGACGGCTTCGAGGGCGGCGCTTTGCAGGCGCATGGCGGCTTCCGCTTCTTTGACGGCGGTGATGTCCTGGAGGACCCCCTGCATACGGAGCGGCTTGCCGTTTTCGTCCTTTTGCACGGAAGCCGAATCGCGCACCCAGATGGTGCGCCCGTCGCGCGTGAACATGCGATACGTCTCGGAAAAGAGCGAACCGTCCCGCATGCAATCGAGATAATGATTGATGACCCTCTCGCGGTCATCGGGGTGGATGCTGCGAATCCAGATGTCGAATTCGCCCGCCATCCACTCTTCGGGCGAATAACCGAGAATATCCCGAATGCGCGGGCTGACAAAGCGCGTGACCGGCAGTTCCGTCTGCGCGTCGTCCAGATAGACGACGACCGGAATCTGCTCGATGAGGGAGCGGTATTTTGCCTCGCTCTCCGCCAGGGCTTTTTCGACCTGCCTGCGTTCCTCCAGTTCCTTTTGGGCGGCGGAAAAGAGGCTGGCGTTTTCGATGGCGAGCGACGCCAGGTGCGCGAATTGGGTCAGGATTTCGATATCCTGATAAGTTACTTTTCGCGGGGAGGCAAATTCATACGCCACAGAGAGTACACCAAGCACCTGCTCGTTGAAGATGAGCGGCACGCCAGCGATGGAGGAAATCAATCCCTTGGGAAAGGCGGCAAAGCGGTTTTCCCAGTGATCGTAGTCGTAGACGAGCAGAGGTTTGCCGCTCTGCCAAACGGCGCCGGTGAGTCCCTCGCCCGGGCGCACTTCATAATGTAGCGCATCTGCAAGGACGCCTGTGCCAACGCGCGGAATCAGTTTGTTATTGAGCGGGTCGAGCAGTTCGAGGAGACCGGCATTCGTGCCGACCAGCGCACCCGCCCGTTCGACAATGTTTCTGAGGAGGACGTCCAAGTCCAGTTCGGAGAGCAGTTCGATGGTCGTTTTTTGAAGCGCCGCCAGGTAGGCGTTTTGCCAGCGGATGGCTTCCTCCGCCTTTTTGCGCTCGGTGATGTCTCTGACAATGATAAGCAGGATCTCCCTGCCGCCGAGGGTCTGCACCCTGCCGCTGACCTCCACCGGGAAGCGTTCGCCGTTGGCGCGCAGGTTGTAGGTCTCGAGCGTGATGCTGGTTCCCATCTCCTTCTCGCTCATTTGAACGGGCTGTTCGGGCGGCACCAGGTCGGCGACCGTTTTGGTGAGGAACTCCTCGCGGGTATAGCCGAACATTTCGCAGGCGCGGTCGTTGACTGCCAGGATTTTGCCGTCGAACGTTTCGACCAGGATGGCATCCTGCACACCGTTGAAGATGGCGCGGTAGTGTTCCTCGCGCTCACGGATGGTCTCCTCCGCCAGCCTGCGCTCAGTGATGTTTTCATGCGCCACCACCACCCGCACGAGACCTTCGAGAGTAAATTTTGTGACCCGCGCAGTGAACCAGCGCTGTTCGTCGGGCGAGTGACAGGGGTATTCCAGTTGATATTCTTCCCGCTCGCCGTGCATCACGGACCGAATGCCTGCCGCCATCATCGCGGCTTCTTCCGCGCCCATGCCGACTGCCGTCTCACAGACTGCCAGGTAATTGACGCCTTCGGAAACCTTATCCGGGTCGGCGCCATTTGCCAGGGCAAAGTCGCGCCAGGCGCGGTTGACCGCCAGGATGACGCCGTTCTCATCCAGAATGGCGATACTGGCGGTGAGGGCGTTCAGGGTTTCGCGGGCAAGCCTCTCGGCTTTCTTCTGGCTGGTGATGTCGCGGTTGACCGCCACTGCGCCGATCATCTCACCCTCTTTATTTTTGAGCAGGGTAACCGCCGACAGAATATCTACAAGTGTGCCGTCTTTACGCTGCTGAATGACCTCGCCTTTCCAGAAACCCTCCGCTAGAAATCGTTCCAATACTTTATGGCGGGGTTCGTTGGGGTAAGTGGTGGGGAGCAGGTCGGCGACAACCGTACCTATTGCCTCTTTTTCCGTCCAGCCATAGAGCGCCTCGGCGCCTTTGTTCCAAGATTGGATGACAAAACGGGCGTCGGTGGAAATGACGGCATCCGAAAGGTTATCCAACAGGCTGGCGTGATAGCGAATGCGGTCTTCGATACGTTTACGTTCGGTCACGTTCAGGGCGGCGACCAGCGCGGCGCGGCGTCCGTTGTAGGTGAGGACGTGCGAGTGGATTTCTACATCAAGAATGCCTCCGTCCTTGCGGCGGTGCCGCCACCCGCCCGAATGCTGGAGGGAGGGGCGTTCCTGCTTCAGGTCTTCCAACAGGCGGGGCACATCCTCCTGCGGGCGGATGTCGGTGATGCGCATGGCGAGGAATTCCTCGCGCGAGTAGCCATACTGTTCCACGGCGGCGTCGTTGACGGCGAGGAAATGGTAGGTCTCCAAGTCATAGACCCACATGGGCAGGGGATTGCTTTGAAACAGCAAATCCTGCCCCACGCGGCGCCTGGTTCATCTGGCGATGCGGCAGAGGTCGTCTGTTTCATGGCTGGTTATTCCTCGGCATCAGATAAAGAAATTTCGTTATAGTGAAGAAGCCATCAGTTCGGTAATGACCGAAATCAGTTTACGGCTCATCTCGGTTTTGCGCACAAAGGCATCGGCTCCCGCCTGCAGGGCGGCGGCGCGGTAGGGCTCCTCCTCCATGATGGTGAGGACGATGATTTTTGCGCCGGGAGCGTTTTGCTTGATCAGCGGTATCAGGTCCAAGCCGGAGCGGTCTCCCACGTTCAAGTCCAGCAGGATGATGTCGGGCATTGCTTTGTGAATCTGGGCGAGCATGCCCTGTGATTCGCCCGCCACGCCGACGACATCGAAGTTTGCCTGCAGGTGCAGGAAATCACGGGCTGCGGCAAGGAAGTAGGGACTGTCGTCCACGAGCAGGATATGGATGGGGGATTTCACGGGAGCCTCTCATTTCGTTTTCGGTTCGGTTATGCTCCCAAGATACCAAACTGCATTCGGGACGACTATTAGGGATTGTACGGCATTTGGGGTGTTTTTGCCCTGCATTTTTGCAAGCATTTCATTGCCATTTGATGGCAAAATGCAACACAAAGATGCGTCACTATTCAGGCGGTTCGTCTTGCGCCCTGTTTCGCTGAACCGCTAGTCCAAAGGACTTCCATGAACTGAGAAGGCGGCTTTAGCCCCGCTCCCTTGCGAGCCTGCGCCATGTATCCCAAAACCGCTTTGCTCACACCAACCCCCGTTTGACGGCATATTTCACCAGGTCGGTTTGGGTTTTCAGTCCCAGTTTTTGCATGAGGTGGGCGCGGTGCATTTCCACGGTGCGGGCGCTAATGGAAAGCCGCGCGGCGATTTGCGGGTTGTTCAACCCCTCGGCGGCAAGTTGCAGGACCTCGCGCTCACGGTCGGTGAGCAGGTCGAAGGGATCTTCGATGTGCGCCTCGCGCGCCCGCTGGATGTAGGACTGAAGGGCGCGTTCGTTGAGCGATGGGCTGAGGTACACACTGCCTCCCAGCGTCTGATGGATGGCGGAGACCAGTTCCTGCGAGGAACTTTGCTTGAGCACATATCCCGCCGCGCCCGCCGCCAGCGAGTCCACCACGTAGGCTTCGGTGTCATACATCGAAAGGATGATCACTTTCGTAGCGGGGGAAAGGCGTTTCGTCCGCCTCGCCACTTCCAGTCCCGAAAGACCCGGCATCCGCATGTCCACAATCAGCACATCGGGGCGGTGTTTTTCCACCAGCGCCGCCGCTTCCAGACCGTCCCCCGTCTCGGCAACGACGTGAAAATCGGACTGGGTTTCGAGCAAGAGGCGCAGCGCCTCGCGTAAAACCTGATGGTCGTCGGCAAGGATAATTGTAGTCATGACCGTCTTTTCCTCAGCGGCAGGCGGATGGACAGGCGCGTGCCTTTGCCCGGTTCGGATTGGATGCGCAAGGACCCGCCCGCCAGCGCGGCGCGTTCGCTCATGCCGCGCAGACCGCGGTTCTTTGTCAGCGCCTCGTGCGGATCGAAGCCCTGTCCGTCGTCTTCGATTTCGATGTCCAAATGATCGGTCTCCGCGTGGACCTCGAAGCGGATGCTGTTTGCCCCAGCGTGACGCGCGGCGTTGGTCAGCGCTTCCTGCACGATGCGGTAAGCGGTGGTTTCGATTTCGGGCGCAAAGCGCCGGCTTTGAATGCCCTGATGGGTGAAGCGGACTCGAATGCCGCTCTGTTCCTGAAAGCGGTTGACGTGCCAGAGCAGGGCAGGGACGAGACCGAGGTCATCGAGCATGGGCGGGCGCAGGTCGAGCGAGATGCGGCTGGTGCGGGCAATCAGGTCGTCGGTCAATTTTTGAGCGGCTGCCAGTTTCTTTTCCGCCAGTTCGGGGGAGAGCTGGGATGCCATGTCGAGGTTCAGTTTGAGAGTGGTGAGCATCTGCCCAAACTGGTCGTGCAGTTCGCGCCCGATGGCGCGGCGTTCGGTCTCCTGCGCTTCGAGCAGCTGGCGCGAAAGTTCCGCCAGGCGGTCGCGGCTGAGGCGGAGTTCCTCTTCGGCACGTTTGCGCGCGGTGATGTCGAGGATGATTGCCAGAAAGATCTCGCTGCCGGCGTGTTCAATGAGTTGAAGGTGAACTTCCACAGGGTACAGGCTGCCGTCGGCGCGGCGGTGATCGGTTTCAAAGGTGAGACTTTCCTGTTCACGATTTATCAGGGGAGCGATTAATTCCCGAAACGACGCCTCCGTAAAGGCGGGTTTGATATCGAGGGGCGTCATGGTCTTGAGCAGTTCGAGGGAATATCCCAAGTTGCGGCGCGCCCCGTTGTTGACATATTGAAATTTGAGCGAATGCGGGTCGAAGAGATAAATTTCGTTCAGACTGGAATCGAGAACCTCCAGAAGATACTGGCGCTCATCCTCGATCTGTTTGCGGTCGGTGATGTCATGGATAATGCAGAACAGGATGGTTTCGCCGCCCTGGCTGATCGGCGTGGAATGCACTTCCACTGTGCGGATTTCGCCGCTGGCAAGGCGGTGCGGGACAACGAAGTAATTCATCCCTTCGCTGGCGGCGCGCATTTGCTCCTGCTGAATTTCTTCATGACTCAATTGATTAATTTCCGCATTGTTCATGCTGCGGAGTTGGGATAAGGAATAGCCGTAGAACTCTTCTGCCGCACGATTTGCGTCGCGAATTTTCCCCGAGAGAGGCTCGATCAATAACATGACATCACGGTTGTTCTCGAACAACAGACGGAAACGCTCTTCGCTTTCGCGCAATTGTTCTTCCGTGAGATTGAGAAGGTTCAATTCATGCCGTAGAAGCAGGAAAATCACCAGTGCACTGGCGGCAACAAACGCCCAGCCTTTGTAGGTTTGCAGACGGGTCAAGGTTTTGGGGTCGGTTACGAGGGCGGCAAGCAGCCTGTCGGAGAGCAAAATCCACAACCCGCCAAAGAGCAGGTAGAGAAGGGAAACCCGGATATCCAGTAAAAAACGCTTTTTGTTCATGTCAACTTCGCCCTAAAAAAACATCCACGAACGCTTGCCCTCATTTGTGATTAAACCGAACTGTTTCAAATTGTAATGCTTCGCCGCCTCCGGCGAAAGGGGACTTTGGCAGGATACTGTGTGAACAGCCCGGGTCGTGGTGGGCAAAAACCCTACCCGGCAAATGGTCAAAAGCACGCCTGATCAAAAGGCAGGGTCAATGAAATAATGTTCTCGCTCTCCAAAAGTTTTACCGCGTGTTTCTTGAATTCACCCCAAAAGCGAAGCGCTTATGAAAACGATATTGTCTCTTCAGGTGATGGTTTTGGTGTTTGTTGTCACTTCCTGCACGACGTATGCGTTTGCTTCTTCCAACGAAAACCCCGCCATGCAGGCAGGCGAGGGCGCCAATGCCATCAGCGGCTGGGCAATTTCGAACGTGCATTACCGCCTGGCGGAGAACCCCTCCCGTCTCTCCGCCGTCGAATTCGACCTCGATCAGCCGGCGGATCTGGTCAAAGTGAGTTTCGACGGCGGAGGGTCCGAATACTTTCCATGCGTCAACGTATCTGAACGGCACTGGGTATGCGATGTCCGCGCACAGGTGGAACTTCAATCCATGAGCGCACTGAGAGTCGTCGCTCTGGGCGAAAAGTGACCCTCAGGCGAGATGCCCGTCACAACGCCCGGAACGCCCGCTCCGCCGCCCCAATCGTGCGGTCAATCACCTCGTCCGTGTGCATGATCGAAATGAATCCCGCCTCGAACTGCGACGGCGCGAGATAGACCCCGTTCTCCAACATCTTCTGGAAGAACTTCGCAAACTTGACTTTATCCGCCGCCTTGACCGTGTTCCAGCCGAGGGGCTTGGTTTCGCTGAAGAACGTCGTAAACATCGTGCCGACCCGCGTCTGCTGGATGGGGACTCCCGCGCGTTTTGCCGCCTCCCCGATTCCCGCTTCGAGCCGACCCGCCGCCTGCTCCAGTTTCCTCCAAACGTTTTCTCCCCGAATCAGATTCAGCGCCGCGATGCCCGCGCTCATTGCCAGCGGATTACCCGAAAGCGTCCCTGCCTGATACATCGGTCCGAGCGGCGCGACGAGCTGCATGATCTCGCGCTTCCCGCCATACGCGCCGACGGGGAGTCCGCCGCCGATGACCTTGCCCAATGTCGTCAAATCGGGTTGGATGTTATACAGCGTCTGCGCGCCGCCCTGGTGGACGCGGAAGCCCGTCATCACTTCGTCGAAGATCAAGACCGCGCCGTATTGCGTGGTGAGCACACGCAGTCCTTCCAAAAATCCAGGCATCGGCGGGACGACGCCCATGTTCCCCGCCACAGGTTCGACGATGACGCCCGCAATCTGGTCGGGGAATTTCTTGAACAGCGCCTCTACCGATTCCAAATCGTTGAACTGCGCCACGAGCGTATCCGATGCAGCCGCCGCTGGCACGCCGGGCGAATCGGGCAAGCCGAGCGTCGCCACGCCCGAACCTGCCTGAACCAGGAGCATATCGGCATGACCGTGATAACAACCATCGAACTTGATGATCTTCTCGCGTTTGGTGTAGGCGCGGGTAAGGCGCAGGGCAGACATGGTCGCTTCCGTCCCTGAGTTGACGAAGCGAATCATCTCGATGTTGGGCATGAACTCCATGATGCTTTTCGCCAGTTCGATTTCCAGCGGGCTGGGCGCGCCGTAGGATGTGCCGTTGAGGGCGGTCTCCTGAATGGCTCTCACCACTTTGGGATGCGCGTGTCCCGTGATGAGCGGTCCCCACGAGAGGACGTAGTCAATGTAGCGGTTGCCGTCCACATCGAAGAGATATGCGCCTTCGCCGCGCGCGATGAAGAGCGGCTGTCCGCCCACGGCGCGGAAGGCGCGCACAGGCGAGTTCACTCCGCCGGGGAAGAGGGTTTGGGCTTGTTGGAAGAGGTGGATCGAGTTTTGGATGTTCATGGAATCTCCGTTTGGGTTATACTTTTGACATGGCAGATGAAAAAGACAATTACCGTCTTACATGGAAAATGCCAACGAAGCATTAGGCGCCGCACAGATCAATCTCGAAAAAGGTTTTTATCGTTCGGCGTGCAACCGTGCGTACTACGCCATGTTTTATGCGGCAAGCGCCCTTCTCTACTCCAAAGGAAAATCCTACGGAAAGCACAGCGCGGTGCTTGCTGCATTTCGGCAACACTTCATCAAGACTGGAGAGTTTGACCAAAGGTGGAGCAAATACTACAGCATGGTTATGGATAATCGCCATGTTGCCGATTATGAACTGCGGGACGATCTTGACAAAGAAGACGCTTTGAATGCCATTGAGAAGTCGAGAGAGTTTATTCAGGAAGTCAAGAAATGGCTGCAAAAAAACAATCTTCTTTAGGTTTGCTGCCAAAAGAGAAAAGGGCGGTTCGGGAGTTCATTTCGAGAATTCGCTCCGCTTACGGCGAGAAAATTCAACGCGCCGCGTTGTTCGGCTCCAAAACGAGAAAAAATTGGACGAAATCCTCCGACGTGGACATTCTCTTGATTGTTGCCGAGCAAGGCAGGGAATTGCGCAAGGCAATCATCTACACAGCCGCTGAGGTTGAATTAAAGTATGATGTCCTTCTCGATGTCCGTATTATTCCTGCGGAGCGCTGGCAATACTACGCAGACATCAAAGCGGGATTGTATAAAAACATCATCAGGGATGCCGTGCCGATACGGTTTCCCAGAACCAAATCAAACGCTTTGGCTGGCGCGGGATAATTCCCGCGTCAGTTTTTCTACGGCGGTTTTGCCTGAGTTGATACATTGACATTCATTGATTTTGGGAGTGTCTAATGTCGTGGGCTTAGCCACAGAGAGCGCAGAGATTTCGAGATTTTTCTCAGAGATCTCTGTGAGCTCTGTGGCAGAAAAAGCTTAGCCCATTCTTTTAGACACTCTCTGATTTTATTTACCAGAAATATTCGGTATACTAGGGCTATGAGCGAAAAGCCAGATGCTCTCCATGAAATCAAACTTTATCTGGATGCCGCGCGCGAAGAATTGCGGTCTGCGAAGTTAAATCTCGAGAACGACTTTTACAGCGCTTGCGCCAGCCGCACATATTACGCGGTGTTTTATGCGGCAACGGCGCTCTTGAAAACAAAACAATTATCGTTCTCCAAACATTCGGCTGTTCTCAGCGCATTTCGCCAACATTTCGTCAAAACGGGCGAGTTTTCAGCAGACGTAAGCGATTTTTACAAGATTGCCTTTGAAACACGACAGATCGGCGATTATGAAAGGCAGACTCGATTTGAGCCGGATGTCCTGCGTAAGAACCTGGAGCGCGCCAGGGAATTCGTGGAAGAGGTGGAACTATGGTTACGACGGCACAACTTCCTGTCAACCTAGCGGATGAGGAACGAACATCCATTCGCCTTCTTCTGGAAAGGCTGGTTGAACGTTACCCAGATGAAGTGCAGCGAGTGGTTCTGTTTGGCTCGAAAGCACGGGGCGATTACGGGGCGGATTCAGATACCGATATGTTGGTGCTGGTGAAGAATGAATCCTGGGATCTGCGAAATTCCATCTGGTCGCTCGCGGCGCGGATCGAGTTGGAGTACAACGTGCTTTTCAATGTGCAGGTGATCGGCGTTGAACGCTGGAAACAAATGACCTTGGAGCGATTTTCCCTGTGTCACAATGTTGAGAAGGACGGGATAACATTGTTCAGCCGTTCGTAACGCGAAAATTATTTTGCTCTGCGAGGTCACCAAATACTTTGCAGTCTCGCGTCACTTTCTCAACTGCCAACTCTCCAGAATGAATGCAATCAGGGATGCCAATGCCGCGATAGCCGCTGCCAGCCAGCGCGAGGGACGGATATTTTTCAAGCGCGGCGTCAATGCGTTTGAGAATTTCGGGGTGACCGAGGTTGTATTGCGGCATGGCGTTCTCCCACATAAAGACGCGGGAGAGGAGCGGTTCGGCGGTGATGCCGAGGGTCAATTTCATTTCTTCTCTGGATAACGCCAGCAAATCATTTTCATTCCAGGGGATGTCCTGCCCTGCCCTGCCGATGAACACGCGAATGAGCGCATACCCTTCAGGGGCGCGGTGCGGGAATTTGGTGGAGGTCCACGTGCAGGCGAGGGCGTTGCGTCCTTCGCGGCGCGGGATGACGTAGCCGTAACCGTCCAGGCCGCGAGGGAGGTCGCTCAGGCGGTAGGCGAGGGAGACGGTGGCGGTCGAGGCGTAGGGAATGCTCTGGAGGGCAGAGGCAAGTTCGGGGTCGAATGAGGCGAGGAGTTGGGCGGAGATAAAGGCGGGGGTGGCGAGGATGAGGGCGTCGGTGGAGAGGGTCTCGCCCGTCTCCAAGTCCAGTTGGTAATTGGTAATTGGTAATTGGAGATTGGTAATTTTTAGCACACGCGTGTTGAGGCGCAATTCGACTTTCGACTTGAGGCTTTCGACCAACGCTTCGACGATTTCGGCGAGACCTGTGGTGGGCGTGAGAAACGCGGAGCGCGAGCCTGGCGCTTTGCCGTTGGATTGCTGACGCATTTTCAGCGCGCCGCGCGCGAGACTGCCATGCTTGAGTTCGAGGTCGCGCAGATAGGGGAAGGTGGAGGCAAGGCTGAGACGGTCGCCGTCGCCCGCGTAGATGCCCGACATGAGCGGCTCGATGAGATTCTCGTACGCTTCGCGCCCCAGCCGACGGCTGATGAACGCGCCCAGGCTTTCGTCTCCGTTGACGTGTTTTGCCGGGAGAACGAAGTCCAGTCCCATGCGCGCTTTGCCCGTCCATGTGAGCAGGCGCGAGCGCAGGATGGAGGGGACATCCGAGGGAATCATCATGGCGAGTCCATCGGGCAGAGGAAGCAGACGCCCTTTGTGGAGGACGTAGGTGTTTTTCTTGTGCGGGTTCGTGCCGTGCAAACGCTCGCCCAAGCCCAGTTCCTTGCACAGCGCCACGCCCCAGGGTTTGGTGGCGAGGAAGGTATCGGGTCCGCCTTCGATGATAAATTGACCATCGTCGAAGGGGATGCGCTCGGTGGCGATCTTGCCGCCCCAGCGGGAGTCGGATTCGAGGAGGGTAATTTGTGAGTAGTAATTGGTAAGTGAGGCGTAGTATGCGGCTGAAAGTCCTGCGATGCCGCCGCCGATGATGGTTAGTCTCATAGTCTTATAGTCTCGTGGTCTTATAGTCTTATAGTCGTTGGTCTGATAGTAGATCTGATAGCGGGCGGGGGATTGAAATCCCCGCCTCAGCCCATGACAGTCGGTTGAAACCGACTGGCGGCGCGAGTCCGAAGGACTTCTTGTACTGAGCAGGGGGCTTCAGCCCCGCGACTCCGACGGTGAGAATTTGTGACCGTCTCGGACTAGCCGACCATGCGGCTATCAGACTATTTGACTATCAGACTACAGATGAGGCGCTTTCCATTTTTTGATTACGTCCGCAAAGGGCAGTTTGATTTTGTTGGGGTTGAATGGAAACCAGCCCAACTCCGCGCGGACGGCTTGCTCTTTGAGTTCGGTGCTGCCCCATACAAAGGTCGCGCCGAGGACGCCGACGATGACGCTCAGCCAGTCGTTGACGATGAAGAGGGAGGCGATGACGAGCAGGATGCCGATGCCCATCATGTATACCCATGACCAGTAGCCGAAGTAGCGTTCGCCGCGAATGACGAGCGGGAAGCCGAGACCGATGATGAGCAAGGTGACGATGCCGATGAGGATGCCGAAGGGGTTCATGGTGTTCCAGTGTTTCAGTGATCAGTTATCAGTGAGCGGTGAGATGTGTTGCGCGTTGAGTGGGTGTACCTGTGTACTTGTGTACCTGTCTACATTTCACGTGGTTCGCGTTTCAGCAAATCAATCGTTGTTGCGTGCGAATTTGGATCTGCGAGAAAACGCGCGTGGCGCGGGTTGTTCGGGTTGGCGGGGGCGTGTCCGTGCTTGACGCGGTTTTCCTGGCGGTGGAGTTCAAAGGCGTCCCAGAGGAGGGTGACGCCGAGGATGCCGAGGGCAGTTTTGAGTGACAAGTGATCAGTGATCAGTGAGCAGTATTCGGTCAGCAGTCCGAGCGCGATGGCGATGAGGATGGGGATGCGAAGGTCGCGCGCTTCGGCTTCCACTTTGCGGACGGCGACATGTCCGAACCAGATGGCGAGGAAGGCGGTGATGGCGGCGGTAAGACCGAGGGGGTTCATGGCTTCTCCTTCAGGGTATACAAGTACACACGTAGACAAGTAGACAGGTAAACAAGTTCCTTATCTACGTGTCTACCTGTGTACTTGTATACCTGTTTACCTTTCCATATACTCATGCACCAAGTCAACAACAATCTTCACATTATCCACAGGCGTGTTCTGCAAAATGCCGTGACCGAGATTGAAGATGTGTCCAGGTTTGCCAGCGGCGCGGCGGAGAATGTCGTGGACGCGCTTTTTGATTTCGTCGCGCGGGGCGAAGAGCACGGCGGGGTCGAGGTTGCCCTGCACGGCAACGTCATCGCCGAGCAGTTTCCAGCCGTCGTCGAGCGGGATGCGCCAGTCGAGTCCGATCACGTCGCCGCCTGCGCGTTTCATCAGCGGGAGGAGGGTCGTGGTGTTCGTGCCGAAGTGGATGACGGGCACGCCTTCGTTTTTCGCCGCCGTCAGCACCTTTTGCGAATACGGCAAAACGAACGCTTCATAATCGGACGGGCTGAGCGCGCCGACCCATGAGTCGAAGACCTGCACCGCCTGCACGCCCGCGCGGATTTGCGCCACGAGATAATCGCTCAACACGACGGAGAGTCTTTCCATCAGCGCGTGCCAGACTTCGGGTGCAGAATACATCATCGTTTTGGTTTTGAGAAATTCGCGCGAGGAGCCGCCTTCGATGAGATACGACGCGACAGTGAACGGGGCGCCGCAAAAGCCGATGAGGGGCACGCCGTTCGAGGCTTGCGCTGAGCCGTGTCGAAGCGTCCCGCGCAAGAGGCGGATGGCGTCCATTACGTACCCCAAATCGGAGTCGGGATTCACGGGGCGCAGATTCTTTACGTCATCCATCGTGCGGACGGGGTTCTGCAAAACGGGTCCCTCGCCTTTGGCAAACTCCAGCCCCACGCCGAGCGGAATGGCGGGGAGCAGGATGTCGGCGAAGAGAATCGCCGCGTCCACACCGAGGGCGCGGACGGGCTGAAGCGTCACTTCGGCGGCGAGTTCGGGATGGTAGCAAATTTCGAGCAGGGAATACTTCTCGCGGATGGCGCGGTATTCGGGCATGTAACGTCCCGCCTGACGCATGAACCAGACGGGGGTGACATCAACAGGCTCGCGTTTGCAAGCGGAGAGGAAGGGAGATTGGTAATTGGTAATTGGTAATTGTGTGGTGGGTTGGGCGAGTGTCATAGGATAATCTCCAATTACCAATTACTATTTACCACTTACCAAAACACACGCAGGGTCGCTTTCGAGATAATCGCCCGTCATGCCGTAGGCGCGTCCGCGCTGACCGCCGCAGACATCGTTGTATTTGCACGCGCCGCACACGCCCTTGAGTTTGGACGGGTCCCGCAGGTCGCGGAAGATTTGCGAGTTGCGATAGACATCCACCACGTCATCGGTGCGGACGTTACCCGCTGTGACAGGCAGAAAGCCGCTCGGCTGAATTTCACCAATGTGCGAGATGAAGAGGAAGCCGTTGCCGTCGTTGACGCCTTTGGTCGGGCGGTGAAGCCCGTCGGCATATTGGAAGCCCGCGCTCTGGAAGGTGACGGGCGCGCTGTTCCCCAACTCGGCGCGTTTTCGTTCGATGGCGACGCGGCGGTACATCGGCGCGGCGGTGGCTTTGATGTCGAAGGGCGCGGTCTGCGAGAGGTCGTAGAGCCAATTGAAAACTTGCTCATGCTGTTCGGCGGTGATCATTTGCTCGCGCATGGCGCGTCCCGTTGGGACAAGGAAGAAGACCGACCACTGCACCGCGCCGACTTCCTGAATGAACGGCACCATCTCGTGCAAAATGTCCACGTTGTGTTTAGCGACGGTGGTATTGACCTGCACGCTCAAGCCCGCATCGTGCGCGCGGTGGAGGATGTCCATCGTGCGCTGCCACGAGCCTTTGACCTTGCGGAACTCATCGTGAATTTCGGGACGCGGCGCGTCGAGCGATAACGCCACGCGCTTGATGCCCGCGTCGCGCGCTTTTTCGAGGCGCTCTTTCGTGGGCAGGGCGGTCGCCGTGGGCGTGAGCGAACAGCGCAGTCCGCGCTCATTGGCATAAGCAATCAACTCGAACAGGTCGGGGCGCATGAGCGGGTCGCCGCCCGTGAAAATCAAAATGGGGTTGTTGCCAAACGCCGCCAGCCGTTCGATGAGGGCTTTGGCTTCGGCGGTGGAGAGTTCGCGCGGGTCGCGGTGATGCTGTGCGTCGGCGCGGCAGTGGACGCAGGCGTAGGCGCAGGCGCGGGTCACTTCCCAGGCGATAGTGAAAGGCGCAAGGTCGAAGTCCACGTGCGTCATGCGCTCGTTTTGGTATTGCCGCTCGGCGGCGGCGCGGGGAGATAAAGTTGCTAAAGTCATGGGGTCTCCTTTTTGGTAATTGGTAATTGGTAATTACCATTTACCAATTACCAATTACTTCAACCACTTCGCCGCGTCCACGGCGTGATACGTGATAATCACATCCGCGCCTGCGCGCTTGATGGCGGTCAGCGTTTCGAGCGTGACCTTCGCTTCGTCCACCCAGCCATTCGCGGCGGCGGCTTTGATCATGGCGTACTCGCCGCTGACGTTGTACGCCGCCATCGGCAGTTCGGGGAAGGCGTCCTTCACGACGCGAATGACATCCAGATACGCCAGCGCGGGCTTGACCATCAGCATGTCCGCGCCTTCGTCCACGTCCAGCGCGGCTTCGCGCAGCGCCTCGCGCACGTTGGCGGGGTCCATCTGATGCGACTTTCTATCGCCAAACTTCGGCGCGCCCTCCGCCGCCTCGCGGAACGGACCGTAAAACGACGACGCGTACTTGACGGCATACGACAAAATCGGGATGTTCTCGTACCCCGCCTCATCCAGCCCCGCGCGAATCGCCGCCACCATGCCATCCATCATGCCGCTCGGCGCAACCACATCCGCGCCGCATTCGGCGTGTGACACCGCCACTTTCGCCAGCACATCCAGCGTCGGGTCGTTCAGCACATAGCCCTCAGGCAAACCCGCGTGAAAATGTTCGCCCGTGTTTAGAATGCCGCAGTGACCGTGATCCGTGTACTCGCACAGGCACACATCCGTCACCACCAACATCTCTGGGATTTCTTTCTTGATGGCGCGAATCGCCTGCTGGACGATTCCATCGTCGGCGAAATTTTCCAGCCCGATGGGATCTTTGTGCGCTGGGATTCCGAACAAAATCACCGCGTTCACACCCGACCTCATGGCGGCTTCCGCCTCCCGAACTGCTTCCTCCACTGACAGTTGGTACACGCCAGGCATGGAGCGGATCTCACTGCGCCCCGTCCCATGCCGCACGAACAGCGGATAGATGAAGTCGCGGGCGTTGAGTTCCGTCTCGCGGATCATGGCGCGCAGGGCAGGGGTGGCGCGCAGGCGGCGGGGACGGGTGGTGAGAGATTGGTAATTGGTGATTGGTAATTGGGTAATTTCTTTTAGCATGATGGCTCCAAAGATTATTTGACTATTTGACTAGCGACAAGCAGGCTCACCAATCCATCGGTGGTGTATTCTTTTGCTACAACAATTTTCTCAAAGCCCGCTTCTCTCGCGGCTTGTTCTGTGATGGGTCCAATGCACGCAAACAGCGGATTGTTCGGCAGGTTGAGCGGGTCGAGTCGGTGTTGTTTGCAAAGGGCGATGAAATTCTCAACGGTGGATGCGCTGGTGAAGGTGACCACATCCACGCCGTTTTTGAGCGCGTTCAAGCCGTCAGGGTCAACGTTGGCGGGCAATGTGCGGTAGACGATGATTTCATGCGGAATGCCGCCTGCTTTGACAATCGCTTCGGGCAGGTCGGCGCGGGCAATTTCGGCGCGCGGGAGCAAAACCCATTTGCCTTGCAAATCTCCCAGCCCTGGCAAAATGGCTTCGGCAACATATTCTTCGGGGATGAAGTTGGGTTCGATTCTGTGCTGGCGTAGAGCGGCGGCGGTTTTGGGTCCGATGGCGGCGACCCTCACCCCCCTCGTCCCTGTGGGACACTCCCCCAATTTTTGGAGAAAATGGGGGGAGACGGTGGGGGGCACCGCGTTGACTGATGTAAAAATTACCCACGCATACTTTTCGAGATGTTCAATCGCCCGCATGAGCGCGGCATTGTCTTCCACAGGTCGAATCTCGATGACAGGGAAGAGAATCGGCTCGAAGCCTGCGGCGCGCAGTTTGTCTGCGAAGTCATCGGCTTGGGCGCGGGGGCGGGTGAGGAGGACTTTCATAGTGACCAGTTATCAGTGGGCAGTGATCAGTTTGAGGATTTCATCCGCGCCGTTTTGAATGGCTTGTTGCGCAAGATCATGTCCGAGTTGCAGGGCGTCTGTGCCTTGACCTGTGACTTTCACAACCTTTTTCCCATCTTCCGAAATCACCAATCCCGTCAGACTGATCACTGATGACCCTTCGACTTCGCTCAGGGCAGGCTGTTCACTGATCACTGATGACTGATCACTGATCACTGCATACGCGGCAACAGGCACCGCACACCCTCCGCCGAGTCCCTGCAAGAACGCCCGCTCGGCAGTGACCGCTTTGCGCGTGGATTCGTCTTCCAGCGCAGCGAGGATTTCGAGGGTGGTTGTGTCGTCGGCGCGGCATTGGACGGCGAGCGCGCCCTGCCCAGGCGCGGGGAGCATGACATCCAGCGAGAGCCATTCGGTGACGTGTGAGTCCAAGCCGAGGCGAGTCAATCCCGCGCCCGCCAGGACGATGGCGTCGTATTGACCGTCGAGGGCTTTGCGGAGGCGCGTGTCCACATTACCGCGCAGGGACGCGGTGCGAATGTCTGGGCGGAGGGAAAGGAGTTGGGCGGCGCGGCGCAGGCTCGAGGTCCCGACTGAGGCGTTGAGCGGGAGAGTAGCGAGAGTGTAGCCGTCGCGCGAAATCAATGCGTCGCGCACTTCGGCGCGGGCGGGGATACATCCAAGCGTGAGTCCCGCAGGGTTTTCGACGGGCAGGTCTTTGAGCGAGTGAACCGCACAATGCACCGCGCCCGAAAGCAATTCCGATTCGAGTTCCTGGGTGAAGAGTCCCTTGCCGCCAATTTCGGGCAATGGCTTGTCGAGAATTTTGTCGCCTTGGGTGGTGATGATTTTTTCTTCGCATTCGAGATGCGGATGAATCTTTTTCAGCGCGTTGATGACCCACTGCGTTTGCCAGCGGGCGAGGGCGGAGGGGCGGGTGGCGAAGGTGAGTTTCATAGTTACCAGTGATCAGTGATCAGTGAACAGTGATCAGTCGGCGGAGGCAGTCAAAGGTTGAAGGTCGAAGGTCGGATGCAATCTTTGACTTTCGACTTTTGACTCAATCCCATGCGGCTTGCCAGAATGACCGCGCATATCATCATGCAAGCCAAACAAAGCGCGGGCAACAGCGGCATACTCGGACGCGCGGGACGAACCCGCCTCGGCGCGCAGACGTTGGGTGGGCGCGTGCAAAATTTGCTTGACCAGCGCCTGGGTCATGGCTTCGATGCGGGCGCGCTCGTCGTCGGTCAAGTCGGGGAGGCGGCGCAGGGTTTTCTCCAACATTTCTCGGCGGATGCTTTCGGCGCGCTGACGGATGTCGGCGATGAGCGGGAGCATGTCCAGCGATTGCAGGTATTCGGCAAACTCGGCGAGTTCTTCGTCGAGGATGGCGCGGACTTTCGGCGTCTCCGCGAGGCGTTCGGCGAGCGCGTCTTCGAGTTGGGCGTTGAGGTGGTCAATGTCGTAGAGCGCCACGTGCGGGATGTGCGCCGCGTCGGGGTCAATGTCGCGCGGGACGGCGATGTCAATCAGGACGAGCGGACGGTAGGGGCGGGCGGTCATCGCGGCGCGCACCATGTCCGAGGTCAGGATGAGATGCGGCGCGCCCGTGGACGAGAGCAGGATGTCGGCGGAGAGGAGCGCGTCGGTCAGGGTCTCGAAGGTGGCGGCTTGCGCGTCCCAACGGTCGGCAAGGATGCGGGCGCGTTCGAGTGTGCGGTTGACGACGAGAATCTTCTGCGCGCCGCGTTTGCGAAGCGCTTCGACGGCGAGTTCCGCCATCTCCCCCGCGCCGACGATTACCACCTGCGCTTCGGCGATGGGATGAACGACCCGCTCCGCCAGCGACGCGGCGAGCGACGAAACCGATGCAGGGTTGCGGCTGATGTGCGTCTCGGTGCGGGCGCGCTTGCCTGCGTGAATGGCGGCTTGGAAGAGACGGTTGAGGACGGGTCCCGCCATGTTCTGTCCGCGGGCGAGTTCGAGGGCGTGGACGATCTGCCCCAAAATCTGCGGTTCGCCGATGACGAGCGAGTCCAGTCCCGCCGCCACGTCGAAGAGATGACGCGCGGCGTCCACATCCCTGTAACGATACAGGTGCAGACGGAAGTCGTCCGCTGGCACGCCGCAAACGTCGGACAAAAAAATCTCCAGTTCAGCAAAGGCTTGCTGACTGGAGACGGCGTACAGTTCGGTACGGTTGCAGGTGGAGAGGATGACGAGTTCGGCGAGGGCAGAGGAGGATCCTCCGCACGAGAGGCGAGAGAGAGCGGAACGAACAGCGTCTTCGCCAAGCGACAGTTTTTCGCGGAGCGCGATGGAGGCGGTGATGTGGTTGAGTCCGAGGGCGAGGATGTGCATGGTAAGCCGCTTTTGGAATGAATGTCCCAACTGTATTTTCAAACGGCGCTCTGCACAAGAGAGGTTTGTGAAGTTTTTCTTTAATGGGAGGTTAGTAATCTGGCAGACATGATTTTGGGCGACATGCCAAGTGGAATGTTGCCTGTAAGCCGAAGTAGTTGGATATTGATAACCAAAAACCTGACCCACCTTTGATATTCAAGATGGGTCAGGTCTTTAGATTAGTAACTCATGTTACGCGGTAGCGCGAGATTTATCTCGCATTTTCAGGCGACATGAATGTCGCTCTACGAAGCAACTGCGTAAGGTGAGTTAGTAAACTGAAGTCTACGGCACACCAAACCTCAACTGGGAATTGAGCGGCGCCCAAGTGTTGTTGTAGGTCGGGAAGTAGAACACGCTCGACATCTGCTCCAGCGGAATGCCCATCGTCTCCGAGAAACTGTACAGCGTGTTGTTGGCATACGATTGCAAACGGATCGCCGCCACAATCTTCTTGCTGGTATCCAGGCTCTCGACGATGACCGGTCCGCCGCTGACATTGAAGTACAGGCGCTGTTCTTCGCGTCCCTGCATCTGCTGTTCCCAGACCGCTGTCCCGCCGATGGTGATGCGCACGGTGGTGGGGGTGGTCTCCAGGTTGCTGACGCGGATTTGCGAGTTGAGCGGCGTCCAGGTGTTGTTGTAGGTCGGGAAGTAGTACTTGTACGAGAGCAGTCCTTCCGGTACACCCATGGTCTCGACGAAGGAGTACAGGATGTTGTTGGCATACGATTGCAGGCGAATCGCCGCCACAATCTTCTTGCTGGTATCCAAGCTCTCGACGATGACCGGTCCGCCGCTGACCGGGAAGTACAGGCGCTGTTCTTCGCGTCCCTGCATCTCCCGTTCCCAGACCACGCTGCTGCCGATGATGATGCGCACGGTGGTGGGGGTGGTCTCCAGGTTGCTGACGCGGATTTGCGAGTTGAGCGGCGCCCAGGTGTTGTTGTAGGTTGGGAAGTAGTAGCGGTACGAAAGCATCTGGTCTGGGATGCCCATGGTCTCGGAGAAGCTGTAGAGG